>ERZ791801.13-NODE-13-length-219014-cov-10.683758_pt1 | contig 219014 bp, 221 predicted proteins | sample MGYA00510309_ERZ791801 | MGnify/ENA primary metagenome ERZ791801 (study PRJEB30046, sample SAMN00791979) | human gut metagenome | study: EMG produced TPA metagenomics assembly of the A metagenome-wide association study of gut microbiota in type 2...
TTGATGATGAAAATAAATGGAAAGAAACAGGTGGAAAATTTTTTCTCCCATATGGTGTTATCTCGAAAGTGTTCCGTGGAAAATATCTGGATGAGTTAAAAAGCCTGTGGAATGATTCTAAGCTTAAATTTCATGGTACAGCAGAGAAATATCAGAACAGCTATCGTTTTAAAGAACTTCTTGATAAGTGTTATGAAAAGAACTGGGTCACTTACTGTAAAGAAACTTTCAATGGTGCACAGTCGGTTATCAATTATCTTGGAAAATATACCCACAGGATAGCAATCAGTAATCATCGAATCAAATCCATGACAGATACGACAGTTACATATGTAGTAAAAGACTATAAAAACGAAGGCTGCTGGAAAGAGAAAACAATTTCAGGAGAAGAATTCATCCGTCGATTCATGATGCATGTTCCTCCCAAACGATTTGTCAGAATCCGGCACTATGGTCTGCTATCATGTAGAAACAAGAGAAAAAAGATAACTCATTGCAGAAACCTGCTTGGATGTAAGAAATACATTTCTACATTAAAAAATCTAAATGCAGTAGAAATGATAAGGGTTTTATATCACATCGATGTATGCAAATGTTCTTCTTGTGGAGGGAATATGGTATCACCCCGCAAAGATAAATACAGTTCTTCTTTTCGTGCACATATGAGATGTTAAGATCTACAATTGCATAGAATAAATGACTTCCTCATAGGAGGTTTGTTTGTCATGCCTGAAATTGATTTCTTGAATAAAAAAACTTTTACCAAAACATCCGGTATGATAAACTTAAGGAAAAGAGCAACGATTGAATCCCCATAGCTATCGGCTAAAGGGACGCGACTTTGTTCACCAAGGTAAAATCGAAATTGATGTAAACGAAAGGGCAGCTTTTATCAGAACTCAAGGCTGCTTTTTCGTTTACACCAACTCCGATTGTTTCCTTAACAGTTTGTTTATTTTTTTCATTCTAATACATTTCCTAGTCTTTAGCATTACTTTTCTCAAAAATTTAAGGGCATATTGTACTTACACAATATGCCCTCAATCACTCACAGCGTTCCCTTTCTATTTTAAACAACAAGCAAATTCCTCGTTAAGAGGTTGGGTAAATTTCTTTACCCAATACCCTACCCAATCTGTACCCAAAATAGCACGATATTTTGTGAAATTTTACAGTAGTTTATAACACTTGTCAAAATAGCCAGAAACCGCTTAAATACGCTATTTAATTCGCTTTTTATCAGTCTTGCGATTGATAAATTAGTTTCCCATCTGAGCTGCAACTTCAGCTGCAAAATCTTCCTGTTTCTTCTCGATACCCTCACCAGTCTCGAAACGAACAAATCTCTTAACGCTTACAGGTGTACCAACTGCTTTGGAAACTTCGTCTAAATATTTAGCAACAGTCTGTTTTCCATCTTCAGCTTTTACATAAACCTGATCTACTAAGCAGATCTCTTTTAATTCTTTGCTTACACGTCCTTCGATCATACCATTGATCACTTTCTCTGGTTTCTGGGACTCTTTTGGATCGTTCATGATCTGAGCTAAGAGAATCTCTTTCTCATGTGAGATATATTCTTCGCTGATTTCATCTCTTGAAACATATTTTGGATTTAAAGCTGCAATCTGCATTGCAAGGTTTGTTAAAGCTTCTTTTACAGCATCGTTTACAACTGCTGTTTCAGCCTCAACGATAACACCGATTCTACCGCCACCGTGTACGTAAGATACAACACATCCGTTTGCAGCAACAACTTTCTCAAATCTACGGATTTTAAGGTTCTCACCGATCACTGCAACTTTCTCTACTAAAGCATCTTTTACAGTCTTAGATGGATCCTCATTCCATTTTTCTTCCATGAATGCATCCATATCAGCTGCATCAGACTCAACAGCCTGCTCTGCAACAGCTTTTACGAACTGCTGGAATGTCTCGTTTTTAGCAACGAAGTCTGTCTCAGAGTTAACTTCGACAACAGCTGCTGTCTTGTCATCTTTTACAACTACTGTACAAAGACCTTCTGCAGCAATTCTGCTTGCTTTCTTCTCAGCTTTTGCCTGTCCATTTTTTCTTAAGTACTCAACAGCCTCGTCCATATTTCCGTCTGTCTCGCCTAAAGCTTTTTTACAATCCATCATTCCTGCGCCTGTTAATTCACGCAGTTCTTTTACCATAGCTGCTGTAATAGCCATTTTCGTATCCTCCAATATGAATAAATGTTTTTAAAAAATATGCTGTCTGGTTAACCAGACAGCATATTGTAGGTCCTTCTTATGCTTCTGCTTCTTCCTCAACAGCAACTTCTTCAGCTACTTCTTCTAAAGCTTCTGCACCCTGATTTGCTTCAATAACAGCGTCTGCCATTTTAGAAACGATTAATTTTACGGCTCTGATAGCATCATCGTTACCAGGAATTACATAATCTAATTCTTCTGGATCGCAGTTTGTATCAGCAATACCGATTAATGTGATTCCTAATGTATGAGCTTCCTGAACACAGATTCTCTCTTTCTTAGGATCTACGATAAAGATAGCATCTGGGATTTTCTTCATTTCCTTGATACCACCAAGGTTTTTCTCTAATTTCTCCCATTCTTTCTTAAGAGCGATAACTTCTTTCTTAGGTAATACTTCGAAAGTACCATCAGCTGCCATTGTCTCAATCTCTTTTAATCTTGCGATACGGCTCTGGATAGTCTTGAAGTTTGTTAACATACCACCTAACCATCTCTCGTTTACATAGAACATTCCACAACGCTCTGCTTCAGATTTGATAGCATCCTGAGCCTGTTTCTTTGTTCCTACGAAAAGGATTGTACCACCTTCAGCAGCGATATCAGACATAGCTTTGTAAGCTTCATCTACTTTACCTACAGATTTCTGTAAGTCGATGATATAGATACCATTTCTCTCTGTGTAGATGTATGGAGCCATTTTAGGATTCCATCTTCTTGTCTGATGTCCGAAATGAACACCTGCTTCTAATAACTGTTTCATTGAAATAACACTCATTTTTTTACCTCCATGGTTTTGTTTTCTTCCATGTGTATCATTCTTGCAGACAACCAAATCTGGCACCGGTCTGTAAGTCAGCACATGTGATTTTTCCCGGAAGATTCTTTTCTTCCAAGTTGAGCCTTGTAGATTATAGCACAGGCTTTTCCTGTATGCAAGCATTTTTTCTATTGAGGACCAAGTTTTAAAATCTGATAGATTTCCTCATAATCTAATCCATAAGGAATGGAGTAACTTCCCACACTGATGGAAGATGCAAAGCCCTTCTGTCCAAGGAACTTGCGGAATGCCTCCGCATCGTCCACAACTCCGTTTGCCTGAAGATTTTCACAGACAATTCTGCACACATCTCCTCTGTTTACAACCAATGTATACGGCGCTGCATTCACGGCTGTGTTGTTTTCCTCATTTGCCTCTGATGATACTTCTGTTGCCACTTCTGTATCTGTCATCTCCGATTCCGGATTCTCTGTTTCCTCTGCAGTCACCGGTTCTTCTATATTTGCAGCAACCTCTGTCGTCTGTTCCTCAATTTGTGCAGTTTCCGTCTCAGGAACTGCTGTCACTTCCGTGCTCTCTGTTGTCTCAGTGTCCTGCAAAGGTTCTTCATCCTCCGGCATGACCATTCCAAGCTGTTTTGCTCTGGCAATAATATCCGCATCTGACATTGTAGGTTTATGCAGCGCAAATGCAATCATCAGAAGAATCGTTGTGACAATAATTCCAATGCCAAGACCTCTTAAATAATATTTTAATTTCACAGATTTTCGTCCCCTTTATACAATTCGATCACTAAATTCACTTCGCCAAGTCCACGTCCCAATTGTTTTGCAATCTCGACTTTGCTCAGTCCCTGCTCATAAAGTTTTAAAATCATATCATTTGACATGCCCTGTGCATCCGCTGTTTCCGATTTTTCTGTTTTCTGTTCAGGTTCCTGAATCTCTTGGAAACGATTCACCTGAACTTCAGGTTCCGGCTGTACATCTATCGTCTCTGTCATCGGTTGTACAACTGCATTCTGCTTCATGACAGGTTGTTGCGCAACATGGGATTCTGCAACTGGTTTTCTGATTGAAGTGCCTGCTTTCGCGGACATATTTTCCTGTAAATTTCGGATATCTGCAGCCAGACGCTGTAAATCTCCTGTCATAGATGTCATCTCGGTATGTTTGTCATTTAACATACTGTAAAGAAACATGATCTCATCATGTGTTTTCTTCATGGATTCCATAACTGTTTCAGAGTACTCATGAATCTGCATGATCTGTTCATTAGACTCTTTTTCCATTGCACGCTCTGCCTGTTCACCGGCTTCTTCGATTTTCTGTTCGATCACATCATCCATCTGTGTGCCGGCATTATTCACTTCACGTTCAATAATCTTTTTTAATTCATCTTCACTTAATTCTGCGATCTTATTCAACTCTGAAGAGGATAATTTTTCGCTGATGAAAAAACTTCCAATCATAAAAACACATCCAACCAGAAGTAAAATAATTTCAATCGTCGTCATGTTTCTGCTCCTTATACCTTGATATCAAATCCGGAAGTCTGTCCCTTCAAATAAACATTGTCAGCCTTTTGCTGCTTCTTGTCTTTTTTCTTCCGTTCTTCCTTTTCATAATGCCCATTTCCCTTTTCTTTGGCATCGTAACGATAACCGGCATTCTCTTTTTCCTGGGCATGAACCACCTGATGGAGATTCTGCTCCACTTTTTTCATTTCCTGTGAAAAAATCGTCTGCTGTTCCACCACAGGTCTGTTGTCTTCATTCTGTTTTAAAGTACTCACATCCTGCGTGCGTTGTATCATTCCGTTAAAATCAACTGGTCTGATGGACATAATGATCACCTCTACTCTCTGTCTATGAGAATTCCAAGATAATTTCCAAGCTTTTTGCGCATTTTCAAAAGAGCCTTCGTATGAAGCTGGGAAATTCTCGATTCCGATACTTCAAGAATGCTGCTGATTTCCTTTAGTGTCAAATCTTCATAATAATATAAAAGAATCACTTTACGTTCCTTCTCTGTCAGAACCTCTAAGGATTCTTCCAGTTTCTGTTTCAGTTCTTCTTCTTCAATCTTATCTTCCGGCTGGATAAAATGGGAATTTCTCCGCGCATCCATCACCGGTTCCGCGCCCTGCTCAAGATACTCGTTTAAGGAGACGACATTCGTGACTTTAAGCTGCGACTGCCATGTGGTAAGTTCGTCTTCTGAGAGTCCTAATTCCTGCGCGATTTCCTCATCTGAAGCATTTTTTCCGGTACGCATTTCAACCTGTTTGATCGCCTCATCGATTTTTTTCTGTTTCTGTCTGACGGTTCTTGGAATCCAGTCCATTTTGCGAATCTGATCTAATATCGTTCCACGTATTCGCAGACTCGCATATGTTTCAAACTTAACTTCTTTTCCGAGATCAAATTTATCGATTGCATCGATCAAACCAAAGATGCCATAACTTACAAGATCATCATATTCCACATTATATCCGAGATACATGCTCAATCTTCCGGCAACAAGCTTGACAAGCGGTGAATATTCTATTATTAGTTTTTCTCTTAACTCCGGTGTCTTTTTTTTCTGATATTCTTCCCAGAGTTTCTCTCTATCTACCGTTTTCATATGAAGCCCCCAGGTTCAAGTTATTCACTCTTCTTCTCCCCGTCCGAGTCTGACTGTTCCTGTGTCTGTTCTTCTTCGGACTCTTCCTGTTTTTCTTCAGGTTCATCCATTTCTTTAAAGTTTTTGTCAAGAACCAGTTTCACAATGCATCCTAACACATAAAAAATAATTAAAACTGCAAGCAATGTTTTGATAAAAACATCCGTTTCCATATGTTGTACAATTCCAATGATGCATGTGACAAACCCTGCAAGCAGCATCACAACTGCCGGTATGCCTTTTGTTTTCATAATCTCTCCACTAAAAACGTTTTTAACGACTTTTTAAATAGTTTTAATTGGCTTTCCTACTGATTTTATCAAGAATTCTCCGGTATCACAATGTAACTCAACCGTACGTCCATAGTTTAATCCGGTATCTTCGGCAACTAGCCGGATTCCTTTTTCTTTTAAAATCTTCTTTGCTGCTTCTGCATTTCTCGCGCCGATATTTCCGACATCTGATAAACCACTGACCTCAAACATCTTCGCACCGCCAGCAATCTTGGCAACAAGCCTTGTCTTACTTGCCCCTGCAGCAATGACTTTTTTTAATAATTCTTCAATTCCTGTATCTGCGAATTTTGCCTTATTTGAATTGTTGCTCACTTTTGTGCTGTCTGGAAGCATATAATGTACCATGCCGCCAATCTTTGTAACCGGATCATAGAGTGTCAGGCCAATACAGGATCCAAGTCCAAGTGTTGTGAGTCCGTCAGGAGCTTTACATACATTCAAATCCGCCATTCCAACTTTAATGATATTCCCCATACAAACTCCTTATAGTGACAATCCAAGTGCTGACAATATTTTGTAATAAGATTCCTGTTCCGGCATCAGAATAAAATAACCTCTGATTGCCACATCTGCACAAATCTCTGTTTCGATCAATAATGCCCGGTCACCAACCAGGCCAAACTCAATGGCCGGAACACTCAGAATAGCAGCCGCCATATCGACACAGATATACGGAACAGATGGTAAAATCGTTAAATTTGTCATGGAAGCCAGTGCTGAAAGGTAGGACGCTGTAATAATATTCCCCACCTCTTTCAATGCGGAAAGTTCCATTTCATCAAAAACTTCCATCTGCTCATGAACCACATTTTCCTTCATTAAAAGCTTATCCGCAAGATAATGTCCCGATTCTAAATCCAGTAAGAACATCATGCTTCCATCAATATCATGCGATACCTCAAGAAAAATACCAATCACCGTCTCTTCTTCCGGTCCGATCGCACTTCCTAATTTTCCTACGTCCATCAATTTTACATTTGGAACTTTCATGTCAATGCGGGTGCCGACCATATTTGCGATTGCGGTCGCTGCATTACCAGAGCCGACATTTCCGATTTCCTTGAGCACGTCCACGTACATATCATTTACTTCATCTAACGTATACTTTGCCATTTATTTTCTCCATCTGTTTTTGCATAATAAACACAGTGAGACCTTATAGGAAAGGTCTCACTTTATGGAATTACGCATTTTCTTTTTCTTCTACAATCGCACTGATCTCAAATAAAGAAATCAGTTCGTCCCCATGCTTACCAACACCATTGATAAACATTGCTTTTCCGTCTTTGCTTCCGCTTGCTTTATCAATCTCATCTGTACCTAAAGTAACAACTTCTTTTACTTCATCTACAATGATTCCGATGGTTCCTTTTTCCTCAAGCTTCAAAATAATAATTCTGCTGGCATTTGTGATTACATCATCATCCAGATTCATTTTTTTACGCACACTCATAACAGGTACAATCTCACCACGAAGATTGATAACGCCCTTAAAGTATGTCTGGATTTTAGGAACACGTGTAATTTTCTGCATGCGCACAATATTGTCAATATAGCTGATATCAATTCCGTACTGTTCGCTGCCGATTTTTACAACAATATACTGTTTTGCATCGTTTTCAGCGATATCTATATTTTTCTCCATATTCGTCTCCTCCATTACATCAATGTATTAACGTCAAGGATTAATGCAACTTCACCATCGCCAAGAATGGTTGCGCCACTGATAATCTTATTGTTGGTAATATATTTTCCAAGAGATTTGATAACGATCTCCTGCTGTCCAATCAGATTATCTACAACAAGACCTGCAAGGCTGTCACCTTTCTTAACGATAACAACAGTAAGATTCTCCGGCTCTTCCTGCTTTTCTTCCATATCCAGAACCTGATCAAGACGAATCAGTGGAATAACGGCACCACGAAGATGGATTACTTCCTGAGCCTGAACATATTTGATCTCATTTACCGGAATGCTCTCTATATTCGCAATCGATCCAAGTGCGATCGCATATTTTTCATCGCGGATCTCAACCATCAATGCCTGGATAATTGCAAGTGTCAGTGGTAAACGAACAATAAAGGTTGTTCCCTCGCCAAGTTTTGTACGAACCTCAACGTCACCACCAAGTGCTTCGATATTGGATTTTACAACGTCAAGTCCAACACCACGTCCGGAAATATCGGTAATCTTCTTTGCCATAGAGAAGCTTGGAAGGAATAAGAGATTGATAATCTCTTTCTGGCTCATGTTCTCTGCCTGCTCTGCTGTGATAACACCGCGCTCAACCGCTTTGTCTCTTACCGCTGCGACATCAATACCATTACCATCATCTCCAACTTCAATGATAACATTATTACCTTCCTGGAAAGCTTTTAAGAAGATAGAACCAACTTCCGGTTTTCCTCTCTCTACACGGGTTGCATTGTCTTCCAGACCGTGGTCAGCGGAGTTACGGAGTAAATGCTGTAATGGATCACCGATCTGGTCGACTACAGTTCTGTCTAACTCTGTATCTTCACCAGTCATATACAATTCCATTTTCTTTCCTAACTTACGGGAAAGATCACGGATCATACGTGGGAACTTATTCACAACGCTCTCGATAGGTACCATTCGAACTTTCATAACGGACTCATGAAGGTTTGTTGTGATACGCTCTAAGTATTCGATCTGCTCATGGAAAGACTGGTTCTGATATTCACCGCTCTCATTGGAGCTGATGGAAACCAGACTGTTCTTTGCAATGATAAGCTCTGATACCTGATTCATCAGGGCATCCAGTTTTTCAATATCCACACGGACAGTTCTTCCGGTTACCGGTTTTGCATTCGTCTGTTTCTTTGCTGCGGCAGCCGGTGCTTTTTTCTCAGCAGCTTTCGGAACTTCTGCCGGTGCTTCCTTCTGTTCCGTTGCAGCTTCTTTTGCCTGCTGTTCTTCCTGTGCGGCTGCTTCTTTCAAATATTCCTCAAGATGGATTTCTTCTGCATCTACTTTTTCAATCTCAGAAACCGCTTTTGCTGCAGCTACGATCTTGTCTGTTTCCTCTTCGGAAGCAAGGAAAAAGCTGAAATCAAATTCAAACTTCTCGTCCTCGATATCCTGTGAGCTTGGACGGTATACTAAAATCTGTCCAAAATCTTCTACAGCCTTAAATACAAGGAATGCACGGGCTGCTTTTAAAAGACAGTCTTTCTGGATATGAACTGTCATGGCATAAATATGCTGACCATTCGATTCAGCTTCACGGATTGCTTTTTTCTCTTCCTCCGTGAGTTCGATTTTTTCCTGTCCCTCTTTTTCTTCCTGAGTTGCTGCCGGTGCTGCTTCTTTTACTTCAGAAACCTCTTTATTCTCTGCTTCTGCCTCACCGTCTGCCTTTGCAATAAAGTCATTTAATTCTTTGATGATAACTTCATTATCCTCAGTTCCTTCATCGGAAGTGCCCTTAATATTATCAAGATATCCCTCAAGGGCATCCAGACATTTGAATAAGAGATCGATCATTCCACTTGTAACTTTGACACGGTCACTTCGTACTTCCTGAAATACGTTTTCCATATCGTGTGTCAAATGCTGCATTCTCTTAAAGCCCATGGTACCTGCCATACCCTTTAAAGAGTGTGCGGCACGGAACACTTCATTGATCGTATCTTTATTGTCCGGCTCCTTTTCAAGAACCATGATACAATCGCTTAATGTCTGCAGATGTTCTTCTGATTCATCAATAAATATTTCCAGATACTGGCTTACATCCATGTTATTTTACCCCCACATTCTTTGTGATTGAATTTGCTACTTCTGTTAGCGGGACAACTTCATTTACAAGTCCCGTCTCCGCGATTGCTTTCGGCATGCCATAGACAACACATGTCTTCGCATCCTGCGCAATCGTATAAATTGGTTTAACTTTTGATAATTCCAGGATTCCATTGGTTCCGTCAGCACCCATTCCTGTAAGCACGACGCACACTACCTGATCATATCCACATGTCCTCAAAGAATCATATGTGATATTTGCGCATGGTTTCAGTCCGCCGATCGGTGGCATATCGTTAAATACGATCTTATGCGAGCCATCCGGACACTTCTTTACTTCCATGTGTTTTCCACCCGGCGCAATGTAAACAGTTCCTTTTTTCAGAATCTCTCCATTCTCGGCTTCCTTTACATGGATCTTGCTGATCTCATCCAGACGATTCGCCATGGAATTGGTAAACCCGGCCGGCATATGCTGCACAAGAACCATTGGAGCATCCAGATTTGCAGGCAGATAAGGAATTACACTCTGTAAAGCTTTTGGTCCACCGGTAGAACATGCAAGTGCAACAATTTTATTTTTAAATTTCGTTCCACCAGATATATCACGTCTCTGCACGGCAGTGACAGGCGCCACAGCAGGTTTGCGTTCTGTTAGGCTTATCCGCTCAGTCTTTAAAACTGCGTTTAAAATCCCTAAAACTTCTTTTCGGAACGCATCCCCTTTTGCCTCAATAATATTCGTTGGTTTTGTGACAAAATCAACTGCTCCACGCTCCATTGCAAGAATCGTTACATCCGCATCCCGTGTCGTCATGGTACTGACCATGATCACATTCGTCTTAATGTGATCCTTCTGCAGACGTTCCAAAAGTTCAAGACCGTCCATTCTTGGCATATTCACATCAAGAATCACACCATCATAACGATTCACTTTCAACTTTTCATATGCTTCCAGTCCATCCCGACATACATCTGTTGCCTGAAATGTATCATCTGAATTGATTATATCACATATAACCCTTCTCATGAGTGCAGAGTCATCAACAACAAGAATATTTTTTTTCATAATCGCTACCTTTTATCCTTTTGACGTGTTAATCGTTCCTCTTCAAAAATATATCGAATAATATCCTCTCGTACTCTGTCGTCTTTGATCATAAACTTGACGCGGGAAACATATTTCTTTTCCGTTACCTGCTCCTTCTTCTCGCAGGAAATAACAGAACCAACAATATGGAATTCCTGATTCATTCTTTCATTTGCGAGATGTGCTACCGCAAGGATATGATCTCCACTCTTTAACTCCGTATCTGAATTAAAGCGGATGCCTCCACCGCTGATGTCAACGATCGTACCTGTCCTTATCTTGTCATTAAAATGTTCATCGCGCAATTGGGCAAAAATCTCTTCCACTGTTGCAAGATCTGCCTGCTCTTCCGTCAGTTCAAAAAACTTAAAATCAATGGAACACTCATATCGGTAAAATTCCCTGCGCTGGAACTTTTCCAGACGTGTTTTAAGTTCTACTTCCAGTGTATAAATATTATCCCGCTTGAAGCGCTCTACGATCTGTCCGATACTTTTATATAAGAATCCTCCGGAATAAAAAACAAATTCCAAACGTACATCCAGAGGAAGAAGAATCAGTTTTGTTCCCTCTGTAGGCATTGAAATCTCAAGATTGCCACGCTTATTTATATCAAGAACCTGGCTTTTGTAAACTTTAACCGTATCGCCAGTCCGCTCCTCATTTTCAACCTGTTGTAATAACCTGATATCGATCTTGTCACCAGGCTTTATCAAATCTGTAAATGCCATATAGCTCCTCTCCTTATGAAAGGTTAAATAATTTTGTCAGAAATTGTCTGAAAGCATTTTGTTCCGAAGAATCCTGCTTTCCGCCAGACACTAAATACTGTGCCAGTTCCTCAAACCGTTTTGAAGACCTTGCATTCGGTGACACGATGGAAACCGGTTTTTGTATCCGCACCGCTTTCTCTAACATCGCATCCTGTGGAATGATCCCAATATAATGGACAGAGCCATCCAGAAACTGTTTTACAACCGATTCCAGTTTGTCAAAAACCATCTTTCCCTCACCAAAGGAAGCAGCACGGTTCGTCAGTACATGGATCACCGATTCATTCTTATCGTATTTCGGATTGCGATAAAGCATTTTCAATAACGAATATGCATCGGTAAGTGAACTTGGTTCCGGTGTAGTCACAAGTAAAATCTCCGGACTGGACGCAACAAACTCCATGACACTGTCTGAAATTCCTGCGCCTGTATCAACGATCACAACATCTGCAATCGTAGAAAGCTTTTCCACTGACTTTACCAGATAACTGATCTGATCCAGTGTCAGATTACTCAGCCCCATAATACCGGAGCCGCCGGAAATAAAGCCAACCCCCTCCGGTCCATCCGTAATGATGTCCTCGATCTCTTTGTCATGATAGATCAGATCGTTCAGGCTATACTGGGGAATTGTTCCAAACATCACTTCCACGTTTGCAAGTCCGATATCTGCATCGAAAATGATCGTTTTCAATCCCATCCGCTGAAACTGGACTGCAAGATTTACGGCAATGTTGGATTTTCCCACACCGCCCTTTCCACTTGTGACAGTGATGATCCTGGCGGGCTTCTTTGTTCTCTGATTCTGTTTTTTGATCACATTGCGAAGTTCTTCTGCCTGATCCATCTGTTACTTTCCTCCAAGCAGTTGTTTTACCACCATCTGGGTATTAAATACTTCCAGATCATCCGGAACGCTCTGTCCATTTGTCATATAAGACAGATCTGCCCCTGAATATAAGCGGATATTTAAAATATTACCAAATGAAGTGGTTTCATCTAATTTTGTAAAAATAATCTTATATTCTGCAATTTCCTTATAAATATCAACAATCTCCATAAGATCTTTATACTTCGTTGTTGCACTTAAAACAAGGTAAACTTCCTTCTCATATTTTGGTTCAAGACCATCAATCAGTTTCTTAATATCTTCACGCTGTTCCTCATTCTTATGGGAAAAACCTGCGGTATCCACAAATACAAGGTCGTATTCAGCCAGTGTCTCCAAAGCCTGATTGAGTTCTTCCGCAGAATAAATGATCTTCACCGGTGCATCTAAAATATTGGCGTAAATCTTTAACTGTTCTGCCGCTGCAATCCGGTAAGTATCTGCTGTCAGCATAGCTACTTTTTTCTCATGCTCCACCTTATACTTTGCTGCGATTTTGGCAATCGTGGTTGTTTTACCTACGCCTGTAGGTCCTACAAAGAATATAACACGTGGCTTCTTTCCTGACAAGTCAATACAGTTTGGCTCCCCAAGTTTTAAAATCATTTTCTGGTAAACATTAGAAAGAATAATATCAACATTGCTTCCGCTGTTAGTAACTTTCTCAGCCTCATCCAAAATCTGATTGACATACTTTTCATTTACATCATTATTCAACATGGTACGGTAAAGCATCTTCATAAACTTGAAATTTTCAAGATTTTTTGGAGATGTCTTAGGTGCTACCGGTATTTCTGCTTCTCTGGCTCCGTCTTCACTGAGCTTTTTTTCCAAAATATTAGAAAGATTCTCTAATTTTTTTTCAATATCGCTTCCGCTTTTATTCAAGGCAGCTTCTTTCTCTGTTGTTACCGGACGCTGATATGCCGATGCTGTCTCAACCGTTTTTTCTGTCTGAAGCGGAATCTGAATCTTCTCATCTGCAGCAAGATTAATATTTTCAATCTTCTTCTGTTGCATTGCTGCCATCTGGACAGCATTTAAAAACTGTTCCTTTTCCTCAATCGCTGCAGTGACTTCAAAGGTAGAGCCCTTAAAGAAATTAAAAAGTCCCTTTGGTTTGATTTCTTTTACATTCATCACAACAGCTCCAGCACCAAGTTCCTGTCTTGCCTTCTCTGTTGCCTCTTCCTGTGTTTTTCCCTGGAATTTTTTTATTGTCATTTATGCTGTCACCATCCCTACTGATTGTAATTCAATATTCGATTCCACTTCATTGTATGAAACAACGATCAGATCTTTGAAATAATCTTCTGTCAGTTTCTTAAAATACATACGGACAATCGGCGAAGTGATAACGATCGGAGTTTTTCCCATATTTTCAAGCTTTGCAGCCTCCTGCTCCAAAGATGCCATAATAGCCTTGGTACGTTCAGGATCTAAGGTTAAATACGCTCCCTGCTCTGTCTGTTTGACTGACGACATAATCTCCTGCTCGATCTTCGGATCTAACGTGATCACACTGGTCGTCTCATTTGCCGGGAAGAATTTATTTGAGATCGCCCTCTTCAGACTCTGACGGACATATTCTGTCAGGACATCCGTGTCTCTTGTCACAGCGGCATGATCTGCAAGTGTTTCAAAAATAGTTAAAAGATCACGGATGGAAATTCCCTCGCTCAATAAATTCTGTAATACTTTCTGTACTTCACCAAGACCAAGCAATTTTGGTATCAGTTCGTCCACAAGAACCGGATTGCTCTCTTTCAGATTGTTGACCAGATTCTGTACATCCTGTCTTGTCAAAAGTTCTGCAATATGGCTTCGGATCACCTCTGTCAGGTGTGTAGCAATAATGGATGGCGGATCGACAACGGTATATCCGAGGCTTTCCGCTCTCTCCCGCTGGCTCTCTGTGATCCAGATCGCAGGCAGATGGAAGGATGGCTCAAAGGTCGGAATACCCGTGATCTCTTCCTCTACATACCCTGGATTCATCGCCATATAATGGTCAAAAAGGATCTCTCCCTCTGTCACCTGGATACCCTTGATCTTAATAATATACTGGTTCGGATTCAGCTGGATATTATCACGCAGACGGATGATCGGCACGACTGTACCAAGTTCCAGTGCGATCTGTCTACGGATCATGACAACACGGTCAAGAAGGTCGCCACCCTGATTGACATCTGCCAGTGGAATAATACCATAGCCAAACTCCAGTTCGATCGGATCTACCTGAAGCAGTGAAACAACATTTTCCGGTTTACGTATCTCCTCTGCCTCCGTCTCTGCCTCACTCACTTCCTCCTCAATGCTCTCCACACGGATCTGTTTATCCATCATACGTCCGGAAATGATGAACACAAGACCAAGACCGACGAAGAGATACCATGTCAAAGGTGTCGTGATCCCCAAAAATGCAAGCGTTGCACCAACCAGATAAAGTACCTTCGGAATACCAAAAAGCTGGCTTACCAGAACGGTTCCAAAATCTGCTTCTTTGGAAGCTTTCGTTACCAGAATACCGGTTGACAAAGAAATCAGAAGCGATGGGATCTGGGAACAAAGTCCGTCACCGATGGTAAGGATACCATATTGCTGGATCGCCTCTGCAAAACTTAATCCCTGACTCATCACACCCATGACCGTACCACCGATCAGGTTGATAAACGTAATGATAAGACCTGCTGTTGCATCTCCCTTAACATACTTTGTAGCACCATCCATGGAACCAAAGAAAGCAGATTCTTCCTGAATCTTATTTCTGCGCTCTCTTGCTTCCTTCTCTGTGATCGCGCCGGTGTTTAAGTCAGCGTCAATCGCCATCTGTTTACCCGGCATTGCATCCAGTGTGAAACGCGCTGTTACCTCTGCAACTCGCTCAGAACCTTTATTAATAACTACAAACTGGATAATAATGAGTACGATAAATATAATCGCACCAATGACAAGATCACCACCACCTACGAACTGGCCAAACGTTGTGACAACATTACCAGGTGCTCCTGTTGAAAGGATCAGTCTGGTAGACGACACGTTCAGTGAAATTCTGAAAATAGTCGTGAACAGTAAAAGAGTCGGGAAGAAAGACATATCCAGTACTTCCTTCACGAACAAAGTATTAAACAATATAATTAACGCGATTGAAATATTGATCGCGATCATCACATCCAACAAGGTGGAACTGATTGGAACAATGAAAAAAATAACGGCCGCAAGTAAATATAACGCTACGCCAATGTCCGCTTTTTTCATGCCTTTTCCTCCTTAGTCACTCTCTCAAATTATTTTTCTCTCATATTGTAAACCATTGCAAGGATCTCTGCAACCGCCTGATACAGTTCGGGTGGAATTTCCTGTCCGATATCCACGTTTGCATACAGCATCCGCGCAAGTGGCTTATTCTCAACAATCTCAATATGATGTTCTCTGGCAGCCTCTTTGATCTTCTGTGCCAGATAATCTTCTCCCTTTGCAAGAACAATCGGTGCCTTTGATGTCTCAGCATCATACTTGATCGCAACTGCAAAGTGAGTTGGGTTCGTGATGACAACGTCCGCTTTTGGAACATCCTGCATCATACGTCTTCTGGAAGCCTCACGCATACGCTGTCTTTGTCTGCCTTTGATTTCCGGATTACCCTCTGTATTTTTAAACTCGTCCTTTATTTCCTGCTTGGTCATCTTCATATCTTCATTAAATCGATACTTCTGATAAATAAAATCTGCCAGACCAATGACTAAATAGACGAGACTGATTTTCAAACCAGCATTGATGATCACCGTTCCGCAAAGCATGATCGCCTGCATCAGCGGGATCTCATATAATATAAAAATATCCTGTGCATTGCCCCTGATCGAGGTATATGCGACATAGATGATCACAAAAATTTTAAGAATAGATTTGATCAGTTCAAAAATAGAATCCTTTGAAAAAATTCTTTTAAATCCATTGATCGGATTAAATTTATCGAATTTTGGCTGCAACGGTTTCCCTGTCACTTTCCATCCAACCTGGATCACACTGATCAGCGCCGTCACAACAAATCCAAATGCAAAAAAGGGAACACAGACGATCAGAATCTGAATCAGTACATCGGACATAAGCGCTGCGACTGATTTTTCCGTCACATCAACGGCATTCTCCCTTACAAAATCCGGTATCCTGCCATAGATATCAACAAAACTATTTATAAGTCTGTTACCCACAAATGAAACAAAAATTTTCAGGACAAGAAATAAAACGATCAGGTCAAATGCCGCTGTAAGCTCCTTACTTTTTGCGACTTTACCGTCCTCTCTTGCCTCCTTCAGTTTCTTTGCTGTCGCCGGTTCTGTTTTTTCACCACCAGGTCCGTCTTTTGCAAACCACTGAAGATCCCATTCCATGATCAAATGTAACTGTTTCTGCTGTTCCAAGTCAATACATTCCTTCTATAAAAAGTACCATCAATTTTTTCATTTCCGTAAAAATGAAATTTGCCACACTTGGCAGCAATGATACGGTCAGAAAAAGTACCACAAATCCAACCATAATCTTCATCTGCATACCTACCGCAAACATATTCATCTGCGGTGAAACCTTCGCCATGATACCAAGGATACAGTTTAAGATCATGATACATGCAAATACCGGCAAAATGATACGGAATGCTATCACAAACATGTCTCCCATATAAGTTGTCATGGATTTCATCAGATGATTCCAATCAAACACCTGTCCATTGACCGGTATGACTGTAAATGCATCAACAAAGGCCCGCAATATATAATGATGCATGTCGGTTACCACAAGCAGCATCAAGATAAAGTAATTATACAGATTTCCTGTTAATGTTACCTGCGTGTTGTTGATCGGATCAAATTCGGTTGCCATTGACAGACCGATATCCATATCAATGATATTACCCGCAAATAAAATAATGGAATTACAAACGTTTGCAGCAAGTCCGATCAGCAACCCTGTAATTCCCTCTTTCAAAACAATGACTGCATATCCTATAAGCCCGGTATATTCAACCTGTGAAACATCTGCAAACCCAGACACCAAAAGTGCGATCATCGCAGAAAGTCCTATCTTCACCTGATTCGGCACATTCGACATCCCATAAAAAGGTGCAATGTATACAAAGCAGGATACGCGAACAAGTATTAAGATAAAAATTTCAAAATTTTCCAATGAAAATGAATACTGCACCATATGTCAAACCTATCCAAGATAAATACTGAAGTTCGACCATAAGGTCGTCACAAATTCCGACAGCTGATTCAGAATCCACGAACCACATACCATCAATCCAATAAATACTGCCACAATCTTTGGTACAAATGTAAGTGTCTGCTCCTGAATCGAAGTGACTGTCTGAAAAATACTGATAATCAAACCAACCACCAGCGAAATTATCAAAACCGGGGCACTACAGATAATAATATAATAAATTGCATCTTTTGCGATATCAAGAACCTGTCCCTCTGTTATCATATCTCATCACCTCAGATTCCACTAATAAAACGTTTTTACAAGGCTTCCGATCACTAAATCCCATCCGTCTGCCAGAATAAAAAGCAATATTTTAAATGGCAGGGAGATCGTTGTCGGAGGCAGCATCATCATACCCATGGACATCAGCACGGATGCTACGACCATATCAATTACGATAAACGGAATATAAATCACGAAACCGATAATAAATGCAGCTCTCAATTCACTTAAGATAAATGCCGGGATCAGAGTCGTCATCGGAACATCATCATAACTGTCATAGGTTTCATCTGAAATATCCACAAACAGCTTTAAATCTTTTTCCTGCGTCTGACCGTACATGAATTCCCTGATTGGTCCCTGTGCGACGGTAAATGCCTCTTCCGTCGTAATCTCACCCTTGTCAAGAGGCTGGATCGCCTCTGTATTGATCTGCTGGAATGTCGGCCACATAATGAAAAATGTCAAAAATAAAGCCAACGCGATCAATACCTGATTAGGTGGTGCGGTCTGCGTTCCAATTGCGGTACGCAGAAAATGTAATACAATGATAATTCTTGTATAAGAAGTCAGCATGATCAGTATCGATGGTGCCAGTGATAAAATTGTCAATACCAAAAGCATCTTCACCGGTGCCGACAATGATCCGCCATCATTGTTGTATGAAATTGTCAATCCATTTGTACTGTCTTCTGCTGCTCTGGTGACACCACCCTCTGAATTGTCACCATCAAATGTTGTGATACTGTCCGGATCCATGGAAGCTGCATACACAGTTGTTCCACCCGCTGACCATGAAAGCGTCAGAACAAGTACCACCATTGCCACAATTAGTGACACCATACAATATGTCTTTTTCACTCTTGTCATAATCAAAACCTATTTCTTAGGAAAATGTTCCTTCACCCGGTTCAATACCTCACGGAAATTCTCCTGTGCAGCCTTCCCATCCATCGGAAATCTGTTTTGTGCCGCAGAGAGATCCGGTACTTCGCTTAACTGTTCTTCTGTGAGCTGTGTGAGCAGTGTCACATCATCTTTTCCAACAGCTACAACAAGGTAAACCTCACCTGCTTTTACAATTGCAATAAACTTATTATTTCCAACACGTATTGATTCCACGATCTGCAGATTTTTGTTTGCAAAATTTGTTTTCTGATAATTACCGATCCACTTTGTTGTGAAATAGGTGATCGCCAGCACAAAGAAAAAAATGATCAATACGCCCAACAGCTGGATAAAACTGCCTAATGCAGAACTGAGTAATATCATATTAACCTACAACTTTTTTTACTGCTTCAAGAACACGCTCTGCCTGGAATGGTTTGACGATAAAGTCTTTTGCTCCTGCCTGGATTGCTTCGATAACCATAGCCTGCTGTCCCATTGCAGAACACATAATAATTTTAGCTCCTGGATCTAATGCTTTGATCTTCTTTAATGCTTCAATACCATCCATCTCAGGCATTGTGATATCCATTAATACAAGATCTGGTTTTGCTTCTGGATATTTTTCTACTGCTTTCTGTCCGTTTTCTGCCTCTGCAGCAATCTCATAACCATTCTTTGTTAAGATATCCTTAATCATCATTCTCATAAATGCTGCGTCATCGCAAATCATTACTTTAGCCATATTATTTGTTTCTCCTCTTCTTTCCTATCTTATTTCACAATTTCAGTGATTCTCACACCAAAACTTTCTTCAATTACTACGACTTCACCCTTGGCAACGTATTTTCCGTTTACCAGAATATCTATTGGTTCACCGGCAATTCGATTCAACTCGATAATCGTACCAGGTGCGAAATCCAAAATCTCATGGATCGACTTTGTTGTTCTTCCAAGTTCTACTGTCACTTCAAGTGGAACATCCATGATCAATCCGATGTTCTCTGCTCCTGCAACCTGTGCAATACTTGGATTAAAAGCCTGAAACTGTGCCGGCTGTACATTTACCGGCTGTGCATACATTTGATTCATATTCGGTGCCATCATTGGCTGTCCCATCATCGGCTGTCCCATCATCGGCTGCCCCATCATTGGCTGTCCCATAACCTGCTGACCTCCCATCGGCTGTTCCATCTGAGGCTGTGGTGCAGCTGGCTGTGCACTCACTGCTTTTTCTGCCTCGTTCGATGTGGAATTGGTATCCGCTTCCATATTCTTTGTAATGCTTGCGCACATCTCCTTCGCAAAAGAAACCGGATACAACTGCATGATCTCACTGTCTACCAGATCTCCAATCTCCATCTTAAATGAAATCTTAACAAACGAACCGGATAAAAAATCTGCGATCGATCCCTCATCAATATTATCATGAAGATCCACAAGATCTGCAACTGGCGGACTGATATCGATGGTCTTATTCAGCATAGAGGAAAGAGAGGTCGCTGCGGAACCCATCATCTGATTCATCGCTTCGCTGATTGCACTTAAATGTAACTCTCCAAGTTCTCCATCTGTATTAGTACCATCACCACCCATCATCAGGTCTGTAATGACTTTTACATCATGTTCTTTTAAAACAAGAATATTACTTCCATCCAAACCAACTGTATATGCAATTCGGATAAATACACACGGTTTTTCATATGCATCACAGATGTCACTCCATGTTGCAAAAGATACAACCGGCGTTGAAATATCTACTTTACGATTTACAAGGGAAAACAATGTTGTTGCCGCTGTTCCCATGCTGATGTTACCAATTTCGCCAATCGCGTCTTTCTCAGCATCTGTCAGCAAATCATTTTTATTTGCATCATCCGGGTTATTCAGCAAAGCACTGATTTCTTCCTGTGACAAAACACCATCCATTACTACTGCTCCTCTCTTACCACTGATGTAACTCTTACTGCATAATTATCGCCGACAGCTCCCGGCAGAGCAGTAAATTTTTTTATATTACCGACAAAAATATTCAGATCCTGATTCACACCCGAATCCAGCCGGATAATATCTCCAACCTGAAGATTTACAAAATCGTCCACGGAAATAGTACTGTTTCCCAAAACCGCTTTTACAGGAATCTTCGCTTTTGAGATCAAAGCTTCGATCGCATCTGTATACTGCTTATCGTCATGTTCCTGAAGATTGGAATACCAGAACTTCGTATTCAGCTTGTCCATGACACTTTCCAATGTCAGATACGGAAGACAGATATTCATAAGACCTTCCACATCGCCAATCTTGATATGTAATGTCACAAGTGCGATCATCTCGGTCGGCGAAATAATCTGCGCAAACTGTGAGTTTGTCTCAATCCGTTCAAGCCGCGGTGAAATCTCACAGACACTCGACCAAGGCTCCGGCAAAAGACTTACACATACATTATAGATTCTCTCCAGAATCAAAAGTTCAATCTCGGAGAAATCTCTTGGCTTATCTAACGGAGTTCCCAATCCACCGAGCATTCGGTCAACAATTGCATACCCCAGATTGTCTGCAAGTTCTATAATAATACTGCCACTCAAAGGCGATACATTCACCAATCCGAGTAAAACCGGATTTGACAGTGCATTCGTGAATTCAGAATAGGTAACCGCCTCTGAATTCATCACTTCCACCTGTACTGTTTTTCTCAAATAAACAGGTAAGTTCGTCGAAAGAAGTCTTCCATAATGTTCAAAAATGATTTCCAACGTACGCAAATGCTCTTTTGAGAACTTTGCTGGACGGGTAAAATCATAATTTTTTACTTGTTTTTCGTCTTTTACTTTCATGTCCTCAGCATCAAGTTCACCACTGCTCAATGCCTGCAGAAGACTATCTATCTCATTTTGAGATAAGACTTCACCCATTCTCTTTCACCACCTAGCATTCTAATTTACTGCGTATTTACACTGGAGAAACTTACCCCAACGATAAAGTCAGAGCCAAACATATCCTGTAAATCTTCCAGGATAGCATCCTTAACGCTCTGCTCGTCCTCCCGGAACTGTTCCATTGTATATCCGGAAACAATCGTGTTGATATCATTTTTGATCAATGTTTCCTTCGCTTTCAATCCTTCTGTACCTATGCTCTTGTATCCGTCACTCTTTGTATTCAGCGACAAACCGATAGAAAATACAGCCACATGGTCTTTTCCATCACCGCTTGGACTTAAGTTGACGGTAAAGCTGGCTTCAATATCATAAACTTCAATATCTTCCACCGGAACTGCTGCGGTATCTTTGCTGCTTCCATCTTCCAGCTCCAGATCAATTGCTGATGCGATCTTATCGATCAGCTGATTTGATTTTCTCGTCTGAGGAATGATCGTAAACGCAAGAATTGCAGTCAAAACGAGATTCACCAGAACTAATGCAAGGATAATTACTGTCATCAGATTCTTTTTCATTGTTTGTGCCTTTCTTCTGCTAATTAGTTTATTTCGGAATAATGTGAATTATATATCTTTATCTCAACACGTCTGTTGCGCGCCCTTCCCTCCGGTGTGGAATTATCTGCAATCGGAACGTATTCGCCTCTTCCGGATGACTTGATATGTGACGGATCGATCGTTGTGATATTCCGCATATAATCTGCCACATATAATGCCCTGTACATTGACAGCACATCGTTGTTTTCATATTTTGAAGAATGAGTGAACGGAACATTATCGGTATGTCCCTCAATCTCAATCATATTCTGCTGATAGCTCTGAAGAATCTTCCCAATCTTATCCATCAAAGGATAGGCTTCTGTCTTGATCTCAGATTTTCCGGAATCAAACAGCACTGCACCATTTAAATTCAACAGCACATATTCCGCATTAAAATCGATTTCCACCTGATCCTGTATGCCATATTGTGCTACAAGATCCTGCACCTGCTCTGCCATCTGTTCTGACTCGGCAAGCGCTTCTTCTTTATACTCTTCCGCAACATCTGAACTTTCTGATGTATCATCTGTCGTCTGCGTATTTGCCATCTGATTATAATAGATGTCATACATCTGTAACTGGCTCACGCCGGAAGAAACCATCTCACCATCTCCGACGGAAGCTCCACCACTCGGCAGAATACTAAAGCTGCTCTGCAAAGATGCAATCACCATCTCAAACTTCTCAGCATCCACTGTTGACATAGAAAACAGTAAAACGAAAAAGCAAAGAAGTAAATTCATAAGATCACTAAACGTCGCCATCCATGCCGGAGCGCCTGCCGGTGCTTCTTCTGTCTTCTTTCTTGCCACTATGCTTCACCTCCGGCTGCTTCATCACCTTCTCCGAGACTTCCTGATGCCTGTGGTGTCAGGAATGATTTCAGCTTTTCTTCAATGACACGCGGATTTTCACCTGCCTGAATGGAAAGCAATCCTTCCACGATCATTTCTTTTATTGCAACTTCTCTCTCATTATTCACCTTAAGCTTTGACGCAGTTGGATTACAAAGCCAGTTGGCGATCAATGAACCATATAATGTAGTGACCAGGGCAACCGACATAGCCGGTCCGATACTCGATGCATCTTCCAGATTCTTAAGCATGTTAATAAGACCGATCAGCGTACCGATCATACCCCATGCAGGACCTAATTCTGCCCATTTCTCCCAGAATGCGATTACTTTCTTATGTCTTTCTTCCATACAGGACAGGCTTGTCTCCATGATGCCACGCACCAGTTCCGGATCCGTACCATCCACAACAAGCATTACGCCCTTTTTCATAAAATCGTCTTCAATATCATTGGCTGCTTCCTCTAATGCGAGCAATCCTTCTTTTCTTGCCACATTAGAGAGATCAATGATCTTTTTGATCGTCTCTGCCGGATCTTCTGCCTTTTCCTTGAAGGTAAGTGTAATACCCTTCAGTCCATTAATGAAATCCGGTAACTTGTGTGCTGCCAGTACACCGGAGATAGAACCTCCGACTGTTATAATGATAGACGCCGGATCAACCATGTTTTTCAAAGCTTCAAATCCACCATTACTGAAAACACCGAATACAAACATTACTGCGCCGAGTATTATACCGGCTAAAGATGCGATATCCATATCTTCCACCTGCCATCCTTGTTAATATATTTAAAATTTAATTTTCATTTTCTGCTTCAAATCCAGTTTCCATAATTTCCCGCTTATATGATTTTACTAAACTTTTTATCTGTTGTCTACTTTCTTTTACAATTATTTTTCGTCCTGTCGTGAAAGTGATCACAGTGTCCGGTGTTTCTTCGACAAGTTCGATCAGATCCGCATTCACCAAAATCTGTGTACCATTTAATCTTGTCACTTCGATCATAGTGTTCATCCTTTCCTTATTGTTAACAGACAATGAAAACAATGAAACAACGTTTAGTATACCATATCTTGTTGTAGTATGGAACATATTTACTAAATAATCGTTACTTTTTTTATACTATTTCTATTCAAGGAGGAATCTGTAACGTTTTATAGATTCCTCCATTCAGTTTATATTATCGTTTTAAGTTTACAAGTTCCTCTAATAATGTATCGGAGGTTGTAATAACACGGGAGTTTGCCTGGAATCCACGCTGTGTTGTGATCATGGATGTAAACTCTGAGGAAAGATCTACGTTCGACATTTCCAGCTCGCCGGTTGTCATGGAAGAACCGTCTGCAGAAATCTCCACACCGATGCCATCAAATTCACCGGAGTTTAAGGTTGTGCGGTAGCAGCTCTCTCCGACTTTCTCAAGACCGGATGCGTTAGAGAACTGTGCAACTGCGATCTGTCCTAGCAGCTCTGTGTTACCATTGTCATATGTACCGTAGATACGTCCGCTTGTATCAATGGAAATACCTGTCATGGCACCAAGCTTACGTCCTTTTCCGGTTTTTCCGTCAGTTGCTCCGGCATCTGCACCGATTGTGGATTTACCACCATTCTCATAGTTTAAGCACTGGGAGAAATCTACACTAATATTCTGGAAGTTTCCGTTCCTATTTAGCAAACCAGAAGAAAGTACAGACATATTCAGCATTGTAGATGGGGTATCACCACCGATGGAAGCAAACTTACCTGTGCTTGTATCAAATACCAGGTCATAAGAAGCCTGCTCACCTGTTACCGTTGCCTGTCCAGTAGTAGTATCAAGTTTTACCTTATAGTTATTCGTACCATTCTTTATATTATTAGCAATGGTTGTTGTAATACCGGAGAAAATCTCTGTAATGCTTGCTGTATCACCCGAACCATCTGTTGCTTCAAACAAAGTTGCATCTGTTACAGACTGTTTAAATTCCTTACCACCTGCATTTACATATGTCCGATTTGCACTATTATATTTATAATCTTTTGTCAAACCATATTGTCCAAGTGTTGCATCTGCTTGGTAATTACCGAAAAGCTGCGACATCTGCTTCTTTGTAAGTTTAGCAGTAATATTCTGATTATTGCTATCCAAAACAGATGTCAGTTCAACGGTATATTTTCCATCTGTTCCAGTAGACTTGATTGCAAACTTCGCAGTATACTGATAGCCAAGGTTATCGTAGAAGTTTAAGTTCATTACCCTGCCGGCATCATTTTTAACATCTGTATCATTCTCATCCAGCACACCGGCGATGGTTGCCTGTGTGGTTGCTTCCGGTGCAGAAGTCAGGTTCTTCTCCTGCATGATACGGAGTGCCGAAACAGTGTCCTTGCGGATCTCACCTGTTGTCTCGTCAACCTGCCATCCCATAACCGTATAGCCTGTTGAGGACATACACAAGTTACCGGAACCGTCTACGTAGAAAGAACCGGAACGGGTAAATACATTCTCAGAACCATTGTTTACAATAAAGAAGTTCGTTGAGTTTTTATCAGTCAGACGGATATCAAATGGATTTCCGGTTGTCTCAGATGCACCTGCAGAAGTGATGCTGACTTTGGTTGCTGCCGCAGTTGTACCGAGACCGATCTGCTTTGCATTGACACCGCCGGTACCGGTTGTTGCATTTGCTCCGGATGCATTCGAAGTGGTCTGATATAAGATATCACTGAATGTTACGGAAGAAGATTTAAAAGCTACTGTGTTGACGTTGGCGATATTATTACCGATCACGTCCATTCTTGTCTGATGTGTCTTTAAACCTGACACAGCAGAGTACATTGATCTCAACATAATGAAATGACCTCCTAAAGTTCTTTTGGCGCAGGGCGTCTGGTTTCTTCTGTCAGTCAGAAACCGATTGCTCCCCCAAGGTCCAGCTATATGATCACTGCGCCATCAATATTGGTATAAATGTTGTCATCGGATTCCGTGCGGTCCATTGCCGTCACAACTGTTTTGTTTGGGACATTTACAATGAATGCCAGAGAATCAACGATTACGAGTGACTCCCGAATTCCCTTTTCACTTGCTTTTTGAACTCCACTCTCCAGCCGTTCGCTCTGTTCTTTTGACAGATTGATCTTTCTGTTCTCCAGTCTCATGGAGGCATGTTTGGAAAATTTCAGTTCCAAGCTCTCAGAAACATCCTGTTTCTGTTTTAAAATTTCCTCAAAGGACAATCCCGATACATTGACTGCGGAATTTCCTTTTCCGGTACCAAGATAACGGTCCGTGATCTGTTCAATCGAAGTGAATTGGTTATTAATTTTATTCATAACCCCATCTCCTGTTACTCTGTCCTGTCTGAACTGTTATCTTTTGTATCTCCTGATCCTGCACTTTCTGTTTCTTCTGTTTTGTCTGTACTGCCAGCATCTTCCGATTTGTCTGTACTGTCTGTTTTGTCTGTACTATCAGATTTGTCTGTGCTATCTGTTTTGTCTGTACTATCAGATTTGTCTGTGCTATCCGTCTTGCCTGTACTGTCAGTTTTGTCTGTTCCATCCGCTTTGTCAGATTTGTCTGTTTTGTCAGATCCATCTGCAGATTCGTTTGCCTTGATCAGTTCTTTTAATCTTGCCTCAAGTTCTTCAAACTTCTTCCAGGAATCTTTGGAAACGAATTTCTTCTGGTAATCGCTCAGTCCATCATACATCTTACGGATGCTCTCAATATCATCCTTGTTTGCAAGCGAGATTGAATTTTTGGATGGCAGTAATGAAATTGCGGATTTAATTGTCTCTGCAAGTGTCACTGCTTCCATATAATCTGCATCTGCAACAGTATCCAGATCCTTCAGGTTGTAAAGTCCATCATTGACAGAAAGAAATGTTTCTCCGTTTTTGTGAAGTACATAATCACAGGTTCCTGCGATATAGCTTGTCTCTCCTGTTGTAGATGAAGTCACTTTCATGATGACATACTTGCCAACCAGATCATTTGCCGAAGAAGCCTCGATCGTACTCTGCACACTAAGCTGTGACTCCAACTGTGAGAAGGTCGCAAGCTGTGCAATATACTCGGTATTACTTGTCGGTTCCAACGGATCCTGATACTGCATCTCTGCGCATAAAATCTGTAAGAACTGGTCATAACCAAGCTCGTTGGTCTTTTTATCTTTCTCGGACGATTTTGTTGATGTACTGCCTGTACCGGTAGTCTCATCTATAAATTTTCCATCTTTTACCTGCTGAATTAACGCCATTGTCTCTCTCCTTTCTCAAAACTTATGCAGTGTAATCTACACTGTTTCCCTGTTCTGCCATCATTTTGGCTGCCAGAGTTTCTTCTTCCGACATCACGCCGGATAATTCACTTAAATCATTCAGATTTAATCTGCGGGTTCTGCCTTTTTCTTTTTCCTGCTGCTCGCCCTGCTGTTTTTCACCTTCTGCATTCTGCTCAAGGTTTTTCTCAAACTCATGGCTTGCAACGGTCACTTCAACAGCATCCACTTTCACACCAGCCTGCTCTAAATTCTGTCTGAGTTCTACGGTCTGGGCTTCTAATGCCTCTTTTACCACTGCATTCTGTGTCATGATCTTTGCTGTTACTGCACCTTCCTGCTCGGTAACCTTAAGAATGATCTTTCCGAGGTTCTGCGGGTTCAGCTGTAACTCCATGCTCGTCTTATCTTCTGTCAGGATCACTCTTGCGGACTCTACGATCTGATTGATCACATCCTGTGTATTTACACTCTGCGGTAACGGTTCTACTGTCTCAACATTAGCAAATTCCTGTACCACCTGACTCTGTGGTGTGATAACCGCCCCGTCTGCAGTATGGGCTGTCTCATTTGTAAACCGGAACCTGCCGGGTGTATCAGAAGAATTGTTCTGATCTGTGGAATCCTCTGCCGCATTTTCGGATGTCATCCTATTCTGTACAGTTTCCTGTTCCGGAATATCTTCCGTTACCTCAGAAGACTGTGTATCCTGCGCAGCCACCTTCTGTTCTTTCACAGGTGCATTTTCTGCTGCTTTTGTCTGTCTTCCATCCTCTACCACAAATTTTTGTGTTGATGCACTGGTATCCTCTGTGGCTGTCTGATCTGTAACAACTGCCTCATCCACAGATGCTTCTGTCTCCTGTCCGATAACAGCATCTGACGATCCGGCATTATCGTCCATCACTTTGGCAACTGCGCTCTGAAACTCTTCCAGACTCATGTCAAGTGCATTTAAAATATCTTTTCCAATGTCATTGACACTCTGCAGTACATTTACAAACTGTTCACTGCACAAAAGCTGTGGTACGCTGTCTGCTCCGGTAAGTTCTGCCACAAGATTTGCAAGGTTGCTCTGATTCAGCAGATCCTGGAACTGTAAGCCAAGTGTCTGCATTGCTGCTTCAATCGCTTCATCGGACACGCCAAGTTCCTCTTTCAGAACTTCTTTTACATCTTCTGTAAACTGTTCGAACTGCTCTTTGACAACATCCTCAGATGTGACCTGTTTTATCTCTGATGCGATCGTATTATCCTTGTACTGATACTTCTGATAATCATCTGCCGCTTTCACAGTGTCCTTACGGCCATTTGCTGCTGTCTTTACTGTTTCGTTGTGGTCAATCCCTGCATAAGATGCTGTCTGACGGTTTCCGGACTGTTTCATCATAGAACCAAAATCTACTTTTCCAGTGGTGATCCGGGTATTGCTTTCTGTCCCCTGCACAGACTGTGTGCTTTGGTTAAACATTTTTCCTAATTCAGAAATTGTTGTACCAGCCATATGCTTCCTCCTTTCTTCTTTTATCGTCTTACTGTCTGGCAGTATGCACTGCCCGGAAAAGATACTTAGATCTCTCCCTCTATTCTGAAGGCTCCATGATCTCAGTTACTTTTGCTGCCGTATCCGAGTTCATCTTACCGAGAATATCTCCTCTGGACTGCGTGTCCATATTGGATAATATATCTGCTACCAATTGAAGGTTGTCTGTCATTGTATCAAAAATAGCTGCCGCCTCTTTCGGCTTCATGCTGGAATAAGTCTTCACATAATCATCCATCTGTTCATCCGTCAGAGTCTGTTCTACCACCTGTTTATAAAGCACTTCCGCATTTGCCGCATCAATGCTCTCATAATACTCTTTGTAATTACTTATATCGGGAGCATCTTCCGAAAAGACAACATCCTCATACCATTTTTCTTTTTCCTTCTCAAAATCTGCCTCATTCTGCTTATAGGTATCCAGTTCTTTCGCCTTCTCCTCTAACTGTGCAATATAATCTGCATCAGAATTTGCACTGTTCTGGGCATCTGCAAGCTCAATCTCAAGCTCTTTGATGCGGTTGATCGCATCATCCAGATTTGTGTATGCATACTGGCTATCTTCCGTGGAAACCTCCTCTGTGACAGAATCCGGCAAAATCTTATTCAGATAAGGAACATCTTTGATCACAGGAGCTAAGACTCCCGAGCCAAATCCGCCCACATCCAGCTTGATCAGCATTGCAAAGATGGCAAGCCAGATCAGAATGATAATAATCGTGACAAAGAAAACAAGGATTTTGCCTCCAACGGTTTCCTCATCTCCATCCAGATCATCCGGATTTTTCTGTTTTCTCTTCTTTTTTTCCAGCTTTTTTGCCGCCTTTAACTGTTTTTTATCTAAAACTTCATTTTCCTGCTGTAATTCTTCCTGCTGCTTTTGTTCTGCCATAATCTCGTCCATGCCTTTCTCGTATATTGCCCTGTCAAAATTACCGGGTGTCTGTCATCCCCTCATGATAGGTGTAACTTACAAGCTCATCAATTTCTTTATTCTCTGCATATTGCATTTCCTGTTTAAAAACTTCAAACGCCTGCTCTTTCAGTCTCTCATGCGTCTTTCTTTCCATCATGACTTCATTGAGTTTCAACCGGGCAGCCTCTACATTTTTTTCTGCGACATGCACATTCATCATCTGGCTGCGCTGCATCGTTTTCATGGTATCTACTGCCCGCTTGCATTCTTTGATCTTAGGTACATCAATGGTTCCATTCACCAGGTTTCTCGCCTGGCTTTCATAACCTGCCTTGCGTATCATGATCTGCTGGAGTTTTCCCTGTTCATCCATGAGTTTTGCATTTGCTACTCCATATGCAATCTTCGCCTGACCTTCCATTTTTTCTTTTATATCTAATATGCTTTGCATCCGATATGCAAATTTTGCCATATCCTATCAACCTCTAATCATTAAAAAGTGCACGCAGCAGATCGATCTCCTGTTCAAACTGGAATTTTTCGTCGGTCTTCTGCATCAGGAAATCATTTACAGCATCGATTTTCTGGATGGCATAATCGATATTCCTGTTAGAACCGCTCTTATAGGCTCCAATATTGATCAGATCTTCTGCCTCATTGTATGTGGCAAGTACATTTTTTAACCTGCCTGCCAGTTCTTTATGTTCCGGCGTTGCAATGGAACTCATAACCCTGGAAATACTCTGTAAAATATCAATGGCCGGATAATGGTTTTTATGTCCCAGTTTTCTGGACAGCATGATGTGCCCGTCTAAAATGCTCCGGGCTGTATCTGTGATCGGTTCATTAAAATCATCACCATCTACCAGTACTGTATATAATCCGGTGATCGATCCTTTATCGGAAGTTCCTGCACGCTCTAACAGTTTTGGCATCTCCGAATATACACTCGGCGGATATCCTCTGGTTACAGGCGGTTCTCCGGATGCAAGTCCGATCTCGCGCTGTGCCATGGAAAAACGTGTCAGGGAATCCATCATCAGAAGCACATCTTTTCCCTGATCCCTGAAATACTCTGCAATGGATGTCGCCGTCATTGCTGCCTTCTTACGGATCAATGCCGGTTTGTCAGAAGTCGCCACAACGACAATAGAACGTTTCATACCCTCTTCTCCGAGATCCCGTTCCACAAATTCGCGCACCTCACGGCCACGCTCACCGATCAGGGCAATGACATTGATATCTGCCTTTGTATTTCTTGCAAACATACCAAGCAGTGTACTTTTTCCGACACCGGAACCTGCAAAAATTCCGATACGCTGTCCTTTTCCGACTGTGATCAATCCATCGACCGCTTTCACGCCGAGAGGAAGTACCTCACTGATGATCTTTCTTGACATTGGATCCGGAGGCTGTGCATCGACCGGATATTCATAAGGTGTCTCTAATTTGTCGATATCCGTCGGACGGCCAATTCCGTCTAAAGTATGTCCTAAGAGTTCATTTCCTACAGAGACAGATAAAGGATGCCCCGTATTTTCAACGATACATCCTACTCCTATTCCCTCTACACTCTCATAAGGCATCAAAAGCAGTCTTTTATCCCTGAAACCCACAACCTCAGCCATTACCATGGTGTTCGCATTTTCATCGATGATAATTCTGCACAAGTCATTCAGTTTTGCGTCCGGACCAACGGATTCAATGGTCAATCCAACAATTTTAACAACTTTTCCAAGCCGTTTAAAATATGTATTCTCCGCCAGTCGTAAATACTTGTTATACCTGCTGTCCACTTTCAACCATCCTTATAAGCATAGTGATTTTATATCTTTAATAAGATTTTCGAGCTGCACACCAAGGCTGCAGTCAAATACTCCTGAGTCTGTCTCGATCACACAGGAATTTCCATCCATGGAGGAATCTGCGACAATCTCGATCTCGATCCCGGCTCCCACTCGTTCCAAAATTTCTTCTTTATGATTCTCAATAAACATCACATTGCTGTTAGCAACCTTAATGCGGAATTTTTTATCTCCCTCGATATTTAAAATTGCATCATCAATGAGATACATCAGAATGTGTTTTTTATTATCAAACTGAATATGGAATACTTTGTTAAAAACCTCAAGGATCACATCTACCAGATCCTTTTCCATATTTTTTTGTTTCTCCCTGAATTCATCCTGAAGCGTTTCCTGTTTTCTCTGATATTCATTCTGTAACTGTTCACGCTGTGCCGCCAGCTCACTCTCCAGGCACTGTCTTCCCTCCTGATATCCGGTATTTTTTGCATTCTCCCGGATATTTTCAGCTTCCTGATCTGCCTGATTTAAAATTGTTTCTGCCTGCGCATGTGCTTCTGCTAAAATCTTCTCAGCCTCTTTTTTTGCTTCTGCAGTATGGTCGATCTCCTCCACATAATCTGTGTCAGGACCAACGATCCCTGCTGAGAAACCATTTCCGTCTGTTGTTTTTTGTTCCATGCGCTTAAGCTCTGCCATCTTCTCTAAACGCTTTTCTACAATATCATTTGAGTTAATGACGCGTGTTTTATCCGGCTCATTGTGCACGAAATATTGTTTGTAAAGATTAGGCAATAATCTCGTCACCTCCGCCTCTTGAAATTACAATCTCACCTGCATCTTCGAGTTTTCGGATCACACTGACAATCTTCTGCTGTGCCTCCTCAACATCCTTCATACGCACAGGTCCCATAAATTCCATATCCTCTTTGATCATGGCAGCCAGACGTTTTGACAGGTTGTTAAAGATTGCATTCTGAACATCTTCGTTTGCACCCTTCAATGCAATACCAAGATCTGAGTTTTCAACATCACGAAGAACACGCTGGATAGCTCTGTCATCGAGAAGAAGGATATCCTCAAATACGAACATCTTCTTACGGATTTCATCTGCAAGCTCAGGTTCTTCAATTTCAAGAGATTCCATAATATGCTTCTCTGTAGAACGGTCTACCGTATTTAAGATATTCACGATCGCATCGACACCTCCGACAATCGTGTAATCCTGGTTGACCAGAGAAGAAAGTCTTCTTTCTAACACTCGCTCCACCTCTTTGATCACATCCGGTGATGTACGATCCATCATTGCGATCCTCTTTGCAACATCCGCCTGTTTCTCCGGTGGAAGTGCTCCTAAAACCATCGCCGCCTGCGCTGCTGTCAGATATGATAAAATCATTGCGATCGTCTGTGGATGCTCATCCTGGATAAAGTTCAAAAGCTGACTCGGATCTGTCTTCCGCACGAACTCGAACGGGCGGACCTGTAAGGAAGCAGTCAGCTTGGAGATAACCTCCTGTGCTTTTTCCTGTCCAAGAGCCTTGTCAAGAAGCTCTTTTGCATAACCGATACCACCCTCTGCGATATACTGCTGTGCCAGACACACCTGATAAAACTCATTTAAAATATCTTCTTTTACCTGTGGAGACACGCTTCTTGTATTTGCGATCTCCAGTGTAAGTTCCTCAATCTCTTCTTCTTTCAGATGTTTAAAAATATCTGCGGAACGTTCAGGTCCTAATGTAATCAGCAGGATTGCGGCTTTCTGAACGCCATTGTAATCTGCAGTTGCCATATTCTACTCCCACTCCTCATTCAGCCAGTTTCTAAGTAAGGAAGCTGCCGCTTCCGGATTTTCTTCTACGAATTTTTCTATCAGGACTCTTGTCTCTGATTTTTCATTGAATCCGATATCCTGCAATGTATCTGCAGATTCTTTCGTGGATTCAAGCAGAGACTCCACGGAAAGTTCCGGCTCCGGCTCGACTGCTTTCTCTTTTCTTGTGCTGCGGAATACTACATAACCTAACAGTGCAAAAATCAATACTGCAAGGATGATCTGCAGATAATCCGATATGGTCCGTGTACTTCCTTTGCTATACTGGAACATCGGCTGATCATATGCAATGATCGTGATATTGCTCACCGGTACTCCTGTTGCATTGGAGATCAGCGTATAAAGATCCTGGTCTACTTCCGCCTTTACCGGTTCACTGTTTGCAGCAACATACTCATCAAAGGTCATGTCACCGAGCGTTCCGGAAGCACGCAGTGTATCCTCATCATAGATCACATAGTTCGTTGCGACTGCAGATATGGATGAGCCGTCATAATTAACAGTTCCTACTGCCGGTGTTGTTGTTGTGATTTTCTCGTTATTCTGGTAGTTTGTATTCGTCTCAGACACACTGGAACTTGTGTAATCATTATCTTCTAGTACATAAGACGTATCATCGTCATTGGAATCGGTTCCCGGTGTTGCCGCTGCTCCACCGACTGCATTCGATTCATATTCACTCTTTGATCCCACCATACCGTTTGTCTGTCCATCCGGCGCATAATACTCATGTGTGGATTCTGTGGTCTGGTCAAAATTCATCGCAAGATTCAGGCCGACTTCTACATTATCAAACAGTGATGATCCTACAAGGACATCTTTTACCTGACCTTTTACCTGATTTTCGGCTTTGGTCTTTAAAGACAACTGGTTGTTGGCATTTCCTGTCACAGACGTATCATCCTGACCAGAGAAAAGAACATTTGAACTATTATCGAGGATGAGCACATTGGATGTGTCATCATTTCCAACATTTGTTGCAAGATATTTTGCAAGTCCGGCTGCCTGTTCATCATCCATCGTTCCGTTGAGCGTCAGGATCGCTGTCACATATGCCTGTTCACCTTTGGAGAGGATCGTTCCATCTTCATCCGGCAGATCCAGTGTCACTGCCGCTGCATCTACATTCGATAATGTCTCAAGCTTCTCAGCATAATACTCTTCGAGATATAATTTATATTTTTTTGTTTTATCCGCCTCGGTGGAGCTGAAACCGCCATCAAACACATCGCTTAACTTTGTGCCGCTGGTTGGGATATCATTTGTTCCAAGAACGATGGAAGCATTTGCGTAATCCTTTTCATTTACCTTAAATGCAAGTCCATCAGCGGAGAGTTCATAGGAAATATTCTCAGAGTCAAGTATGTTCTTGACCTGCCCGGATTCTGCTGTTGTTTCGCAGGTAACTAATGTTACCATTTTCGGTTTGGAAACGACTGCCGCAAGAATTGCAAGAGCCACAAGCACAACTGCCACAATGCTGATCAGCAGTGTCTTTTGTTTTGTATTGAATTTTTTCCACCATTCTAGGATTCTGTCTAAAACCTTTTGTACCTGTTCCGGCATTTTCATCTACCCTCGTTCACTAAATTTGCATATTCATGATTTCTTTGTATGCATCGATCATTTTATCTCTCACTGCCACCGTATACTGGATCGCAGTAAGTGCTTTGGTCTGTGCCGTTGACAGATCATGTGTGTTCTCTGACTGTCCCAATGCAAAACGGATTGCCTCTGACTGTGCGTTGTTCTGCAGGTCGTTTGTCTCTGAAACCATATTCATCGCAGATGAAAGGACAGAACTGAACGAATCATCATCTGTCGTGACCAGCCTGTTCTGCTGTGCGATCTGATTCAGATAATCTGAACTGATATTTGTCAATGAACTGATATCCATATGTCATACCACCTTACTTATCTTTTATCTTTACTTATTTTCCAATGGAGAGTCCGCTCTGTGCAATTGATTTTGCAGCCTCGAATGCTGTTGTGTTTGCCTCATACGCACGGGATGCATCAATAAGGTTCGTCATCTCTGTGACCGTATTCACATTCGGATAAGAAACATAACCATTCTCATCCGCATCCGGATTGGACGGATCATACTCCATGATAAAATCAGTCTCTGTGTCCTCTTTGACAGAAGATACTTTCACACCATTTCCGACAAACTTAGATCTGGCATTCTGATAATACCTTGAGAAAGAAGTCACTTCCTTCTCTGCAAAAGTAACAATTTTTCTTCGGTATGGAGTTCCATCTTCTGTTCTTGTCGTATTTACATTTGCAATATTCTCTGCAATGGTATCCATACGGAAACGCTCCGCAGTCATTCCCGAAGCACTGATATCAAACGCCTGAAATAAAGCCATTTTTATCCTCCTGTAATCCTGCTCTTATTTTACTTTAAAACTGCCTGCATTCTCGTAAAATCAGAGGTGATGCTGTTCGTAAGTGCCTGATAACGGATCGTCTCCGATGCCAGTTCCACATTCTCGGTATCCGGATCCACGTTGTTCCGGTCCAGACGGTAAGAATAATTTGATGAGTCTGTATAGGTTGATACATTCAGACCGGAAAGATCCGCATTTAAGGAACGGATTTTCTTGTCCAGCGTTGTGTATTTGGAGTGGCCTAATTCTCTCTGAAGTACAGACTCAAAATCCACTTCCTGTCTCTTATATCCCGGCGTATCTGTGTTCGCAAGATTATTCATAATCGCAGTCTCACGAAGCCAGCTTGCATCCGCCGCTTTATCCAACACATTGATATAGTCAAATGCGTTCGTAGTAATCATGACACATTCCCCTTCCAATTTACATAATTCAACAGTAACCTAGTTTTATTATAAAGAATAAATCAAAAAACACAAGTCTTTTTTTACCATTTTTGACATATCTTGTAGATTTTTGACTGTCAGGCACAATATGGTGCTTTGTTTTTTCAATCTGTGTTCCCATCTTCCCTGACAATTCCTGCTTAATGTGAAAAAAGGACTCTATAGCAAGCTATAAAATCCCTTTTTTGCGTAAATTCCTTTATTTTATGTTATTTTCTTTCTTGATCTGTTCCAGTTCATCAAAGACAACGTCATTCAGAACTTTGATATAGGTTCCCTTCATGCCGGAAGATCTTGATTCGATCACTCCTGCGCTCTCAAACTTGCGAAGTGCATTGACGATCACAGATCTTGTGATCCCTACACGGTCTGCAATCTTACTTGCAACAAGAATCCCCTCTTTGCCATCCATCTCCTCAAAAATGTGGGTGATGGCTTCCAGTTCTGAAAAAGAAAGCGTGCTGATCGCAGATTTTACGATCTGGACCTTTCTTGTCTCCTCAGCGTTCTCTTCATTCACCGAACGCATCATCTCAAGACCCACCACGGTTGTCCCATATTCACTCAAAATAATATCATCAATATCATAAGGATCATTCTCCCGGTACACAAACAGTGTTCCGAGCCGCTCTCCTGCAATGTCGATTGGTGTTATGATCGCAGTATATTTCTTAATGTCATTCACAAATCCCAACGTCTCGAGATTGACATTCTCTTTTGTGGACAGGATTCCAAGTAAACGTTCATTCAGCAATGGATCGATAAATCCGCCAACCTCATCCACGATCAGCTCCCGGATCTCTTCCACACCATCCGTCAGACCGGTTCCTAACACTTTTCCCTTTTTACTGATCACAAGAATGTTAGAGTTTAAAATATCCTTAAGCACATCACAGATATCATTAAATACCACTTTTGACGAATTGTTGTTATGCAGCAATTTATTGATTTTTCTTGTTTTATCTAACAATTGAACGCTCATTTGACGGCCTCCCATAATTTTTTGCTGGTTTTTTATGACATTTTGTATTTTAGCACATTTATTCAGAAAATTCAATATATTCAAATTATTCCTGATTTTTTTCTTTCTTCTCTGTCACATAACCACACTGCTCGTCTGCGCAGACAATTTTACTGCCTTTCACAACCATATAGCCGCCGCATTTCGGGCATTTCTCTTCTACCGGACGTGACCAGCTCATAAAGTCACATTCCGGGTTATTCTCACAGCCGTAATACTTTCTGCCCTTCTTGGTCTTTTTGAGTACGATCTCTTTGCCACATTTCGGACATTTGACACCGATTTTTTCCAGATAAGGTTTTGTGTTGCGGCATTCCGGGAATCCAGGGCAGGCAAGGAACTTACCATGCGGTCCATATTTCACCACCATATTTCTTCCACAGACATCGCAGACCACGTCAGTCACTTCATCCTCAATTTTGACCTTCTCAAGATCTTTTTCTGCAGCCTCCACTGCTTTTTCAAGATCCGGATAGAAATTCTCTATGACTGTCTTCCAGTTAACAGTCCCCTCGCCGACACTGTCGAGCAGGTTCTCCATGTTTGCCGTGAAATGTTCATCCACGATAGATGGAAAAGATTCCTTCATGATCTGGTTTACCACTTCACCGAGTTCTGTCACGTAAATGTTCTTATTTTCCTTTACAATATAGCGTCTAGCAAGAATCGTTGTAATGGTCGGGGAATAGGTACTCGGGCGTCCGATTCCAAGTTCCTCTAATGTCTTGACTAAAGACGCCTCTGTATAGTGCGCCGGCGGCTGGGTAAAATGCTGTTTTTCATCAAGCTTTTCCAAAGAAAGTTCCGTACTCTCATCGATCGACTTCAGCAGCACATTATTTTCTGCCTTTTCGTCATCCTCACTGGTATATACAGACATAAATCCGTCAAATGCGATCTTGGATGCTGATACTGTAAACCGGTAATTTCCGGCACCAATCTTCACGTTGGTCGTCTCATATACCGCAGATGCCATGCGGCTTGCTGCAAAACGTTTCCAGATCAGCTGATACAGGCGGAACTGATCTCTGGAAAGAGAATCTTTCACCATTGCCGGTGTACGATTGATATCGGATGGACGGATGGCCTCATGTGCATCCTGGATTTTTGCGCCGGACTTTTTGGCAGTTGTCTGTGTTGCAAGATAATTTTCACCGTAATTTTTTCCGATGTACTCATGTGCCTGTGCATCTGCTTCCTCGGAAATGCGGACAGAGTCTGTACGCAGGTAAGTGATAAGACCGACCGTTCCCTGTCCCTTCACATCCACACCTTCATAGAGCTGCTGGGCGATCCTCATCGTCTTTGAGATTGGGAAGTTCAGCGCTTTGGATGCCTCCTGCTGCAGGGTGCTGGTCGTAAATGGAAGCGGCGCTTTTTTCACACGCTCGCCTTTTTTTACCTCGATCACTTTAAATTTCTCTTTGGAGATTTCTGCCATCACGCGGTCCATCTCCTCTCTCGAAGAGATGTTCATCTTGCTTTCGCTGTCTCCATAGAACTTTGCAAGCAAAGGTTTTTTCTCACCTGCGATCTTTAATTCTGCGTCAAGCGTCCAGTATTCTTCCGGGATAAAAGCGTTGATCTCCTCCTCGCGGTCACAGATGATACGCAGCGCAACGGACTGCACTCGTCCGGCACTTAAGCCACGTTTTACTTTTGCCCAGAGCAGCGGGCTGATCTTATAACCAACCATGCGGTCTAAGATACGTCTCGCCTGCTGCGCATTCACAAGGTTCATGTCAATGTCTCTCGGCTGTTTCAAAGAGGCTTTCACTGCACTCTGTGTGATCTCATTGAAGCTGATGCGGTTGACGTCCTTGCCCTCCAGCTTTAATGCTTTGCTAAGATGCCAGGAAATCGCTTCTCCCTCACGGTCCGGGTCAGTTGCGAGATACACTTTATCTGCTTTTTTCACTTCTTTGCGAAGATTCGCGAGGATATCTCCTTTTCCTCGGATAGTAATGTACTTCGGTTCAAAATCATGTTCCACATCAATCCCAAGCTGACTCTTTGGAAGATCGCGCACATGTCCGTTGGAAGCTGCAACCTCATAATTTTTTCCCAGAAACTTTTTAATTGTCTTCACCTTTGCCGGCGATTCCACGATAACCAGGTACTTAGCCATTCAACTGTCTCCTTACTCTCAGATTTTGCGTATATAATAATTTTTAAAAGATTCCGTGATAAAGTCCTTCTGAATCAGTCTCTGCAGGACATCTGCCATCTGAGGCATCTCAAATCCTGTTTTTTTCAAAAGTTCTTCCATGCTTTTCGGTCGTAAACTCAAACAAGCATACACCAAGCTTTCATCTTTTTCAAGTAATAATTTGTTAAAATTTTCTTGAGTTGTGTCATTACACGTATACAATTCAAGATCTTTTACAAAATCTTCTGCACTGTTTATAATGCCCGCGCCCTGCCGGATCAGGTTATTGCAGCCCCTGCTCAAAGCATCTGTCACACGCCCGGGAACTGCATAAATATCCTTTCCCTGCTCCAGCGCAAAATCAGCTGTGATCAGGGAACCGCTCCTCTCTTTTGCCTCCACGATCACGACTACATCAGAGAGCGCTGATATGATCCGGTTTCTGGCAGGAAATAATTGTGCGATCGGTTCAGTCTCCGGCGGATATTCCGAGATGATCCCTCCATGTGAAAGAATATTCTCATACAATTTCTGATTCGTTCTGGGATAACAGACATTTACGCCGCACCCCAGCACCGCATACGTATTTCCACCCGCTTTTAATGCTCCGATATGTCCGTAAGCATCAATTCCTCTTGCCATGCCGCTTAAAACCTCCGCCCCGCAAAGCGCCAGTTTTTCACCGATCTGTTCTGCCATTGCCTTTCCGTATTCCGAGCACATTCTCGCCCCGACGACCGCCACTCTTCTTTTTGAGAAATCAGGCATTTTCCCTTTGATGTATAAACTGTATGGAGCATCCACGATATTCTTAAGCTGCCTGGGATATGACTCCATCTCACAGGATAAAAAAGAGATCCCGTTTTCTCCCAGCGCAGCATATTTTTCTTCCAGATCCCAGTTTTTCTTCCGGTCAGTGATCGCATGCACCTGACGGTCAGACAGCCCGGAGAGCTTTTCTAACTGCTCTTTTTTCAGAAAATAAATTTCTTCCGCAGAACCTGCCTGTCCCAAAAGGCGGTGGATCGTCTTACAGCCGACACCCGGAATATTCGAAAGCCAATACTGATATTTCATAACGAATCCCTCCAGAATCTTTTATCAATATTGCGATAGCAGACTGCCTCATTCAAATGCGCATCCAGAATGTTTTCAGAGGCGTCCATATCTGCCAGAGTCCGCGCAACCTTTAAGATTTTATGATAAGACCGGGCAGTCAGATTTAACTGTTTGTAAATTTTCTTCATATATTTTTCCTGATCTTTCGACAGAGCACAATATTCTGCAATCCGTGCAGCCGGAATCTGGCTGTTAAACTGAAAATCTTCGTTCTGATAACGTTTTTTCTGGATCGCATGCACTTCTATCACACGTTCACGGATTGCATCTGAACATTCCTCTTTTTTCGTCCCGTTCAGCTCTTCAAATTTAATCTGTGGCGTCTCCACGCAGATGTCAATGCGGTCTAAGAGCGGCTGGCTGATGCGGTTGATATAGCGTTCAATGGAAGCAGCCGTGCATCTGCATTTCTGCATATCGGGATAATAACCGCATTTGCAGGGATTCATGGCAGCCACAAGGATAAAATCAGCCGGATATTCATACGTGCCGTTTACGCGCACTAAACGCACTTCCTTTTCCTCCATCGGCTGTCTTAAGATCTCAATAGTATTTTGCTTAAATTCCGGCAATTCATCCAAAAATAAAACGCCCTTGTGTGCCAGAGAGATCTCTCCCGGCTTTGGGATCAGTCCACCACCCACTAATCCCTGCGTTGTGATCGTATGATGCGGACAACGGAACGGACGTTCCTCCATTAATTGTTCCCGTAATTGAAACTGCCCGGATACACTGTAAATTTTCGAAAGTTCCATCTGCTCTTTTTCATCCAGCGGCGGAAGAATCGTCGGTATCCTCATTGCCGTCATAGTCTTACCGGCACCGGGTGGACCTATCATCAACAGATTGTGCATACCGCTCACTGCCACCTCACAGGCTCTCTTCACAAAATATTGTCCCTGAATATCCGAAAAATCGAGCATCTGTGCCGTTTTTGCCACAACTTTTCCTATTTCTTTTTCAATGTATGTACCACCGTTTAAAATATGTATCATTTCTGCAATACTCTGCACCGCAAAAATTTCTATCTCTTTTACAAGCAGCGCCTCTGTCTGATTCTCCGCCGGTACGATACAACGTGTGACGCCGCGTTCCTTTGCCTCTGCCACCATAGGCAGTATTCCATTGACGGGCTTTACATCCCCTCTTAAACTGATCTCACCCACGACCATCGTGTCCTTTAACGCTTCCTCCGGCACAATACCAATGGCACAAAGTACTGCGGCAACAACCGGAAGGTCGAAGCCTGATCCGGTCTTTCTGATATTGGCAGGGATAAAATTGATTGTGATACGTTTTGGCGGCAGAATATACCCTGTATTTTTCAGTGCTGTGCGCACACGCTCTTTGGATTCTTTTACCTCAGGCGAAAGTGACCCGACCATCTCAAAAAGCGGCATGCCATCTGAGACATCCGCCTCCACATAGACCGGGATGCTCTTAATCCCCTGGATGATCGAGGTAGTTACTAAACTATACAAATAACCTTCCTTTCCATCGTTTTCTGCATCAAAAATAAATGTATTCGAAAATACGCTGTGGATACCGCAGGGAATCCTGCAATGATTCTGATAAAAAAGATTCCGACATCCGGCAGAAGCCCTCATACATCTGCCAGATGCAGTTTTAGTATAGCACATTTTCCAGATTTTACAATATTTCTTCTATATTATAATACACCTAAAATGCCTGCCTGAGTTTTTCAATCGCCCTCTTTTCGATCCTCGAAACATAGGATCTGGAAATCCCAAGTTTTCTTGCGATCTCCCTCTGTGTCATTGTCTTTTTCCCATAGAGTCCGTAACGGTTTATGATAATAAACAATTCCCTTCCGGACAATGTCTGTGGAATAATTTCATTCAGCCGTCTGACTTTGCGGTCCTGTTCCAGCAATTCCACAACATCCTCGTCCTCGCTGACCACAACATCCAAAAGCTGGATCTGGTTCCCCTCTTTATCAGTTCCAATCGGCTCATACAGGGAAACTTCTTTCGACGTTTTCTTTTTTGCCCGAAAATGCATTAATAGTTCATTGTCAATACACCTTGCCGCGTATGTTGCAAGCCTGCTCCCATAATCCTCCTTGTATGTTTCCACTGCCTTGATCAGTCCAATGGTCCCGATGGAGATCAGATCCTCCATCTCATCCTCCTGGCTCTGGTATTTTTTTGCCACATGGGCAACCAGCCGCATATTGCGCTCGATCAGCTCGTTTCTCGCCTCAAGGTCACCATTTTTCATTTTCTTCAGACATTCGCTTTCCTGTTCCATCGTCAACGGAGATAAAAATGTTTTCAAAACGCACCTTAAAAGCTTTCTTGATACATCTTATGTTTGGGGCAAGTTCTCCGTGCTTTTCCTCTTTTATTTTTTCGCGTTTTTGGCTATAATCGTTTTATGGTTTTCAGGAAAGGAATTATTTATGACACGTGATTTAGAATATAAGATAACCGCACAGGACAATGGTGTGACAATCTCTGAATATCTGAAAAAGCAGGGTTTTTCCCATGCCGTGATCGTGCAGTTAAAAAAGATTCCGGAAAGTATTCTTTTAAATGGCAAATGGGAATATATGGGTACCAGGCTTAACGACGGGGATTGTCTTTTTATCCATTTTGAGGAAACGGACGGCTCTGAAAATATTGTTGCCACCAATCTCCCTCTCTCCATCTGTTATGAAGATGAGGACATTTTAGTGGTAAACAAACCAGCCGATATGCCAATCCATCCTTCCATGAACAATTATGACAACACACTCGCCAATGCTGTCTGCCATTATTACCAGACACAGGGTATTCCTTATACATTCCGCTGTGTCAACCGCTTAGACCGGGACACCACCGGGCTCACCATACTTGCCAAACACCTCATCAGTTCCGCAATATTAAACAGTGAGGTGTCAGTCCGGGGCATAAGCAGGGAATATCTTGCCATTGTGAAAGGTTTCACAGAGGATGAGGGGACAGTCAACGCTCCAATCGGGCGGAAAGAAGGTTCCACGATAGAACGGCAGATTGATGAGCTTTATGGCGAAACTGCCATCACGCATTATAAAAGACTTGCCTATCAAGACGGTCTTTCCCTGCTCTCCCTGAAATTAGAAACCGGACGTACCCATCAGATCCGCGTCCATATGAAAGCTATCGGCCATCCATTGATCGGTGATTTTTTATACAATCCTGATTTTACAAAGATAAACAGACAGGCTCTGCACTCTTACCGGCTTCGTTTCACCCACCCGGTCACAAAGAAACCGCTGGTGTTCACTGCTCCTTTGCCGGAAGATATGCAGGCTCTTTTTCCTGAAATGATATTATGATTCTTTTTTTAACTGTTCTTTCAATTGCAGTAACGGTTCTTTCTCATACGGGATTTTATGGGAGAGAACCTCTTCACGGATAAAGCGGTTCGTTGCTTTTTCCCCTTTTATCGCAAGCATTTCCAACAGAAGTTCTAACAATGCCCTCGTATCATCATGGAGCACATGAAATTGCCGTCCATTCATATAATATGCTAAAGCACTGTCGTCCCGGTACTTTTCTTTCTGGTAGTTCTTCGATGCCGCTACGCGGTCTATATACATTTCCACCACATAATTGACCGGCATCTTCATGCCGCAGAGACCTTTGTGTTCCCCTTTATGCGGTCCTTTTTTATCCGGTATTCCATAATCAATCCAGTACTCTAAATGGTGTTTGTTCCTGCCCTTGTGATGCAGCCATGCGGAAGAATAACCAATCGCCTCACGCTCTGCATTGTTCGGGCTCATATTGCCCTGATAGTATTTACATCCTACAATAAACTCGGTCGGACTGTATTTTGAAAGATCGTGAAGCAGTCCCTGCTTAATGAGTCCAACCTGAAAGCACCCTCTCATCACAAGCATTTTATGATGGTTGATCGTGCAAAAATGTTTCCAAATATTCATTTCCCTGACTTCCTATTTTCCAAGTAATAAAACGACAGACTGCGGTCTGACCGTGATCCGGTGCTGGTTTTCTGCCGGTTTCTCCTCCGGAAGGAAAACATATTCCTGCTCTGCGGTGTCCATGACCACATACCATTTCTTCTTTCCGGCAAGCTTCGGCAGGGCAAGTTCATTCACTCCGGTATGAAAATTATAGCCAATATAGACCATATCATCCGGCCTGCCAGCGTCATCCACTGCATAATCCCCACAGTACATCACACCAAATGCTCCCTTTTCTTCCGGGAGTCCTGCTGCCCATGCATTGTCCGAGTGATAAGACAGATCCGGACAGCCTTTATGCTGATAATCATTCAGATGCATCGGTTCGGCTTTGCGGATCACAGGATGTGCCTTACGGAATGCTGCAAGTTTTTGTACAAACTCCTGCAGCGCCTCCATGCCTGCACTCTTCTTCCAGTTGATCCACCCGGTTTTGTTATCCTGACAATATGCATTATTATTGCCCTGTTGGGAATTCAGTGCCTCATCCCCCGCAAAGAGCAGCGGCACTCCCTGTGCAAAAAACACCATGGACAACGCCATATATAAGTGTTTTCTTCGAAGTTCCTTCACATACTTTCTTGAAGTTTTACCCTCTGTGCCACAGTTGATGCTGAAATTATAATTTGAACCGTCTGCATTTTCTTCGCCGTTTGCCTCATTGTGTTTCTCACAATAGGAAAAAAGATCTGCCAGCGTAAAGCCATTATTGTTTGCCATAAAATTGACAAAACCGACTGTTTTGTTCTGTTTCTTCTGCTGATTGGCAAATTCAAAAAGGCTGCCGCCCTGATGATTTAACAATTTTCTTCCCGTATAAAGATACTCGTCATTGTATACAAACAGATGTGGATAGTGTTCCTTCTCCTTCCACAACTGTTCCGGGATATACTGATAAAAGATCTTGCTTCTCCGCAGGTATAAATCCTGGGCGATTGCAGTGATCGGCACATTTTCCCCGATCAGATGAAAACCATCTGCACGAAATTCAGTTGCCCAGTAACGCAGTGCGTCCAGAATCAGGTTCTGATTCTCCTCCTGCTCAAAATACATCTCCATCACGCACTCCATCTGATTCTGATGCAGTGTATCGATCAGATGTTTCAATTCCCGTGTCACATTTTTACTATACCCATAAGAGGCTTTCGGCGCAAAATAGGATCCCTTCGCATATCCCCAGTAATTGACTTTCAGTTTTTCTTTCTCTGTCTCAGAACCCTTTTCCGGCAGACTGCCCTGTGGTATATACCCCGGAAGTTTTTGTTTCTTCGGGATCTCGATCTCCTCAAACTCATAGACCGGCATCAGCTCCAGCGTCGTCACGCCCAACGCTTTCAGATAGGGAATCTGCTCCTCCACTGCCGCAAATGTCCCACGCATTTTTCCCTTTTTCCCGGAATCCATGGAAAATCCCCGGACATGAAGCTTATACATGACCATTTCGTTTTTCGGGATCTCCGGGCAGCACGCACTCTGCCATTCATATTCTTTTTCCTCAAAACTGCCACAGACTAAAAAATCACATTCTGCCCTTCTCTCGTCATCCCACTTTTCTCTTCCTGCAATCTTTGATGCATAGGGATCCGGCACTATCTCTCCATTGATCTCATAATTATATAATAAATGATCTGCTTTCAACCCATGTATGTAAACAGATCTGACTGCCCCTCTGCAAAATGCAGCCGGAGCCTCCACCCTGCCGGCGACCTTTAAGGATCTGTCATATAATATGACTGCACACACATCTTCTTTCTCTCCTGCAAAGGTAAAAATGACACCATCTTTTACGCTCTGCAATCCAAATCTTAAATAATTACCTTCTGTCACTGTATAGTTCATTCTGTCACCAGCCTTGTATTTTTTCAAAAAAATGTTACGACATATAATATTATTATACCTTTAACCGATAACTTTGTATAGAAGAATGTTTTTTTGCATTTCATGAATTTTTTATCTACACAACAGGAAAAATTTATGCTAGAATTTTAATGCTAAATATAGGACGGAAAGGTGCTTTATGAAAATCGTTTCAATTAATAACCTGAAACCGGGCATGGTCATCAGTGAAGATGTATTTTCCTATCATGGGCAATGTCTCGCAAAACAGAATACTCCTGTTACATTGCAGCTGATCGAACACTTAAAGTTCTATCAGATTGCTTCTGTCAGCATTTTCCCTGAAAATCATGGTGACCGCAATTCAAGCACCATGACTGCACGACGGCTGGAAACTTATTCCCAACGTATCCGAAGAAGCCCGGAATTTCAAAGATTTAAAACAGATTATACCAAGAAAGTTTCCTTTATGAAGGAAAATATCAATAATTTTATCGCAAATGACGAGGATCTCAATGTAGATCAGCTTCTGGATGAAACTCTGACGCTCTTTGGAGAAAACAGTACTACGATCTCCATGTTCGATATGCTGCACAATATGAGACAGATCGATGATTCCACCTATGCGCACAGTGTCAACGTCGCACTGATCTGCCGTCTGATCGGCAAATGGAAGAATTTTTCCGAGAAGGATATGGACACTCTGACACTCTGCGGTCTGCTGCATGATATCGGGAAATCCAAAATTCCAAATGAGATCATTGGAAAACCCGGAAAGCTTACAGATTCCGAATACGAAGAGATCAAGAAACACCCGGTGATCGGCTACAATATGGTCAAAAACCTTAACATCGATCAGCGTGTCAAAAATGCCGTTCTCTTACACCATGAACGATTTGATGGCAAAGGATACCCTTTAGGACTTACCGGCAGCGAGATTGATGATTTCACATCCATCGTATCCATTGCAGATGTCTACGATGCCATGACAGCCAACCGCTGTTACCGCGATGGTCTGTGCCCGTTTGAAGTGATCGCAATCTTCGAAAAAGAGGGATTGACACAATTTAATCCAAAATATATCTTGACTTTTCTGGATCATATTGCTAATACTTATATCAATAATGAAGTATTGTTAAGTGACGGATCTTCGGGCAAGATCGTTCTGATCAACAAGAAGCTTACACGCCCGACTATCCAGCTTGACAATGGTAACTTCATTAATCTGGAGAGTCGTCTGGATCTGTATGTCCAGGCTATTATCTAATAATATGAATGAAAGAGGTGCCCAATGGCAGAGAAAAACAAGTTCAACAACTTAGACGATGAAGACATGTTCGTAACACTTGATTTAGATGACGGCAGTTCCATGGAATGCCAGATTCTTACCATCTTTGAGGCAGATGGCCGCGATTATATCGCACTTCTTCCTGTAGATGAGGACGAGCAGCCAAATGAGGACAGCGAAGTATTTATCTACCGCTATTCTGAGGATGCAGAAGGAAATCCTTCTCTGGAGAATATTGAGGATGACGAGGAGTACGAAGTCGTATCTGACCGCTTCGATGAACTGCTTGACGAGGCAGAATTTGAAGATTTAGACGATTAAGGAAAAAGAACTGATGCGCTTTTTGAAAGTTGCACATCAGTTCTTTTTTTGTGTATCATTTTATTTTTTCTGTGATTCTCTTATGAATCTGGAAATATCCGCATTTTTGTGATTCAACTGTTCAATGGAATAGAGATGCAGCTTCTTTTTTGCGCGCGTCATTCCCACATAGAACATCCGCCGCTCCTCCTCCACTTCATTGTCAAGCACGGCCTTTTTATAAGGCATAATTCCTTCATTCACATCGATAATGTAGACATTGTCATATTCTAAGCCTTTTGAACTGTGTAGTGTGGCAAGTGCAACGCTCTCCGGGTTCTGATTCTGCTGTCTATAAATCTTTTCCAGTTCCGCAGTATAGTGTTCGATATGCTCAAACCAGTCATTATAAGTGTCGAATCCCTTCGCACTGTTCTGTAACTCCTCTAGTACCTCATAGAGATCCTCCACATTCATTCTGCGGTAATCTGCATACTCCACACAGAAATCATCATAGCCAATCCCACGGCGGATATAATTGATCGCCGCATAAGGGCTCATGGTTGAGAGCATTTTAATATCGTACTCCAGCCGCTGGATGCGCTCTGCCACCCACGGTTTATCCTCGTAAAACCACTCCCAGACATCAAACGCTACCGTTTCTTCGTCCAGAGAGTCCCTGCTGATATAGCGTTTCGGGCGGTTCATGATTTTTAAGAAATCTTTCCGGTAACGGCTTCCCATCGCAATTTTCATATATGCAATGATATCCTTCGCAATCCAGTGTTCATAAAGATTTGGAACATTATCCTTCATACGGAATGGAATGTTGTATTCCAGCAGCTTTTCCATCAGCATCTGCGGCTGCGTATTCGTCCGGAAAAGAATGGCAAAATCTTCGTATCTGCCGCCTCTGTCCATATGCGCCTGTATATCCCAGATAATTTTGGCGCTCTCTTCCCTCTGGCTTTTGAATACTGCATACTCAACCGGTTCTCCTGCCTCCTGGTTCGCCTGAATCTTCTTTTGGAAACGTTCCTTATTACATCCGATCAGGCGGAGAGATGCTTCCACAATCTCTTTTTGTGAGCGATAATTGGTATCCAGTAAAATCTGTTCTGCCTCCGGATAATCGTCTTTAAAATGCAGCATAAGCTCCGGTCTTGCCCCACGGAAACGATAGATGGACTGGTCGTCATCCCCCACGACAAACAGATTATTTTCCGGTGCTGCAAGCATTTTAACAATATCAAACTGTATCTTGTTAATGTCCTGAAACTCATCAATAAGGATGTACTGAAACTTTCTCTGCCATGCCGATAAAATATCTTTCCGCTCCCTGAAAAGCTCATAAGTATAAACGAGCATATCATCAAAATCGATCAGTTTATGCTGATGCAGATATTCATGATATTCTCCATAAATTCTTCGAAATATATTTTCAGCACAGTTCGTGGAATAGTAATGTTCGATGGAGACTCCTGTATTTTTTACCATACTGATCTCTCCAAGAATGGATGATACAAATTCCGTTTCATCCTCATACTCAAGACGGTGTTTCTGTACAAGTTCACGCATAAGCGCATACTTTTGTTCTTCCCGGACGATATTATTTGCATTATAATTGTATGCATGCTTTAAAATGCTAAAATAAACGGCGTGGAATGTTCCAAATGTGACCGGATACGAACCGTTTCCCATCAGACTTAAGAAACGGGTCTTCATTTCCAATGCTGCCGCTTTTGTAAAAGTAATCACTAAAATATTGGATGGATCCACATGATATTTTGTGATCAGGTTTTTTGTCCGCTCCGTAATGACCGCTGTCTTTCCGGAGCCTGGACCTGCCAGGGTAAGGCACGGACCGTTAAAATGTCCGATTGCCTTCACCTGGGAATCATTGTATCTTTTTTCCATAAATACCCTTTTATTTGCTGAGTAATTCAATCCCTTTTTTGATACGTGCAATGGATTCTTCTTTTCCAAGGATCTCCATTAATTCGGTTGCACCGCCCGGTGTCATCTGTTTTCCGGAGACAGCGGTACGGATCGGCCACATAACATATCCGTTCTTTACACCTTTTTCTGCGACATACTCACAGAGCGTTGCATAAAGTGCGTCGTTGCTGTAGTCCTCCTGTGCCTCTAATCTTGGCAGAACTTCCGTCAAAACCTCTAAAGACGTCTCTGCATTTGTCTTCATCTTCTTGTGTGTATACATTGCGACATCGTACTCTGGTAATTTTTCGAAGAAATCAATATGTTCTGCAATATCCGGGAACACTTCGATTCTTGTTTTTACCATAGCTGCGATCTTCTTAAAGTCAAGGTCTTTCGTAATAACAGCCTTGATATATGGAAGTGCTCTCTCATAGAACTTGTCAAAATCCATTGCCTTAATGTATTCACCATTCATCCATTTTAACTTGGTGTAGTCAAATACTGCCGGTGATTTGCTGATTCTGTGGTAATCGAATTCTTTGATCAGTTCATCTAAGGTAAAGATCTCGCGGTTATCTTCCGGGCTCCATCCTAAAAGTGCAATATAATTGACAACTGCTTCTGTTAAGAATCCCTGCTCGATCAGATCTTCAAAAGAGGAATGTCCGCTTCTCTTAGACAGCTTCTTGTGGTTCTCGTCTGTGATCAGTGGCAGATGGATATAAACAGGTGATTTCCAGCCAAATGCATCGTATAATCTCTGATATTTTGGAGAGGAAGAAAGGTACTCATTTCCTCTTACTACATGTGTAATATTCATAGTATGATCATCGACAACGTTGGCAAAGTTGTAAGTTGGATATCCGTCTGATTTGATCAGGATCATATCGTCAAGCTCTGCGTTCTCCACTGTGATGTCTCCGTATAATTCGTCATGGAATGTTGTAGTTCCTTCATTTGGGATATTCTGACGGATCACAAATGGTTTTCCGGCAGCAAGGTTTGCTTCCACTTCCTCCTTGGATAAAGACAGACAGTGTTTGTCATAGATCATGATCTCTTTTCCCTCTACAACCTCTGTCTTTAAAGTAGAAAGGCGTTCTTTATCACAGAAACAGTAATAAGCCTCACCCTTTTCTACTAATTCTTTTGCGTATTTCATGTAGATTCCGGTTTTCATACGCTCACTCTGGACGTATGGTCCATAACCGCCATCCTTATCCGGACCTTCATCATGGACTAAGCCTGTCTCAGCCAATGTACGGTAAATGATATCTACCGCGCCCTCTACGAAACGTTCCTGATCGGTATCCTCAATACGAAGCATAAAGTCTCCGCCCTCATGCTTTGCAATTAAAAACTCATATAATGCAGAACGTAAATTTCCAACATGCATTCTACCTGTTGGGCTTGGTGCAAATCTTGTTCTAACTTTACTCATAAATCTCCTCTTTCTGGTTTTTTGATAAAACCTTACGTTTTCTATCCAATAGACTGACTTGTTTTCATCCGCTCTATTGTCCTGTAAAAAATAGCCTGCAGCTATTTTTAGTCGCTACAGGCTATTATATAATATATTTTTCATTCTGACAAGGCACGGTTTACATTCCATCGCCGTCATTTTTTTCACATTTTTTGCAGTTTTTCCCTGCACAGCCACTGCATCCAATGCAGTTGCCTCTCTTCTTCTGTCTGTGCATCCAGCAAAAAGCGAGCACCAGCCAGAGTAAGATCACACCAAGGACAATATAATCTCCAATTTTCATTACAATAATAATCCTCCGACCTGATAAACAAGCAATGCGACTACCCATGCAACCAGACATTGTAAAACGACTACCAAAGCTGCCTTTAATCCACTTCCCATCTCACGTTTTACCGCTGCAATTGCCGCCACGCAAGGTGTATACAATAAGGTAAATACCAAAAAGCTCACAACAGACACACCGGAAAACATATCGCTTAATACGGCACTCAGGTTCGATGTTGCAGTTCCTGTGAGGACACTCAATGTACTGACTACCGCTTCTTTTGCAGTAAATCCGGTGATGAGTGCGGTAGAAACTCTCCAGTCAGAGAACCCAAGCGGTGCAAAAACAGGTGCGATCCATCTTCCTACCAATGCAAGCAGACTGTTGCTGCTGTCTGCCACAACGTTCAATCTGGTGTCAAAGGTCTGTAAGAACCAGATAATGATCGTTGCCACAAAAATAACGGTAAACGCTCTCTGGATAAAATCTTTTGCCTTATCCCACATCAACTGGAATACACTCTTTGCGGAAGGAAAACGGTAATTCGGAAGTTCCATCACAAACGGGATCGGATTTCCACGAAATGCCGTATGGTTCAGCACAAGCGCCGAAATAATTCCAACTATGATTCCGGCAGCATAGAGAAGGATCATTACAAGTGCTTCTTTTCCCGGGAAAAATGCTGCGGCAAACACGGTATAAATTGGTATCTTTGCGGAACAGCTCATAAACGGAGTCAGCATGATCGTCATATTTCTGTCACGCTCGGATGACAATGTTCTTGTCGCCATAACTGCCGGGACAGTACATCCAAATCCAATCAGCATTGGCACAAAACTTCTGCCGGACAAACCAATTTTTCTTAACGGTTTATCCATGACAAATGCAACTCGCGCCATATAACCGGAATCTTCCAGAATAGACAGGAAGAAAAACAATACTACGATAATCGGGAGGAAACTCAACACACTTCCCACACCTGCAAACACACCATCGATCAGAAGGCTGTGTACCACCGGATTCATTCCGTAAGCAGTCAGTGCCCTGTCACACATTGCAGTAAACGCATCGATTCCCATTGTTAACAGATCACTTAAAAATGATCCGATCACGTTAAAGGTCAGCCAGAAAATTGCAAACATGATCAGTAAAAACATCGGGATTGCAAGGTATTTATCTGTTAAAACCCTGTCAATCTTCATACTTCTGATATGTTCCTTACTCTCATGACATTTCTTGACCGTCTTATTACATACTTTTTCGATAAAGGTGTATCTCATATCTGCCAAAGCAGCATTCCGGTCTAATCCACAGTCTTTTTCCATCTCTTCGATACTGTGTTCCATCATTTCTAGCTCATTCTGGGAAAGCTCTAACTTATTGATAATATTCTCGTCATTCTCCACAATCTTTGTCGCTGCAAATCGCGGAGACATGCCAATATTAGCTGCATGGTCCTCCACCTGATGCGATACTGCGTGGATACAACGGTGCACAGGTCCCTGCTCGCAGAAATCCATGACCTTTGGAAGAATCTTTTTCTTACCGACCTCGACAGTGGCTTTGATCAGATCTTCGATTCCCTCATCCTTTGCTGCACTGATCGGGATCACCGGGATTCCAAGTTCCTCCGACATTTGCCTGTAATCAATAGATCCACCATTTCCTCTGACCTCATCCATCATATTCAAAGCCAGAACCATTGGAATATGCATCTCTAAAAGCTGCAGCGTCAGATATAGATTTCTCTCAATATTGGTAGCATCCACAATATTGATAATGCCGTCCGGTTTCTCATTCAGGATAAAATCTCTTGTCACGATCTCCTCATTGGTATATGGACGGATTGAGTAAATTCCCGGCAAATCCACAACGGAACAATTCTTTACCGAGCGGATCTCACCTATTTTCTGATCTACTGTCACTCCCGGAAAATTTCCCACATGCTGGTTAGATCCGGTTAACTGGTTAAATAAAGTCGTCTTACCGCAATTCTGATTGCCTGCTAATGCAAATATCATTCTTTTGTTTCCTCCATAGACACCTCAATCTTTTTTGCATCTTCCTTACGGATCGTCAGTTCATAATTGCGGAGTCTTATCTCGATCGGATCTCCCATCGGAGCTATTTTTTTTACAACAACTTTTGTCTTTGGGATCAGACCCATATCCAGAAAACGGCATCGAAGCGCTCCCTCTCCCCCAACTGTCGTAATGACTGCCTCTGTTTCAAGTGGTAAATTGTCTAACGTCATTTTATCCTCCGTAATAAACAGGAACTCTCACTGGATCTTCCTGTATAATTATTGATAATTTTTTTCAGTTAATATCTCCTAACTGTCCTTAGTTTAATGCTCAAATTTTCCTATGTCAATGCAGCTTACAAAGTTTTTGATAATTTTTCTCATTTTTGTCATTTCCTACAAAAATGGAATTTTTTGCAGTCCTATTATGCACACTTTTCAATTTTAGAACATAAAGTATTGAGAAAGAATAAGAAAGGCAACAGAATCTATGAGAAACTGTAATGCACAAAACAGAATGAATCCTGTCTGTCCAAACGAATCAAACCGCGATATGAGTCCGGAATTTGTCGTTGCAATGGCATACGTTCCATGGCAGCAGTTTGGACCATTATATGATATTGAAAAAGGGCTTATGGTGGGAACCATTTTCCCTGAATTAGATAAACCATTCCTTGGAAGGAGGGCTTTTCGAAGATGACGAACCAAATGAACCAGATGAACCGCCAACAGCTTTTTAACCTCATTAATACCGTAAGCTTCGCTGTTGACGACCTTCTTCTTTTTTTAGACACCCATCCGGATGATGCGGAAGCGATCAAAGCATTCCATCATTACTCGGATATCAGACGCAACGCTCTGCAGGCCTACTCTGACCAATATGGTCCGCTGACCATCGACACTGCAGATCCATGCAGTCACTGGAATTGGGCAACAGAACCATGGCCATGGGAAGGAGGATGTAAATAATGTGGAATTATGAAAAACGACTGCAGTACCCGATCAATATCACAACACCAAATGCCAAAATTGCACAGATCATTATGTCCCAGTATGGCGGACCAGACGGTGAAATGGGAGCATCCATGCGTTACCTCTCCCAGAGATACAGCATGCCGGACAGACGTGTATGTGGCGTGCTTACGGATATTGGAACGGAAGAATTAGCGCATAGATGTTGGAAATGGAAAAAGCCGGTAGCTAATTTTTACCGGCTATATATTGATATTCATGTCAAATAAAGAAGCATAAAATAAATAATACTACTGGAGTGATTACTATTATCATACCCCATAAATATTGAAGCACAATCGCTAATTGCTGTGTTAGTGGAAAATTTTCACTTAAATATCCATTCAGTTTTTTTGCCTCATCTTCATCTTCTTTTTTTAATTTTTCAATTCCATTCTTGTAAAAAAACCAGCAAATATTATTCTTCTTACATTTTTGCTTAAGTGTTCTAAAAAAATCTATATCCGTTCGATATTCTGCCTTTGACATAATATCATCATATTCTTTTCTTTTTATATCTACATTTTCTTCCGTAAGTTCACGTTTTTTTGCCTTGACATCATTTAAAACTTTTTCGGCTGAATGTATTCTTTCTGCATAATTTGCATTTGTAATTATAAGTGAATATGTTAATACAACTATTGATAAAATGATGTTAAAATAACTTGAAAGCTTTTCATCAAATATTTCTGGAAAAAACTCTGCTGTAAGCGAATATATTATCAAAGCTACACTGTAATATGTTATTATAAAATTCGAAAAATTCTTTTTAAGTGATAACCTTTTTAACATATTAGCATAGTTGCTTTGTGTTGTATCCATAATATCATATATTTTATTCTTATTGTATTTAATTTCATCCATCTTTAGTAATCTCTCCTTTCACTTTCATTATATTCCATCCACAAGTTGATTTCAATATAATGTCTAACTGTAAATATCTTATCCATCATTCATTTATAATGAGAAAGCCAGTGAACTAAATCCACTGGCTTTCTCATTATTTTTCATATACACTTACATATTTTTCTGCTGCCGTGATATACAGCCCGGACTTTAATTCGTACATACTGCCACCGCCGACCTTAATGTGTCCTTCCGCAATTGTAAAGACTTCATTCTCCTGTACTCTTTTTGCTACTGCTGACTTATCCCAGCTTGGAGATTTTCTCACAGCAAGATCATCTACCAGAACTTTCACATACTTCTTCTTTTCTGGAAGTTGTACCGGTGCAACTGGCTTTGGTGCTGCCTGTACGTAATCCGCAAGAGCATAGGCAATTGCTGTGCAGATCTGTTCAAACTGGTGCTGATATGTGGTAGCATCCGGATCATTTACAAAGCATACCTCAATTAACATTGATTTTGCTTTGGTCTTTCTGATTACATATAATCCACTACCTTCTTTTACTCCACGGTTTGCAAATCCCAGTGCTGCAATATGCTCACAGACTTCTACTGCATCAGGATACTGTCTACCTTTATAGGTATACACTTCCACGCCGTGTCCGGCTTTCTTTGCATCGTTGTTGAAATGAATGCTAATAAAATAATCCAGATCCGTGCGGTTTGCCATATTTACCGCCTGTTGTAAATACGCTGACTGTGATGCAGCTTTATCTACTGTGCATGGTACAACCTCCACTCCACATACCTTAAACATCTCTGTCAGTCTACTGCACACTTTTCTTGTTTCAACACTCTCTGCAATTACGCCAGATGTGCCTGATCCTGGTCCTGATAAGGTATGTCCTGCATTTAATCCGATTCTCATCACTTATTTTTCCTCCTTATTAATGTACTGTTTGAACATCTGGTGCAGTCCAGTGCTTGCTAAACCGCTGAATAATCCACTTAATAAAATAGGTGCTGTAACTGTCCATCCGTTAATCCAAATTGCCAGAATAACGCCAAGGACAGCGCAGATTGTCGGAATGTATTTATTATCCACATCCTTAATCCACTTTTTCACGACATAGCCTACACAAAGGCAAATGCCTACGATCACAGGCACCATAAATTCTGCTAAAAATCCTAAATCTGTCATGTTTAAATCCTCTCTTTCTGCTTCAGATGAAGCTCTTCAATCTCATTTTTCATTTTTGTCACCATGCCATTGCCGCCAAGTTCGTGGTATGCCTCGTACATCTCTTGAAAATTCTGATACGCATAGGATGGTATCTCTCCCAACTTCATGTACTTATCATGGTACTCGATCAACTGAACCCGAAGCAGCAACATTGTTCCCCGACTATTTGCATCCCTGTCATTCTTCTGACGTTTCAGCAGCCACACTATGTATCCCATAAATGCTGTCAAAACAATCGGCAATGCAATTGTGTAAGTCTGTGATAAAAAATTCACCAATGGTCCATCTCCTTTGTTTTTTTATAGTTTGATTATAATTCCACCAACCTTCCTCTTTGTGCCAACTTTAAAGCGCAAAAAAGCGCCGGACAACTAACCATTTAAAGGTCAATTGTTCGGCGCTAGGCTCTGGAAATATTATAACACTCTTATTTCGATTGTGCTATTATTTTCTTCATGATTTAACATAGATATTCCTTTTTTGTTAATACATAAAAATTATTACACGGTTCAGGACTCTCTGATAAGGGTATCGATGGCATCAGTCTGATTAAACCAGAGTTTAACTAACATTCCTATATTCAGATGTGGTCGAATTAGAGTATCGTATGATAGTCCTCAATATTTAAAAGCAAATGTTGTTTTTGATAAAGAAATGCCATCATATGATTATTCAGTTGCTATTGGCATTAACTCAAATGTTCTCGATTGCACAGCTATATACTATGAAAACAGAAGCGTACATGGATTTGGAATTTCCATATATAAAGCTGACGCAAATTTTACGAGCGTTGACGGCGTAAATCTGTCTTGGATTGTTGCAATGTAGTTTTTTAAGCAACAGAGATTCTGCTTATATAGTATTCCCATGTATTATCAACCTTTTGACCACCTGTAATAATAAGATTTTTTAATTAAGAACAATGAAACCTGCTCCGAGACTTCCACCACCGCTATCATTAGTTTTAAAGCCGCATTGCGTGCCAGCGTAAAAATTCATTTTGACACCATTCATGCTAGTACCATTATCTCTATGTCCCATGACGCCATTTGAGTAAAAATCAATGTCACGTTTATTATATCCCTGCCAGTAGACGGTTGCTGTAAAGTTACGTTTCGGAACTATGCCATAACCGTTTACTGTAAAATAATTAGGATTAACACCAGTCCAGCCGCTTACCCATTGATTATTACTATAAGCATCAATTGACCGCCATCCTGCAATGCAGCAACCACTCACGCCTGTTAATGCTCCATCAGATTTTCCGGCATTATACCCATTATTATACCCAGTTTTGTAATTAGTGCTGTTTGCATTAGCACGGTTATCCGCATCCGTCACGCCTTGCGCATAGCCTTGGTCGTATGATTTAAAAGGGAGAACTGTATCAGCACCAGAGCTATCAACAAAGTGAAGCTTTTTATCCTTTCCGACATATGTATTTATGTTAGTTAAACTCTGGTTAACCTCATCAAATCCACCCTTGATCCTGTTCTCCAGATCATTCATCTCCTCCGCAGAAAATGCATTTCCTTCTGCTGAGATCTGTCCCTCTGCTCGCGCTACGGTCACAAGTTCCGTGCTGCCGTCCTCATGTGTTAATTTTCTTCTGTTCGGGTACTCAGAAATACGATTCACCCAGGTTTTCAAACTAAATGCCATGATAAAATCCTCTCTTTCTTATAAAAGTAATCCAATGCTCTGTCCGGCATAGATTTCTTCGCCTGCGTAATGGACAAAGTTTGAATTATAAACTTCATAAATGTCATGTAATATTTTCTCAATATCATTAATTTTCTGGTATGTGTTAATCGGCTGCTGTGGAACTTCCGGTGTCTCTACATACCGATAACCGGCATTCCTCAGTGCTGTGACGTTCTTTAAAAGACTGTCAAAATATGTTTTATTCGGATATGTGGGGAGATTATCCTTACAAGTGACCAGAGAAATGTTCAGCAATTGTGCAATGACATAGCAGTTGTTTTCATTCCGCCTGACATCCGATAAGTTAAATGCGCCCTTCATCCCCTGCTGCCATTCCGTTTTTTCACTGTCTGTCATATTCTCCCAGCCTATATTCCGAAGTTCCTGTACACGGTCTACATCCGCCTGTGTACGATCATACACAAACCACGGCAGAATATACTCGATCGTATTCTCGTAGGTACTCTTATTTCCTGCCTCATCGTACATTTCAAGGTAAATGTGGTATAAGCAGTCCTCTGCCACATCTACCGCTGCACGCCACTTCACCGGATATGCTTCATCCTGGATAAAAACTGTCTCAACACCATTTACAGTCCCGGCAACATAAGTGATGTCTGTTGACAGTTCAAAACTAATCGTTCCGGATGCCATCAGCTTACCTCAACCGTGATAGCTACACTTGCACTCGTACTTACCGGATTTGGCGAAAGTGTGATTCCCTTTAATTCTGGCACTGTGGTATCAAGCTTGACGCTCAGTGTGATGCTTGTCGTCTGACCGGCTCCGTCCTTTGCAGTCACCACAATGCTGTTTGTTCCCTCTGCAAGCGTCACAGCCTTTGTAAAACTTCCATCTGATCCTACCGTCACTGTTCCAAGACTTGTACCATTTAAAGTCATTGTCAGTGTGATCGGACTGGATGTTGCATCATTGGTCTTTCCTGTCACGTTCAGTGCTGCTTTATTTGTGATGAGTCCTGCTGCAGGTGATGAAATCGTAAGCGTTGGCGGAACTGTATCAATCGTAAATGTCGAAGAAACCGCCGCTGCCGCATTGCCGTCATTATCTGACGCATTGATCGTGATGGTATGGCTTCCATCCTTAAGAGCTGTCTGTGGAGTAAATGTAAACTGATAACCATTTGTAATCCCTTTACTCACCATTCCTGTGCTTGAAGTTGTGTATGTAGTGCCGTCTACTTTTATTTTTACGGTGGACAGGTTCACCCCAGAGCCTCCGGCTTCATCCACAACCTTAAAGGTGATCGGCTGCTTATTGTTTGTCACATATGCGCCTTTTGATGGAGATACCAGTGTGATCGCAGGCTTCATCGTTTCCTTTACGATCAGCCTCAATGATTCTCCCAGAGTGGCATCTGTAGCATCTTTCGTCACTACAGTACCTGCATCATTGGTAATCTCAATTTTAATCGGATAATACTTATTGGCCAGATTGTATGATGTGGTTGCAGGGGCTGTAATTGTTCCAACCCATTTTCCATTACTTAATGTGAGATTCGTCCACACTCCATCAACCTGTACCCTTACTTTTACAATTGCCATTAAATCACTCCTATCTCCTGTCCAGCTATAAGTTCATGATTACCGGACCTGGTATATTTTGTTTCTGTGTAATATGTCTCTACATCATCTGCCACAACCGTTATTGTAACTTTGGTTTTCGTTGTGACTTTCTGACTGGATAATTTTGCACTGTATATAATTGGTCTCATTTCCATTAGATGATCACATCTCCTCCCGTATATAATTCAGTTCCGGCAAAGTAATTTTCCGTAACAACTACTGAATATCCTCTGCAAGATGCCGTTGCAATAAATCCTCCTGTCAGGTCTATATCCTGCTGTTCAATCAGCGTAGTTGCAATATTACTATTCTTGTCTACCACATTTACCCAATTACTCACACTCTCTGTATTCAAAATATATTTCATACTGAGGATTTTTCTTAATGCATAATATGATAGTAACTTTTCAGCGACAGTATCTAAGTATTCCATGTTATACAGTGTGATCGTCCCTACTTTCTTGATATTTTCGGATTCCCCTGCTTCAATATGATCCACATTTTTCGTATATGAAAATGTAGTTTTTTTATATCTTTTTCCTGTGATCACGCATGCACCAGCTGTCTCCATTTGAACAACCACACAATTTGTATGCTTTTCTATAAAAGCTCCGTTTGATAATTTCAATGATTCTGGATTACATGGTTCTGAAAATGTTATTTTTGATTTTCCCTTTGGAAGATTATCCTTAAAAATGTCTGACTCTTCGGTTTCTAAATCATATTTTCCACATTCAATAGAAACCCCTGATACATACTCATCCAATTTTACATTTGATTTATTATTGAATTTTCTTTCTGTATCAATTGTTGAACTGACATAGTGATCTGGTTTAAAAACCCGAATAACATCACTCCTGCTGTCATCCGCAACTGCCGCACACGCGAAACATATCATCTGAAGGGCTGCTCTGCATGACTGTACAGCCAAATAACCATTTAATTTTGTATTGTATACCTCTTCATCGATGATGAATTTTGTTACTGCTGCACACGCAAATATTTCTTCTAATAATTTTCCTGCCAGTACATTCGTGTACATTTTCCCGTTATAAAAAGTATAATTATCCATCAGACCAATTCTGTCGTTCAATTTGAAACTTGCTGTATTATTTTTAAAATCCGACGTATCAATGAAAAAAGTCCCTACCGGAATATCTACACCATCTTTGTTTTCCGTAAAGGTTACTTCCTGTGTTTTCTGTACAGACCTCCAAGATCCATTTTCATTACTGATATCAAAATCGTTTTTAGCATCCAATATTGATATGCTTGCTGTGTTAATGGATAATGTAGTACTGATCTCGTTGATCTCCTCATGTATCTTGGCAGTCTTGATCACATCGCCAGTCCATTCAATGTAGCGTCCATATAAAATATATCGTAGTTTTATATATCTCTTTGGCAACCTTGTCCTGACAAATTCAATTACAACTTTTCCATAATTTGCGACTTGATGAATACATGCATATACTAAATTATCCGGATAAAATGTTTTTTGATTCAACTTACTTCCAGATAATGTATACCAGGTAATTGTCAACTCCGCAGGATATTCATCCGCAAAATACAACGTAATTCCGGCCGATGAATGCTGTGCCCTAAAAGTAATCGTAATTCTAGGATTTTTCTGAAATAAACAGTCTTCTCCCGACTGTTCAACACTCCAAAATACAATGTCGCCCGGTAAATCCGGCATAACATTCTTATTTCCATCCAATACAAATTGGTTTAATTCAAATGTCCCATAATCCGCCTGATCTGTCTCAACTTCTAAGAATTTAAGATTTCCAATGGACTGGTTATCATCTGTAGCCACGCTTGCATCTGATAATGCTGTCACATCGATAAATTTCATATGCGCGCTACAGCTTGTTCTTTGCATTTTCTTCATACTTACCATCTTTCTGCTGGTTTAATCGCTATAAACTTCACTGTGAACCCGCCCCACTTCGTATATTCTTCATTTGTGTCTTTATTAATTGTATTCTTCATTTTCATTGAAAGTTTATTCGGGTACATGAGAAATACCATTTTTCCCATAGGTGTCCTTATTTCTACTTCATGACCGGTACCATCATCGATACTGCTCTTCGTGCTTAAAAGTTGCACCAGTGCAACAAAGTCTTTATTCGTTGTATCCGTAGTGGCAAATGTTATAGACTGGTTGTAAAACACTGCGCCAAGTTCATAATTCAATTCATATTTTTCATTTCTCTCTGCAAACTTATACTGAAATTCTACATCCAGTCCCAATTCCGTTATTGGTACATCATACTGTTTTCCATCTATCTTTATCATGCCGGCTCCACCTTTGTAAAATCTGTACCTACACGCTGTGATTCTTTATCATATGAATATTTAATATATCTCATAAATCCTGCTTCATCTCCTTCAGCAACAATATATACATTCACATCTCTTTCTGAAGAATCAAGTTCCTCCCTGAGTGCCTGACGAATTGTTGATAATGGTGAAACAACTTCCGTCTCCCGATTGTTATCCCCAAGAATCGCGGCAAATTCACCTGCCTGCTTTGGTATAACAGTTCCGGTTGCAAGTCGAGGCAGCTTAACCTCTCTCAGCGTTGGGATACTCATACTCCATGATTTTCCACCGAATACCGGCACCCAGTCTGGTATCGTAAAACTCAATCCATTCAATGCCTCTATGCATTTATTAACGCCAGATACAACACCATTGCACATGGTTTCTATTCCTGAAAGCAGACCATTAATCACACCGAATACACTTGTTTTCAATTTATTGAATATATCCAGAATTTTGGTTTTCAAATTCGAGAATGTATTTAAAACCGGTGTAACAAGTGATTTAATTCCATTTTGGAATCCCTGCATCAGATAAATACCTATATCCCGGAATACTGTCGACGGCGAATGGATACCAAGAGCATTCTTAACTCCTGTAATAAGTGGATTTATCATATGGTCATATATCCATGTGCCGATATCCTGCAGCAACGCCCACATTCCATCTAAAAATCCCTGGATGCCATCTTCTCCATTTGCAAAATATGCTTCGTATAAATCTGTTCCGAAATCAGCGATAAGTTCAATCAGAAATGCAATAATACCACCTATCAATGAACCTATTGATTCGAAAAGTGCAGATGAAATACCACTCCAGTCAACATTGGTAAGAAATGTATACACACCATCCGCCAACGATTTCCAATCAAGTCCCTCCAACGTTGTGTAGATGATCGTAAGAATTCCCTTAAGGTCTGTGCCAATTGTATTCCCAATAGCACCCCAGTCCACTGTCGCAATAAAACCGTTTAAGGTCTGATAAATCGCCGTTCCTACTGATTCCCAATGAAGCGTAGTAACAAATTCTTCCAGAAAGTAAACAATCGTATTCAGTCCATTTGCTATCGTAGAACCAACAAGATTCCAGTCTACTGTCTCTAAAAATCCGTTTATAAGGGTTGCAATATTATTTGCAATATTTCTGGCTTTTTCCTGAATGCCGGTCCATTCAATGCTTTCCAGTGCTTCATTCAGTTTCTGCCCGATTATCGCACCTAAACCATAGAAATCTCCAGCCTCAAATGCTGCTTTTAACCTGTCCGCAAAAGACTGCACATCACTCTCAATCGGAACTTCCTCAAACATTTCTGATGGTGATACAGTTCCACCAGAGCCGCTTCCAGGATCTGAATCTTTACTATCAATTACATTTAGTTCATCGAACGAATACAGCGAATTTGCCGCCTTTTTTGCCGCGTTCGCTGTATTGTTTAATGACTTTGCATAGTTCTGCTGAACGGCTGTTGCCTGTGTAAATGTACTCTTTCCGGTAATCGCTGCTATAAACTGTCCAACCTTGGAAATCGCATCCGATAATTGGTTGATAAAACTTGTCAATATCGGGCTTACCACCGACAACAATGGAGCAAATGCGGATGCAAGACTATTTTTAAGCTGCGTTAATGCAGACATCAGTGCAGATATGTCAGCATTCGCACTGGAAGAATATTGTGCAAGGTTCTGAAATCCCTGCTTCACCCCATTGATTACAGCCTGCATTCCCATTCTTGCAACAAGCAATTTAAACATATTCCCAAGTTTGAAAATACTGCTGCCAAGTCCACTAGACCGGTTTTTCAGATTCTTAAATAACCCCGGCAGTCCTGTCATTCTCAGCGCAAGTTGTCCAACCGCTTTCGCTGCACTCGTCCCCGCCTTTGCTACTCCCCGAAGCATTGCAGACGGCGCACTCTTTGCAATATTTAAAAGTCTTCCGGGAACTGCTGCCGCAGAATTTCCCAACATCCGAAAACCATTTGCTAATGACGGTAATATACCAATCTGTGTACGTTCCTCTGCTGCTGTTCTTTCAAGGTTTCTCTTATAATTTATTAATTCCTGTTGTGCAAGAACCAACTGTTGATATGTGTGATTATATTCTGAATCACCAAATCCAAGCCCTTTTTCATCCTTCAGAATTTTTAAACGTTCTTTATACTCATTTACCTTTTGCGAAAGATTGTCAAATTCTCCCCAAACTTTCTCCAACCCATCACTTGAGAATCCCTGTGAAAAAGACTGTTTTATTTTATTACTTGATTTACCTAACGAATTGGTCAGTCGCTCAACGAGGTTCTTTAATTCGTTTACACCTTTTACGAACTTTGAATTGTCCATACCGGTTTCGACAATTACTTCGCCCTGTTTCTTTGACACCTTTTCACCACCTTATCATAGGCGGCTCAAAGGCTCTCTGACCTATCCTAATAAATTGTTAATTTCCTGCTCTTCCTGTTTTTCCTGCTCCGTCTTTTCAACGATCAGGTCGCAGATTTTTTTATTCTTCCGGTAAAACTCCTTTTCCCATTTATCAAGAGTTTTTCCCTCCAGCTTTTTCGTTCGGATACGGACAACTGTTGCAAAAACGCCTTCCCGGATTTCCATAAAATATCCAAGGAAGGTCCACCAGTGCATATACTTCTCGGCTCTGGTCTCTCTTCCTGCAACTGCATTGACTGCCGGGAAAATAATCGGTTCATCCTGTGTCCAATCCATTTTCCGGACATTTTCACCTTCATCATCCTGTGTTCCTGCATCTATGAACCAGTTTGCCTGTTCTGCTGCCTCCTGATAATGCCTTACAGGCATCTTTTCAAGGTCTGGATAAAGAATATAGAGCATGGTATATATTTTCTCTTCATGCTCTAATTCTCTGTCATTCATTGCCTCAAAAATCTTTAATATGTCCCTGAAATCCGTGCGTATCCTCCAATCCCTGCCGCCAACCTTTAAAGTCTGTGGCAGGGTTCCTATACTCAAATTTTTCCCGGCATATAGGAACCGGTGTATCTCTGCATACGTTTCTTTGTCTTATTCACTTCTATGTTAAATTCCCTGGTAATAACCTTCGCAATTGTCTCTAAAACATTTTCAAAGTAGAATTTCCCATTAATTGTAGTCAATGGACTCTGTTCATTGAAAAATGCTGCTGTAGAATCACCATTGATAATGTAGTCAATTTCCTGCTTTATTTTATCCGATACCAGCATTACTCCCTGCGCACCCGGATTATCCCTGATCAATGTCTCAATTTCGCCGATCCGGCCGATCACCGTTTCATATCTGCTGATAATATCTGTATCTGTCGGATTAAATACTAATTCACCGATTTGCCGTCCCTGTGTGTTTTTAATAATATAAGTGCGCACACCGGTATCTACCGTAAGTTCCATGCTGTTATTGTTTCCATTGAAATTTCTTACTTTTCTGTTCTTATTACTCATTGTCTCGTCCTCCTATGAATTTAGGTGGCAGCATAGGCACTGCCACCCACACGTGTTATATATTAAGCGTCTGCCTAATACCTTATGCTTGTAATGCTGTTTTCGCCGTGAAAGTTGGTACTTTATTTTTGATTGTCACGGTACCCTCAACACGGTTTCCTGCGTAATTTACGGTATATGGAATACTTACATTTGCCTTTCCACCAATTGATTTTGGTTTCACAATAACCTCTTCCATCCATGCTTTATGTGTCTCGGCTTCTGTATCCTCTACAAGCACCTCCAGGATGAATGTTCTGCAGTTATCATCAACCTTACGGTTCATTGCGATATCCACAAGCTTCTCGTAAAAAGCTCCATCGGAAGGATTTGCATAATAAGGATCTACTTCCACGGACGGTGTATATCCATTGTCCTCTGTATAGTTTTCTCCTGTTACATCCTGTCCTACAGTCACATCCGGGTTAAGTTCTGTAGACATTTCATCTACATTCTTACCCACCAGGAACCATGCCGGTGAGCTTTTTGTTACATCAAATGTACTGTCTAAGTACTGTGCAAAACATTTTCTTGCTAATTTCATAAAATCCACTCCTTTTCATATTCCTGTTCATACAGTAAATTTAATCCTATGATCCAGTTCTCAACTCCTGCCTCTGTCCTTCCGTCCAAGTGTGCCGGTGTCGTCCGCTGAATTTGTGTTATCTTTCTTCCTTCGGTCAGCTCCGGGTATTCTGTCAACTGCTGCATTCCGTCCTCTGTCGGTATCGGTTGCATTTCTAACCACCTGCCAAGATTATCAAGAAAAGTGCAAATCTCAATTCTTCTGTTCTCTCTCACCGGCTTATCGCGGAACACGACAGTAAATGGATACTGACATTTCAATTCCACATTACCGGTTACACTTTCTTTGTCCGAGATAATAACCGCACCGCCCAAAGCATAAAAGGCAATTCCTTTTGATTCTTCCAGGAAGGAAAAGTCTATGCTCTGTGTGCTTTTCAGTACCGGATATGCATTTAAAAGATCCATTAATGCATTCGTTATTGCTTTCTGACCTTCTATATCATTTTTGAGCTGTTCTTTTTCCATGATCAATTTCCTTTCAGACTATCTTCAACACATTTCACCCAATCATCCATATGATTTTTTTTGGCAGTTTCAAACCATTGTGCTGTAGCATCCGGATTTGCATATTCCAAATCTCTGTCAGTCAGAACTTTAGTTTCATCCTCCATGGCCCATGGGCTTTTGCTTGTCTCACCGATCATGACTTTTCCACCATATAAGAATCTTCCCATCGGCGGAGCACCAGCACATACTTTCCCAGTTCCCTGCAGCGCCGTACTCCTTGTGACTGTCTGTTGCTGAAATGTTCCTGCCTGATACGGCATATAGGGTTTCATATTATTCATAATTTGACCATCTAAATCATATTGGGCTTTTTGGAGTTTTTCACCATATTGTTTCAAATTCAGCTTGACCTTAACATTACCTTTAACAATACTGTAATCTTCAAAATGCTGCGCTTTAAACCCTTTTGCCATTACCTGCCTCCAATCTCCAAATGTGGGATTGTCTTATATAAATCTGCTTTATTTACAAGGAATAAATCATCATAACGATCACTCATATAGCTTAAGAACCCATCTTCATAGTCAGTATCCATGATTGTCTCTTCCTGATACTCACCCTGAATAAAGAAATCTATCCCCTCCTGAAACGTAAAAGCCTGATTTTTCTCGGTATAAGCGTTCCACGACTTTGGTTTTAAATACTCTCTTATTTCTTCTGGTGATGTTTCAACAAGCATCTTTTCATTGCTATTTTCATATTTTATGAATACTTTGGCAGAATCCGCATTTTCCAATCCTGTTGTACTTCTATTCCGCCCGGCAGTAATCTGTAACTCAACTCCGCGGATCACGGTTGGATACCATGTGATTTGCTTTTTTACCTTCTGCTGGTTGAATACTGTGATTGTATCTGTATACATGACTCTCCTTTTAAAAAAGACCAATTTCAAATCTGTAGATCATCCATTGGTCTTTGCTTTTTACTCATATCCTCTGTAAAACAGATTTGGGCTTACATTCTGTAAATACTCTTCGGCTGCTGCCAAAAGATACATATTCTGCTTCTCCTGGCTTGTGAGGATAGCATCTAATTTATTTTTTCCTACCTCAAAGCTAATGCTTTCACTTCCTGCCGAATGTGACTTGATCACTTTTCCTGCGTCATATTCTGCTGTACGTTTTTCAATAGCCTGCATTTCATCAGCCAGTCTACACACAGCTTTCTGTATCTGCTCTCTGGCAAATTCTTCAAGCTGCGCGTATCCGATCTTCCTGATGTTTCCGGAGGTAAGAAAATCAAGCTTATCGCTGGCTTTCTCATTCCATTTTGGAAACTCTGTCTCACTTACACTTTCACCAAAATATTTCTGCCTGTAAAAGTCGTATGATGTGTATCCCATATTTAGCCCTTGATCTTTCCAATCATCTCTTCATCAAGTTCCTTGATTCCGTAGATAATATCAAACGAAATTGTATCCTGCTTATGTTTTGTGTCATAATCGATTACAACCCTCACACCAAGACCATTGGCAGATGCAATATATGCTTTTGATGCACCCATAGGAAGCGAAAGATTTCTTGTTACCAGAGCAATTCCGTTTCTGTGAAATGCCAGTGAATTTGGCTCTTTGATCAATAATGCATCCACTGCTGTGAAATCTGCGTGCAGTGGCTGGTCAATCTTTACAGTTTCAATTGTTCCGCCCACCGCAGTAGCCTCTTCCACGATCGTATATTTATATCCTTCAACGATAAAGGAATCACCTTTTTTCACAGTGCCAGTAGCTGCATCCACATCTGTAAGTTTTACTGTTTCCTCGCCTTTCTTTGCAGTAACTTTATATGCGGTCGCTGTTCCTGTCGCCACAGGTGCATCCGGGCAATTCTGATCCATATAGGTATCAAATGAATATACTTTTCCAATCTCTGCATCTCTCAAAGCTTTCTCGCTTCCAGATTCCGATACCTTTGACATATTATCAGACATTACATAGCGATACTTATGTGTCGGATGCATAACAACACGTCTGTTTGCTAACGGCACCTTCGCAACATCAAAGAGCTTTGCCATATTACCGATATCTTCCGGCTTTGTCGCTCTCGCATTTCCTTTCACGATGTGTTTCGCATGTTCCAGTCCGACCGCAATAAGGTCTTCATCAATTGCCTGTGCGATTGCCTGCATTGCCGGAGTGACAATCTGTGTTGAGAAATCCTTAATGTTCAGCGTGAGTTCCTTTGATGTTACCGGAACAGTAACGTCGCGGAATCTGTCCATCTTTACAAGTACTGATCCTTCTGTTGCATCCTGGTTTGATGTTTCTCCTGTAAAGTTCTTAGCAATGAACTTCGCTGGTTTTCTTACCGTGATCGTGTCTCCAACCTTCACAAATTCTTTTGAATAATCTTTATGGACCAGATTGGCCATAACAAGATTTGCCTGTAAAACCATCAAAGCCTCATTTGCAATAATCTGCGGTGTTAAAAAATTGTTCGGCATATTATTCTCCTCTCTTAGCTATTCTGCTCTCTCCATTTTTTGTACGTTTCGAAATCCATGTTATTTGGATCTCCCTTAATTCTTGTGTCTGTCTGGTTTCCCATCGGCTCCGTGAAAACTGCTGCATTATCTGCATCATCCTCTGCCTGTTCCGATACCAGAATGTTTGGAATGTCTTTTCCTTCTGAATCTTTGACCATTGCGTTAAAAAGATCATCCATTGATTTTCCTTTGGCTGAATCATCCGCAAGCTTTTTTTCAAGCTCTGCCGTGATGGCATTTCTGGTAATATCATTTACGAAACGTTTTTCTTTCAGATATTCTGCTACCGTAGCGTGTCTCTCAGCCTCTTCCTCTTTTTTCTTGCGGTCTGCGCGCTCGTTCTCCAATGTTTCAGTCGTCTCTTTCAACTTTTCCTGAAGATCTGCCACATCCACACCATCAAACTTTTTCAGTTTATCCGCTGTCTCATCCAACAGTTTCTGTGTCGATTCTGCTTTTTCCACCTGATCGTCATAATCCTTCTTGGTGCGGTAGTTCTCATGAACTTCCTTCTCCAGAGTGCTTTTCTTATCCTCTGGCACCTCAATCCCAAGACCTTCCAAAATTTTAAAAATATTTTTCATGTTGCATATCCTCCTCTTCCCGTATCTTTTACCTGCTCGCCAGCAGCATTAGGATTTGTCCTTACCCCCGGACTCGGCAATGCGGCTGCCATTCCGCGAAATAAAAAAAGAGCCTGATACACGACTTTCATCATGTATTAGGCTCAATGGCTCATCACTTTACTTAGGGGCTCGATTTCTGTAATAATCTTCGTATCCTTGCAATGTTTACAATATGCCGGAAATGATATTAATACTGTGTCCCGCCGTACTTTCAACATCTTTTCCCCACAATCGGGGCACGGATACCAGAATGTTTCTTTTTCTCGCATTCTATCACCTCTTGTCCATATTATATGCTTTCACTTCACTTTTATCAATCACTTTTTTTGACGGATCACCAACATATAACCTGTCATATTGTAGTTTCAAATCATTTTCTTCACAGAATTGTCCATACTTTTTATTATAATATGCCACTTTTTCTTTTGCTTTCTGGTATTGAGCGTCAAGTGCTTCTCTGGTCTCGTCATCCTCAGCTTTGTCCATTGCCTCCTTATAGCCGTTCTTTTGTATCTTCCACTTTCTGATCGTGCGCTCAAGTTTTCTTTGTGCCTGCTGCAAATCATACGCTTTTTTATTTTCTTCTGTATCGATTTTCTTGTAGTTATTTTTGCTCACTCCATCTATCCATGTACCGATGGAATGTCTGCAATTCCAGCCTAATATTCCCTCGCCAGTTCCGTACCCGGTCTTTTCAATAAAATCAGGGTGTAAACTTTTGGCTCTCTCAGCTTCTTTTGTGTACTCTTTTGCAAGTCCCAACTTTACCAGATCCACATAGAATACCTGTCCCTGCCACGATTCATGGTTTGCTGGTTCTGGTATCGGCGTACTTCTGGCTCCAACATGTGCAGATGTTAAAACAGCCCACACATCCATCTCCGCCATCCGCTTTAATGCTATATCACCAGCCGCCTTTGCAATCCCTGTTCTGACTGCCCGGAGAGTTGCCGTTTCCACTGTATCTTTGTGTCCTGATGGATAGCTTACCGTCCCGCCTTCTTTTACAGCCTTGTCAATTGCTTCCTTCACTGCCTGTGATCTGCTGCATGTTCCTGTCTGAACTTTAAATAGAGCCTCATCACAGGCATCAATAAATGTTACCTGCACCGCTTTAGCAATCGTTCCTGTAAGATTCTTTAATTCTCCCTTTGTTGCTTCATAATTTCTTTCAAGGATTCTGATATATTCCGGTGACATTTTTGTGCCAATCGCTGCTGCAAGTCCGGCGGCTTCATACTCTGCATCCTCATATCTGAGTGCTGTAATTCCTGCATCCTTAAAAGCCTTCTTTACAACCTTATTGCTTTCTGCTGTCTGTTTTTTTATCTCTTTCATAATATCCACCAAAAGCGAATCAGATTCCTGCAGCGTTTGTATATTCCACATATTTGTCTGGGAAAGCGTAAATTCCTCTCCTCGCTGCAAGCGTACCATAATACTCCGCACAATCCGTTTTATGATATATTCTTTTAATCCTGCTGCAAGGCTCTCACTTTTATCTGTGATCTCCTGTAAATATTCTGGTGTCAACATATATTATTCCTCGTCATATTCTATTCCATCAGCCTGGTTCTCTGATTTTGCCTGTTCAATTAATGCTCTTGCCTCTTCTCTGGAATATTTTAAAAACTTCACATAGTATTCTTCCCACGGATAAATGCCCCGTACCGCCAGATTGTAGTGATGCACTTTATCTTCCTCAAAATTATACGTGATATCTCCAAAGGCATAATTTGCTGTGTAATTGCCTACCGGTGCCAGATTATATAAATCGGCAAATACTGACTGCGCGTAAAAAACCTGATCGAGACATACCTGTAATGCATCCCTGATATCTTTAATCAACTGTATGGTCCTGCGATCGTCTGATTCCACCTGCGTTGCTGTTACCATCCCGGTTTTCTGGTCAAACACAAAATATCCATTGGAATACCCACATTTATAGCCAATGTATGAAAGCTGTGCATTGATTCCTTTGATTCTTTCATCTACCTTCAAAGGTCTTTCCACCGCCTGGTAAAATTCCTGATCCCCCTCGCCCGATACCGGAATGAAATGTTTCGGTAAATCCAGTTCAACCTCCTCATTTACCTTGTGTCCCGGTTCTCTTACAAGTCTTCTGTCGATCAGTTCCAACGCTCTGCTGTCCTTCACTTCCTCACTGTATCTGCTGTATGCAATATCCAAATCTTTTAATTCTTCCATCGCGTCAGAATAGATTGCCATTCCCAAAGGACTGTCAACATCTATGTCATTGGCCGCCGGCATCCGAAGCACCCCGAACATCATCCCATTTAAGCCAACTTCATTTTTTGTTGTAATTGATACATCCGGCAGTAAAGTATTCCATTTTGTCTGGCTTAATTCAATCTCTTTTCCAAGTTCTCCTGAATTGCTGCTTACATATGCCCTATTGGAAATCTGGTAATATTTCACACTCTTGTAATCACCATCTCCATAATTGACCTTTGCATCAAAAAATCTGTGATATTCCTGCTTGGTATAATATTTATCATTCTCTCTGTAGCGATCTTCAAATATAATCCCGGCAATCAGTCCATTTCCATCTTTCCCAACAATTTCAAATCTGTCCGGTGTCACAAAGTCAGCACCCACTCCGTTTGGTTTTATAATAATCGTGCCGCTTGCACAGCCATATTCTACCCAACGGCGCAGATTCGGCATGATTGCCCTTTCACACCATTCTGTCATATAGTCTTTCCTGCTGCCATCGAATGTGATTCCCAGTGCCAGATTGGTCAGTCTGGCTGTCTCTGAGCACACAGCTTTTGCAAATTTAATTGTCTTGATTCCTTTGGTATGATCAACCCAGGATGCTTTTCCCTGATATACATCCATCCAATCTGTTATTGCATCTTCCATTGCATTTGAAGTAATTCCTGTCACACCAAATTCATTTTTGATATTTCCTTTGAACATTCTTATTATCCTCTCTTTCCACATTCCAAGTGTCTGTATAATTCCCATTTCATCCTCCTAAGCTTTATGTTCACTTCTACGCCACAGTGGTTCATAACTATATCTCACGGCATCTATCGTGTGATTATCAGCATCCGGATACCCACTGATCACATTCCCATCTTTGTCTCTCTCATACTCATATTCTGTAAATTCTTTATATGCATGAGGTGTTCTCGCCTGATCAATAACAATCGTCTTTCCCTGCAACCATTTCATCCCATACTCTACGCTTCCTGGTCCTTTAATTGCAGGTCTTGCCGGTAACCCGATATCAACATAGTCACCTACAGATTTTTTCTCAGCACTATCACATACAATTTCATAGTCATCATATCCATGATCAATGATCCACTGCCCTGTCTGTGTATTCTTTGTCTTTTTGACTACGTTTTCCGCAATCAGATATATCTTTTCCTGTGCCGGATTATAGTAACTTCTGATAAATGCGTAAGGATCAGGAAACCATCCCCAGTCTACTCCCTGATAGATACGATCCATTCTTGCAATCTCATCATCTGTAATCTCTCTCAGTTCCAAATAATCAAATACCATTCCTCCATTCCCATTCGCCACACCCATATATTCATGCTCATATGCATCCGGGTTTACCTCCCGCAGGTGCTCTGCTTCTTCTATGAAATCTCTTCCAAGCCATTCCTGCGGCACATCTTTATATGTTGAATGGTGTACGACCATTGATTCTTTTGGTGTCTTTACATAGATATTTACCCAATTACTGTTACTCTTCGGTGGATTAAAAAACTTAAATACATATGCATCGTTACCACCACGGATGGCAGACTGTTCTATATTTCGCACTTCCTCCGGTCCGCTGAACTGATCTAACTCCTCAAAAATTACGATCCCGATATAGCCAAATGGCGGTTTGATAGATTTAATCTTTCCAGGATCATCCGCACCTCGAAAATATATCTTCTGACCAGTCGGTGTATATGTTATTTCGAGTGGGCTTAGTCCAAACTTCCAGTTATCACGGTCAAACATTGGGTTCTCCGCCTGCTTATCGCATGACCACTGCATTTGTGCATATACGGAATCTCTCAATGTATCTTTTACTTTTCTGATCACCAATGCATGGATATTATGATTGTTTTCCATAATTTCATAAGGAATGATTGTTCCACAGGATGATTTGGTACTTCCTCGTCCTCCTTCAAAAACATATTCTCTGTGTCCATGTTTCCTGATATCTCTCACAACTGAATGAAATGTATCTGCCACAATATCCAGATCTGTATGATACGTTCCCCTGTTCAAAGCTTCCTCTTCACGCTTTCTTCTCTCTTTCTCCATCTCTTCAATTGCTAAAGCTTTTTCAAGTTGGTTACATGCACTTAATCTGTCTGATATTTCAATGTCCAAACCAAAGGCATCTTTTTCCTCACCTCGTATCACACGACTTCTAAATTCCTGTATTTCTTTCAGCGTACAGAGTCTCTCACTTTCAATTTCCTGCTGCCTCTTTGCTATATAGGCAGATACTTCAACATTTTTCAACAACCTTTGTCCAATAGAATAGGCGGTTTTCTCTGAATATCCCGCCCTCTTTGCTGCTTCTGTTGCGTTTCCACATTCAATGTAAAAATCCGCGAATTTCTTTTGTTTTGGCGTTATTTTCTTCATCCACTGACTGCCTTATATATTTCCAGCAGGCACTCAATAATTTCCAGTTGGGAAGCACTGCTCATAATCTCGTAATTCTGCTCTTTCCACTCTCCTTTTTTCTTAAAAAAGTGAAGAACTTTAATATTTAATGCTGTAATTGTTATAAAATGTTGAGTTTTTGTTGAAAAAAATTGTCTCCGGCTTACGGTAACAGCTAAACCCTGCTGCAATATTGCCATCTGCAATTTTTGAATCGTTTTGTTTGCATTCATCCTGCTGCCACCTCCGAAAAAAAATATAAAAAAAGAGCCAAATACACGGTTTTTCTCCATGTATTTGGCTCATCGGCTCTGTTACACATATTATATTTTCTTTTTTGACACAAGTCAACAAGTTGCACCGGTGCAACTGCTGCACTTTTAAATAAAAAGGACATACCGTTATGTTACATCCTCTTGGTAGTCAACCGGAATTGAACCGATGCCTTGTCTATCAACCTGTTCTGCCAGCCTAAACTATCTTCTACCTTATGCAAGTTACCCGGAATTGCACCGGGCTCTCCGCTATGCGGTATTCTCCTCTGTGAACTATAGCCTTGCAACTTAAATATACCATATCCCATTTATAAATTCAATTTCTTTCGTTTGCGTTCCCATTGCTGCAATACATTATTTACTAACTTTTCGTCTTTCCCAGACAATCCTGGATATGTTCCATATTCGTCATGTTCATATCCGTTATGAGTGTGTGGCAATGCTCCATTATGCTTCTTTCCTTTCACATCAATTTGCTTCACTCTTTCCCCTTCAGCATCATGAAATGTGATATATTTAATGTCGTTGAATTTATCTACTGTAGCATATACACGCCCTGGTGTCATTGTTTCCATCGGAGCCTTCGCTCCGCCATCATTGGCTCGGACTACTTTTACATTTCCGAATTGTGCAATGGTCTTGTACTCAGTTCCATATCGTTTGCCGCTATCGCTTATCCCACTACTCGCTCCTCTGCCGCCCATTAAATGCCTTTCCTTTCTCCGCGTCTGCCGCGTGTGCTTCTTCTCTGGTCTCCAGAACTACCACGCCCACCCAAAAATTGTAAATTTACTACCATTGTGATACCTCCGCTTCATGCCATTTTTCACTAAACTGCTTTATGTGTATAATATTTTCCTTGCATTCATCTGGTACTCTGCCATAAAAGATAATCTGTGTAGGCTGTAACCGCTCCACCATTTCCATATATCCATCAAGAAAACTCTGTTTCTTTTTCTTGCTGTTCTGTGTTCCAACCGATGAAACCGCGATAACACTTTGTGTAGGTTCTCCATCAAAGCACCATTCGAACGATTCCCTATCGCTCCAACATACCGTTGGAATTACATTGATTCCATGCAACTGCCAATATGCACCAAGCCAGTGTTTTCGGTAATGGTTATATATCTGTAACGGCTTCGGGAAGTCTGTATACAGGCTGAAATCCGGTGTGAGCACATACTTAAACCGCTGCAGCATTGCCGTATATCTATCTGGATCCGTCCAAACTCTATGGAATTGATAATCATCCAAAAAGAAATGTACTGCTTTGTTCTCTGGATTTTTCGCATTCTTCGCATAATTGAATCCGATAAACTCAGCGTTATCAAATTGTGTAAGCTCTATCTCCGGTATGTCGTATTGTCCTACTCCGTCAAATAACATCCGCTGTACATTTTCATAATTTCTCTGTGTCTTATACATAATTCCTCCAAATAAAAAAGCCAAGAATGCAAGAAATTCTAATCTTGTATTCTCGGCTCGATGGCGCTAATCTATGGATTTATTATAACAAATCATCATATCTTTTACAATATTAGTTATGCTGCCAGGTTCGCTTGTAACCTATCCAATTCCACATCATCACAAATGTAGTATTTTATAGTAACATCCGTACTGCTATGTCCCAAACGTTTAGATACAAATAGCACGTCTTTTGTCCGTCTGTACTCTCTGGATGCAAATGTCTTTCTGAATGAGTGTACTGTTACCCTGAATTTACATCCGCCTATTCTTGCAATCTCTTTAACCAAAGATTCTATTGTATTTGCTGTCATGCGCCCTCTTCCTCGCTTTCCAATAAATACGGCTCCCTCTGTTCTGCTCCCAATATACTGCTGCAATGCTTGCTTACATCGTTCAGTCATAAAACAAGTTCTCCATTGACTTGTTTTTTCTCCCCAAATATGAATTTCTTTTTTTGCGAAATCCAAATTGTCAATATTTAAGTTTACAATCTCTCCCACTCTTGGACCTGCTGACAACATGAGTTCAAATAGTGCATTCAAACGTAGATCACTTGAAATCGCCAACGACGCCCTCGCAATCTCTTCATCAGATAACCGTTCTTTTCTCTTTTGAGGCTGTTTTATTTTATCAATGTCTCTGGAGATATCTTCATTGATGTGCTTTTTTCTGTAAGCCCATGCGAAAAATGAAGACATGTACTTTTGAATTGTTGAGGCATAGGACTTTGTGATTTTATCCTTATACATTCTGAGTGCAATATAATCCATTACATCTTGACCTGTGCAACTGTGATAATTTATTCCGGTTTCCTCAAAAAACTTTTTAATAATCGTGATATAAAGTTTTATTGTGCTCTGCTTTCTTCCAGTCGCAGTTAAATCTATTATGTACCGTTTCATGATATATTCATTGTCATAAATCTCGGTTGATGGAAGCGTCTCTGCTGATGTAAGTGTGATATTATAAAGTTTTACCGTAAGGACAGTCTTTATATGATCAACACCTTCTGGTGTCAGATATCCTGTCATCTCATAAATAACGTCATTAACAAATTCAGATTTTGTCATAGCAATTTCCCCTTTACGATCTCGATAGAAAATGCTATACTCATCTTGTTCAGGGAAGTGTAAAGCACTTTCTAAAGGGCTTGTGTTACCAGCACAGGCTCTTTTTAGTTTGTAGTTGCAAACATATGATTGGAACATATGTTCTTTAATATGTATTTTTTTACCGGCATATTTCAGCCGGTAAAAATCTCAATATTCAGTTTTATTCTATGGTATCCAGTAATCTACCTCTAATGCATTTTTAATTCCGCCTCCTAGATCAGAAAAGAAAACGCGCTCTTCGTCACAATCGTTTTGCCAAAGTCTCGCACCTAAATCATTCAGAATTTCACTTGCCTTTTTTTATATTTCCTTTTCTTCCTCTGAAAAATCAATGTCTACATCATTACTCTTATAAAAGTTAGCCATCTTTTTTCTACCTCCGTTTTAATCTGTTAAAGTTCAGTTTAACTCTGTATTTGATACAATCTCTTTGACTTTTTTCTCATAAAATTCTTCTGAAATATACTCTTTTCTACTAGGAAATTTACTATCTGTTAAAACCGCATACGCTTCCGCCCAAGACAGACCTCCTCTTTCTGCCAACCTGTCTAATGTCTGTCCGCAGTGATTTTTTAATGCTTGTTCTTCGTGCGGTTTGATGATATCGTAGGGAATATATTCTTTGCCCTTTTTCGTCATAATCGGAAATTCTTTCATATACTACCTTTCGTTCAGTTTATATGTACATTCGCCTACAATTACCGCCCTTGCAATGACGCATAAGTGTATCATCTCTTATCTTTTCAAGATAATGTTCGCTTTGCTTGTTTGAACAGTAATAGCATAGATTTTCAATATCGGTTTTTTTATGACTGCAAAACTTGCAATTTCGCAATTCATTTTTTAATCTTGCCATTGTTTACCTCATTAAAATTCTAAATATGTTCAGTTTAACTGATTAGTTCTTTACACATGTTTTTAAGTTCATCGTAGTATTTTGCTTCATCATCAAGTAAATCAGTGATTATTTCTAAAAATACTCTTTCCGCATCTTCCCAACTATTAATATCATCATCGATTAATTCCTGCACGTCTCCGTTAAGAAATTGATAACCATATATTTTTTCATTTTCGGTACTTTCGTCAAATAACGTTGCCACTCTATCTGTGTCATATGCATATAACACTTTTTGCTTATTCCAATAATCATTTTCAGGTGTTACTTCTACCAATGTCATAAATTTTTTCTCCACTAATCTAAGTTTAGCTATAATTTTCTGTTAAAAATCTGCCACAATAAGGGCAGTTAGAGATATGCGATGTTTTATATAAGACACCAAAATCATCTCTAATTTCAAATGGTTCATTGGCTTTATGCCACTTACATATACAACATGGTTGTTTTTGCTTTTCAAATTTACTCATATAATTTCTCCCTTAAATTCTAAGTTTACATGCAATTCCTAATATATTCTTCCACAGCAGTTTTTGCATTTTCAGGCTCACAATAAATCATGCAACCGCTAATAGTGCTGTCTGCAATATCAGAGTCAGTTAAGTCTGCACCATTTTTTTCAAGCCATGAATCCAATTTCTCACACACATCCAGCAACTCCATTGCTAACCTTTCTCGTCTGTCGATGATATTCTGAATTTTCTTTGGAATTTTCATTTTTACCTCCGCTAAATTCTAATTTAACTGTCCAAAGATTTTCTGATTTCTTCGGATAATTGTGTTTCTCTACCATACAGGTTTTCAATTTCCTCTGCTGCTTTTTCTAATAAATCTTTTATTTTTTTCGGCGTACCAATCGCCCGGTACTGCTGCACCTCTTCAAGCACATTGATTGCCATCTCCTTTGCTTTTACTGGTAAAGCCCCATGTGCTTCAATCATATTTAAAATACTAATTGCGTCCTTCTCGTCCATTTGACACTCCTTTCCAGACTGCATTCTGTCTGCACCATTCTTTATCGCCCTGCGTACACGGTACATCCATTCGTGCCTCATATCTGCAAAACTCACACGGCACATGCTCCTCGCTGAGTAGTCTCTTAATATCTGCTTTTGCTGCTGCAAGCTCTCTTTTATATTTTTTTGTGTTTTTCCGCATGATCCGTGCCTCCCATCTTCGCTACATACTGTCCGTATGTCATACCGGCTTCCCTTGCCTTTACCGCCATATCAACGACTGCTGCATTCGGATTTTCCATATGCACACCGTATTTCCGCTTTTTATCCTTTTCTCTCCATCTACTCTTTTTACACTTATCACTGCAATACAGACGCTTTGATTTCGTAGCGTCAAATTCTTTCCCACAATATTTACATTTCTTTTGCATCAAAACCCCTCATTTCTGTAAGACTTTACGCATGGATGTCTTTTTACCGATGACTTCCAATGTGTCCTTGCTCTCGTATACGACCATCCAGTTCTCCGGTCTTAGTTTGTGTGCAGAAATGATCACTTTCTGTGCTCTTGTCGGTTTACTTGGCTGTTTCATAATTCTCCTTTCTTCCGGAAGCCCCAGCTACGCTTCCGGAAATCCTCTGTCGACAGTTACTGTGATATATTATCCAAAAGTTGGAAAATCCCATTTTTTATAGACAAGCTTGTCCTTTGACCAGTCCGGGTACTGCTGCATGAGGTGCTCTTTCATAATCTCTAACATTTCCGGCCGTAGTCCTAAGTTGCCGTTATCCAGCAATCCATGGTGATAGCGGCAGCCAAGCACACCATTTTCCTCAATGCCTAGTCCGCCCTGGCTTTTATTTATGTAATGCATGATGTCCGGTATTCCTAAAAGCATTTCTGATCTGCACTTGTCCATGTGGTACTGCATTTTACAGAACAGGCACTCATTACCATCCCGTTCTGCAATCAGTTCACAGGTTTCTTTTGGAAAATTGTAGTTGACCTTATTTTTTTTGCTTTTCTTCATTTCTTCACCGCCTGCTGCATCTGCTCAAATATTTTATTGTATTTTCTTTTTCTCCACGGCTTTGGTATTCTCACCCATGCCACCCATAAGAAAAGCCTGATCCTAAACATCATCCTCATCGGCATCTCCTTTGACCAGCTCCTGTAAAGTATCTTTTAAATATTCAACACGATCTAATATGGTTGCCAGCATTCCCTGTGGTATCGTATATTCCCAGTCATTTAGAGTTAAGCGGATAGCTTCAATTGTTCTCTTGGCATCCTCAATGATCTGCTTGTCTGTTTTCTTTTCCGGTAAATATTCCGGATGGTTCATGATGTCGTCCTGCCCCGGTATCTGCTCCTCCGGTACGTTTTCTCCCTGTTCTGATACACTTTCCTCCGGTTTTGAAACGTTTTCCTGCGAATTTATAACGTTTTTGTTGGTTTCGCTGTCATTTATAACAGGATCTGTTACATTTTCCTCTGTATTCTTCGGATCCGGCTTTGGAATCTCCGGATCAACATCATGAAGTGTCTGCTCTTTCGGTGGTTCTGCTGCCTGCTGCACATCATCCTTCTTTTTAATCGTTGAGATAACTTTGCTCTCTTTTCTTGGTGCAGATTTCGGTTGTACCGGTGCAACTTGCTTTTCTTCCGGTAATTTTTCACCATATTCCTTTTCCCAGGATTCTCTCCATGTTCCTGCTGCATGGCTGATCTTCCCAAATGCTTTTTCAATATCCTCTTTGCTGTACATTTCGTTCCGGCTCGCATCACGCAGGTTCAAAAGCTTTACTTCATCACTGTTTTCTGTAATCGCAAGCATATGTGCACCTGCTCCCGGAATACGGACCGTGTAGACTGCTTTTTCATTCGGTATGAGGTTCTCAATGAACTGCTTTCCTGTCTCTCCATTCTTAACAGCAGAAGTCCACAGCTTTTCGTATATTTCCGGTGCATCTTTACCTAACTGATACATGGTTTTTTCAAGGTTTGTATCAAGTGACTGCTGCACGCTGTCCTTTTCTTCCAGCATGACCTCTATATCTGTGGTCTTTTTCTCCTCGTCCACGTCTTCTTTAAGCTGCTGGATCTCTGACTTGCTCAGATCCGGTGTCAGTACTTCGTTTACTTCATCCGGCAGCGACAGCATGATCGATAATTTGGCATATCCAAATCCCTGATATTCTGCTTTGAGTTCCGGTGCGTATCCGCCCTCAGAGAACTTATCATTGATGTTCATGAATCTGGATACCTGCGTCTTATCGATCCCGTATTCTGCCTTGGCAAATTCTACGACATTCTGATAGCCGGATTCCGCTAAAATTCTGGTATCGCGCGCCACTTTTAACAGATATCCGATACGGACAAATCCCTCCGCGGTCTTTTTTAACTCTGTGTCAAGCTCCTGCTTGTATTCTGCATAATTTCTGTATTCGATCACTTCGTTCATCACATTACCTCCATAAAATCATTTTCCAGTGCATCCACCAGCAAGGTTCCCTGTAATCTTCCATGCCAGATCAGCTTTTTTTCTTCTCTTAACTGTTTGTATCCCTTAATTCTTGCCTTATTGCTCTTTTCTGCCAGCTTCTTATCTTCTGCCGACAGATTTTTCTTTACCCACTGCTGCCATTTTTTCAAAAACGGCATTGCATCATTCAGATCCTTATAGGCTTCATTCAGCACTGATTTTTTCTGCCTTATATTTCCTCCCGGCTCAATCTCGAGCGTGTACCACGGTACATCCGGTCTTGCTGCCCTTCTCAAAAACAGCAGGTATGTTTCCCTGATATCCATTCTCTGAAAATAAATATCACATGTGTGAATACAGTGCTTTAATACAATTCCTTCCTCGTAAATGTCCTTGATACTTTTGGGCGCAACGATACAATACCTGCCTTCACTGTATTCATACTTTATAAGTTCTCCGGATTCTACCAGGCTCTTGGCATTTTTGAATTTCTTTTCCTTTTCCCGGATCTCTTTTGCTGAATCCTTAAGTGATATCCTCGCCACCAGTTCATTGTGTGCCACTGTGAGGTCTTTCGGTTTTAAAAGCAGTTCTACCGTGCAGTCCATTTTCATTTTCTGCATCATGTCCACATAATCGCACCAGTCACTCCACAGATAACGCATATTCTCTTTTCTTCCAAGTGATCTTCTGTACTCCTGCTGCTTTCTCAGATAGTTGCAGACTTTGTGTATTGACAGATATTGAAAAAGATTTTTGCGTTTTGTGTCTTCCGGGTAAATGTCTGCCTCGCATAAGGTCATGATGTCCTCATCCTGGTATATGGTGTTGTTTCTCTTTTCTTCCTGCAGCCACTTCAAAATCTTTCCGTCCCCATTTATATCCTTTAGTCTTTTTAACCTCCCCTTATCAATGCAGAGCATCTTTCCAAGTTCGTGTGCATTTATATTTTTCTCTGTGTTGTTATACCCCCAATCATTGAGGAAATACCTTCCCAGCATCGTGAGCCCTGCTTTCATGCACATCTCTATCAGAGGCCTTTCTTTTTCTTTCTTCAGATAACGCCCGATATCTTCCACGCATCCACTTTTTACAGCGATAGGATATGATGTCTTGGAATGTCTGAATATATTTGAAAGATTTCTTGTATACACCCTGCTGCCATCAGACGGGACATAATTTAAGTCCACTTTATACCAGCACATTTTTCTTCTTTTATATTCTCCGTACTCGTATACCTCTACCGCACCCGCGCTCACAATCTGCCGGTGTGTCTCTGATTCCCAGAAGTCACACTTGTTTACACCCAGTGCATTCATTGTGTCCGTTCTTCCTGCTACAAACCTGCGCTGGATGAGTCCGTCTTTATAACGCTGGATGTATGTAAACGCCCTGCACCGCACATGTACATCATTTTTCTTTTTTGCACGCGAAACATAATTTATGATCTTATGGCATACCGGGCATTTTCCCGACATGTTGTGTTTTGGTTTTACGTCAAGCTGTACCATTTTCAGGCAGGATGTGCAGTACCCGGTCTTCGCACCGGCACCTTTATAGTAAATAAAATTACTTCCGTCAAAGCCGTTATGCTCATACCAGTCCCTAAAGCCTTTCGGCGGCTTCCCTACCGGCTTCATCACTTCATCCCACCGGTCTGTCAACTTCCTGATCCGCTCATCTTCCCTTCTTTTTTTGCACCCCTGCTGCCACTCCATGATCCCGGCACTTCCTGTATTTACTGTCTTTAACAGTTTTCTTGCTGTATACTTTCCACCTTTGTTGAAATACATATAAAAATCATATTCTCTTCTGCCCGTATACCATTCTTCCAGGTTGTCGATCATTGCTTTACGCCACTTATACGTTCCGTCTTCCTGCCTCTCTCTTGTGCTATAGCTTTCTCCCTCATAATTGATGAAAATATCCCATTTTGGTTTTAAGATATTCTTCTCAATATCCTCCCTCGTGCAGATCGAGACTTTTAATATTCCACCGAACTGCTGGCATCTCGCCGCAAGCCAATATCTGTATTTATGCTGTTTACCGTTCCAGTCATTTTTCTTTCCCGGCATCCGTAATGCCTCTATCATGCTTTTTGTTGCGTTCAGCGTCCGCAGTTTTTCCAATTCTTTTTTATTCATCGTGTACCGCCTTTCCGTCTACACCATAAAAGACATCTTCCTCGAAACCATCTATCCCGATCTCATATACACCGGCATCTGTTATCTCTCCGGCTCTGTTCTCTTTTGCTATGTAAAGCAGATCACCTTTCTTTCCTCTGGCTTTCGGATGTTTTCCTCTCACGATCACATACCCTGATCCTGCTGCATCCCCGGTTTCTTCACGTACAACTGTCGCCCTCTTCGCTTTTGGATGTCTGGACATCCATATAAGACCTCTCATGTACATCTCTGTTTTTGACAGTTCTCTCATGAGTGTGATCTCCGGTGCAGATATCCTGCTGTTTACTCCGTCCTCGTCGATATTTCCGCCGAGTTCCACCAGAAAATAGCGGTCATCCGATTTGTTATAATAGCTCAATACTCCCAGTGGATCGTCTGTTGCATGGAATCCGTCTGCACCGCAGTGTGCATTTTCTTCTGTATACTTCACTCCCTGCTCATACTGGAACGTTTCTTTTCCCATTGTGCAGGTAAGATTGCTGTTAAATCCTTTATATGCAAGCATCTTTCTACTCTCCCAAATAATACTTTCTGGCTATTTTTCTTACTTCCATTCTGTTTGGAATGCCGAGGTAAAGCGGACCATTGAAATTTTCCAGTTTTCCGTTATGTTTTATTTTTGTGATCTTAAGGATCTCGGCACTTACCGGTACTTTATTCTCAAAAGAGTACTGGATCAGCTTTGCCATGTATTCTTTCAGGTATTTTCCCTTTTTTCTGACTGCTGCACAGAAAGCTTTGTCTTCCGCACATTCCTCTATCACAGTGTCTTTCCAGTCTGACATGATCCCATCAATGCCCAGCGCCTTGCTCTCGACTGCAATCTTTCCCGCTGCCGCCATTAGGTCACTTGCCAGCTCCGTCACGATTCCGTTTGCATAATCCTCTGCGTCTGCTGCATCCAGTCCATTCTCCTCTGCCAGCACCTTAAGGCTTTCAAGGTCTCCCTCTTCCTTTAATCCCTCTGCGGTCATGTTCAATTCTTCCACGGAGTCAAATTCTCCAAATCTTTCAAATAATGCCATAATTTATCTCTCCTTTATTTTGATTTCTTCCCGTAAACTCTCGGTATAAGCGTTTCTCTCATTCAGTAAAATCCTTATGAGATTCCCCTGCATCAGCCTGTCAAGTTCCTGCCACTTATCCCGGTTTTTTATCTCGTGACCGTCCGACCTCGTCCAGTCGTTCTGTTTCCAGCGTTTTACATACTCTGTGTCCTCATATCCGCTGTACAGGTACTTGGATTCCGTGTAGACTGTCAGGATACATTTTTCTTTCATCCGGTGCAGTGCCTGTATCAGGGCTTCCAGTGTGGAACGGTTCTCATTCATCTGTTGCACCGGTACAACTTCCCTAATCACCGCCGGGTACTTGCTGTATTCTTTGTAATATTCCAGCGCATATCCTATATGTCCGTCCTGCTGCCATCTGCCCTTGATCCCGGTCACTATGTAAATGCTCACTTCTTTCATCCGCTGTCGCCTCTTTCCAATGGTTTTATTCTTATCTCCGTGTAGCGCAGATAAGATAAGCCTGTGTATTTATTAACTCCGCACACCACGCTTTCCGGATCAATGTAATATCCCGGTGTCGGCTCTGGTCCATTTTTTATGATTTTTCTGACCGTCCATCTGTAGTACTTTTTTCGTTCCGGTTCTTTTGTTACCAGATTTTTTGAACATGAATATGTGGAACACTCTTTTTTCTCCTCCGGTGTAAATAGTGATAGCTGCTCGTATCCATCCTCGTTTTCGTCTGGCAGTGGTTTTGTAATATAATTTGCCAGACGACGGAAATCTCCATCCTCATACAATGGTGTGAAATTCACATATCCGTGTTTCTTCCAGTACCTCTGGATCAGTTCATCTGTTGTCGGCTCTCCGCGTATCTTATTCACTACAATGTGTATATGTATTCCGCCTTTTTTTCCTATCTCGATACGCATGATCCATAAAAGCTGTTTCCCCCTCTTTTTGTACGCCCTTCTCATGTTCTGCCAGAAATTAGTCATTATCTTTTTTATCTTCTGCAATGACATTCTTGTGCCCTCTGGGAAAGTCAGTGTTGTCCAGAGATCTCCTTCGTAGAAATTCCATCTGATCTTTCTCCATACTTCTCTCTCTTTCTTCCACTGGTTCTGCCTTTTCATCTGCTCCGGGGTGGCTTTCTTCTTTTTCTGTCTCTTCTCTCCCTTCGCTCCGTATTTTCCCTCCCATTTATACTCAATGTCATTGCTGTTTAAAAACTCATATGTGTCCTTCCAATACATGTCTACCTCTAAATGTTTCTAAGTTTAATATACTTATATTGTTAAATAGACCGGGGAAAAATCCCCGTTTTCCTTGCATTTTCAGGCTTTTTATGGTAATATAATAAAAGAGTTATACGTTCCCAACGTTTTTACTCACAGGGTTAAGAAAGTGTCAGTTTCTTAACCCCTTTTTTTGTCTACCATTGCCATGACATCCTCATATGTCATGTCCTGCATGTCAAAGCCTCTCTTAATGCACTCAAATCCTGCCTTAATGCATTTTTCTTCATTGAACAGTCCTTCTATCGGTGCTTCCGGCTGTCTGTCACCAAACAATTCTATCCTAAGATCTTCCGGTGCTTCCACAAACAAAGCTACCGTGCCTGCGATCTCACGTGTCATTTTGGCTTGTATGTACTCTTTCCGGCTATAGTGATGTCCGAATATGTCCGCCTGAAGCTTCAGCTTTTTAACTAGGTCTGTATCCGTCAACATCTGCTTTCTTTCCTCCAAACGCTTTTCTTACTTTTTCTTCCTCAAACATCCCAAGCAGCCTGCTCTCTGCTTCCTGGTCCAATTCGATAAAGCTGGATACGAACACTGTGTTGATAAAACACCACTTTGCCCGGCAGTAATCTCCTGCATCCATGCACTGCTCAAATCTTTCCGGCTGTTTATACAGCTTGTCCACTGTCTCATTTATTGTCAGCATTCATACACCTCTGTCCTTGTATAAGATCCAAAGTTAAATAGTTTCTTTGTGTCAAATTCCTCTCTTACTTCTTCACTGAGCTTTTCATACTCCTGCTCCGTCAATAGTTCTAATCCAAGGATAAGATGCAACATTCCCGTTAACTGCTGCTCGTATCTCTCTGCATCCTCCGCGAGAGTTGCTTGCCGGATCTTCGGATACGTGGCATGCTTCTGTCTATCTGCACTCTGCATTAACTGAGACTTAAATATGTCGAACCACGTTCTATATTCCTTCATCATTTTTTCTTGTGTAGCTTTTTGTTCCATGTATCCAGTCCTCCATTATTTTCTGTCTGCGGTCTGTACGGATCTGCTCTAACACAGCGTCTATTCCGGTACGAAGTGCCGAATCATAAATGTCATTCATAGACAATTCCAAATTTGGATGTTCCTGCTTCATTTGCTTTATAAAATCCTGAATCAGTGCTTCCTCATGAGGACTAATCTCCGTCTTCGCTGCAATCTTCATAATCTTCTCCTTCCGCTGCTCTATAAAGCAGGTAAAATCCTATCAAGGCAAACATAACAAGCTGTTCACAACTGCCAATCGCTACGAAAAGCATTCCTACGCCTTCTAAAATTTTCTTTTTCATCATTCATCCCTCACTGTAAAGATCGTTCCATCGATTTTTTCCTGCTTTTCGATTACCACATGTCTCTCTTTTTCCTTATCTGAATTTCCATTCAGCTTTAAGAAAACCATTAAAACTGCTACAGGCAATGGAACTCTCGAATAATTTTCAATGATCACTCTCATAGCTTGTCCTTCCGCCACTTCCTACGTGGCAACTTTCATCTGTTTTTCCTTATCCTTTTTTTCCTGGGCAAGCAGAAGCCTGACAGCTGCATCATTCAACCGCTGATGCCGCTTTTCTTCCTCTTCCGGTGTTAGGATTGGAATAAGGTTGATATTGGTACCATTTGGAAATTCCTGGATTACTCTCTTATATTCCATACACTGCACCTCCTGTTCTTATCTAATGCTTTAAAAGTTGTCCGTGACACTCTTTCTATTGAATTATTTTGGTGTTACAATCTCCTTACAGGACATTGCCGTATCCGAGTATTATGAAAGGAGACGTCTATTATGACCAAAGATGCCGAAGCATTACTCTGTATCTGTTACCATGATTACTTGGAAAGAGTAAAATCAGGACAGTCAAAAACTGAATCTCGTTATTTTTCTGAAGACTATATTCATGAGACTGATTCTCTCTCTTCGTGGCATGAAGATGACTTTTATTCCACATGCTCAGAATTACAACATTTGCATTACTTTAAAGTCTGGGTTACTGGATCTTTTGAATTAACATCAGATGCCATTGAATACATGGAAAACAGATTCAAAAACAACGTTAAAGAGCTGGCTCAATTTATCTCCCAGTTTATTCCGTAGTTTTTTCTATTACTTCTGGTTCGCTTTCTAACGTATTGTCTGTTCCGTAATTGGCATAGATAATACGTTTTGAAAGTTCCATGCGAATCTTAAATCCTTCTCCACCAGTACAACTGATCATAAATTCTTCACATCCTTTTCCAAAATCGATACCATTCAACTTGAAAATCTTCTTTTCAGTGTCTACTTCCAGTGTTTTTATCTCTTGTGGTATTCCAGTAAGAATTTCTTCTAATTTGTTCATCTTTACTCATCTCCTCTCGTACTTGTTGATATGCTTTCGCTTTGGTTTATAAGTTTTTAAATGTTTTCTTTTACTTTTTTTCTTGCCTGTGAAGTGATTACAATTTGGTACATATCCGTATCCCATTTTCTTATCCCTCCTCAATTCTTGTGCTATAATCTCCTTACAGGACATTGCCGTGTCCAAGTATTATGAAAGGAGACTTTTTATGAAAAAATATATATGTCCCTTAATGAGCAGTGCTATCAATCAGGTTGAATGCACTACGCAATGTGCTTTATTTTTAAAAGAAGGTAATAATGCTACCTGTTCCATCAATATAAATGCACTTCATACTTTAGAAATTGAAAAGAAGCTAGATTTACTCAGCCGTAACAATCGATCCTAATTTGTTTTCACTTATCATTTTCTGTTGTATATCAGCTCTTGCATGTATCAAATCTGCGAGAGCTGATACTGTCTTGCAATACTCATCTTCACCGCAGAATTTCTCGTTTTTAATGATTTTTTCACACACACTCATAATTGTTTTATCAATTACTTTTAAAGTTTTTTTCTTCATCTTTACTCATCTCCTCTCTGATACAGTTCATTCACATCCACCTCTAATGCTGTCGCAATATTAGGGATATCGCATGCTCGAATTAACTTTCTTCCATTAAGCATTGAATTAAACTCTTGTGCAGAATACCCAGCCTTTTTAGCTACTGCCAATTGCTTTAGACCTCTCTCCCTAATTAAGAAAGAAATTCTTTGTGCTAATGGTTCATTGGATTTTGCAATGTCCAATTTTCTATACCTCCTTCTTTTTATTCTCAGTATTTCTGAACTGTCTTAAAATTATCACAGTTATACTGAGATGTCAATATCTTTTTCTCAGTTTTTCTTTTCCTTTTTGTTGACGTTCTCAGTTTTTTATAGTAGTATTTCAATATAAAGTGAGGTGAATATATATGAGTTTTGGTACTCGATTAAAAGCTCGAAGAGAGCAACTTGGCATAACACAGCCACAACTTGCAGAAATGCTTGGTGTTAGCAAAGGCGCTATTGGTAATTATGAAACAGATGCTAATTCGCCTAAGGCTACCATTTTATTCAAAGTTTTTGATGTTTTGAAATGTGATGCCAACTATCTATTTCAAGATGAAATGGGCAACAACTACCCAATGAAAGTATCTTATGATGAATATGAATCCATAAAAAAATACCGTAATCTCGATGACCACGGTAAGGAATTAGTGAACTTTACTCTGGATAAAGAAACCGAACGCATTGAAAAATACGGTAAGCTTGGCGAGGTTTCCCGTCCTGTTACTGCTTTTCCAATGCGGCTGATCAGCTACTATTTTAAAAATGCCTCTGCCGGAACAGGTCAGCTTGTGATTGATAATCTCCCGGATAAGGACATTGAAATTCCAGATAAGCCGGAATACAGGAATGTCAGTTATGCAATTGGCGTAAATGGTTCCTCAATGGAACCTGCATTTCAAGATGGAGACATTCTTCTCGTTGAAGCTACACAGGAAATCGAGGTTGGAGACATTGGCATCTTCCAGATTAACAATGAATGCTTTGTGAAAAAGCTTGGTGAAAAGGAATTGATTTCTTTGAATAAAGATTACAAGAACATTCCTCTGGATGAGACTGCTGCCACTCTTGGAAAAGTAATTGGTAAACTTTAAAATGTTTGGGTGATAAAATGTTTTTTGATAAACTATTAGACAAATTTAAAATAAATGATTCCTCTGTTCATAAAGAAAAAATATCTGATAAATTATATGTTAATCCAGATGATGAAGACAAAAAATATGTTCAAGATCGCATAAACGAAGCAAAAGCTTTGGCAATTATAATTAATACCACCGTAGATAATGTTGCGTTTTATTCTGCTTTGAATAAAATAATTGATATTCTTTCTGAATTGCAAAAATATGAGGATAAAATACCTTTTTCTTCAAAGCCTTCTTTTGATTTAGAGCGTATTCTGACTAATAAAGAACATATAATCGAAAATTTCAACGACCGTGTAAATCAAGAGGTTTCCAATGATAATAATCTGCACCTAAAAGACAATGTAGATAGCGATTGCCACGAGATATTTCAGGAAGTTGCTGCTCATAACCATGAAAATGATGAAGATGCTACTATTCCAAATTCGCCATATGAATCTGATAGAATTATTATAAAGGGATTACACCCACTTTTTATAAGTGTTATGAGGGAAATTGTTGATGCAAATAAAATTGTCCCTGTAGCCTTAATGCGTGAATATCATTTGGCCAAAGAAGATTTGCACAAAATTTTTGAAGAAGGTCAAAATGCACATATATTGGATAATGAAAATAATATCTTAATGTCAAAGGATTTTTTTGAAAAATTTATTGATCATTATGATCCGTCCATATACAAATGCAAACATAGTGATTTCGATAAAGACCTTCTTATATGTATTGGTGAGATAGCTATTGAAAATGGAGCAGACACATTGTATGAAGAATTTGATCCTGATGACATACTTGATTATCTTGAAATATTAGAAAACATGAACGTTTTATCTTATAATTCTGAAATGAATAAATTTGATGTATTAGTTTCAATGGAAGAATTTCACGAAAAATGTATGTACATACCATCACCATCTAATGAATTAACTAAAAATATTAATTTAGAAAATTTAGATAAAATGGAAGGACACGACTTCGAATATGCATGTGCAGAAATTCTTAAAAAGAACCATTTTAATAATGTAACGGTAACATCCGGAAGTGGCGATCATGGTGTAGATATATTTGCATATAAATCTGATATTTCATATGCTATTCAGTGCAAACGCTATAACGATACCGTTCCTAACGATGCCGTCCAAGCTGCCTTTTCAGCAAAAAATATGTTTAAAAAAGATATTGCCGTTGTCATGACAAATAGCTATTTATCGCCCCACGGCATGGAAGAGGCAGAAAGTCTAAATGTTAAAGTTTGGGATAGAGAAAAATTAAAGAAAATGATTAGCAATCCAAATGATATTTAGTTGCGCCGGTGCAACTGCTGCACTTTGACAATATAATACACTTACTAAGGGAACTGAAGGGGCGATATGCCAGCTGCCGGATACTTAAGAAGGGAGCTGGTGCCAATGGTTACATACAGTGATTTATTCACTTTCGTGATTATGCTCTGCGCTGTTATAACTCTTGTTTTACATATCAATAGCAGAAAAAAATAGCGCCCTCAGCCTGGTAAACTAAGACGCTATTTTTATAGATTATTTTTTACCGGCGGCTAGGCTTTATCTAGCTTTCGGTTCTCTTGTTAAGTGTATTATATGTCATACACATATTTTTGTCAATTTAAAACCGCCCCTGCGGACCGGACACCAGTCAACAACAGAGGCGGAAACGTGCTCCGTAGATACACGCCATAAGCAAGCATATTGTATCATTCGGAGCAGCCAAACGCAAGCGGAACAAATGTTCCTTGCTGGCTGTTATTTTTATACCCATTTTTCATATATTTTTATGAGGGAGTGATACTATGTACGAATTAACTCAATCAATGGAATCCTTAAGTGTAGACGAAATTATTGTCTATCTGCGTAAATCCAGATCAGATAGTCCCGAAATGTCTGTCGAGGACGTTTTAAAAAAACATGAGGAAATGATTCAGGACTATGCCAATACTCACTTTGGCTCTCCTATCCCGGAAAAGAACATCTACCGTGAGGTGGTATCCGGTGAGACAATCGACTCCAGACCACAGATTAAGATCGTTCTGCAAAAAATAGAATCTCCACAGATAAAAGCTGTTCTCATCGTAGAGCCACAGCGTCTTTCCCGTGGCGATCTGGAGGATTGCGGCCGGCTTATTAATATCCTGCGCTACACAAATACCATGGTTCTCACTCTCACGCACTCATTTAACCTTCAGGAAGAATATGAACGCAAATTTTTTGAGATGGAGATCACCCGAGGTAATGATTATCTGGAATACACCAAACGCATTCTGCGGCGTGGTCGGGAATCCTCTGCTGCCAAAGGTCATTATATCGGCTCTGTAGATCCTTACGGCTACCGCAAGATCGTGATTAAAAAAGATGGTGTCAACTGCCACACGCTAGAAATCGTCCCGGAGGAAGCCAATGTGGTCAAGCTGATCCATGAGTTATACGCTTATACTCCTGATGGTATCGGTTTTACAAATATCGCACATAAGCTTGACAGCATGAATCTGAAACCGAAAAGGGCAGCGCACTGGACACCTGCAATTATCAGTTCTATCCTCTGCAATCCTCTCTATCTCGGACTGATCCGGTGGGATACCAGAAAAGTTGTAAAATACATCAACGACGGACGATTGGAAAAATCACGTCCACGAAGTTCGGATGCGAAATATTATAAAGGGCTGCATGAACCTATCATCTCACAGGAATTATATGATGCATGCATGGCAAGGCGCGGAACTAATCCAAGTCTCCGACGCAATAAAGAATTATGCAATCCATTTGCCGGTCTGCTCTACTGCGGCACCTGTGATCACGCTATGTCTCTTAAGATATATAAAAACCATAATTCCGTTTCCCAGATCATGTTATGCAACCATCAGTCATACTGCCACACAAAATCAGTGCTTTATTCTGCCTTTTTAGAGCGTTTTATCTCTTCTATGGAAAATACTATACATGACTTCGAATTAGCGCTTCTTGCCGACAATGGCAACGCACAGGCTGTAAATCAGAGTATCGTTGCAAACCTTGAAACACGTCTTAAAAAATTGCAGGAGAAAGATATGAGACAGAAAGATGCTTATGAGGATGGGATTTACTCAAAGGAAGAGTTTCTGGAAAGGAATATTAAAACCCAGCAGGAAATCGCTTCTACGATCACTGCTCTGACTGCTGCGAAAGAGACAAAAGAAAACTACGTTGATTATGGGGAGAAAATCCGGCGTTTCCGTGACTGTATCAATGCCTTAAATGATCCGGAGCTGTCCGCCACGGAAAAGAACCAGTTTTTAAAATCCTGCGTTTCCAAAATCATATATTATAATAATATGGAGTCAAAAGCAGGTGTCGGACGATACGTGGAGAATGTTTTTTCCTTAGAAATCCAATACATATAACCATTTCCAACATCTATGTACTGATGAATTAGCACATCTGGAAATGGTCGCATCCATCGTCCGACAGCTCACCAAAGGCTTAAGTGCGGAAGAACTTGAAGCTGCCGGATTTGCACCATATTATGTCGACCATACCGGTGGTATCTGGCCACAGGCGGCGGGCGGTATTCCTTTTAACGCCTGCGAATTTCAGTCCAAGGGTGATGCCCTCACCGATCTTTTTGAAGATATGGCGGCAGAACAGAAAGCACGCACCACGTATGACAATATTTTGAGGCTCGTCAAAGACCCTGATGTATGTGATCCGATCCGTTTCTTAAGAGAGCGTGAGATCGTCCACTTCCAGCGTTTCGGTGAAGCCCTGCGCATTATTCAGGATGACCTCGACAGCAGGAATTTCTATGCATTCAACCCGGACTTTGATATGCCAAACTGTCCTCGCAGTTAGATAACCTTAACTGTTCCACCAGTCTTTGCGCTGCACTGACTGGCGCAGACTAAATAAGCAGAAAGACTGTCACACAAAATCAGCTCTCATGGAGTTCTTTGTATGACAGTCTTTTTTATATACACTATTTATTCATGCCGATTGGATACTCACAGTACATATTCGATCATGTATGCCTTATTCGAACTTTGCAACCTGAAGCTTGCGGATCAGTTCACGCAGATTCTCAGCCTCACTGCTCATCTCCTGACTGGCAGCCGCACATTCCTCAGATGTTGCGGAATTCGTCTGTACAACGTCATTGATCTGCTCAATTCCCTCGTTGATCTGATGGATCGCTGTTGTCTGTGTCTCTAATGTATCAGCAATATTTCCAACCTGTTCTGTGATCGTTCTGGAATTATCGGCTACGTCTTCTAACTGTGTTGCTGTCTGATCTGCAATGACCATACCTTTTTCTACTGCTTTGACAGAAGTCTCGATCAGAACCGCAGACTCTTTTGCTGCCTGTGCACTCTGGTCTGCAAGTACTGTTACCTGATCTGCTACCACTGCAAATCCTTTTCCGGCTTCGCCGGCTCTGGCTGCCTCGATAGAAGCATTTAACGCAAGCAGATTTGTCTGGGATGCGATCTCATTAATCGTTGCGATAATCTTATCGATTTCTTTGGAAGCCTCGTTGATCTCATTCATGGAATCAACCATCTCATGCATCTTACCGTTGCTTTCTAAGATTGCATTTCCAAGTTCTCCTACTTTTCCACTGATCTCCTTTGCAGACTTGGCGTTCTGTGCCACCTGATCTGCCACGTTTGTAACAGTTGCAGTCAGTTCTTCCACAACTGCTGCCTGATTGGTAGCGCCCTCGGCAAGATCATTGGAGCTTGCAGCCACCTGTTCTGCTCCTTCGGACACCTCATTGGATGCACTCTGGATGCCCTTGACTGTCTCAGCCATGCTCTTTTCAAATGCCATAAAGGAATCTAAGATCCCTATAAAATCTCCCTTCCATTCCACTTCCGGCTGCACATCAAAATTGCCCTCCGAGAACAATTTCATTGCACGTCCGATATCATCCACATAAGATCCAAGTATGCGGATAGATTTACGCATACTATGTGCAAGTTTTCCAATCTCATCCTCAGAACGATATTCTAATGTACTGTGCAAATTACCCTCTGTGAGTTCCTTTGCAACATCCTCGATCGCATGCAGTGGTTCGAGAATCGAATCAACCACGACATTACTTATTTTCTTCACAAAAAGAATTGCAAATATCACACTTAAGATGATCACCAGAATTCCTGCCACTGTCATGCAGCTTGTAAAGATCACCGCCTGATGGCTTGCGTTGTCAGTCACTGCATCTAACTTTTTCCCAATAGCGACTGCATTGTCTAATGCCGGCGTACATTGGTTAATAATAGCATCCGCAGCTTCCTCTGTCTGTCCACTCATGATCTGTTCCATAATGGAATAGCCGATATTTCCCCAATCAGAAAGTGCGGATGCATATTCCTGATAGAGCTCGTCCGATATGATTCCTGTTGCCTTTAGTGCCTTCAGTTCTGAATCCACCTCAGCAAGCTGTGTTTCTACCTGCTGCTTATAACTGTCGTAAGTTGATGTGTCACTGTTTAATGCCATCTCACGGATATTTCTCGCCGCAGAATTGACATCGATCCTGCAGGTTTTCACTGCTACATCTGCACGTTCTACATTTTCCACATAACGCAGCATATTCCCCATTAATAAACCTATAACAATAAGAGAAAGCACACCGGATACTATCATCCTCAAAATGACTCTTCCGTATCCGTAAATGAGTCTTTCCTTCAGCTACATTTTTTCAAGTTTCTTCTTCATTCTGTGTACCCTTAATGGTATAACTGCCATTATTTTTCCCTTCGTAATTTATTTTTTTCAAATATTTTATCACTTTTCCAGAAAATAACAATCCATTCTTTAAAATTAATTATTTTTTAATTTTTTCAACTGATCAACTCATCTTAGCGGTCATACCGGTTTTTCATCACGGCCGGCTTAACCGGTCAACAGAATCGAGTATATCCTGGATCTGAGGTCTCATCTCCGGCATTTCTTCCATAAACTTTGCCACTTCCGTGCGCTGTTCTTTTAAGATACCGGCATTGTATTCCATCCGGCTTCGAAGCTTCTGTCTGCGCATCACAAGATTATGGGTGATCTCCACCATCTCCTTGTGGTCGATCAGTGCAGCTGCCTGCGGAATCCATACCCGTGAATCATATAAACGATATGCGGAGAGTTCCCGGATCATACGGTTGTTAAAATAATCAATATCATCACTGTTCTGTTCAAACTTCTCTTTCTGTTTGACCGCATCCATATAGCATTCCCAGATATATTCCAGTTCTTTTCCATTGCGGACATGATATTTTTCACATGCATAATCCACTGCATTTGTCATATTGACATATTTGATCTTCACTTTATTCAAAAGAGTGATCGCCTTATCCGCATTTGCCTTTGCTCTCCGGCTCTCAGTCCTGTCATTCATCATTTTCAGATACGGAAGGCAGATGCCCAGTACTGCTATAAAAATAAGGATCATCCAGATAAGTCTCATATCTGTCCCCAGTATGATCTGCGCGATCAGAAGAATCAATGCCGCCGTCACAGACAGTCCTGCTGCCACATACATAAACTTCTGCATTTTTACCCTGTCATGGGAAAGGATCTCCTGATATAACTGCCATTCTCCCTTCTCACGCTCCAGGTATTTCATGTCACGCCTGATAGTCTCCAGATAAGCCTCATTAGACTGAAGGCGTTTGATCGCATTTGGAATATCACTCTCCTCCTGCTGCATCTGTGCAAACTGCACATCTGCAATTTTTTTCTCGGAATGCATCAGTTCATATCGTGTTTTATTTAAAGCAACAATATTGGATGCGATATCTGTGATCGGCTTTTTTTCTTCCTCTGTCAGCCCTTCCAGAGTCTGGATATCATTCAGATAAGAAGTGACCACTTTGTATTCTGCCTTTTCATCCTCGATCTCTTTCGTTGTCTCGATCATCTGCTCTAGACGTTCAATGACATAATGCTCCACTTTATGTGGATTCTCCCTGTCCTTTTCATTCAGAATGCCTTCATTCAGTTCATCAAATTTATTTTCCAGTGTCTTTTCTTTTTTTCTTCTTTTGAAAAAAAACATATTCTCATCCCTTATAATCTACAACTTTTTTTATACGCTTCTGACCATTTCCTGATCTGTTCCATAAGCGGTTTATTCTCCTCCAGCTGTCCCTGTGCATCTTTTATGAGATGTTCGGCCTCTCTTTGCTTTTCAAGAATATCCTCACTTTTTAAAACAGCATTCCATTGATCTGACATGCTCTTAAACGCTTCGTCCGAAACATGAAATTCTTCCTTGTATTTTTTTAGAATATCCGTTTTTTTTGCCAGACGGCAGGCTGCCATACACGCAGTCAGTGACTCTCTGTTCTGGTTCAGCCTGTATGCATTTAAAAAATTGGTTGCCGCCTCATCAAATAGAAATAACCTTGCACAGGCAGTCCCAAGATTGTGCCTGATATTGCCCTCTAAGACCGGATTTTTTTTGCACTCTTCCTCCATCCCTAGCAGTTTCCGATATTCATGGATTGCTTTCACATACTTTTCGCTCTCCATGTAACGGTCCGCACGGATTTTCGAACATTCGAATACGGATTTATTCTGCATATCAAGCAACACAGAACGGATATGCCGTATCGTGTCTTCTGAACAGTATCCACAGCTTCTTAAGATCAGTTCCGTAAAATCAGAAAGATTTCCATTTCCAAGCAAAACACTGCGCATCGACTGTGCCAGCTCTTTGTCACCAAGTTCCTGCTCAATCCAGAGACAGAGTTCCTCACTCATAAAATCTGCCTCGATCAGATACAGATGGTTTTCCATATAATAGCAGAGTTCTTCCAGCGAATATACATTGAGTGAGATATTATCAATATAGTATGGCATAGCAGCAATTGGATGGCTGCATAAAATCAATTCTCCCATCTTCCCACTCCCTCTTTACAATGACATTGTATATTCCCATGTCAGATCCGAACTCTTCACAATCTCGCCAAACCCAAGATCACGGATTTTAATCTTTACCTTGGAATCAGAAACCGGTTTTGCACTGATCCGGAGTCTTGTAGTTTTCGGCTTACGTTCCGGCAGATCCGATAATTCCAGCTTTTCTATCCTTGCATCCCTGCTGTGTGGCAGCTGAAGCCAGAAATCAATCTCCTTATCTCCATCCAGCAGCACCTCACAGTCTCCGGAAGCTTCATACCAGTTGTCTCCCGCATTGATCAGAGACAAAAATTCCCATTTCCCACGATTTTTCACTTTCAGGCTGACATTCACTTTCATTTCATTGTCGCCCATATAGACATACGGCCATGGATTTTTCTGTTCACGGACGATCGCCGCATAGCAGGCTCCCTTGGAATAAAGGTTCTTACCTATAAATGCCCTCCGTCCCTTACACATGTAGGAAAGAGACATTTTCATCCAGTCACCGTCAAATCCATCTCCGACAAGATACACAGAGGAACAGATATGTCCATGAAAACTGTCCAGCAGGATCTTATAAAATGACTCATCTTTATGGATTCCGTCTAATGCATGTACTTCCTCTGTGATCGTTACCATCTGTGGCACTGTTCTTGTATCACGGACGGTAGCACAGCATCTCACTTCATCTCCACGGCAGTCAAACAAAAAAATATCATGCAGCCATAACTCCTGCTTCTGGTTGTATACAAAATAATAAAAACTTTCTTTTCTGTCCTGCAAAATCAATTGACTGCGTCCTAATCCGAGATCTTCTGCCACCTTTCCGAACAGCTCCGTCAGTTCTCTTGACAGGGCTTCCACTGTGATCACCAGGCAGTCCGGCAGTCCCGGATTTCCCAGACGGCTCGCTAAAAGAAGCAGTTTCTTGATATAGAGCGCAAAAAGCTCCTCCGCCTCATACACGATGTTTTCCACAGTTACCTGTTTCTTTGCAAGTGCATTGTCAAGCAGATGGCCGATCACATCTTCATTCTGGATCAATGCCATCTTTTTTGCCTCCTCACCGATAAACCACTGTCCGATCCCCCGCTTTTTGATCAACGCCACCGGGATCTGGTAAATCTCACTTCCTGCGATCGTACTCAGTGTTTCCGGCTCTCTCATGCCGGCTTTGTAATAACTGATGACGGCATTCCTGTCGTCCATATCGATTCCAATATAATAACACTGCTCCGTCATCTTATGTGCCGTCCTTTCCAATGTTTTTATAGCAATTTAAAAAGCTTCTTTACGGTATCGTCCATGCTTACATACTTTCGCATGCTCTCTGAAAGCATTGTCTCATCCTGCATGGCATAAGCAAACATAATATTGTTGATCACATCATACCGGCTCTGGTCTTTATCCCCATACATATTCTGGTTTGAAATCTGCCGGCTTTCCACCACTTTCCACTCCCCATGAAGCTTCTCTGAAATATAATAGGACACGGATTCCCCAAACAACAGCACAAACGCCTTCACATAAATACCGTCATAAACCTCCGGGATCTCTTCCTTATGGTATTCCCCACCGTTTACACTATAGTTTAACAGCACATGCTGGTCTGCCTTTGTATGATATTCCACAAAAAACTTATCATACAGATGATATTTTCTGATCATTGTCTCCCCGAACTTTTTGTAGAAAGCAAAATATAAATTTCTTCCGGTATACTTCATCAAAAGTTCGTCTGCTATTTTGTTGTCTACTGCATCGAGTGCAGAAATTTCAGACAATTGCTTTAACAATCCAAGCAGACATGCATCATTTAATGTCTGCCCCGCAAGATAACGCTCCCTGATCTGTGAAAATACATGTTCCGGTATCATCATATCATTCACCAGATAATAATGGGAAAAATAAGAAAGGTACGCCATGCAGACTAATTCCCTTCCACCCCCGGCAATATAACTGTCGTAAATCCGTTCAATCTCATCCACATAATCTGTCGAATAAAGCATCTGCGTGATAATACGCTCCTCCAGATCAAAGGTATCGATCTCAAATTCTCTGGCAGCTTTCCAGATAGCAGCCATCTGCTTGGTTGGTCCCTGAAAAAATTTGCACAGATAAATCAGGATCACATCATTATATTTTTCATGTGAAAAGCAGTTCTGTGCCATTCCAAGCAGATAATCATTCTCCTCAAACGATTGTTCCGTGATCTCATAACTGCACAATTCCACTCCTGCCCTGCTTCCAAGTCTGTCATATCCATAGAGGTGTACCAGCTGAAATGCCCGTTCAAACTGATGAGTCTCTATGAGCATCTCCTCAATATAACACTGATTTTCCAGCGTCATATTACGGATATCCACTTCATTCAGATATGGTTCTATCACAAGCATCTCGCCTTTTTTCTGATAAAAGCGGATGATCTCCGGAATCAGATAAGCTTTATATTCATCACTGACACGCTCCGACTGTGTCAGCATCCGAAAATATCTTCCATCTTCCACAGTAAAATCGCCGCATCCTTTTTTGCCATCGAAATAATACAAGAGATATGACAATTCCTCCGGCGCAAGCTCCATACATTTTTCCAGATAATTTTCCGGGTGAAGTAATGCCTCATCCTGATAATCATCGGTATAGCAGTTTCCCCCGGTATCACAGAGAATGACTGTGTAATCTTTGGAATATGCCTTAAAATATCCGCATCCGTTCGTCAATGTAACAACCTGTGGTTCTTTTAACTGCCAATGCAGGATGTATGCCTTTGCGATCCCACGGTTTTCGCAGCATAATTTATGTACAAATAAAACTTCTGCCGCTTTATGCGCCAGTTTCTCATTCAGTATGCTGACAGGAAGGATCTCCCGGTAAATGACCGCAAGATTGTCATCCATATGTCCGGCTTCCATCTGTGCAAGCGCAAACTGTTCCATATTTCTGCGGTATTTATGGTATACATCCGGCTGTTTTTCCTTTGCTGCGATGATATTCACATATAAGACCGCCATATAACGGTAGGAAAGACCACTGTTATACTGAAAATATAATTGGATCATCTTCGGGATCGCAGTCACCTCATTCGGATCCATAGAGATCAAAAACGCCTCGTACAGATTCGTGATACGGATTTCACTGTCAATTCCACGCTCATACCAGACATGATATTTTGGTGCAAACTGCTGTCCACGGATCAGATAAGTGCATATCGCTGCGACCATCTCCTCTGAAGGATCTGCCTCATAACATTTCTCCAGAACCGGATACCATTTTTTCTGATATTCCCTCTGTTCCGGCAACAGATTGCGCACCTGCAATGCAATATCTTTCGAGATCACATCCTGTTTTGCTGCCCACCTTAAAATCTTTAATGTAAAATCATTTAATCCAGATAAAAGGTATGTATCCTGCCAGATCAGATAATATGCTTCCAGATACAGATATGGGCTGTGAAAGCCTCGTCCGATCCACTGCTCAATCGCCTTGAATCTTCTGGAACTATTGCGGTAAAACTCGTCTTTTACAAATAAAAGAATCCAAAACAACATGGAATTATCCGGATAATGATGAAAAATCTGCTCGATCTCCTCCGTCAGACGATCCACATAAGACTCTTCGCGTTCCATCAGTGTACATAGATACAGATAGTATCCCCAGACCGGTGTTGTCCGGTCAAGACATTCCCGTTTGTAGTCTGTTAAAATCCAGCTTGCCTCCTGCTTCTGCCGGTTGATCAAAAGTGCCTGCGCCTTCATTAGGCGATGCATTGGTTCTTCCGGCTCTAAAATTGCCAGATGATCCAACAGTTCCACAGAACTTTTTGCCCAGACCCCGGTAACGATCCGTTTCAACCGGTAATCAATATAAAGCTGCATAAGTTCTGTCCGCGCCTGTCCGGCTTCCCTATGTTCAGAAATCTCCCGCTCTTCCTCTCTCTCCTTACAGGAAGCGGTAACGGTATATAGAAAAGACTGATCCGGGAGTTCAAAACACAGTCTTCCAAAATTCTTACCGGCATGCATTGCATCTGCATCGATATAATACTCGTAAAAGCAGGTACTTCCGATAAAGTCATTTTCTGTGATGATCTGTTTCCCCGGAATCAAAAAATCTGCATCTGAAGAAACGTGGATACGGACAGCGCCCCACTGTGGTTTCTGGATCTCTAACTGCTCTTTTTGCTGTTCCTGCACACCATAAAAACTTTTCTCAGTCTCTTCGAACGTGACCTCCACTTTCTTCTTATGATGGGAAGCGATCAGAAATGTTTCCACGACCAATGCAGATTGCGGCTGCATTCTCAGTCCCTCATAGAGAATACGGTCTTTATCTTCCCTGATCAGGTTTTTGAAATTGCTGGAATAAAATAAACGGTATGCCTCATCATAATTTTCCTTCGCAAGCCTGCAAAAGTCATCCAGATTCTTGATTTTTCCAAAGGATGAATCCGCATACAACCTGGAAATGGACACAACAAAAGAAAGGTTATATTCCCCCTGGTTACATACGATAAAAAACTCGCCTTTCTGAATATCCCCTTCTATCAGCCCCTCACTGTGAAACTGATACCGAATACGCACTTCTTCCCCCTCAAACTGAGGTGTAAGACATTCCATACGCGGATTGGAAGAATAAATGATGCCACGCATTTTTACCTGATTCGTGCTCGTAATGACAAAACTGCCTGTTTCATCCTTTCCTTCCAATGCCTCTAACTCTATCTTCTCTGTAGACAGAGATAGTTTCGGACCATTGTTATCGAATTTTCCATTTGCAAGCTGTTGTATCCTTTTCCGCAATCCGACACCTGCTCCTATCTATTTTTATTGCTTTTTTTTTAGCAATGACTATAATAAATTATAAACTAATTTGGAGGAGTAATCAATGATAAAACACAAAGACCACTTCCATGGAAGTGATTTAGAGAAAATAGAAGAAATCTATGGAATCAAAAAAGAGGAAATTGTAAGTTTTTCGGCAAATGTCAATCCGCTTGGCGTATCCCCTTTGCTGCGGACAACCTTAGCAGACAAGATCGATGCCATTACCACTTATCCGGACAGGGAATACACCTCCCTGCGCAAATGCATTGCCGCATACTGTGGCACTGATCATGAAAATGTGATCGTTGGAAACGGTTCTACCGAGCTGATCTCCCTTTTCATCCAGATTGAGCATCCGAAGAAGGCAATGATCATCGGTCCTACTTATTCCGAGTACGAACGTGAGATTTCTCTTGGTGGTGGAACAACCCTTTATTATCCACTCCGGGAAAAAGATGATTTCAGACTGGATGTGAATGATTTCATCTCACACCTGAATGAGAATATCGACCTTTTAGTCATCTGCAATCCAAACAACCCGACTTCATCCTGCATCACAAGTACCGATATGCGCCGTATTTTAGATGCCTGCAAAGAATACGATATTTATGTCATGGTCGATGAAACGTATGTGGAATTTGCAGAAAACATGGAAGAGATCGATTCCGTACCGCTGACAAACTATTACAATAACATTGTCATTCTGCGCGGAACCTCGAAGTTTTTCGCAGCACCGGGACTCCGCCTTGGCTATGCCATCACCGGAAACCGGGATCTCATCAAGGCAATCAACACACGAAAGAATCCATGGACGATCAACTCGCTTGCAGTTGTTGCCGGGGAAACAATGTTTTCCGATACTGCCTATATCAAAGAGACAAAGGATCTGATCACAAAGGAACGTGCCCGTATGTATCAGGCATTTTGTGAAAGTCCTGACTACAAGGTGTACAAACCAAGTGGGAATTTTATGTTAGTCCGTATCCTCCGCAATGATCTTACATCGCAGGAACTGTTTGACCGCGCGATCCGTGAGAAAATGATGATCCGTGACTGTTCCACCTTCCCATTCTTAGATAATAAGTACATTCGTTTCTGTATCATGAATCCGGAAGATAACGACAGATTGCTGCATTGTCTTTTAAATAACGAATAAGCTTAACGTTCCGCCAGAAGCTGCTTGATCTTGTCCTGCTCGATCTCCTGCTGCATCTGGCGGACTTTTGCGTCCTGCTGCAATGCAACTAAGATTCTCCGTATATCCTCCGGTGAAAACATTGCAATCGCTTTTGACAGATCTTCGATATTGTCCCTGTTCACTTTCAGGCAGCCTCCATTCTCTAACTGCACTGTAATGACATTCTTTTCATCACTCATGTCGCCAAGTGTGATCGCATTATTCTCATAATCACAGAAAAATGACACGCCATTATAAGTGATCACTCCATCCTCCGCCAGATAAGAGTATGGAGCAATGTCCTCACCATCTAAATGCTTCTGTATGGTTAATTTCTCCGCCTGTGGCTTTTTATACTGCTCTGCCATTTTCATTTTCTCATAAAACTGCTGGATTTCCTTTTCCTTATCGCGTTTTTCAAACCGCTCTTTCTGCTCCTGCTTTACCTCGGTCAGATATTCATCCATTTTCTGAATGATTTTTTTCCATTCATCCTCCGTAAAAGAATTGCCGCCAATTGTTGTAGAATCCTGCGATTGTCCGTTCTGTAACCGATTCTGGATTTCTGTTTTTCGTTTCTGCAACTCTGCAATTGCCTGTATTCTGGTTGTCTTTGTTACATTTGCCATACTCATAACTCTCCTCCACACCCATGTCAAACTCTGCTGTTTTTACAATATGATGTATTTCCGATATGCACTTTAAATCTGATTTTCTTTTATCAATGCCAAAAGGACGACATATGATTCTTTTCTCTCTCAAATCATATGCCGTCCTGGTCATTTTTCTCTTACATCCAATGTACTATTATATATATCGTATGGTTTTGTGAATTCTTAAGTCTCTACTCTAATAATTCCGGAATCTTTTTGGAACATGCAACTGCTAACGCTCCCGGTCCAATGTGACAGGATACACTTAAGGATAACGGATTCAGCACAATCTCCATACCCGGGAATTCTGCCTCGACCTCTTTTTTGAACGCTTCCGCATCTTCCAGATTATGTGTATAAGCCATCTCCAGATATATATTCTTTCCTTCCGGATCATTGAAACGATGGTCAAAGTCATTGCGCATGGCATCGACCATCATTTTCTTTGCCTGTTTTACCGTTCTTGCCTTTGCAAAAGAATCCAGCTTCTCACCCTGGATCTGAAGTACCGGTTTTAATTTTAATAAAGTTCCAAGTGCTGCAGCAGCCGGAGTGATCCGTCCGCCCTTTTTCAGATAGTACAGTGTGTCTACCATAATATAAATGGAGGACTCCATCTTCTCACGCTCAAGAATTTCTTTGATTGCCTCTGCGCTGTATCCTTTCCCGGCAAGTTCCTTTGCGTCTAATACAGACTGTCTCTGTGTGACTGAAATTCTCTGATTATTGACAACCTGTACTCTGCCATCATAATCCTGTGAAAGCATGATAGCCGTCTCGCAGGAACCACTCAGCCCGGAAGACATTGGAATATGCACGATCTCGTCATACTCCTGCAGCAATTCATCCCATGTGTCTGTCACATTTCCGACAAGAGGCATGGAGGTTGAAATATTGGCATCTTCTGAAAGTTTCTGATAAAAATCTTCCTGTGTCAGATCAATATCTTCATAATAGGTCTGGTCATTAATAAAAAATGGCATTGGCATAACCGTTACGCCATATTCTTTTGCTTCACTCTGTGTAATTCCACTGTTACTGTCTGTTACAATCGCTACTTTGCTCATCCTGGCCTTTTCCTCCTATAATGTCTCAGAGCGCTCTTTGATGTTCTTCTTAAAATTGATCACTTCATGTTCATACTCTTCATTCATAAATTCAGAATGGATCATAAAATCTGCGGACGCACGGTTATTTGCAATTGGAATATCATAAACCTGTGCGATACGGAGCAATGCTTTCACATCCGGGTCATGTGGCTGTGCTGTCAGTGGATCAGAGAAGAATACCACAAAATCAATTCTTCCTTCCACGATCTTTGCACCAATCTGCTGGTCTCCACCAAGAGGACCACTGTTGTACCCTTTGACTGGAAGCCCGGTCTTATCTGTAATCATTCTTGCTGTTGTTCCTGTTCCACACAAAAAATGCTGTGTCAGAATGTCCTTGTTCTGCTCGCACCATTCGATCAGATCTGCCTTTTTATTATCATGCGCGATAAGCGCGATATTTTTCTTTTTACCAATGGTAAGTGTAATGTAATTATCGTTCATGTATTTCTCCTTCGCCTGTTATTTGTGCCTGTGTTCTTTCGCAACACGCAAATAAATTGTATCACAATTTTTCAAATTGCACCACACAAAAATATGCAATACAATATACGCTCTGCGGACATTGTTACTGTTCACTCGTACCTCGTTCCAGTAACAATTCCCTGTAATGCCGCAATCTTTCCATCGAGGATCATTTTGATAAATGCCGTGTCACGGATGATCCACGGATCTTTTTCCATCGCAATATTCGTGTCGTAGATTTCCTGCGGTGTCGCCCATTTTAAGTAATATCCTTTTGCGATCTCGCTCTTTGTCAGATGAATCGGTGTTTCCTCCCCGGTCTCCTCACAATAATAGAAAAGGGAATGACAGATAAATTTTTTTGTATCGTCAAAAATATCTTTTCGGACTTCTAAAATCTCGCCAAGTCCCACTGCCTTTTCCGGAATGATAAATAGTCCGGTTTCTTCCTTCACTTCCCTTGCTAAAGCTTCCACATAGGTCTCTCCTGCTTCCATGCCACCGCCCGGGATCTTGTACTCTCCCTCTTTGCTGCACTGCATTGCAATCTTTCCATCCCGCACGATAATCCCACGTATGGTATATTTTTCAAAAACACTGGTCGTGTCTTTATAATTCTGTGCATCAAACTTTTTCAGAAGTTCCATGTGCCACCCCTTCTTTCGTATCTTTGATTATGCACATTTTACCACACCACATATCAGTGTGCAATGAAGAGCACAAAAAAGACCATAGCCAAAAGTTATCTTTTCGATTCTTCTGGCTATGGTCTTTTTCTCATTTATCTGATTCTTTCGTCAGATTTTACATCATTCCCATTCCCGGGTTACCTGCTGGCATTGCAGGAGCATCTTCTTTGATGTTTGCAACAACAGACTCTGTTGTAAGTAAAGTAGATGCTACAGATGTTGCGTTCTGTAATGCACTTCTTGTAACCTTGACCGGATCAAGGATTCCGTTTTCAACCATATCTACATACTCTTCTGTAGCTGCGTTGAAACCTGTTCCAGGTGCGGACTCTTTTACTTTATTGATGATAACTGCGCCCTCTAATCCTGCATTTGCAGAAATATAGTACAGTGGAGCTTCCAGTGCTTTTAAGATTACTTTTGCACCTGTCTTCTCATCACCCTCTAAAGTATCTGCTAATTTGGCAACTTCTTTGGAAGCATGGATATATGCAGATCCACCACCTGCGATAATACCTTCTTCTACAGCTGCTCTTGTAGCATTTAAAGCATCTTCCATACGAAGTTTTGCTTCTTTCATCTCTGTCTCTGTAGCTGCACCAACACGGATCACTGCTACGCCGCCTGCCATCTTAGCAAGTCTTTCCTGTAATTTTTCTTTATCAAACTCAGATGTTGTCTCCTCGATCTGTGCACGGATCTGTTTGATTCTTCCCTGAATGGCATCTTTGTCGCCGGCACCGTCAACGATGATCGTATTCTCTTTCTGAACTTTAACGGATTTTGCACGACCAAGCTGATCCATCGTTGTATCTTTTAATTCAAGGCCAAGATCAGAGCTGATCACCTGACCACCTGTAAGGATTGCGATATCCTCTAACATAGCTTTTCTTCTGTCACCATAACCAGGTGCTTTGACAGCTACAACATTGAATGTACCACGCAATTTGTTTACGATTAAGGTTGTTAATGCTTCACCCTCCACATCCTCAGCGATGATGAGTAACTTTGCACCACTCTGGACGATCTGCTCTAACAGAGGAAGGATTTCCTGAATGTTACTGATTTTCTTGTCTGTGATCAGGATGTATGGATCATCCAATGCAGCTTCCATTTTATCCATATCAGAGCACATATATGCAGATAAGTAACCACGGTCGAACTGCATACCTTCTACAAGGTCAAGCTCTGTCTGCATTGTCTTGGACTCTTCAATCGTGATAACACCATCGTTGGAAACTTTTTCCATAGCGTCTGCTACCATATTGCCGACTTCCTCGTCACCAGCAGAAATTGCTGCAACTTTTGCAATCTGGTCTTTACCGTTTACTTTTGATGACATTGCTTTCAAGGATTCTACCGCTTTGTCAGTTGCTTTCTTCATACCACGGCGGAGGATGATCGGATTAGCTCCTGCTTCCAGATTCTTCATACCTTCCTGAATCATTGCCTGTGCCAGAACCGTTGCTGTTGTTGTACCATCACCGGCAACATCATTTGTCTTGGTTGCAACTTCTTTTACTAACTGTGCTCCCATGTTTTCGAAAGCATCTTCTAGCTCGATCTCTTTTGCGATTGTCACACCATCGTTTGTGATGAGTGGAGCACCATAAGATTTGTCAAGAACAACGTTTCTTCCTTTTGGTCCCAATGTAACTCTTACTGTATTTGCTAATTTGTCAACGCCTGCGCCTAAAGCTGCTCTGGCTTCTGATCCGTATTTAATTTCTTTTGCCATGATTTTCTACCTCTTTCTATTTTAATATAAATAACTTTTTATTCAACAACTGCAAGGATATCATTCTGTCTTACGATGATATACTCTTCGCCGTCTAGTTTCACTTCTGTTCCTGCATATTTGGAATAAATAACTTTCTGTCCCTCTTTTACCTGCATGGTAACTTCTTTTCCATCCACGATTCCGCCAGGACCAACTGCGATCACTTCTGCTTCCTGTGGTTTCTCCTGTGCACTGCTTGTAAGAATAATTCCTGATTTTGTAGTTTCCTCTGCCTCACACTGTTTTAAAACTACTCTGTCACTCAATGGTACTAATTTCATGATGATTCCTCCATTCAATATATATTCTTTTCTTTTTTTCTTTTGATATTGTAGAAAGTTATCAGGCTTTCTATTGTTATCATGTGTTATTAGCACTCATTTAGTTTGAGTGCTAACCGATAGTCATATAATATGTTTTTCGCTCCAAAATCGCAACTAACTTTAGAGGTATTTATATCTACATTTTTTCATGTTTTCTCATTATTACTCTTTTTTTCTCTCTTTTTTATATCATATTACTTTTTCGATGATTTCATACTTTTTTTAGATTTATCGGTGGAAAATAGAGAATTGGCTTCTTCCACTTTCTCTAAAACCGCCTGTTTTACAGACTTTTTCACCGTCTGATTTCCGGTTTTCCATAACATGCGCAGTGCCTGTGAGAAAAGCTCCTGTGTTTCCGGTGAAAGCTTGCTCTTTGCTTTCATCAGCTCCTGGACTTTTTTCCATTTGCTGTTGTAAAAATCATCCACCGTATAGATTTTGGCATCATCGAGCATGGAAAAGACCGTATCGACAATCTCCTCGCGCTGTTCTTTCGTCAACTGGAAAATCCATTTTTTCATCGTCTCGTCGAGCAGGATGCTCTGCGGTGCGACCTCCTCCACATAGACAAAATGGCTGCCAAGCACTTCCCATGACATGGCATCATGCTGCTGGATACCACTCTGGGAACTTTTTACCACTTCAAACTTTTCCTGATGCTCAAGCAGCATGCCTACAATGCTGGACTCCGGCAGAATGGTCTTGATTTTTGGCAGCATCCGCTGGTATTCCTTACTCTGGATCATTTCTTCGCTAAATCCAGGTCCGTCATTGCTGTACACCTTCACGATCCTCTTCTGGATATTCCGGTCACATTTGACGGATGCGTATACGGAAAGATTTCCACCCTTGGAATGTCCCCCGACTCTGATTTTTTTCCAATCCTCTTTCACCATATGATTCAGGTAATCGACGGCTTTCAACTGCCCCGGTGTCTCGGACAGATAACCCATGTTAAAGTTCTCGCGCCAGCCCACAATCGTATTGTCTGTTCCACTGAAAGATACATAGATGCTCTTGTCATCCAACCGGACACATACCACAGAAAACTGTGACTGTTCCTCTTTGCTGATGTCGTTGATATAACCAAATAACTGCGCATTACAGAAACGTTGTGTCTGTGCCATCTTCTCTAACACAAATGCTGCTGTTTTCGTCATGGATACGCGCTCCATGATCTCTTTTCTGTCATGTGCCGCAAAAAAGCGTTCGCACGCCTCTTTCACGGTAATCGTCCCCTCTTCTCCCGGCGCCGGAACAATCCCTGCAAACTCCACATACACAAGCTGTGCCAGAATCAGATTGTCCACCTCATTAAAAGGTGCCTCCCGAAATGTCAGGTCACCGCGCCAGTCCAGATAATCCATTAAATTTGACATATTGCCCTCCTAGTTTTTCGAAGAAAAATGCGAACCCTCTGGTGAGCAGAGGGCGTGTCCTCCCCTATATCAGTCCATAATGTTTCAGTCCGTGCAAAATACCATCCTCATCCACAGAACGTGTCACGAACTCTGCGGTATTTTTCACTTTATCGGTTCCGTTTCCCATCGCAATACTGTGCGCTACATATGCAAGCATCTCAAGGTCATTCGCACTGTCGCCGAATGCAAACGTATCCTCATGCGGAATGTCTAACATTTCACAGACTTTCCGAATGCCCGTTGCCTTGGAAATTCCTGCCGGGTTAATCTCTATGATTCCCTGCCCATGAATGACCACATCAAAATCTGCTCCCATATCTTTTACAAACGATTCCTCATCCACGTCCGATGCAATGCTGCTCATCTTATTGATTCGGATTTTGCTGTGGTCTGATGGAATATTTCTCAGATGTTCCCCCAGTTCTTTGCGCAGATGTATCACGTAAGGATCATCTAAAAAATCACTCTCATTCACATACACATACTCCGGTCCTTCTAACACGACCGGCATATGATATTCTTTTAACACACTTAGTGCATGCGTCACCTGCCTCTCTGTTAACAGCACCTGATAGACTGTCTCCTTGTGAAAATCGATATGTGCCCCACAGGAAGCAACCACACCATCAAATCCGATCTCCAATAATTCCGGGCTCTGTATATTCGAACGGCTTCTCCCACTGCAGATAAACGCATAGTGTCCATTCTCTCTCAGTTTCCGGATTGCGCAAACAGTGCTTTCCGGTATCTGCATCTGATAGTTCCATAGTGTACCATCAATATCAAAAAATACTGCCTTTTTCATCCTGATTTCCTTTTCATTTCTATTTTTCTGACTTTGTAATTCCTTTCAAGTATATCCGATTTCTCTATTTTTGCATAGTAAGAAAGGCTTTCTCTGCAAATCTTTCTTGCCATATCCAAATTTACGCTGCATTTCCCGTCACCATAACAAAAAAAGAGGCTGCCAAACCCTCGAATAACGATACGTCATCTAAGTTTGACAACCTCTTTCCTTATTATGTATGAAGTAAATTAAATTTAGTTGTTGATTAATTTATCTTCTTCGTTGTTCCAGCTGTAAAGTTTACGGATCTCTTTACCAACCTGCTCTGATGGATGTTCAGCAGCTTTCTTTCTCATCGCTTTGAAATGAACCTGACGTCCTGCTGGTGACATATCCAATAAGAAGTCTTTTGCAAAAGAACCATCCTGGATATCGGAAAGAATCTGTTTCATAGCTTTCTTGGTATCCTCTGTGATGATCTTAGGTCCAGTGATGTAATCACCGTACTCTGCAGTATTGGAAATAGAATATCTCATTCCTTCGAAACCAGACTGGTAGATCAAGTCTACGATCAGTTTCATCTCATGGATACACTCGAAGTATGCATTTCTTGGGTCATAACCAGCTTCTACTAATGTCTCGAAACCAGCCTGCATTAATGCACAGACACCACCACAAAGAACTGCCTGCTCACCAAAGAGGTCTGTCTCTGTCTCTGTTCTGAATGTTGTCTCTAAGACACCGGCTCTTGCTCCACCGATACCAAGTGCATATGCAAGTGCAAGATCCTGTGCTTTTCCAGTTGCATCCTGCTCAACAGCGATCAGACAAGGGGTTCCTTTTCCAGCCTGATACTCAGAACGTACGGTATGTCCTGGAGCTTTTGGTGCGATCATGGTAACATCAACGTCTGCCGGTGGAACGATACATCCGAAATGAATGTTGAATCCATGAGCGAACATTAACATATTACCTGCCTCTAAGTTTGGCTCGATATCTTTCTTATACATATCTGCCTGTTTCTCATCATTGATCAGGATCATGATGATATCTGCTTTCTTAGCTGCCTCTGCAGTTGTATATACTTCAAATCCCTGTTTCTCAGCCTTTGCCCAGGATTTACTTCCCTCATAAAGACCAATGATAACATGGCATCCGGAATCCTTTAAGTTTAATGCATGTGCATGTCCCTGACTACCATATCCAATGATAGCGATTGTCTTTCCATCCAATAATGAGAGATTACAATCTTCCTGATAAAAAATTTTTGCTGCCATTTTAAATCCTCCTTGTTTTTTCGAAGGAAAAATCCGAATCCCATGATGAGGAGAGGATTTGTCCTCCTTGTTTTATGTACTATTATTCCATAATTTTTACATCGGCTGTTCCTCTGGACAGTCCTGTAATACCGGTGCGCGCTAACTCCAGTATGTCATATCCCTGCAACAGATCCAGAAAAGCCTCTAGCTTGTCCTGATGACCTGTAAGTTCAATAACCATGGAATCATTTGTGACGTCTACAATCTTCCCATGGAAAATCTCTGTCACATTAAGAATCGGCTGGCGTTCGGTGTCTTTTGCACGAATCTTAACCAAAATGAGTTCTCTTGTCACTGAAGAACCCGGCTCCAATTTCTTGATATCAACCACATCTTCTAGCTTGGCAAGCTGCTTCTCGATCTGTTCGAGGATCTGCTCGTCCCCACTTGCTACAATGGTAATCCTTGTATACCGCGGATCAGCAGTCACCCCGGAAGAAAAGCTGTCAATGTTATATCCTCTTCGGCTGAATAATCCAGAAATATGGCTTGTAACCCCCGGATTGTTCTCAACTAAGAGAGATAATACCTGTCTTCTCATAATGAAAACCTCTTCCTTGTAAAGTCTTTTGCGCTTTACAGTTTTACTCACTCATATTTAAGTTAAATAATATCAATATCATATTTCTTTGTCAACGTCTGAGACGATATTTACCTATATATTTTGTGCATATTTGTCATAACCTGTATGACTATCTTTTGTATATTTGCATAAATAATAATTATAGAACTGCATACCATACCCAGCCTGTTCAAACAATAGAATGCACGCTCCGCTCTTAAAGCATAACGCCGGATTTTTCCTTGCTTTCCTCCAGAATATGGTTCAGTTTACGGAACGGAACCGCAAGCACAAGACCAACGATCAGGGAGATCACCGTATAAGACAGTAAAATTGCAAGATCTTTCCAATAATCATCCCGGTACATTCCGGCTACTGCCTCTTTCATTGCACCCATTGCATACTTAAACGGCTGGAACTGATAGAAGACCTGGAATACCTTTGGCAGTGTCTCGATCGGGAATGTACATCCGGCTCCCGCAACCTGAATGACCATGATAATGATCGCAATACCTTCACCGATATTTCCAAACGCCGCTGTCAGTGCATACATTAAAAAGCCGAACACAAAACTACAGCAGGATGCTGCCAGCCAGAATAAAAACGGATGTGCGCACTCGATCCCGATAAAGTACAGATCACCCAATACCGTGATCAGCGCCTGAACCTGCGCGATCAGAAAGAATGTGATATATCTTCCAAAAAACTGCTGATGCGGCTTTGCATTCTTAAAGGACGGTTCCATCTCTACTTTTGTATGTATGATCGCAACAAGGATCAGTCCACCTACCCAGAGTGCCAGCACGGTATAGAATGGCGCCATGGAAGAACCGTAAGTGTCCACCTCGTAAACTGCCTCTGTCTCAATCTCAACCGGGGAAGCCATAAAACTTCCAATCTCTTCCGGGTCATGAGCTAACAATTTAGATAAGATCTCATATCCCTCTTCCCCCTTCATCTGGTTCAAACGCTCTAAACGTCCTCCGATCACCCCACGCATATCTGTGATCGCATCTTTTGTACCCGAGAGACTGATATTCGCAGATGCTAATGTTGCAGAAAGCTGTGACAGATTTCCATTCGAAGTATCCAATGCCTTTGCGATAGAGCCAAGCGCATTGCTGATACCTCCAAAAGTAGCAGATAATCCCTTTGAAATTGTTCCAAGAGATGCCAATCCTGTTCCCGTCACATTCTGCAGATTGCCCATTGCACTCTGTCCACTTGTGATTGCACTCTTCATGTCCGGATATACAGCTGAAAACTGATTTGTAGTAGATGCAGCATTTCCTGATACCGACATCAGAGAATCCAGCAAATTCTCATACACTGCAAGATCTGCATCTGCTTCCTCTAATTTTCCGATCAGCATATCAATGACATTGGAAGATCCTGTTTCTTCTTCCAGAACCGAAGAATCAATCAGTCCATCTGAAACTTGCATGCAGCTTTTGATCAGCGTAGAGATAAACTGTGTATTGACCGTCTGCTGAACTGCAGTTTTTGCTTTGTCTGTAATCTTTGGAGCAATTGCATTTTTCTTTTCATTTGTGTAATAGGTGATCTCAGGATGCTCCATCTCATCCGCAAGAAAACTTACCATGTCTTCCGTAAAATCTTCCGGCATAATAAGTGCAGCATAATAGTCACCACTGTAAACACCATCGATTGCTTCCTCTGTCGTGTCTGTAAACACCCAGCCAATCGTTGTATTTGCTTCCAATCCCTCGATTACAGTCTCACCCATGTTAAACTCGGTGTCGTCAATCGTGATTCCCTTGTCGTCCGATGCAACTGCAACTTTAATATTCGACGTTGCATCCGGTCCATACGGGCTCCAGTTTGATAAAATATTAAACCATGCATACAAACAAGGAAGAATCGATAAGCCAATGACCATAACAACCGCTACAACATTTGTTTTTAACCTTTTAAAATCCGATATAAAAATCCGAAAAATGTTCAACATATCTAATCTTCCTTATCCTTTTTCCTGTCTTTTTTCTTCTCTTTCTTCTTACCGTCTCCGCTCCCGGATACCTTTTCTTCGGAAGATCCGTCAGAATCTTTCTCCTCATCTGTCTCTTCCTCTTTTTCTTCCAGCAATGCCTCATCTGGCATAATCCCAGACTCTCCAAAATATTTTGCAAGAATTGCGCGGTCGGCAGCAATCTTTCGTTCCATCTCTGCCAACCGGCTGTCAATACTGCTGTTTGGAAGAAGGGTATCAATTTTGCCATCCTCTTTAATTCCAAGCTCCGTCAGGCGCTCCTGCAATGTATAATCCATATACTCCACATAGATCAGATATGCAGAAATTGTAAACAAAGAAACAATCCAAAGCACCAAAAATACTACTTTCGAACTGTCCATGGAAAACATCAGCATCAAAAATATCATTGGAATCAGAATGACACAACGGATTCCCCACCGTATTTTTTTCTGGTTACGCAGATGTTCTTCATTCTGGTATTCCATGATCCTGCGATAAGATTCTTCATAATTTGTTTCCATTGCATCTTCTCCTTACATCATTTTCGTATCTTCCATACGCTCTTCCACAAAGTGATTCATCTTCATAAATGGTTTTCTCACAAACAATCCAATGATCAGCGCAGCAATTGCAAATACTGATAACTGGCTCATGTACATCCAGTAATCATTCTCATACATTCCACCGATTGTCTCACGCATTGCATTGATTGCATATGGGAACGGGAAATATTTATAAACATTCTGATAAAACTGTGGCAAAATCTCAATCGGATATGTTCCGCTGGAACCTGCGATCTGGATAACCATGACAACAACGACAAATGCTTTTCCCACATCTCCGAAAGAAACAGTCAAAGTGTAAATCAACAGGTTAAATGTAAAACTTGTAAACGCTGCAACTATATAAAACAGTACCGGTTCCAAACACTGTACTTTTAACAGATACAGATCTCCCAGGACAACGATTGCCGCCTGCAACTGTCCCAAAACAAAAAACAGTAAAAATCTTCCAAAGTATCTCTGGTATGATCTTGCACCTGCAAAACTCTCATCCTCGACCTGCACTTTGATCAACGCAACTAAAATAACAGCGCCAACCCAGAGTGCAAGAATTGTATAGAATGGTGTAACAGAAGAACCGTAGTTTTCAACCGGATAAACTCTTTCTGTATTAATCGTAACAGGGGATGCAAAGAACTCTCCCATCACTTCCGGATCCGTGGACAGGATACGGATGAACTGATCGTATTTCTCACCATCTTCCACAGCATTCAATTCTGATAAAATCGTGTTCAGCTTCTCTTTGGCAGAACTTATGATTTCTTTTAAGGTAGTAAAACTTCCATTGGAACTGCTCACTGTGTTTCCGAGACTGCCCAAAGCCACACCGGTACCTTCCAGACCTTTATTCATGCTGTTTAAGGAGGCAACCATATTGTTGTAAGCAGCAGAAATATTTGCCTTCATCGTTGCAACATCTGCCTGTAACTGTTTTTCTACGATCGGCATGACCGCATCGATCAGATTGGCTGCCGCTTTGATTGCCGCATGATCTCCTGAGATAACATTGTTAAGATCACCTGTCCGGTTCTGCAATACTCCCTGTACCGCAGTTGTTGTCTGCTCAATGCTGTCGAGCAGTTTAATGATATCATCCTTGTTGCTTCCGGCAGGAATCAGATCACTCTGTAACAGTTGTTTTAACAGTTCGATCTGCTGAGTGGAATTTGATACATTATTCGCAGCATTTGCAATCTCTTCCGCCGTTGGAAGCTCTTTTGATAATGTTGTATTCACTTCCTGCAAATGGGTATGAATACTCTGATAAACCTGATCCATCTGGGACTGTAACGTTGTAATGGTCTGCTGTGCATCTGCTTTTGCCTTGTTGACCTGTGCAACACCATTATTTAATTTACCGGACGCACTGGAAACCTCTCCGCTTGCTGTTTTTAAATTAGACGCAAGGGTTGCGTTGCAGGACATCAGATTATCAATTGTCACAAGATAATCATCCAGATTCTTATTGACAGAATCCAGTTTATCAATAATTTTAGTGATATACTGTGTCTTTTGTGCATCATCTGCGAGTTCATTCATACTTTCCATAACAGTGGAAACTGCAACATTCACAAACTCTTCATTAATACTTGTCTGCAGCGTTCCTTTTGCTGTATCCGTAATCTTGGAAGCAATTGGATTCTTCTTCTCATTTTCATAATAGGTAACAGAAGGATGTACCAGGTCATTGTCCGCAAAACCGTACATGCTCTCACTGAAATTCTCACCGATGACGATTGCTGCGTAATAATCACCGCTGTAGACACCGTCGATCGCATCATCCTCCGTCTTTACAAACTGCCAGCCAATCTTGTCATTTTCCTTCAGATTGTCGATAACGGTATCACCCATGACCACAAATTCGCCATCACTCTTGGTATATCCTTTATCCACAGAAACAACCGCAACCGGTATCGTTCCCGTATTGCTGTAAGGATCCCAGTTCGAATAGATATTAAACCATGCATACAGGGATGGAAGTACACAGATTGCAAGCGCAATCAAAAGCGCAAGCTTATTTCTCCACAACCCTTTCACATCACTTTTGAAAATCCTGAAAATAGTCCTCATTCTCTCGTACTCCTGCATTTATTTCTCTTTTTGAGTTCCATTATTAATTATAATGTATTTTATCACTGAAACACAAATTTTTCCATAAAACAGATATTATTATAACGTTAATTATATCATTTTGAAACATACAATTTCCTTTATTTGTAATTATGGAAAAGAAAAACAGATACTGCACGGAATTCTTTTCTTTCCTGCAGTATCTGTTTTATGTATCATTCCTGTATTCTATGATTTTTATTGATAATAGGTAAGGTCAAAATATGTAATACCATTTTCGTCATTTACCTCAAAATCAAGATGTCTGTTGTACTCCTCATCCTGATAAGAATAACTGTTATATTCCTCAGCTTCATATACATCATCGCATTCTCCCATGATTGCAACCGCTGACTGTTCATCCATTCCAATCGTCAGTCCACCGCTGACTGACATAATCGGGAATGTGTCTACCTGATCAAATCCATAACAGGTATCGAGAGAAAATGCATAAATATCACACTCTGTAATATCTTTTGCTGAACTATCCAGATTTACAAAACCAATCTTTACTGTTACATCTGGATAATCCGGATTTTCCAGCTCAATTGACTCATAAGTCTGGTCGCCCGCATTCATCACATAACCATCTTCGTAACCATAATCCGCTATATCAAACGTCCATCCGTTCGCCTCTATCTCACTGTAGGCAAATGGAAGGGAATACTCATGTCCATCAAAAAAGAAAGACATATCCTCCCATGTTCCGTCCATAGGCTCTGCATCTACGACCGGTCTGTCTTCGGAAGTATCTGGAAGTGTTGCGGCTTCGGAATCGTGATTGAAGATGTCCTCCGCCTGATCTCCGTCATCATCCGCTGCATAATAATCGCTTGTCACGCCTGTGTCTATTTTACTGGAGCCACTCGAACTTCCACCGACCAGCGTTGAAACCGTCAATGCAATAATTGTGAAGATCAACATAATTCCAAATATAATAAGACCCATAAATAACTGTCCTCTTGCCCAGTTTTTGCGGATTGCGTCTTTTGGATTTTTTCCGATCAGCCAGATAATATACATAACGATATTTACAATTGGAATGTTCACCAATAAATAGGTCAGCATCCACTGTCCAACACTCATCTGTGGCACAAGCTCCTGCTGCTGATTTTCCATCCCGGACTGATACTGTGGCTGATTGTTATAGCCATATGTATTTTGCGTTCCGCCGTAACTGTTTTGTGTACCTCCATAGTTGTTTTCACTGCCATATGAATTCTGGGTATCACCGTATGTAGTCTGGGTGTTTCCGTAAATGTTCTGGCTTGTACCATATTCGTTCTGGTTATTTTCGTTCTGTTCGTTAAAATTTTCACTCATAACTCTTTTTCTCCTCCGTGTGTGTATTGGCTACCACTTTATTGTAGCAAATTGTGAAAGTATTTGCAACATAAAAAACTGCTGTCCGGCAGTTTTTCTACACCAACAGCAGTTTTTCAAATTGTTTTATATGAAGGATTCAGCAATAAACATTTACTTCTGAAAAAATCTTTTATTTTATCAGGATTATCCGTCTCATAAAATTCAACTAACAATTCCTTAAAATGATCAATTTCATCATATGGAACAGAAAAAATTCCAATATCATTTTCCATCATAATTTTATTGCACATAAGCTGCGCTACTCTTTTATTGCCATCCAAAAACATCTGAGTTCTTGCGACAAAACAAAACATTTCCAATGCTGCTTCCAATTTATCTGACATACCATTAATCAATTCTAAGTGTTCAATGATAATTCCTTCCTGCGGAAGTTCCGGTGCCCATGATGTACCACCAATTGTTACCGGCAATGTCCGTAATCCTCCTGCATCATAGGAGAGTTCTTCCATGCAGATTTTATTCAGTTCTCTTAAAAAGGCTAGGTTGTTTGGATAATCAATATTATCAAACAAAAAATACCACGCTCTTTTCATATTAACAATAAACAGAACTTCATCCCGTCTTGTCTGAACTGGTAAATTGGAAAGGATTTTTTCTGTATTTGGAAATGTAGTGCCAAGACCTTCGATTCCAGCGCTTTTCCAAATGGAATCTACCAATTGCCGCTTTCCCAATGAAATTGACAAATTATTCATCCTAACACCTCAAAAATATATTGGAATAGAAAAGTCATGGGGCTTTCCCATGACTTTATCTATTGTAAATGTGCTATTTAGAATTTACCAGCCTTGTGAGCTTCCTCAACACTTACAGCTACAGCTACAGTAGCACCTACCATTGGGTTATTTCCCATACCGATAAGTCCCATCATCTCTACGTGAGCTGGTACGGAAGAAGATCCTGCGAACTGTGCATCTGAGTGCATACGTCCCATTGTATCTGTCATACCGTAAGAAGCTGGACCTGCAGCCATGTTATCTGGGTGAAGTGTACGTCCTGTACCACCGCCGGATGCTACGGAGAAGTATTTCTTACCCTGCTCGATACATTCTTTCTTGTATGTACCTGCTACCGGATGCTGGAAACGTGTTGGGTTTGTAGAGTTACCTGTGATAGATACACCTACGTTCTCATGATGCATGATAGCAACACCTTCCTGAACATCATCAGCACCGTAACATTTTACAGTTGCACGAAGTCCATCAGAATATGCTTTCTCATATACTACGTTTAATTTTGCTGCTTTGTAATCATACTGTGTCTCAACAAATGTGAATCCGTTGATACGGGAGATGATCTGTGCTGCGTCTTTTCCTAAACCGTTTAAGATAACTCTTAATGGTTTCTGACGTACTTTGTTTGCTTTCTCGGCGATACCGATCGCACCCTCAGCAGCAGCGAAAGACTCATGTCCTGCTAAGAAGCAGAAGCACTCTGTCTCTTCCTCTAATAACATTTTACCAAGGTTACCATGTCCTAAACCTACTTTTCTGTGGTCAGCAACAGAACCTGGAATACAGAATGCCTGAAGACCTTCACCGATTGCTGCAGCAGCATCAGCAGCTCTTGTACATCCTTTTTTAATTGCGATCGCTGCACCTACAGTGTATGCCCAGCAAGCGTTCTCAAAACAGATAGGCTGGATTTTCTTTACCTGATCGTAAACATCAAGTCCAGCATCTTTTGTAATTTTTTCAGCTTCTTCGATAGAGCTGATACCATAGCTGTTTAATACAGCATTGATCTGGTCAATTCTTCTTTCATATCCTTCAAATAATGCCATTTTCGTTCGTCTCCTTTCCTTACTCTTCTCTTGGGTCGATGATCTTAACAGCATCCGCTACACGACCATACTGTCCTTTTGCTTTTTCCCATGCTGTGTTAGGGTCATCACCTTTTTTGATGAAGTCAGTCATTTTTCCAAGAGAAACGAACTGATATCCGATAACTTCATTGTTCTCGTCAAGGGCGATACCTGTTACATAGCCTTCTGCCATCTCAAGGTAACGAACACCTTTTTCTTTTGTTGCGTACATTGTACCAACCTGGGAACGAAGTCCTTTTCCTAAGTCTTCAAGACCAGCACCGATTGCTAATCCGTCATCAGAGAATGCACTCTGTGTACGTCCGTAAACAATCTGTAAGAATAATTCTCTCATAGCTGTGTTGATAGCATCACAAACTAAGTCTGTATTTAAAGCTTCAAGGATTGTTTTTCCCTGTAAAACTTCTGCTGCCATAGCTGCAGAGTGAGTCATACCGGAACATCCGATTGTCTCAACTAAAGCTTCCTCAATGATACCATTCTTTACATTTAATGAAAGCTTACAGGCACCCTGCTGTGGTGCACACCAGCCTACACCGTGTGTAAATCCTGAGATATCTTCAATTTTTTTAGAGTGAACCCATTTTCCTTCTTCTGGAATTGGAGCTGGTTCATGTTTTGCGCCTTTTGCTACTGGGCACATGTTTTCGACTTCCTTAGTGTAAATCATTTTAAGTCTCCTTTCACATATAAATAGATATGTCATCTGCTAAACATTGTCAGATGCTTAACATACTTCAAACATTTTCGCACATTTTTTTCATTTTCACAAGTAGAAACCATAAAATTTATGTACTTTTTTGTAAAAAGGAAAAACATACCACAAGCAATATATCATTTCGGAATTTTTACTGCTTTTCTACAATTTCATTTTTATTTTTATAAATAGAGTTTGCCGGAACAACGCCACGCACCATGGACAGCGGATAAACATTGCTGTGGCTTCCGATCACAGTACCCGGATTCAGCACGGAATTACATCCTACTTCCACAAAATCACCTAACATTGCACCAAACTTCTTCAAGCCTGTCTCGATTTCTTCCCCGGTTGTCTTATCCTTTACTACTACAAGTGTCTTGTCTGATTTCACATTTGAGGTAATAGAACCTGCACCCATATGGGATTTGTATCCCAGAATAGAATCTCCTACATAATTATAGTGTGGCACCTGTACAGAATTGAAAATAATATCGTTTTTCAACTCGGTAGAGTTTCCGACAACAGAGCCTTTTCCGACAATAGCACTTCCTCTTACAAATGCGCAGTGACGAACCTCTGCCTCCTCATCAATGATGAGCGGTCCATTTAAGCAGGCAGTCGGTGCAACCTTTGCACTTTTGGCAACCCAGATGTCCTCGCCGCGTTTTTCAAACTTTTCAGGATCTAATGTCGGTCCTAATTTTTTGATAAATTCACTGATTCCTTTTAATGCTTCCCACGGATAAGTAAACTGCTCTAAATATTCTTTCGCAATTGTCTCATTCAGATCGTACAAATTACTGATTTTTGCGTTTTCCATTTTTTCTTCCTTCCTGTTTTCATGCAAAGAGCCACAGCTCTGCTGTGACTCCTTTTCTTATATTATTTTTCTTATTATTCTTTTATTTCTGTTCTCTTAATTTGAACTGTTTTACAAGGTTATCGAGCGTTTCTGCCTGTGCAGACAATTCTTCGCTGGTAGCAGATGTTTCCTGTGCCATAGCAGAGTTGGACTGAACAACTTCGGAAATCTGGTTGACTCCCTGTTCTGCCTGCTCCATAGCCGTTGCCTGAGACTGTGAGTTCTCACTTAAGGACTTGGATGTATCTGCAATAGCATTAATTCCTTTGATCACTTCGTCTAATGTCTCTGAAACCAAAACAACCGCTTTATTTCCTTCTTCGACGTCATGGATAGAACCCTCGATCAGTTCTCTTGTGGAAACTGCCGAAGCCGCACTCTGTTCTGCAAGTTTACGGATCTGGTCAGCAACAACTGCAAATCCCTTTCCTGCCTCACCTGCACGTGCTGCCTCGATGGAAGCATTCAAAGATAACAGGTTTGTCTGGCTTGCGATATCCTCCAGTTCGGAAATGATATTCTCAATCTTCATGGAAGACTCGCTGATACGCTGCATAGCTTCCACCATTGCGTGCATCTGCTCACGGCTGTGATCCGCATCATCTGCATATTTTCTTGCATCAGCATGGGACTTTTGAAGATCCGCTGCTGTGTGTTCTACGTTGGCAGTGATATCAGCAATGGTTGCCTGAAGCTCTTCGACTGCCCCGGCCTGTTCCGTAGCACCTTCTGCCAGAGACTGTGCAGCCTCTGCCATATTGCCGGAACCTAAGGATACCTGTTCTGCCGTCTCCTCTACCTGACGGAGAGATTCATTGATCTTGCGGTTCATGTTGCGTATTCCAATAAGAAGATCATTGAATTTTCCGGTGTATCTTTCTTCATGATCTGTTGCGATAGCAAAATTACCATCTGCCATCTCATTTAAAAGTCTTCCGCTGTCAGAGATGATCACATTCAGGTTGTCTGCCATCTCTCTTGCCATTTCGATCATTTCTGCAACTTCGTCCTTCGCATCATACTCCGGGAACTCGCTGTCAAGATCTCCTTCCGCAAATGTTTTCAGGCGTTCTGACATCTGGCGCAACGGGTTTGCGATTCCATCTGAGATCTGATTTCCAAATCTTCTGCCAATCAAAACAGAAAGAATTATCACTGCGATCATAACGATCACAACAATAATCTCCATCACTGCCAGGATTGCTTCTGTCTGATCTCCCTTCTGGACATTGATATCCATCAGGTTCTTCAGATCATTGTAAACAACCTCATACAGCGGCTTGAGTTCTTTATTTGCCCGGTTCTGTGCTTCCTTGCTGCCGGCTTCATCTGTCGTGGCTCCGATTTCGATCAGTTCATCGGAAAGATCCCAATATCCATCCAGATCGGCAAGGATCTGATTGTACGCATCTCTTCCGGCTTTTGTCACCATGCTCTTTTCGACTTCTGCAAGGTATGTATTAAATGAATCCTGTTTTACGTAATAATCCTCTTTTAATTCTTTGATAATACTTTCCTCGTCATAACCGATTGCACCCCTCAGATCACTCTGCGCACCTGTAAACACTGTCATTGCCTTCCCGATATCTCCCTGGGAGAATCCATAATTTGTAAGTGCATTGTTATACATCCTTGTCATAATTAATAGCGCACCGATTCCTACGATTGCCGATATACTTGCAATAAAAACAACCTGCAGGTAACTCTTAGACAGCTTTTCGCGAATTTTTAAATCCTGGCCCTTTTTCATCCTCATGTCTCCTTCGTATTTATTTTTGTACGCACATATCTCAATGTACCGTACCACTGTATATAAGCATAACCCTGTACCCGACAAAAATCAATAAATTATAGAAAATTTTTTACATTTTATTTACGCTTCAAACATAGTTTGTTTTTCCTGATTCTGTGCGCTTTCAGCTGGCTTTGCATTTTCCAACACCACGTTTTCTCCCGGATTATCAAAATCAAAACTGATTCTGTCGTCCTCAAATTTCAGGCAGGTATCAAACACATTCCCCGCTTTTGACGTAAATCCGGTTATTTTTTTCTTCGTCTTTCCGGTCTCAAAAAGTTCCTGCATAACGGCTTCCTCTAACTCCACCTTTGCCACCGTATGTGCCACTTTAAATCCACATTCACACTCGTAATACCACTGGGATTTTTTCATATACTGTCCACATTTCGGGCATTTTAAAGTCGTGTCTACAGGCTTTGGTTTCTCCGGGAAATCAAACGTCACCTGACCTTCCGGCGTAAGCTTCAACGGTGCGTCAAACATCATGCCGGTCTTTGCGATAAACCCTTTGATAACTTCCGTTCTGCCACGGAGCAGCAGTTCCTTCACCTGCGCCTCCTTTAACTTTACACCTGCGATTGTTCCGATCGCAAATTTGCAGCTTTCCGGATTATCTTTGGAATAATTGGCACATCCATAGCCGAACGGGGTCTGGATGATCTCACCGCCGCAGAGCGGACATTTCACATCCTTTACTTTCACCGGCTCCAAATCCGTGAAATCGAATTTTAACCCGGTCACTTTTCCGGCTTCATCCCGGTTTAACGCCACGCGTGCATCAAATTTTTTTCCGGTTTTCGACTTAAATCCACGGATTGTCCCGGTTCTTCCGTTCGTCAAAAGTTCTCTGACCTGTGATTCTGTCAGTGATTTCTCTGCCATTTTTCCAATGGAGAAGCGGCAGCTTTCCGGATCATCTTTCGTATAGTTCGCACATCCAAATCCAAATGAGGTCTGGATGATCTCGCCTCCACAGAGCGGACAGACAACATCTTTTACTTTTTTTGCTTCCACATGCTCAAAATCGAATTTAATGACAGTCTTACCGTTTTCATCTTTTTCCAGACAGAGACAGGCATCAAATTTCTTTCCATTTTTTGATTTAAAGCCGCGGATTGTTCCGGTTCTTCCATTCGTAATGAGTTCTGTGAGTTGTGACACATTCAGACTTTTCTCTGCAATTTTTCCGACAGAGAAATCACAACTGTCCTCTTTCTCCCGGTCAAAATGAATACACCGGAACCCGTAGGCTGTCGTCACAATGTCACCGCCGCAGGACGGGCATTTGATTCCTTCCACCACCTGTGGTTCATTTGCCGAAAAATCAAAACTGATATTGATTTTTCCCTCCTCATCCTTCTGCAAAACAAGTGACGCCGGGAATTTCTTCTTCGATTTGGAGACAAAGCCATCCAGAACATCTGTTCTTCCTTTTGTAATCAAATCCCGGAACTCCTCCTCCGAAAGATCACGCCCTGCAATCGTTCCGATGGAAAAGCCACAGCCGGTGCCGTCTTTTTTATAATTGCTGCACCCATAGCCAAACGGTGTTGTTACAAGCTCCGCGCCACAGACCGGACAGGCAATGCCAAGCTTTTTCTTCGCCGCAATGCCTCTTGCGCCCTTTCCGGTCAACGGCTGGATCTGTGCCACAAGCCGTGACGTCAGATTCCGTTCCACCATGTTTAATGTCTCTTTTCGGATGAAATCCTCAAGTTTTTCCCGGTAATCTTCCATGATCACCGTTCCGCGCGTGATTCCGTCAAGTCCTTTTTCCCACGAAGCAGTCATTTTCGGATTCAAAAGTGCCGGGACGGTCATATTTACGACTTCATAAACCATCTCGCCCAACACCTCCGGCGACAGAATCTGTGATTTTTTATTCAAGTGCAGGTAACCGATGCGCACCAGTTTTTTGATGATCTCTGCGCGGGTGGCAGAAGTTCCGATTCCGGAGCCTTTGATCTGTGCACGCAGTTCTTCATCCTCGATCAGCTGTCCGGCATTTTCCATCGCAAGCACCATCGAACCGGAAGTGTAGCGTTTCGGTGGCTTCGTGCTTCCCTCTTTTAGAGAATAACCATTGACCGGCAGTTCCTGCCCCTTAGTCAACTGATCTGCCAGTTCCAGAAGCCCCGGACTATCCGTCTCCTCATTATCCTCTTTGTTGCTTCCTTCTTTTTCTTCTTCCTGTTTTCTTCCTGCAATCTCTAAAAATCCCGGCGCCTTTAATGCTTTTGCACCGGCAAAAAGTTTTTCCTCTCCGACGGCCACCACAAGTTTTACCGTCTGATATTCTGCTGCCGGATAAAAAATACTTAAGAAACGGCGGACGATCAGATCATACACACTTCTCTGCAGTTCATTTAAAGAACGCAGCTCTGTGAGCTGTCCGGTCGGAATGATCGCATAATGATCCGTGATCTTCGAATCATCCGTATACTGCGTTTTTGCAATATTATAATGAAGTCCTTCCTTCATGATACGTTCCACGTACCCCTGCACCGGTTCATAACCTTTCAGTCTGCTGATATTTTTTCCGATTTCTTTTGCCACTGCCGTTGAGAGAACACGCGCATCCGTTCTTGGATAAGTAGTCAGTTTTTTCTCATAGAGATCCTGTGCCACCTGCAATGTCTCATCCGGACTGATTTTAAAGCGCTTCGAACACTCGGCCTGCAGTTCTGCAAGGTTAAAAAGAAGCGGTGCCTTTTTCCGTGAAGTTCCGCGCTCAATGGAGGAGACAACCGCTGTTTTCCCGGAAAGTTCTGCAATTAAGTTTTCCGCAGACTCCTGCTTTTTAAATCCGTTTTCCTTATACAATAATGGAGATTCAAAGTATTTAGAACCTTCTACCGCTTTCCACTCCGCCTCGATGTTCGCATCCGTGAAACTTCCGACTACACGGTAAAATGGTGTTTCCACAAAATTGCGGATCTCACGCTCTCTTATCACGACCATACCGAGCACGCAGGTCATGACACGTCCGACTGCAATTGCAGTATAGCTTCTCGTCCCTGCCGCATCATTTAAAAGATTTCCATATTTCACAGACATTGCACGAGAAAAATTGATTCCCATCGCGTAATCCTCAATGGTCCTCATAATGCCGGATTTTCCGAGGTTTGCATAATCCGACATCGGCTTTGCTTCGCGGATACCCCGCCTGATTTCCTCCTCTGTCTGGGAATCAATCCAGACGCGCAGCTCTTTCATCCCCTCGCGGACACCGCCGTACATACGGATGTTTTCCTCAATGGTCTGTCCTTCTTTTCCGGCATCCCCTGCCCAGTAGACGGTATCGATATCCTCGCGGTGCAGCATTTTGTGTACCACGTCATACTGTCTGCTGACTGCCGGGATCACATCATATTTGTAATCTTTCGGAAGAAAAGGAAGATCCTCTAACTTCCATTTTTTATACTTTTCATCATATACCTCCGGGTAGACCATCTCCACAAGATGACCGACACACCAGGTAATGACGTAATCACTGTTTTCTATGTATCCGTCATTTCTGCCTGATACACCAAGAATCCGCGCAAACTCCTGTGCAACACTTGGTTTCTCCGTTATAATTAATGACTTTGCCAAAAAAATTCCTCCAACCTCTGTAATGCTTACTTCTTCTCTAAATAAGAAGTTTTATAATTCATTCATATCGACCAGAATATATCTGGTATCCTCTTCTGCAAGCTTTTTTATCTCTTCCGAAAAACCTTTTGCTGAAAACAGGAAGAAATATTCTGCATCGATTTTCGCCTGCTTCATACTCTTTAACAGTGCTTCTTTCATCTCCATCGTAAATTCCGGCTGATTCCAGTTACAGTATCCGACAATATTCTCCCTCACAGAGTTCTGTGCGATAATGTCGATATTTCCCTCTTTTCCAATCCACGTTCCCATCTTATGGATTTTCATCGGAAGTTTCCCTACCAAATTCAAAAGTCCTACATATTCCATGCAGACTTCCTTGAAATAACGTTCCAGATATTCGTCAATTCCGGGTGCGATATACGCATCATAGAACTGTTCCGGGCTTGTCATATAAAGTTCGGAAAGATGCGGATACACAAAACGGAACCAGAAATTCACATAGTTATCCTTAATGCGATAGACAGCTTTTTTCGTGTTTTCCCATCCACCTGTCTCAAAAGATGTCTCTTTCTCCACAAGATGAAAAGTTCCCAGATTCTTCATGTATACACTGATCTTTGCGCGCGAATAGCCGGTTTTTAAATGAAGTTCATTTAACTTATCATAACCGCTTGCAATATAATAAAGAATTGTCTCATACACAGACAGTTCCCTCAGTTCTGCTGCGATCAGCTGCTCTGCTGCCCGGTGCATATAGCCATTCCGGTTTAAAATATTTCTGCATATATTGGTTTTGAGATCCTTGCGCTGATCCCAATGGTTGATATAGCCTGCAACACCTCCGATCACACCGTAAGTTCTGATGCAGTCACTGACCTGATACTGTGGAAATGCACGTACCACCTCTAAGAAATTCAAAGAATGGATCTGAATCTTTCCATCAATTCTTTTACTCTGCCCGCCAAGTGCCGCAGGCATCTCCTGTTCCACCCATGCAACCGAAGAACTGCACAAAAGGATCAGCACCGGTCCCGGATAAAGACGTTTCATTCTCAATTTTTCGATACTCTCCATAAAGGAGACATCTTTTTTTGCGATCAACTGAAATTCATCGATCACGACCACAAGTTTTGACGCATCGCCACTTTTGATCCGGTTAAAAAATTCGTCATAGCTGTGCTTTGTAATATTCGCTGAAAACTTCTGCCGGATCTCTGTTTCCATCTGATTTCTCTGTTCCTGTTCCGATGCCTGTCTGCTGCGATAATAAAAGTACTTCTTATTTGAAAGAAACGCTTTCAATAACTGTTCTTTCTCAGAATCTGTCCGTCCATACAACACATAGAGCTGATTTCCACTCTTCCCATAAATTGTCTCAAGTTCTTTTAAAATGGATGTCTTCGCTACCATAAGAAACCTCCCATTTCTGTCTGTTTGTTCGTTTTCCCTCAATGTAGTAAAAATTATATCATTTTTTAACTTTTCCGACAACCCGGTTCTTGCCATATAAAAAGATACATAAGAAATGACCGGAACAGCATTTTACTATTCCGGTCATTTCTTTACAGTCCACACATCTGTGATACGGACTTTTTAAATCGCTATGATATTCTCTCTTATTTCTTTGTGATGTAACCCTGTGCTTTTAACAGTTCTGCGCAGAGCACTGCACCACCTGCTGCACCTCTGACAGTATTGTGGGATAAACCTACAAACTTCCAGTCATAAACAGTGTCCTCTCTCAGACGTCCAACAGAGATTCCCATACCGTTCTCAAAGTTGACATCTAACGCGATCTGCGGTCTGTTGTCCTCCTCTAAGTACTGGATGAACTGCTTTGGAGCACTTGGAAGATTTAATTCCTGTGGAACTCCACTGTAGTTTCTCAATGCTTCGATCAACTGTTCTTTGGTTGGTTTCTTTTTGAATTTTACAAATACGGCTGCGGTATGTCCATTTAATACCGGAACACGGATACACTGGCATGTGATAACCGGAGATGCTGCAGGAACAATCTCTTTCTTCTCATCATCAATGTGTCCCCAGATCCGAAGCGGCTCTTTCTCGGATTTTTCTTCCTCACCACCGATGTATGGAATGATATTTCCAACCATTTCCGGCCAGTCTTTGAACGTTTTTCCTGCTCCGGAAATTGCCTGATAAGTAGTTGCCACTACTTCGTATGGCTCAAACTCTTTCCATGCGGTGAGAACAGGTGCATAAGACTGGATGGAGCAGTTTGGTTTTACAGCAACGAAACCGCGCTTTGTGCCAAGTCTTTCTCTCTGATATTTGATAACTTCCATATGTTCCGGATTGATCTCCGGTACGACCATCGGCACATCCGGTGTCCATCTGTGTGCACTGTTGTTGGATACAACCGGTGTCTCTGTCTTAGCGTATTCTTCCTCGATCTTTTTGATCTCTTCTTTTGTCATGTCTACTGCTGAGAAAACAAAATCTACTTCTGCCGCAACTTTTTCTACTTCGTTGACGTTCATGACAACAATCTTTTTTACTGCTTCCGGCATTGGAGTATCCATTTTCCAACGATCACCAACTGCCTCTTCATATGTCTTACCGGCACTTCTTGGGCTGGCTGCAATCGTTGTCACCTCAAACCATGGATGATTCTCCAACAGAGAGATAAATCTCTGTCCTACCATACCTGTTCCACCAAGAATACCTACTTTTAACTTCTCACTCATTGCCTAATCTCCTCGTCTTTCCCTGTTCGTTCGAAGAACCGTCCCTGTTGCCGGCTCTTTCCATTCATGACAATTGAATGTCCGCGAAGCGTGTTTTCCATCGTTTGTCCGTATCTCGCGAACAGATGTCGTTATAGTGAATATATTATGCTATTTCTCTCAAAAAAGCAATGGTCTATTTTGTAAAAAAATGTCATCTTTCCGGGTATTCTTTGTGCATTTTTTACAATAACGTTTTACCGTGTTAAAGTTTCCTTTTTCCAATCCTCTGCAAGATATGCCTTTTCTGCCTCGATCACTTTCTCCATGGCTGCCTTTCCCGGCGCCCCGATCGTCAATCGGTTATTCACGCATGTCTCCATGGAAATCTCTTCATATATATCTTCCTCAAATACCGGACAGATAGCCTTTAACTCGTCTAAACTCATATCGTCGATCGCAATTCCGCGTTCAATACAGTAGAGAACGATTTTTCCGATAATGCCGTGCGCATCACGGAATGGAACACCATGTTTTACCAGATAATCTGCCGCATCGGTTGCATTGGTAAATCCGTTGTTTGCGGACAGACGCATTTTACCCTTATTAAACTTCATGGTTGCGAGCATTCCGGTAAATAATGCAATACATCCTTTGACGGTATCCATGGCATCAAAAGACAGTTCTTTGTCCTCCTGCATGTCCTTGTTGTAGGCAAGTGGGATTCCCTTCATCGTGGTAAGTAATGACATTAAAGCGCCATAAACACGTCCGGTCTTGCCGCGCACAAGCTCTGCGATATCCGGGTTCTTCTTCTGAGGCATAATACTGCTTCCGGTACTGTAAGCATCATCAATCTCGACAAACTGATATTCATTGGAGTTCCAGATAATGATCTCCTCGGAAAATCTGCTCAAATGCATCATGATGGTTGCACACGCGGACAAAAACTCGATCAGGTAATCGCGGTCGGAAACACCGTCCATACTGTTTAACGTCGGACCATAAAAACCTAACAGTTCCGCCGTGTACTCACGATCCAATGGATAGGTTGTTCCTGCTAATGCACCGGAACCGAGCGGACAGTAATTCATTCTCTCATAAATATCGTGCAGTCTCAGGCGATCGCGTTTAAACATCTCAAAATAAGCTCCCATATGGTGCGCCAGTGTGATTGGCTGAGCCTTCTGCAGATGGGTAAATCCCGGCATGATCGTCTCGGTATTTGCCTCCATGATCTTAAGGATCGTCTCTAATAATTCTTTTAAAAGATCATCTGTATGTAACAGTTCGTCTCTTGTATACAATCTCATATCCAGTGCGACCTGATCGTTACGGCTTCTTCCGGTATGCAGTTTCTTTCCGGTATCTCCGAGGCGGTCGATCAGATTTGCCTCCACAAAACTGTGGATATCCTCATATTCGGATGTGATCTCTAACTTGCCACTCTCTACTTCCTCACGGATTTCTTTTAATGTGCGGACAATATCGTCTCTCTCCTGCTCCGTCAGAATGCCCTGTTTTGCAAGCATTGTCACGTGCGCAATACTGCCTTCGATATCCTGTTTATAAAACTTCTGATCAAATGTAATGGACGCATTAAAATTATAGACAAGCTGATCTGTCTCCTTTGTAAAACGTCCTCCCCATAACTGTGCCATGGTGTTTTCCTCCTTTATTTAGTCCTCTTATTCATTCTTCAGGGCAATCTCCCTGTCTCTCTGGTTTTTTGAAAAAACACATCCGCAATAATACTGCCGGTACATGCCGTACTGCTCGGATAATTCCACAGAACGCTTGTATCCATTCTTCTTCTTAAAATCAGAATTCAAATATGCAATGCCGTATTCTTCCGCCAGGGCATCTCCTATCTCATTGAGCTTTTCTGCATTTTTTAACGGACTGATGGATAAAGTCGTCGTAAAATAATCCATCTGCATTTTCTTTGCAAGCTCTGCCGCTTCCCTCAGCCTTAGTCCATAACATCGGAAACAGCGTTCGCCGCCCTCCAGACAGTCCTCAAGTCCTTTTGCCATCTCATAAAAACGCTCTTTCTCATATGCGCCTTCCACAAAGTGGATCGGATATTTCACCGGAAGTTTTTCAATAAACTTCTGCTGCTCTTTTACCCGCTTTTCATATTCTTCCTCTGGATAAATATTCGGATTATAATAAAAAACTGTTATTTTAAAATAATTCGAAAGATATTCTAAGCAGTAGGAACTGCACGGCGCACAGCAACTGTGCAATAACAGCGTCGGCACGCGGTTTTCCCGCTCGTTTTTTTCAATGGTCTGTTCTAAAACTTTTTGATAATTTACCTTGTTCATATTAACGAATTTTACTTTAAAGTGCAAGCTAAAAGCTGTTTTGCTTTTTCCTCCCATGTATATTTATGCTTAAATTCTGTATAAGCATTGTTCTGAATTTCCCTGCAAAGTGCACGGTTTGAAAGAAGTTCTTCAGCATAATCGGACAATGTATGAATGTCTTTTAACGAGTACATTAAGACGTGCTCCCTATCCTTTAATATGCGGTCAAGATATGGATTTTTGTCTGTTAAGACGACACAGTGATTTGCCATGCCCGCAAAAATACGGTCGTGCGCCCCATGATTAAAAAATGGCGAAACATTCAGCATCACATCCGCATGCGCGATCTTCTCAAATGACAAGCCAAAAACTACCGGTTTTTCTCTTTTTACAAAAGGATTTTCTGCATGATCGTACTTCTCCCAGCCCTCGCCAACAAGCCGCATCGGGATTTTTGCCCTTAAAAGCTCATCCACCGCCGCCTTGCGGAAATAATCACGGATAAATGCATCCACCGGATACATGGCATTCATAAACAATGCGAACTGATCGTCTGGCAGTTCCTCTCCATGTGCTTTTAACAACTGCAAAAATCCCTCTTCCATCGGAAGAACCGGATTTTCCACGCGCATATCGATCAGTTCCTTCATATATGTTTTCAAAGGCTCCGGAGAGAGACTGACCATTTCATAAATGCTGTCCGGATCATCATAGGTTCCCATAAAAAGGATATCCTCCGTCTCCCTTTTTTCGCCTCCGGTCACAGCTTCTGCTGCGCCAAGCGGCATGGTAAGTGTCTGCTTTACCCTGGGATAATACCGCTTTACATAAGCCTCCTGCGCTTCATCCAAAAAAATCCCATTCAGATTTTTCAGATTGGCATTCAGACAATTGTAATGGAACAACGGATGATCCAGAATGTAATCAAAAAACGGGCCGTCTATCTTATCTAAAACCGGCGTTCCGTCCTCCTCCACCATCCTTGTGATCGTGGAATTAAAATCTAACAGCAGACGGTATTTTTTCCCATAAAGCGGCTGAAAAACAGCATCGAGATCATCCTGCTCATCAAATTCACAGACGCTCACGTCAAATCCCAGTTTTTCAAAAGCATCTGCCATCTGGTTTGCAAAAAAGCTGCTCGACTGATAGCAGATCTCTCTGGAACTGAAAACTATGATTTTTTCTTTTTCCTGCATAGTGTATTCCTTTTTCAGAAAAAGGCTGCCGCCGGGAAATCACTTCCACAATGCAGCAGCCTTGCTTCTTCTACTCTCTGATAAATTTTAATGATAAAATTCCAACCACATAAACCAATGCAGCCAATACCATAAATACGAGTTTTCCGCAGATTGCACCGGCTATGATCTGTACCAGCACAACCAGACCATGCAGCCAGATCGGTACATCATGCAGACATACTGCCATTGCCGCTTCTAACACAACGATCAGACAAACCGGAACGACCGGAATCTTAAGTGCCAGAATGCTGATAAGAATTGCCGCAAGTGCAATTACGATCACTGCAAAAAGGAGCAGATACTGTTTATTATCCTCATAAAAAGCAAGTACCGGATTCTGCTGTCTGTGTCTGAACTTCTTCTTGGACTTCTTTGCATTCGTGCGCTTGAAATCCTCCACTACAACATTCTCCTGCTTATTCTCATTCTCTGCCATTTAAAAATCCTCCAAAAATATTGCTAAATATAAACGTGACCTCATTATATCAATTCCCTTTCAAAAGAACAAGTAATTGTGGAAATATTCTTTTTTTTCCTATTTTGGGGCACACTGACTTTATCTTCGTTCCAATAAAGTTGCAAGTCTTGACGCAGTTTTCTATCTATAGTATTCTAAACTCATATCCAATCAGAGGTGATGAATTATGAAAGAAGTGTTTCTGGGTGAAGTAATTCGTCAACGGCGGCTGGAGTTAGGTTTAACGCAAGAAGAATTATGCGAAGGTATTTGCGAACCTATGACAATCTCCAGATTTGAAAATGGACGGCAAACACCGTCCCGAAATCGAATTAAAGCACTTTTACAACGTTTAGGGTTACCAGATGATCGTTTTTTTGGACTGCTAAGTACTAAAGAAGTACAGATCAGCAATCTTGAAAATGAAATCATCAGTTGTCATGTACGATTTGAACGTGCAGCCCCAAACGAAAAAAACAAAATTCGAGAAGATACATTTGCCAAGCACAAACAACTTGAAAGTTTGATAGACAAAGATGATACCCTTTCCCGCCAGCTGATTCTTCGTTCCAAATATCTGCTTGGTACGGAAAACGGTCCGTACAGTCTGGACGCAGGACTTTCCATACTATTAGATGCCATGCACTTGACGTCGCCTAAATTTGACTTAGATCAAATCAGTCGGGGATTATATACGGAAAATGAGATAAAGTTGATTAATAATATGGCAAATTGCTATATTCGGGCAGGGCGGCATTATGATGCTATTGATATTCTAAAACCGCTATTTCGATATTTACAGACCAATCTAAAAAACATACCACCTAATCGGGCACAGATTCCTATGGTGGCTTTTAATTATGCCCGAGAGCTTGAAATTGTAAAGCACTATAACGATGCTATTGAGATAGCAGAATATGCCAGAAAAATTTGCATTGATTACGGAGTATATACTTCGCTTTCTGGCATTTTAATGATTTTAGCCGAATGTTATTATCATCTGAAAGATCACGAAAAAAGTATAGAATTGTACCGACAGTCGTACTATCTTTTCAAGATAATTGAAGATGAACGTAATCTTGCAATTATTAAAACTGAAGCAAAAAAATTTCTTGGATTGGAACTAGATTAAACATTACGCAAAGAAACCGTCAACCACATGGTTTGACGGTTTCTTTGCGTTTTTAGAAATTGTCACCTAACAATGAGTTTGACTTTTATATTGTCCTACGTCACAATATTTTAGCCGGAGACAATGATTTAAGCTGGTACGATTATCTATATAACCTATTTGGTTCTGATCATCGTTTTGCAGTCTCTGTCAGACCAGTAAATAACTGGGGTGGACAGAATGTAAATGATCTGTCACTTTTAAACGGTGAAAATAAGATTGACCTCACCAAAATACATGAAGATTATCTCAAGCAAATTGGCATGAAATACGACTCAAGTGAAGATTTGCTATTTGGAAGAATTTGTTATGCAGCATTTCCAAATGGATATATCATTCGCGCTGATGGCAAAATTGAAAAATGCTCGGTTGCATTAAACCATCCTCAAAATTTAGTTGGCTATATTGATCCCGATAACGGAGTTGTGATAGACAATACTAAAAATAAATCATGGAGTTATAGCGAATTAAAATCTGAATGCTATATATGTCCAGATATTCTAAGTTGTCTCAATCTACAATGTAGACGCTATGCACTTGTGGATAAGCAAGACTGTTATTGCCACCGGGCTACATATAAACCGAAATCTAACCATAGGACATCCCCAATGTAACAATTATTATAACTAACATAAAACGATATGTTCTTTCAATTGTCGATACTATATAATGCGTAAAAATTAAAACAAAATTCTGTAAAACAGAAAGGAGTCTATTATGTCATATTACTTAAAGAAAAACTGGAAATTGATATTTTGGCCTTGCTTCCTTGGTTTAATGGCGCAAAGTGCGTATGTAATTATCCAGCTAATGATGATGCAGTCTTTTCAAGCTGCATTCGAATTGGATTTATCTGGATTTATACAGTGGACTAGTGCCTGTATCGGCGGATATATAGCGTATTTCGGACTGGCTGCAATTGCAGGAGCTTTAGAAGCCAATGCGAAGCGAAAATTAAATAATCAGGTTCGTCACGATCTATACTTAACTCTCTTGCAAAAAAAACATCCAGAATATCACAGTCAGGATAACGGCGTATACATTTCCTGGCTAACTACAAACATCAAACAAATTGACAGTTTAGGATGGACCTCATTTTTCAGTATTTTCAATCAGCTTATTATGATTATATGTTGTGTAGCTGCACTCCTCTCGCTGGACTGGGTAATGCTTGCGTTCGGTTTGGTATCTGCTGCTATTATGCTATCTGTACCAAAACTATTTACAAAACAAATGGAAAAATTAGGACAGACCTGTGCAAATGCAGAGGCTCAGGGACTTAGTCATATCAAGGATATTTTATCTGGTTTTGATGTTCTTCGTGCTTTTGGACGCACAAATCGATTTATCAATGAAGGTGACTCGGCCAGTGATGAAATGGAAAAAGCCTGTTGTAAATTAAAAACATCGCAAGGTTTTATTACTTGCGGTGTAGGTGTTATTAGCGTATGTTTACAGTTCCTTCAACAGATTGTCACAGTATTTCTTGCGATACAAGGCAGAATAATTATTGGAGCAATTAGCAGTGCAAGCAACCTGACTGCCGGAATTACCAATGGACTGAGTTCTGTTGCAAACAGCCGAATCTCTATTGCTGCAGCCAAGCCCTATTTCGAAAATATCACTGTGCATGCAGAGGATGTTCTTCCTCCAAAAGACTTAACTGCTGAAACTTCCTGCAATACCATCTCTATGGAAAATGTCTCCTTTTTCTATGATGATAAACAGGTTTTGGATAATCAATCTTTCATCTTTGAAAAAGGCGGTAAATACGCTCTGACTGGTCCTTCTGGCTGTGGCAAATCCACAGTTCTAAAGCTTTTGTTAGGCTGGCTTCCAAAATATCAGGGGTTCATTCATTTTGACGGCAAAAATGCCCGCGACTTCACTCCTGAGCAACTATTACAACAGATGAGTTACATTGAACAGGATGTATATTTGTTCAATACTACCATTCGAGATAACATTACCTTGGGGATTGATTTTTCTGATAAAATGCTGAAACGCGCCATTAAAGACAGTTCACTGGATGGTGATCTTGCCAATATGCCTCTTGGACTGGATACACCTGTCGGTGAAAACGGCAGCAATCTGTCAGGAGGACAGAAACAGCGTGTGGCTATTGCGCGGGCATTGATCCACAACCGCTCCATTTTACTTGTGGACGAAGGCACCAGTGCGCTAGATCAGAAAAATGCCGACATTGTAGAACAAAGTCTGTTAGACAATCCTAATCTGACATTGATTCTGGTCAGCCACCATCTAACCCAAAAACGTAAAGCGCAATTTACAAAAGTCTACGAACTGAAACCGATTACAGTTTCCCCGGAAAATATCAGCAAACAGGAAGCCGTAAGTGTTTTCTAAGTCAATTTCTCTTAAGGCAATACTTCATCAAACAGTTGATATTGTTCATTGGAAATGCACTTTTTTCTTTCAAATATCCTATAAACTGTGCTATACTGAGTTTTCGAAAATATTTTTTACTGGCACATGAAATTGTCTGGTATTGAAACGCATGAACACTTACAGGCTATAAAGAAAGGCATGGTTATGAATATGAACAATAAAAACTGGGTTTCCGTGTGGGGAAATGCCGTATCCATCGCAGAACACCACCCGGAAGCTTACGCAAAATACATTACATTACGTTATCCTGTATACATTCCATTTGCCGGAGACACTCTACGCTTTACATTTGATAATTACTGCGGAAGCGAGGCCGTTACTGTCACAAGAGCCACTGTTTCTGCAGCCACTTCCCCTGTTTATGAAAAAATGCCGCTCGCCTGTCCATGCAAAAAGGAAACGATCTGCGACATCACTTTTTCAAAAAACGAGTCCGTGACCATGGAAGCTCATCAGACCGCAGTCAGCGACCCGGTTTCATTTCCGGTCAAAAAGGGAATGACACTCACCGTAAGTCTTTATTTTGCTGATTTTACCTTAATGCAGTCCGCTGTTCTTGTGACCGGACCACTTTCCAAAGGATTTTTCTCCCTTGGAGATCAGACGCATGCTAAAAGTCTGCCGATGAATGATACAAAGACTACAAACTGGTTTTATTTTCTGAGTAACATTGAATTAATGACTTCCGAAGAAAACCATACGGTCATCTGCTATGGAGATTCGATCACCGCGGGCGCATGGCCGGACTACCTCACACTTCTAGCAAGGCAAAACCCGGACAACCACACGGCATTTATCAGACGTGCGACCAGCGGTTCCCGTGTACTGCGCCAGTATGAGTGCATTACCTATGATTCCTATGGGTTAAAGGGGACAAACCGCTTTCCACATGAGATTCCGACTACCGGGGCTGATACCGTGATCATCCAACAGGGAATTAACGACATTATCCATCCGGTCGGCATTGAAACAAATCCGTTCCGCCCGATGAGTGACCTGCCGACTGCAAAGGAACTGATTGACGGTTACCGCTATTACATAGAGGAAGCGAAGAAATTACATTTAAAAGTCTACATGGGCACTCTGCTGCCGATCTTTGGCTGGCGCACTTACGCAACCTTCCGCGATGATCTGCGCAATGAGGTGAATGCGTGGATCCGTTCTGCGAAAGAAATCGACGGATGTATCGACTTTGATCTGGCACTGCGCGGAAGCGAGAATCCATCCGCATTCCGGGAAGGCTTCGACAGCGGCGATCACCTGCACCCGAGCAGCAAAGCCTATCAGGCGATGGCAGAATGTGCTTATGAGGTTTTAAGGCGGTAAATGCGTGGAATATCTCATTGTATGTTATAGGAAAAGGGACGACCATCTTACAAGTCGTCCCTCTTCTACTTAAAATTAAGATTGCGAAACTTGTCGCACATTGTTATAATATCGACAGGGAAACCAAAGAGCCGGGCGGCTTACCCTCCTACTTCGGAGGGGTCAACCCTCCAGACGCAAGAAAGGAGGGCGTTGCCAATGTATATTACATACTCTGATTTGATTCAGACAGGAATATTCATTTGCGCCCTTGTGAGTCTGTGCTATAAGATTTTCAAGGACAAAAGAAAATAGCCGCCACTATTCCCAGTAGTGACGGCTGACCTCATATAAAGGTTAGTAACTCATTGCTTAGAGGGTAGCCGCTCCTTTGGCTTCCCTTTCTGTTTTCAATATAACACATCAAAAAACTTTTTACAACATCAAAATTCTTTGCCCGTTTTGCAATCTCCAAAAGAGAGTTTCAAATCGCAGTTCAAATTCATTTAATCCCAGTCAATAGCATCATGGGGAACTGTTCCATTTTTTGCTATGCTCTTATCTGCCCTCTCTATAGCTTCTATTTCGTCCGGAAGCGGTACATTTTCTGGTATAAACTTAACAACAACATTGTAAAGCGTTTCTATATCTTCTTCCGACACCAATTCAATGAGACCTTTCAACATTTCTTTGGTCATTTTGCACCTTCTTGTGTATTTGTTTGTAATCTTTGTGTATCATAATTTCAAAAAAATAAACCGACTCATGGTCGATTTATCCTTAGTAGCACTTTTACAGGAATCTCCTTTCCTGTGTGCAAACATTTGTTCTGATTACTATTGATCCCCTAAAATCTCGGAAGCCTTGATTTTACTAGAGTTTCAGAAAGCCAATAAGGGGACTCGAACCCCTGACCCACGCATTACGAATGCGTTGCTCTACCAACTGAGCCATATTGGCATGACGAATCAGTCACGAAAACTATTATATCGGATTTTGAAAAAAATGCAACTCTTTTTTTCAGAAATTTATAACAAAATTTACAGAAACTCTATTGACATTTTATTTATAGAATATAAAATGTTTTATAGTTTGTTTATTATTAGTAAACTTTTTGTAATCATTCAGTATTTTTTCAGGATTGGAGGCATGCGGTATGGATATTGGGAAACGAATGAAAGAACTTCGTATTCAATATGGACTGACGCAGCAGGAACTTGCCGACCGTTCGGAGCTTACCAAGGGATTTATCTCCCAACTGGAACGCAACCAGAACACACCGTCGATCGGAACACTGCTCGATATCATTCAGTGTCTCGGAACAACACCGGCAGAATTTTTTACCGATGAAGAACCGGAACAGATCGTATTTAAAAATGAAGACTTTTTCACGAAGGTGAATGAAGACAAGCATAATATCATTGAATGGGTTGTTCCAAATGCCCAGAAAGATTCCATGGAACCCGTCAGATTAACCTTGAAAGCAGGTGGATCTTCCGACATTATGCAGCCCCATTCCGGTGAAGAGTTCGGCTACCTGATCAAGGGAACCGTCAAAATATATTATGGTGGAAAAAGCCATGTGCTGCACGCTGGCGAATCCTTTTACCTGAAAGCCGACAAAAAGCATTACATAGAAAATCCCGGCAGCCGAGATGCCGTATTGATCTGGGTATCTACTCCACCAAGCTTTTAGATCACGATCGGTGGAATTCAGAAAGGAATTATGTTATGAGTAAAAAGCTAATCAATTTTGTCGATATTTCCAAGTCTTATGGAAACAATCTGGTACTTGATGAATTAAATTTATATATCCGCGAGAATGAGTTTATCACGCTCCTAGGTCCATCAGGGTGTGGAAAAACAACAACGCTCCGTATTTTAGGCGGTTTTGAGACACCTGATAAGGGACAGGTCATCTTCGATGGTGTCGACATTACCAGCCTGCCTCCAAATAAAAGAAATCTGAATACTGTTTTCCAGAAATATGCCTTATTTCCACATATGTCCATTGCGGAAAATATTGCATTTGGATTGAAAATCAATAAAAAGAGCAAAGAATACATCAACGATAAAATCAAATACGCATTAAAATTAGTGAACCTGGACGGTTTTGAAAACCGTTCCATTGACTCCTTAAGCGGTGGCCAACAGCAGCGGATCGCCATTGCGCGTGCGATCGTCAATGAGCCGAAAGTACTCCTGTTAGATGAACCGCTCGGCGCACTGGACTTAAAACTGCGTCAGGATATGCAATACGAGCTGATCCGGCTGAAAAATGAACTTGGGATCACCTTCGTTTACGTCACACACGATCAGGAGGAAGCACTTACCATGTCCGATACGATCGTTGTTATGAATCAGGGATATATCCAGCAGATCGGCACACCGGAAATGATCTACAATGAGCCTACAAACGCTTTCGTTGCTGACTTTATCGGTGACAGCAATATCCTTGATGGAACCATGATCCAGGACAAAGTCGTGGAAATCCTTGGTGTAAAGATTCCTTGTGTGGATGAAGGTTTTGGAAATAACACTCCGGTGGACGTTGTGATCCGCCCGGAGGATATTGAGATCGTAGAACCGGAAAAAGGATTTATGGAAGGTGACATCACCTCTGTGATCTTTAAGGGTGTCCACTATGAAATAGAGATTATGGCAAACGGATTTGAATGGCTTGTCCACACCACCCTGCTCCACAATGCAGGGGAGCATGTCGGGATCAATGTCATTCCTTTCAACATCCAGATTATGAACAAACCGGAATCCGAAGATGAGGAGGCAGTGGAGATCGATGCGTAAATCAGGAAGACAGTTATTTGCCGGTCCATACCTGATATGGATCATCGGTTTTATCCTCCTTCCACTGGCAATGATCATTTATTATGCATTCACTACCTCCGGAGGAACTTTTACTTTTGAAAATGTGGCTGCCATCGCAGATCCTGTGCATGTAAGATCCATCCTTTTATCCTTAAAGCTTGGTATTATCTGCACAATAGTCTGTCTGTTATTAGCTTACCCGCTCGCTATGATTTTAAATGGCTTAAAAATCAAACAGCAGAACTTTGTCGTATTCATTTTTATTCTGCCAATGTGGATGAACTTCATGCTTAGAATCTTAGCATGGCGTCTGCTGTTATCCAACAACGGGATTGTCAATGCACTCTTCCAGTTTTTTGGATTTGGCACCGTAAAAATGCTCAATACACAGACTGCCGTTGTATTTGGTATGGTCTACGATTTTCTTCCGTTTATGATCCTGCCAATTTACAACTCCATGGCAAGAATCAAAAATGATGTCATTGAGGCAGCAAAAGACCTTGGTGCAAGTGACGCCATCATTTTATTCAAGATCATCATCCCGCTGACCTTGTCCGGCATTATCAGTGGCATTATCATGGTCTTTGTTCCTGCGCTGACCTCCTTTGTCATCTCCGACCTGTTAGGCGGTGGAAAGGTGCTTCTGATCGGTAACGTGATCGAACAGGAATTTATGCAGGGAACCAACTGGAACTTAGGCTCCGGTCTTTCTGTTGTGTTAATGATTTTTGTCATCGCAAGCATGGCTCTCATGAATATTTTTGATAAAGACGGCGGAGGTACTGCGGTATGGTAAAAAAAGCTGCGTCAAGAATTTATCTTGCACTTATATTTTTATTTTTATATCTTCCAATTTTAGTGTTGATCGTCCTGTCTTTCAACAATTCCAAATCCCGTGTTGTATGGGGTGGATTTACCTTAAAATGGTACGCAGAATGTTTTAAAAACGAGATGATCACAAATGCTTTTGTGACAACAATCCAGATCACACTCGCCGCTGCTATTATCTCGACGCTGCTTGGAACTCTGGCAGCGATCGGTATCAGCGCCATGAAAAAAAAGAATAAAGCAATCATGTTAGGGGCTACTAACATTCCGCTTTTAAATGCAGATATTGTAACCGGTATCGCTATGATGCTTTTATTTGTAAAATTTATGAACCTTGGCTTTGTCACGGTTCTGATCGCACATATCACCTTTGACATTCCCTATGTCATCTTAAATGTGCTTCCAAAATTAAATCAGGCAAACCGTTACACTTACGAGGCTGCCTTAGACCTCGGTGCGACACCGCTCTATGCCTTTTTCAGGATCACATGGCCTGAGATCAAATCCGGTGTGTTCTCCGGATTTTTAATGGCAGTCACCATGTCGCTGGACGATTTTTCGATCACCTTCTTTACAAAAGGTGCGGGCGTCAACACACTCTCTACCATGCTCTACACAGAGCTCCGGAAGGGGATCCGCCCGGAATTATATGCTTTATCGACCATTTTATTTTTGATTGCCTTCCTGCTCCTTCTCGTGATGAACCACCGTTCTTCCTCCGAGGGAAAAGGTGCAAAACAGGCAATCTAGGAGGCAGCTATGAAAAAACGACTTGCAATGCTCTTTGCACTGTGCCTCATGACAGGTGTTCTCTCCTCCTGTGGAAAAGACACCGGTTCCACTGAGACAACAAAGAAAGATGACAATACGCTTGTAATTTTAAATTACGGAAAATACATTGATGAATCTGTTCTTGATCAATTTGAAAAAGAGACCGGCATTAAGGTCAAATTAGAGGAATACGAAAGTCCTGAGGAAATGTATACCAAGTTTTCTGCAGGCTCCATCAATTATGATCTCGTCTGTACCTCAGATTACATGGTGGAGCGTCTGATCAACGAAGATCAGGTGTTAGAGATCAACTTTGATGATTTCGAATATTATAAAAATCTTGATTCATCCATTATTGAAGCATCACAGATTTTTGACCCGGAAAATAAATATTCCATGCCTTATTTTTACGGTACGCTCGGTATCCTCTACAACACGACGATGGTATCCGACGAGGAAGTATCCACCTGGAACGTTCTCTGGGATGAAGCATACAAAGACTCGATCATCATGCAGAACTCTGTCCGCGACAGCTTTACCCCGGCATTAAGACTATTAGGCTATGATATCAATACGACCGATGAAAATCAGTTAAATGATGCCCTTGATCTTCTGATCCGGCAGAAACCGCTCGTCTATGCCTATTATGTCGATGAGACCGGAGATGAAATGGCAATGGGAAATGCGGCGATGGCTCTTGTTTATTCCGGGGAAGCTGCTTACGCCATGGAATTAAATGATGACCTCTCCTACAGTGTCCCGGAAGAAGGCTCCAACCTCTGGATCGACTCCTGGTTTATGCCAAAATCCTGCCATAACACCGAATATGCAGAAAAATTTCTGGATTTTCTCTGCCGGGAAGACATTGGCATGCTAAACTTTGACTATGTTTATTATGCTACGCCAAATCTCGCTGTCAAAGAAAATTTAGATGAGGAAACATTATCCGACACAACGATTTTCCCGACAGATGAGACGCTTGCCAATTGTGAGGTGTATAAACAATATGACATCGACACGACAAAGTTATCGAATTATCTCTGGAAAAAATTAAAGTCCGAATAATAAAATTTTTCGAAACTTTTTTCTTTTCCTATTGTTTTTCCATTTTATCCATGATAAAGTAAATCCACGCAGTTCCCGATGCGTGGATTTTTTTATAACAGATGTTTGAATTTCCAGTCTGTTATCTGCATATCGTTTTATCATCCGACTGATACGGAATGTAATTGTTTTCCCAGGGCATCTGCCATTGGGAGGATTTTTATGACATATCAGGAATTCAAAGAAAATGTAACAACAGTCATTCAGAACCGGCTTGGTTCTAATGTGAAAGTGACGATTCAGGAGATCATCAAAAATAATGATACTCATTATGATGGTCTCACGATCTTATCCAATCAGCTGAATATATCCCCAACTATTTATCTGAACTTTTATTTTAAACAATATTTAAAGGGCAGATCCTTAGAAGAGATCTGCCATGATATTTTATCTGTTTATGAGGAGAACAAGCCGTCCGGAAATATCGATATCTCCTTTTTTACAAACTATGAGCAGGTAAAAAAACGTATTGTGTTTAAACTTATCAATTATGAACAGAATAAAAATTTGCTGCAAAAAATCCCTCACATAAAAATATTAGATCTCGCCATCATCTTCAATTGTCTTGTAGATGCTGACGAGACCGGAAATGCAACAATATTAATTTATAACCAGCATCTGTCTCTCTGGAATATCACCAAGGACGACCTCTATCATCTCGCCATGAAAAACACTCCTGCTCTCCTCACTTATGAACTGCGGGACATGTCAGATGTTCTGATCGAGTTAATGGCCGGTGTTCCATGCAATTCCATGAAGGAAGAATTTGAATACATGGTTCCAATGTATGTGCTCTCCAACAAAAGCAAACTGAATGGCTCCGGCTGTATTTTTTACCACAACCTGTTGCATAATCTCTGTGAAAAACTAGAATGCGATCTCTATATTCTTCCAAGCAGTATTCACGAAGTAATCCTGATTCCTGCATACGACCATGATTCTTATGATGAACTCACCTCTATGGTAAAAGAAGTCAATTCTACACAGTTATCCAAAGAAGAGATTTTATCCGATCATGTCTACTTTTATTCCCGTGAGACTGGTCAGATTTCTATGTGATCACTTCTATGTAACTTTATTCAAAATCGGTAAGTTTTTCGTATAATGCTTCATATTTACCGGCAGAACGATTCCAGGAAAAATCCTGCTTCATTCCCCTCTGGATCAATCCATTCCAGTCTTTCTTCCTGTCACGGAAAACAGAGATGGCATAGCGGATTGTTCCAAGCATCTCATGGGCATTGTAATTTGCAAAAGAAAAACCGGTTCCCGTATGTTCATATTCGTTATACGCTTCCACGGTGTCTTTCAGACCGCCAGTTTCCCTTACGATCGGCACGGTTCCATACCTCAAGCTCATCAACTGTGATAATCCACATGGTTCAAATAAGGATGGCATCAGAAAGGCATCGCAGGATGCGTAGATACGATGTGCCCGCTCCTCGGAATAACCGATCGTAGCCTGGATTTTATCAGGATATTTCTGTGCAAAATAACGGAACATATCCTGATACTGATCCTCACCCGTTCCTAACACAGCAAGCTGCACATCCTCGGTTGCCAGCAATTCATCCATGATATAAGCTACCAGATCAAATCCTTTCTGGCTTGTCATTCTCGATACAATACCGATCAGCATGGTATTCTCTTTCACCGGAAGCCCGAGCTCTTTCTGCAGTCTGGCTTTATTCAGCTTCTTGCCTTCCTGAAAATTCTGCTCATTGAAGTGATTATAAATATATCCATCTTTCTGTGGATCATATTCTTCGTAATCCAATCCATTTAAAATGCCATACAGATCATTTTTTCTGGCACGCAGCAGTCCGTCTAAGCCCTCTCCACCCTGTTCTGTTGTGATCTCACGGGCATAAGTCTCACTGACAGTCGTCACTGCATCCGCATAGACAATGCCACCCTTTAAATAATTGGCCTCCCCGTAAGATTCCAGTTTGTCCGCCGTGAAAATCTGTTCCGGCAGACCTGTGATATCCATAACTGCCGGAAGACTCCAGCGTCCCTGAAACTTCAGATTATGGATGGAAAATACAATCCTGATCCCCCTGTAATAATTTTCATCCCCATAAAGAGTTTTCAAGAATACCGGGATCAGACCTGTCTGCCAGTCATGGCAATGGATAATATCCGGACAGAAATCAAGAAACGGCAATGCCTCTAAGATTGCTTTTGAAAAATATGCAAACTTCTCAATATCCTGATACAGTTCATTGTACGGCTTATCTCCGGCAAAATAAAATTCATTATCTACAAAATAATAGGTGATACCATCCTGTTTTGCTTCAAAAATGCCGGCATATTGTTTCCGCCAGCTTAGATTCACATAAAAATGACATTTAAAATGAAGCTGTCCCTTAAAACGTTCGTCCATGCACAGATACTTCGGTAATATGATACGCACATCATACTTTTTCCTGTCAAAATACTTTGGCAGGGAACCGGTTACATCTGCAAGGCCTCCTGTTTTGATAAAAGGAATAGCTTCTGAAGCAGCAAATAGTATTTTCTTCATGTTATAACCCCTCCAAACCCCGAAATACTTCGAAATCTTAAGAATATTATAACTCTTTTTTTTCGCTCTGAAAAGGTATTAATACATTTTATATTCCAGCCGGATACGGTCTGTGATCAACGCGATAAATTCAGAGTTTGTCGGCTTTCCTTTGCCATTGTGAATGGTATAGCCAAACATCTCATCAATCGTATCCATCTTACCTCTGCTCCATGCCACCTCAATTGCATGACGGATGGCACGCTCCACGCGGCTTGAGGTTGTCTGGTATTTTTTTGCAATGGTCGGATATAAAATTTTTGTGATGGAATTTAACATATCCATATCATTGACCGACATGACAATGGCATCACGCAAATACTGATACCCCTTGATATGTGCCGGAACACCGATCTCATGAATGATCTCAGTCACATCTGCCTCAAGATTCTTCTCGCTGACATCCTCTGCCTTCTCGTAGGCATTCACCTTGCGCGGCTCCGTGCTCTTTCCTGTTTTTGCTGTCTTTGCCTTCTTGATCCGGTTGATCACCATGTCATTGTCAAACGGCTTCATAATATAGTAATCTGCACCTAATTCAAATGCATCTTCCGTAATTTTTTCCTGACCGATCGCACTGATCATAATAAACGTTGGATGTTTTTTGATTGTCTTATCATGATTCACACGGTCTAATACTCCAAGTCCATCTAATTTTGGCATTACAATATCAAGCAAGACAACATCCGGTTCCTTTGTCTTGATCACATTGTAAGCCTCTTCCCCATCTTTAGCAGTTCCAACGACATTGAGTTCCTCATCACTCTCGATGATAGCCCCCAATAACCGCAACATTCTCTCATTATCATCTGCGATTGCTACATTCAGTTTCTCCATGCTGGTCCTCCTGCTGACTTATTTCAAACATATGTAAAAGCCACGTCTTCCCTTTTCCTGGCAAATCTTTACATGTGTTATCAGCATACTCATTTTCCTCTCGTAAATTTTGTCGAACTTCGTCGGCAAGTGTACCAAAGGACTTTATTTTACAATTTTTTTTTTCATTCTACCATATTCTCAATAAAAATCCCATAGCCCATGGACGAATCTGAGACAAAGACATGTGTCACGGCGCCGATTATTTTTCCATCCTGAAGGATGGGACTGCCACTCATTCCCTGCACAATACCGCCTGTCATGTCTAAAAGCTGCTCATCCGTCACCCGGAATAGAATTCCTTTATTCGCCTCTCTTCCACTGTAATCAAGACTCTCTATCTCAATCGCATACTCTTTCTTCTCTCCGGTAAAACCACAGATGATCGTCGCCGGTCCCTGTTTAATATCCTGCTTGTAACAGATGTTATAGTAATCTCCACGCGGCAGTGCTGCAATATTTCCATCCAGTTTTCCATAAATACCAATGTCTGTATTTTCCTCGATTGTTCCAAGGCAGTCAGCACTCTGGTAACGGATCATTCCCGATAATTCGCCCGGATTTCCTTTTTGTCCTTTTTTCACTCCGATGATCTGTGCATTGTATACATAGCCTTCACGCATCTGAATGCGCCCGCCGACATCGCCGTCGCTCACGGCATGTCCTAAAGCTCCAAACGTTCCGTCTTCCTTATAATACGTCAAAGTTCCTATTCCGGCAAGATCATCCCGCACCCATGCTCCAAGCATATACGTTCCATTTTTATTTTGTACAGGTGTCACACCAACCTCAATGCTTTCCCCGTTACGGTTGATTGTAAGAATTTCTTTTTCTGCACCATTCTGCTGCACCAGACGCTGCAGATCCTCCTTCTCTGCAACCTTCTCCCCATTCACACTTAATATATAATCTCCAGCTTTCAAAATGTTCTCCGCAGGTGCAGCTTCACTTCCATCCGGCCGTTCCACCTCACTGGTACCGATCACGAGGACACCGCTTGTCTTCACATAGATGCCGATCGGCATCCCGCCTGCATAGACCGCATCTCCGTCCACAAGTACAACTTCTATATCTTTCACCGGAAAAATACCAAACAGGCGGCAGGTGACAATGTAGGACTGCCTCACATTGGCATTATTTGTGCTTTTTGCTACAGGCGAGCTGTCCTCCTGTATTTCCATTGTCACAGGCACCTGAAACCGGTAATCGATTGCTTCCCCTGCTTTCACATATATCTGATCCGGTATTGATTTTTCAAATGTATAGACCGCAAATAAAAATACGATACAATAACCTGCATATGCAATTCCACGAAAAAAACTTTTGTATCTGTCCATTTTTTATCTCCTGCACCCCAATGAATATCGGTCTGTTTTTCTCATCACCACAACAATAGCATGCACGCCCTGCGGACATTCTATTGTCAAAAAAAAGAGTACATATACGCTATGTACCCTTTTATTATGTGTCTCTTTCTTTTTTTCAAACTGTCTTTTTCGTGTCAATTATTGGCATTTTTTCTGATGTGCAAGTTCTTTCATCTCTCTTGCACTCTCGCGGACTTTGTCTGTGATCTCCACACCGCCGAGCATTCTTGCCAGCTCGTCAATACTCTCCTCCCCGGAAAGACACTTGATCTTCGATACCGTGGTCTTATTTTCCACAGATTTTTCGATCAGATAATGTGCATCTGCCATTGCGGCAATCTGCGGTAAATGCGTGATACAGATAATCTGATGATTTCTTGCAAGCACATTCATTTTTTCCGAAACCATCTGCGCGGTGCGTCCGCTGATTCCACTGTCAATCTCATCGAAAATGAGTGTCTCGATTGCATCCTGATCTGCCAATACCGTTTTGATTGCAAGCATAATTCTCGAAAGTTCACCGCCGGATGCGACTTTACCCAACGGTTTTACGGGTTCTCCAGGATTGGTGGAAATCAAGAACTCCGGATCATCTGTTCCGTTTGCCGTATAGTCTGCGGTCTGTCCAAACTCCATCTCGAATTTCACATCTAAAAAGTTTAAGTCTTTCAATGCCTCTGTCACAGCACCTGTCAGTTTTTTTGCATATTTTTTACGGATTTTCGATACTTTATCACAGTATTTCTTTAACTCCTGCTCCGCATCTGCAAGTTTTTGCTTCAAATTTCCAATATACTGGTCAAAATCCTGCAATTGTTGCAATCGGCCTTGTTTTTTCTCCAATTCAGACAATATATCTGCAATCGTGCTTCCGTACTTTGATTTTATATGATTCAGCTCATCCAGACGTTTCTCCATCCGGTAAAACGTCTCATCATCAAACTCCGTCTCGTCAATATAATCTGCAAGCTCACGATTAAAGTCATTTACAAGGTTATCGATCTCTAATAACTGCTCTTCCAGCCCTTTTACTTTTTCATCATATGCAGACGCCGCATTCAATTCCCGCAATGCCCTTCCGGTAAGTTCAGATACGTTGTCACTCTGATTTCCGGTATACTGATAGGCGGCATTCACCGCCTCCATAATCTTCTTTCCGTTGGAGAATTTCCGGTAGTCAGCCTCCAGCGCCTCATCCTCGCCCTCTTTTAGGTCTGCCTCCTCGATCTCTTTGATCTCGTATTCCAGAAACGAAATCTCCCGGAGTCGTTCTTCCTCGTCCACGTCTGCCGCCTTCAGTTCTTCCAGCAGAGCACGGTAATTTTTGTAGGCTTCCCTTAACTTTTCCTTTGGATCAAAAATTTCTTCTTTTGCATAATCATCTAAGATTTCAAGATGTTTCTTTTTCGACAAAAGCGACTGATGTTCATGCTGTCCATGAATGTCGATCAAAATTGAGGCGATCTCACGCATTTTGGATGCCGGAACACTCTCTGCATTCACTTTTGCAACACCTCTGCCGTTGACGATCTTCCTGCTTAAGATGACTTCGTCATTCTCCGGGAACACGTCCAGCTCTCGTAAGAGTTCTTTCTGTTTTTCATCCGTCACAGAAAAAATAAGCTCCACCAACGCATAATCCGCATTTTCACGAAGCATCTCCTTCTGTACTTTTTCCCCTAACGCCAGATTGATAGAACCAATGATAATTGATTTTCCCGCACCGGTCTCACCGGATAAAATGTTTAACCCATTCCTGAAATCAACCTCTGTCTCGTCAATCAACGCCAGATTTTTCACATGTAGATTCTGTAACATATAGTCTCCTTCTACTCTCCCCAAAAGTATATGTTCTAATCTTCTACAAGCTTACGCAGACGACTCATCACTGCAATCGTGTCATCTACGCTTCGCACTGCACACATTATGGTATCATCACCGGCAATACAGCCGACGATCTCATGCAGATGCATGGCATCTATCGCTGCCGCAACTGCCATTGCCATTCCGGAAACCGTTTTGATCACCAGAATATTCTGCGCCATATCCATAGACACAAAAGCATCCCGAAAAACACGGGTATATTTTTCGGAAAGGTCTTCATTCGCCTCTGTCAGGGCAGCGTACTTCTGTCGACCATTACTCATAGCAACTTTCGTAAGTTTTAATTCCCGGATATCTCTGGAAACCGTTGCCTGTGTCACCTGATATCCTTCTTTCTGGAGATAATCGGATAACTCTTCCTGTGTCTCAATATCATGTTTTTTTATCAGTTCCAACATTTTTGTCTGACGTTTTGTCTTCATTTCCGGTCTGACCTCCTAAGCTTTGTGTTTATGTATAAGCTTTCATTTTTTTGCGCAGTATTTCCAGAAAGCTCATATTGTTGAGTTTACAGATTCTTGTTGTGGAATCTGCTTTCTGGATCAGAAACTTATCTCCAACCTCTAATCCCACAGCATTGTCCCCATCAAAGCTGACTTCCACTGTCTCGTCCTTCTGGGAACGTCTTTCGCCAATTTCGATCATCACTTCGTCTTCAGCACCGATCACAATACTTCTGGAATTCAAATTATGCGCATTGATCGGAGTGATAATGATCATGCTTGCCTTCGGATCGACGATTGGTCCGCCTGCGGACATATTATAGCCGGTAGACCCTGTCGGCGTGGAGATGATGATTCCATCTGCACGAAATGTATTCAGATATTCCCCATTGACAAAAACGATCAGATTTACCACTGACAGTGCCCCTGTCCGGTGGATGACGATATCATTGAGTGCCACTTTGCGCTCTGTCTTCTCACTCTGCTTGATTCCATAACCGCAAAGCATCATGCGTTTCTCAACGGTATAATGTTCTTCCATCAGTTCATCCACTGCTGCAAAAACATTTGACTCCTCCAGTTCGCAAAGATATCCGAGTGTTCCAAGATTGACTCCGATGAGCGCCATATTTTGTTCCACCAGTTTGGAAGCAGCCCTTATCAGTGTACCATCTCCTCCTAACACAAGCACACACTCTGTCTCCGGTGCAACCGCATCAGCCTCAGGTGCTGCGTGTTTTGCATCATCTCCGGTACTCGTAAAGCACTGGCAGCTGCCACCCTTTTTTTCGATATACCCTTTGATCTCATTGGTCAGTTTTAAGTTTTTATCTTTGAATGCATTGGTGATAATCAAAAAATGTTTCATATTATTTGTCCAGTTCTCCATGTGCAGCCTCTACCACTGCATGAACATCGACGGATTCCTCTCTACTGCCTTCGGCTTCTTTTCTGATATAGACAAGATACTCAATATTTCCTTCCGGTCCCTTGATTGGCGAATACTCCAGATTTAAAATGTGAAATCCAATCTTCACCGCAAAATCAATTACTTTGTTGATGACTTCCTCATGAACCGCTTTATCCCTGACAACTCCCTTTTTTCCTACCTTTTCCCTGCCGGCTTCAAACTGCGGTTTAATAAGGCAGACCATCTCGCCATTATCGTTTAACAGCTCCCTTGCAGGTCCTAATACTTTGGTCAGAGAGATAAAGGAAACATCCACAGACGCAAAATCGAGACGGTCTGCGATATCTTCCGGTTTCACATAACGGATGTTTGTCTTTTCCATGCAGACAACCCGTTCATCCTGCCGCAATTTCCACGCAAACTGACCATATCCCACGTCCACAGCATAAACTTTGACCGCGCCGTTCTGGAGCATACAGTCCGTAAAACCGCCGGTGGAGGCTCCGATGTCCATACAGACTTTTCCCTCTAATGTGATACCAAAATGTGTCATGGCTTTTTCCAGTTTCAAACCACCACGGCTTACATACTTTAAGGTGTTACCTTTTACCTCAATATTGGCATTCACGTCAAACGTAGAACCAGCCTTGTCCTCACGGTTATTGTCGACAAATACATTTCCCTCCATGATCATCGCTTTCGCTTTCTCTCTGGATGGCGCAAGTCCTTTATTTACAAGTAAAATATCTAATCTTTCTTTCATTCTCTCCGCTCTCTCTGCTCATTCTATTCATTATCTTAGAATCTTTTATTCTGTCACGTTCTGATACGCTTCTATCGTGCGCGCTATGATCGTATCCGCATCCAGACCGACTTCTTTCCGCAAAAGTTCCACATTTCCATGTTCCACGTATTCATCCGGAATTGCAATATTCACAATGCGGATGTCTTTGCCGTTCTCATTATTATAAAACTCAGTCACATGCTCTCCAAATCCACCGCTGATCACGTTTTCCTCCATTGTGACGATCACTTTATGGTGCTCTGTAATGTATCGCAATGCGTCTTCATCCAACGGTTTTGCAAAACGCGCATTGATAATGCTGCACGGATATCCTTCTGCTTTCAATGCATCCCGGACTGCAACCGCAGTTTTTACCATTGATCCCAATGCAAATAATGCGATCCCGGATTCCCGGTAAATCCATTCACACTTTCCAATGCTGATCGGTGCGCGGTACTCTTTCAGTCCATCATATGCCTCACCTCTCGGGTAGCGTACTGCAACCGGTGTACCAAAATTCACTGCATATTTGATCATATCGGACAGTTCCCACTTATTCTTCGGTGCCATGATCGTCATATTCGGAATGGATGACAGATAGGAAATATCAAAAATACCCTGATGTGTCTCCCCATCACTTCCGACTAATCCGGCTCTGTCAATGGCAAATACCACCGGCAGATTCTGGATACAGACATCATGTAAAATCTGATCGTAAGCCCTCTGTAAAAAGGAAGAATATACCGCAAAAATTGGTTTCAAGCCCGCCGCAGCCAGCCCTGCCGCAAACGTCACTGCATGCTGTTCTGCAATCCCAACATCGAAAAACCGCTCCGGGAACATGTTATGAAAACGTTTTAATCCTGTTCCATCTGTCATTGCTGCCGTCACTGCCACCACTTTTTCATCCCGGTCGCCAAGCTTTCGCATGACAGTTGAAAAAATATCGGTATAATTTGCCTTCACTCTTGGATTCTTCGGAAGCCCTGTTTCAATATCAAACGGTTCTGTTCCGTGGAATCTTGCAGGATGTCTCTCTGCCGGTGCATACCCCGCACCTTTGTGTGTCATGACATGGATCAATACCGGTCCATCGATATGCGAAGCCTCTCTTAAAAGCTTCACAATTCCATGAAGATCGCCACCGTCCACCGGTCCTAAATACACGATTCCCATTTCCTCAAAAAACATTCCCGGAATCAGAAGCTGTTTGATCCCACTTTTTGTCTTACGTATTTTAGAGACCATTTTTTCTCCGTAAGGCATTTTATTCAGGGAATTTAACACATTTAATTTCAGATCCAGATAGGCGTCTGCTGTCCGGAAACCGGCAAGATACGAGGACAGACCGCCTACATTCTCTGAGATTGACATATTATTATCATTTAAAATAATAATAAAATTGGATTTGAGCCTTGCCGCATTATTGAGTGCCTCAAACGCCATTCCTCCGGTCAACGCACCATCTCCGATCACAGAGACCACTTTGTAGTCCTCCCCTGTGATCTCTCTCGCCAGCGCATACCCAAGTCCTGCGGAAATCGATGTGGAGCTGTGACCAGTGTCAAAGCAGTCACATTCGCTTTCTTTCCGTTTTGGGAAACCGCTCATTCCGCCGTACTTACGCAGCCCGTCAAAACCTTCCCGTCTTCCGGTCAGAAGCTTGTGCGTGTAAGACTGATGTCCCACATCCCATATAATCTTATCTTTTGGAAGATCCAGTGCAAGATGCAGTGCCATGGTCAGTTCGACTACCCCCAGATTCGATGCCAGATGACCGCCTGTCACTGAAATCTTTTCTATTAAAAATTCCCGAATCTCAGAGGCAAGAATTTTCAGTTCTTCGTCTGTGAGGGATTTTATATCATTCGGTTGATTTATCTTTTCTAATACCATATCTGGTACCTCGATTTCTTACTTTCTTACGGATATTCCAAAGTGAATCGCCGTCTTTTCTCCGCAGAGTCCTTATTTTTCCCTGGAAATTAAGTAAAGCAGCAGTTCGTTCAAAAACTCATTCTTCACCACCAGTGAATTCATTCCTGCCACTGCGCTGTTTGTATACAATGCAACATCTTCCCTTGCCTTCTCGAGTCCCTCGAAGGACACATAGGTTGCCTTGTGGTTCTTCTCATCGCTGCCGATCGGTTTTCCTAACACTTCCAACGTACTTGTGACATCTAAAATATCATCCTGAATCTGGAACGCCAGCCCGACTTCTGTGGCTGCTTTCCCGATCGTGTTCTGTTCGTTTTTCGTTGCCCCTGCCAAAACAGCGCCGATGAGCATGGAACTTTCGATGAGCGCTCCGGTTTTCAAACGGTAAATAAAATCAAGCTTTTCTTTTGTGATGTCGCCGGAATCCTCCGACTGCACATCCACAACCTGTCCTCCGACCATACCATAAATGCCCGCCTTTGTGGCAAGAATCTGCATGGCTTTTCCGATATTCCGGTTATCCGGCTCCATATCAAACGCTTTTGAAGCCGTTTCAAATGCATAATTCAACAGTGCATCGCCCGCAAGAATCCCCATCGCCTCGCCATAGACCGCGTGTGTTGTCTTTTTCCCTCTGCGGTACTCGTCATTGTCCATCGCCGGAAGATCATCGTGCACCAGAGAATAGGTATGAATCATCTCCATCGCCGCCATAAAAGGCTCGATCACTTTTGATTTTCCACCAAACAGACGATAGGTCTCCGACATCAACATCGGGCGAAGTCTTTTTCCGCCGGCAAGAATACTGTAATTCATTGCCTCCATAATGGTCTTCTGCCAGCCCTCTTCCTCCGGAAGATAGCGTTTTATGATCTGTTCTATCTCATCTACTCTTGTCTGAATCTCTGCTCTAATATCCAACTCTGCTGCTCCTTCTTCCATTCCAGTTTGTTACAGGAACTGTTTCATCACTCGAAATCTGCCAGTGATCCATCGGTCTGCATCACCTGCATTTTCTTCTCAACAGTGTCCAGAAGTAAATTACATGTCTTTAACTTTTCCACGCCTGCCTGATACAGACGAAAAGAATCATCCAGTGTAACTTCAGGACTTTCCAATTGTTTTATGATTGTCTCTATCTGTTCAAATGTCTCTTCCAGAGAAACATTCTGCTTCGTCTGTTCTTCACTCATTGTCAAATACCTCCGTGACATTTGCCTTCAGTGTTCCTTTTAAGAGATGTACCGTAAGTGGATCCCCCACTTTTACGGTGGAAGCATCCGTCACCGCCTTCCCGGTTTCATCCGCAACATAAGAGAACCCCTGACTCAGCTTCTTCAAAGGGGATACCCCTTCCATCTGACCTGTCAGGATTGCAAGTCTGTGCTTCTTTTCCATAAGCACCTGCTCCATCTGCCGGTATAATTTTTCCTCAAGGTCTACCGCATATCTGCGATGTTCATGCAGCCTGCTCTCCGGGCTTACGTACTGTAACTTTGTCTGATACTGGTTTACTTTCAACTTTGCAATATCTAATTTCTGCTGCAAAGCCCGGTTCATCCTTGCAGTTTTTGCTGAAATCTCTGCCACTGCCGCCTGATGATCAAAAACAGCAAGTTCTGCAGCTGCAGACGGTGTCGGCGCCCTTAAATCTGCCACAAAATCTGCGATCGTTGTGTCCGTCTGATGTCCGACAGCGGAGATAACCGGCGTCTCACATTCAAAGATCGCCCTTGCAACCTCCTCCTCGTTAAACGCCCACAGATCCTCGATGGAACCTCCACCTCGTCCGACAATGATCACATCCACGCCAAGTGCATCTAATGCACGGATACCGTTTACAATACTGCTTACCGCACCTTCCCCCTGCACAAGCGCCGGATATAAAATAAGCTGCACATAAGGATTCCTTCTTGCGGAAATATTGCGAATATCCTGTACAGCAGCACCAGTCGGAGCTGTGACAATCCCAAGCCTCCTGATATATGTTGGGATTCTCTTCTTGTACTCCGGGGCAAACATGCCCATCTCTTCTAATTCTTTTTTTAACGCTTCAAATTTTAAATATAAATTACCAGCTCCATCCAGTTCAATCTCCCTGGCATAGAGCTGATACTTTCCATCCCGTTCATAGACTTCCACAGAGCCTGTCACGATGACTTTGTCACCCTCTTTCATCTGAAAAGAGAGCCCCCGGCGGTTTCCTGCAAACATGATCGCATTGATCGTCCCAGCCGGATCCTTCAAAGTGAAATAAATATGCCCTGAGGAATGATACTTGCAGTTAGACACTTCGCCCTTGACACTGATGCGCTGCATCATAAAATCCTGGGCAAACATATTTTTGATGTATGTATTCACCTGTCCAACTGAATAAACATTCTTCATCATGCTAATTTTGCCAATACTCCATTTACAAATGCCGGTGATTCATCCGTTCCATACTGTTTTGCAAGTTCAACTGCCTCGTTGATCGCAACTTTTACCGGGATATCATCCTCGTACTTCATCTCATATACTGCAAGACGAATCAGCGTCAGATCTACTTTTCCCATTCTTCTGGTCTTCCATCCCTCGGAAACCTCATTGATCGCTGCATCGATCTCATCGATCTTCTCTACAATGTTGTGGAACTTGTTGGAGATGTACTCTTTGTCCTTCTCGCTGCACTCCTCCACTTCCTCAAACATATTCATCTGCTCCGGCATATCTTCCACATTGTGGAACTCCACGCGGAAAAGCATCTTAAAAACCTGTTCTCTTAATCCTCTTCTGGTCATTGATTGATCCTTTCTGTCTCGATAATCTCCATTCCTTTACAAGGTAAAAAAAGGATGTCGCTCGGACACCCTTTATTCTACTACATCGTCCATAACTTGCGTTACGTTCTGCAAAGGATTATTTATTATTACCCATATCTACGGTTGCAATACGAACATTCACGATAGATACTTCCAATCCTGTCATATTCTCAATTGCTGATTTTACGCGTTCCTGAACTTTCGCAGATACTTCCGGGATGGAGTAGCCGTAAGCAATATTCAGCGCCACATCCACATTCACAATACCGCTCAATACTTCCACGCGAACACCCTTGGAAAGATTCTTCATTCCAAGCTTGCTGACAAGTTCATTGGTAATGTTACCAGCCATGGAACTGACACCTTCGACTTCTGTTGCAGCCAGTCCCGCAATAATTGCAACTACTTCATCTGCTATCTTCACTTCTCCCAAATGTCCATCCTTTATTTTAAATGTTTTTCTATCCTCAGCCATCGCTTAATGCCTCCTAAGTGATATTATGTAACTATTATAACAGACTATTCCATTTTTGAAAACAAAAAATGTATTAATTTTCTTTCCGTTCCATAAAGTCACACATACCGTCACCCGGTTCGGATCTGAAATCATAGGCAATGTGTTCTCCCTCAAAGGAAACAGAAAAGCTTCCCTCCATATCCATAAAGGAATGAATGTGCGCAATTTCTGATAAAACATCTGCAAACTCGTCTAAAAATGCCTCTGCTGCATCCACATTTGTACAGTCCGTCTCCTCGATCATCTCATCCACATATAATCTTAACTCAAATTCGTCTAAATCACTCTCGTTGTCGATCTGTGCGCATTTTATGTATGGGTTTGCATGATTATGCAGCACGTTTTCCAGATAGGATGCAGAAGAAAGGATCCTTGACTGCGAAACATCCTCTGCTTCCAAGTATAATTTATATTCGATTTTTAATGCGTTATCTGCCATTTGGGGTTCCTCACTTTTCCTTGGTGTATTTCTATTTTTAGATCATTGGAAATTTTCACAATTCATTTTAGTTATATATGAGTTTTCCAATTATCTATTTTAACTTATTTTGCAGGGAAAAGTAAATACATTATGACAATAAAATTTTCCATGGTTTTGCTTACAGATTGGTGTTATACTCTCTACTATAAATTATCACAAAAAAGAGGAATTTATCATGAATCCTATAGAATTTCATCCATTTGAAATGCAGTTTGAAGTGCCGGGTACTGACGGTCAGACTGTGTATACAAGGAGATTTCAGGCGCCGCGGCGTCTGATCATCTTAGGCTGCGGCTACGTAGCGCAATCGCTCTGCCGCTTTGCCTCCCAGTTGGAATTTGACATTTATGCGGCAGACGACAGACCTTCCTTTGCCAATCCTTATACGATGACAAACGCAAAAGAAGTGATCTGTGACAGTTTTCCTGCCGCAATTGAACAAATACATCCTGATGAACAGGATTTCGTTGCCATTGTCACCCGCGGGCACAAACATGATGCGGATTGTATCCGCACCCTTTATGCCAGTGGCATCACACCTGCTTATATGGGGCTTATCGGTTCGAAAAGACGTGTTGCCGGACTTTTTGAAAACCTCTGCACAGAGGGGATTGACCGCTCTTTTCTCGATCAAATCCACACGCCGATCGGTTTAGACATCGGTGCCGTCACAACGGATGAGATTGCCATTTCCATTTTATCCGAACTGATCCTCTGCCGCAGCAGACTTTCCCTCGGAAAAAGGAATGGGATTCTTGAACAGACCAACCTTGATCCCGTTTTCTTAAACGCACTCCAGACAAAGGAAGAAAAAGCAATCGCTGTTGTTGTGGAGCGCAAAGGCTCTACTCCCGTCAAAACCGGTGCGATCATGTGCGTCAATGCGCTTGGACAGTCTTTTGGCACAATCGGCGGCGGCTGTGGCGAACACGAAGTTCTGCGAAAATCTTTAGAAGTTCTCTCTGACAAAAAAGATACGTTCCTCTCCGTCGATATGACCAATGATTTTGCCGGGGAAGAAGGCATGGTGTGCGGAGGAACGATGGATGTGATCATTCGATATGTACCGGGGAAAGTGGAGATTTAGCCCTTCACTTTTCCTATTTACTAACAAGTTTTTCCCACGGTTCATATCCTTTCATATAAGAAAATTCTGTCTCATCGCGGAATCCTTCTAACAGTTTTTCGCGCAATTCGTCTGCATTCCAACGGGCATTTTTCTTAAATTGCAGATGCCGGTATAATTTTGAACCCGAAAAATCTCCAATACTCTCCACATTTTCAAGCAATTGCCTGACCACCTGAAAAGTACCTTCTACATTTTTCTCTGCATATACAACATCAAGCATAGTGGAACACTCACTATATTTTCCCATCTCAAATGTATGGGCGAGTGCTCCCATTTTCTCTGCGAGCACTCTTCCATAGTCAAAATCTTTTTCTTTCAATGCCATACTAAGCAGAAATGAAAATGTAACACCAAGCGTCTGGCTCTGCGAGAGAAGAACTTCTTCTATTGTTTTATATGCTTCTTCGGTTTTTCCCTGCTCTTTGTACAGACGTGCCCTGAATATCTTTTTCATAGGATCATGCTCCCAAAAATAGTTTAAATATTTTTCTGCTGCCACATATTCTTTTTTCCTTAAATAAAAGCCAAACAGAGAATCGGCTGCATGGTACTGTATCTCTTCGTTTTCGTCCTGTAACACCATCTCATACCACGCATTGATCTGTTCGTCATATTGTTCCGGATTCCCGCACGCTCCTGTTATTCTTCCTGCGTCAAGCATTACTGCGATCTGCCAGATTAGCATATTGCAGTTCGCATACTTTTTTGTGATCTGCACCGCCCATTCGTAGGTCTTTTCAAATCCTTCTTTCTCTAATTTGTCACCCATCTGCCGGATAAGTGTCTCAATCTCCATGTCCGTCAGTTTTTCCTGAAAAGACAACAGTGTGTCGAGTGAAATATGCAACAGCCGGGCAATCGGTGCCAACAGTTCGATATCGGGATTCGTGTTTCCATTTTCCCACTTATTCACAGCCGGGGTAGTCACCCCTAACCTTTTTGCCATCTCTTCCTGTGTAAGCCCACATTCTTTTCTGTATTTTCTTATTACACTGCCAATCTGCATTTGTGTCATCTCCTCATATTATAAAAATTCAAAGTTATTTTTCCACAACAATACTCTTGCTTGTTACTGCGTAAAAAGTGTTTGCAGAAGCTTCTGTAAATAAATCATAACAGAAGTTTCGAAGCTGCACAATTGAGGAGTTGTTAATTGTTTTTTCATTTTTTTAACTTTCGCTCAAATTTAAAGATTTTATAAAAAGCAATCTTGTATCTTCTCATTGTGCTGTGTTATAATGAACTAAAGCATATTTTACAAAATCTTCATGACATTTTTGTCATCTATATTCTAAGAACGACAGATTAACCCAAAATAATCTGCGTACTTCATTCGTATCTATGCTTTTTGTTACCCATCAACAATTGAAAAGCAGGAGACGAAATGAACTTGGAATCATAAACAGTTGTATTCTCCTGCTATCAGAAAACAGTTTTTATAATCTGTTCTGCCACATCAGGAGGAAACGATTTATGGCAAAATGCAAAAGAAACCGTAACAAGGACAAAAGAGACTTCACAATTAAAACACTGACAGCAAACCGAAACTACAAGGACACCGTTTTTCGGATGTTATTTTCTGACCGTAAGAATCTGCTCTCACTTTACAATGCGGTGAACCAGAGAGATTACAAAAACCCTGAGGATCTGGAGATCGTGACACTCGAAAATGCTATTTATATGGGAATGAAAAACGATCTGGCATTTATTATAGATACCAATTTATACCTATATGAACATCAATCAACCTACAACCCAAATATGCCACTTCGGGATTTGTTTTATATTTGCAGTGAATATCAGAAACTTGTGGATAAGAAATCACTATTCTCATCCACCTTGCAGAAAATTCCTGCCCCAAATTTTATTGAGTTTTATAATGGTTCAACAGTAATTGCTGACTGTACAGATCTTCGACTTTCCTCGGCATTTGAACATCTGACAGGAGAAGCAAAACTTGAATTAATTGTTACAGTTTTAAATGTCAATGAAGGACACAATGCAGAGCTAATGCAACATTGCAGTACATTAAACGAATATGCACAGTATGTTGCCAGAGTGCGTCACTACGCAACAGACATGCCCTTGAACCAAGCTGTGGAGCGTGCTGTAGACGAGTGTATCCAGAAAGGGATTCTGACGGAATTTCTTACCCGGAATCGAAATGAGGTCATCAGTATGAGTATTTTTGAATATGATAAAGAATTGGAAGAAAAGAAGTTACGGAAAGCAGAATATGAATACGGATTCTCTGAAGGTAAGAAAACTGGATTTCAGAATGCTGCAATGGAAACTGCCAGACGCATGCTGAAATCCAACAAACTTTCTTTGGAAGATATTGCTGATTTTTCCGGTTTATCCATAGACGAAATTAAACAACTGCAAAACACGAAATCATGAAATAATTATCATTTTTCATACAGAATCACAGCAGAGATCACTACTGGAATGAACGATATTTATCAATTTTGCGAGTTCTTCAAATACTTTATCTGCATATAACTCCTTGATCTCATGGCGGCTCATCCGGGTGACCTCTGCATTGTATTCATAGTCATATGTTTTCTCTCCCACAAGAATACAGAAAAATACTTTTCCCTGCATGCTGTCTGCATTATTTGGGTCGACATTTCCGGTCGTACCTGTGATTCCGATCGCAATCTCTGTATGAAGGTTTTTCTGAGCAGTTTCAGCCATCGCCCTCGCACATTGCTTAGAATAAACACCGTGCTCTTTTATAATTTTTTCGTCAACACCGCATAAGATTTTCGTTTTGTTCAGATAAGTGACATAACCTCCCGGAAAAACTGCCGATGCCCCTTCTGTATCCGTGATCATGGATGCAATCAGCCCGGAAGTGCAGCTCTCCATCGTGGAAATCGTGGTATTTGTGTCGATAAGTTTTCTTACGATTTTATCTTTTTCCTGCTGGTTCATTTTGTTCCTTTCCCCTTGAATTTCACTATAAGATGTCTAAAATGGCTTCTCCAACACGCCTTACCCATCTCTCTTATCTCAGCAGCCGTGCGATCTCCTCCTTATAAGGCGGAATTGTCTTTTTCGTTTCACCTTCTGCGCAAAGCCACGGGGTCTCTAAGATTTTTGGCACATCAAGGAACCGCTCGTCATGCACCACCTTATATAAAGGATCAAACCCGATCGTTCCTGCTCCAATATTTGCGTGACGGTCTTTGTGCGCACCGAGAAGATTCAGGCTGTCATTGATATGAAACACTGCAATCTGGTCAAGTCCTAAAACCTCATCGAATTTCTGGAAAACACCGTCATAATCATTAACAAGGTCGTATCCTGCATCGTTTACATGACAGGTATCAAAGCAGACACGCAGACGGTCTTTTTTGTGAACCCCATCATAGATCATTTTCAGTTCCTCAAAAGTGCGTCCAATCTCGCTCCCTTTGCCAGCCATTGTCTCAAGGGCAATGACTACATCATCATCATTAGCATCCAGAACCATGTTCAGGCCTTTTACTGCCTGTGCAATCCCGGCTTCCGTTCCTGCATCCAGCGCAGAACCCGGATGTAACACCAGGATTTTACTTTGCATCGCTGCGGTACGCTTGATCTCTTTTTCCAAAAATCCCACCGCAAGTTCAAATGTTTCCGGCTTTACAGTGTTGGCAAGATTGATGATATACGGTGCATGCACGATGATCTCTTCAATCCCTGCCTTTTTCGCATACTCCCATCCGGCCTCAATATTCAGTTCTGAAATCTCTTTTCTCCTTGTATTCTGCGGTGCTCCGGTATAAAGCATTAAAATATTGGCGCCATAACTTTCCGCCTCCTTCACGGAAGCAAGAAACATTTCCTTTCCAGCCATTCCCACATGGGAACCAAGTTTTATCTGTGACATTTTTGTACTCCTTTTCATCTTTTACTTTACATAGGCGTTTGCGAAACTCTTCATAATCTTCTTTAAATTGTTCAAAATTAACAAAATTTTCGAAAACACGCTTTCGCTACGTGTCGCTGGTAACGGTACTAAGAAGCCAGTCACAACGATTGTTGTACCTGCCTTCAAGTACCGACCGCTCCCCAGTGTTTTCTCAAGCTTTTGTTAATTTTTCACAATTCAATTTAGGTTTCTATGAGTTTCGCAATTGTCTATTTTACTTTACACTGCGGATCAAAAACTTGATCTCTGCACAATATTCCCGCAGCATATTGTTTGGAAGATAGAATTTTGTCGAATCTGCTGCAATTCCACATGCATCAGAGAGCCCCTGTTTTTGGGCGATCTGCAAAGCGCGGAACATATGAAAATCATTCGTGATGATTCCCACTTTTGCACCTTCCGGCAAAAATTTCCGGCTGTACCGCAGATTTTCTTCAGTCGTCTTCGATTGATCTTCCAACAGGATCCGGTCTTTGTCAATTCCATTCTGCATCAGATACTGTGCCATTCCATACGCTTCGGAATAAGGTTCATTTTTTCCCTGACCGCCCGCTACAATACAGACTGTCTCCGGATTCTCATTCAGATATAAAATTGCCTCATCCAGCCGGTATTTCAATACCACACTCGGTTTATCTGCGTGTACCTGTGCACCCAGCACGATCACATAGTCCAGATTTTTTTCTCCCTGCGCATGCATCTGGCGGATCACCATGCCCTCGATCACAAGAAACGACAGAAAAAATACGCCGCATAATATCCCTGATATCCATCTGATCATCTGCGGCATTCTGTCCCATATTCCCATATGAAACAGTCCTGCCAGCACAAAGAGAATCACTGCAATGCCAATCCATACAATAAAAAATTTTGTTCCACCGGAGCCTGCAATCGCCACAGTCAACCCATAAACCAGACAAAGTAATCCCAAAATCAGACAGATGTTCATATATTTTCTCCTCATCCTTCCACCTTTCCTTCTTTTTTCTCATACAGTAAATAAAACTGTTTTTTATCCATAATGTTGAGTGTCACCGCCAAAACGATGGTTGCAACACCAAAAGCCCCCACTGCAAGCCACGCTCGGTCATATCCACTGTTATCAACGATTTTTCCGATCAGAATATTACCCCAGGCAGAAAATGCACCGCTTACCGTATAAATGAACGAATTGACACGTCCCCAGTGCGTGGACGGCATCCGTCTGGTCATATACGGCTGGTTTCCCAGCGTGTTAAACACTTCGCCAACTGTAAAAATAACCATCAGCACAAAATAAAGCGGCATGATTCCCTGTACAAACCGATACCCGAATAATCCTAAAATAATCAGGCTTTCTCCAATCAGAATTTTTCGGACATCTATTATTCTTCCTGCAAAAGTAGTTATAATTGGTGTTGCAATGATCACTACCAATGCGTTTGTGCTTGTCAGCATGCCAAAAATAGCAGCTCCTTTTGCTCCGTATAATGTTTCCATGTTGAGTGGCAGAAGATAATTAAACTGTGCATAGACCAGCCCTCCGAAACCTGCCACCAAAGCATAAATCAGGATTGGCCTGCGTTCCCATAAAATCTTAAATACATGCTCATTCTCCCGTTTTTCCTCGTACTCGCTCACTTTTTTCTTCTCTACCCGAAGCTGTTTTACAAATAAAATAATCAAAAGCGTGGAGGAAAATGTTGCAATTCCGGTAATTATAAATGCCAGTCCCAGATAATTTTCAAATAAAAATCCGGCAATTGTCGGGGAAAGCACAAGTCCTAAATTCATTCCGAGATATTGCAGACTATACGCCTTTTCCCTGCTCTCGCTGTCACTCAGATCTGCAACCAGTGCATCATAGGATGGGCCTTCAATTGTCGCAAACACTCCGGCAAGATAAAAAAGTGCAATGCTATATCCAGACAACGGCAGCAGACCGCAGATAATATAAGAAATAACTGTAACCATATCACAGCATACGATAATTTTTTTACGGTTCATCGTATCTGCCAGTTTTCCGCCAAGCAGCAGCATTGGAAACTGCAAAATGGACATTGCCATTGTGATGGTGGCAATCGTTGTCGCATTATATCCTAATTTATTTTTCAAAATCAAAGTGAGAAGCGGCCAGATCAGGGAACCCATACTGGTCACAACTCTGCCAAAGAACAGAATGTAAATCTCCTTGCTCAGATTTTTATATTGCTGTATAAATTTCATTTTCCAAACTCCATCCCATTTCTTTTGTAAATCCATTACTTTCCAAATTCCCAGAAAGCAACCGCACTCGCCGCCGCTACGTTTAAAGAATCCACTCCATGGCTCATTGGGATTTTTACTGTATAGTCACAGTCTGCCATAGTCTCTGCAGCCAGACCGTCTCCCTCAGTTCCTAAAATAATTGCAAGCTTTTCTTCTTCATGTAATTTTTCATCATCAATACGGACAGAATCATTCCGAAGTGCCATGGCAACCGTCTTAAATCCATACTCATGCAATAAGTCCATCCCACCCTGTGGCCAGGAGACATTTTTATTTTCAATGTAAGTCCACGGCACCTGAAATACTGTTCCCATGCTCACACGGATTGCCCTGCGGTAAAGGGGATCACTGCACGCAGACGTCAACAGCACCGCATCCATATTTAATGCCGCTGCTGACCGGAAAATCGCTCCTACATTTGTTGGATTTACAACATTTTCCAGCACTGCGATGCGCCTTGCATTTTTACAGATTTCCTCTGCCGAAGGCATTGCAGGACGGTGCATGGCACACAGCATTCCCCTTGCAAGTTTATATCCTGTGATCTGTTCTAACACCTCAAGTTTTGCTGTGTAAACCGGTATGTTTTTGCATTGTGCAATGATATTTTTTCCACAGGTATCGAAATCCTTCTGCTCCATCAAAAGGGAGATGGGCTCACATCCGAACTCTAATGCTCTCTCGATCACCTTTGGGCTTTCAGCAATAAAAATTCCCGGTGCCGGTTCATAATAATGCAGTAACTGCGCCTCATTGAGGCTTGTATACACCTGTAATTCAGGCAAAGTCAAATCTGTAATTTCTATTCTGTTCATTCTGTTATGGATTGCAGTTTTTACATGGATCATATCCATATGCAATCGCTTCCTCTCTCGTTCCTGTAAATTCCGCATAATTTTCCGGTTTGATTTTCTCTACACTGTAACATCCCGGCTTATGGAATTTATGCGTGTTCGTGTTCAGTACATATGTCTGCGTTTCTTCGGACTGTGAAGTTTCTTCCTGCGCACTGGTATCATTTACAATTGTTCCGTCCGCAGAGCTTTCCCCTGTTGCATAATCAATCGACACACCCGGCTGAACATTATATGCAAAAACGCAGAATAAAACGCCTTCTCCGTTGTCTTCAACCGATTTTCCCTCCATCAGCACGCCTGCCGCCAGAAGGTTATCACCCTCAAAAACCGGCGTCACACGATACATAACGTGTTGATCTGTCTCTTTCACATAGTCCGCTACCATATTTTCAAATGGAAGCATTCCTTCTATGTTCAAATATCTGGTTCCGGTAATAAGATTTTTTTCATTTGCATTTTCTCCTGTAAGCTGATATCCAATCAGATGACAGCGGTTATACAAATATTTTCCATCGACAAAATCATATTTCACAGTATGCCAGCCGGTCGGCTTTACCGCACCAATATTTCCACGCTCCTCCGCCGGCATCAGATCCTGTCCCACGCTCGCCACACAGACCGTGCATCTTCCAAGCGGATCCAATTCTCCATACGTCTCATAGGAAGCACTGCTCAACTCTTCCTCTGTAAAAAAAGGAACGTTATCATTGACTGCAACATATGCCTTTCCATCATATGCCGGAACGGCTGCAAAATCAAATGTTTCTGCGATTGTCGTTGCATTTTCCTGTGTACTCTGTGCTGATTCTGTCATTCCACATCCAGAAGCAAACTGCATCGTCAATGCGAGACAAATCACCATCGCCAGTGCTCTCATATTATTTTTCCATTTTAAAATTTCTCTGTTCTTCCTCATTGTCTTACTCTTACAAAACACTTTTCGTTCTGCTTTTTCTCCTTCTACTCTCTGCAATAAATTTCTTTTGTAATTTTTTCATGTGAAAAACCAGAAAACTCTTCTGTTTCTGTCAGTTTCCATTCGGCTCCTATCTCAACAGAAACATCTGCGGGATACACTCTGTTCCACCGATAGATTATGAACTGCTCAATTCGCTCGTCACCTGTATCCAATGTCTCCAATTCCTGAAAAACATATTCTCCTTTTTTCGCTTCCTCTTTTGGATTTTCACTGATTTCTAAATTCGAAACAGCTTGAAACAACTTCCGGCTGTAATCAGTTATCCAAAGTTTCTTTTCTCCAACTGTTTTTCTGATATCTTCCGCTACGATGCGGTCCTGCGACTGCCTTCTGTGATTGAAGGCAAGTCCGTTATTGTCGTCTAAGCATATGATGATGTACATTGCGGTGCTCCTTATATTTGTTTAATACTCAAGTTCTATCATATCGTTTTTTCGTTCTTTTGCCAATAAAATTATATCTTTTTCCACTGCTTGATACGTTCCACTTGACCACTGCTGAATAAAAATAGCACCTGACAGATTTTTATTTCCGTCAGATGCTATATGAACACTACACTTTTATTTCATTACACTAATTTCTTTTCTTTCTTTTAAAACATTTGCTAATTTATAATAAACTATCATTATAGTTTATCACCTCAATATTATATTCTCCATTTTAACAGAAAAGGAACTGCCTTACGACAATTCCAATTCATTAATTAAAATAAATCACTATGCGTTCCAGTGTCTAGTAAGATATAAAATTAATTCGTCTTCTATATACTTATATACTAACAACCAATCTGGTAATATGTGACATTCTCTATATCCTTCCCAGTTTCCATGCAAATCTTGACCCTTATTTTTCTCTTCTAGCTTTTCTCCATTAGCAAGTTTTTTGATAATCTGATTAATTAACTCAATGTCATAACCTCTGCTTTTGCATAATTTTAAATCTTTTTCAAACTTTGTTGTCGGTTGTACTTCATATTTCATCCAAGAATATCCTCCATCATTTTATCAACGTCATCATACGTTTTTCTCACTTCTGGATGATTAATTAAATACTCCGTTTCTGCCATTGCTTTTAAGGTTTCAATATTAGGTGCTTCATTCATATCTGGCTTAAATGGCAACGCTTGTTCTCTTACCGCCTGTTTTGCAGCCATTGTAAAGAAAGTTGTCATATCAAGACCTAAATTAGACATAAGTTCCTGTAATTGAGCCTTTAAAGTTTCATCAATTCTCATAGTTACATTCGTATTTGCCATATATATCACCTTCCTTTAATTATATTATAGTTCCCATTTTATCCATTGTCAATACAATGTTATAACATCGCACATGTAAATCTATTATTTACATATTTCCATTTTACACAATATCACCCAACAACTCAATTACTTCGTCAAGTTTCTCACTCGCTTCTTCCATATTATCAATTGCATCTTCAGAACACATTCCTCTATAGCTGCTCTGTAATCCTTCTGGCATATTATCAAATGCGTCCTGTTCTTCACTTAATATAGAAGATAACTCAATGTTACGGTAAAGGTATTCAAATCCACAGAAAACGCATATATGGATCTAAGGACAGTGCTTTAAAAGCTATCGGTAAGCAATTTGAAAATAAAATTGTCCCAAGCAAGGATAAATTAAAATGGAACGCACAAATGTTATAAAAGTTATAGGGTATACACCGATCTTAATTGAACTGTGTATACCCTATTTTTTTACGATTTTGCAAAAGTTCTTTGCAGTTGAATTATTTTCCCACAATCTCATCCGTATTAATAAACTGGAACGGTGTCGTCTGATACACGTAATAGTTCAGCCAGTTTGAATAGAGAATGTTTCCATGTGATCTCCACTGCAGTCTCGGTTTCTGTGTGTCATCATCATTCGGATAATAATTGACAGGCATTTTGATGTCAAGACCTTTATCCTTATCACGTTTGTACTCCTTGTCGAGGGTAACCCGGTCATATTCCGGATGTCCCATCACAAAAATTTTACGTCCCTCATCTGCAATGGCAAGGAACACGCCGGCTTCCTCTGATTCTGCTAAAATCGTCAGTTCCTTCACGGCACGGATATCCTCTGCACGCACTTCAGTATGTCTCGAATGCGGTGCCATAAAATAGTCATCAAAGCCTCGGACAAGCGGTACTTTACGGTTCATCACATGATGCTCATACACACCGAATTTTTTCTCCGGAAGCAGATATTTCTTCAAACCGTAATGATAATAGAGCCCTGCCTGCGCGCCCCAGCAGAGATGTAAGGTAGAGGTGGCATGTGTCTTGCTCCACTCAAAGATCTCGCACATTTCATTCCAGTAATCCACCTCTTCATATTCCATCTGTTCCACCGGCGCTCCGGTAATGATCAGACCATCAAAATAACGATTTTTAATGTCTGCAAAAGTCTCATAAAACTTATTCAGATGACTCATTGATGTGTTTTTTGACTCATGGGAAGACACTGCTACAAACGTCACATCTACCTGTAACGGTGTGTTTGAAAGCGAGCGTAAAAGCTGAAGCTCCGTATCTTCCTTTAACGGCATCAGGTTTAAAATTGCAATGTTGATTGCTCTGATATCCTGATGTGTCGCACGATTTTCGTCCATAACAAATATATTTTCCTTTTCCAATATTTCCTTTGCCGGCAAATCACTCTGTGTCTTAATTGGCATATCTTCTTACAAACCCTTCCTCGCGATCAGAATCGCTCTCCTATTTTCGACAGTATATCCTGCTATATCTTCCAGTACAGTAAAAACTAAATTCCAAGCATTTCTTTCAACTGTTCTTCTGAAATAACAGGAATTCCAAGTTCCTGTGCTTTAGTCAGCTTGCTTCCTGCATTTTCTCCCGCAAGCACGTAATCTGTTTTTTTTGAGACAGAACCGGAAGCCTTTCCACCATATTTTTCGATCAGCTCAGACGCTTCTTTTCGTCCTAATGTCGGCAGTGTTCCTGTTACTACAACCGTCTTTCCTGTCAGAACAGATTCCACCGTCTCTGTCTCTTCCGCCCGCATATTCACGCCATACTCTTTCAAGCGGTCTAAAATTTCGATATTTTTTTCATCTGTAAAGAAATTCCGGATACAAAGCGCACTCACTTCTCCGATATCATTGACCTCTGTGAGCTGTTCAACGGAAGCTTCCTCTAAATGATCCATATCTTTAAAATACTTCATGATCGCTTTTGCAGCTGCCTTTCCCACGTTTGGAATCCCAAGTCCGGTGAGAAGCTTATAGGCATCGTTCTCTTTTGATTTCTCGATTGCATCCAAAAGCTTATCCGTATTTTTTTCTTTTCCGATAATTCTCTGATCGATCAATTCATCGCGATGTGTCTTTAGTACAAAAACATCAGCGACATTATTAATATACCCTAAACGGACAAGTTCTTCAATATAAACCGTACCAAAACCTTTGATGTCCATTGCGTCACGCCCTACAAAGTTGATAATATGGCGTTCCAACTGTGCCGGACAGTTTGGCGATGTACATTTAATATCCGCAGTGTCTTTCTCTCTCTCTGTCTTTGCACCACAAACAGGACAGACATCCGGGATTACAAACCGCTTCCAGTCAGAAGGTCTTTTCTCTTTTTTCACTTCCTTGATCTTCGGAATGATCTCCCCCGACTTATAAACTACAATTGTATCTCCAATCCCGATATCCAGATCATCAATAAAATCCTGATTGTGCAAAGTTGCCCTGGAAACAGAAGTTCCGCAGAGGCGCACCGGCTCAAACACAGCTGTCGGTGTGATTCTTCCGGTTCTTCCTACCGAAAGTTCAATATTTAATAGTCTGGACTCTTTCTCCTCCGGTGGATATTTGTATGCGATTGCCCAGCGCGGTACTTTGGATGTTTCTCCCAACTGCTCACGGTCAGAAAAACGATTGATCTTCACCACAGCGCCGTCAATATCATATGCCAGATTTCCGCGGTTTTCACCAATTGCCGTGATCGCATCCCACACTTCCTCTGCGGTCGTGCAGACTTTGTAATCGTCTATGACATGGATCCCCTGCTTTTTCAAAAATTCATATCCTGCAGTATGAGTTGCAAACTCCATGCCACGCACCTGCTGGATATTGAAAATAAACATGGAAAGATCCCGCTCTTTCGTCACCTTGCTGTCTAACTGGCGGAGTGTTCCCGCTGCACAGTTTCTTGGATTGGCAAACACTTTTTTTCCAAGAAGTTCCTGTGTCTCATTTACCTTTTCAAATGCAGCGTTTTTCATGTATACTTCGCCGCGGATCTCCAGATACTCCGGTTTGTCTTTTAACTTCTGTTTTACGTCTTTGATCACTTTCGCATTCGCAGTGACATCCTCACCGAAATTAATGCCGTCCCCTCTGGTTTCCGCCAGTATTAATTCTCCGTTCTCATAACGCAGTGACATGGAAAGTCCGTCAATTTTATACTCCACAACAAATTCCGGATGATCTAACTGTTTCTGCATTTCCTCCACGAAGTTAAATACTTCCTCTTTGGAAAAAACATCCTGAAGACTTAACATTGGAACATTGTGGCGCACAAGCACACCCGCTTCTCTTTTTGCTGTTCCACCAACACGCTGTGTCGGAGAATCCGGCGTGACAAGCTCCGGGTGCTCTTTTTCCAGGTTCCTCAGTTCCTGCATCATCATGTCGTATTCATAATCTGAAATCTCAGGACTGTCCTGATTATAATAGCGGTCAATATGATATTCGAGTGTTTTCTTTAACTCGGCAATTCTCTCTTCTGCTGACATTTTTTTCATCCATTTCTACTTTTTTGATTTTTCTTTCATGCGCTCACTTTTGGGATATTTCTTCGGAATGACCGTCTCATTGGAGGAATCTTTAATTAATGATAAAAGCTGTCTGTACTCCTCCGTTGTAACATCCCGGTAGGTTCCAACCGGAAGGTCTCCAAGTTCAATATTCATGATTCTTGTACGAACAAGTTTCTCCACACGATAACCGAAATATTCACACATCCGTCTGATCTGGCGGTTTAGTCCCTGTGTCAAAATAATCTTAAACTGTTTCTTTCCAATCTGTTTTACATGACATTTTCTGGTCATTGTATTCAGTTCAGCAAGCGGCACTCCGTTTGCCAGACCATGGATAAAACTCTCGGTGACTGGTCTGTTGACTGTAACAATGTACTCTTTTTCATGCATATTCCCGGAGCGCATCATTTTATTGACAATATCACCGTTGTTCGTCAGTAACAACAGCCCTTCTGAATCTTTATCCAGACGTCCGACCGGATAGATGCGCTTCGGGTAATTAATATAATCGATCACATTGTTTTTTTCGCGCTTTTCTGCGGTACAGACAATGCCAACCGGTTTGTGGAACGCAATTAAGATCATTTCCTCTTCTTTTAAAACTTTCTTTCCCTGAAACAAAACCGACTGTCCTGGCAATACTCTTGCGCCTGTTTTCGCAACTTTTCCATCAATGGTAATATTTCCAAGTTCAACCTGACGGTCTGCCTCGCGTCTGGAACATACCCCTGCTTCGCTCAAAAATTTATTGATACGGATTCCGTTTTCTTCCATACTTTTCCTTTTCCTGTCATTATTCCATATGATTCTATTTTGTACAGCTTCAAATAACTACAAAAACGGAGACTTCAATTTGCTGGAAGCCTCCGTAGCATTCTGTTACTTTTTTATTTTAATAAATCGGTCTTGACATAACCTGTCTTATTCTTCCAGGTTACTTTTGTCCAGCCTTCTGCATAACTCATCACAACCGTTACCTTCTCTCCGGCATAGGCAACTCCGACTTTGTCTGCTGTCTCGCTCATGGAAGACCGGATGTTCGTTGTGTTGGAGAGCATGATCGTTGTGCCCTCTGTCAATGCTTCTGATGCCGCTGTCTCAGAAACATTCTCCGGTGCTGCTGCTGATAAAAATTCACTCTTAATATAACCTGTTGTACCGTTGTAATCAACAATACTCCAGTCTCCTTCTGTACCGGTTCTGGTAAGTGCCGTTCCTTTTTCAACAGAGCCAAGCTTGTCTGCTGAGGTATCTGCACCTGACCGGACATTTACTTTGTCTGTTGTGTATACAGTTTCTGTTGCAGGTTCTGCAGGTGTTTCTTCTGCAGGTGTTTCTTCCGCCGGAGTTTCCTCAGCAGGAGTCTCTGTTGCAGGAACCTCTTCCGTTGCAGGCACTTCTTCTGTACTCTCTGTTGCGTCTGCCACAATAGTATTACGCCACTCGGTGATCGCATTTGGAATAGTCGTTGCACAGAGATTCAACAGGTTCTCGTCTGTTGACAATGCAGCTTCGTATTTCTGCTGGATATCATTCTGTAATTCAATGACATCATCGCTGTTGTAGAAGTTCGTGATAAGGTTGCGGATGCTTGTATCCAACGCACTCTCCTGTCTGGACAGGTTGTACTCACTGTAAAGATTATCAATGTAAAGACTTCCATCGTCATTTGTTCTGACATAGAAGAAATAAAGCCCCGGTGCAGGTGTTTCCACTCCCATAAACTTCACATTCAGGCTGACATTTACCATATAAGAATTGCTGTCAAGCCCGGACTTTGTATAGCAGTTAATGTCCTGATACTGCTCAATGTACTGACTGATCAGTGTGATATAACTCTGCTCATTCTGTGTGATCGGTGTTGCCAGTGTCTGTAATGTGACAAGATCTCCGGATGCATAAGCAGTAAAGTAGCTGTTGATCAGCTCATTGACTGCCGGAACTGCATTTTCCTCATATGCTTCTTCTGTCACAACCGTCTCAGTAACCGCCACATTATTATCGTCTGCGTTTCCGATTCCATTTCCCGTGAATTTCACTAAAATAAGTAAAAGCACAACAAACAGTGCTCCTGCCACGAAATATCTGGCATTCTTTTTTACAAATTCTACCATTTTCTGAATATCTATGTTATTTGATTTATTATCCTGATTCGTTGAAGCCATTTTTACCAAACCTTTCTGTCACAGACCCGAATTTTGTCTGCGGTATCTATTATGAAAAATGTAATTGTTTCCTATCTGCAATTACAAAAAATTAATCTAACAAACATATTACATAATAGCATTATCTCTGTTTATTGTCAACGAATGGCAGGCTTTTCCAATTCTTAATATTTTATTTCAGAGCAAAAAAAGATGCCACTACTGACATCTTTTTACTGCGCCTGGCGGGAATCGAACCCGCAGCGTCGGAGTCGGAGTCCGATGTTTTATCCATTAAACTACAGCCGCATATATTTTTTTATCTGTTTCACAAACATCCTATTTATCATAGCAGATAAAAATGTAAATTTCAAGAGATTTTTATGCATTCAAATCTTTTAATATCTCAGTTTCCAGCTCCTCTTTCTGCTCCGCTGAAATTGGCAGAATAAAAACACCGACTTTTACTGCTGTCTCGCTAACACTCTGCCCTATCAAAAAGCGCCTGTCCTCCTCTGTGACCTGTCCGCTCATGTATGCACGTATCACTGCATTCAATCTCGTAAATAAAGTGATAAGTTCCCGAAAACGGTTTTCTTTTCTCAGATAGCAATGCCCCGTCCGTTGTAATTCCTGATCCATGGTTGCAATGATCTGCATGGAAAGTTTCAGCTCGCCTGTGATGTCGGATGCCTCCATCAGAACATCCGGCCGCTTTTTTAACATTTCCGCAAAATACGTTTTTGCACCAAAAACATCCATAGAAAAGAAGTAACTCGCAAGCTGTTCTTTCATCTCGCGTGTCTCTGCCTTTTCTCCTAACATGCCCACTTTGCACTCATAAACCTTCAGATGATTTACGCGCACCCACACAAGCAGCAGGAACTCAGAAATAAATCCAAACACCCGTTTGTGATAATCGTCCTCTCCATTTTCCAGACAGATCCGCTTCTGCACCTCAAAAAAAATGTGAAACAGCCATTCACAGTATGTATCAAACCATTTTTTCGATGTGACGATCATATTGCCAAAATACGTTTCCGTTCCGTTCTCGAGCTGTACAAATGTATCGTAATATTCCGGGTAGAGTTCTTTTATCACCTCTCCTGTCATATCGAGAGCATGAATATTATGATTTGTCGCAAAACCATAATGATAGGAGTTGTTCAGCACCACCCTTTTGGTCGTGATCAGATCATAGTCCTTTAAAAGCTCCAGATACTCTGCCTCTGTAAAAATTTTTTCCTGCTCATTCAAAAGATACCTTCTGTAGTGACAGGTTCCTACATATTTATATGTGTGTACATTTTTCCATATCCAATACAATCCGGTCAGTTCACTGTAATAACAGTTTTCCGCAGAAATGTTGTCTCCCGTGTTGTCACAGAGGTAACCAAGATCCTCTTTTTCCTCCCTGCCCACCTGAAGCGGCTGGTACATTTTATCTTGTGGTACTTCAAATTTTTTATGTGTCAGTGCAAAAATTTTTATCTTCATGTGAAACACCTGTCTTTAAAGCATGTTATCGAAAACTTCCGACACTCATTTTACACCATGTTCGGTTTTTATCATAGTGTTTAATTCTTTTAAAAGCGTGGCTGATTTTTTTAACTGCTCCTGTTCCTCCTCATCGAGTTCGATCGGCACAACTGCCTCCACACCATCTTTTCCGACGATTGCAGGCATACTGATGACCACATCTTCCATACCATAAATTCCGTGCATCATGGAAGACACTGGGAGAATGGACTGCTCGTTTCTTATGATACACTCGCAGATTCTTTTTACCGCCATCGCAATTCCGTAGTAAGTTGCCTGTTTTCTCTGAATGATCTCATAGGCACTGTTTTTCACTTCCTCATAAATTTTATCCTCGGATTCCTCGTGAAAATAATGTCCGCGCATCTCACAGAACGCATCGAGCCGCACACCGGAAACGTTTGCATTTGACCAAGCTGCCAGCTCGCTGTCCCCGTGTTCACCGATGATAAACGCATGCACACTGCGGTTGTCGACCTTCAAATGTTCCCCGATCAGATATTTTAATCTTGCCGTGTCAAGCACCGTTCCAGAACCAAGCACTCTGTTCTCCGGGAAACCGGACAGTTTTAACGCTGTGTAAGTGAGAATATCCACCGGATTTGAAACGATAAGAAGCATGCCCTCGCAGTTTCGCTTTGCGATTTCCGGGATGATTGTTTTATAAATTTCCACATTTTTGTGGATGAGATCAAGCCTCGTCTCGTCCGGCTTCTGATTTGCCCCCGCCGTAATGATGATAATCGCCGCATTGACAATGTCATCGTAAGTTCCGGCATATAGCCGGATCGGCCTTGCAAACGGAAGTCCATGTGCGATATCCATCGCCTCACCTTCCGCTTTTTCCCTGTTTACATCGATCATTACCATCTCGGAAAAAATGCCGCTCTGCATTAATGCAAACGCAGAGGACGAACCTACAAATCCACAGCCGATCATGGCGGCTTTTCGAATATTTACCATAATAAAATCACCTTATCGTTGTTTATAATGTTTACGATAATTTTTGAGAGGTAAATCTACGCACTGAAATATGAGGGAATGCAATCAAACTTTCGGAGACACGCTCCCGCTACGTGTCGCTCGCAGCGGTACTAAGAACTCACATCCTGCATTTTATTTCTGATAAATCAGAATAAAACGCAGAATCTGACTTCTAAGAACCGGCGGCTCCACAGTGTCTCCTTCTCTTTTGATTGCATTCCCTCATATCATATACATATTGAAACCTCTCAAAAATCATCTTATTCGCTACTATCATGCCCGATTCGGTGAATTTTATGTGTCACAACACACAGGATTGGTATGGGTTATGACATACGAACATATATTCGTTTTTAGTTTACAGATTTCCTCGAGTTTGCTATAATTGATGTAATGTAAAGCTCGAAACTCGTACATAATGTAGAACGCGTTTCGCACAAACCATTATGATACCAGGAGGAATCTGTATGCACTCTCTCATTTTTCATGTCGATGTGAACTCTGCCTTTTTGAGCTGGGAATCGGCGAAACGCCTGCGTGATAACCCGGATGCACTGGATTTAAGAACCATCAACGCCGTAATCGGCGGCGATGAAAAGATGCGCCACGGAGTGGTCCTTGCAAAATCTCCTTCTGCGAAGAAATACGGCATTATGACCGGCGAACCTTTATCCCATGCCAGACAAAAATGCCCGGATCTTGTCATTGTTCCGCCGGATCATGAACTATATGCTGCTTCCTCCCGAAAATTTATCGGCATTCTGGAAGAGGTTGCCCCGGTGATCGAACAGTGCAGCATTGATGAGGCATTCTGCGACATGACCGGAACGGAAAAACTCTACGGTGATCCCGTTGTTTTCGCAACAAAATTAAAAGACCGGATTTATAAGGAGCTTGGCTTTACCGTCAATATCGGTATCTCGACAAATAAACTTTTAGCAAAGATGGCATCTGATTTTGAGAAGCCGGACCGCGTGCATACTCTTTTCCCGGAAGAGATGGCGGCAAAGTTCTGGCCGCTCCCTGTGGAATCGTTATACGGCTGTGGAAAAACCACTGCAAAAAGACTGCGCTCTCTTGGGATCACAACCATCGGCGCACTTGCAAAAGCAGACCGCCAGATGTTACTCTCCAATTTTAAATCCCAGGGCGATTATCTGTGGGAATCCGCCAATGGGATCTCCTCCTCTGCCGTGACTGCAGAATCTCCTGCCAACAAGGGTTATGGCAACTCGGTCACTCTGCCTTACGATGTCACAGATACAGAAAACGCGCACCACATTCTGTTATCTCTCTGTGAGACTGTGGGTGCGCGCATCCGTTATGATAAAGCCTACATCAGCGTGGTGCAGGTTCAGATTGTGGATAATGACTTTCATCACCGCTGTAAGCAGCTATCCCTGCCTTCTGCCACTAACGTGACCGAAAAGATTTATGAGGCAGCCTGCAAGGCATTTGATCAGGGCTGGGATCACGCTCCCATCCGGCTGCTCGGTGTCTCTACGAGCAAAGCAACCGACGAAAGCTATGAGCAGTATAATCTTTTCGATCAGGATAGGTTTGAGCGGTTGTCCAAATTAAATTCTGCTATCGATAAAATCCGTGATAAGTATGGGGATGATGCAATCGTGCGTGCCTGTTTTGCGGAAACGCACAAAAATTAAGCTACAACATCCTCAAACTGGGAATTATAAAGGTTCGCATAGAAACCTCCTGCTGCGAGAAGTTCCTCATGTCTTCCCTGCTCAATGATATCTCCATCCTTCATGACAAGAATCAAATCTGCGTCACGGATCGTGGAAAGTCTGTGTGCAATGACAAAGCTGGTTCTTCCCTTCATCAGGTTATCCATTGCCTTCTGGATCTCAATCTCGGTTCTTGTATCTACCGAAGAAGTTGCCTCATCTAAAATCAGGATCTTATTGTCTGCAAGGATTGCTCGCGCAATGGTCAGAAGCTGTTTCTGTCCCTGCGATACATTGCTTGCATCCTCGTTTAATTCCATCTGGTAACCACCCGGCAGCGTCTTGATGAAATGATCTGCTCTCGCTGCCTTCGCTGCCGCGATCACTTCCTCATCCGTTGCATCCAGCCGGCCGTACCGGATATTTTCCATGATTGTTCCCTTGAACAGCCAGGTATCCTGCAATACCATTCCGAATGCATCACGCAGTTCCCTGCGGTTGAAATCCTTGATATTATGTCCATCAAGACAGATTGCTCCGCTGTTTACATCATAGAAACGCATAAGCAGTTTTACCATCGTCGTTTTTCCGGCTCCGGTTGGTCCTACGATTGCGATTTTCTGTCCCGGTTTTACGCTGGCACTGAAATCATTGATGATGATCTGCTCTGGATTGTATCCAAAATGGACATGATCAAATGTCACTGCACCTGTAATTTTCGAAACATCCGCCGGATGTTCTACAATCTGCTCTTCTTCCTCTTCCTCCAAAAACTCAAATACACGCTCGGATGCTGCAGACATAGACTGTACCTGATTGATCACCTGCGCGATCTGCTGGATCGGCTGTGTGAAGTTTTTCACATACTGGATGAACGCCTGGATATCACCGATTGTGATCGTGCCACGGATTGCAAGCAGTCCACCTGTCAGGGCAACACAGGCATAACCTAAGTTTCCGACAAACATCATGATTGGCTGCATCATACCGGACAAAAACTGTGATTTCCATGCGGAATCATAGAGAATATCATTCGTTTTCTCAAACTCTTCAATCGTATCTTTCTCGCGGTTAAATGCCTTGATGACAAGGTGACCACCGTATACCTCTTCCACCTGTCCATTGATGTGTCCTAAATACTCCTGCTGCGCACGGAAATATTTCTGCGATTTTTTTGTCACAAATCCAATCAGTCCCATGGAGATTGGTAAGATCACAAGTGCAATAAGTGTCATAAGCGGTGAAATACTGAGCATCATCACAAGCACGCCGATCAGTGTTGCAACGGATGTAATGATCGTGGTAATACTCTGGTTCAGTCCCTGTCCCAACGTATCTACATCGTTGGTGATACGGGACAATACCTCGCCGTAAGTACGGCTCTCGAAGTATTTCATCGGCATGCGGTTGATTTTTTCTGAGATTTCTTTTCTGAGCTGGTAGCACACTTTCTGTGTGATCCCGGTCATGATCCATCCCTGGATAAAGTTGAAAACCGCACTGCACAGATACAGACCAAGCACAAACAAAAGAATGCTTCCAATCTTTCCAAAATCAATGCTTCCGGTTCCCTGAATTTTCGCCATCAGACCTTCCGATAATGCAGTGGTCGCTTTTCCTAAAATTTTCGGTCCTGCAACATTAAATATGGTAGAACATGCTGCAAAAAACATGACAACAAAAATTGCAGCTTTGTATTTTCCGATATAGCTCATCAGCTTTTTGATGGATTTTTTGAAGTCCTTCGGTTTCTCGCCCGGCTGCATGCCATGTCCCATCGGTCCTCTTCTCCGTGGCTGATGTGTTTTAACTTCCTGTTCTCTACTCATTCAAAGCCACCTCACTTTCCTCAAGTCCAAGTTCTTTCGCGGATAACTGTGATTTTGCAATCTGCCGGTAAACTTCGCATGATTTTAACAGTTCTTCATGTGTACCCTTGCCGACAATTTTTCCGTCATCGAGCACTAAAATCTGCTCTGCATGTAAAATGGTACTGATACGCTGTGCCACGATGATCACAGTACTGTCTTTTACATTCTCAGCAAGCGCTTTTCGCAGTGCCGCGTCTGTCTTTAAATCGAGCGCCGAGAAACTGTCATCGAAAATAAAGATTTTCGGATCTTTTGCAATCGCCCTTGCAATCGCAAGACGCTGTTTCTGTCCACCGGAAACATTGCTTCCGCCCTGCGCGATTGCACTCTCATACTTGTCATCCTTCGCCTCGATAAACTCTGTTGCCTGTGCAATCTCTGCCGCTTTCTTAATCTCCTCGTCTGTCGCATCATCTTTTCCAAAACGAAGATTCGAAGCGATCGTTCCGGAGAATAAAACACCTTTCTGTGGAACGAAACCAATCTCATCACGAAGATCAGACATCGTAATGTTACGGATATCTTTTCCATCGAGTGTAATACTTCCGTCTGTCACATCATATAAACGTGGAATCAGATTGACCAGTGTGGATTTACCACAACCGGTACTTCCAATGATCGCAGTGGTCTGTCCCGGTTCCGCTGTAAAATCAATGTCATGAAGCACATCTTCCTCCGCACCCGGATATTTGAAATTCACATGGGAGAATTTCACAACTCCATTGTGTGTTGTCACTTTTTCCGGCTCTTTTGCGTCATGGATCGAGGATTCTGTCTGAATGACCTCATCAATACGGTCTGCTGCAACGGCTGCACGAGGAAGCATGATCGACATCATCGTGAGCATTAAGAATGACATAACGATCATCATCGAATAAGTGATAAACGCTGTCATTGCGCCGACCTGCATCGTTCCTGCATCAATTTTGTGGGCACCCACCCAAACGATACCAACGGAAAGAACATTCATGATCATCATCATTCCCGGCATCATAAAAGTCATGACACGGTTGGTAAACAGCATTGTTTTTGTCAGGTCTTTGTTTGCCACATCAAAACGTTCTTCCTCTTTTTTCTCCCTGCCGAAAGCACGGATGACCGAAAGACCGGTCAGAATCTCTCTGGATACCAGATTGATATTATCCACCAGCTTCTGCATCAACTGGAACTTTGGCATGGCAACTGCCATCAGCACCATCACATAACCAAGGATCACAAGGATCGCAAGGACAATGATCCATCCCATTCCGGCTCCGGTCTGCACGACTTTTAACACACCGCCAATGCCTAAGATCGGTGCATACGCTACCATACGAAGCAGCATAACCGAAACCATCTGGATCTGCTGGATATCATTCGTGCTTCTTGTAATCAGGGAAGCTGTGGAAAATTTATCCATCTCCGCATTAGAAAATCCAACAACCTGTTTAAATACTTTCTCTCTTAATGTTCTTCCGATGCCTGCACCGACACGGGAGGCAAAGAAGCCCACTAAAACCGTCACGATTCCGATCATCAGCGCCATGCCGACCATTTTCAGTCCGGCTGTGACAAGATAACTTTTCTGAATCTTTTCCACGTCAATTCCTGCCGCTTTATCGCAGGATACCGCATAGGCTGCGCCCATGGATTTCACAAGGGAACTTCCCATTGTATCAATGGTCTCTTCCATGCTGTCTCTCATGGAAAGTAAGGTGTCTTTTTCCAGAGTACCGGCATCTGCCCCGGTCGGTTTTGCAACATGCTCTTTTACTGCAGAGTCTTCCATCGCACTCATCTGATAATTCATAATGAGCGGAACTGCCAGTGTGTCATCGATCTCGTTTAATTCTGATCTGGATGTCACCTGCAGCCGGTAAATATCACCGTCTTTCTCATAGATACTCTCCCAGAGATCTGCCTCCTCATCCGTCATGAATAACTCTGCCGTTTCAAACTCATCCGCAGTCAATGCCTCCGGCACTACATGTTCCACACCATAGTTCTGGATACCAACATCAATGATATCCGATGTGTAAGACGGTAGTGACAGATCACACCATGCCTGCACAAAGAGTAACGCAATGATAATCACAATTGATTTCCAATATGGAATCATATTTTTAAAAATCTTACTCATGTTCCCTTTCCTTTCTTCTGCCTTGCCCTTTTCTAGCTTCAATCTCTTTTTCCGCAATATGATAAATGTTATCCAAATAAGAAATCAGGTGTTTCATATCTGCCTCATCCACCTGTGACATCACAGATTTGCCGAAGTCCGCCATGATCTGCCTTGCTTCCTCTGTCAGACGTTCTCCCTCTGCAGTCAGTTCCACATACGTATTCCGTCTGTCATTTTTATTGATATTCCGCTCCACATATCCGCGCTCTTCTAACCCTTTTAAAGTTCTGGAAATCGCGGATGGAAGCATTTTCGCTCTGGATGCAAGTTCCGAAATGGTAATCTTTCCATTCTCCCCTTTATCCATAATCGTACACATTACGAAAAAATCTGTCCTGTTGATCATCGGAAACATCTCCGCAAATTTCAGCTTGCGGAACTGATTCATCGCGCGGAACAGTTCTTCATATAATTTATCCATAATTCACTCACCACCTGCTATTATTTAACATTGTTATATATTGCATGTGTCAAATAATAACACCGGCAAATATCTATGTCAAGAAATTTGCCGGTGTTTCCATTTATTTTCTCTTTTGTTTATACTTATTTAATAATTTTATGCATTTTCTCCAAAATATCAGCCACCTCATGCATCTCCATCTGACCTGGTGCACTCGCTTTTTTGTGTGCCGCAAAAGTGACCGCTGCGCCAAAACTCTCGCCGCACAGCCTGCTGATCATCCCCATCTTTCCCATGGACATTGTGATGACCGGCGTGTCCGGATTCTCTTCCTTAAACTCATTCGTCACAGATAAAAGTTTTAAAACATCCTCCATATTCTGTGGCATAACTGCAAGTTTTACAATATCTGCACCTCCTGCACACATCTGTTCTAACAGCATCTTCATAACTTCTCTGTCCGGCGTCTCATAAAAATCATGGTGGGAGGCAATGACTTTCAAGCCCTGCTTATGAAGCTTTCTGATTTTTCTTGCCGGATGCTCCTCCTCAAAAAATTCCAGATCCAGAAGATCCACGCAGCCTGCCTCCGCCGCAAGATCATGCAGATCACTTAATTCATCCGATGTTAGTTCTCCCATGCCGCCCTGCTTTTTGGTTCGGAATGTATATAAGAAAATCTTCTCTTTCATGCACTCTGCCGCAGCCGCAAACACTTCGCGCACTGCATTATAATTTTTGTAATCCGCGAAAACATCAATACGCCATTCCACGACATCTGCTTCACTTTTTGCAAGTGTCCGTAATTCGTCTATGATCTCTTCTTTATTGCTTTCCATAACCGGAACGCATAAAAGTGGTTTTCCTGTTCCAATTGTTTTTCCCTTAATCTCCATATGCCTGTCCTGCTCCTTTTCTATCCATCCTAAACCGGATTTGCGAAACTCTGCCTGATTTATGTTCCACGATCATTTCTATTTTAAAACACCAGACTCTAATATTCAATGCATGCAATATAAATAGTATTCATGGAGGCTATAAAAAATTGGAACATCTGTGAATTTGACAATTTATTCACAATCTATTAGAATGACTGTTAGTATAATCTACTAAAGGAGAGTATTACATGAGTTTCACATTTTTAAACGAATTACCTTCTCCTGCCCAGATCCAAGAAAGATATCCTCTGTCAGAGAAATTGCAGGAGTTAAAAAAACAGCGTGACGCAGAGATCAGCAATGTGATCAAAGGTCTTGACAACCGTTTTCTTGTCATCATCGGACCTTGTTCTGCAGACAACGAAGATTCTGTATGCGATTATGTCAGCCGTCTCACTTCCATTCAGGAAGATGTCAAAGACAAGCTGATCATCATCCCACGTGTGTATACAAATAAACCACGTACCACCGGTGAAGGCTACAAAGGAATCGCTTCCCAGCCTGACCCTGAAAAAGCACCAGATATGGTGGAAGGTCTGATCGCCATGCGCAAAATGCACATCCGTGCCATTGAAGAAAGCGGTCTCACCTGTGCAGACGAAATGCTTTACCCGGAAAACTGGGGATATGTAGAAGACCTGCTCTCCTACGTTGCGATCGGTGCACGTTCTGTTGAAGATCAGCAGCACCGTCTTACCGTCAGCGGTTTTGATGTTGCATCCGGTATGAAAAATCCAACCAGCGGTGACTTTTCCGTTATGTTAAACTCTGTTTATGCCGCCCAGCATCCACACCATTTTGTTTACCGTGGCTATGAAGTGGAGACAACTGGAAATCCATTAACCCACGTTGTACTCCGCGGCGCCGTAAGCAAACACGGAAACAGCACGCAGAACTATCATTATGAAGATCTGATCCGTCTCTGTGATATGTATGCCAAAATGGATCTTGTAAACCCGGCTGCCATTATTGATGCAAACCACTCCAATTCCGGCAAGCAGTTCAAAGAACAGATCCGTATTGTTAAGGAAGTTATGCATAACCGTCAGTTATCGCAAGACATCCATAACATGGTAAAAGGTGTGATGATTGAGAGTTATATTGAAGAAGGATCTCAGAAGATCCACGATCATATTTATGGAAAATCTATCACAGATCCTTGCCTTGGATGGGAAGATTCCAAAAAACTGATTTATGATATTGCGGAGATGTGTAAATAAAACATCGCTTTTTATTTTGTTCTATAGTAAAAAAGTCTGCCGACAGGTACTACCTGCCAGCAGACTTTTTTCATGCACCATACAGTGCTCATTTTTCATTACAGATCTGATGAAGATTATTCCGCACGGGACATAGCTTCTTCGTAATCTTTTGTGCCTTTCCAGATCTCATCTTTGTAAGGATTCTTCTTTAACTTCATAGAACGTTTGATGATCGCAGCGAATACAACAACGTTGACTACAATTGAAAGAACAGAGATCACACCCTGTGCTGTAGGATCTACTGCTGTTGGATGTGTAGCTGCATCCATGAATCCATCTGCGTAGAGCCTTGGGATAACTGCGAATTTACCCTGATCCTGGAATAATGGGAATACCTGGGCAAACATACACCATAATGCTAATGTGTTAGCACGGTTCTGAATCCAGCCACCTTTGTTCCAGAATGCTGCAGCAAATGTAGGTGCAAGTAATAATGCAACACCACAATACCAGGAATGAGTCGGAAGGTTTAAGTAAGTATACTGGAAGTTCCATACATCATAAGCTAAGATGAACATCCATGTCATATCCGGCCATAACATATCATCTTTTTTCTTAGATGAGTAGATTCCCCACCAGCCTGTCATACATAAGATATTGATAATACCTGCAAGACCGTTGAGAACGTTCCACCATCCACCATATAACCATACGCCTTCAGATGATAACCACCAGCTTGTTCCTGTCTCTGCAAGTGCATGTGCACCTCTGATTGCAGATTCGAAATCGCTGCATACTGCGATCAAAATGTTGATTGCTACGATGACAAATGGGAAAGCCTTAAACCACTGTGTTTTACCAATACCCCATTTGTATTTGAGCATCATAAAACCAATACATCCAGCTGTAGCTGCATATAACTTCGCATAGTGGAACCAGCTTGTCATATGTACATATGTATTGTTATTAAGTGCCCATTCAGCTCCCGCTGCTGCTGAAACGTAAATTGCAATAAAGTAAACTGTCAGAATGATCGGAAGAACAACGAAACATAACATTCCGCCGGCTTTTGTACGTCTGGCAATTTCATTTGCAAGTACGAGACAGGTAAAAACTAAAATCCAGCCAAGAAACTGCCATGCAGCTCCCTCGCCGTAAACCTGAAACAACAGTCCATGATTTAACATATTGTTTCCTCCCTCATAAAATTATTATTTCTGGTCATACCAGTGATTGTTATGATTTTAACACTTTTTTTATAAAGTTTCAACATTATTTACATTTTCATATACTTTTTGACAAAATTGTATATTATTTCCAATTGATTATTTCCCTTTTTTTTGGGATTTCTGGAGAGACTCTTCCAAAATGTTTTCAAGGATATTCTTATTTTACCTGATTTTGCATCAAAAAAGATGTTCTGTGGTACAACCAGATCCACGAACATCTTTTTCCTTATACTATCCATATGTACAAGCTTATAGATATCAATCTCTCAAGGGTTATTTTTCATCCTCGATCACAAGTTTTCCTGCTGACACTTCCATAAATACACTCTCCGGATCTGCCTTTTTCATCGCAAGCAGTAATTCCCACAGATTGTGGATCTGATTTGCCAGCACACCGGACGCCTGAACCGCATACGGCAGCAGCATTGGCAGCTGGAACACACGGATTCCAAGCGGTGGAAGGAAGATCATGTTGGTCGTATGCACCTTATCTCCGGCAGTTTTGATCATCTCATAGGTGATCATCAGAAAATCCTGTCCCTTGTATTTACAGTAATAAGAAACATAACATTCATCGATCGTCCAGGATACACCGTCCTCCACTTCGACCGGTTTCTCAGATACTTCATTATTTTCTGTTGTCTGCACACTGATGTTCCAGTGAATTTTTCCATCCTTCGTATCATTGTACATCTCTGTCAGCATATGACTCAATTCTTCTGGTCTTTTCATTGTTTTTCTCCTTATGTTGTTCTTTTTCTATTTCTCCAACGCATGTTCCCCGATGCGCACTGCATGCACTACAAAACGTTTTCCCGTGGTAGAACAGGTCGACAGTGTCATAATATGATCGTCTTTCGTCACGTTCACTCCTGTATCATCATAGGACTTTTGTTTCATCTTATCAATAAATTTTTGAAAAGTATCATCCGGCGCAAAGCCAACCGTGTAAACTTCGTCGGTTTCCGGCACATCATAGTAGGCAAAAATCTGATAACGGTACGCACACTCTGATGTATAGATCGTAAAAAACTGATGATCTTTATAAAAATCCTCTGTTTTATATTTTTTCAGGCTGCCAAACATGCTTAAGTTTTTCATGTTGTGCCCATATAGGATTGTATGGTAATCCTGAAAATCCGGTGTGTTCATCCCCTCCATAAAAATACATCCGGCAATCGTCTGATTTCCGTAAATATCCGTGCGAAGATACTTCTCATCATCCCCGGAATATAAAACCGGATAACTGAGCTGCTCCAGATTATCAAACCGTATCCAGCCGATAATATCCGCATTGACCTGCTGAAGTTCTTCCAGCTTCACATCCACATCTGTATACCACCACGAATCATCCCCCTCTGTCTCCTCCGCCACTTCCGTATTCTCCGCTTTCTCTGAAATATAGTTTTCCTTTAATGCCTCATAGGTGTCGTTGGACTGTTTGTAATTCAAAAGATCCGGCACCAGCATAATGAGTGCTGCCACGATCAGCGCTGCGCCAAGAAGAAAAAGAAGAACCGTTGACCGGCTGCTTTTATTTTGTTTCATGCCCGTTTCTCTCCCACTTTACTCTGCTGTGCACGTAAAAAACTATCTGCACTGTTTTAGATTGTACCACAAAATGAGCAGACCTCATAGCCCCTATGAAAGTCTGCTCAGATGTTTTACCTTTTATTTAGTTGAAAGAAACCTGTGCAAGTGCGTCTGTGTAATTTGCAAAGCCGGCTGCCTGAACTGCACATGCAGAAACTTTAATATCGGTAAATGTGGTATTCTCTGTCACATTGTTTCCAACCGTTACTTCTTCAAAGATGGTAGAATGAGCGGATTTGGAAATCACATCTTTTTTTGCATATACTTTGTAGTCAATATTATTTAAGTTCTGTGCTGTTTTATAAGCGTCTGTCACATCTACCCAGTCAGAAGCATATGTGATCGTAAGTTCCGGGTTTTCATTCACGATTTTCGCAAATACCCATGCGTCCTGTGAATCATCTGCCATGTGTACGGTCGGATCTTTGTATACCACTTCTCCTGCAACCAGATCCTCGTACTTATTTTCTTTTACCGTCCACTCTCCGGTGCCATCAGCATCCACATACAGATTGCTGTTTTCATCTCTTGCCACTTTGGACTCGGATAAACCGCCTGTCAGCGGATCATCATCAAAGTTTACATTGCCGACGGTAAAGGTGTTGGTGACAGTTCCGGTTGTGCTCGTCAGGTAAGCAAATGTGCTGCCTGCGCCGATTGCACCGATCAGGCTGATCGCTCCAAGCAGTGTGACTAATTTTGTTTTCTTCATAATTTCTGATCTCCTTTTTCATTTCATGATAATCTTTTCATTCTTATGTACTTTCCATTCTGTAACTTGCGGTTCCTGCCTTATCAGAAACCGTTTGTTACGATACTGTTTTATCACTCAATGGTCACACGGCGGTCATATATCAGAAATTTCAGCAACTGTTCTTCATTCCGTATTTAAATTTTTCTTCTTATCCTCCTCTAAAATATCCGGGATGAAGTTTAAGAGGATCAGCACGATCAAAACACCGCACACCACCGCAATACCAAGCGGTGTCTTTGCATAAATGGAAATATATCCAAGATACGGGATATGAAATGCATACACCCCGATGATCTGCTGCCATGCAACAGGAGCTGCATCTGCAATATTATTAGCGTCTCCCTGCGTGACAACGGTCTGTTCCTCCTTATCCACCGAAATGATCCTGTGCGTTACCAGCGTTCCCGCCGGAAGCTGATAAGTGACGACTGCTCCTTCCCTTGCCTCACTCGCGGCAAAATTTTTATCATAGACGATCGCCCCGACCGGGATCCCGGGTTCCATGCTGCCGCTTAAGACCGCATACTCATCATATCCAAGCATTTTCGGGACAAACAGAAAGCCTGCGATCACAAGCAGTCCAAGAAATACCACCATTGATAATACACTGCAAATTTTCTTTATCATTTTCTTTTGCGCCTTTCTGACTTATTTGGTTACTTCTGCAAAAAATCCCTTCAAAACCGGAAGCTCCGTTTTATCTCCTGCCTCATAACTTCCGGCAAACACTGCCTCCTGATAAACCGTGATATCGAAATTTTTTGTCACATCTCCAAGTTTTACTGCATCAAATAAATTATCCGTGCTCTGCCCCGGAGCAACCGGACTGTTGTAGTAAAACCAGCCGTCCGTGCCCTGATACCAGCCGGTTCCGTCACCGTCAGGATCATACAGCGTACTCTCGGTCGCAATGCTGTCCGCTGCCTTACCTTTCTCCGAAAAAGCAGTTCCGTTCCAGGTGCCGTTTAACAGCGTCACTTCTGTCTGTTCCGGTGAGACCGTGATTCTTGCCCGGACAAACACATCCGAAATTCCGGTATTTTTCACACTCGGATTTTTTTTCACGGTGCTGCCTGCTCTGATCCCGCCCTCAAACTCTTCCTCAATCTCAGTTGCCACTTTTGCCGCCTGAAACGTATTGGTCACCGTTCCCGCTGTTGCTGTGATAATTGCAAATGTTGCTGCTGTTCCAATAATTCCAACAATCAGTGCAATTGTAATCACAAATATTTTTTTCTTTTTCCATATTTCTTTCATACACACTGCCTCCGATTATTTACGCACATCTGTTGTGGAATGATTATCAACATCTGTCGTGCTATTTGCTTTTTCATGGATCACAAATTGATTTTTCACGGCATCTGTATCCGTGAGTTTTCCATCGCTTCTGGTCTTATTGTTTTTGGCTGTAACATTCACACAGTCTGCCTGCAAATGTAAATCTGCCGCTGTTGTGACAAAGTCCTCTGCGTCAAAGCTGCAGGTCTCGTCTCTGCTGCGGATACCAACCGCAAATTGTGCGCTGTTTCCGGCAATCTGTGACGCACAGTTTGTGTCTGCGGTAAACTCTTTTAACGTAAAGCCCATCGTGTCAAGTTCTTCTACTTTATAGAATCCCTGCGCAAGTCCTTCCAGCGTCGTCTGCGCTTTCACATTGAACATTCCGGTTGTCGTGTTCTGCTCCTCTGCGCTTTTCTCTCCAAACCTTAACGTCTTATAATAAACATCGCCTGTCGTCTGATTGGTGATCTTAAATGTAAAGATCGGATCACCCTCACACGCTCTGATATCTTTTTTACTGATTTTCTTTGTGAGTATCAGCGTTCCTGTTTTCACTTTTACATCATATTTTCCTGCATAGGCTTCCCCGTCCGCGTGCGCTGCCTCCACCTGTGCCTCATTTTTATAGATCACACCGTTTAACGTGGAGTTTGCGTTGGAATCGTCTGTCGCTTCCTCCACCGGCAGAAATGCTTTTGCGTAATACGTGGTATCCTGTTTAGGTCTCTCTTTTTTCAGGTTTTCCTGCGTGATCTCCTCACGGCAGCCTTTGTCCGTATAGAACATCAGATACACCTGTGACATTCTGGCGCTGTCCGCATCTTTCATGCGCACTGCCGCATCATCTGCATAGTTTTCCAGATTTTCCCCGAGGAAAATCGTATCTGCTGTGTCTGTGATCTGATACGCAATTCTCACATTCACGGTCGGCTGCGGCAATTCCAGCTGTGTGCCGCCAAAGCTTAAAAAGGAATTTGGATTTACATTTGTAGTCATATTATTTCCACCCAGACAGGATTCTTTTGCCACGATATGGATTGTTTTCTGCCAGCCGGAGGCGCTGTTTTCCTTCGGCTTTACTTCCTGATCAAGCCAGCTGATCGTCGTTGTGCCATCCTCATTGACCGTTACCTGTGCGCCATCCGCTCTCAGACGTTGGATCTCGGCATCTGTCAGCTCAAATTCCGCATCAATAATGTCCGTCACCTGCACTCCGGTCAGGGATCTTGACTGTGTGATCGTGCTCTGGATGTTCTGAAAGATTTTGTTTAACTCCTCCGCAGTATCCGCCGTAAATGCACAGCCGGCTGATGCCACTTTCTCTCCCAGCCATGTGGCAGTCTCGTTATTTAAACCAAGCCCTACCGTGATGACCGTATAGCCTGCCTCTTTCAGCTTCACCGCTGATGCTTCTGTCTCCATTTTGTCATTGCTGTCCGAAGGCTCTCCGTCGGAGAACAGGATCACATATTTTTTGTTGTCATCTTCTGCCTTCTGCAATTCGCTGTATGCATGCTCCAGTCCTTTCTGTGGAGAGGTACCGCCGTCCGCAAAAAGCGCATTGACGGACTTTAACATCTCATTTTTATTTACTTTCGAAAGACCGTGGTTTAATTTGCCCTCGGTACTGCTGTTCCACCCATTGCCAATGCCATAAAAGGTGGCGATTCCGACCAGACTGTCCGGTGATGTATCGGAAATACCTGTCACAAATCCGCTGGCGGCGTCTTTTAACGCAGAAATCTTAGACGTCCATGCTGCGATCACATCACTGTCTGAAATGCTCAGATAACTGCCGTCCACATATTTTTTCCATTGTCCGTCGATATATTTTACCGGATACTTCGCATACACATTACCGGATACAGCCGCTGTTCCCATCCCGACACTCTTATCATATGTCCATGGCCACCAGCCACTCTTTTCATATTTATTCCAGTAGTACACTTTATTGATATCCATCTGATTCTTCACTCTGCTGAATTCTCCGATATCCTTTAATTGATTTTCACCGGACAAAATTTCATTCATCGAGCCGGACAGATCAAATACCATCATGGCATCCACTGTCTGTATTTTTTCAACTGTGCTCTGCGAGGTTGCAAGCGAACTTGCGTCAAGATCGATCTGATACTCTCTGTTCTCCCAGTCAGTCAGTTTCGCTGTCTTATGATATTCCACATCCTTCTCCGTAAAATCAACCGGCTTCTCCGGTGGGATATCCGGCACGTTGTCGTCGACCACTTTGATCACGTCCGCATTCGGAAGCGTAAACTTCATGTTACAGTTTGCCTTTCCTGCACCGCGCTCCATATATAAAATGGTCAGATGATGTTCTTTGTTTTTGTCTGTCCTGTCAATATATTTCCAGAGATCCACCGTATCTGTCAGAGCGTCATGGATACCGCCAAGATCAATGACCACCTGTTTTCCATCCAGAATTACCCAGAGATCATCATCCCCGGTAAAAGAATAGTTCAGTTCCCCGATATAATCTCCAAGTGTAAAGGTAACGTCATAGCGGAGTCCAAAATAAAAATTATTATTTCCAAATGGCAGGAAATCCGCCCCCGCAGTTGCTGCCACGTTGTCCTCTTTGTCTAAAACTTCTTTCAGTTCATAAGTGTCACCACTTTGTGAAAATTTTAACCTGTATCCTTCTTTTACTGTCAGTCCTTTTGTCCCTGCCGCAGCTGCTCCGTCTTTCGGAAAAACGCCCGGTTCATTCACACTGAAAAGAACTTCTTTGTAATCATCACTTAACCCGGTAACGATTCCTGTTTTTTTTGCATTTTCTCCAGTTCCTCCGGTATACACGTTGATATGCTGGTCGTCTGTGGTTCCGTTTTGACCTGTTTTTTTCGTGACGGTGTCATATTGATTTTCACTTAAATTCTGGGATACCGTTCCGACCGTGAAACGGTTATCTTTTTGCTCAGACGGATAGTTGGAATCTGCATTGATACTCAGATCCGCCCTCTGCTGTCCGGCTGTGTCATAAGGAATCACCTCGTAGTCATAAAACGATGCCTCACCGATATAGTCCGTATTTTTTGCCTGATAAAAAACTTTTACAACACTGTCCTCATGGATCTCAATGTTTTCAAGTTCACTTTGGGAAAATGCTTCTCCGTTTACCTGCACATGATCCACATCCCAGTTTAACGCCTTATTGTAGTCGCTGATTTTTGCTCCCGGTGCCATCGTGCAGACATCATCGCTGTAAATTTTTGCACTCTGCTCATCCTGCGCCTGATATTTGCTGTTGTCATAATGTTCGATGGTCACGGTCACGTTGTTATCTCCATGATTGACGATGACATATTTTGAAAAATGATCCGTGCCAAATGTCACCTCGCCGTCGGCAGAAGTGTTCGCATTCATATCCAACATCTCATTTTTTGTCTCATCAAAATGATACACGCTCGCCGAATCGCCCTCTTTCACCTGCGCAAGCGATAACTGCACCTGCACGGTTGCCCCTGGCTCCACTTCTTTTCCATCTTTTACAAAGGAGATGTCATACGCCACAACCTCTTCTTTTTCTTTCGACTCGCCCTCCATCGCTTTATCGATGGATGCTTCCATTTCTGCTGTGACGGCTACCGGTGCCACGACAAGCTCTGCGCCTGCCGGAAGATCGGTCTCATTCGAAAGTGTCACGACCACGCGGACTGCGTCATTGGAATAGTCGAAGACGGTTTTTAATTCCGGTTGTTCTGTCTCCTCTGTGTTCTCCGTCTCCTCGATTGCTTCAGTCGCCTCAGTGCTCTCTGTGTCATCGGTCACTTCTGTGTTCTCGATTGCTTCGGTGCCTTCGACTGCTTCGGTGCCTTCGACTGCTTCCGTGCCTTCGACTGCTTCCGTGCCTATTGCATTCCCGATGTTGTTGGTCACTTTCGTGCTCTCGCTGTTCTCTGTATTCCTGACTTTTTCTGTATTTCCTGTTCCGTCTGGATCTGACATTTTTCCTTCCTGCCCGGTACTTTCCTGCCCTGCATTTTTCGTCTCATTCAACATCTCTGTGGAAATTTCCGTAAAAACATCCGTGGTGTCTACACTTGTCGCATTGGTGACGGTCACATCGGATGTCAGCAAAGCCAAACATAACAGGAATGCTATCACTTTTTTTACACTCGCTGCAAATTTCATAGAATCCTCCTTACTTTTGCCCTTTGATCTACTGTTTTCTCTTCCAAAGATCTCATCCACTGTATTTGTTTAAAATATATTCCGCTGTTTTCACTTTCTCTATATGGATCTTGATTTTCAGATTCCGGTAAACTTTATGATCCTGATAAAATTTTGAAATAATCCGGTTTGCGGCCAGCATTCCACCCTCATAAGTGCATGCAGAAAGCAAAATCACATACTGCGAATCACTGAACTGTGCCACTGCATCCCCTGGACGGAGCGATTTTTTCAATGTCTCCGCCAGATGCGGCATCGCATTGCGGATGCGGAACAGATCTACATCACTGACTCTGCTTCCGGTATACTCCCCCGCCTTTAAGGTCAGAAGCAGAATATATTCATTTTCATCAAAACGCGCTGTCTTTCTCACCTGAAGCCTGCAAATTTCCCGAAAGACCGGATACCCGCACAAAAACGCTCCCGCTGGATTCTGTTCTGCAATATCCTGATGTACCTGTGCAATTCCCTGCACATTTCCGCTTTTATTCTGTCTCAGTAATTTGTCATAAACGCCCTTTAATTTTGACAGTCCACAAATTCCAAGCTGCTGCTGCAACGTCCGACAGGCATTCTCATAAACTTCCAGGGCGGAACCAATTTTATTTTTTCCTGCCAATGCTCTGATCAGATAACAATATAACTCTTCATCAAGACTTTCCCATTGGAGTGCCTGACTGCAAAGCTGTTCTAACTCTTCAAATTTTTCTGTGCTGCCATAGTATTCACACAGATACCGGACGCAGTTTAAATACAAAGAGTGATAATAAGTATTCAGCATCATCACCCAGTGCATATCTGCAACTTTTGTCATGAAATCACCATGATAAAGTGCAAGCGCCGCTTTTAGTTTCTGGATTGTCTCACCCTCTGAAATAGGTTTCTGCTTTGCCAATTCAAACATTTGTTCGAATCGTTCTGCATCCACTGCCACTTCCAGTCTGGGATTCCAGCGATAGGAACCATGATCGGTCAGGATAAAGTCCTCTTCTCCAAAGTTTTTCTTCAGAAAGACTCTCAGACGATACATCAGATTTTTCAATGCACCTGCCGGATTTCCCGTTTCTTCCTCCTGCCACAGTGCATCTGCCATGTCATAAAAAGTCAGTGTCTGATTTCTGTGAATAATCAGATAAGCCAGCAGATTTATCATTTTGGGAGACCGTATCTCTTCCTCATTCACAATATGTTCTTCATCCCTGATCTGAAATTTTCCCAGAGTCCGAATCGTCAGCATGCAGTTCTCCTCCTCTTTTCCGGCTCTGACTGCCAGATTTTTCCTGTAAGTCTAACATGCATGCATTGCCATAAAAGTCGAATACCGTACCTAAAAATCCTGCTTACTTCGACCTTTTTCTATTTTTATATACAAGGAAAGCAATCAGTCCCGCAATAAAAACTGCTGCAATACCGCCGATCACCGGCACAGCCACCGGTACAGATGCTGCATCGATCTCCTGTGCTGCAAGGTCGGCATCTTTCCCGTCCACATCGCCGGAAACGGTGCTCTCATCCTCTGCTGTGTTTGCCAACGGTGTCTCGCTCTCTTCGATGTCGACAACTCCATCGACCAACGGAGTCTGCTCCTCCGGAATTTCAACATTGCCATTGTCTACGTTCTGGTCTGCGTTATTCGCACTATTATCTGCCACGTTATTTGCTGTATTCGTTGCCGCTGTATTTGCTGCATTACCGCCACCATTTGCGCGGTTGTCTGCTGTATTTGACGCATTATTTACTACATTTGCAGTAACACCGGACGGCTGGGCAGCTCCGGGAATGATGACCGTCTCCTCGACCTCACTTACGACTGTCTCTGTCCGTGTTGTGCCCGGAACCACGTTTGTCACCGTGCTGGTGATCGTCTCCACAGCCCCGGTGTAGCGGTATTCAAACGTTGCCGTGTTCTCTTTCCCTTTTTCCAGTTTTATAATTTTACTGCTCTCCGTCGGTGTATAATCCGAAACGGTCACCGGAGTGACCATAATGGTTTCTTCGGCATTTCCATAGATGATCTGTGGAGTTGCAATCTGTTCCTTCGTCTGACTGTCTATGAAACTCACCGTATAGGAAACCGGATCGATCAAACGCTTATAATCCAAAACATACTCTGTATTCCGCTCCACCGCAGTTCCCACAACGCCGTTAAAATCTTTCAACCCATATGCTGCCTCTTTTTCATAGTGCAGGCAGTTAGAAAACCATGATGTCAGCCCTGCATCACTTTCCCAGCCAGGCACTGTAAAAGCAAGTGTATCTCCCTTTGCAACTTTTACTTTAATATAATTTTTTGTCACTTCCATTCCATCGGAAACAGTGATCTTATCTGTATCAAAACTTGCAACATTTCCCGCACGGAATGTCACTGTATACATTCTTTTTTCCACCGCTTCTTTCTCCTCCGAAGCTTTCACCGTTGTCATTGGAAGCACCATCGCCATGAAGATAAAAACCATAAGAAAGCCTGTAATTATTTTTTTTACTTTTTTCATGACTCACGCTCCACCTTTCTTTTTTTCACCGCAATCCCGACAATCACAATACCTGCCACCAGAACTCCTGCAGATACCGTCACTGTCAGAGGATCTCCTGTCCTGACACCATTTGCCAGTGGAACAAGCTGTTCTGTGACAGTCTTTGGAATAACTTTCTTTACAACCTTTGTCACCACATTGTCTTCTCCGTACTCCGTCACATAATTTGTGATCACAACCGGCTTTCTGTCGTCTGCATAGTACGCCCGGAATTCAAATTCCATCGCACCTGCTGCACGCGAATAATCAATCCCATTTGCACTGTCCATGCCCTCGCCGTCTAAGGTCAACGTCACATAGACATCCGCCGATTCCCCCGGATCCAGAGCTGTCATATAACGATACTCATTCAGTTCTGTAATTTCAGCTAAACCTTCGGCACTTGCCACATTTTCTGCATAACCACCTGCATCTGCATCCAGCAAAGATGTCCTGTTCGTATCATTGCCGATCTCCACCTGAAACTCATATGCTCCGCCAGACGCTTTTCCTGCTTCTTCCAAAGCATCCGTTGTCTTCTGCGAAATAAAAAAAGATGCCTTATGACTGTTTTGATTCTCGATTTTAATGACAACGGTCCTGCTGTCTCCGGGTGCCATGCCATCAAAAGCACCGGCAAGTTCTGTCTTATCTTTTGTATACACAAGCTGATTTTCCTCTGTCAGCTGCACAGTCTGAATTTCCGCCGCACTGACCACCGATGAAAATCCACAAGTCCAAATAAGCAACAGAACGGCTGCCATGTTTTTTATTTTCATATGCTCCAATCTCCTTCAACCGTTATCTTGTTTCTGAAACAGACAAAATCGTTCCATTTTCATCAAACTCCGGGAACACGCCAAGCTCTGCTGCGATCGCATCTTTTGCGTTATTCGCCTGAACTGCCGTAACTTCGTATTCTAACGTATAGACTGCATCTGCAAATCCATTTCCCATAGATTCCTTAAAATGAATTCCGTCCATAAAGTTTGTTGTCGTCTGTTCTGGAGCCAGCGGCTTTGTGTAGTACATCACCATCTGCTCATCATCCTCATACCCGATGATCCAGTCCTGATTATGTACATAGATATCATCTGCCTCCCCTGCACTCACAAGTCCGCCGCTTTTTGTATCCCATGCATGATAAATGACTACTTTTACATACACATCATAACCATTCGGGATATCGTTTTGTACTGCCTTCGGCATGATGATCGTTTCCCCCGGCACGATCGTAACCGGTTCTTTTTCCCCACCGTCTGCCAGTGCCACAGGTTGATCCCCGATCACCGTGACTCCCACACTCTTAATGGAAATATTTGCCACTGCCTTTTCACTTTTTGTATTCAGAGCTGCAAGCGTTCCACCAACCATCGTTGTCAGGATCAATACTGCAGCGATTCCCATAAGCATGTATTTTTTCTTCACTCTCCATCTCCTCCGCTCATCCATTGAATTTTTTATAAATCCTTGTGTTATTATAGGTATCCCCGGTCACACAATGGTCACACGAATATTTTATGCAGCAGACCGCACGAAAAATGCACTTTGTTTCTTCAATTACGCAAAAATACCTCCCGGCAGATTTGGGATTGTTACCCGTATCTGCTCAGGAGGTATCCTGTCATTTCAAAAATATTGATTTTTCTTCAAATTTTAAGCAATCATTTTACATCCACTATCTCACATAGATATTGGAAAGATTCTCTAAAATCTCTCCTGCAACATCCGGTTTATTCATCGTGTAAATATGTACATGATTGACGCCGTTGGCGATCAGATCAATGATCTGCTCTGTTGCATATGCAATTCCTGCCTGACGCATTGCTGCCGGGTTGTCTCCAAATCTGTCTACGATCGCAAGAAATCTCGGTGGAACCATATTGCCGGACAAAGATGTGATACGTTTGATCTGGCTTGCGTTTGTGACAGGCATAATACCTGCTACAATCGGAACATCTATTCCTTTTTTTAATGCCTTGTACATAAAATTGTATAAAATATTATTGTCAAAAAACATCTGTGTGGTGAGGAACTCGCATCCTGCGTCCACTTTCTCTTTCAAATGGTCGAGATCTTCAAAAATAGTTGCTGCTTCCGGGTGTCCTTCCGGGTAGCATGCACCACCGATACAGAAATCACCCTGTGCTTTAATATCTGCGATCAGTTCACTTGCGTGCTTGTACTGATCCGGCAGCGGAAAATCTGCATTTGCAGGAATATCGCCACGGAGTGCAAGGATATTCTCGATATTTGCTGCCTTTAACTCCTCAATGACAGATGCCACCTTTTCTCTGGTGGAAGAGGCACAGGTCAGATGTGCCAACGCCGGAATGTTATTGTTACGCACTTCCTCTGCAAGCTTTACCGTATAATCAGATGTTCCACCTGTTGCGCCGTAAGTGACACTCATATATGCCGGCTTTAATGCCGCCATATCTTTTACGATATTTTTATAATTCTCCAACTGCGCACCCTGTTTTGGCGGAAAAAGTTCGCAGGAAATCGTCACTTCATCTTTGTTTAATAATTCTGTTAATCTCATCTTTTTGTTCCTCAATCTTCTTTCTTATATATTAAAAACTTCTCAGTTTATCCGTTCCATCATCCACCGTATTCTCGATTTTTCGTATCTCTACAAAATAGGAATAGTTATCGTTTACTTTTACTTCACAGCGATCACCTATTTTGTGTCCCAACAATGCTTTTCCGAGAGGCGATTCGTTACTGATCAGATTTTTCAGGGAATTGCCGCGGATGGTTGTGACAATTTTATAGGTTTCTTCCTCGTCATCATCCTCAAAATAGACGGTAACGGTATTGTTCATTCCGACTTCATCATCCGCAGAATCCGTGGAAATAATCTTTGCTGTTCTGATCATTTTCTCCAGATAACGGATACGGCTTTCATTCTGATTTTTGTCTTTTTTTGCTGCATGGTATTCAAAATTTTCACTGAGGTCGCCATGTGCACGTGCCTCTTTGACTGCTTCCAGCGCATTTTTTCTCACAACCAGCTTTCGATACTCAATCTCTTCTTCCATTTTTTTTATGTCCTGTTCGGTCAACTCGTCATACATGAATCCCAACCTCCATTTTCCATCTCTATCGGTACTGACCCTGTACCATTCTCATTATGATCTGCAAATCTGTCTCTTATAAAAACACCTGTTCTAATGCGATTTTCTCCGGCAGACAGCGTTCGATTGCACTCCCTTTCCGGCAGACAGACAGCCAGACGTCACGTTTGATGTTCCATGTTTTCAGATAATATTCTCCCACCTGTTCTTCCATCGTGGAAAAAGAATCCAAAGACATTGCGATCCCTGTTCCAACCGCCTTGATGTAGGCTTCCTTCCTCGTCCATATTCCGGTAAAAGCCTCATCCGTCCAACATTTTTCCAGATATTTTCTCTCATCTTCTGCAAAAAAACGCTGTGCGATCTTCTGTTTTCCGGTGCGCATCAGCTCTACATCCACACCTATATCCTCTGTGCCAAAAGCTGCTGCCACATACATGCCCGAATGGCTGAGGTTAAACATAAGCGGAAGCCGTTCTCCCTGTCCTGTCCCAAGATACGGCTTCCCATTTTCACCATAAACGAATCTTACCTGCTGCAAAGACCGTGTTTGTCCGGTCTGCTCCAACTCTGCTGCAGCAGACGATCCCACAGGTATTGTCTGCGTGTAACCATACTGCCGCAGACCGTATTCCAATAACAGACCTGCCCCAAAGGCACGAAGCCTGTCATCTTCATTTTTACATTGTTTTATTTTCTGTTGTCTGGCGCAGCACAAAAACTCCCACAGCTGTGGTTGATCTGATCTGTCACGCAAGGCACTGATATCTGAATAAAACACGCGCAGTTTTTTTTGATTATCCACTACTTATGATGCTCCTGCAGAACTTCTTTTTTTCGCCTTGTGGAATCCCAGACATTCTGCACACGTCTGGTCACGATCTCCGGAATAAATGGTTTTACAATGTAATCGCTCGCTCCTAATTCCATCGTCAACACCTGTTGTTCTGTTGTATCATCCGCCGTGATGATCACCACCGGAATATTTAAGATCCTTGGATCATTCTTCCTTTCCTGCATAAAAGTCTGTCCATTCATGCCAGGCATCATCAGATCTAACAGGATCATATCCACTTTATAATTCTGTTCCTCTAAAATACGAAGTGCCTCTTCCCCATCTCCTGCCTGCAGGATACGGTAATCTGTTTCAAAAATACTCTCCAGCGATGCCCGGTTAATCTCCATATCATCCACGACAAGCATGATTTTCTCGTTTACCTCTTCTTCCATCAGTGCAAGACGGTACTTTGCAAGTTCATTGTCCATCTCCCGCTGGACCGTGATATCGTCAATGCAGCCAAAAATAATATGGCGTTCCCCTACCCTGTTAATATACTTCAGGCGGAGCTTGATCCAGATTTCCCTGCCAGACTCGAGAAAACGTTTCACTTCACATTCCGCAGTACTTTGATTCTCCACAACCTGTGCAAAAGTATCCATAAACCTTTCTCTGTCAACATGATCAATGGATCCCTCAATCTCTTTGTGCACACGGTCTGTGTCATGATAACCAAACATGTCAAAATAAGCGTCATTTACACGCACCACTTCAATATTTCCGTCGCTGTACTCATAAATTGCGGCTGCCTGCATCATGTTGGAGAAAATCATTTCCATCTGCATATTCGCTGTCCAGATGGCATTCGTATCGTTGGATGTTCTCCTTGTCTCATCATCTTCAAAGTATGGCTGTTCATACAACAGCTTTTCATATTTTTTTACCGGCATTGGTCTTGCAAAATAAAATCCCTGCACATATTCGCATCCGATGCTGTGCAGAAACGATACCTGCTCTTTGCGCTCCGCACCCTCAGCTACGACCGGCATGTTCAGCCACTTTGCCATGCGGACTACCGATGCCAGAATGTTTTCACTCCTGCCATCATCTCCGGAACCATCCAGAAACTTCATATCAATTTTCAGGACGTCAACCGCAATATCTTTTAGTACATTCAGCGAGGAATAACCACTTCCAAAATCGTCCATCAAAATAGAAAAACCTTTTTTCTGAAGCTGTTCCATCATCTCTTTGATTGCTTTTGGGTTTCCTGTATATGCACTCTCTGTCAGTTCTAACTGCAGCCATTCCGGTGGAATATTGTATTTTTCTGTCAGTCCACAGATCACATCCACAATTTTTGGATTATAAAGACTTACACGCGAAATATTGACGGAAACCGGAAATATTTTTCTTCCCTCATCTCTCCATCCCGCAAGCAGCTGGCATGTCTTTTCCCAGACATACTGATCCAGCTTCAGGATAAAACCGTTCCTCTCAAATACCGGGATAAATTCTCCCGGCGATATCATCCTGCCATCTGCTGTGATCCATCGCACCAAAACTTCTGCTCCTGCAATGGAATTTCGCTGAAGTTCATATTTGGGCTGCAAATACAGCACAAACTCTTCGTTCTTCAGCGCATTCTTCATATTGTTGATGATGTGCTGCTCCTTGATGATCTCCTCGCTCATCTCTTTTGTGTAAAAGAAATAGTTCTGGATATAATTTCCCTTACAGTTTTTGGATGCAAGATTGGCTTTGTCATACATTTCGTTGATGGAAAGATCACGGTTTTTCACAAGATATATCCCAAAGAAAGGCGTGATATCAAAATCCAGCGGATATTTTTCCATCTGATTCGTGAATTTCTTCACAAAGTCTGTGATCTCTTTCTCATTATCATAAGAAAAGCATACCGCAAAAATATCTGCCTCAATTCTTCCATAAGTAATATAACGATATTCTTTTTCCACATTCTGCAGATAATCTGCCATATACTTTAATAAATGATCACCCTCATCCATTCCAAAAAAGGAATTGATCAGCTGGAATTTTTCAATATCGATCCTGATGAATGCAAAATCTTCCGTACCGAAAATATTCAGCATATTTCTCGTATTATAAAAGAACTTTGATTTGTTCAAAATGCCGGTAAGCACATCATACTCCGCACGGTATTTTAATTCATCATCCACTCTCATCTGACTGCGCTCGATCACATTCTTTACACGAAAACGCACGATCGTCGGATCATAAGGTTTCCCCATAAAATCCCATACTCCGTATTCCAGACACTTGCACTCGATCTCATCATTGATGCCTCTCAACATCGCGATCACAGGTATATTCTGATATCTTACATCTTTGTGAAAAATTTCTAAGAGTTCCAGTCCGCTCATGTCCGGCATGATCAGGTCAAGAATGATCACAGTTACCGCCTGATACTTCTCCTCTAAAACTGCTAATGCATTCTGTCCATTTTCTGCTTCAAGCACGATATAATTGTCATTTAAAATTTCCCGCAATGCAGTCCTGTTATGTCTTGCATCATCCACAACTAATATTGTATGTTTTCTTGTCATAAACCTTTGTGCCAATCCTTCTCCATTTGTAGTGGTTTCAGCCACCTGTCAAAATCTTTTTTCTTCCGTACATACCATATACTTATATGATAACAGACTTATTTTTTCTTTTCAATACAAGAATTTTTATCTGTCATTCACTTAAAAATCCATGTAAGAGAGATACAGTTCCTCAAAATCATTTTCTTCTGCCAGATTGATAACGTCTGCCATGGTCTGGATTTTTTCAAGTTCTTCTTTTGAAATTCTGCCAAGTAAAACCTCTTTTGTCCCTGCAAGAACTGTATTTCCGGCCGGGATCGTTTTCATCTCCAGTTCTTTCGGGATCAGGCCAATCCCTGCCGCCTTTTTGATATCTATCTTTGTTCCAAATCCACCTGCAAGATAACAGTCGTCCACTTCGTCAAACGCAATACCCGCTTTTTTTACTAAAATATCCACTCCTGCGCGGATCGCCGCTTTTGCCATCTGAAGTTCCCGGATGTCATTCTGTGTGAATTTTACTTTTTCTGCCAGCTCATATCCGGTGTCAAAATAAAGATCCGAATATGTTCCATGTTCATCGATCATCTGATGCTCCCGGAGTTCATACACCAGATCGATCATACCTGTTCCGCAGATTCCGATCGCCTGCTGTTTCTTATTTTCTCCATCTGTTTCACCGATCACCTGAAATCCGGCTTTTCCTGTCTCCTCCATGAAAACATGGGAGATCACTCCCGGAATGCTCGCCATGCCACAGGAAATATTTCCGCCTTCAAACGCCGGTCCTGCAGACGTGGACGTCACATACATATGACGGCAATTTCCAAGCACCATCTCCCCATTCGTTCCTATATCCAGCAGCAAATGATATCCTTCGGATCTGTGCATATTCATTTTTGCAATGCCAGCCATGATATCAGCCCCTACAAACGCTGAGATCCCAGGCAAAATCACAACTTTTGTATCCAATTCTTTCATTCCAAGAAAATCCGCAGCACTGCCTTCCATCCATGAAAGGTCAACTGGCAGAAAAGGCGCCACACCCAGCGTCTCACATGAAAATCCGCGAAGCAGATGACACATCGTTGTGTTTCCTGCGATCACGATCCTTTGTATCTGTGCCACATGGATTCCCTCTTTTTCTGCAAGTTCACCGACCAGCTTCTGTAAATCCTGCCGGATGCAGCGCTGCATCTCCCATTTTTTCCCATTGTTAGAGGCATCTATCCTTGAAATCACATCTGCACCGTAGGTTCTCTGATGATTGACCGATACTGCGGTCTGACAGTCCGCTTCGGTTTTCAGGTTCACTAACAAGGCTGCCAAAGTCGTGGTGCCGATGTCGATACAGATTCCATAAATTGCATTTTCTGTTTTCTCTGCCGTTCCTTCTTCTGTATTTTTCAGAATTTCTTCTGTTCTCTGATTCTCCCACTGCGAAAGGACTTCTATCGTTTCTTCCAGTTCCGGAATTTCAACTTTGTATTCTTCCGTTGGATATGACTGGCATGCCAGACGATAGCCTTGCTCCAACTGCTTTTCCGATAAAAACTCTCTATCCTGCTTCGTCGGTTCTGTTGCTCCGCTTTTGTACCGCACAATACATTTTCCGCAGATTCCATTGCCATTGCATGGAGCACTGATGTATTCATTTTTTTCCTGTAACATTTCCAGAAGATTTTTCTGTTGTTTTGATCTGTCTATAATCATTTTTTCCTTTACCCTGAAAAATCAACAAATCAGCACAGCTTCCTCGATGGAAACAGTGCTGATTTTTGTATTTTATAGTTTTTCAACTACGACTTTGCAACGTTTTTTACAGAATGCAATTCCGTATGCAAGAAGATCGTTTCGTCCATCCTCACGGAGTTCTGCGTCATATCTGTGATTCTTAATCTGCTCCATAGCTCGTTCACACGCCTTGTCAAGTTCATTCATGGAATGTGCGTATTTCAGTTCTATCACGATTCCAACATCTGGATTCTTAGGCTTAAGCAAAATATCTGCATATCCATCACCAGATTCTCTATTCGATTTAACCGCCCAGCCCGAATAATTTTTTAAAATACCGATCAGAATACCATGATAAAAAATCTCTTTTTCTTCGTTTCTTGCTTTCGTATCTAAAACGCTGATTGTTTCGCCAAGAAACATTGTAAGTTCCCGCTGGATGTCATCTGTCTTTCCTTCAAGAAAACCCCTGTTGATTTTTTCCGTAGATGCGTGGTCATTCGCAACTACCTGGTCAAACCAGTCACGGATTTGTAAAAGAAAGACTTCCCTGACTTCCTTGTTTGGAATGATCAATCTATACATCCCATTTTCTACATCACCATTTTTTGTGAGATATCCGGTTGTAAAAAGAACACTCCACAAATTATCAATGCTGTTATCAATCTCGTCGTAGGTCAGATCCAAACGGATTCTCTTTTCGACTGCCTCTCCCACAATCAATTGTTCGATTTCATCCTTTGTAGTTTTATCTGCCATGTCGATAAATCGTTTTACAAGATCATTTCCACTACTGTTAATCCAATATGCCTTTGGCTGCGATTTAGCCTCACTTACCAAATCGTCAACATAATTGATTACATCCCATGGGCAATAAATATCTGCATTACCAAAACGATAGCCATCATACCATTCCTTCACTTCTGTGAAATGTTTCTGCAGATTGTAGTCTTCCAGCAATTTTTTTACTTCTTCATTCGTAAAGCCGAATTCTTCATCATATCGAACATCGTCTGCCGAATAAACCTTAAAATTATTCAAGCCAGTAAAGATGCTCTCTTTGGAAACCCGAAGGCATCCTGTTAATACAGCAAACTGTAGAAAATCATTTGTTTTAAGTGCTTCACCGAACAATCCACGAATAAGTGCCACCATTTCTCTATAATAGCCATGCTGAAAGGCCTTATCAAGTGGAACATCATACTCGTCGATCAAAACAATCGTTTTCTGACCATAGTGTTGATATAAAAGTTCTGAAATTTTCTTAAGTGAGAATTTCAGCTTCGTTGCAAGAGTAGTTTCCTGTTCCCCTTGAAGTGAAATCAAATCACGATATATATTCTTTTCGTCATTGTCCAGTCTGCTACTGTTCAGCAAGAACTTAAATCGTCTCACCTCGCCAGCAATCAACTCACACAGGGCAGACCGTGCTTCTTCAAATGTTAGTCCATCTACACCTTTGAGAGACAGAAATATAACAGGATACTTTCCCATATATTCCTTACAAAGTTCTTCATTCTGCGAAATATAAAGGCCATCAAATAATGCTGTGTCTGTTCCAATCTCGAAAAAGCTCTTAAGCATACTCATATTTAAGGTTTTTCCAAATCGGCGTGGTCTGGTAAATAAATTCACTTTACTCCAATTTTCAAGAAGCTGCTCTACCAATTTTGTTTTATCCACATAATAAAAGTCTAACTTCCGAATTTCCTGAAAGTTCTCAAAACCGACTGGAAGCTTTTTTAATTCCTGCATATTTTACACACTCCTCCGAAGCTTTAGTCTTAGGATTGGGTTACATACAGCAAGGTAGACCTGTCCTAGTGTGGTTTAATTTTACCATTTAGTTTGACAAGTATCAAGCCGATAAGTCGTTGCTAAACAAAAATAACACCGATTTTCATATGTTAGTTTCTTTATGAACAAAAGCAAACGAGACATTTAAATGAATATTCAAAGAATCCGAGATTTGAGAGAAGATTCCGATTATACACAGGAATATATTGCAAAGCTTCTGAATGTAAACCAGCGCACTTATTCCAGATATGAAAATGGAGAACATGCAATTCCACTTACAATACTTTCTTTTCTTGCAGACATCCAAAAAACCCATATCAGCGAATCAACGCTGATATGGGTTTTTTTATACACAACCTTCTCCAAAGAATGAGTACTCTTATTTATTGCTGATAGCTGCCTGAGCTGCTGCTAAACGAGCGATTGGTACACGGAATGGTGAGCAGGAAACATAGTCCAAACCAATCTTGTGGCAGAACTCTACGGAAGATGGATCTCCACCGTGCTCTCCACAGATACCGACATGAAGTTTTGGATTTACTGGTTTACCAAGTTTGATTGCCATATCCATTAACTTACCAACACCATTCTGGTCAAGTTTTGCAAATGGATCGTTCTCGAAGATCTTTGTATCATAGTAAGCATTTAAGAACTTACCAGCATCATCACGGGAGAATCCAAATGTCATCTGGGTTAAATCGTTCGTACCGAAGCAGAAGAAATCAGCTTCTGTAGCGATCTCATCAGCTGTAAGAGCAGCTCTTGGGATCTCGATCATAGTACCAACTTCATACTCTAATTTAACGCCTGCTGCTGCGATCTCAGCATCTGCTGTCTCAACAACAACTTTCTTAACGTATTTTAACTCTTTAACTTCACATACAAGTGGAATCATGATTTCTGGTTTTACTGTCCAGTCTGAATGTTTCTTCTGTACGTTGATAGCTGCACGGATAACAGCTTTTGTCTGCATCTTAGCAATTTCTGGATAAGTAACTGCAAGACGGCATCCTCTGTGTCCCATCATTGGGTTGAACTCATGTAAAGAAGCGATGATGTTCTTGATTGTCTCAACAGATTTACCCTGAGCTTTTGCAAGTTTCTCGATATCTGCTTCTTCAGTTGGAACGAACTCATGAAGAGGTGGATCAAGGAAACGAATTGTAACTGGGTTACCTTCCAATGCTTCGTAAAGTGCTTCGAAGTCTCCCTGCTGATATGGAAGAATCTTCTCAAGAGCAGCTTCTCTTTCTTCTACTGTATCAGAGCAGATCATCTCACGGAATGCAGCAATTCTGTCTTCCTCAAAGAACATATGCTCTGTACGGCAAAGTCCGATACCTTCTGCACCAAGCTCACGAGCTTTCTTAGCATCTGCTGGAGTATCTGCATTTGTACGAACTTTTAATGTTCTGTATTTGTCAGCCCATGCCATAACACGACCGAACTCACCAGCGATCGTAGCATCAACTGTCTTGATAGCTCCATCGTAGATGTTACCTGTTGTACCATCGATAGAGATGTAATCTCCTTCATGGAACTCTTTTCCAGCTAATGTGAATTTCTTATTTTCTTCGTCCATAGCGATATCGCCACATCCGGATACACAGCATGTACCCATACCACGTGCAACTACGGCTGCGTGGGATGTCATACCACCACGTACTGTTAAGATACCCTGGGAAGCTTTCATACCAGTGATATCTTCTGGAGAAGTCTCAAGACGTACTAATACGACTTTCTCTCCTCTTGCATTCCACTCTTCAGCATCTTCTGCTGTAAATACAACTTTACCACAAGCAGCTCCTGGAGATGCTCCAAGACCTTTTCCAAGTGGAGTTGCAGCTTTTAATGCAGCAGCATCAAACTGTGGATGTAATAATGTATCTAAGTTACGAGGATCAATCATTAATACTGCTTCTTCCTCTGTCTTATGTCCTTCATCAACAAGGTCGCAAGCAATCTTTAATGCTGCAGGAGCTGTTCTCTTACCGTTACGGCACTGTAACATATAGAGTTTCTTATTCTCAACAGTGAACTCCATATCCTGCATATCATGGTAGTGATTCTCAAGAGTCTCACATACTTTTAAGAATTCAGCGTAAGCTTCTGGGAATTCCTGCTCCATCTGTGCGATTGGCATTGGAGTACGAACACCGGCAACTACGTCTTCACCCTGAGCATTGATTAAGAACTCACCCATAAGTTTGTTCTCACCTGTAGCTGGATCACGTGTAAATGCAACACCTGTACCGGACTCGTTATTTAAGTTACCGAATACCATTGGCATTACGTTAACAGCAGTTCCCCAGGAATATGGGATATCGTTGTCACGACGGTAAACGTTTGCACGTGGGTTGTCCCAAGAACGGAATACAGCTTCAATAGCAAGTTTTAACTGCTCTACAGGATCTGAAGGGAAGTCTGTTCCTAACTGGTTCTTGTACTCAGCTTTGAACTGCTCTGCTAATTCTTTTAAGTCTGCTGCTGTGAGGTCGATATCGAATTTAACGCCTCTTTCTTCTTTCATCTTGTCGATAAGCTGTTCGAAATATTTCTTACCAACTTCCATAACTACGTCAGAGAACATCTGAATGAAACGTCTATAGGAATCGTAAACGAAACGCTCGAATGCTGGATCTGGGTTACCAGCGATCATAGCTGCTACTACTTCGTCATTTAAACCAAGGTTTAAGATAGTATCCATCATACCTGGCATAGAAGCTCTGGCACCTGAACGAACAGATACTAATAATGGATTCTTAAGATCTCCGAATTTCTTTCCGTTGATCTCTTCCATTTTCTTAACGCCTTCCATAGCCTGAGCCATGATTTCGTCGTTGATTTTACGACCATCTTCATAATACTGTGTACAAGCCTCTGTTGTGATTGTGAATCCCTGTGGTACAGGAAGTCCGATGCTTGTCATCTCTGCAAGGTTGGCACCTTTACCACCAAGCAGGTTACGCATGGTCATGTCGCCTTCGCTAAACATATAAACCCATTTGTTTGCCATTTTATAATTCCTCCTAATATAAAATACTGTAACTTTTATTCAAATAGAAAGATGATCTTTCTATTTCTGTCACAAGTATGCACGTTTTTCCAAAACGCACATACTTATAATACCACACATTCACCAAAAGGCAACAACTTTTTTCTCTGTTTTCTACGATTTTTTGTACACATTTCACAATTTGAAATTCTATTCCATATTATGGAACTCTTACCATTCAAATTTCTTTGCAAAATATGCATCCAGATCTTCGATCTTAATTCTCTCCTGCTCCATCGTATCACGGTCACGGACAGTCACTGCTCCGTCTGTCTCAGACTCGAAATCGTAAGTAACACAGAATGGGGTTCCGATCTCATCCTGTCTTCTGTAACGTTTTCCGATATTTCCTCTGTCGTCAAATTCACAGTTATATTTCTTAGCAAGCTGTGCATATACTTTCTCAGCGCCCTCATTTAACTTCTTGGATAATGGAAGTACACCGATCTTAACAGGTGCAAGTGCCGGATGGAAATGAAGCACGGTTCTCATGTCCGGTTTTTCCTCTGTACCAATGTTCTCCTCATCATAAGCAGCACATAAGAATGCAAGTACCACACGGTCAGCTCCAAGAGATGGCTCAATCACATATGGGATATATCTCTCACCTTTTTCATCATCAAAATAAGTGAGATCCTGTCCGGATACGTTCTGATGCTGTGTGAGGTCATAGTCTGTCCTGTCAGCGATACCCCATAACTCGCCCCATCCAAATGGGAATAAGAACTCAATATCGGTTGTTCCCTTGCTGTAGAAGCTAAGTTCTTCCGGTGAATGGTCACGAAGACGCATCTCATCCTCTTTGATACCAAGTGTCTGTAACCAGTCACGGCAGAATCCTCTCCAATACTGGAACCACTCAAGATCAGTACCCGGCTCACAGAAGAACTCTAATTCCATCTGTTCGAACTCACGGGTACGGAATGTAAAGTTACCCGGTGTGATCTCATTACGGAAAGATTTACCGATCTGTCCGATTCCAAATGGGATTTTCTTTCTGGAAGTTCTCTGTACATTTTTGAAGTTTACGAAAATACCCTGTGCTGTCTCAGGTCTTAAATAAACTGTATTTTTTGCATCTTCTGTAACGCCCTGGAACGTCTTAAACATTAAGTTAAACTGACGGATATCTGTAAAATTATGCTTTCCACAGGATGGACATGGAATCTGATGTTCTTCGATGAAATCTCTCATCTCTTCCTGTGTCCAGCCATCCACAGAACCCTTTAACTCAATATGATTCTCAGAAGCAAAATCCTCAATGATCTTATCTGCACGGAAACGCTCATGGCACTCTTTACAATCCATCAACGGATCGGAGAATCCTCCGAGATGTCCGGATGCAACCCATGTCTGTGGATTCATAAGGATGGCACAGTCAACACCTACGTTGTAAGGGTTTTCCTGAATAAATTTCTGCCACCATGCTCTTTTTACGTTGTTCTTCAACTCTACACCAAGATTTCCGTAATCCCATGTATTTGCAAGACCTCCGTAAATCTCAGAACCCGGATATACAAATCCTCTTGATTTTGCAAGTGCTACGATTTTGTCCATCGTCTTTTCCATAATAAATTCCTCACATTCTATTATATTATTGCTGTATCATGCAATTATTTATAACCCGTACTTATGATTTATCATATCATCACGAGCCTATTTGTAAATGATATAAGTATAGACATCTGTACCAAATGAATCACCGGAAAGATTTGTGACTACATCATTGCCGGAAAGTTCCTCTGTTCCGATGATCACTTCTCCCTCAATGACATCCCCTGCGTCTTCCGTACTTTCTGTCTCCAAGACGGCCTCTGTGGATGGTACTTCTTCTGATTCTGTGATCCAGGTTTTCTCAATTCCGGTTCCCTCTTTGATAGAAACAGAATCTTTTCCTGTGACCGTCACGTTATCGCAGGAAACATATAAAATTTTGCCTTCAATCTTCACATCGGTATTTGCCTTAATAATGACAACTTTCAGATCTTCCTGTGCGAGAATATCCTCTCTCGTCACTCCCGTGACACTGCCGTCTTTATCCACGCCCGCAAAATCTGTGTCAAAATCATACCCGGCAGCCAGTGCCTGCACGATTTTACCCTCATACAATTCCACACCGTTAAACGCTGTATAATCATCCACCGTTTCATAGTCCATCCGGAGTTTTGCTGTGCCATCTTCCACGGTCAGATCATCCACTTTTACAGAATTTTTTCCATTCTCTGTATTGTACTCATCCACTGCGGAATCCACAAACTCTTTCAGCTCCGTCTCATCATAATAAGACTGGTCAAGCTGTTCCACATCCATCGAAACTACTTTGCCATGTTTTGAAACATAAACGGTATTTGTGTCTGCCTCCAGACTGGAACCACACCCGGCGAGCATACCTGCGCAGATCATAATGGTCAGTCCAATACACCCTAATCTCTTCATGTTACAGACTCCATCCTCTTTCTATTTCATTCAATGTTAATCTTGGATATTATACAATTTTTATATCATGTTTTCAACCTCTTCCAAAATTTTTAGTGATTTAAAAGAATGGTTGATATAATATTTCATATATTCCCTGATACACTGCTGTAATTCCCACAATACCTGATCGGATACGGAAAACGTGTAAAGTTTTGCAAGCTTTGCCGTCATTATGTACTGCATAGTATAGACTGTGGATTCCTGCACCTTCTGATAGGTTGGAAGAGCCGACATGTTTTCAGGTTTCCGCCTTAACTCATTCACGCAGTGATCGCAAAGCATGCGCGCCGTCTTTCCCGAAAACCAGTGCAGTTCCTTTTTTTTCCCACATTTTGTGCACCCGAACACATTCGGTGCTTCCCCGTTGATCGTGAGAGTCTTAAGTTCATAGATGCATCTCACAAGCCTGTTGGAAAAAGCGGGGCTTTCGAGCGCACGGAGTGTCTGGTAAAGCAGTTTTAACATTTCTGTCTCATCGTTATTTTCCTGACAATAATAATCTGCAAATTCCAGAAAATAAAATCCGTAGTAGGCAGCGTTGAAATCTGCTGCAAGCTCCCGGAAATAATTCTGGATGGACACTTTGGCAACTGTATATGTAGAACGTCCCTCGAAAAGTTCAAATTCCCCGAAGGAGAAAGGATTAGTCGCAGCCAGAAACTGACTGTTTGGTTTTCTTGCCCCTCTGGCAAATGCTGTGATTTTTCCTCTCTCCCTCGTGAGCAGCGTTATTCTTTTGTCATAATCGCCAATCGGCATCGCATTTAAAACCATTCCGGTCACTACAAGGTTCTGCCCCATTCTGCCTTACTTCCTGCTCTCTGTCACTCTCTTTTTCTCTGCATATCTTCAGATAATCGTCAATCCGTCCTGTTTCCCAAAAAGTGTTCCAGGTTTTCTCCATCGTTTTTCCCTCCTGCCATCTGTATACAGATAGGATTTGCGTTGTGAAAAACCTTATACACGTTAAATATTGGCAACGGTTTAAATTTCGTCCTTATTGTATCCAAAATTTTTGATCAGAAAATCGCTGTCACGCCAGTCTTTCTTCACTTTCACCCAAAGTTTCAGATTTACTTTTGTATCCAATAACCGCTCGATCTCGTAACGCGCATTGCTTCCGATTTTTTTGAGCATTGCACCGCCTTTTCCGATGATAATTCCCTTGTGGGAATCACGCTCGCAGACGATCGTTGCGTCAATGTCAATGATATTCTGTCCCTTTCTGCCCTTCATCCGGTCGATATAAACGGCAATTCCATGTGGGATCTCATCATCAAGCGCATGCAGTGCCTTCTCCCGGATGATCTCTGCAACGATCGCGCGTTCCGGCTGGTCTGTGATCGTATCCTCATCATAGAACTGCGGTCCATACGGCAGATATTTGAAAATCATGTCAATGACCGTGTCCAGATTCTTTGCACGAAGTGCAGAAGCCGGGATAATCTCCGCAAAGTCATACACTTTACGGTATGTGTCAATATATTCCACGATTTTTTCACGGTCTACGGTATCCACTTTATTGATGATCAGGATGACCGGTGTTTTTACTTTTTTCAACTGCTCGATAATGTGCTGCTCGCCTGCTCCGATAAAATTTGACGGCTCCACAAGCCATAAGATCACATCCACCTCATTTAAGGTGTGCTCTGCCACATTTACCATGTACTCCCCAAGTTTATTTTTTGCCTTGTGGATCCCCGGTGTATCCAGAAATACGATCTGCCCACGCTCCATATCCGTATAGACCGTCTGGATGCGGTTTCTGGTCGTCTGCGGTTTGTTCGATGTAATTGCGATCTTCTGTCCGATCAGATGGTTCATTAATGTGGATTTTCCCACGTTTGGTCTTCCGATGATCGTCACAAATCCGGATTTAAATTTTTCGTTCATAAACTTCCTCTCTTTGTATTTATTTACTCAGACAATTGTAAATTTCACAATCATCTCTCTGATCCATTCAAGTGTTTTACCTCTCCAAACATTTCTGCACATTCCTGCAAAGTCTCCTCATTTCCGACTACACAGAGATTATTCTCTGCGAGAACAGATGCGATCATATCCCGGAGTCCCCGGATATCCTCCTGCGTCGCACCGATCACCTGATCACGCTCTTTCTGGATCTCTTCGTACGAAATATTCTGTAAATAAGCTGCCATGGACCGATCGCCCTTCGTGCTTGGATTCATTGGCACATCCATATCACTGATCGTCCCGATGATATATTTTGTCATGTCACGTTCATCCGCAGTAAACTGCTCAATATATGCAGGGATTCCGTCATAAATCTCATTTGTTTTTTCCAGATTTGGATCACGGTAAGAGACAAAATAAGTGTCTCCATTCTTCATATAACCGTTCATGCAGCCGTATGCTCCGCCTTTCACACGAATATTGATCCAGAGGTAATCATACTCCATGATGACTTTCAAAATGCGCAGTGCACCGTGATAGTCAAAGCCATGTGCACGGAAATTTCCGGCTCTCGCCACATACAGCACCTGGGAGGCATCCATAAATCCCTCATTCTTCCGGACCGGAACGATCTCTGCCTGTTTTTCCTCCCCGGAAGTTTCATATAACATTGGAATAAATTTTTCCAGCTCTGTTTCTACGATAGAAAGCCCGTCTTTTTCGCAGGTGACGCTGACCAGAAGATGTTCTTTTGTAAAAATTGAGGAAACCATCTCTTTTAGTTTTGCGGTCAGTGCTTCTTTTCTCTCATCAAAATGTGCTTCCAGATCACACAGTGTCTCATAGAATGTGATCGTATCTTTGTAAGCAGCCGCCCTGGAAAAATATGTCATGGCTCTTGTCGAAGCCACGGAATGTCCGGCGGAACTGATGCTTACCTGAAGTCTTGATTTCAACTCGGCAACGATCTCATACAGACGTTTCTCATCCTCAAGTTCTGAGGTGAAAAGCATTTCTTTCATCAATGCTGCAGCCTCCGGCAATTTGTCATATAATGCCTTGGTACGCACCTCAAATTTTACCTGATATCCATCTTTATCCTTCACGCCCGGATACACACCGATCGTACTGCTGATTCCTCCGGTATGGATGTTCACTTCATTTGCAAAATCCGCATAGGAATAATTTTTTGTATCCACATAGCCAAGTACCGCCTTCAATACGCCAAGATACGGAATGTCCTCTGCCGGAATGTGCGCAATATCGAACAACATGGTCAGATAGATGATCCCATTCGAATAAATATCATGGTGTACCACCGGGATACCTTTCACTGAAAGTTCTGTATTATAAAAAGGTGCTGCCTCTTTTTTCATATCAGAGCGCGCAAGCATCGGAATTTTTTCCAGATCTTCTTTTGGAGAAGGTGTCTCCTGATATTCCTTCAGGTGTTTTGTATCTGCGATCAGCTTTCGGATCTCATCTTCTGATAACCCCGCTTTATATTCCGCAAGTTTTTTCTCTAAGGCAGCCTCATTTTTTGCATTTAAGCCTTTCTCAGGTTCAATGATCACAACAGATGCATGCCTGTTATTTAATAAATACTTCTGAATCAGCTGCTCAAAATAATCTGTCTCCACCTGCTCTTTTAAGAAACGGTAAGTATCTAATGCCTCCAGATGAAGGAATGGACGCATATCATCATAAAGCCAGCTGTCCAGACACTGGATTCCATATAAAAGTCCTTTTGGGAAATGTCCGAAATCAGCCTCGCGGTAACGGAATTCAGAACTATTGATCCCTGCCAGCAGCGATTTTTTATTTAATCCATTTTTTACAAGCCCTTCTAATGTCTCACGGATGACAGCCAGAAAATGCTCTTTTTCCTGCGGATTGGTATTTTTTGCGATCACAGAGAATGTCGGCTGCAGCGTTCCACTGTCATATCCGCCTGTGATTTCAGAACCGATTCCGGCATCAATCAATGCCTGTTTTAACGGTGCTCCCGGCGCACTGACCAGCGCATAATCCAGAATATCAAATGCGAGATACAATTTCTCGTCCAGTGCTGTTTCTATCACCGTGTTATAAGAAAGATAGGTATTGTTTTCTTCGGATTCCGTGGAAGAAATGGAATACTTATGTGTCACTTCGATTGGTTTTTCAAATGGTTTCTGAAGCTTTATCTCCGAGTCAAGCCCGATTGCCTCATATTTTCCCAGATACGCTTCATCCATCCACGCAAGCTTCTCTGCCACATCCATATCTCCATAGAGATAAATGTAGGAATTGCATGGATGATAATATCTGCGGTGGAAATCGAGATATTCCTCGTAAGTCAGTTCCGGAATATGCAGAGGATCACCGCCGGAAACGTTTGCATAAGTCGTGTCCGGGAAAAGAGATGTCATGATCTGACGGCTCAAGACATCATCCGGTGAGGAAAAAGCACCTTTCATCTCATTGTATACAACACCGTTGATGGTCACCGGAGCATCCTCGCTCTCTAATTCATAGTGCCATCCCTCCTGCTTGAAGATCTCCTGATATTTATAAATATTCGGATGAAAAACCGCATCCATATAGACACTCATCAGATTCTGGAAATCTTTATCATTGCAGCTTGCGATCGGATAGATTGTCTTCTCCGGATAAGTCATCGCATTCAAAAAAGTGTTCAGTGAACCCTTCACCAGTTCCACAAACGGATCTTTTACCGGATATTGCTCAGAACCACACAAAACAGTGTGTTCAATGATATGTGCCACCCCGGTGGAATCCTCCGGCGGTGTGCGGAAACCGATATAAAAGACCTTATTGTCATCATCGTTGGAAATCACTGCGATCCGCGCTCCGCTTTTTTTGTGGCGGAGAATAATCCCCTCGGAATTGAGATCTTTGATTGGGCGTTTTTCTAAAATTTCATATGCCTGTAAATCTTTTAACTGCATCTGTCTGTCCTCTCTCTAATACATACTGTTCTATAGTATACCACACTTCGCGGCATTATCCTATTTTTATCTTCGAAAATTTCTGAAACCTTGAATGAAATTTTAAATTCCACATCTATGCTGAATTTAGTCTTTCTCTCTTC
>ERZ791801.16-NODE-16-length-208871-cov-27.505201_pt1 | contig 208871 bp, 169 predicted proteins | sample MGYA00510309_ERZ791801 | MGnify/ENA primary metagenome ERZ791801 (study PRJEB30046, sample SAMN00791979) | human gut metagenome | study: EMG produced TPA metagenomics assembly of the A metagenome-wide association study of gut microbiota in type 2...
GGGGTGAAGCCCCGATTTTTCTAATGTTGCAATCCCAATAAGTTCCGCCAGGACTTATGGGTATGAATGAAAACAACTGAAATAAAGAAAGCTGTATTGAAAATTATTTGAGTGGTAGAAATTGGGTAGAAAATAGTAACTAGCTTGCTTATTCTACCCGGCTTCTACCAACTTACTGACAAGGCGTGTCAGTCAATTTGAAACCTTTTATTCTTTGTTCGTTTTTATATCATTTACCTTCGCTGAAAAAGGATGGTAAATGAGTAGTTTTGTGTGTGAAATAGTAGTTACGCCCATGAGCGTGTTCCATTAAGTTGGGATGCGCTTGTGGGCATTTTTTGTTTAATCTAAAACCTTAGTAAGATGAAAAGATTCGTTTTCATGATGGTCGCACTGCTGATGTGCGTAGTGAGTGTTTTCGCGGAGACTTCCGTTAGTGTAGAACCTTCCGTTCCGGAGTTCCTGACCGGATTTGCCAGCTTCACCGGGCTTGTTACGGTCGTGGTTCCTGCTGTAGTAGGATTTATCGCTTCGAAGCTATCCAATCCTATGAATAAGTGGGTGACTATGTGGGTAACTGCTGTAGTTGGTGTAATCGTTACCTTCTTCAGTTGGTGGATGAATCTCGGTTTCCCTCCGGCAGATGCAAGCGTCTGGGTTGTGGTGATTGATGCGTTGTTTGTCGCCCTGGCATCTACTGGTATCGTGTCGGTTGTAACAAGTGAATGGCTGTCCAGGTTGTTCGGTGGTAAGGTAAATAAGGAGTGATGCAGAACCTTATAACCGTCATAGCCCCGCAGATTCTTGTTGCCGGGGCTTACTCCTTCATTGGAGAAATTAAGGAAGTAGTCTTCGAGCTTCGTTGGATGCTGGCTTTTATCGTTGTGATGATTGTGGCCGACTTTGTTCTGGGAATCATCGACAGCGTGGTTAAGCGGGGCGAGGATTTCCGCTTTTCCCGTGCTGGCCGACGTACCGTGTGCAAGTTCATTGAGTATAATTCATACCTTGTTGTTGGGTTCATGCTGGGCATTGCAATTCTTCAGCCGGTTGGCATCTGTTCCTATACAATCAGTTCTATCTGCGGGCTGGGGTTGGCTTTCATTTTCGAATTTGACAGTATTATGGAGCATATATGCACAATTCATGGTATCAAGAACAAGGTTTCCATTAAGCGCCTGCTGGTGGGCTACATTAAAAAGAAGTACACAACGGCTGGCGAAATTATCGAAAAAGTTACAAAGGATGAAGAAGACAGATAGACGCCTGATAGCGGAAATCATCTACTCCGTAATCATAATATTACTTATGACAATAAGTTTCATGACCTAGTTGATATGAGAAAGATAAGGATAGGGAAAGATATATACTTCACCTGGCAGATACTCACGAACAAGGAGCCTGTTCCACTGGAAGGAAGGGACTTGAAACTCATGCTGAAGAATCCTCTAGGCAGATTTCTCGATTTCCATTTTGAGATATATCAGGGAAACAAGCTGAAATTTACTTTTCATGGAACGGACCACAAACACCTTGGTACGTATTCGCTGACTTTGTGGGAGAACTATGGTAAGGAAGGACAGACTGCCGTTGACATGTGTGAGGCTTTCAGGCTTGTTGCAACAACTTGTGAAGAGGACAGCATAAGTGTCCCTAACCTTGAAATGGCCACCGTCAACCTTGGTGCTTCTTCCATTGACATATCAACCGGTGGAAGCATTCCCATTCCCGATGCGCCAAAAGACGGGAAGATATACGGCCGGAAGGATGGAGAATGGGAGGAGATAACAGAAGCAGTATGGAATGAAGAAACAAACAGTTAAAATCAGACTTTTATGGCAACAACAAAATTAAAATTCTACAGGGGCTTAAAGGCCCGTTATGATGCAGCGTCAAAACATCTGGATGCTATCTATTTTGCAACCGACACCAAAGAACTGTTGATGAACGGTGTGAATTATGGAGGAAGCGGTGTCACAGATGTCAGTTTTGACAAAGGCAGCAATAAACTTATCGTTACCAAATCATCAGGCAAGACCGAATATGATCTGACGGAACTCATCAGGTTCAAGACATCATTGCCAGACAGCCTTGCCACTCCTTCGAAACTGGGAGGTCTTCCGGCTGGGACAAAGGTCGAGACCTTGAAGACAAAGACGCTGAGCCAGATTTTCGAGGATATTCTCTTTGAGGAAATCCAGCCGACGGTACAGGCACCAAGTGCAACAATATCATTCAAGTCTCCTTTTACCGCCAACAAGATTCTGGAGGTTGGTGAAAGCGCACCTACCGCAGAACAGATTCAGACAGGATTTAACCGTGGTAATTGTACGGTTGTTGGCCAGGCAAACAAGAACCGCGCAGGAGAACTTATCTCCGATGACCAGTCCTTCATCTATGTAGGAAACAGTACAAGCAACAAGACATTGCCGACGAAAGTTACACTCGGTACGATGCAGTACAATTACCAGGCTCATCATGGCGCAGGTGACACCTTGCTCACTTCAAAAGGAAACAAGGCGACCGTATCCCCTAATCCGCTTCCTGAAGGTACTGTGAAATCAGGTGCTGTCTACCTTTATGGTACCTATCCGTTTTACTGTAATGGTTCTTCAGCTTCTACCTCTGCCGGAGATACCAATTTCCCGTCTGCCGCAGCTCCTGATACAAAGCTTCCGCTGCAGAAATGGACTGATACATTAATTGGAGCGAAATTTGCTTCTGAAGCAGCAACCGGAACCCGCCTTGAATTCTACTTCCCTTCAGAAAAGAATGTGTCAAAAGTCGAGTTCTATAATACGGTGTCCGGAAAGTGGGAAGTCTTCGGAACGGACAAGTACACCGTATCTGATGCAGGAAACAAGACCGTACAAAGTGTTCAGATTGCATACAAGAAGCTGACAACGACAGGTGCCATGTCCGGTGCATTACAACTTCGCTTCACAGTTTCCGATGCCGGAAAAAAACTTGTAGACGAGCCGGACACATATAATGGCGAGGAAATTACGGATGAAGTGATAGCCATGCTTGCACGAAACAGCCGTGAAGTTCCCTTTGCCATGCCGATGAACAATGTCATGCCGATGGCTTCGACAACAGGAAACCGTCCTGCGGGTATTGCTTCCTTTGCCGTGAACTTTGAGCCTGGAGGACAGGCGCCACTGGATGCCCGTCAGCTTGTTCCAAACAAGACAGACCTTATTGCCGCAGCTACCTATTCAGGAAAGAATACTTATAACGGCATGTTGGTCGTTGTTGGAGATAACGGGGACGGCAAACCGGCTCTGTATGTCCTGAAGGACATGACAAAGATTACCCAGGCTGATTATGGCGGATGGATTCGTCTTGACGTCGGTGCACAGACACTCATCCAGATTATCAATGACCTCACAACGGGCGGGACTAATAAGGCACTTTCCGCCGAGCAGGGTAAAGTTCTGAAAGGTCTGGTTGACACACTGACAAACAAGGTCAACGCGCTTGGTGCCGTATATGTGCCAAAGGGTACTCTGGCAGACCTTAGTGCCCTGAAAGGGGTGGCTTCTGTATCGAAAGGCCACGTATATAACGTTACGGCAGAAGTTACCCTGAACGGCAAGAAATATCCGGCTGAAACGAACTTCGTCTACATCGGAGAAACGGCCAATCAGGCAAGTGTGGAAACCAACTGGGATTCCTTGGGTGGTACGGTCGATTTGACAGCGTATGCAAAGAAAGCTGACCTCGAAGGATTTCTTACCGAAGAGGATTTGGCCGGATATGCCAAGGCTGTAGATGTGGCGAACACCTATGCCACAAAAGCTGCACTGAGTGAGGCTATCGAAGGGCTTTCCTCCACTTATGCGACCAAGGCTGAACTGACCAGCTATGCAACGAACGAGACTCTGAAGCAGTATGCCACTAAACAGGATCTTGACGATGCGTTTGCATGGAATGAGGAAACCGAGTAATAATATGTGGGGGCTTTGTATCAGAGCCCCCCATAAATCCCAATGACATGGCGAAAAAGAGATTCAACAATTATTTGAAATATGCCACCTTCAAGAAAGAACTGGAAGCCGGTAACATATTGCCTGATTCCGTTTCCTACATCAAGGAGATACGGGCTATCTATACCCATGGGGAATATTATGGCAATGGCTGCATATCCAGCGTGAATGCTGGTACGGGTGAGGTCAGTGCCGAGCTTCTTCCGAACGTGTTCCATGTGTTCGGAGAAGTATCCGTACTTAACGTCACATTTGGAAAAGGCTTTCCAGGCATTGCCAATGAGTACATGTTCCAGTTTTCAAGTGGTGTTACGCCTACCGTCCTGAATCTTCCTGAAGGTGTGAAATGGATAGGAAGCAGTGTTGTCAGGGCCAACAGGACGTATCAGGTAAGTATTCTTAATAATATAGCTGTGATGGGAGGTACTTTATGATTTTGTTAAGACGCAGATTGCTTATACTGGCGGCCATGAATAATGGACTGCCTAATATGCCGATTCGGTTTAAGACCGGCGAAAGGGCGGTATTCAGTGACGGGAAGCATGGATATTTTTCGATGGACAGAAGATTTGTTCGTGATAAGAACATGTCACGAATGTATTTCAAAGACGGGAAACGGATTAGTGTGCTGAAGAAAAGGAACTGAACTAAACTAAAATAAAATAAAATAGGAGTGCCACTGCACTCCTTGTAATAAATTTTTTATTAACCATCCTACCATTGGCAGAACTCCACAAATATAGATGTAATTTTATTATGAACAAAATAGATTCAATAATAATTCACTGTTCAGCCACACGTGCTGGGCTGGACATTGGTAAGAAGGAAATCACTCAGATGCACCTGCAGAAAGGGTTTTCTACAATTGGTTATAATTACGTTATCCGGCTGGATGGTACGGTAGAAGTTGGCCGTTCGCTCACTATTGACGGGGCGCACTGTAATAGCAAGGGATTCTCAGGTGTGTCGTACAACAAACATTCAATTGGTATCTGCTATGTGGGCGGTCTGGACGCGCACGGTAAGGCAGCTGACACCCGAACACCGGAACAGAAGAAAGCGTTAGCCAAACTGATTAAGGAGCTTTGCGGAAAGTACCAGATTGTGGAAGTGTTGGGCCATCGTGACACATCGCCTGACCTGGACGGAGATGGAATCGTTGAACCTGAAGAATGGACAAAGATGTGTCCTTGCTTCGATGTGCGTGCGGAATATCCATTTATCCAGGAAATCATTGTAAAGCCATGAAACTATTGTATTACCTAATTATTGCTGCATTAGCCCTGTTACTTATCATAAGCCGTAGGAATGATGCAAGTAGTGTGAATAAGGATGCGGATACTATTACTATAACGAACACGGTCAGAAAAATACAAGTAGATACAATGTATATTCTGTCTCCACAGCCTTATCTTGCATGGATTGATAATTCAGATACGATTCATGCAAGCGACACCTGCTATCATCTGCGTGAATACAAAGAATACCGTGATAGTAGCTATTATGCAAAGATTAGCGGTGTAGCACCACGTTTGGACGAAATTCGAGTGTATCCGCGTACCATCTACCAGACTGAATACATTTACCGTGACATCGTACAAAAAAACAAACGCTGGGGGCTTGGTCTATCTGCTGGCTATGGTATCGGTAGAAACGGGTTGTCTCCTATCTTGGCGGTAACGGTAAACTACAATTTATTTCAATGGTAATTCCCATTTGCTATTTAACAAAAAAATATTGTTAGTTTTGTAACTTAAAATCGAATTATTATTTACATTTGTCTCGTTGTAAAAAATAATAAAACTATGGCTGATTTTAAGGATTTAGAACTGATTAAAAGCTCAAAAGAAACAGAGATTGTTAATTGTAATATTTTGGGTGTAAAAGTTGCGACAAATGGATATTGTGGTGGCGATTCCGGGCATGGATCAAGAACCTATTTTAGATTAGAGGATTTAGCTTCAACTGATATTAATATTCGTTTACTCAAGGATAAAAGAGGAGTGGAAGTTATGTTAGGAGGAGATGCTGAATTAGAAACTTTCATACAGGCTTTAAGATGGGCTGCTGATAATTTGGAAGAAATGGCAAAAAAATAAAGTGTCTAATATAAATGACTATCTTTGTCGTGTAGAAGTTTGCTTTTATTGCAAACGAAAGCCCCAACCAGATTAATATCCGGAAGGGGCTTTTATTGACTTATACTTTAGGCTATTTTACATTAAAAGATACAAGCACTTCACGCGGTTTACCCTTGTAAAATTGATATACATAGCACTCCACCATTTCGCCTTTGTACTTTTGGAGTCTCTTGTATAAATACTCCTTCACTTCAACCTTACGAGAGAAGTAAAGATTCTGTTCGCTAAAGACAGGTTCATCTGCCCCAACCCAAGCTTCTAACGAGCATGGGCATTTGTTGATAATTCTTTTCATATTACAATAAATATTATGTAGTGGCTCCATTGCCTCATACATAACATAACAGATAAAGTGTCAGACAAATTACCCTCTCATCATCATAATATCAGACCTCAGTTCGATATATTCTTTGTACTTTTCCGGGTTGTTCACGTAATCAATCACACGAGATATGGCCATATCAGCCTGTTTCTGCCGGACTTTGGTGTAGTATCGTATAACTCCTTTTGATTTGTCTGAGTGGCCTAAGCAGTAGTCTATTATCCCGTCAGGAATACCTATTTCAGAGGCGTACTGAGCGAAAGACTTGCGGGCCGAATAAAATGTAACACGTTCATCAATATTTAACTCTTCAGCCAAATCTCCAAGAGAATACGTAACATACTGAGAAAAGTTGTGATATGTGAATTTATACCCAAAATCAAGTTTCCCCGTCCTTTTATCCATCCACCTGCATATTATCTCTCTTGCTTGAGACGGTATTGTAAATGTGATTACACTATCCGACTGCATTCGCCCTTTAGTCTTTGAGCGTGAATATTCCAATACATCTTTTCTAAAGTCTGTTTGCATAATGTCTATAAGATTCATCCCTCCCAGGTAAAAGGAAAGGCAAAAAAGGTCACGTGCCATAATCAGCTTTCTTTTTTCTGGTGAAGATTCACGAATCTTGTTAAAACTCTGTACTGTCAAATCAAGCTTCCTGATAGGGGCTGCAGATATTCTTGTTGTTACAAAAGGATGTATATCGTAAGATATATTCCACTCTCTTATCGCTCTGTTGATGACAGATTTCATCTGGGCGAGCATTGTGTTTACTGTGGTTTCAGTCACTTTTCGCTTCCGTATGAATGCAGCAAAATTCTGGACTAGTGATGGGGTTAAATCTGAGAGAAGTATGTCACCTCTTGCAAAGTCACGAAAATACCTCCCCACCCTTTCAATAGACAATGCGTATGAATCTCTTCCCTCAGACTTGAGATAGTCTACAAAATTGCTACATGCTGATGAAAAGGTTTGCTCATCGGAAAGATTGTCTGTAGAAATGATTTCTTTAATTTGCCGGCAGGAATAAAGTTCAAGATGTTTTATTGAGTCCAGTTTCTCTTGAAGGTCATCAAGGATGTTCCTAAGTTTCCGGTTTATCGCAGATGCCTCTGGATGCTTCACGACCTGACCGTTCTTAAACTGGTTCTCTGAAATAATGAATCGTGTGACGATATATGTTGTTTCATGCTTGTGACGGAGTGCAATTCTTATCTTATGTCTTCCGTCTTTTAATGCTTTTGCCTTGAAAATGGTAAGTGATAGAGTTGCCATAATGATTAAAAAATTTAAGGATACTCCAGGGATACTCACAGAATTGTAAATTTACAATTCAAATCCTTTTTTTTAATCATCGTAATAAGCAGTAGAAAATAGAAAAACCGCCTAATTCACAATGTAATAAGCGGTTTTAAGTCGGAGCCGAAAGCGGGACTCGAACCCGCGACTTACTCATTACGAATGAGTTACTCTACCAACTGAGTTATTTCGGCAACGTGTTTCGTTGAAAACGGTTGCAAAATTACTCTTTTCTTGAAACCTGCCAAATAAAAAAGAGATTTTTTTCCGAAAAACTACATTTTTCCGGCCCGTACAACCCGTTTCCGTTACATCACAAGAGCATTTGACACATTATTACGTGTAATTTGTACAATAGTCCCTTGTCTGCCTTCTGCCGATTTTCTACTTTTACCCGCAAAATGAAACATTACACTACCATGAAAAAGAAACTGATAATTTCACTGCTGGCACTGGCTTCGCTGGGAGCCGGAGCACAAAACTTGCAAAAGGGAGACTACGGATACTTGTACTGCCACATGAGCGGACGAGGAGAATGGACGGCCTACGCCCTGAGCCGTGACGGCGTACACTTTCACGACCTGATTGATGGCGACCCCGTATACAATGTAGAAGAAATGTCAAAAATAGAGGGAGGAGCACGCGATGCCTTTATCTGCCGTACGTCCGACGGAAAGGGCTACCTGATGGTGACTACCGACATGAGCAACGCCAAGAGCCGCTCGTGGTTCAACTACGGCATCAACCTGCTGAAAAGTGACGACCTGATTCACTGGACTTCTACCACCTTCGACTTCCGCCAGGGACCGGACATTTTCTGTGACCCTCAGTCGCCCGACGTCTATAAGGACTACAGCACCATCAAACGCGTATGGGCACCGCAAATTTTCTGGGACCCTTCGTACGTATGGGCCGATGGCATGAAGGGCGGATACATGATATACTATTCACTGCTTAATCCGGCAGAAGACCAGTACGACCGCGTGTTCTATTCCTATGCCGACGCCACCTTTACACGTCTCACTAAACCCCGCCTGCTGGTGGACTGGGGATATGCTACCATCGATGCCGACATTAACTATGTGCCGGCCGACGGACTCTATCACATGCTCATCAAGAAAGAAGGAGGTACACCCGGCATCTTTGCCGCTACAGCTACAAAACTGACCGGTCCTTATAAAATAAAAGATGAAAACGACTATGTGAAGTTTGAAGGCAACAAAAAGTGTGAGGGCTGCTCTGCCTTCCAGTTGGTGGGCGACTCTACCTGGCGCGTGGCCTACATCGAATACTCCTCCAAGCCCAAAAGATATCGCATCTGCCAGGCCGATGAAAAACTCGCCAACTTCCACTCCCCCGTCACCATGGAGGGCGTGAAACATCCGCAGCACGGCTCGTTCATGCGACTCACCGAAGAAGAATACAAGCGCCTGCAAGAGTGGTCGGACAGCATCATGCGCGAAAGAGCCGCCCGAAACAGCGGAGAAAAGAAATAAAAAGAGGAAAATGAAATATTTTTGTAAAAACTTTTGGCAAACATCCTTTCATTTGAGCAGAAAACATTATCTTTGCACTCCGAATTATGACGTGACAAAAGAGTTTGATGTATTACTGTATAACACATAGTAAAAAGAATAAGCGCACATTCGGAGTTCCGGCGGAATGGACAAATGCCGGAAGCTATTTCTTTTTTCTTTTATGTCACTTATTTCCTGAATATTTAAGATTTCCTATTTTTTCAAACACCCGGAACTGCTTTTCGGCAAGTCCGGGCGTTTTTTCGTATATACGAGAGTAGAATAGAAAAAATACAAGATATAAAGATTATTAGTAACAAGGTAATGAGAAATGTAACATTGATCCTCGACGACGGGAGCCGCTTTCATGGCAAGTCGTTCGGCTATGAGAAACCGGTAGCCGGTGAAGTAGTTTTCAATACGGCAATGACCGGATACCCCGAAAGCTTGACCGACCCTTCGTATGCCGGTCAGTTGATGACACTGACTTACCCGCTGGTAGGTAACTATGGTGTGCCTCCCTTCACATTCGAAGCAAACGGACTACCCACTTTCATGGAAAGCGAGAAAATCCATGCCGAAGCGATTATCGTAAGCGATTACAGTGAAAAATACTCTCACTGGAATGCAGTGGAAAGTCTGGGCGACTGGTTGAAACGCGAACAGATTCCGGGCATCACGGGCATCGACACACGCGAACTGACAAAGGTATTGCGCGAGCATGGAGTGATGATGGGAAAAATCGTGTTCGACGATGAGCCGGACAACATTCCCGAAGCTACCTATGCAGGTGTGAACTACGTAGACAAGGTTTCTTGCAAGGAAGTGATTCGCTACAACGAAGGCGAAGGCAAGAAAAAAGTAGTACTGGTAGACTGCGGCGTGAAATCAAACATTATCCGTTACCTGCTCAAGCGCGACGTGGAAATCATCCGCGTGCCTTGGAACTACGACTTCAACTCTCTGCAGTTCGACGGTCTGTTCATCTCCAACGGTCCGGGCGACCCTGACACCTGCGATGCAGCCGTGCAGAACATCCGCAAGGCCATGCAGAACGAAAAACTTCCTATCTTCGGTATCTGTATGGGTAACCAGTTGCTTTCAAAGGCAGGAGGTGCCAAAATCTACAAACTGAAATACGGTCACCGCAGCCATAACCAGCCGGTACGCATGGTAGGCACGGAAAAGTGCTTCATCACCTCACAGAACCACGGTTATGCCGTAGACAACAACACACTGGGAGCCGACTGGGAACCGCTCTTCATCAACATGAACGACGGTTCGAACGAAGGTATCCGTCACAAAAAGAACCCCTGGTTCTCGGCTCAGTTCCATCCGGAAGCTGCCAGCGGTCCTACCGACACGGAATTCCTGTTCGATGAGTTTGTAAAGTTGCTGTAATCCACTAAAAAACAAAGAAGACAATGAAAGAAAACATAAAGAAAGTATTGCTGTTAGGTTCAGGAGCCCTGAAAATCGGTGAAGCTGGTGAATTCGACTACTCTGGTTCGCAGGCTCTGAAAGCGCTGAAGGAAGAAGGTATCGAAACCATCCTGATTAACCCGAACATCGCCACCGTGCAGACTTCGGAAGGTGTGGCAGACAAAATCTACTTCTTGCCCGTTACTCCGTATTTCGTAGAAAAGGTCATCGACAAGGAACGTCCCGACGGCGTGCTGCTGTCATTCGGTGGACAGACTGCCTTGAACTGCGGTGTGGCTCTCTACAAAGCCGGTGTGTTCGAGAAATACAACACCCGCGTACTGGGTACTCCGGTACAGGCCATCATGGATACGGAAGACCGTGAGCTCTTCGTACAGAAACTGGACGAAATCAACGTGAAGACCATCAAGAGTGAGGCGGTAGAAAACATCGAAGATGCCCGCCGTGCAGCGAAGGAACTGGGTTATCCGGTCATCATCCGTGCAGCTTACGCACTGGGAGGTCTGGGTTCAGGTTTCTGCGACAACGAAGAAGAACTGAACGTGCTGGCCGAAAAAGCGTTCTCTTTCTCTCCGCAGGTGCTGGTAGAAAAGAGTCTGAAAGGCTGGAAGGAAGTGGAATACGAAGTAGTGCGCGACCGTTTCGACAACTGTATCACGGTCTGCAACATGGAAAACTTCGACCCGCTGGGTATCCACACCGGTGAGTCTATCGTTATCGCTCCGTCACAGACGCTGACCAACAGCGAATACCACAAACTGCGCGAACTGGCCATCCGTATCATCCGTCACATCGGTATCGTGGGTGAATGTAACGTACAGTACGCGTTCGACCCTGAATCAGAAGACTACCGCGTAATCGAGGTAAATGCCCGTCTGAGCCGTTCTTCTGCACTGGCATCTAAGGCTACAGGTTATCCTCTGGCTTTCGTTGCAGCTAAGTTGGGATTGGGTTACGGACTGTTCGACCTGAAGAACTCGGTAACAAAAACAACTTCTGCCTTCTTCGAGCCGGCACTGGACTACTGCGTATGTAAAATTCCTCGCTGGGACTTGGGTAAGTTCCACGGCGTAGACCGCGAACTGGGCTCCAGCATGAAGTCGGTAGGTGAAGTCATGGCCATCGGACGTACCTTCGAAGAAGCCATCCAGAAAGGTCTTCGTATGATTGGTCAGGGCATGCACGGTTTCGTGGAAAACAAGGAGCTGGTTATCGAAGACATCGACAAAGCACTGCGCGAACCGACCGACAAGCGTATCTTCGTCATCTCAAAGGCTATGCGTGCAGGCTACACAGTAGACCAAATTCACGACCTCACCAAGATTGACAAGTGGTTCCTCGACAAGCTGATGAACATCATGCAGACTTCTAAGGAACTCCACGAGTGGGGCAACAACCATACACAGCTTTCACAGCTTCCGAACGAGCTGCTCTACAAAGCAAAACGTCAGGGATTCTCTGACTTCCAGGTGGCACGTGCCATCGGCTACGAAGGCGATATGGAAGACGGTATCCTGGAAGTTCGTAACCACCGCAAGAGCGTAGGCATCGTGCCGGTAGTAAAACAGATTGACACGCTGGCAGCCGAATATCCGGCACAGACCAACTACCTGTACCTGACTTACAGCGGCGTGGCCAACGATGTACACTACCTGGGCGACCACAAGAGTATCGTTGTACTGGGTTCAGGTGCTTACCGTATCGGTTCATCCGTAGAGTTCGACTGGTGCGGCGTGCAGGCACTGAACACCATCCGCAAGGAAGGCTACCGCTCAGTAATGATCAACTACAACCCTGAAACCGTATCGACCGACTACGATATGTGCGACCGTCTGTACTTCGACGAACTGACTTTCGAACGTGTGATGGATATCCTCGACCTGGAAAACCCGCACGGAGTCATCGTATCTACCGGCGGACAGATTCCGAACAACCTGGCATTGCGCCTGGATGCACAGAAGGTAAACATCCTAGGAACTTCTGCCAAGAGCATCGACAACGCTGAAGACCGCGACAAGTTCTCGGCTATGCTCGACCGTATCGGCGTAGACCAGCCTGAATGGAGCGCACTGACTTCAATGGAAGACATCAACGCATTTATCGAAAAGGTAGGCTTCCCTGTATTGGTTCGTCCGTCATACGTGCTTTCTGGTGCAGCCATGAACGTATGTTCTAACCAGGAAGAGCTGGAACGCTTCCTGCAGCTGGCCGCTAACGTATCGAAGAAACATCCGGTAGTAGTAAGCCAGTTCATCGAACACGCCAAGGAAGTAGAAATGGATGCCGTGGCACAGAACGGTGAAATCGTAGCTTACGCCATCTCTGAACACATCGAATTTGCCGGTGTACACTCAGGTGACGCTACCATCCAGTTCCCGCCGCAGAAACTGTACGTAGAAACCGTACGTCGCATCAAGCGTATCTCTCGTCAGATTGCGAAAGAGCTGAACATCTCTGGTCCGTTCAACATCCAGTTCCTGGCTCGTGAAAACGACATCAAGGTAATCGAATGTAACCTGCGTGCCAGCCGTTCGTTCCCGTTCGTCAGCAAGGTGCTGAAGATTAACTTCATCGAACTGGCTACCAAAGTCATGTTAGGCTTGCCGGTAGAAAAGCCTGAAAAGAACCTCTTCGACCTCGACTACGTAGGTATCAAGGCCAGCCAGTTCTCGTTCAACCGTTTGCAGAAGGCCGACCCTGTGCTGGGTGTAGACATGGCTTCTACAGGTGAAGTTGGCTGTATCGGCGACGATACTTCATGTGCCGTACTGAAAGCCATGCTGTCTGTAGGCTACCGCATTCCGGAAAAGAACGTCCTGATGTCTACCGGTACACTGAAACAGAAAGTAGATTTGCTGCAGGCAGCGCGCGCCCTCAAGGCCAAAGGTTACAACATCTTCGCTACCGGCGGTTCTTCTAAGTTCCTGGCAGAAAACGGAGTGGAAAACACCCGCGTATACTGGCCAAGCGAAGAAGGTCAGCCTCAGGCACTTGAAATGCTGCACAAGAAAGAAATCGACATGGTGGTAAACATTCCGCGTGACCTCACTCCTACCGAGTTGGAAAACGGATACAAGATCCGCCGTGCCGCAGTCGACCTGAACATTCCTCTGGTAACCAATGCCCGTCTGGCAAGTGCATTCATCAATGCCTTCTGCTCTATGAGCATTGACGACATCGCTATCAAGAGCTGGGACGAATACAAATAATCCGTACCGCTTAAAAATATAGATAAAATTAATCCCCTCCGGAACTATTTGTAATGAATGAGTTCTGGAGGGGATTTTTTATTTATAGAAAAATAAGACAATAAAAAAGCCCACCGATAAAGGACGATGGGCAAGCGCCTAAATGTTTTCACAACGGAATAATCCTTATTGTGATTTGCTTCATTTTAGTTTTACAAAAATAAAAAGAAACAACACAAAAGACAAGTTTTTTCATAAAAAATTAGTAGTTTTGAGAAAATTGAAAATACAACTATGAAACATATTTTAGGTTTAGACTTAGGCACAAACAGTATAGGATGGGCAGTTATCAATTCAAACTTTGACGAAGCAACCCAAAAAGAACAACTAAAAGGTATAGAGGCAGCAGGAAGCAGAATAATTCCTATGGATGCCGCCCAATTAGGAGACTTCAATAAAGGAAATTCAGTTTCACAAACAGCCAACCGTACTCAATACCGCAGTACCCGGCGATTATATGAGCGAAAAAAACTTCGCAGAGAAAGGCTGCACCGCGTATTGCAACTATTGGGCTTCCTCCCATCCCATTACGCTGGCCAATTAGACCGATATGGAAAATTTATAGCTAACTCAGAGCCAAAGTTAGCTTGGGAAAAAGGCGCAAATAATTTATCCTACTTTATCTTTCAGGAATCTTTTCAGGAAATGCTGAAAGACTTTTCACAAGAAGATAGATGTACTAAAAAAGTACCGTATGACTGGACATTATTCTATCTACGCAAAAAAGCCCTTACACAAAAAATAGAGAAAGAAGAATTAGCCTGGATTCTTCTAAATTTCAACCAAAAAAGAGGATACTACCAATTACGGGAAGAAGAAGCTGAAAAGTCCACTTCCAAAACACGACAATATTTTGACAGCCAAATTGTAATAGACATCGTTGACACAGAAGAAACTTATAAAGGATTAAAAATATTTACCCTCACTCTAGCAAATGGAGAAAAAGGTAAATGGTATGGGAAAAACATACCCGATTGGAAAGGTCAAAAGAAAGAAATCATTGTAAGCATAGACCTGGATAAAAATGGGAATGACAAATGTGATGAGAACGGAGAACCTGTCAGACACTTTAAAATTCCCACAGAAAAGGAATGGGAAGAACAATGGGGACTTGTCAAAGCTAAAACCGAAAAGGACCTGAACACTTCTAAAAAGACAGTAGGCACTTATATTTACGATACATTATTACGAACCCCCGACCAAAAAATTCGGGGTAAACTCATTCGCACCATTGAACGTAAGTATTACAAAGATGAACTCTATCAAATACTAACGACACAAGAAAAGTTTCACCCCGAACTAAGAGATGGAAACCTGTTACAGTCTTGTATTGAAGAGTTGTATCACAACAACGAAGCACATCGCAATACAATTTCTAAATATAGTATGTCCAAATTACTCGTTGAGGATGTCATATTCTACCAACGTCCACTGAAAAGCAAGAAATCACTCATCAGCAACTGCCCGTATGAAGAGCATACTTATGTAGATAAGGAAACAGGGGAAATCCATACAGCTTCTGTAAAATGTATTGCTAAATCTCATCCTCTTTTTCAAGAATTCCGTCTTTGGCAGTTTCTGTCCAATTTACGAATATATCAAAAAGAAGGAATCCTCAATGGTAAGTTCACCACTGACATAGATGTAACCAATGAATTTCTGAAAAATGCAGACGATTATACGAATCTTTTCGACTGGCTCAATCAAAAGAAAGAAATCAAACAAGATGCATTTCTCAGATATCCGCCATTTGGATTAAAGAAAAATGTGGCAAATTATCGCTGGAATTATGTGGAGGATAAAACATATCCTTGTAATGAGACACATTCTAGGATATTGCTCTATTGGGAGAAAGCAGGTATAGATCAATCGATTCTGACCACCGATATAGAAGAAAAACTCTGGCATATCTTATATTCTATTTCAGATAAAAATGAGCTCCAGAAAGCACTGAAACATTTTGCTGATAAAAACAAGTTAGAAGATAAATTTGCAGATATTTTCCAACAAATACCACCATTCAAGAAAGACTATGGTTCCTACTCTGCCAAAGCCATCAAAAAACTGCTTCCTCTTATGCGAATGGGAAAATACTGGCATCTAGAATCAATAGATAATGCAACCCTCACCCGCATCCATCAAATTCTGAACGGAGAAATGGACGAAGCAACGGCAAGCAGAATAAAAGAAAAATACATCCATTTAGATAACTTCTCTTCATTTCAGGGACTTCCTACATGGTTGGCATGCTATATCGTATATAATCGGCACTCTGAAATAAAAGACATCACGAAATGGAAGCAACCTTCAGACATTGATGCTTACATACAATCGTTCAAGCAGCATTCACTGCACAACCCTATCGTGGAGCAGATTATAATGGAAACTTTACGTACTGTACGCGATATATGGAAACAAATAGGGCATATCGATGAGATTCATGTCGAATTAGGACGTGAGATGAAGAATCCTGCCGACAAACGTAAAAAACTCACCCGGCAAATACAAGAAAACGAAAATACCAATCTGCGCATCAAGGCACTTCTCACTGAGTTTGCAAATCCGGAGTTTGAAATCGAAAATGTACGTCCTCACTCTCCCAGCCAACAAGATTTATTACGCATATATGAAGAAGAGGTCTTAAACGAATCAGCTAAAAATATGCCAGAAGATATAGTCACTATACTAAAAAAATTCAATGAGACAGATGCAAAAAAACGTCCGTCTACTTCTGATGTATTACGCTACAAATGCTGGCTGGAACAGAAATATCGCTCACCTTATACGGGAGCCATGATTCCATTGGGTAAATTATTCACTCCTGCCTACGAAATTGAGCATGTCATTCCAAAATCTCGTTACTTTGACGATTCATTCACAAACAAGGTTATTTGCGAGACAGCAGTAAACAAATTAAAAGACAACATGTTAGGTTATGAGTTTATAAAGAATCATTCCGGACAAATAATAGAACTAGGCTTTGGACAAAAAATACAAATACAAACCGTAGAAGCCTATGAGCAATTTGTAAAAGAACACTACTCATACAATCCTGTTAAAATGAAGAAACTATTGATGGAAGATATTCCAGAACAATTCATCCAGCGTCAGTTAAACGACAGTCGTTACATCAGCAAGTTTATTAAATCACTATTATCTAACATTGTCCGTGAAGAAGGAGAATCTGAGGCCACTTCCAAGAATATTATTGTTTGTAATGGAAGTATTACCGACCGTCTGAAAAAAGACTGGGGGGTTAATGATGTATGGAATAAAATTATTCTACCTCGTTTCTTGCGGTTAAATGAAATTACGAACAGTGACCACTTTACCACAACCAATACCAACAATAAGATAATCCCCACCATGCCATTAGCATTACAAAAGGGATTCAACAAAAAGCGTATTGACCATCGCCATCATACCATGGATGCCATTGTCATAGCCTGTGCCAATCGCAATATAGTCAATTATCTGAATAACGAATCAGCCAGCAAAAATGCAAAAATCTCACGTATGGATTTACGTCAGATTTTATGTAAAAAGACAGAACCTGACGCATTAGGGAATTATCAATGGATAATAAACAAACCGTGGGAAACATTTACCCAAGATGTTTATGCAGTTCTAGCAAATATCATTATCAGTTTCAAGCAAAATTTACGCATCATCAATAAAACAACCAACCATTATTTCCGTTATCAAAACGGGAAGAAAGTACAATGTGTACAAGAAAAAGGAGACAATTGGGCTATCCGTAAACCCATGCACAGAGAAACATTCTATGGAGAAATTAACTTACGTAAAGTAAACACTGTGTCACTGAAAGTAGCGCTAGAAAATCCACAGAGAATTGTAGAAAAAGATTTAAAGAAAAAAATAAAAGAATTATTGCAACAAGGACTCAGCGAAAAGCAAATCAAAAAATATTTTGAAGAAAACAATGATATTTGGCAAGATGTAAACCTGAAGAAAATCCAATTCTATTCTTTCACAAAAGAAAGAAAAGAACGCTTTTTTGCAAGCCGTGAATCTATAGATACAAGTTTCAATCAAAAGAAAATTGAAAAGCAAGTTTCCGATACAGGTATTCAACAAATTCTATTACGTCACTTAAGGCAAAATAATAACGATCCAAACCTAGCATTTTCCCCTGAGGGTATTGAATGGATGAACAAAAACATTATATCCTTAAACAATGGCAAATGGCATCAACCTATATATAAGGTAAGAATATACAAACAAGCTACAAAGTTTGCAATAGGACAAACTGGCAATAAAACCACACAATTCGTAGAAGCAGCACAAAATACAAACTTATTTTTTGCCATATACGAAACAGAGCACAACCGCAGTTTCGCCTCTGTTCCATTAAATGTGGTCATTGAACGGCTGAAAAAAGGATTGCCACCGACACCTGAAGACAGTAAAGGGAATCCGCCTAAATATGTATTGTCTCCTAATGATTTAGTCTATGTTCCAACAAAAGAAGAAATGGAAAATAGACATATTAATCAACCCATACAAAAAGATAGAATTTATAAGATGGTAAGTTGTACTGAAGGGGAATGTCATTTCATTCCATATTTCGTTGCAAAGCCCATAATTCAAACTATTGAGTTGGGAAGTAATAACAAAGCACAAAAATCTTGGCAAGATGAAATGATAAAAGAAACATGCATTCCTATCAAAACAGATAGACTAGGAAATATTATAACGTTAATTAGCCTATGATAAAGAAAACAATGTATTTTGGCAACCCTGCATACTTATCTTTACGTAATGCCCAACTTGTCATAAAACTTCCGGAAGTGGAGAAATGTTCTTCACTTCCAGAAGCGATGAAACGTCAATCTGAAATAACCAAACCTATTGAAGATATAGGGGTTGTTATTTTGGATAATAAACAAATCACCATTACTTCCGGAGCAATTGAAGCATTGCTTGAAAATAATTGTGCACTTATTACTTGTGACAGTAAAAGTATGCCTGTAGGGTTAATGCTTCCTCTCTATGGAAACACTACCCAAAACGAGCGTTTTCGGAAACAACTAGATGCTTCTTTGCCTTTAAAGAAACAATTATGGCAACAAACCATTCAAGCAAAAATCAATAATCAAGCATCTTCCTTAGCCTTATGTACAAACGAAGATATAAAATGTATGCGTATATGGGCTAACGATGTACGAAGTGGAGACCCCGACAACCTGGAAGCACGTGCTGCAGCTTTCTACTGGAAAACACTTTTCCATGATATCGAAAACTTTACAAGGGGCCGAGATGGCATACCTCCTAATAATCTTTTAAATTATGGTTATGCTATTCTCCGTGCAGTTATCGCACGTTCTCTTGTAACAAGCGGATTATTACCCACATTAGGCATTCACCATCATAACCGATACAATGCCTATTGCTTAGCAGACGATATAATGGAACCTTATCGCCCGTTCATAGACCGACTGGTCTATCAACTATACTCTGAAAACAAAATGGAACTTACAAAAGAAGTAAAAGCCAGTTTATTATCCATCCCCACAATAGATGTCAGAATCAGTGGGAAAAGAAGTCCTCTTATGATAGCAGCAAGCCTAACAACGGCATCACTATATAAATGCTTTTCTGGAGAATCACGAAAAATCATTTATCCTGAATTTTAATGGAACGTTTCAGCGAATATAGAGTTATGTGGATTTTAGTTCTTTTTGATCTACCAACAGAAACAAAGAAAGACAAAAAAGCTTATACTGATTTTCGCAAAAATCTACAAAAAGATGGATTCACAATGTTTCAATTCTCTATCTATGTACGCCATTGTGCAAGTAGTGAAAATGCAGCTGTGCATATAAAAAGAGTAAAATCCTTTCTACCTGAATATGGTCAAGTTGGAATTATATGTATCACAGACAAACAATTTGGAGAAATTGAACTATTTTATGGCAAGAAAGCAAGTGGGATAAAAACACCAGGACAACAATTAGAACTCTTTTAAAATAATAAATCCCATGGTTAATATGGGACTTATTACTTCAAGAAACAACTTTTACTTTTTCTAAATTTACTTATAACCAACTGATAGACAACAAGAAACAACCAATAAGTTGTTTCCAATGGTTCAAAGATACTAAAATGAAAGCAAATCACAACTGGACTGAAAAGGATGTATGGGACTACTTGGTTGTTTCCAATGGTTCAAAGATACTAAAATGAAAGCAAATCACAACCGACGAGCAGAAAAAACGGGTGGAAGTCTGTTGTTTCCAATGGTTCAAAGATACTAAAATGAAAGCAAATCACAACCAGTGGTATAAGGTTCTTCCGCAGCAGATTGTTGTTTCCAATGGTTCAAAGATACTAAAATGAAAGCAAATCACAACAATATTTGTCCCGCATTCCTTCAAATGGAGTTGTTTCCAATGGTTCAAAGATACTAAAATGAAAGCAAATCACAACCGACGTGGTGAGAGACCGCGCAAGAAAGTGTTGTTTCCAATGGTTCAAAGATACTAAAATGAAAGCAAATCACAACGTGCTTCTGTAAATCAGTTTGGTTTTTATGTTGTTTCCAATGGTTCAAAGATACTAAAATGAAAGCAAATCACAACACGACACAGACGAACTTTGCGAATTTCTTGTTGTTTCCAATGGTTCAAAGATACTAAAATGAAAGCAAATCACAACTACTTTCATAATTCCAAAATTTTAGTTAGAGTTGTTTCCAATGGTTCAAAGATACTAAAATGAAAGCAAATCACAACCGAACTTTGTCTGCGGCGTGCGTCTCTTGAGTTGTTTCCAATGGTTCAAAGATACTAAAATGAAAGCAAATCACAACTGTTGAACCTATGTTCAAGCGCGGTGCTGAGTTGTTTCCAATGGTTCAAAGATACTAAAATGAAAGCAAATCACAACCGGTGCGAAGTATGCCAGCGTGATGCTGAAGTTGTTTCCAATGGTTCAAAGATACTAAAATGAAAGCAAATCACAACTCCGTCGTCTGTCATAAAATAACATCTGTGTTGTTTCCAATGGCTCAAAGATACTAAAATGAAAGCAAATCACAACAGAATTTACAAATCCCATAAAGTAGACTCGTTGTTTCCAATGGTTCAAAGATACTAAAATGAAAGCAAATCACAACTTTCTTCCCAATTTTGCATCAAAACAGCAAATTGTTTCCAATGGTTCGAAGATACTAAAAGTTTTTCTACATTTAAATATCATTTGTCCCTAAAATAACACATAAAAAACTGCCTCCACACCAGAGTGTTGGAGACAGACTTTCTTCATTAATAAAACCTATAATTAATCAACCAAAGGGAACATAAAGCCTTTTCCGTCATTATCATCAAACTTAGCTTTTGAAGGAAGAGGCAGATGTTTGGCATTGTTGCTGAAATCCCAGAGCATGGTTTCGTCCTCGGTGATTTCTCCTGTGTCAAGGTTGCGTTTCTTTCCGTTCAACGGATAATACAGCACCAGATTCTCGTCACTTCCGTCTACCGTTTTCCACATGAACTGCTTCAACTGCTGAGGTGTGCGGGCCGTCTTCCAGAAACGGATTTCACGAACCAGCTCGTTCGCACCGCCAATCCAGAAACCTACCAGACCGTAAGGCCCTGTACGGATTTCACGGTCGGCCACCAATTCCCCATTCACATATACGTAATTTTTCTTACCGTCGTACACGAAAGCTATCATGTACCAGGTGTCGGGCTGCGCTGTAAAGACATCCGCCGGCACGTCAATCTGAGAACCACCAGTCTTAAACTGAAGTTGGTCGGGACGGATAGTCACGTCACCGAAGCGAGGATAGATTTCATCGAGTGCACCGGACCCAGACACGAGTTTGGTACCACAGATGGAACGGTTGTTGCTCTGGTATGCACTACGGTTCACCATAACCTCCATCGTCCACTGGTCCACCTTGAAATCGTCCGGGAACATCTTGGCATCTTCACTGCCGTATCCGTCAATGCGAAGACACTTCGTCTTGATGCGCTGCTCCAGTACAATCAGTGACTCAGATTCACTGTCAATCACGGGTACCGTACCGCCCCTCAGTTTTACCGGCAAGGCGTAGCTTCCCTGCAAGGAGAATTTCACATCCTTGAACTTTACCGGCAGATATTGCAGTGTCTGCTTGGAGTTGAACACCACTTCCTTGCCCACCTCATACATTTCGGGCGGAAGCATCAGGTAATCCGTTCCGTGCTTCTTGTTGTATGCTTCCAGCTGCTCCTTGTTGCCGGCCTCTACCGTCACCGTCTTAGTATCATTTTCCTGCTGTACCAGTGATACGGTGATAGACTTCACGTCGACTTCCTTTCCTTCTTCCACGAATACCTGAGAAGATTCGCCAGTCTTGATGTAAGCCCCCTGTGCCGACCGGTACTCACTGGTTGCATCCTTGTATAATTCATTCTGGCAGGAACAAATCAGCAAGGTTCCTGCGAATATGCTGAAATATAAATTCTTTTTCATAATTCAAATTTTAATCTAACTTACCCGGATAAACCACATTTCCCAAGCGCAAGGCTTCTCTGAGCCATTTGTAAGGAGGTGTATTTCCATAGTCGTATTCCATGTGATACGTACCGATGCCACCGATGCGTCTGCCGTCGGGAAGGTCCAGCGTGGCATAATCAAAAATCTGACGCCCTTCCGGATAAGCATTGATTTCCGGACGTACGCTGGTGTAATTATCTACTCCACCTGTCTGCCAGCCTTGCTCAAACTCTACGGTGATAATGGTCTTCCGCTCCCAGTTTTCAAGGTGAGGCTGATTGATTTTCCTAAGAACCTGCTCGGTGGAACGTTCCCAGTACGCCTGATAAATATAGTGGTCGATGTACTTGGAAGCCTCGGTAGAAAGTTTCTCAGGCTGACCGTCCATTACCAGCATTCTGCCGGCCGGACGCAAACGGTCTGAAAGGGTTTTGATAAATACGAACATGTTCGTATTGCCCGAATTTTCGCTGATAATCTCCCCGTTAGCCATCGAACCTGAATGACCATAGCCAGGTTCGTAGTCTATGTCGAAACCATCCAGATTATACTTTTCAATCGTATCGCAGATGGCATTTACATAAGCCTTCACACCTTCCACAAAATTACCACCTCCCTTTTCCACAATCCAGTAATTCTTCGGGTCTTGTCCCGGAGGAGTCATCTGGTCGCCCAGGTCCTGTACAATCCAACACAGCAGCGCTTTTCCTCCCTTGATTTCCTGGAAAAACTTCAAGTCTTTTTTCTGCTCTTCCGAAAGGTTTCCTCGCGTACCCCACAAGGATACGAAGTCTACGCTGTCGGGTAGCATCTTCAGGTAGTTCTGTGCATTGCTGCCTCGTCCGGTCCAGTTGCCGAACCAGCCGAACCCCTTCACATGAGGTGTCTGACGGTATTCTCTCAGTTTGGCAAAATAATCGCGCATGGAGGGAGTCAGGTCGGCTTCACTTTCCGCCTCCAGCAAGGGAATGTATTTCTCCAGGTTCTCCTGGTTTTCGAACGTTTCTCTTTCAGGCACGTTCCATTCGGAACAGGCCACGAAGCCTGCCGCCAGCAGCAGGGCTCCTGCATATCTTATGATTCTTTTCATCACTTCATTTGTTTGACATTTCCGTAAAACTCATTTCTCATTTCGGCTGTTTCGGACGGTTATTGCGCACCCACCACAGCTTGGTTGCTCCCTGGTCTTCACCACCCAGCAGCGCCGGCACTTCCGACATGTTGGGGTTTGTACCATATTCGGCCGGAGCAAAGCGGAATCTTTCGGGCGTGATGGCATCTTCTTCACCTCCTATACTCACGTAAGCTTTGTCATAAGCCGGTTTGAGCAGGTAAGGATAGCCAGTCCGGCGATATTCGGTCCAGGCTTCCACGGCATTGGGATAGAGTGCCAGGTATTTCTGGGTAATGATTTTCTGCAACTTCACTTCGTCCGAATCCGCATCGTTCCACTTGGGAGACACATTTCCGGTAGAAAGCTTGCAGGAATACTGACGGTTGTAAGGCAACATAGACCGGCTGATGTCATAAGGAAAATCTGTAACCTCCAGATAGGCAGCCACTCCACTTACTCCGTTTTCTTCGAACGACTTGGTAACACCTTCTTCATACAGTGCTTTCGGATTACCTCCTGCCAGTTTGTAAAGTGCGGCTTCTGCCTTCAGGAAAGACACTTCCGAAGCACGCAGCCAGAACAAAGGAGAAGCCGCATCGACCTTGGGCTTGGAGGCTCCCGTCTTGGCAGCGGAGCTAAGGGCATTGTTGTTCGTAGGAGGAAGAGGCATGAAATAGCCGTAAGAATCGGACGTGAACAAGGCACTCAGACGCGGATCGTCATACCCCTGCATGTAGGCCCAGATGGTAGCTCCCAGGCGACATTCTCCGTAGTCCTCTACAGTCGGCAGCATGGAGTTCATCAGCGGTAACTTGTCCGTACTCCGTATTTTGGCCTCCTGTGCCACGGTTTCAATGACACCTCCGTGAGAAGGGTCAAGGGCAAACGTGATGTATTCCTTTGCCAATGCCTCATCCTTGAAATGCACGCGGACGGCTATGCGCAACATGAGCGAGTTAGCCAGTCGTACCCAGTTGGAAGCGTTTCCGTTATAAATCACATCGTACGACGGAAGCACTTTCGATGCGGTATTGACCAGCAGCAGCGAAGCATCCTTCAAATCGGCCAGCATCGCCTTGTACACGGTCTCCTGAGAATCCAGTTTCGGAGCAATGTCTCCGTTGCCGGCATTGGTATATACAATCGGACCGAACACATCCGTCGCACGGAGCCAGGCAGTCACCTTGACAATATTGGCTACAGCCTGCACTTCCTTGTCGGCAGGGTCTTCCGAATTCTTCGTATGCTTGTAGATGTCATTCCATGCACGGAACAGTTTCGAATAGAAATTCTGGTAAGCATAGCTCATACGGGCATCCGTAAAGTTCCACGTAGCCTCCGTGTTGAAATTCCAGTTGTTGTTCATGCCCCAGTAACCGATGTAGTTACCGGCCGACATGATGTCTGTATTGGCCAGGTCGTTACCCGGTCCTGTCGATTCAGTGGGCGAACCGATGGGAATAACCAGCTTCTGCATGTCCATGAAAGGAGCCCCATACAGCAGTCCGCCCGTCTTCATTCCTTCTTCCGTCACACCATAGATATTTGTATTGATCTGCTCATAGTTGCAAGATGCAAGTGCCAATACGGAGAATACAGGTATCAAATAGTTTCTTATCTTCATATTATACGTTGTTTTTCATGATTTGTTAGAATCCAAATTTAAGGCTCACTCCATACGTGCGCTGGCTGGGCAACATAAAGTAATCGTATCCCTGTCCGAAGGTACCGGTAGAAGCCGTCAGTTCCGGATCAAAAGGAGCTTTGTTGTAAATCATCCAGAGGTTGGTGCCATACACGGAAAGGTTCACGCTATGGAACGGGGTACCCTTGAACCAGGAATTAGGGAAGGTGTATCCCAGGCTGGCCTCCTGCAGGCGGACGTTGGTAGCAGAGTACACATTGTACGCATCCAGGTTCACCACCGATTCATAGTAGTCCTTTGGCTGAACTGCCACATTGCCCACCATGACTTTTCCGGCATCACGCGCATCGGCCGAAGCCTGCGACACACCGAACTGGTCGAGCACGGCCTGTGTCTTGGATATCACGATACCTCCCAGACGGGCAGTCACAAGGAAGTTCAGGTTAAAGCCTTTGTAGGTAAAGCCGTTTCTCCAGCCCAGGTTCCACTTGGCATTGACACTGCCCAGCTTGTAAGGTTCCGTAGATTCCGTGGTAATGGTCTGACCTTCGTTGTACACGATGTAACCGTCCTGATCACGTTTCAGGCGTTCTTCCGCATAAATCGTACCAACTTCTTCTCCTTCGCGCAGACGGAAACGTCCCACCTTGATGTCACTCAGGTCGAGTGCCTCTCCGGTCACGGGATTCTTCACGTTCGAAGCCAGTGCGATGATTTTATTACGGTTGGCAGTAGCCGTCAGCGAAGTGCTGTAAGAGAACTTGCCAAAAGTCTGGTCGTATCCCAGCGTCAGTTCGATACCCCGGTTTTCTACGTTACCGGCCTGCACGAACATATAGTCATAACCCGACGTTTCCGACAACTTGGCTTCGAGCAACTGGTCGTAGGTATTCGATTTATACAGCGTCACACCGAGCGACACGGTATTGTTCAGCCATTTGGAGTCGATACCTACCTCATAAGAGCGGGTTCTCTCCGGTTTCAGTTCCGGAAGCGGATAATACTTGAAAGGTTTGATTACACCTCCTTCAATGGAGTGCGTAATGGTGCCGGGAGTCAGTCCGGTGTAAGGAATAGGCGAACCCACCTCCGTATAGGAAGCACGTACTTTCAGGAAGCCCAGCACCGGTGAAATGGACTGGCGCATGGTTTCGGGCAACAAGTCCGTCACAATAGCCGAAAGTCCGACAGAAGGATAGAATATCCAGGGCGACTTGCTGTTGACCAGCTGAGAAGGCTTGTCGGCACGACCGGTCAGTGTGAGATACACGGCCGACTTCCATGAGATTTCCGCAGAGCCGAACACACCGAGATTCATCTTACGGTTGTCACCTCCCGTCTGTGAAGGTACACCGGTAGAAGGGTCTATGTTATCATAAGCAAACAGATTCGGCACCTTAAGCAGCTGTCCGCCATATCCTCTTCCTTTTGTATCGTATTCCTCGAAAGAAGCACCCACGTTGACATTGGCATAAAAATCTCCGGCAAAAGGCTTCGAAAGGTTGGCCATAATGTCTGCATATTTCTGGCGGAAAGTCTCATTCGAATAAGCATAACGTCCCAGCGGCTTGGCAAACGTACCGTGCGTAGAGGCATAACGCTTGTCTTCCTTCTCCGTGTAGGTATTATCCAGACGGCCTCGTGCACTCACGTTCAGGTAATCGGTAATTTCATATTTCAACGATGCATACAGCATGTAGCGGTCTTTCACCTCAGGACGCAAATTGCGGTAAGCCACCCAGTAAGGGTTCTGCACAGCCATACCGAAGTCGCCCGGTGTCCACGACTGCACATTGTAGCCCAGCTCGGCATCATAGCGTTCGAAATACGTTTCCTTCTCAAAATTCTCTCCGCGCGGATACAGATAAGCTCCCAGAAGAGGGTTGAAATACGTACCGTAGGACAGCATGTTGTTGTAATACTCACGCACGTAGCTGGCAGACAAGTCCATGGTCAGCTTATCGTTGAAGAACTTGGTGGTATTTCGCACCATGGCATTGTAGCGGTGGTATTTGTTGTTGGGCACGATACCCTTGGCATTGACCGCCGAACCGGACACATACGTCTGATTCTTGTCATTTCCCACAGACAGATTAAAAGAGTTGGTAAAAGTGGTTCCGGTATTGAAGAAGTCGGCCGGATTATATGAAGAAGGTACCGGCAGTTTTTCTCCCCACGAGGCAGCCTCCCCACTCACGTTTCCGTAGGTGTTCTGGAAGCGCGGCAGCACGAAAGGATTCGAGAATTCAGCCGATGACGACACGTTGACATTCACCTTTCCGGCAGCACCTTTCTTCGTGGTAATCAGGATGACACCGTTGGCCGCATTGGCTCCGTAGAGTGCAGCAGCCGAGGGACCTGTCAGCACCGACAGACTTTCAATATCTTCAGGGTTGAAGCTGGCAATACCTTCACTCGACGTGCGTCCTGCGCCGAAGCCCGTACCGTCGCCTGTGCGATCGGCCTGATTGCCCATGGGCACACCGTCAATCACATACAGCACGTTGTTGTCTCCCTTGATAGACTTGTTTCCACGCATCACGACGCGGGTACCTCCACCCACACCCGAAGCACTGCGCTGAATGCTCACACCGGCTACTTTTCCATTCAGGCTGTTCACGAAGTTGGCATCCTTTACCTTTGTCAGCACATCATTCTTCACCTCCTGCACATTGTAGCTCAAAGCCTTCTGTGAGCGCTTGATACCCAATGCCGTTACCACCACTTCATCCAGTTGTTCGGTATCTTCCTTCATGACCAGAACACCCAGTGTTTCCTTGGCGGAAACCGTCAGGTTCTGATATCCCACGTAAGAAATTTCAAGCGTGGCCCCTTCGCCTGCTGACAAGGTAAAGTTCCCGTCCATGTCGGTAATCGTACCGTTTCCGGTACCCTTTTCCAGCACACTCACCCCTACCAGAGGTTCTCCGTTGACGTCAACGACTGTTCCACTCACTGTGATTTTGTTTGCTTGCGCCGACACCTGTACGGGAGACGCACTGGCTCCTCGCGGAAGGTTGGCATAGGCCGCATTTCCTCCCTGACTTATCAGCAAAAGGAATAGCAGCTGAGTAGCTCTTTCTATTTTCATAGATGATTTAAGATTTTGTTGGACAATTAAGTTTAGTTATCGCGGTTTAGTGGTACCCTGAGGAAGGGAATCCCCCTCCTCAGGTACCGGTTAAAAAACAATCCTGCACAGGTACCTCCCTCAACTGCGAAAACAGTCTGCGGGCTGTATCTGTCCTTCTTGTCAGTTTTATTCTTCGATTTTAGAAGAACGCTTTCTCTATCCTTTCAAATGATATAATACAGGCTCGTTTGTAATCGGCCTTATGAAGTGATTTTTTTCTGTAGTTTAGCTTAAGCTCGTTCAGTTTGTGTCCGTAAAAACAAGGTCGGTAGTTTTATCGGGGTGCAAATATATGCAATTTTAATAAACTTACAAACATTTATAAAAGAAAAAGAGAAAACCAACGATATTTTCACCGCTTGATTTTCTCTTATTTTCCGTGATTCCGCTGCGATTCGAACGCAGGACCCACGCCTTAGAAGGGCGTTGCTCTATCCAGCTGAGCTACGGAACCATCCTTGTAATTTGTAAAGCTTTCAGTGATTCCGCTGCGATTCGAACGCAGGACCCACGCCTTAGAAGGGCGTTGCTCTATCCAGCTGAGCTACGGAACCATCCTTAATTGCGGTGCAAAAGTATGCTTTTATTTTGAATTACACAAATTTTTCCCAGAGTTTTATCAAATCTTGAGTGTATTTATTCAAGTCAAACCAAGCATCCAATACATCTAAATTCCTGCGAAATTTTAATACCCAGTATTTTGTGAAATTCCACCTGCAATCACATCTCTTTGTGGAATAGGGAGTAACAATCTATAGTTTTCTACTCCGTACACCTCTTTTGCAAGTCCTGTCCTTTTCAAAAATGCAAAGTTCACGTCACAGTAAAGCGTCAATTGCAACCGAGCACTCTTAATTTTGTCCAAAACCGTAACACCTGACAATTGAAGTTCCTTTGCTGTAACAAGCTTATTCAACTGGATTTCTGCATCCGACGTTCTACCGTTTTTACAAAGACATTCTGCATATGACAGTAATACATCTGTATATGTCATAAGAGGAACAAGAGAAGGAACTCCTAACGAGATGTTGCTACGTGTCATCACGCCATTCCGAACTGCCAGTATGGTTTCTGTTCCACTCCCATTGTTATATAAATCCGTAATCGTTTCTTTCTGGTTATAATTGGAAGAGTCCAACATATAAAAGCCACCGGATATAACTTTGGCAAGAAGTGATTCAGCCTGCAGATAATTACCCTGATACATATAAATATCTGCCAGAAGTATACGAGCCACATCTCTGGAAACAAAGAAAAAGTCATTAACGTCTCTTAATGATTCATTCTTCTTTTCCTCCAGATTATCCATTGCCTCTTGCAGCTCCTTAATCAAACGGGAAAATATCTCAGACTGGGAGGTCTTGAAAATACTGGAGCCACCTGCTACCCCAAAATCAGTACTGTCTACATAAGGTACATCCCCCATGCCACAACCATATAATAATAATACAAAGCATTCCATACATCAAAGTAACTCTGATATACTCCCAATTGCTTCGCTTCTGCTTCCTTAAACATCAGGTTCATCCTATTGGCACGATAAAAAGAGTTCCAGATGTCACTTATAATCGTCGCATCCGGACTTATATATTGAGAAACTAAATTTGCCTCTTTGTTATAATGGTAATATTGTTCCATCAACGACCACTGCGAAAAAGCTTTTGCAAGTTCTAAAGCAAATCCAGCCACCACCGTCTTGCCAGTCTCTCCCAACTTAGGCAGAGGCATATCAGGGTTTCCTTCCTGGACAATCTTCACCTCTCCGACCTCATTCCCCATACAGTCGTATACTTTCACAGAAGCTTCTTTAGAAGTTCGAGAATTTAGAGGACTCACATTAATGGTAAGCACATTATTCTCCAGCGACTTCTCAAGGGAAACAGATGCATCCGCCAAACCCTCATAAATATTCGTAGAAAAATAATCATCCGAAATGAGAGGTGGATACGATTCATCATCCTCTGAAATTAGTGGTTCCAAATAAACTGGTACAGGAGAGGTAATCTTTATCGTATAATTGCCACCCTGGTTCGGTACCTGAAGCTCCGTGGTTTCCAGTGTAACCGTCTGCCCTTCTTGTAAGGTTTCATTTCCGGCCACTCCGTCATTGTCCCAGTCAAAGAAGTAAGCCAGTTCCTTCACTTCTATCGGCAGGCCTATTTCCTCATAGCGGTCAATAACATGGTTGCGAACAGCCGACAACTGCCCGGCCAATGCATTCCGGTCTTCTTCCATCTGCTGCCGAGTTGACTCTGTAAATGCACCGTTATCTCCAAATTCTTTACACAGCTTGGCCAAATACTCCGTCAAAGCAGCTTCACTTCTATCTACAATCAATAAAGATGATATAGCAATCAAGGCAGCTGATTCATCTGTACCTCCAATGATGGAAAGTGAAGAGGCATCCTTATCTTCATATTTCTGGAGTCCGAAAGCCGTAAACAATTCTTTTTGTGCTTGCGTATTGGCTTCTTTGAAACTCATACCTCCTTCCACCAGCTTCTGTACACGCTGGTATTTCAGATGAGTCAGCACATTGACATTGACCGTGGTCTTATCTGACAAATCAACCAATGCACGCAGGCTTAAGGTACCTGAAGAAAGCTCTCCTTCTACTTCATTAAAGAAATATCCGTTGGCTGTAAGTTCTGCATAAGGAGCTTCAAACAATTTGGAACCAAAAGAGAAATTTCCCATATCGTCTTGAATGGTAGAGGAATAGAAATCACCTCTTACCTGAAGCTTGGAATCCATGGGCTGGATGGTAATGGTCGACCCACTCACAAAAGGTCCTTTTTCTACCTTCCCCGAAACATTATACGTATGAGGTTCAAACGATTCTCCCTTTTCCGAGTCTTTCCCACACGAAGAAAATAAAACGGAGAAAGCTACCAGTCCTCCGATGTATAGCCTTAATTTCATAATAAAAAGTTTTTTGGTATCTCATTTCTAAATTCTGCCGGACAAACAGGTTACCTCACCCGGTTATCGGATACAAAGATAATTACATTTGTTAATATACACCAACATTTTCAAACACTTTTCACTAAAGCAGACATTCCCCTATCACTCTTTTCCAAAGGCCGTCACATAAAATGAGAAACGTACTACAACTTTTTACGTTTCCGCACGCAAGCCATAGGTTTTCCGGTGCGAAACCCTACGTTTTCCGGACGGGAAACATACAGTTCCGTACCGGAAAACATAGAAAGCTTCCAGGCATTTTCAGCATACCGCAGGAAGATTTCCGGATACACGTGCCACGGTTCTCCCCTCACTAATCGGCGGTTTCCTGCGGTTTTTCCGCGAAAATTCCGTAAGTTTGTGTAACGAAAACCCTAAAAACGACATCACACATGGAACAGCATCCCCAGCTTTTAGTCTACAAGGCTTCTGCCGGCTCCGGCAAGACCTTTACACTGGCGGTACATTATATAAGACAACTGATTGAAGACCCGTATGCCTACCGCAGGATTCTGGCGGTGACATTCACCAACAAGGCGACGGCGGAAATGAAGGAGCGTATCCTGGAACAGCTATACGGCATCGCTACGGCCGACGAAGGTTCGGAGGGCTACCTGAAGGAGATTCAGAAGACATCAACCAAATCGGTTGAGGAAATCCGGGAATCGGCACGCGAAGCATTACGGCACATCATTCATGACTACAGCCGTTTCCGCATCGAGACCATCGACTCGTTTTTCCAGTCGGTGATGCGCAACCTGGCGCGTGAACTGGAGTTAGGGGCCAACTTGTCTATCGAACTGAACAATACGGAAGTGCTGAGCGATGCGGTGGATGCCATGATTGAGAAGCTGGACCGGCGCTCACCGGTGCTCTACTGGCTGCTGGAGTACATCGAGGAACGTATCGTGAACGACCGCCGCTGGGATGTGTCGAAAGACATCAAGGGATTCGGACAGAATATTTTTGACGAGAGCTACATCGAGAAGGGAGAAGGACTGCGCCGGAAACTGGCCGACCCGAACTTTATTCCTTCCTACCGGGATGAGCTGAAAAGTATCCGCGAAGAGGTGCTGGAATTCATGAAGGGATTCAGCGAACAGTTTACGGGCTTGCTCGAAATGCACGGACTGACTCCGGCAGACCTGAAGAACGGCTCACGGGGCATCGGCAGTTATTTCAACAAGCTGGCCAACGGGAAACTGAGCGATGACATCCGCAATGCCACCGTGGAGAAGTGCCTGGAGAGCGAGGAAAACTGGACAACCAAAACGTCGGCCCATCGTGATGAAATCCGTTCGCTGGCGGCTTCGGAACTGATACCCTTATTAGCGGAAGCGGAAAACCGTCGTCCGCAGAACAACTTGCTGCTCAACTCGTGCGACCTTTCGCTGCGTTACCTGAACAACCTGCGTTTGCTGGCACACATTGACGAGGAGGTACGCTTGCAGAACCAGGCGCACAACCGTTTTCTGCTGTCGGATACCAATGCCTTGCTCCATAGTTTAATCAGGGAGGGAGATGCCTCGTTTGTCTACGAGAAAATCGGTACCACCATCGATACGGTGATGATTGACGAGTTTCAGGATACCTCACGCATGCAGTGGGAGAACTTTCATCTGCTGTTGCAGGAAAGTCTGGCACAGAAGGAAGGCAGCCTCATCGTGGGCGACATCAAGCAGAGCATCTACCGCTGGCGAAGCGGCGACTGGAAAATTCTGGCGGGACTGGGCAATGACCGGAGTTTCCGCATCAAGGAATGTACGCTCGACACGAACTGGCGAAGTGAGGCGCGCATCATCCGCTTCAACAACGAGTTTTTCACGGCGGCCTGCCAGACACTAAACCGGCGCTATCAGGAGGAACAGGGCATGCCTTGTGCCCAACTGGAACAGGCGTACAGCGACGTGCGGCAGCGTTGTGCCAAGAAGGAGGAGAAGGGCTTCGTAAAGGTGACCTTCCTGCAGGATTCCAAGGAGAGGCCTTACACGGAAGCAACCTTGGAACAGCTTGCCGAGGAAGTGGAACGCCTCACCGCAGAGGGTATCCGCCTCAACGAGATGGCCATTCTGGTGCGAAAGAACCGGAGTATCCCCGACATTGCCGCTTACTTCGACGAACATACCCCCTACCGCATCGTATCCGACGAGGCGTTCCGGCTGAGTGCATCGCTGGCAGTGAGCATGCTCATCGACGGACTGCGGTATCTTTCTTCGCCCGACGACCGCATCGCACTGGCACGTCTGGCGGTAGCTTATCAGCAAGGGGTATTGCACAAGGACATCAGCCTCAACACAGTGCTGCTCGACGACTCGTCCCGTTACCTGCCGGCAGCCTTCCAGTTGCAGGCAAACGAACTCCGTTTCATGCCGCTATACGAACTGTTAGAGAAGTTGTTCGTGCTGTTCGACATGCAGCTTATCGAGAAGCAGGATGCATATCTCTGTGCCTTCTATGATGCAGTGACGGAATACCTGCAGAACAACTCGTCGGAGCTAACAGCTTTCATCCGTTTCTGGGATGAGAAACTGAACGCGAAGACCATCCCGTCGGGCGAGATTGACGGCATCCGCATCTTGTCTATCCATAAGTCGAAGGGACTGGAGTATCACACGGTGCTGCTGCCGTTCTGCGACTGGAAGATGGAGAACGAAACGAACAACCATCTGATATGGTGCAGCGTGGCAGGCACGGGAAAGGAAACCGACATTCCGCCGTTCAACCGCCTGGACATCGTACCGGTGAACTATTCAAGTGCCATGGCGGAATCGGTATATCACGACGATTACCTGGAAGAAAAATTACAGCTCTGGGTAGACAACCTGAATCTGCTTTACGTAGCGTTTACACGCGCCTGCAAGAACCTGATTATTTTCGCAAAGGCGGGACAGAAGGGAACGGTTTCAGAACTGTTGTACGACAGTCTGCCCCTCATGCAGGAAGTGGAACTGCCGCTGGCACAGGAGAATCCGGAAGACGATGCAGTGGGCGAATACGGGGAGCTCTGCACGGCGCACGATGAAAAGAAAGCGGGCAAATCCAACCGGCTGTCATCGCCCCGCGAGGGAGTGCCCGTGAAGATGGAAAGCATCGAGACACACATCGAATTCAAGCAGTCGAACCGTTCGGCTGACTTCATTCAGGGTGATGACACGGAGGACACTCGCGGACAGTACATTCGTCAGGGACAGTTGCTGCACCAGGTGTTTGCCCACATCGAAAAGGCGGACGACCTTCCTTCGGCACTGGAACGGCTGAGCTTCGAAGGGGTGTTCGAATCGGAGGAACAGAAACAGCAGATTCAGGGACTGGCGCACTGGGCCTTGCAGCATCCGGCCGTGAAGGACTGGTTCAGCGGTACGTGGGAGCTTTACAACGAGTGTGCCATTGTCTACACCGACGAGCAGGGACAGATGCAGACACGCCGCCCCGACCGCGTGATGCGGAAAGACGGGCAGGTGGTCGTGGTGGACTTCAAGTTCGGAAAGAAGAACGAAGCTTACCGCGCGCAGGTGCAGGAGTACATGGATTTGCTCACGCAGATGGGCTACACCCACATCCGGGGATTCCTCTGGTATGTGTTTGCTAATGAACTGGAAGAAGTGACGCTTCCAGCCTGAATTTATTTTTTCACAACGATATTTCGACAATGCAATATATGGAAACTTTTTTGAAGCAGGTGGCCGCCGATTTGTACCGGAAGATGAACGGAGACTTCACGAAGGTGGCTGTGGTTTTCCCGAACAAGCGTGCCAGCCTCTTTTTCAATGAATACTTGGCACAGGAATCCGACCGCCCGGTATGGTCGCCGGCCTACGTGAGCATCAGTGAGCTGTTCCGCCAGTCGTCGCAATGGGTGACGGGCGATTCCACCAAATTAGTGTGCGACCTCTACAAGGTGTTCCGTGAAATAACAGGCAGCAAGGAGAGCCTGGACGAATTCTACTTCTGGGGCGAGATGCTCATCAGCGACTTTGACGATGCCGACAAGAACATGGCCGACACCAAAGCGCTGTTCAGCAACTTGAAGGACCTGAACAAGCTGACGGGCGAATATGACTTTCTGGAGGAAGGACAGAAGGAAGCATTAAGTCAGTTTTTCCGTAATTTCTCCATCGAGCAGGTGACGGAACTGAAACGGCGTTTCATCTCATTGTGGGACGTGCTGGGCGACATCTATACGCAATATAAAGAATTGCTCCGCGAGCAGGGCATCGCCTACGAAGGAATGCTCTACCGCGAGGTGACGGAGACCATGGATGTGCAGCAGTTTCCCTACGACAAATATGTGTTCGTGGGATTCAACGTGCTGAATAAGGTGGAACAAACCCTGTTCAGCAAGTTGCACGAGGCAGGAAAGGCCCTGTTCTACTGGGACTATGATACCTTCTACCTGAACAAGCATCCGCACGAGGCAGGCGAGTTTATCCGCCGCAACCTGAAGAATTTCCCCTCGGAATTGCCGCCTTCCCTGTTCGACCACCTGAACCATCCGAAAGAAATTACCTTCATCGAATCGCCTACGGAGAACGGACAGGCACGCTACTTGCCGCAATGGATTCGGGAGAACCTGACGGAGAACGAAAAGGAAACGGCCGTGGTGCTCTGCAACGAGGCCATGCTGCAACCTGTGCTTCACTCACTACCGGATAACGTGCGCCACATCAACATCACCATGGGTTTCCCACTCTCGCAGACACCGGCCTACAGCTTCGTAAAGACGTTGCTGGAACTGCACATTGCGGGCTACAATTCCCGCAGCGGACGTTACCAGTTTGCCGAAGTCATCAGCGTGCTGAAGCATCCGTACACGCAACTGCTTTCCGAAGAAGCCGCTCCGCTGGAAAAGGAACTGACGGAAAAGAACCGCTTCTATCCCCTGCCCTCGGAACTGGAACGGGACGAAGCCTTGTCGCTGCTGTTCAAACCGTGCAGCCACAACCTGGAGCTGTGCAAACGGCTGGCCGACATCTTGAAGCAGGTGGCACAGCTGTATCGCAAGCAGGCAGCCTCCACCAGCGATGCCCTCGACCAGCTCTATCGCGAAGCCTTGTTCAAAAGCTTCACCATGGTCAACCGCTTCCATGCCCTGCTTGAAAGCAAGGACCTGGAGGTACAACCTGCCACCTTCCACCGCCTTCTGGTACGCGTCATGTCGACAGCCAGCATTCCTTTCCACGGAGAGCCGGCCATCGGTATGCAGGTGATGGGGGTACTGGAAACACGTAACCTGGATTTCCGTCATGTTATTCTGCTGTCGGTCAACGAAGGCCAGTTACCCAAGGCGGGTGGTGATGCTTCGTTCATCCCCTATAACCTGCGCAAGGCGTTCGGCATGACGACCATCGACCACAAGATTGCAGTCTATGCCTACTATTTCTACCGTCTGCTGCAACGGGCAGAGAAGGCTACGTTACTCTACAACACGGTGAGCGACGGCATGAACCGGGGAGAGATGTCGCGCTTCATGCTCCAGCTGCTGATTGAGTGGGGCTATCCCGTACAGCGGAAACAACTGGAGGCAGAGCAGTCGCCCATTGCTTCCTCACCCATCTGTATCCCCAAGTCGCCCGACATCATGAAACGGATGCAGAGCGTGTTCGACGTGCGGGTGAATCCGAAAGCCCTTCTTTCCCCGTCAGCCCTGAACTGCTACCTGGACTGTCCGCTGAAGTTCTACTATAAGTACGTAGCAGGACTGGCAGCTCCCGAAGAAGTAAGCGCCGAAATCGACTCGGCCAAATTCGGAAGCATCTTCCACTACGCTGCCGAACACATCTACAAGGAGCTCACGGCACACGGAAAAGTCATCAACAAAGACACCCTGGAAGCTCTGCTCAAGGAAGAAGTGAAACTACAGAATTACGTGGACAACGGGTTCAAGGAGCTGTTCTTCCACCTCCCTGCTGACGAGCGTCCGGAATACAACGGAGTACAGCTCATCAATTCCGCCGTGATTCTGCGCTACATTCAGCAACTGCTTCGCAACGACCTTCGCCACGCTCCCTTTACCTTCGTAGGCTCCGAACAAAGGGTCATGGAGGACGTAGAGATACAGACACCCAAGGGAGCCATCCGCTCGCGCATGGGGGGTATCATCGACCGCATGGACAGCAAGGACAACGTGCTCCGTATCGTGGACTACAAAACGGGAGGTAAAGCCGACACCCCGCCCAGCGTAGAATCGTTATTCACGCCCGGCCCCAAACGTTCCAATTACGTATTCCAGACTTTCCTGTACGCCGCCATCGTATGCCGGAAACTGCGTGAACGGAATGATGACCGGAAGGTAGCTCCTGCCCTGCTCTACATTCACCGGGCTGCGGCAGAAGATTACTCGCCCGTCATCCAGCTCAAGGAATCGTATAACAAAACTACTCCCGTGGAAGACTTTTCATTGCTGGAAGAAGAGTTCAGAACCCGCCTACAGGTACTTCTGGAGGAGATTTTCAATCCTGATTTGAGTTTCAGTCAGACGGAAGAGGAAGACCGGTGCACTTATTGTGATTTCAAGGAAATATGTAAACGATAGAAACAGAATCAAAACAAGTGTTAAAAACACATTTTTCTCTGAACAATCCAAGTGAACCGGATGTTATAAAGATGTTTTTCATAGTAATAGATAAGAACAGTATTGGTATTTGTGAAAATATCAGCTGTAAGGACAAAAGCGTTTGTTCTTTAAAAAATAAGAGAGGCTGCATTTCCCCGGCAGCCTCTCTTATTTTTTTATCCTCTACACAAATGTTTTTTATTCCTGATAATCATAGTACCACCAGTAGGTATCACCGAATTCGCGACGCATACGGTTGCGTTCTTCCAGCGGGGAACCCTCTTTCTGCTGCAAGGTCTGGTAAGCCCTGAAACGATCTAAAGTCAGACTGTCTGCACGCGAAGATACAGTATCATTCCGCTGGACATGATACATTACCAATGCTTCCCGATAATAACGCGGCAAGGTATCTTCCGGCAAATAGAAATCGGGAACGGCCTGTGCGAAACTGTCCAGTTTCTTTTCAAGCAGCAAGGCAGAAAGGTAATAGTCCAGCGAGGTATATTTTCCGGTTCCCTTGTAGCAGATGTTCCGCAGGAATACCATGCGGTCTTCTCCCGTATATGGACGTGCTCCCAACAGATAATAAATGGAATCATTCGTATAACGGAGCGTGTGCAGGGAATCCGTTTCAAAGAACAAACCGTCGGAACGGTAATATTGCGGATAAGCAAACAACTTGTCGCCCATCTTTCCCAAGCGAGACAAAGCCACGGCACGATAGGCGGTCAGCGTACGGCTGGCCTCCAATGATTTTTCTCCTACGCGTAACACCTTGTCATACTCCCCGGCTCGCAGGTAATGTTCCGCCTCCAGCTCATGATGAAACTGCCGGTTGGTACTGCCCACACACACCGTCAGCAGGCACAACCCCAGCAAGATAGCCAGGTTACTGTTGACCAGCCCCCAGAGACTTCCTTCGTGATTCAACTGTACGCGGAAAACTCCACGCAGCCAGTAGCCGATTCCCACAAACAGCAATACCAACAAAGGCAACAGCCAGGTCCACGGAGTATGGTAGTCGGAGATATACACTCCACGCCCTACATCCGTCAGGGCACAAAGCACCAGAAAGGACGGCACATACGCCAGGGCACGTACCCTTCCCTTCAGCCCCAGCAGACTGTTTACCCCCCAGCGCAGCAACAGCAAAATCAGCGTAATGACCAGCGCGCTGGCCATCGGAGCAAAGGTAGTCTTTCCATGAGCCAGCGAGAAATGAAGGGCTTCCAGCACATCGCGCTGGAACACATAAAGATATACAAAACTAAACAGAGAAAAAAGAAGACCGCATACAGCAATCATGATGCGTGCAGTCTTCTTATAAAATGCATTTGTGTAATCACTCATACAATATCAATTCAATCTTTCACTCGTTTTAATACAACTGCAGAACGGGCCGGCACATACAGTTTCAGCCATTCTTTCTTGTCTTTTGCATAAAGCGGGTCGGCACAGGTGAAGTGGCGGAGACTGTCGTCTGAGAAGCCGAATCCACCAAACTGCTTGTTGTCTGTGTTCAGAACCACATCGTAGGCACCTCTCGGTACGAGGAAGCCATAATCGGTAAACGAACGGGTCGGGTTGAAGTTGAACACAAACACCAGATCCTTGCGGCGGTATGCCAAGATCTGGTCACCGTCGTTATGCCATACCTCGATGACATCCGATTTCTGGATGTTCTTCACGCTGCGAATCAGCTTGACCATCGCCTCATCGAAGTCGCCCAGGTAATGATAGCACAAATCCGGATTATCAACCAGGTTCCACTGACGGCGTGCATACTTGTATGACCATCCGTTGCCTTCGCGCGGGAAGTCAATCCATTCCGGGTGACCGAACTCATTACCCATAAAGTTCAGGTAACCTCCGTTGATGGTAGAAGCCGTGAGCAGACGAATCATCTTGTGCAGGGCAATGCCTCGTTCCACCACTCCATTCTCGTCACCAATCTTGAAATGCCAGTACATGTCGGCATCAATCAGGCGGAAGATGATGGTCTTGTCGCCCACCAGTGCCTGGTCATGGCTTTCGCAGTAAGAGATGGTCTTTTCATCCTTGCGGCGGTTGGTCACTTCCCAGAACAGGCTAGACGGTTTCCAGTCTTCATCGCGACGTTCCTTGATAATCTTAATCCAGTAATCAGGAATGTTCATGGCCATACGGTAGTCGAATCCGTAACCTCCGTCTTCGAACGGAGCAGCCAGTCCCGGCATACCCGATACTTCCTCGGCAATGGTAATGGCCTTCGGATTCACTTCATGAATCAACCGGTTGACCAGCGTCAGGTAACAGATGGCATTGTCATCCTGATGACCGTTGAAATAGTCACCATAGTTGCAGAAGGCCTCACCCAGTCCATGACTGTAATAAAGCATAGAAGTCACCCCATCGAAACGGAAGCCGTCGAAATGGAACTCTTCCAGCCAGTACTTACAGTTGGACAACAGGAAGTGAATCACCTCGTTCTTGCCATAGTCAAAGCAGAGCGAATCCCATGCCGGATGTTCACGACGTCCGCCCTGATAGAAATACTGGCAAGGATCACCGGCAAAGTTGCCCAGTCCTTCCACCTCGTTCTTCACGGCGTGTGAGTGTACGATATCCATAATCACGGCAATGTTCATCTGGTGTGCCGTATCGATAAGCTGTTTCAGTTCTTCCGGTGTACCGAAGCGTGAAGAAGGAGCAAAGAAACTGGACACATGATAGCCGAAACTTCCGTAATAAGGATGTTCCTGAATGGCCATAATCTGAATACAGTTATATCCGTCTTTCGCAATTCGCGGCAGTACATTCTCACGGAATTCATTGTACGTACCAACCTTTTCCGCATCCTGTCCCATACCGATGTGGCATTCGTAAATCATCAGCGGAGCCACATTAGGCGTAAAGGTCTTTTTCTTGAACTTATACGGTTTCTCCGGATTCCATACCTGCGCACTGAAAATCTTGGTCTGTTCATCCTGCACAACGCGGGTAGCCCATGCCGGAATACGTTCGCCGCATCCGCCTTCCCAGTACACTTTCAGCTTGTACAAGTCGCCGTGCTTCATGGCCTTTTCCGGCAGATTGATTTCCCAGTTACCCGTCTTGCGCACACGTTTCATGCGGAAAGCCGGTTTCTCCTGCCAGTCGTTGAAATCGCCCACCAGGTAGATTTCCGTCGCATTCGGCGCCCATTCACGGAAGGTCCATCCCTTGTCAGTGCGGTGCAGACCAAAATACATGTGTCCGGTAGCAAAATCCGACAATGTCTTCTTTCCTACCAGTTCCTTTTCTTTTTCCACCACATGCTGATGACGGCCGTTGATAGCATCGGCGTATGGTTCCAGCCACGGATCATTCTTTATGATATTCAATACCTTGTCCATAGTATTAGTAATTAGAAATTATTTGACACGTACTTTTACAATCACTTTTCTCACTCCGTCGGGAGTTACGCCCGGTGCATGTGCATCTTCCGGGAAGAAAATAGCAAACATACCCGGCTTTACGGTCAGGTAGTCAGTAGCCAGTCCTTCATAGAAGGTAATATCTTTTTCTGCATTGTAAGCAGCTTCAGGCAAATCCGTACGCGGCATATAGCCCATTACTTCCACCCCCGACAATGGAATCTGGATGTCGATGAAATCATTGTGTGTTTCCAGACGCGCTTCTTCCTTTGTCTTCGGACGTGCATCTGCAAAGTTCACCATCAGTTCACCTTCCTTCAGCACTACCTTCCCCACTTCGTGTGCCTGCAAGTCAGTTGCCTTCAAAAAAGCTACAGCCTCTGCAAACAAAGGATTCAGTGACACATATTTTTCCAGATTTTCCAATTTGTCAATAACCATATTCTTTCAGTTTTAAATCGTTAATATTTTATTCAAACTCATCTATCGTTTCATTTGTAAAATCGGCAAAGCGTTTCAGCTGGCGAAACACGTCGATAATCCGTTCCATAAAGTCCGGACGGGAAAAGAACTCATCTTCCACCCGGCAGGCTACCGTAAAGTCCTTGCAACGGATGTACTGCGGATAAGGAAAGTCCTTCGGAAATCCCTTGGGCACCGTCTTCAGATGCGACTCGCCCACCACCGGAAAATACTGCTTGAAAGCCGGGTCTTCCACGATGGCACGATACTCGTCAATGCGGTCGCACACCGACTGACGCACCGCCCGCAACATATCGGCAGGCATGCACCAGCTTCCTCCGGCCAGCATACAGTTGCCCGGTTCCAGATGAAGATAATAACCACAGTGATTGGATTTCTTTCCCCTTGCATTGATATACCCTCCGATGTGGGTCTTATAAGGAGACTTGTCGGAAGAAAAACGGACATCCCGGTAGATGCGATACGTGCAGTCACGCGGAAGGACGTGCGCCACACTTTCATCCCATGGCGAAAGGCGGGCAATCACCCCTGCCAGCAACTCCTCGAAGTCTGCCTGCACACTCAAATATTCCGCTTTATGTTCCTGAAACCACTCCCGGTTGTTGTTTGCCGCCAGTACTTTCAGGAAATCCAATATGCCCGGTATATCCATATTCTTTACTTTTGAGTCACACAAACTTACGAAATTAATTCGTATCTCTCGAATAAAACGATATTTTTTTACATTATCCCAGCAGATTCAGCAGAAAATCGTGCACCTTTCCGTTGGAAGCCACCACTTCGCGGCCGGAATAGCATGAATCACCCCCGGAAAAGTCGGTCACCCTTCCTCCTGCATTCTGTACCAGCAGGATACCTGCCGCCACATCCCACGGACAAGTGAAAGCTTCGGCACGCGCTTCAAAACGCCCGTCGGCCACGTAACACATCTCGGCAGCCGCCGCACCGACCACCCGAATGCCTGCCACATGCCCGTAGCAGCCTTCTATCAGGCGGTTGAATACCGGCTTGTAAGCCTCCGTTTCGTACGGAAGACCGAAAGCCATAAAAGCCTCATCGGGTACAGCTACCTGCGACACCCGAATCTGTCGGTCATTACAATAAGCAGGCGCCCCCTTGTAAGTCCAGAAACACTCGTCGCGGCACACTTCATAAACCACTCCCAGCAAGATTTCCTCACGGTTACGCAAGGCAATGCTCACACAATAAGGTGCATGGTTATGAATGAAGTTGGTCGTACCGTCCAGCGGGTCAACCAGCCAGCAATACTCCTCGTCGGTGTGAGTTCCGCTCCCCTCTTCAGCAATAAAACCTGCCTCGAGAAGCAACTCCCGCAGACAGGCTACTATTCTTCGTTCCGATTCCTTGTCGACATACGACACATAATCGTGTGCGTGCTTCTTCTCGATCCGCTCACGGCTGAACTTCTTCCGCTCCTCACGGATAAAAGCCCCCGTGGCTACAGCCAGTTCACGCACCTTCAAAGTCAGTTCGGATAATTCCATCATTATTTTTTCTCCTCCAATAAACGTCCGTATCTGAAAGTCCCTTTCCGGACAATATTTCCGTTGGCATCCATCTCTACGAATGGACCGTCTTTCTTTCCCTGCTTGAAGAAGCCCTCAAAGCGAGTGCCGTCCTTTTCAATCAGCACACCCTTTCCTTCTTCCTTTCCACGTACAAAAGAACCTGTATAGACAGAACCGTCGGCCATGTGAAGCACGCCTTCTCCCTCGGCCATGTTGTTCTTCCACTGACCTTCGTATTCATCACCGTTGGCCCACTTGTATTTTCCGGTACCAGAGCGCTGGTTCTTCGACCATTGCCCATCGTACACCGCTCCGTTGGCCCAGGTGAACGTGCCTTGTCCCTCCTGCTGTCCGTTCAGGAAATGACCTACGTATTTGTCACCATTCGGATACGTATAGATACCCCTTCCCGTGCGTTCACCGTTGGCATAATCGCCCTCATAGCGTTCGCCGTTCTGGAAATAATAGATACCCTTTCCATCCTGCACATCATCCTTCCAGTCGCCCACGTACTTATCGCCGTTGGTATAGTAGAAAGTACCCTTTCCGTGACGCATGCCGTCCTTCCAGTCGCCTTCATACTTCGACTTATCCTCCCACACCATGGTGCCCTTCCCGTTCTTCAGGTCGTTCTTCCATTCGCCGGTGTAGACCGCTCCGCCTTTCCAGGTATAAGTACCCTGTCCGTTGCGCTTGTCATGATGCCAGGTTCCAGTATATAAGTCCCCGTTATAATAGGTCATCGTACCCTCACCCTCCTGGTAGTCAGTGTACCACATCCCGTCGTAACGGTTGTTGTTCATGAAATAATACGTTCCCTTGCCGTGCTGCTGGTCTTCGTACCACTCTCCCACGTACTTTTCTCCGTCGCTGAAAGTGTAGGTACCTTCACCCTGGCGTTTACCCTTCACATATTCACCTTCGTACACGTCGCCATTACGGAACACCGTCTTTCCCTTTCCGTTCGGGCGGCGTCCTTTCAGTTCGCCGGTATATTCCGAACCATCCTTAAACTGGTAGTATCCCAATGACAACTGGGCCGAAGCCGATACCGAGCTGAATGCCAGCAGGGCAAATAAAAATAATGTATGTTTGTTCTTTCTCACGTTCTTAGTCTCTTTTTTAATTCCGCTCAAAAATAGTCTTTTTACTTTTGCACGAGCCGGAAGGTTTATACTTTTTTACCTGCCACTACCTCTATTAAGTTTTCTTTGCAGAAATAGCGCTGAGCCAACGAAAGCAGTTCATCGGACGTCACCTCACGGATGGCAGCCAGCGACGCATCAAAAAAGTCGGGCTTCAATCCGGCCGTTTCGATGAATATCCAGGCATCCGAGAGCGAGAATGCCCCCTCGTACGAACGGCACATATCGCCCAGCATATAGTTGCGCACCATCTCCAGTTCTTCTGCCGGCACCTTGTCCTGACGCAAACGGTCCATTTCATGATACACTTCCGTGATGACAGACTCCATGTATTCATTGGCCGCTTCCGTACTCACCACCAGCAGACTTGTGCCCGGATAAGACACCAGTCCGGCCCCGATGCCGTAGGTATATCCTTTATCTTCTCGGATATTCGACATCAGACGACTGCCGAAATACCCTCCGAACAGCGTAACCAGCACACGCAGTTTCAGGTAATCAGGATGCTTGCGGTCGAGCGAGAAACCACCCATGCGGAGCGAACTCTGCAAGGCATCCTCCTTCTCCACGTGAACCCGTTTGCGGGCATCCTTCACGATGTCCCACGTGCGTTCCACCTTCTCTGCCGTACAATTTCCCCAGGGCGCCTCTCCCCAGTGACGTTCGATGCAGCGCACCACCTCGGGCGTTACCTTACCCGACACGTACATGGAACAATTGCCCGAATGATAGTGTCGGTGATAGAAATCCTTCAGCGCCTCCACCTGAATGCGTTCATAATCCTCCAGTTCGGCATAGCGTCCCAACGGATGCGAAGTACCGAAAAGCGAACGGTTCAGCTGCTTGCGAGCCAGTACGTCCACCCGCCGGTTGTTCACCAGGAACTGCTGGCGGTTGATGTCGCAGATAATGCGGAACTGCTCTTCCGGAAACACAGACTCCTTCACCAGTCCGGCCACAATCTCCATGGTGCGGTCAAGGTGTTTCGTCAGTGTATACAGTGTCACAAATCCACAGTTCACAGAAGAAGACAGGTCGAGCCACGCCCCGTAATAATCCAGCCGTTCGGCAATCTCGCCCGATGTCATGCGCACCGTTCCCTCACGCAGCATACGGTTGGTAAACACGGCCTGAAGCGGCTGCGACTGGTCGAGCTGTCCGCTCCGCACCAACAGGTCGAAACGAATCACGTCCTCGTTCCCGGCCGAAAGCACATACAGCGGCATGCCGTTCTTCATACGATGCAACTCCGGCTGCAAGATGGAGAAATGCTCCAGCTGACGGATGGCAGGCGCCACACTACGGTCGAGCTGCGTCATAATGCCTCCTGCTGATTGCGCAGAAACTCTTCGGCCCGTGCCAGATCCTGCGGTGTGTCAATACCAATGGTCTCCACTTCGCTGATGCCCACCTTGATGGAATAGCCGTTCTCCAGCCAGCGCAACTGCTCCAGCGATTCGGCCAGTTCGAGCGACGACTGCGGAAGGGATGTAATCTCCTTCAACACCGGAGCACGGTAGGCATAAAGTCCGATATGTTTGTAATACGTATGTCCGGCCAGCCACTCCTTCTTGTCGCGGTTACGCTGGTAAGGAATGATGGAACGGCTGAAGTAGAGCGCCTTCATCTCCTTGCTCACCACCACCTTGGGCGAGTTCACATTTTCCAGCGCATCAAATCCGTCGGCAGGCGTAAACGGTTTCACAAGTGTGGCAATCTGTGTTGACGTATCGTCAAAGCAAGCCTTCACGGCTTCCAGCTGCGAACGCTGGATGAACGGTTCGTCACCCTGAATGTTCACCACCACGTCATAGCCGCTGCCCACCTTGCAGTAAGCCTCGTAGCAACGGTCGGTCCCGCTCTTATGGTCGACCGATGTCATTACCACCTTTCCACCGAAAGCCTTTACAGCCGCTTCGATGCGTTCGTCGTCGGTAGCCACGTAAGCTTCGTCCAGCACACCGGCCACTTGTTCATAAACTCTTTGTATCACGGGTTTGCCTCCCAGTAGTGCCAAAGGTTTGGCGGGGAAGCGTGTAGATGCATATCTTGCAGGAATAATTCCAATAAATTTCATGGTTATTGTATTTGGGTTATGCTTCGCAAATGTACGAATAAAAAGTGACAAACAGAAAAATGAGCTTGCTATTCAGATTTTTCAATGATTGTCTTTATCCATTCCGCAAACCGCGGACATTTCTCCAAAATGGATTTTATCCCGATTTCCAATGCTATCAGGTTTCCTTCCAGCACTTTGTTGTAGTCGGACTTTATAGCCAGCAATCTTTTGGAGGGAGCCCCTTCAGGAGAGGTATTGATGTCTTCGGGGGTGTCGTAGGATGAAATGATAGAAGCAGTCTTTGCTGCGAGTTCTTCCGAAAAATAGTACTCAAAACCTTTGTTACTGGAAAACAGCAGAGCCTCAAACTCGTGCAACTGTATGTAAGAGAAAAAACGACGGTCGTCTATAGCCTCATTAATTGCCGCTTCCAACGACTGTATTTGCTCTATTTTGTCCGGCTTCTTCATGCTGTCCTCATAATGGGGCATATCGTGGGGAAGTCTGAAAAAGTCAATAAAGGTAGTTACGATATAATCGCTTTTTTTGGACATCAAAAGAGGCCTGATCGTGTTTGCCAGATGTGAGTAGCTCACCATTCCTCCCCGTCCTGTCCTGCTTGTCCGAACCAAGACAGGCGTAACGCTCAATATACCAAATTCTTGCAAATAGGGAGAAATGACCGAGTTGACAAACTCTTGCTCCGTCTGTCCTTCGACGACAATATACACACGTTTCATAACTGCCCTCCTATCATGTTTTTCTCCCACAAATCACTGAGAGACAATTCGTAATCGTCCATCCATTTTTCCAGCCCTTCCCGTTCCAGATGACGAAAAACCGATTGGTTGTCTGCCCTGTCCACCACAATAATGTCTTCCACCTCAAAGCAATTGACCAGATTGGTGGACTGAGTAGACAAAATAATCTGGCTTTTGAGCGAAGCCTGCTTGACAAGTTGGGCCAGTTTATTGATAGCGGCCGGATGCAAACCCAATTCAGGTTCATCAATAATTATCACTTCCGGCATCTTGGACTGCAACAATAAGGTTGTAAGGGCTATGAAACGTAAAGTACCGTCCGAAAAACTATAACCATCGAGGTACATATCTGTATCCCTCTCCTCCCATTCCAGACGAATTCTTTCCTTGTTGTTGGCATCCGGACGGAGCTTGAAGCCCTTGAAATAAGGAGCAATAGAACGTATCACACCCTCTATCAAGCGGAATGTCTTTTCATCGTTCAGCATCAATGAATACAGGTAAGCGGCAAGATTGGATCCGTTATCACGCAAATATTCATTATCGTTAATCGGACAATCTCCACGCATGGGAGAAGTGGCACTGGTATCGTGAAAATGATAAACTGTAAAGCTACCTAAATATTTTCTCAAGTAAGCAGCCCTCCATCTTTTATTATCCTTCAAAGAGGATTCTTCTACGGCAGAATCCCAAATCGTTCTGTTCCACTGTGAATAATCCTTTCCCAGCTTATGACAGTTATTAAAAAAATCTCCCGTTTTTTCAATATAGCCTTTGTTCGATTGCGATGGTTTAATCTCAAAGAAAAAGGCATTTGTATTGTCAAAATCAATCAATCCCTGGATAGACGGCGATACTTTTCTTCCCTGACGCAGCAAGTTATCAATTCCCCCTTTAGACAAGGTATAACTGCCAAAGCGCTGTTCATATATTGCCTTGGTCAATTCAAAGAATGAAATGAAATTACTTTTTCCAGCTCCGTTTGAACCGATTAACACATTCAGCCGATTCAAAGGCAACGACAAGTCTTTAATGGACTTGTAATTCTCAATCAAAACCTGCTCTATCATATTCTATCTTAAATTCCGCTTTACCATAAACAAGCACTTTCTCTACCGGTTTTCTGTATATTCCCAGTTAAGACTGTACCTGCGCATACGCTTCTATCCTTCATCCTGATTCAGATAGTTACGTAATATGCAAAATTAGAAAACTTTCTCAAAAGCCCTGCAACAATCACCCTTTTTATTGAAAACGTACAACCAGATTCAGTACTTCCAAAACTTTTTTCTTCAAGTAATAATGACCCATAAAAAACGCAAGTGCATTCAAAACAAAACGCCTTTGCGTTTTAGATCAAACGCAAGTACGTTTTAAGTAAAACGCAAGGGCGTTTCATCTTAAACGTAAGGGCGTTTTAGTCCAAACACAAAGGCGTTTTTCAGAGGATTTTTATACCTCTGAAAATCAACCAATTACATTTTCTTAAATTTTACGGATAACCCAGTATCCTCCCACTACCTGCAAGAGCATTCCGGGAATACCGATGCGGAAATCCTGCAAGGCGGTGAACAAGCTGCCGGAAAGTGCCCACTCGCCTAACGTACCAGCTAACTGATAGAACAGCACCACGCCTAACAGCAACGGCAAGGTGACTTTCTGAAAGCGGGCTGCCACCAGACCGGCACCTACAGCCAACAGCACGGATTTCAGCAGGATGGCAGGCAACACGGCAGGTGCAGGCATGCCGAACCACCATGAGTTGAGCAGCGGCGAGAGTACGGCCGTCAGCAGTCCGGCCTTCCAGCCGTATTTATAGGCTCCTACCAGTGTGAAGAAATAAATAGGCAGCCAGGTGACTCCTCCCTGCGGCACCAGATGGAAAAGCTGGGGCAGGACAATGTTTCCAGCCACAAACAGCAGGGCGGTGACGTAGGTCTTCACGCGACTGTATCCCAATGTGTAAAGTTTTACGGTTGTTTCCATGTGTATTCGTTATTTTTCTGAGATTGTTTTTTCTTTTTCTCCGGCTTCCCGCATGCGGCGTACAAAGTCTTCAATCACGGGATAGAGTTCCACGGGATTGTCCGACACGTCGCAAAGGGTTTCCAGCGGACACCGTCCTGTACGGGTGTGGTTGATGATGCAGGGCACTTCTTCGGCATAGGCCACCTCTACCCCTCCCTTCCGGAGTAAGGCGAGTGCAGGGGTGCTGACTACCCGGGTCCATACGCGGGACACACCGCCCAATACCATCAGGGCTGCCGCTCCCTTTCCGATGACTTTATCGGCCAGCCAGGCTCCTTTCAGGAAGGCACGGTCTGTGGCATACAAGTCGTACAGGTCGGTCACGCCCCGACGGGAGAACGTGCGGGTTTCTTCGCCCTGACGCACCACGCAGGAATAGTTTCCTTCGTTCAGCAAACGTATCAGTTCGTCCATCACAGTGTTTCCTGTTTCAGTTGTTCCACGTAGGCATCAATGCGGTGAAGCTCTTTCGGAATGTCGATGGACTGCGGGCAGTGCGGATTACATTGTCCACAACCGATACAGTGACTGGCCTGACGGAGTTTCGGCACGCTGCGGTCGTAACCCACCAGGAAGGCACGGCGGGCCTTCACGTAATTCTCGTCCATGCGGTCTTTCGGCATGTTGCCCTCGTTCACGCACTTGTTGTAATGTACCAGCACGCCGGGGATGTCGATGCCATACGGGCAGGGCATGCAGTATTTACAGTCGTTGCAGGGCACGGTGGGATATTTCTGCATCAGGTCGGCTGTATCGAGCAGGAACTGGTTTTCCTCGTCGGTAAGCGGCACCAGCGGAGAATACGTGCGGAGGTTGTCTTGCAGATGCTCCATGTAGGTCATGCCACTGAGTACGGTAAGCACCTTTTCCGGTGTACCGGCAAAGCGGAAGGCCCACGATGCCACACTGCCTTCGGGATTACGTTCTTTCAGGCGGCTGAAGATGTGGTCGGGGATGTTCGACAGGCGTCCGCCCAACAGCGGTTCCATCACCACTACCGGAATGTTCTTGCTGCTCACCTGCTCGTACAGATAGTCGGCATTCACGTTACGTCCCGATGCGTGCTGCCAGTCGGAATAGTTCAACTGAATCTGCACGAAGTCCCAGTGCACCTGGTCGTGCATGGCCAGTGCCCGGTCGAATTCCTCTTTTGTGCCGTGGAACGACCAGCCCAGGCGGCGGATACGTCCGGCTTCTCGCTCCTTGAGCAGGAAGTCGAGCAGACCGTTGTCAAGGAAACGGCCCTGCAACCCGCTTTTTCCGGGAGCTCCCAGCATGTGCAGCAGGTAATAGTCGATGTAGTCCACCTGCAGGTTCTTCAGCGAGTTGTGGTACATCTTTACTCCGAAATCATAGTCGGAATTGGAGAAGTTCGACATTTTGGTGGCCACGAAGAACTTGTCGCGCGGATGACGCTTCAAGGCGATACCCGTCGACTTTTCCGACCAGCCCTGCACATAGACCGGAGCCGTGTCGAAATAGTTCACGCCATGTTCGATGGCATAATCCACCAGCCGGTTCACTTCTTCCTGATCGATGACGTTACCGTCGCCACCCGGTGCCGGAAGTGTAGGCCAGCGCATGCAACCATACCCCAGCAGCGACACCTTATCCTCGTTGGGAGGGAACTGGCGGTAAGTCATCTTGCCGACGGGCACTTCCGTAGTGCTTTCGCCAGCTTTTTTCTTGTCGGGCGTACAACCGTAGAAAGCCGCTGTGGCTCCCACCGTACTGATGCCGACTATTTTAAGGAAATCTCTTCGATTCATCTGTTTTTTCTCGTCCATTCTCTTTCTATATATAAAGGTAAGACAATCCGATTAAAGTACACGATGGCGTTCATGGCCTTCCACGTAGATGGCACTCAGCGGACGGGCCGGACACAGGTTCTCGCAGGCTCCGCAACCGATGCAGCGTGCTTCGTTCACTGCCGGAATCTTCAGTGAATCGGGGTTCGACGGGTCGGACGGAACCATGGTGATGGCGTTCACCGGACAATGGCGGGCACAGTTGCCGCACTCCTGCTTGTCGGTAAGCGGAATACACAAATCTTTCACCCACACGGCATGGCCTATCTGGATGGAAGACTTCTCTGCCTTGTCAATTTTCAGGATGGCTCCGGCGGGACATACCTCGGAACAGCGCGTACACTCCGGACGGCAGTAGCCGCGTTCGTACGACATGTAAGGCTGCATGAAAGTATCCAGCGAATGAGAAGGACGGAGCACTTCGTTCGGACAAGCCGACACGCAAAGCTGGCAGGCCGTGCAATGTGACTGCAGATGGCGGAGTCCGCGTGCGCCCGGAGGCACAATCGGAGTTTGGCGTACCGGCTCTTTCTTGTCCACGATGTCGGCCAGTCCGCCGTCCATCTTGATGGCTTCGGCCTTCTTGGCTACCTGTGCTTTCAGTACCGAACCGGCCAGCAGCAAGGAACCGGCCAGGAACTCACGTCGTCCGGCGGTACGATCGGCTGTTTCCGGTGCCGGGGTTTCTGCCTTTTCAGCTTTCTTTCCGTAGGCAAACCGATAGCCGATGGCTCCCCTATGACATTTGTCCAGACAGTCCATACAAGCCACACAGCGGCTGCCGTCTATCGCATGGTTCTTCACATCGATGCAGGCGGCCTTGCAGTTGCGGGCGCAAAGCGTACAGCCGTTGCATTTCTCCTTGTCAATCGTGATGCGGAACAAGGCAAAGCGGGAGAAGAATCCCAGCACGGTGCCTACCGGACAGATGGTATTACAATAGGTACGTCCGTTGCGTGCCGCCAGTACCACTACTAATACTAACATGACCGCTGCCACTATCAGCACCGGCAGACTCTTGAGCCAGACATCCACCGAATAGAAGGCATAGCTGTCCATGCGTTCGGCCATAGAAGCTAACAGGTTGTTTCCCCACATCCACAAAGGTTGCAGGAAGCTGTGTGCCGCACGGCCGTACACGGCATACGGGTCGAGCAAGGCGACCAGGGCATGCACACCCAACAGCATCGCCAGCACAAACACTGCCAGCACACCGTAGCGCAGCCAGCTTTTCGGCTTGGAATACGTGTAGGGCATCTTCTTGCGTCCCCGGCCCAGATGGGCCACCACGTCCTGAAACACGCCCAACGGACAAATGACCGAACAGTACACTCTGCCCGCTACCAGCGTGAGCAATATCAAACACACGATTACTCCGGCGTTCAGCGCCAACAGAGCCGGAAGGAACTGAATCTTCGCCATCCAGCCGAGCCATGCATGAAGCACGCCCGTGAAATCGACGAACAACAGCGTCACGAATACCAGGCACAGCATCCCCAGCGTGAGCCTGAGTTTTCTCAACATATTCACAGTAAAAGCAATTTTAGTTAGTTATTATATTCTTTCTATCACGTTTTCGTGGTAAATCCTCACAAAAATAAAAGTAATTGTGTTTCGAAGAGTCTTTTTGCGCAGTTTTTTATCCCAAACAGTATAAATATTCGATTAACTTACGCATAAAGGGCCTTTTTGCAGCATTTATGCAGAAAAAATGTCATAAATATTGATTATCTGAATTACAAATTCTAATTTTGCTCCACTATTACCTAACAAAAGAACAGCAGTTACAACAATGACATACGCATTTATTACGGCAGCCGAAGCCGCTGCCACCATTCATCATGGGGATACCGTCGGCATCGGCGGTTTTTCATCGGTAGGTACACCGAAAGCCGTGCCGGAAGCACTGGCTGCCTACGCAGAAGCACAGCATGCACAGGGGAAAGAATTCAAGGTAGGCCTTATCACGGGCGGTGCCACGGGCTGTCAGGTGGACAGCGCGCTGGTCAAGGCGCACGCCGTATCGTTCCGTACGCCTTTCCAGTCGAACAAGGACATGCGCGAATCCATCAACCAGCACGAGGTGCAGTACTTTGACCTCCACCTGTCGCAAATCGGACAGGACGTGCGCTACGGTTTTCTGGGTAAAATCCACGTAGCCATCGTAGAAGCTTCCGACCTGACGGACGACGGAGAAATCATCCTGAGCACTTCCGTAGGTATCTCGCCTACCCTGCTCCAGGTGGCCGAACGGGTTATCATCGAGCTGAATGAAGCGCATACGGGAAAACTTACCGGCATGCACGACATCTATATTCCGGCCAACCCGCCTTACCGGACAGAAATTCCGGTGTATCACGTGAACGACCGCGCCGGACACATCAGCGTGAAAATCGACCCGAAAAAGATTACGGGAGTGGTACGCACGAATGCCCGCGACCACATCGCGGCCTTTACACCGCAAAATGAAACAACCCTGCAAATCGGACATAACGTGGCTGCCTTCCTGCTGCGCGAATGGAAGAACGGGGCCATCCCCAAGGAGTTCCTGCCCCTGCAGTCGGGTGTGGGCAACATTGCCAATGCGGTACTGGGTGCGCTGGGTGACGACCCGAACCTTCCGGCGTTCTCCATGTTTACGGAGGTGATACAGAACTCTGTCATCGACCTGATGATGAAAGACCGTATCCGCTTTGCTGCCGGCAGTTCGCTCACCTTGTCGGAAGACCGTCTGGACACGATGTACGAGCACATCGACGACTTCCGCGAACGCATCCTGCTGCGCCCGCAAGAAATCACCAACCACCCGGAGATGATTCGCCGCCTGGGTATCATTGCGGTAAACACGGCCCTTGAAGCAGACATTTTCGGCAACGTGAACAGCACGCATGTATCGGGCAGCAAGATAATGAATGGAATTGGAGGCTCGGGAGATTTTGCCAGAAACGCATATTTGTCTATCTTTACCACCCCGTCGGTGGCCAAGGACGGACTGATTTCGTCCATCGTGCCCCAAGTATCCCACGTGGACAGTACGGAACACGACGTACGTATCCTCGTGACGGAACAGGGCGTGGCCGACTTGCGTGGCAAATCGCCTTCGCAACGTGCCCGCTGCATCATTGAAAACTGCGCGCATCCGGACTACAAGCAACTGCTGTGGGACTACCTGAAACTTTCGGAAGGAAAGTCCTGCCACACGCCGATGTCGCTGCGCAACGCCTTCAAGATGCATATAGCGTACGCCGAGACGGGTGACATGCGAAACACCCAATTTGAATCATAAGAATGGAAAAATTCAACATACACATCCTGGGATGCGGTTCGGCCCTGCCCACTACCCGCCATCAGGCGACCTCGCAGGTGCTTAACATCCGCGAGAAGCTGTTCATGATTGACTGCGGCGAAGGGGCACAAGTGCAGCTCCGCCGCGCCAAACTGAAGTTCAGCCGGCTGAACCACATCTTCATTTCTCACCTCCACGGCGACCACTGCTTCGGCCTGATGGGACTGATTTCTACCTTCGGCATGCTGGAACGTACCGCCGACCTCCACATTCATGCCCATGCCGACCTGCAACGCCTGCTGGAACCTCAACTGGAATTCTTCTGCAAGGGGATGCCCTATCAGGTGGTGTTCCACCCCTTCAACCCCGGCGAACGTACGGTCATTTACGACGACCGTTCCGTCAGCGTGGAAACCATTCCCCTGCGTCATCGTCTGCCCACCTGCGGTTTTCTCTTCCGCGAGAAGCCGACACCGAACCACATCCTGCGCGACATGATTGACTTCTACGGCATTCCCATCTGCATGATGAACCGCATCAAGAACGGCGAGGACTACACACTGGAAGACGGCAGGGTGATTCCCAACTCAGAACTGACCACTCCCTCCGACCCTCCCCGCGCGTATGCCTATTGCTCGGATACGGTCTACCTGCCCCGCATCGCAGCACAAGTGGCTGGAGTGGATTTGCTGTTCCATGAAGCTACCTTTACCGAAAGCGAAGCCGTCCGCGCCAAACAGACCCTGCACTCCACCGCCGCACAGGCTGCCCGGATTGCCAAGGACGCACAGGTGAAGCGTCTGCTCATCGGGCACTTCTCTGCCCGCTACGAAGACGAGAAGGCCCTGCTCGAAGAGGCCCAAGCCATCTTCCCCGACACACTGGCCGCCGACGAGGGACTGAAAATCTCACTCTGAGAAGTTAAAGAAAACTAACCCTATTAAACCGAACCAACGGATTGTCGTCTTACCCAACAATGACGAACCCGCACACGCCATGAACAATTATAACGAAAAAGAAACCATACTGATGCTTCAGGACCCGTCGACCCAGCAGAAAGCGTTCGAACGGATTGTGAAGGCCTACAGCGAACAGCTGTACTGGCAGATACGACGCATGGTGGTTTCGCACGACGATGCCAACGACTTGTTGCAGAACACGTTCATCAAGGCCTGGACCAACCTGGACTATTTCCGGGGAGATGCCAAGCTTTCCACGTGGCTCTACCGCATCGCCTTCAACGAATGCCTGAACTTCCTGAACAAGCAGCGCGCCGAAAACCAGCTGTCCATCGACGATGCCGATGCCGCTCTGATAAACAAGCTGGAAAGCGACCCTTACTTTAACGGCGACGAAACGCAACGGCTTTTTCAGAAGGCCATCCTGCAACTGCCCGAGAAACAGCGCATCATCTTCAACCTGAAATATTTCCAGGAAATGAAATACGAGGACATGTCGGAAATCTTAGGCACCAGCGTAGGCGCACTGAAGGCATCCTACCATCATGCCGTCAAAAAAATAGAAGATTTTTTTCACCAGCATGATTAAACCTTTTTTACAAATTCGAATCTAACTTCCAAAGGAGGCAACAATATGAAAAAGGAAGAAACTGACTTATTAAAGAGATGTGGAACCGAGAACCCGTTCACAGTGCCTGAAGGTTACTTTGCTAACTTCACGGAACAGCTGATGGACAAGCTTCCGGAACGAGAAATACAGCCTGCACCTCAGCTCACGCTGTGGGCACGCGTCAAACCTTGGGTGTACATGGCTGCCATGTTCTGCGGTCTGATGCTCAGCGTGCGGATGTTCGTGGGTGAAAAAGAAGCACAATCGCCTGCCGCCGGCACTATGGGTGACATGGAATTTTCAGAAGTGCCCGATGAATACATCGACCCCATTGTCGACCAGACCATGATGGACGACTATACTCTATACGAGTATCTCACTGATGCAGATACGGAAATTTATAAATAAACCAACCATGATAAAAAGAACTTTTTATGCCCTGACTCTCCTGCTCATCTTGTGTGTGAGCGGCATTCAGGCACAGAATACCAAATTCAGCAAAGAAGAATTCCGCAACCGCCAGAAAGAATTTTTCATTCAGCAGGCGGGACTGAGCAACGACGAAGCACAAAAATTCTTCCCTCTCTATTTTGAACTGCAAGACAAGAAGCAGGCGTACAACAAAGAGGCGTGGCAGAAACTGCGTCAAGGCAAGAATCCCAACACCACGGAAACGGAATATGGGAAAATTGTGGAAGATGTGATTCAGGCACGTATTGCAGCCGACGAACTGGAGTTGGAATATGTGCGGAAATACAAACAATTCCTTCCGGCCAAGAAAATCTATCTGTTGCAAAAAGCGGAAATGCGCTTCCACAGAGAACTGCTAAAAGGTTTCAAACACGGTCAGAAAGGTCCGGAAAAGAAAAAATAAGGGATACGGATAGATTTTTTCTTCCAAAAATTTGGAAAACAAAAATCTTTGCGTACCTTTGCACCGCCTTTGAAAAACAAGGCAACTCTCAAGAAGAGTTTTGGAGAGGTGGCAGAGTGGTCGATTGCGGCGGTCTTGAAAACCGTTGTACTGCGAGGTACCCGGGGTTCGAATCCCTGTCTCTCCGCTGAAATAAAGACAAGTCCCGTAAAATCAATGTTTTACGGGACTTTTTCTTTTTACCTGGTGGACAACTGAAAGACATTCAAATGCCCACTTCTGACAAAGTTCCGTTACTAAATCGTTACAGGAAAATCGGGAAAATCTTCTGTAACGATTTTCGATGTAAGTCCTTGATTTGTCGCTCATTGACGTTCAAATGTCTGCTTGTAACCCAATTATTAATTATTCCTTTGCAGAGGGAAGTCATTACACCCACTGTAACGGAGCTAAATTAAAAAAGGATATGAGTAAGAGTACATTTAAGATTCTATTCTATCTAAGAAAGAATCAGGTAAACAAAGACGGAACAGTTTGTATTATGATTCGTTTGTCACTTAACGGTGAAATCACACAGTTCAGTTCTAAACTGAGTGTAAAACCGGATGCCTGGGATACAGTTTTGGGCAAGGCGAAAGGAAATACACATAGCTCCCATTTTTTCTCTTGGATGAAAAAGGTCTTATTGTATATAATTATATGTATCCTTTTTGTGTCTAATTCGCTAAAAATATGAATTTGGGAATGACTCTCCATAAAAAATTCGCTAATATTTGAGTAAAATGTTTGGTTGGACAAAATAAAAAGAACATTTTTACTATAAATTTAGGTTGGTATCTACAAAATAAACGAAGATGGCTACAAAAATACAGCAAATATTAAAGTCTACTTGACAACCATTCGCCCCAATTTGATTCCAACATTGTTGGAGGCCTGCGCATCTCAGAAAATGAAAACTCTGTTTCTCTATATGGCTGAAAAAGCAGGTCATTCTAGGTATAGGGCGTTAAAACTGGATAATATTAATCTTGGTACATCTAGGTTTATGATCACGCCAACAGGAAAGTATATCAATAAGTATAATATGACAATTTCAAAGGAACTTGCAGAATATGAATAATAATCTAACATTATCAATAACTACTATAGGTGATTTGCTCCTTCGCAAAACCATTACTATTACTAATAGTGGAGAGCCAATTAACGATGTAAGCCTATGTGTACCTATTTATCAACGTCCATACAAGTGGACAGCTCGTAATGCCATACAATTGCTTGATGACATTATTGAAGCGAAGAATAGCAACAAGGAAAGATACAGGGTGGGTACACTTATCCTTCACAAGGCAAAGGATAAGGAACAATATGATATTGTTGATGGTTTGCAACGTACTATAACATTCTCATTACTTTTGACTGCATTAGGCGAAGATGGCATTGAGTTCTTGCAGCAGAAAATATATAATAATGTGCACAATAATCATAATATTGCAAACAACTATAATGCACTTAACCGTAGGGTCGGATTAAAGTTGCAAGATAGCGATTCGGCTACTGAACACCAAAGAGAAATGGAGCGTCTTAGGGACTATATTGAGAATATGTGTGAGTTAATTGTTGTCATAACTCCCGATGTATCGGAAGCATTCCAGTTCTTTGATTCTCAAAATGCACGAGGTAAAGCTCTTTATCCTCATGATTTATTGAAAGCATACCATCTTCGCGAAATGAATACCATTAGTGAGGATGAAACAGAAAAGATAGTAAAGGATTGGGAACAGGTTTCACAAAGTGCTTTAGCAGATTTCTTTGGTAATTACTTATATCGTATCAAAGAATGGGTAAGTGGCAATAAGGCAAATGTTTTAAATGAACACAACATTCATATGTTCAAAGGTATTACGCGTTTTTCAAGAACACCTTATGCCCAATTCTACAAAAGTGCCTATTGTTATGCAGATATGGTCAACTCTTCTGCTATGCCTTTTGTCTCTGGTACTCGAAATGTAAATGCGTTCCAATTAGACACTCCAATAATTGCAGGTAAACCGTTTTTCGAATATACAAAGCACTACTATAATATACTAAAGGATATTCAGAACAACAACAAATATGAGGGCTTCTATATTAATGATAATATTATAGTTAAAACATTAGATAGACATTTTAAAAAAGGAATAGGTAATGGTATAGCACGCCTTTTGTTTGATACTTCGGTTCTGCTTTACGTTGATAGATTCTGCCCAGAAACATATCCAACAAAAGAAGACATGGAACTATTTGAACAATTTGTTGTATACGCATTCATTTGGGCTTATTCATTAAGGGCCCAATACACTAATCTTGGTTGGCTTTCTGCACAGAATTATATTATGGGGTTGAGTGATAAAATCAATGCATTCAATATGTATAAATTGATTGCCAAGCAAGATACTCCATCTTCATTATTGAGTGCTTTGGCAGACAAAATCAATCCTCTTTCGAATAATGATATTAAAGATGGTTGGGCGCAGGAATGCTATGAGTATAGTGGTAAAGGAGATACATTAAAGAATCTAAAGGATGAGATAGATGGTGTGTATGAAAACTATCTGTATTTTTTTCAAATAAACGGTTTTTATAAAAATTGATTACAATGAAAGATTTGAAAAATATTCTTGAAGAATGTTCGATTAATGACATATATTTCTCAAACAGCGGGGTGTCTATATTATACAAGATACCTATCTATCAGCGTAATTATGCTTGGGGACGTGAAGAAATATACGCCTTAATAAAGGATGTACATGATTCGTTGGAGAAGTCCGTTTACTATATTGGCACTCTTGTCACATACAAAAGAGATGAAAATATTTTTGAGGTTATCGATGGTCAGCAACGACTTACAACAATCTACATCATCTTGAAGGCTTTGGGCATAGAAACTATTGCAAATTGTCTTACATATTCTGCAAGAAAGGTTTCAGCTATGACAATAGAAAAGATGCCTAAGTTTGGTGAAGAAAAAGATAAGGGCATTGTCGATGGATTCAATTATGCGAAGGAAGCAATTAAAGACATTGTTGGCGAAAAGAAGGCTGACATAGATGCATTCAAGGATTTTTTCTTGAACAAAGTGCATATTATTCATTATCGTGTGCCAAAAGATGTGGATTTAAATCACTATTTTGAGGTTATGAATTCTCGTGGTGAGCAGTTAGAAAAGCATGAGATAGTAAAAGCTAAACTCAGCGAACAGTTGATAGGTGATGAGGACGCTATGGAGAAGTTTAGTCGTATATGGGAGGCTTGTAGCGACATGAGTTTCTACATTCAGCAGAAACTTCCAGAGATGACAACTGTCTTCGGTAAAACTATGGACGATTTTGTTATAGAGTCTTTCGACGAGTTTCCAAGTTCTAATGAATGCTTATTTTCGTCATTAGGAATGAAAACTATTTCAGAACTTTTAAATTCGTCCATAAAAACGATAGATAAAGATGATGAAGTAGACAAGAATGATAATTTCCAGCCAATTATTGACTTTCCGAATTTTCTATTGATTGTTTTGAAAATTACAAGGTTGCGGAATAAAGATGATTTTAATCCTTTGAGCTTTACACTTGACGATAAAGAACTAATTAAAGAGTTCGAGAAGGTAAATCTTACTCCAAAGTTCGTTAAAGACTTCGCCTACAATCTCCTTTTGGCTAAATATTTTCTCGATAACTATGTTATACACCACGCAAATGGTGAAGATAGGGCTATTGAGAATCCATGGAAATTGCAATATTATTATAAGAAGGGTAATAAGGCTGCCTACCTTAAGGATTTGTACGATGATAATAAAGTACAACAAAACGAAGTGATTCAATTATTGTCTATGTTTGAAGTTGCTTTCACGCCTAAGCAAAGAAAAAACTATCTGTTCTATTGTTTATATCACTTATTTGAGAATTATGACCTTAATGATTATGTGGATTTTTTAAGAAAACTAGCTGATAAGTATTTCTTTGATGTGTATCTTGATACGGATAAACTTAACGAAATAAATCAGCCTAAGCCTAATAGTTTTGACGAAACTATTCTTAATTGTGATGAATTAAACGTCGAATTAGAAAGAGCGAATCGAGATTTCAATAGTGTTTATCCTACTGGATCATGCAATATACCTCTGTATGTTTTTAACTATACAGATTATAAGCTTTGGAAGAAATATGCGGAAGAACTTCGAGGTAACAAAGAAAAGAAAGGCTCCCGTAATAGAATGGAGTTTTTTAGAGCATTAGGTTGTAGTGACTTTGAGTTGGAACCTTTGAAAAATTTCTATTTCTCTCGAACACGAAAAAGTTTGGAGCATTATTATCCACAAGCCAAGGCTGGGGATAATATGCTAATTAACCTGCAAGATATAAATTGCTTTGGTAATTTTGCTATGATAGGTTCTGATGCAAATAGTTCTGGATCCAACTGGAATCCTATTGATAAAAAGAATCGCTATCTTGATACAAAATCCAACCAAGTAAGCGTTGCTTCATTAAAATTCAGAATCATGTTACAAATATGCCAAGATAATTACGATGCTGGTATTAAAGATGATACCTTAAAACGTTCATTTGGATTAGAATGGAATGTTGATGATATGGTTCAACATCAAAAGAAGATGCTTGAAATCATTATGAATTTATAATCACGCCTTCGGGAAAATACATCGACAAGTAAAATATGATAATCTCGGAAGAACTTGCAGAATATGAGTAATATAAAATCAGGTGTTTACTATTCATGGTGGAACAACCATCAATTTGTTTCTGAAGGATTTGCCACACTATTCTATAGATGTTGATTCGACATATATCCCATTGGTTGACCGCCAGACAAGTTTAGATAACATCAATTCGCATCTGAAGTCAATAGCAGATAAAGTGGACAAGTGAAAGTCTATGAGTGACACAAAAAGACAGTTTTCAGTTACTAAATCGTTACACTTGAAAAATTGATCCGAATTAAAATATTGATTCATAATGATTTAGAAAACAAAAATTATAATCCTGTCTCTCCGGATAAAAAGAAAAAGTCCCGTAAAACATTGATTTTACGGGATTTTTTCTTTTTACCCGGTGACAACCGAAAGACACACAAACCGGTATTTACAGAACCGGAAATGCCGAAGTTATAAAGATTCTTTAAATAAAAGCTTACTCTTTATTTTGATTTTACCTGCTTTATCGTTTCTTTTGCAACCAAAAACATTCAATTCTTTGACACATGAAAAAACTACTAGTTTGCTGCACTGCATTTTTGTCATTATGGATACAGCCTTTCTTCGCTCAGAAAGCCGTCGTTGAGAGGATTATTGAAATCGGACACCAGGATAATCAGGCCACACACCAGCTGGATATACTGACTAACCGCTTTGGCGGACGCCCCATCGGGTCGGATGCGTATGAGAATGCTGCCGAATGGATGATACACGAATACAAAAAGTGGGGGCTGGACGCTCAGCTGGAAGAAGCCGGCGAACTCTCTGTCGGTTTTAACCGCGGGCCTTGGTTTGGAAAGTTGTTGAGCCACGACCATGGAATGACCCTCCATTTCGCCACTCCTTCGTATACTTCCGGAACGAAAGGGGTACAGCGCGGTCACGTTTTGATGGAGCCCCGTACCGACCAGGAATTCGAACGCATCAAACTCAAGTTAAAAGGCGCCTGGGTACTGATTTCCGGCACAAACAACGGCTGGCCAATCGACCGGACGGCACAGGCTGATTCTATCCGTCAGGCTATCAAACAAGAGAATAAAGAAATCGACCAGAAGAATGCCGAACTCCGAAAAAGAAACTGGGAGAAGGGTGAAAACAACAAGATGATTCCTTATAAGGAATTCCCGGCGCTTTACTACCATGAGATGGTTGAAGCCGGTGCCTTAGGATTCATCCAGTCATCAGAGGTACCCATCCGCGCGCTCTATGACCGGAAGATGATTGACAGCATGACATTCGACAACCTGCCGGAAGTTCCTGACATCAAGCTCGACCGGCATCAGTTCGACATCATTGCGCAGATGGTAAAAGAACGGCGGGAAGACTTCCTGCTGGAGTTTGATATCCGCAATCATTTCAAGCTCGGACCAATTAAATACCACAACGTAGTGGCATCGATACGGGGCAGCAAGTACCCGGACGAGCAAGTCATCGTCTGCGGACACTTAGATGCCTTTGATACCGGTACAGGCGGCATCGACTGTGGCACAGGAATTGCGCCCATGATGGAAGCTGCCCGTATGCTGGCGTTGTCGGGAGCCAAACCCAAGAGAACAATCCTCTTCATCGCCTTTGCCGGGGAAGAATTCGGTCTGTTAGGTTCGAAAGCTTATTGCAAGAAACATCAGCAGGAGTTGCCGAAGATTGTCAACGTATTCAACCGTGACGGTGGGCCGGAACCTCCCGTCGGAATAGCTGTCTCGCAAGCGATGTATGATGATTTCGTCAAGATAACCCAACCCATCCAAAAGATTCGGGCAGACATCCCGTTTAAAGTAACCGTGCGGCCGCCCCGTAAACTACCGAAGGTGGCGGGTGGCACCGACTCGGAAGTATTTGCCACGTATGGTGTCCCGACATACGGATTTACCACAAAAGATGTCAAAGGATATAATTTCAATTATGGGGAAATCTGGCATACGGAACGTGATTTGTTTACCAAGAACATCCCGGAATACCTGGAGCATACGGCAACTGTCACCGCCATCACTGCCTTAGGTGTAGCCAACCTCGACAAACCTCTACCGCGGGAAGGAGTCTATGAAGAGAATTGACAATGAGAAAAGATATAGATTTCTAAAAAACAGACACATTCTTTGTCTTTAATCTGCCTTTACTTATATTTACACAAACAATAAAACCTGAATCCACATGAAAAAGAAAATGGCCCTACTGGCATTGGCCGCCACAGCATGGCTGGGCACCACCGCAAACACACCTGTCACCAGAAGCGTAGAAAACCCCTTCATCGAGTCAACCAACACCATGACCCTCGACATTTCGAAAGTGGAACTGAGCGACACGGCTACGGTGCTTTATACGGACGCCTACTTCCGCCCGCATTACTGGATAAAAATCAGTTCCGAATCTTACCTGCAAGCCGACGGCAAGAAATATGCCTTGAAAGGCACACAGGGCATTGAAGCCGATTCTCTTTTCTGGATGCCCGAAACAGGAGAAGCCTCCTTCCGGCTGAGCTTTGAACCCCTCCCCCGCGATACACGCTCGTTCGACTTCATTGAATCCGACTGCAACGAATGTTTCAAACTGTTCGGTATCGACCTGACGGGAAAAACGGAAGCCACCGTGCCGTCTGACATCCCGGCCGAAGTCATCCGTGCGAACGAGGCCGTACCTTCTTCCCTTCCCGCTCCCTTATTCAAAATGGGTGAAACCGCAGTACATGTCCATCTTTCAGGTTATCGGAAGGGACTGGCAAAGGAAGTGAATCTTTATGTCAATACCCTACTGAACGGACAGCAATCTTTCACCGCCCCCGTCAATCCCAATACGGGAGAGGCCGAATTCAAGTTCTGGCAGTATGGATCTGCACAAGCTTTTGTCCTTGCGGGAATAGGAGTAAACCGGTTCTGGCTGGCTCCGGGCGAAGAAATTGATTTGTATATTGACATGCACCAAAGCGGACAGATGCTCTTGGACCGCCGGACGCAGAAAAAACAGCTTCCTCCTTTCAAAAGCGCACCAGGATGCTATGCCACAGGCACATACGCAGGTCTGACCTCTTCCGCATTGTATCCGGATAAACCCTACAGCATGAATCTTTTTTCAAAGGAATCCGCAGACTACAAGATGACGGCCGCCGAATATACACAGCATGTCGTCCAACTTTACCAGTCACTTTCCGACAGTATCGCACAAAGCGACCTGCCATCTGTAGGAAAAGAACTAGCCCTGCTAAAATTGAAACAGGAAGCTGTGGAAGCTATGGCCCAAGGCGACGCTCTTCGTACATATAATTACCGGATGGTACATAACCAATGGGACCGCAACAAACCGCTGGACATTAAAATAGACTCGCTGACAACCGAAAACCGTGCCGCATTGTGCAAACTCTTCCCTATTGCCGACGAGCAACTGCTAATGGGAGAAAATATCATGTCCTATGCCCGCAGCATCTCCAATCCACTCATCGACTGGCCTGAAGAAGCAAAACTAAAAGGCACCTTTGCCGAAGACCTGCAACGGGTTTTACCCTTAGTACAAAAAGCCGCGAATATCTCACTGACCGAAACCGACCGGAAAATACTTGAAAGCGTACACAACCCGTTCTACCGGGATGCGATTCTGAAAATGCTGGAAAACGCGCAGATTGCTCTCAAGGAGGTAGAAGGAAAAGCCATCATCGAAAAGACACCCGAAGTTGCCCCAGACAAGCTCTTCGAGGCCATCATTGCGCCCTACAAGGGAAAAGTTATCCTGGTGGATGTCTGGAACACCTGGTGCGGACCTTGCCGCATGTCCATCCGTGCCAACGAACCGCTGAAGGAACAGGAACTGAAGAGCGACAACCTGGTATGGATTTACCTGGCCAACGAAACGTCTCCCCTCGTCACTTACAAACAGGCGATTCCAAACATCAAAGGAAAACATTTCCGCCTGAACGACGAGCAATGGAAGTATCTTTGCGAACAGTTCAAAATTGACGGTATTCCTTCGTATGTGCTGGTGGACAAGTCCGGACACTATCAGCTCCGCAACGACTTCCGCGACCATGAAATCATGAAAAATACTTTGAAGAAAATGATTGAATAAACGCTAATCCAATTTGAAGAGGCTGGCTCAAATAAACTTCAAACTTATTTTGAGCCAGCCTCAATTGATACCATTAGAGTTGGTTAAACCTGTTATTGCAGTAACCTTTATATCATCAACTGTATCAATGTAAGACTTCATGGCTTTACAACCATTATGCTTTCATTTCAATATTCAGCAGAAAATCAACAACCTATTTAGTCTGACTTCAAAATAATCTGGATTCATTTTTTATACGTTCATTTAGCATATCACAAATCTCATTTCCTCTCATTGTTAAATTGGACACAAGAATGGCTTCAATGGATCCTATCAATTGCAAATTAAAGACCATAAGTTTTTTTATAAAATTAGACGTTTCTGGAGATTCCATTTTTTGTGAAATATATTTTGTCTTATATTCAATAGCTATGTATTTTACATGATGCATCTTTATCAACCGAAAAAATTTCACGTCTTCAAACTTAACAACCTTATAGGTACCCTTAAATTGTACATATATCTCAACTCTATCTTTATATAGGATTAAATATGGGATATGTCTTATAGAATTATAAAAAGTAGTGACGCATATAAACAGCCCTCCACCTCCAAAAAATATAACACCTAACCAGCCTCCACAAACTTTGGTCATGATTTTACAACTATCGTCTGCAATAATAAAAATTGCTCCTATAGCAAAAATCACACAACATATAACCAACAGCAAGTTTTTCCACAAACTTTGATAAATCTTTATTTCTGCACCCATAATCTCTTGACTTAATTTATTCAGAATCTCACAGTTTATCCGTTTATTTCATAATGAATGAGTTACAATGAAGCAAGAAAATCTTCTGGCATTCATTTTTCACCTAAAATCTAAATTACTACAAGCAAGCCATACTTAAAAAAACATCTGTTCATCACAAAATCCAGATAATATGCAATTTATAAAAAAGTAAGGAAAAACCAAAACTTGCATATTGTGTTATCAGATACATTTTTACCATCATTGACAGGTGTCATTATTCCAACACCTCACATAACATTGTATAAGAATATAGAACTCTTACAAAGATGTTATTTAGCATAAGCATATAATTCCCCAATATAATATCATGGCCCTACAAATAAATTTCAGTATCTTTGGTTATTAGTATAGTTCATCAAAGTTACTCCACATTAATTCATCTGTACCAACAATATGAATATTTATATCCGATTCCTATTCTCAGAAAATAGAACCTTTGACGGTTCTGCCAAATATTGAGCATCTAAAAATCAAAAACAAGACATCTTGACTGCCCTCTGGAAGAAAAAAAGAATAATGTACCTATACATATTATAATCAGTAAAAAGATAACGATTTCCTATTACAGATAAAAATAGAAATATATCTACAATAATAATTATCAGATATAAACAAATTTCATTATATGTTTCAAAGTAACGAATCAAAAAGAACCTATTCCTATTTATTAATAATCTTTACAATCATCATGTTCGGCATCGCAATCTATCTGCTAATGACTCAAGGTAGTAGTCATGGAATAGTATGGGGCGGCCGTTATGGTAATAAACTGGAAGGTACACTTAATGGTTATGGAGTTTTATTAATTGCCTGCGGCATGCTGTTATGTACACTCTGCTGGTTATGGCAAAACAGGCCAAAAGGTTTTTCCATTTCAATGGGAGAAACAAAAAATGTAGTAATCAGCAATGCCACAACAGAACAAGCAAAGGAAATTCTTTCATCCGAATATTATCCGGCAAAAATATGTATGTTTATAACCAATAAGGCTAACAAACATACTTTACAAATCATTAGAACGAATATCAGAATCTTCCAAATATTCTTATTTGACAAGAACAGACAAGTATTCCATCTTATCGGACCTCATAAAAATACAGAAATCTCACTTGAACAGGTTTGTAAAATAACAGATGATTATTTCTGCTCTTCCAACCTACTGAAAGAAGAAAAGTACACATGGGAGATAAGTTTATAAATACGATCTCCAAATCGGAAATATTTTTATATGGACTGCATTAAAAGCCATTCTAACGCATTTTTAATACAACTCTAACAATATTCTAATACCACCTTCCCCCATTCCCGCAATACCTTTGCCAGAAAAAAATATGATGTTATTTTACGATTACTTGGCAAGAATGGGGTGTGCTTTCGTAATGGGCACATTAATTGGTATTGAACGGCAGTACAGGCAACGTAATGCCGGGTTGCGGACTAACATCCTTGTTTCAGTAGGAGCTGCAGCCTTTACCGTACTCTCATGTGACATGACGATAGGTAATGGAGATCCGTCAAGAGTGGCAGCACAAATTGTTTCAGGGATAGGCTTTATAGGAGGAGGCCTCATCCTGAAAGACGGGTTTAATGTCAGAGGGCTGAACACAGCAGCTACTATCTGGTGCTCTGCTGCATGCGGCACATTATCTGGAGTCGGTCTATATGCAGAAGCAGCAGTTTTAGTGGCCTGTGTATTAATCACACATTGCCTATTCCGGCCTTTATGCACATGGATTGAGAAAAAAGAATCAGGACTTTTTCAATATACAGTCCATGTGGAGTGCGAGCAAAATCTGTCCAATAAAATACAACAAATAATCATGAATGTCTTGTCTTTTGACCGCAACGTAAAATTAAATGCTTTATTCCACAAAACAAGTGGCAAAAAAGCAATTGTTTATTGCGATATGGAAATGCAAGGAGAACACAAGGTTTTATTGGACCTGCTTGTATCCCGTTTACGTTCGCAAGATGGGGTATTCAGTGCAGGATGGGAAAAGAAGAACTTACCACAAGAGGATTTCTAACATCAAAATAGATAACCTAAAAAGGACTATGAAATAAAAGAAACATGGAAAAGCGCTTTTTACGTTTCCCGACCGTGAAACGTACGGCTCTCTATGCGGAAACCTACGTTTCCCACATGAAAAACGTAAGGTTCCGGTGCAGGAAACGTAGAACAAGCAGAAGAAACCGCAGAAAACCGTATATAGGTTTCCTTGTTTCGATGCAGAATACACTCTTATAGCTGCTGCCAGGGAGTACCTGAAACAGGAAAAGCATAAAAAAAGTCCTTGATTCATTCAGAATCAAGGACTTTTAAGCGGTGCGTACGGGACTCGAACCCGTGACCCCATGCGTGACAGGCATGTATTCTAACCAACTGAACTAACGCACCATTAAGTTTTTTCGTTGCCATCTCTCTCGATTGCGATGCAAAGGTAGTGCTTTTTTTTGAATCTGCAATAGCTTTCCGAAAAAATATTCAAAAAAGTTTTACGCCTCATTTTTTAGAAAGCCACACATAGGAGGTTCTTACAAAAACCTTGTCAGAAAACCACCATCACAGACAAACTTTTTGTCGCTTTTATTAGGAGATTGTTTATAATTCGTTACTTTTGCAAAAACTATTTTTTTCTACAAAAAAAACAGCACTGAATGAAAATTGCAATCATAAAATACAATGCAGGCAACCTCTTTTCGGTGGATTGTGCACTGAAGCGACTGGGTGTGGAACCTGTCATCACTAACGACAAGGAGACACTGCTCAGTGCCGACAAGGTGATTTTCCCGGGAGTGGGCGAAGCACGTACCACCATGGATTACCTGAAAGCTTGCCACATGGACCTTCTCATCAAAGAGCTCAAACAACCAGTATTAGGTATTTGCCTGGGGATGCAGTTGCTCTGCCGACATTCGGAAGAAGGTGATGCGGACTGTCTGGGAATCTTCGATGCGGAAGTCAAGCGATTCCAGTCGACCAATCCTGAAGAGAAAGTTCCTCATATGGGATGGAATACATTGTCACATCTCCGCAGCCCGCTCTTTCAAGGTATGAAAGAAGAAGAGTTCGTGTATTTCGTGCATAGTTTCTATGTGCCGGTCAACGAATTTACAGCGGCCACAACCGACTATATCACTCCTTTCAGTGCGGCCTTGCACAAGGATAACTTCTATGCCACCCAGTTTCATCCGGAAAAAAGCGGAAAGGTGGGAGAATGTATCCTGCGCAACTTTTTGAATCTCTAATCACGAAACATTATATAAAATATGATAGAACTTATACCAGCCATCGATGTCATCGACGGGAAGTGTGTACGACTTTCTCAGGGCGACTATCAGTCGAAAAAGGTTTACAACGAGAATCCAGTGGAAGTGGCCAAGATGTTTGAAGCGCATGGCATCCATCGCCTGCATGTAGTCGACCTGGACGGAGCGGCTTCCAAACATGTGGTAAACTATAAGATACTGGAAGCACTGGCCGGACAGACTTCGCTGGTCATTGACTTTGGCGGAGGCATCAAAAGCGATGAAGACTTGCACATTGCCTTCGAAAGCGGAGCACAGATGGTAACGCTGGGCAGCATCGCCGTAAAAGAGCCGGATACGTTCAATCGATGGATGGAGGTATATGGTAGTGAACGGATTATTTTAGGAGCGGATGCCAAAGACGGGAAAATAGCCGTCAACGGATGGCTGGAGTGCAGCCGTCTGGAGCTGATGCCGTTCTTGAATGACTATATAAAGAAAGGTGTCGCAAAGGTACTCTGCACGGACATCTCTCGCGACGGGATGCTCAACGGGCCGTCCTTGGAGCTATACAAGCAAATCATGGAGGCGCACCCCGACCTGCATCTGATAGCCAGCGGAGGTATCAGCGGCATGAAGGACATTGAAGCACTGAACGAAGCAAGCATTCCGGCAGTGGTATTCGGCAAGGCTTTCTATGAAGGACGTATCACCCTGCAGGATTTGAAAGCTTTTCTTCCTTAACTCTTAACTCAAGAAACTGATTATGTTAGCAAAAAGAATCATACCCTGTCTTGACATCAAAGACGGACAAACGGTGAAGGGTACCAACTTCGTCAATCTGCGACAAGCGGGCGACCCGGTGGAGCTCGGAAAAGCTTACAGCGAACAAGGAGCCGACGAACTGGTGTACCTTGATATCACTGCCAGCCACGAAGGACGGAAAACGTTTACAGAGCTAGTGAAACGCATTTCTGCGGAAATCAACATTCCTTTCACCGTGGGAGGAGGTATTCATGAACTGAGCGATGTGGAACGTCTGCTAAATGCCGGAGCCGACAAGGTGTCTATCAACTCTTCGGCCATCCGGAACCCGCAGCTCATCGATGACATCGCCCGCCATTTCGGTTCGCAGGTATGTGTGGTGGCCATTGATGCCCGACAAACCCCGCAAGGCTGGAAATGTTACCTCAACGGAGGAAGGCTGGAGACCGACCGTTTCCTTATGGAATGGGCGGAAGAAGCCAACAGCCGCGGAGCCGGGGAAATCTTGTTTACCAGCATGGACCACGACGGGGTAAAGGAAGGATATGCCAACGAAGCACTGGCCGAACTGGCCGACCGGCTTACCATTCCGGTCATTGCTTCCGGAGGAGCTGGCAAGAAAGAGGATTTCCGTGACGCATTTACGTTAGGAAAAGCTAATGCCGCCCTGGCAGCCAGTGTTTTTCACTTCGGTGAAATTCCAATTCCCGAATTAAAAGATTACCTTTGCAAAGAAGGTATCGCCGTGCGCAGATAACTGTTTAAACTAACTATATTATATAAAGTAAGATTATGGAACTGGATTTTGAAAAAATGAATGGCTTGATTCCGGCCATTATCCAAGATAACTATACGCAAAAAGTATTGATGCTGGGATTCATGAACAAGGAAGCCTACGAGAAAACCATGGAAACGGGTAAGGTGACTTTCTTCAGCCGTACCAAAAACCGTCTGTGGACCAAAGGAGAAGAAAGCGGAAACTTTCTGCACGTGGTTTCGGTAAAGGCTGACTGTGACAACGACACACTGCTCATCATGGTACATCCGGAAGGCCCTGTCTGCCACAAGGGCACAGATACTTGCTGGGGAGACAAAAACGAGCAGGACATCATGTTCCTGAAAGAGTTACAGGATTTCATCGACCGTCGCCGTCAGGAAATGCCGGAGAAATCGTACACCACCAGCCTGTTCAATTCAGGAGTCAACAAGATGGCACAAAAGGTAGGTGAAGAAGCTGTAGAAACCATCCTCGAAGCCTGCAATGGAACCGACGAACGCCTGATTTACGAAGGAGCCGACCTGCTTTACCACTTGATTGTGCTGCTTACGTACAAAGGCTACCGCATTGAAGACTTAGCCCGTGAATTGAAAGAGCGTCACAGCGCCACCTGGAAAAAACACTAATCACTATATATGGAAGAACAACCACTCATTTCTTACCAGCACGTAAACGTGAGCTTGCAAGGACAGGAGATTCTTTCTGACGTAAACCTGGAACTCCGGAAAGGCGAATTTGTCTATCTCATCGGGAAGGTGGGCAGCGGAAAGTCTACTCTCCTGAAAACCATCTACGGTGAGGTGGAGATTGATGCCGGAGAAGCATGGGTGCTGGGAAATGCCATGCGCACCCTGAAACGGAAGGACTTCCCTACCCTGCGCCGGAAACTCGGCATCGTGTTTCAGGATTTCCAGCTACTGACCGACCGTACCGTGCACGAAAACCTGAAATTCGTGCTTAAAGCTACCGGCTGGAAAAACCGTACCGAAATAGAACGGCGAATTGAAGAAGTGCTCCAGCAGGTTGGCATGGAAAACAAGGGGTACAAAATGCCTAACGAACTTTCCGGTGGAGAACAGCAGCGTATCGTCATCGCCCGGGCCATACTGAACAAACCGGAAATTATCCTGGCCGATGAACCGACCGGCAATCTGGACGTGGAAACCGGACGGCGCATCGTGGAATTATTGCAGGACATCTGCCGTCAGGGCTCAGCCATTCTGATGACCACGCACAACCTCAACTTGCTTTCGGAATATCCCGGAAAAGTGTACAAATGCGAACATCACCGTCTCACGGAAACGACAAATTCATAAAAAAGACAAAGGAGTAAAAGGATTTTTGCCCAAATGACCCCAAAATAGGGTTTTTATTATTACATTTGCTCCCGAAATTAATTAATTATAGAACATTTAAAATTCGAAACGTAAAATGAAAGTTTTAAAGTTTGGAGGTACATCTGTGGGGTCTGCACAAAGAATGAAGGATGTGGCCAAATTAATCACTGACGGCGAACAGAAAATTGTAGTCCTGTCTGCCATGTCAGGTACGACTAACACATTAGTTGAAATTTCGGATTATCTGTACAAGAAAAATCCAGAAGGTGCAAATGAAATCATCAATAGACTGGAAGCGAAATATAAACAGCACATTGATGAGTTGTATTCTACCGAAGAATATAAACAGAAAACACTGGATTTCGTAAAATCTGTATTCGATTACATTCGTTCTTATACGAAAGACATATTTACTTTATTTGAAGAAAAAGTCATCCTAGCTCAGGGAGAAATCATCTCTACCAACATGGTGACTAACTACTTGTGCGAGCAGGGCGTAAACGCGACATTGATTCCGGCACTGGAATACATGCGCACTGACAAGAACAGTGAACCGGACCTGACTTATATCCGCGAAAAACTGTCGGCACAACTGGAAGCAAACCCGGGTTATGAAATCTATATCACTCAGGGATTCATCTGCCGCAACGCATACGGTGAAATCGACAACCTGCAGCGTGGAGGAAGTGACTATACGGCTTCTCTGATTGGAGCTGCCATCAATGCTTCTGAAATCCAGATCTGGACAGACATCGACGGTATGCACGACAATGACCCGCGCGTAGTAGACAAGACTTCTCCGGTACGTCAGCTTCACTTTGAAGAAGCAGCTGAACTGGCCTACTTCGGTGCAAAGATTCTGCACCCGACTTGTATCCAGCCGGCTAAATATGCCAACATTCCGGTACGTTTGCTGAACACCATGGAACCGACTGCTCCGGGCACACTGATTTCTAACGATACGGAAAAAGGCAAAATCAAGGCGGTAGCTGCCAAAGACAACATCACCGCTATCAAGATTAAGTCAAGCCGTATGCTGCTGGCTCACGGTTTCCTCCGCAAGGTATTTGAAATCTTTGAAAGCTACCAGACTCCGATTGATATGGTATGTACTTCAGAAGTGGGTGTATCTATGTCGATTGACAACACAAAACACCTGAACGAAATCGTAAACGACCTGAAGAAGTACGGTACAGTAACGGTAGACCATGACATGTGTATCGTCTGTGTAGTGGGCGACCTGGAATGGGAAAACGTAGGTTTCGAAGCAAAGGCACTGGATGCAATGCGTGAAATTCCGGTACGTATGATTTCATTCGGTGGAAGTAACTACAACATCTCTTTCCTGATTCGTGAATCAGATAAGAAGCAGGCGTTGCAGTCATTGAGCAACGTGCTTTTCAACGGTAAAGAGAAATAAAAGCAACCTTTTATAAAAGCTAAAGGCGGAGGATACGGTCAGTAAAAACCGCATCACCGCCTTTTTTATTCTTCTAATATAACAACAATCACAACTAAACCCATTTTATGAAAGCTAATTTTCCAATAGAGCAGTTCCGAAAACTGGAAACGCCATTTTATTATTATGACACAAATCTGCTTCGTGAAACCTTAAATAAAATCAAGGAGGAAGCAGGAAAATACAATAAATTCTGTGTGCACTATGCGGTGAAAGCTAATGCCAACCCTAAAATATTAGGCATCATTCGTGAAAGCGGACTGGGAGCTGACTGCGTAAGCGGCGGCGAAATCAAAGCTGCCATCAAGGCCGGATTCCCTGCTAGCAAGATTGTATATGCTGGAGTAGGAAAAACAGACAAGGAAATCAATCTGGGACTGGATTATGACATTTTTTGTTTTAACGTTGAGTCTATTCCAGAACTGGAAGTCATCAACGAACTGGCTGCAGCAAAGAACAAGATTGCCCGCGTGGCTTTCCGTATCAATCCGGATGTAGGTGCTCATACGCATGCCAACATCACTACCGGACTGGCAGAAAATAAATTCGGTATCAGTATACAAGACATGGATCGTGTGATTGACCTGGCACTGGAGATGAAAAACGTGAAGTTCGTAGGATTACACTTCCACATCGGCTCACAGATTCTGGATATGGGCGACTTCGTGGCACTCTGTAACCGTGTAAACGAATTACAGGAGAAACTTTTTGCCCGTCAGATTATCGTGGAACATATCAACGTGGGAGGTGGCTTAGGTATTGACTATGCACACCCCAACCGCCAGCCGATTCCTGACTTCGCAGAGTATTTCGCTACTTATCACAAGCACCTGCGCCTGCGTCCGCAGCAAACGCTTCACTTTGAATTGGGACGCTCAGTGGTAGGTCAGTGCGGTAACCTCATCACTAAAGTTATTTACGTGAAACAAGGTACCAACAAGCAGTTTGCCATCGTAGACGGAGGAATGACCGACCTGATTCGTCCGGCTTTGTATCAGGCTTATCACAAGATTGAGAACCTCACTTCGGAAGAACCTGCAGAAGCATACGATGTAGTAGGTCCTATCTGTGAGTCATCGGATGTATTCGGAAAAGCCATCGACCTGAACAAGGTACACCGTGGCGACCTGATTGCACTTCGTTCTGCCGGAGCCTACGGTGAAATCATGGCTTCTGGATATAACTGTCGTCCACTTCCGCAAGGATATACTTCGGACGAGTTAGTATAATGCAACTATTTTTATTTGTTGAATAATTCGAAGGTAAATTTACATCCCACGGAGGTAAATTTACCTTTTTCATTTCCGATAAAGACACCCACATCAAACAAGTGGGTAGCAAAGCCGTAACCGAATTCCAGATAAGGATTCAGGTGGGGCATGAAAAGAACGCCGGCATAAATACGTTCCTTCTGTACGAACGACAACAAACGGGTGACCGGATATAAGAGGATGAAAGGTGCCTCAAAGGTCAGATTACCTCGTATGTAATGACTGGAAGCATTGTACCAGCGTCCGTCCAGCATCTGGAACGTACCTCCAATATCGTCATTCCAACCCTGGGGAAGATTCAAGTTGGCAAAATGCGCATAATCCACAAAGTACATATCCGATTGATTGGTAAACATACCGGCTCCCACATGATAAGCCAGTGAACGCACATTCTTCAAACGAATGATTTGTTCCACAGAACCTTCGATTCGTTCATAGGTACCGGAATTCTTTAAAACTTTGATACCCCGTTCGTAATCCAGCATAAAGGTAGGAAAGAAAGAGCCGACATTTATCTTTCGGTTGCCGTTCATATAATAATACATGCCCGGTGTCCATTCCAGACGAATACGGGGAGCGAAACTGTTATAATTAGAACGTACACGTGCTTCCACTTCCGGCGTACTCTTAGTATAACGCCAATGCATAGCCAAACCTGTGCCTAACTTTAGTCCGTTGCACAACTCAATGTTATGCGATATATCTACGTATACATCTTTAAAATAATCCAATTCAAGTCCATCGAAGGTAAACGCACTGTCCGGAATCTGCTCCAGCTGGTCGAGTACCACACTACTGTAAATTCGGTTACCATTTCCTCCATGTACTTCAATGGAGCCCAATTTCCGAGGATTGTAGATATATTCCATATCCGCCTTGGCATAAAACTCTTTCTTTGTAAAGTTATAACCAATCTGAGGAACAATACGTAGCAAACGCCCATCATGGAAAAGCTTGTTGTACTTAAATACCTGCCGATAGGATATTCCGTTCCGGTGGCTATAACTCACTAATAAGGGATTGATAATCGGAGAGCAGTTGATGCTTCCCACTTTAGAGATGTCAATGTCATAGCTGCTAATCAAGGCATCCCCCAGCTGCCCCAAGAACACCATGTTCTTCTTCAGTTTTGTAGGCTCTGCCTTTATCGTATCGGCCTCCCGTTTCAATCGCCGCTCATCCGCCGAACGGTAAAGCGAATCCTCATAAGCAGACAAAGGAATCGGACGGATGCGGTTGAACGAGTCACGTTCCACCACGAGCCGACTGGTATCACACGACAAAGTATAAGAATTCGAAAGATTATGGTCGTTCGTTTTCTTGACAATCCATTCCTCCCCCGGCTTACGATAAACAACCGATGAATACTTCATCCACCCCGTATACTTCATCTCCAGATGATTCTTCAGGAACTTGAAGTTCAAATCAAGATTCAGTAAAACAGGAAGATATTTCGTATCTTCCTCCTCGCCCATCTGCATGCTCAGTTGGAACCTTACCAGGTCATAACGTCCCTTGAGATTCATTCTTCGGATAGTCCAGTCGGCTGATGAAAGCCACAGAAAACCTTCCACCAACTGCGTGCTCCGGTAACGGGGTACGACACGAATGCAATACAATTCTCCTCCCAACCGGTGCTCCACCCTTTCAAGCAAATAATGATAATGTACCTGAGCCTTTCTGTTCAGCGGTGAAAGTATCCTGTTGCCCATCAGCGAAGGAGCATAAATATTGAACTTCATGTAGTCCATAATGTCGAATATCTGCCCTCTGGTGCTGGGGAAAGTCGTAGATATTGCCCTGACCTTCCGGTCGTAAATGGCAGGAGCCGTATATTGTAGCTCACTGATAGACTCATGAAAATAATCATTTATACCCTTTTCCAGACGAAACATGGAAGGCACATACTTGATAATCCGGTTCTGCTTATGTACTTTCAGATGACCTTTCAAATACAAATCGCCCTTGTATCCTTTCACCTCACGCAAATAAATAGATGCAGAATGAAACATGTAATCCAAAATAGAATCGGCCACGACAGGCTTTTTCGGAAGGTACGGAGCATTGTCGCGCGCCACCCCTCGCAGTGGGAAACAGCACAGCAAGCACAATGCCAGCAAGCCCCACAAAGCCTCATATAAGCCTTTCAGTTTTCGCATATTCACAGCAAATATATAATAAAGCCCTTATCTGAGGCCATTTTTATGATGAAAAAAAAGAATATTTTCAATTTTTCTTCGTACCTTTGTGCTTAATAACATGGTTTTGGAACATTTTATGGTAAAAAAGGAATTAACAGAAGCTGAGATTGCCGAAAGTATACCAGATTTATGGCAACCATTAACACAGCAACAACGCGAATTGCTGGCACAGAACTTTACGATTCAGAAATACAAAAAGAACGAAACGATTTATTGCGAAGGTGAAACGCCGGAGAATTTGATGTGCCTGCTGAACGGAAAGGTAAAGATTTACAAGGACGGCGTAGGGGGACGCAGCCAGATTATCCGAGTAATAAAGGACAAAGAATACTTTGCCTATCGTGCCTATTTTGCCGAAGAAAATTTCGTGACCGCTGCTGCTGCCTTTGAGCCATGTACCATGTGCCTGATTCCCATGCCCGTCATCGTGCAGCTGATTATGGAAAATACGGAACTTGCCATGTTTTTCATCAAACAGTTGTCGAAAGACTTGGGTATCTCTGACGAAAGAACAGTCAACCTGACCCAGAAACACATTCGAGGACGTTTGGCAGAATCATTGCTTTTCCTGAAAGATACCTACGGTGTGGAAGAAGACCAGTGTACTCTGAGCATCTATCTCTCCAGAGAAGACCTGGCCAACCTCTCCAACATGACCACATCCAATGCCATCCGAACCTTGTCTAATTTCGCCGCCGAAAAACTGATTATTATTGACGGACGAAAAATAAAGCTCATTGACGAAGAAAAATTAAAGAAGATAAGCAAGATTGGATAAACTTTTGTGGATAAACATCCCATGTTTGTTCATTCATCAAGTGATATTGTTTCTACAACAAAAGAAACAATATCACTTTTTTTATGTCTCTAAATCCCAATACCTGCGTATTCAATTCCTTATATAAAAACTTGCTAAATTCATTTTACGAACGTACTTTTGTGTCAAAATATCATTTATATTACATTTATACTGACATGGGAAATACCACACACAAAGAAGAAACCCACAAAACTCTTCTCGCCCGGATGCGACAAAGACTGAAAGAACGAAAACGCCGGGTGATGCGCCTCATCGAGTTGAAACGTCTTCGGAGAATACGTAAAAAGACTGTACCCGGGTACACCTATTGCAAGAATTGCGGTACCAAGCTAGAGGGAATGTATTGCCATTGTTGCGGACAATATGCCCTCGACATCTACCAACCTTTCTGGAAATACCTCAGACAATACATTGAAAATGTCTACCAGTTTGACAGCAAAATCTGGCAAACTTTGTGGCTGATGTTCACCCGCCCCGGATTCCTGACCAGCGAATTCAATGCCGGAAAAATCAATTCCTACGTACATCCTTTCCGGCTCTATATGTGCATCTCCGTCGTTTTCTTTACCCTTTTCTTCATGATAGCCTCCGACAAAGCCAATCAGGCATTGCAAGCTGTAAGCTCACTAAACATCAACGACAGAATTGTAGCACAGCTCAAATCATCTGCTACCCTGCCCGATACATGTGTGTATGTATACCAAGGCCCTGAGTTAGTGAAGGCCTTTCAAGAAAGAGGAGTAGAAAAGGCCGAGGAGCTGTTCAAAGTGCAACGTCTGGACGACCGGTTCTCTCTTTCCTACATGCGAATGCCCCGAATCGTGGCCGACTCCTGCCTGCATGAAACAACTCTCCGGCAAAAAGACCTGAATACCATTCTGAATCTGAAAAAAGTAAAAGGTGAATACTTGAATAATCTGATTGAGGAAGAAGAGATTACCTCTGAATCCCTGCAAGCCGCGCGTCATTTCCAGGTAGATTCCACCGGTACTGCTCTTACTCCCGTATACGAATGGAGAGAAGACCACAACGATGAAGCACAACAACTTCGTCAGGAATCCTTTCTCAACCAGTTTTTTGGAGATTTGTCCAAATGGACTCCGCTCTACATGATGTTCCTTCTGCCACTATTTGCCTGGCTTTTGCAGGGAATGTTCCGGAAATCCAAACTTCCTTACATGTGGCATTTCGTACACGCGATTCACCTGAATACCGTGTTTCTGATACTGATTCCTATTCCACTGGTACCCGTGCTGACAAGTGACACTTTTATGGAATCATTTAAGGGAAACATGCCAATGTATACTCTCCTTATCTTCGTAGCAGGCATGTTTGTGTACACCTACATTTCCCTGCATACAGTATACCGCCGAGGATGGATACGTACATTTGTCAAGACAACCGTTTTCCTGGCTGTCTTTACCTTCATTTCACTAGCCATTGCGGCTGCGCTATTGGTATTCCTGCTTTCCACTCTTTCTGAGCAGCTTTAATATCAAACATTCACATAAAAAGAGCACTCCCGAGACATAACATTCATCTCTCAGGAGTGCTCTTTGCTTCAATATCCCTCACTTAGTCACAGATTTCCCGCAAAGCCTTGCAGAGCTGGTCGGGACAAGAAGTCGGCTTCCCGCCACAACGGATACCTTCCAGACGAGCAATCACTTCATCTATTTTCATACCTTCCACCAGGGCTGAAATCCCTTTCAAGTTTCCATTGCAACCACCGGTAAAATGCACACCCTTCAGTATGCCATCCTCTACCTCAAAATCAATCAGAGAACTGCATGTTCCCATCGTACGATAAGTATATTTCATTGTCATCAATATGCTAGTCGAGTTAACATAAAAAGAGAACGGAGCACCACTTGCCGGATTATTCCGGCCGGATACTCCGTTCCGTCATTATCTTTCAAGAAAAGCTTATTCAGCGTCTTCTTCCGGTTTCATGTTAGTATATACGGTCTGTACGTCGTCAAACTCTTCCAGACGTTCTACCATCTTATCGATAGTTTCACGCTGTTCCGGAGTCACATCTTTCAGGTCGTTCGGGATGTAAGTGAAATCACCACCGACATCTTCAAAACCACATTCTTCCAAATGCTTCTGAATAGCCGCATAGCTCTTCGGATCACCGTAGATAGTGATAGTTCCTTCTTCCGGATCTTCATCGAATTCGTCCTCTACGTTGTAGTCAATCAAGTCCAGAATCAGTTCTTCCATATCGATACCTTCTTTCTTCTTGAAAGTGAACACACACTTGTGATCGAACAAGAAGGCCAGTGAACCTGTAGTACCCAAGTTACCGCCAAACTTGTTGAATACAGAACGTACATCGGCTACGGTACGAGTAGTATTATCAGTCAATGTATCTACGAATACGGCGATTCCGTGAGGACCATATCCTTCGTAAGTCATACCTTTGTAATCGCTCTGGTCTTTACCCATTGCGTTCTTGATGGCACGTTCGATGTTATCCTTCGGCATGTTTTCACGCTTACAAGTAGCGATTACCGAACGCAGAGTCGGGTTGTTTTCCGGTTCCGGACCGCCAGCCTTTACCGCAATTGCAATTTGTTTACCCAGACGTGTAAAGGTCTTTGCCATGTGACCCCATCTTTTCAGCTTCGTAGCTTTTCTATATTCAAATGCTCTTCCCATTGGATGATATTTTAAATTTATTTTTTAATGAATTTACTTATTATCGAAGCACAGCTCCCAGCTTGTTCTGCAAGTTACCAATCAACTTCTGCATGAACTTGTCAATCTGCTTGTCGTTCAGTGTAGCGTTTTCATCCTGAAGCATAAAGCTTACAGCATAGCTCTTCTTGCCAGCTTCCAGGTTCTTTCCTTCGTACACGTCGAACAATTCTACAGACTTGAGCAATTTCTTATCGGTTTCGCAAGCAACCTTTTCGATTTCAGCAAATTGCACCTTCTTGTCAATCAGCAATGCCAAGTCACGTTTTACAGCCGGGAACTTGGAGATTTCCTTGTAGCTTACCGTATTGCCCTTGATGGCCTTCATCAGTTCTTTCCAGTTCAGGTCGGCATAGTACACTTCATTGTCGATATCGAACGCTTTCTGAATCTTCTTGCAAACTACACCAAAGGTAGCCAGCAATTTACCACCACGGGTGTGTACGGAGATAGCTACTGAGTAGATATCGTCTGAAAGGTTACCGAATACCAGCGAGCCGAAGTTCACGCCCAGACGACGGAATATGTTCAGCACGTAAGCCTTCAGTTCGTAAACCGAAGCGTTTTCGTCGGCATGAGCCCATGAGTTGCTTACACGCTTTCCGGTAATCCACAACCCCATGTGCAACTCTTCTGAATAGCCTGACAACACTTTTTCCGGATTCTTTTTCTCAGCATGGAAGTGATAGCAGTTACCGAATTCAAAGAACTTCAAGTCAGCATTCTTGCGGTTGGCATTGTGCTGGATGCTTTCCAGACCACCGAAAAGTAAGGTAGCACGCATCACGTTCAGATCGTTACTCAACGGGTTCATCAGGCGAACCAGATTTTCCGGCTTGTAAGTTTCCAGTCCGTCGTAATAAGCGGCTGCTGTCAAAGAGTTGTTCAGGATTTCATTAAATCCGCAACCCACCAGCTGTTCACCTACCAGGTTCTGGAGTTTCACCGATTTGTCCACTTCTCCCTTCACGCTCAGGCTTGATTTCAGGGTAGTAGGAATTTCCACGTTGTTATATCCGTAGATACGAAGAATATCTTCAACCACGTCGCACGGACGCTGCACGTCTACACGATAAGGAGGAATCTGCAAAGAAAGACCTTCGGCCGTTTCTTCCACAATTTTCATTTCCAGGCTGGTTACGATGCTCTTCACCGTTTCTGCCGGAATTTCCTTTCCAATCAGTGAGTTTACATAATTATATGAAAGTTCTACCGCGAAATCGGCAATCGGATTCGGATAGTTATCTTTGATGTCAGAAGCAATTTCACCTCCGGCCAGTTCTTTCACCAGCAGAGCGGCCTCCTTCAAGGCATAGATAGTGATGTTCGGGTCGATACCACGTTCGAAACGGAAAGAAGAATCGGTGCTCAATCCGTGACGGCGGGCAGTCTTACGCACCCATGTAGGATGGAAGTAAGCACTTTCCAGGAACACGTCGGTAGTAGTTTCGGTAGTACCTGAATCCAGACCTCCGAACACACCGGCAATACACATCGGTTCTTCCGCGTTGCAAATCATCAGGTCCTTGTCGGACAATTTACGTTCCACTTCGTCCAATGTAACAAACGGAGTTCCTTCGGCACAAGTCTTCACCACAATCTTGCCGCCCTTAATCTTGTCGGCATCGAAGCAGTGCATCGGCTGGCCATAGGCGTGCAGGATGTAGTTGGTAATATCAACGATGTTATTAATAGGACGCACACCAATAAGGCGGAGCTTGTTCTGCAACCATTCAGGGCTTTCCTTCACCGTTACTCCCTTGATGGCTACTCCGGCATAACGCGGGCAGGCTTCAGTATTTTCCACCACAATGTCGATATTCATGTCATGATTGTCTACCTTGAATGCATCTACCGAAGGACGCTTCAGCGTAGCTTTATGACCGTTCTGAATGAGCCATGCGTAGAGGTCGCGTGCCACACCATAGTGTGAGCAGGCATCGGCACGGTTCGGAGTGATGTCCACTTCGAGTACGTATTCGCTCTTCACATTATAGTAATCCTTGGCCAGTGTACCCGGAACTACGTCGGCAGGCAACACGATGATACCTTCATGGCTTGTGCCCACGCCGATTTCATCTTCGGCACAAATCATACCGTTTGATTCTACGCCACGGAGCTTCGACTTCTTGATGGTGAAGCATTCGTCACCATCATACAATTTTGTACCCAGCGTAGCTACGATAACCTTCTGTCCGGCAGCCACGTTGGCAGCACCACAGACAATCTGCACAGGTTCTCCCTGTCCTAAATTGACGGTCGTAATATGCATGTGGTCAGAATTGGGATGCGGCTCGCAGGTCAGCACTTCGCCTACTACCAAACCTTCCAATCCTCCCTTGATAGTTTGAACTTCTTCCACTCCCCCAGTCTCCAAACCGATGGAAGTCAGTGCGGCTGCCACTTCGTCCGGAGTAAGGTCGAAGTCGACGTATTCTTTCAGCCAGTTATAAGAAATATTCATATCGTAATAGTATTTTATAATTTCCCAAACAATGATGTGCAAAGTTAATACATATTTGGGATATAAGAGGTAAGACAAAAAATATTTTTAGCCAAAAACCGTCAGAATGGTACATCGGGCACAGGCGCACCAAACGGATTGTCGGGCATAGGAGGCATCTCTGCGGGTGGAGGTGGTACAAAGTCCTGTCCGCCGCCGTTGTTCATCTTCGAACGAAGCACCGGAGCCTTCTTTTCTTCGCCCGGCATCGGCACAATCATGTCGTCGTCGGGGTTCTGGAAACGGGCATATTCGCCACGGAAACGAAGCAGCACATCACCCACGGCACCGTTACGATGCTTGGCGATAATGATTTCGGCCATGCCGTGCAGGTCGTTTCCCTTCTCATCGGTGTAAATCTTATAGTATTCCGGACGGTGGATGAAGCACACCATATCGGCATCCTGCTCTATGGCTCCCGATTCACGAAGGTCACTCAATTGCGGACGTTTTCCGTCGATACCTTCACGGTTCTCTACTCCACGGTTCAACTGGCTCAGCGCGATAATCGGGATGTTCAGCTCCTTGGCCAATCCCTTCAACGAACGCGAAATGGTGCTGACCTCTTCCTGGCGGCTTCCGAACGACATACCACTGGCATTCATCAGCTGGAGGTAGTCGATGATAATGATTTTCACCCCATGCTCACGTACCAGACGGCGTGCCTTGGTTCGCAATTCGAACACGGACAAAGAAGGCGTGTCGTCCACGTAAAGCGGTGCGTCGTAAAGTTCTTTTATCTTGTAGTCGAGCTGCCCCCACTCGTAAGGTGCCAGCTGACCGCTCTTGATTTTCTCGCCCGGAATTTCGCAGACGTTCACAATCAGACGGTTTACCAGCTGCACGTTGCTCATTTCAAGCGAGAACAAGGCTACGGGCACTTTGCTGTTCACCGCCATATTCTTGGCCATGGAAAGCACGAAGGCCGTCTTACCCATGGCCGGACGAGCCGCAATGATAATCAGGTCGGAGTTCTGCCAGCCGGAGGTCATCTTGTCCAGCTGATGGAATCCGCTCGAAAGTCCGCTCAAACCGTCGGTACGTGCCGCCGCCTTCTGCAACATCTCGTAGGCCTCCTGAATGACCGGATTAATCTGCGTATAATCCTTCTTCATGTTCTGCTGGGAGATTTCGAAGAGCTTTCCTTCAGCTTCCTGCATCAGGTCGTCTACGTCCTGCGTCTCATCGAACGCCTTAGTCTGTATGTTGCTCGTAAAAGAAATCAGCTCACGTGCCAGAAACTTCTGGGCAATGATGCGGGCATGATACTCAATGTGAGCCGACGAAGCCACCTTACCACTCAGCTGAGTGATATAGAACGGTCCGCCCGCCTCTTCCAGGTTACCGCGCGAGCGCAACTGCTCGGCCACGGTCAAGATGTCAATCGGTTTCTGTTGAATAGCCAAGTCAGTAATGGCCGCATAAATCAGCTGGTGCCGATGTTCGTAGAACGACTCCGGACGAAGAATCTCGCTCACCAGCGAATACGCATCCTTCTCAATCATCAGCGCACCCAGCACAGCTTCTTCCAGTTCGGGAGCCTGAGGCTGGAGATGGCCGTACTCATCCATCGGCTTGGTCTTAGCCGTCTTTGCCACACGTGTATTTCTTCTCGGTTCTGCCATTTTGTTTTTGTTTAAGTGGGGCAAAGATACGATTTTTTCCGTGAATCCCGATTTTCTCGAAACTTTCTGCTATATTTGAGCAACGAAAAAACAAACGACCTTATGATTACATTTCCCAATGCCAAAATAAACCTTGGCCTGAATATTATTGAAAAACGTCCCGACGGTTACCACAACCTGGAAACCATTTTCTACCCCATCCACCTGCAAGATGCACTGGAAGTGACACGAAGAGAAAATAACGATGTTCCTTATACGCTTCACGTGAAAGGTACGGCCATCGAAGGAAAGCCGGAAGACAACCTCGTGGTCAGAGCCTACGAATTGCTGAAAAAGGATCATGATATACCGCCCGTTGACATCCACTTGTTCAAGCACATCCCCACGGGTGCCGGACTGGGAGGCGGTTCGTCTGATTGCGCGTTCATGATTAAGTTGCTAAACGAGAAATTCCGTCTGGCACTGAGTCTGGAGGAGATGGAAGACTACGCCGCCCGCTTAGGAGCCGATTGTGCTTTCTTCATCCGCAACCAGCCGGTTTTTGCCACGGGCATCGGTAACCTATTCGAACCTGTCCGCCTTTCACTTTCGGGTTATTACCTGGTGCTGGTGAAACCAGACATCTTCGTATCCACGCGCGATGCTTTCGCACACATCACTCCCCGTCAGCCGGAAGTTTCGTTGAAAGACATCATCTGCCAACCGGTAGAAACGTGGAAGGACAGCATGAAGAATGATTTTGAGGACAGCGTGTTCCTGAAATATCCGGAAATTGCGGCCATCAAAGACGAGTTGTATGACCTGGGTGCGGTGTATGCCAGCATGAGCGGTTCCGGCTCATCGGTTTACGGCATCTTCCGCCAGCCGGTAGAACACGTGGACGAGAAATTCGGCGGATGCTTCTGCCGTCAAAGAGAACTGGACTGATTGAAGTTCGGTTCTTTTTCTTACCTGACAATTTCAAATGCCGAATCAGCTTTTGATGTAGCCGAATAAAGAGGCAAGAGAAACTTGATAAATCCTTCCTCCACTTCCCGATTAGGGAAGCCCAAGGTATATGTACGAAAACGCTTGTCGTATCCCTTTACGGTGAGATAGCCACTCTGATATAGAATAGGCACGGGATTCGTCTCCATTGTATCAATACCGATTAAAGAGTCAGCGGTAGCTAGTTCTTCCGTCAGACGATGCAAATCATAGTGACTACGTAAAAGCAGTTCCACTAAGAAAGTCGGCGTGCCCGTTTCAAACCAATAACTTCCAAATTCCCGACTTTTCAAGGCATTGAGCAGACTGAACGGATTATAAAGACCGCCTGCATGACCGGAAAAATGATAACCGTCATACCATTGCCGCAGGCTTTTACAAGTCTCTTCATACGCCATCTCATTATGTTGCCCCAACACACGGATTCCTTCTTCAAAGTTTTCCAGTAATTCTTGCTCAGTAATACCGCACAAATTATTGTAAGCCTGCTGCAAGGAAATGTCTTCCAGATTATTCAAATCGCTGAACACACTTATTTTACTGAACTTTGTCACACCAGTCAACAAAGCAAAACGGAGATATGCATCCATCGACTTCAAAGCCCCATAAAAAGCTTTCAACGTATTACGGTACTCAATCAACAACGCTTCATTGCCAATAACCTGGAGCATGGGCTTATCGTACTCATCCACCAGCACCACCACATTCTTCCCCGTCTTTTCGGCCGCACGGCGAATCACCCCGTTGAAACGGCGGGCTACTCCTATTTCACTCTCCGAAGCCCCATAAAGACTTTCCCAGTACTGTAGATTTTCCTCCAGCACATGAATCAACGCTTCCGGTGTATCGTATTTTTGTGCATTCAAATCCAGATGCAATACAGGATACGTAGTCCATTCCTTTTCCAAAGCTTCCATAGCCAAGCCATGGAAAAGTTCTTTTTTCCCTTGGAAATAAGCCTCCAACGTAGATATAAGCAGACTTTTCCCAAAGCGTCGCGGACGACTCAGAAAGTAGTATTTACCCGTCTTTACCAACTGATAAATCTGTGCAGTCTTATCGACATAGCAATAGTCTCCTTTCCGTATCTCTTCAAAACTCTGTATGCCTACCGGATAAATCATGCTCCTCATCTGAAATGAAATTTACTATTTCTGCAAACTTACGCAAAATCCGTGGAAACACCTCCGAATTTCAGCAGATTAACGCAATACAATCTGTGAATTAAGTAGTTAGAAGAAAATCATGGAAATTGGGAAGAGTGCTGAAAACCGTTTCAAAGCGGATTGAAGCAGAAGAACGGTTTCCTATTCGTTACACGAAGAAAGTGCAGATTTAACAGTCACCGTCCCGTTTGCACCGTTCTGCGTAGGTTTGCTTATCAAGGTTTAACTCGTTGATTTATAGTTTTGCAACCAAAAAGAAACGAGTATGGCAAGAAGCACATTCAAGGTGCTGTTCTACGTGAACGGCAGTAAGGAAAAGAACGGAATTGTCCCCATCATGGGACGAGTTACAATCAACGGAACGGTAGCACAGTTCAGCTGCAAGCGAGCTATCCCGAAAGAGCTTTGGGATGCCAAAGGGAACAAGGCAAAGGGCAAGAGTATGGAAGCGAGGGAAACCAATCTTGCGCTTGACAACATCAAGGCTCAAATCATCAAGCATTACCAGCGTATATCCGACCGTGAAGCCTATGTAACGGCAGAAATGGTACGCAATGCCTATCAGGGATTGGGCGGTGAGTATGAAACGTTGCTCGGTGCTTTCGACAAGGAAAATGAAGTGTTCAAGAAGCGTGTCGGAAAAGACAGGGTCAGGGCTACCTATATGGCAAGGGTACGGGCAAGAAACCATGTGGCGGCATTCATCAGGTCACATTACAAGCGGAACGACATCTCCATGCCTGAACTTACGCCCGACTTCATCAAGGAGTTCGCCGTGTTCCTTTTCAATGAAGCCGGACTGCACAACGGTTCGATATGGGAAAACAGCATGTGGCTGAAAGGTGTGGTGATGCGGGCACACTTCAACGGACATATACCGAGAAATCCGTTTGCCCAGTTCCATATAAGCCCGAACACGAAAGAGCGTGAATATCTGACGGAGAATGAGCTGAAAACATTGATGGAATTTCAGTTCAAAGACCCCAAGAACTCCTATCTCCGTGATATTTTTGTTTTCGCCAGTTTTACCGCCCTCTCATTCGTGGATATAAAGGAATTAAGCAACGACCAGATTGTGGAAGTAAACGGTGAGAAATGGATTATTTCCAAACGACACAAGACGGGTGTGCCTTTTCAGGTAAAGCTGCTGGATATTCCCTTGCAGATAATCGAGCGTTACAAGGCTTTTCAGGAAAACAATCTTGTATTTCCCAATCTCAACTATTGGTCAATATGCAAGCGTATGGGAAAGATGATAAAGGAATGCGGCATCACCAAGAAAATCAGCTTTCATTGCTCAAGGCATGGGTTTGCGACCCTGGCTCTCAGCAAAGGGATGCCAATCGAGAGCGTCAGCCGTATTTTGGGACATACGAACATTGAGACTACGCAAATCTATGCGAAGATAACCGTGCAGAAATTGGATAATGACCTCACGATGTTGGGCGACAAACTGAGCAAATCATTCGGAAACGTGAAAATAGCTGGGATATGAAACGGGAAATAATCACAACGGACAGCTATGGTAGAATTACCATACCATCCGATACAGGTAATATATGGATGAATGAAATGGAGCTGGTGGAGCTGTTCGGGGCAATCGCCCCGACGCTCCGTGCCGCCATTCGTGCCGTGTACAAGTGTGGAAATTTTAATCCTCTTGAAGCTGAAAAACGTATCAAGCTGCTCAACGGCTATTACACGGACATGTATGCCTTGCCGATGGTGGTGGCACTCGCTTTTCGCATTGACACGTCAGGTGCCGCAACGGTTCGCAATGCACTGCTGGAAAGATTGTGCCGACGAAAAGAAAAACAAGTCCTGCTAGTGTCAATGAATAACAGAATGCCGTATGAATGTTAGGGTGAACTTTTTATGTTCAGCCACTACAATACCTATGCGGACATCAAGCGGCGGAAGAACGAGAGCCGGACGTATTTCTTTGACAGGGCGGCGGAACGGCTGAACCACAGGATGATGCGGGACGAGGAGGCGGAACGGAAGAGGCGGTGAAGCAAGAAAATAAGCGATAAGTCCGCCTTGATTTATTACGAAAAAAATAAAAAAAGTTTCTACTATATTTGTATTATCAAATATAAATTGTACTTTTGCAATACAATATCGCCCTTAGGTGGAAAATACTAAGGCTCGCCACCCCTAAAAAGGTGGCTTATTTTTTATATATACAATTGGAATATGGAGCAAAAACAACGCGTTATAGTCTATATTGATGGATTCAATTTCTATTTCGGACTGAAGAGCAATGCTAAATGGAAGAAATATTATTGGCTTGATATAGTCAAGTTGTTCGAGATGTTCATGCGCCCGAATCAGGAGCTTGTTGCCGTCAAGTATTTTTCGGCAAAGCCTGATGATATAGACCAAAGTCTTCGCCAGAATGCCTTTTTTCAAGCCAATAGAGAAAATCCAAAATTCAAGTTGATATTGGGTAAGTATCTGAAAAAATCTATAACCTGTTTCAAATGCGGAAATGTTATTCATACCCATGAGGAAAAGGAAACTGATGTACGAATAGCCACACAGATTGTAGCAGATGCCTATCAGAAGAATTGTGATATATCCATTGTAGTATCAGCTGATAGTGACATGATACCTGCTATCGAACTTGCAACAGAAGCTTGTCAAAAGGTTTTTGTATATTTCCCTCCTTACCAGTACTCCAGTAATCTTGCTACTATGGGTATGGGTAAGCCTATCCATATGAAACAATATGAAACTCGTTTCAGGCAATGTCTTTTACCTGATGTGGTACATCTTGGAAAGGCAAACTTTGATTTACAGATACCTAAGAAATGGAAGGCTTTTCAGTCAATCTGAATCAGAAATACGCGTTATAAAAAAGGAAAATCCGTAATACAGTCTGGAATATCCAGTCGTATTACGGATTTTTCTTTTCGTCTATGATATTTCTATTTGTTCTGCAAGAGGTATTGCAGTTCGGGGTCGGACTGTATGCGCTGCAACTCGTCAGCGACAATCTGCCGGACCTCGGCACGGATACGGTTGTAGTTATCCTAGTTCATCTCCTTCATGCGGTCGTTGCCGCCGGCATCTGTAAAGTCCGTGATGACGGGTATAGACCGGTAAGCCTGTTCCTCACGCTTCACTTTCTCGGCATCGACCACAATTGGATGATTAACGGTTTAATCTGACGTAGTGACGACATGAAGTCATTAAATCCGTAAATCAGTGCGTCAGTCAATCTGTAATTATCTGCAACATCCAGTCCCCGAAGACGTGCATATTCCACGACTTCGGGCTTTTTTATCTCCTTTTATCTGAAAGAGCCACCCGTTTATACTGCATTTTCTTTTGGCATGACCTATTTTGCGCCGTTCCGCATAGATTTGCGTATCAAGATTTTACCGACACTTCCGTAGCTTTGCAACCATGTTTAACCCGTTGCCGACAGAATGTAGGCAGCACTAAAACCTGTATCAAGAACATGAAGAAAAAAAGAAATCATTTGCGTAGGTACAACTCTCTACAAGATTGTGAACCAGTCCCGCATTGACGGAGGCTATATGAAGAAGGTACTCTCACAGGCTTTAGGAAACAGAAAAGCCATAGCTCATTAGGGCATTTTCTTTACGCAGTGCAGGCACAGCTAAAAATGCCCCAATGAGCCAACGGGGTTACACCCCTCTGGACACCCCCGTTTGCCATGCGGCATGACCGCAGCGGACGGAAACCAACAAACCAAATTGTCAAACTTGAAAACGAAAAACAAGCATGGGATATATAAGCATTCAAATCAACAAAGCGAAAGGCTCGGCTGACACGGGCGCATCCGACCACATAGAACGTAAGACCATACCCAAGAACGCAGACCCTACACGTACACATCTCAACCGTGAACTGGTGGAGTTTCCTGATGGAGTGTCCGACCGTACCGAAGCGATAAGTCACCGTATCCGTACGGCAGGTATCAAACGTAAGATAACCCCCGACCAAGTGCGGGCAATTAGAATCGTGCTTTCGGGTACGCACGAGGATATGATGAAAATCCAGGACGAGGGCAGACTTGACGAATGGTGTGATGACAACCTGCAATGGCTGCAACGTACCTTCGGCAAGGAAAATACCGTTTCGGCAGTCCTGCACATGGATGAGCACACACCGCACATTCATGCCACGGTTGTACCGATAGTAACAGGAGAGCGAAGGAAAGCCAAGAAAAAGCAGACGGATGGTAAACGCTCGTACCGCAAGAAAGCCAATACCGTGCGTCTGTGTGCTGACGATGTATTGACACGTGAGAAGCTGGTAACATATCACGATAGTTATGCAAAAGCAATGGAGAAATATGGCTTGCAACGTGGTGTGCGTGGCTCGGAAGCACGGCATACGACAACCGCCCAATACTACCGTGATTTGAAACGACAGACGGGTGAACTTGAAGCCAATGTGCAACAGTTACAGACTGAGCAGCAACAGGCAGAGCAACAGCTTGACAAGGTAAGGCAGGAAGTCAAGTCGGAGAAACTGGAAGCAGCCAAGACGGAAGCGAAAGCTGCATTCGTGGCAAAGGTCGGTTCTCTTTTCGGCAGCAACAAATTGAAAGAGGAAAGAGAAGAATTACAACAACGTATATCCGCACTTGAAAATCAGAACAAAGAATTGATACAACATATCAAAACAATGGAACAAGAACATAAGGAAGAATGTACCAAGTTCAATGAATATGTGGATAAGATACAGCGATACTTCCCTTATGTAGAAAAGCTGTTACCGTTAATTTACTTCTGCCGAACCACCTTGAAATTCTCTGAGAGAGTAATTCAGAAGTTGTGCAAGTTGAAAGAGATAAGGTTAAAAGGTGATTTCTATTCTCCAGAGTTCAACCGAAAGTTCCATGATGAAAATGCAGTATTCCTATTTAAGGAGGACAAAAACAGGAAAGGATATTATCATATATGCGTGAACAACAACATTCCGCCTGTGCAATGGTTTAGACAGAAAGCGAATGAATAGAAAAATAGTTTAGAAATTGCCTTAACTAAACAAGATAAAGGACTGAAAATATAGAGCATGCAAAAGAAAGGCATTTAATAATAAGGATTTATCGAAGAAAATCTCTACTTTTGTAATCGGAATGAGTTACCTCATTCCAAAACATACGAAAAAAAGAAGAAGCGTTATGCTTATCTAGTAAGTTGGAAACGTAGGAAATTTCGAGCTTAGTACGAGAGAAAGCATAGTGGTTCTCACGCTATAGCGTGGGCTGCTATTGCCATATCCGTACTAAAGGTTTCCTACGACCTCCAACTTAGACGTGGTAGCATTGCAGTTCCACGCTTCGGCGTTTAATAGCAAAAGGTCTTCGAGGGACTGGAAGACTATGAATATGGTATGGCAAAAATTCAATTTCCAGTCGTTGAACTTGATGATAATAAGTTTCAAGTAATTGTAGATTTAGCTTTATACTCTAAAGATGTTGTCACGGCAGCTATCTATAAGTTTTCGCATTTGTTCTACATTCATCAGCAGACGGATAAAGCTAATCCTAATTTAGTAAATGTAGTTTTTGAATCAAAAGATGGTAACGCCATTACTGTAGATGTTCCCAAGCAATTTTGTAATGAACTAATAGACCAACAATTGAGGTATAATGTTAATGCTCAATTTGGACATATTCGTGATATGATAGTTGAAGAAGCATTCAAACCAGTAAATTCAAAATAAGAATATGGACTATCAATTATTGCCATTCCGTTTTGAACGGTTTAATGATACAGAGTATCTCCTCACAAATGAAGTTGGTGAATATATCTTCTTACAGAACGAGGATTTTCATCGTTTTGTAGATGGAGAAATGGACGTACACAGTGATTTGTTTTATGACATTGAATCGAAACAAATTGCTACTACTGATAAGGTTGAAGATGTGGTTTCTATGCTTGCGACAAAATTTCGTACAAAGAAAAGCATACTTCGAGACTTTACTTCTTTACACATGGTTGTTCCGACCTTGCGTTGCAATTCCAGTTGTATATATTGTCAAGTCGCACGTAAAAATCGGGATGACCATTCTGCTGACATGACAAAGCAGACGGCTAAAAATATTGTCAAAACAATTTTTCAATCACCATCACCATGCATCAAGATTGAGTTTCAAGGAGGTGACCCTTCAACTGATTTCGAAATGGTAAAATATATCATTGAGGAAGCAGAGTGGCAAAACCTTTTCAAGAAGAAAGCATTAGATTTTGTAATTTGTACCAACTTGACTTTGCTTAGTGAAAAAATGGTGCAATATCTGAAGAAGCACAACTGTATGATTTCTACATCATTAGATGGGCCTAAAGATTTGCACGATATAAACCGTCCGCTACAAGACAAAAAGTTAGACCATCATGCAATCTTTGAGAGCCACCTCTCTATGATACGGAAAATATGGGGTAACAATGATTGTGCTTCTGCTCTTATGACGACCTCAAAATACAGCCTAGGACGCTTCAAAGATATAATTGATGAATATATACGTTTGGGATTCAAAAGTATATTTTTACGCTCCCTTAATCCATATGGCTTTGCAAAACAATACAAGGAAAAGATTGCTTATCCTATAGAGGATTTTATTGAGAATTACAAAGAGGGACTTGACTATATCATAGATTTGAACAAAAAAGGGACATTCTTTGTAGAGGGATTTGCTGCACTTCTTTTAAGGAGAATGTTAACACCGTTCGCCACGGGTTTTGTTGATTTACAATCTCCCGCAGGCGTTGGTATTGCAGGAGTAATTTATGATTATGATGGAAGTGTGTATGTATCGGATGAAGCTCGAATGATGGCACGTTTTAAAAACTATTATTTTAAGTTGGGTAACGTGAATGAGAACAGCTATCAGGAAATGTTCAATGGTGAACTTTTGCATCACATAATATCTTCTGCTTGTACAGAATGCCTGCCGATGTGTTCCGAATGTGTATTCCAACCTTATTGTGGAGCAGACCCGGTACGCAATATGTCGGAACAAGGAGATATGATTGGTTTTAGACCAACTAATGAAATGTGCAAAAAGACAAAATCAATTATACATTACTTGTTTGAGCTATTGCACAAACATGACCCTGAGATAAATAGGATTTTTTGGTCTTGGTTAAATTAAACTACCATGAAACAAATTCAATGTAAGTCATTTAGTATAGAAGAAGATGTAGTTGGACGGATTACTTTCAGAAAGAAAATATTTAACCGTTCCAAAGAAATATGGGTTAGTAAAGATGCATCAAGTCCGATATTTGGATATGCAGCAACGATTACGACAAATGAAAATATTGTAAGTAATGGCAAGCCTTATTGCGTAGTTAATAGTATTGAGGGATTCAATGAAGGCGATGCGGTTGTCATTAATAAGCGAGGTGAAATAGTCTTCGTATATGAGATTAAGTCCAACCACAATGCAATAATGGCTACAGAGAGATGCAATCATCGTTGCATTATGTGTCCACAACCGCCGATATTACAAGAAAAAGATAAAACTCCGTTCAACTTAAAATTAATTTCTCTATTTGATAAGAGTACCCAAGAAATTGGTATAACCGGAGGTGAACCTACTCTTATTGGAGATAATTTGTTTGTTTTGATAAATCATATCAAGAAAGAACTTCCTAAAACAGCAATTAGTATTCTTTCAAATGGAGTTAAGTTTGCGGATAAGGAGTATGCAATGAAACTGGCAAAATGCAAGCATCATGATTTACAGATAGACATTCCACTTTTTTCAGACATTGCAGAAGAACACAATCGCATTGTAGGAGCAAAGACTTTTTATAAGACCGTACAAGGCTTATATAACCTTGCATTGTTCCATCAACGAATAGGGCTTAGAATTGTAATTCATAAACAAACCTATAGGCGATTACCCCAATTAGCAGATTATATTTATCACAACTTTCCTTTCGTCGCACAAGTTGCATTTATGCAAATGGAAACAACTGGATTAGCAAAAGAAAATCTTGACAAGCTTTGGATAGACCCCTATGATTATAATATGGAATTGCGGGAAGCGGTCTTATTACTTGCTGACAGGGGAATAAAACCTTATATTTACAATGCACAATTATGCGTGTTGCCTGACGATATAAGATATTATGCACAGCAGTCTATTTCAGATTGGAAAGATATATACATTTCTGAATGTGATGGCTGCATGTTGAGAGGTCAATGTGCAGGATTCTTTGAATCCAATAGAAATATTCATAGTGCTCATATAAAGAAGGTGGAAAATATATCACCCGATATATCGTGTTAATTAACAGATTGTCTAACATTAAAAGAAGAAGGTATTAATGAAGAAACTTTTGTTCTTTGCGGTTTCTGCAATTCTTGCAGGAGCGAGCTACTGTACTTCTGTTGGAGAAAAGATTGTCGCTAAAGTAACAAACAGCGACACTCAAATCGAACAACAGCAAGAACAAACATTGGTGCTGGAACAGTCCTCTGCCGAGTTCAATCTACTCGCAAGCCACAGTTCCCATAGCTCTCATAGTTCTCATAGTTCGCACAGTTCACACAGTTCTCATAGTTCTCATAGTTCACACTATTCCAGCTATTAAGAATCTGTAATCTTTTCAAAGGGAGGGGATAATTTCTCTCCCATTTTTATTATGTTATTCAGATAAATAGTATCTTTGTATCAAGTAAGAGTTACCCGAATAAGCAAAGCGATGCAAAGCACAGCAATCGGAACGGTTGCCAAATCATTACCCCCAATAGGGGGATTCTTCTAAATCTCTTAATTTCAAACAGCTATATTCCTTATACAGATTTACAAAAAATCTATAGAATAACCCAGCAAAACAAAGGATGGTTCAATAACAACCCTATAAAAAAACATTCACACATAGTGCCATACGCACCAGTTACCAGTGAACTGACAGCACCCATCATTTTCCCTTCAGTATCTTCATAGCTATATCCATATACCGTGTAATGTCGGTCGTAATCTCGCGATTATATACATCGCAACGCTTACGGCCCAGCCGCACGGCAATGGCATCCAAATCGGGAATAGCGATAATGTATTGACCCAGCATACCACGCATGTAAGGGCAACGCATACCGTGATAATCCATCACCCACGTCTGGAAACCATAATAGCTGAGTGAATCCTTTCCCCACTGGTCTTTCAGGTACGAAGCGGGACGCATCAGTTCGTCCATATAGGCTTCGGAAACCAGTTGGCGGCCGTGCCAATTGCCACGATGCAACAAGAGGCTTCCGAAACGGGCTACATCGCGAGCCGTGGTATGAAAGCAACAGAAGGCTTTTTCATCACCGTCTTTTTTGTCCAGCAACCAATAGGCATCCCGTTCGGCCTGCATCGGACGCCAGAGCTTCTCTTCGGCATAGTCGCTTAGTGTTTGCCCGGTGGCTGCCTCGATGACAAAAGCTAACAATTGCGTCTCACCACTACGGTAGGAATATTGCACACCGGGATGGTCAACTACTTCCAGGCCCGTCACCAAGTCATAAAGATCGTTGCCGTAATAACCGTGCGTTGTGACAGAAAAGAGCGAAGCGTACGCCTCATCCCACGCCATGCCTCCACTCATGGTCAGTAAATGGCGCAGGGTAACATCAGCCTGCATTCCTTTTGTATAGACCGGTATATAACGCGATACAGGGTCGTCCAGACTATGAATCTTTCCTTCGTCGAGGGCAATACCTGCCAGCAGTCCCACAATGGTCTTTGTAGCAGAATAAATGTTTGAAGTCAGTGTGTCGTTCCACCCGTCACGGTAATTTTCGAAGACGATGCTGTCACGACGGATAACGAGAAAGGACACGGTGCGCAGGCTATCCAGATAGTGCGCATCTTTTTCTGCCAGTTGGTAGCGGTTATAATCATCAGAAAGGGGCCAGTGCCACACGTCATCGGGATTATGGTGTACCGTGTGCCGGTGAAAGGTTTCCAGGTCATCGATGACGGGCATCCAGTGAATGAGTGCCTGACGGGCGTAGTAAGGCAACGAAGCATACACCACGCCTATTACCACTACCAGAGCGATGAGCAGGCGAAGAATGGTTTTCTTTTTTGTTTTCATAAAATATACATTCTGTAACAAACCCTGCTACACATCATTTCTTTGCAGATTCTTTTCCATCTTCTTATCGTATGCCTGTCCCCTAGGCACAAGATAGAGGAACATCACACAATCATCCACTATCTGCACATGAAAACTGAAAAAGGCACGGTAACTACCTATCCTCAGGCGGTAAATGAAGTCATAATCCACCAGTTTCTTGCAATCCGTCAGTTCCTCGATATTTTCAGCATCCATCACTTCCTGAACCGCTTCACGTACCGACTCCAGCATCTTTCCGGAAAGTTTACGGACGGCCTTCTCAAACTCCTTTGAAAACTCTACCCTCATTTTTCAACCACTCCCAGCCAGTCCATAAAGTCTTTGCGCTCCTTACCATCTAACTTGACCTTCCCGTCCGGATAGTTTTCTGACAGATAACGGTAAGCCTCGCTATCGTCATATTCTTCTGCGGTCTTGTCAAGCAGATTCTCAATCAACTTTTTCAGGTTTGTCCCCTGTCGGGCTGCCATAACTGAAAGTGCCTTAAAGGTATCTTCTTTCAAATCAATAATCTTTCTTCGATGTGTAACTGTTGCTTCCATAATTTCCCTTTTTCGCAAAGATACGAAATATATACGATATATATGGTATATACAAAATCATTTTTATAGAAGGCATTTTATTCGTACCTTTGCCCCCGCAATAAAAACGAACTCAATATTTCACCATGATACATTCCTTCCATACCCCGACTGATGGCATCGCCTTGCCGAAAGCCTTCACCTTTCCTTTCCACTACACCCCTCACCCGCTCACCCGACTGGCGGCCGACGAGGTGCGTCAGTATCTGCTCACACGGGATGACTGGCAGGAGGAACTTCGTCAGGGAAAAATGTTCGGGGTACTGGTAATAAAGGATATCGAAGGAAAACTGGGGTACCTGGCTGCTTTTTCGGGCAACCTGGCCGGAAGCAACCACCACGCGTTTTTCGTACCTCCGGTGTATGACCTCCTGCAACCCGACGGATTTTTCCGTATCGAGGAAGCGGAGATTTCCGGCATCAACCACCGGATTGCCGCCATGGAGGCCAGCGAGGCATACTGCTCAGCTCAGGAGGAATGGAAGAAGGCGGAAGAAGAGGCACAAACCATGCTGGCTTCTGAAAAACAGAAGCTGAAAGAGGCGAAAACCCTCCGTGAACAACGTCGGAAGGAAGGTGTTTCACCCGAAGAAGCGGAAGCAATGTCGCGCGAAAGCCAGTTTCAAAAAGCGGAGTTCAAACGGTTGGAACGGAGATTGAAAGAGAAAGTTCAGACGGTCAGAGAGGCTTTTCAGGCATTCGAGCAAGAGATTCAGGCCTTGCGCCACGAACGGAAAACCCGTTCGGCGGCTCTCCAGTTGCGTCTGTTCGCCCAGTTCCGCATGCTCAACGCACGAGGGGAAGTGAAAGATTTATGCGAAATTTTCCGCTCTACTCCGCAAAAGACACCGCCGGCCGGTGCGGGAGAATGCGCACTCCCTAAATTGCTTCAGTATGCTTACCTGCATCAGCTCCAGCCATTGGCTATGGGTGAATTCTGGTGGGGCATGTCACCCAAAGATGAAATTCGCCGCGAAGGACATTTCTACCCGTCGTGCAAAGGAAAATGTGAACCGATTCTGAAACACATGCTCATGGGACTGGACGTGGAACCGAACCCGCTGGAGGAGGATGTGCACCGCCAGACGGCACTGGAGATTCTCTACGAGGACGAGTGGCTGGTGGTGGTACACAAACCGGCAGGCATGCTCTCCGTGCCGGGCAAGAACGACCTCGATTCCATTCTCCAGCGCTTGCACAACCTTTACCCCAAGGCCACCGGTCCGCTTATCGTACACCGGCTGGACATGGCTACTTCCGGCCTACTGCTCGCGGCCAAAACGAAGGAGGTACACAAGAAACTTCAGGCACTTTTCGAAACGCGTCTTATCCAAAAGCGTTATACGGCCCTGTTGGAAGGAGAACTGGAAACTGACGAAGGCATCATCGACCTGCCCATCTGTCCGAACCCGATGGATCGTCCGCGCCAGATGGTGAGCCGGGAGTATGGCAAACGGGCGGTCACCTCCTATCGGGTACTGGAACGCAAGAACGGAAAAACACGAGTTACATTCTATCCGCATACGGGACGTACCCATCAGCTCCGTGTACATGCCGCCCATCCGGAGGGATTGAACCATCCGATTGTAGGTGATGACCTCTACGGTCAGCCGTCCGACCGTCTGTATCTGCATGCCGCCGCACTGGAGTTCGTACATCCGGTGACAGGGGAAAAACTACACATCGTAAAAGAAGCTGATTTTTAATAAGTTACAAATTCCCTCTTATCTCTCAAAAAAACGCCTTTGCGTTTAAAAGAAAACACAAGTACGTTTAAGGTAAAACGCACTTGCGTTTCATATCAAATGCACTTGCGTTTGAACCGAAACGCACTTGCGTTTTTCTGGCTGACAAAAAGCGACACATAACTGACAGATTTTCAGTGTAAAAGCATCACAAAATGACAATTCGTCAGGTTTTTATCCTTTACAAGCTGTGGCAAAGAATTTGAATTAAACTAAGCGTCGCAAGCAAGCCTGCAAACATACAGGACGGACTGCGACAAACGAAATGAAAATAATAAGAAACCACAACTAATAACGAGAAAGGAGACCATTTATGAACTTTAACAACTTTACAATCAAATCGCAAGAGGCTGTGCAGGAAGCGGTAAATCTGGTACAGAGCCGTGGACAGCAGGCCATCGAGCCGGAACATTTGATGGCAGGTTTGCTGAAGGTGGGCGAAAATGTAACGAACTTCATTTTCCAGAAACTCGGCATAAACGGCCAGCAGATAGAAACCGTACTCGACAGACAAATTGCCTCACTGCCGAAAGTTTCAGGTGGGGAAGCTTACCTGAGCCGAAGCGCCAACGAGGTGTTGCAGAAAGCCGTGGAAGTATCTAAGGAACTGGGTGATGAATATGTGTCACTGGAAGCCTTGCTGCTGGCACTGCTGAACGTGAAAAGTACGGTGGCCACCATCCTGAAAGATGCGGGCCTTACCGACAAGGAACTGAGGGCTGCCATTCAGGAACTGCGTCAGGGACAGAAAGTCACCTCACAGTCGAGTGAAGATACCTATCAGTCATTAAACAAATATGCCATCAACCTGATTGAAGCTGCACGAAGCGGAAAACTTGACCCGGTTATCGGCCGTGACGAGGAAATCCGAAGGGTATTGCAGATTCTGAGCCGACGTACGAAGAACAATCCGATTCTGATTGGTGAACCGGGTACAGGTAAGACGGCTATCGTAGAGGGACTGGCACAACGAATCCTGCGTGGAGATGTGCCGGAAAACTTGAAGAACAAGCAGCTGTTCTCACTGGATATGGGTGCGCTGGTTGCAGGCGCCAAATACAAAGGTGAATTTGAGGAACGTCTGAAATCGGTTATCAACGAAGTGACGAAGTCCGACGGAAACATCATCCTCTTTATCGATGAAATCCACACGCTGGTAGGTGCCGGAAAAGGGGAAGGTGCCATGGATGCCGCCAACATTCTGAAACCGGCCCTGGCCCGTGGTGAACTGCGGAGCATCGGTGCCACTACCCTCGATGAATACCAGAAGTATTTCGAAAAGGATAAGGCATTGGAACGTCGTTTCCAGACAGTCATGGTAGACGAACCGGATACGGCCAGCTCTATCTCCATCTTGCGTGGATTGAAGGAGCGTTACGAGAACCACCATCAGGTGCGTATCAAAGACGAAGCCATCATCGCGGCAGTGGAACTGAGCAACCGTTACATTTCCGACCGTTTCTTGCCGGATAAGGCCATCGACCTGATGGATGAAGCGGCAGCCAAACTGCGTATGGAGCGTGATTCGCTTCCGGAAGAACTGGATGAAATCGAACGTCGGTTGAAGCAGCTCGAAATTGAACGTGAGGCTATCAAGCGTGAAAAGGACGAGGCTAAACTGGCTCAGCTGAACAAGGAGATTGCAGAACTGAAGGAACAGGAGACTTCTTACAAGGCTAAATGGCAGAGTGAGAAGGAACTGGTGAACAAGATTCAGCAGAACAAGAAGGAAATCGAACAACTGAAGTTCGAAGCCGACAAGGCAGAACGTGAAGGTGATTACGGACGGGTGGCTGAAATCCGCTACGGAAAGCTTCAGGCACTGGAGAACGAAATCAAGTCTATCCAGGAAGATCTGAAGAAAAAGCAGGGTGACAGTGCCTTAATCAAGGAAGAAGTAACGGCTGAAGACATCGCCGATGTAGTTTCTCGCTGGACGGGCATACCGGTAAGCAAGATGCTGCAAAGCGAAAGAGAGAAGCTGCTTCACCTGGAAGATGAGCTGCACAAGCGGGTTATCGGACAGGACGAAGCCATCGAAGCCGTGGCTGATGCCGTACGCCGTAGCCGTGCCGGACTGCAAGACCCGAAACGTCCGATTGGTTCATTCATCTTCTTGGGTACGACGGGTGTAGGTAAGACCGAACTGGCCAAGGCACTGGCAGAATACCTGTTCGATGATGAATCGCTGATGACGCGTATCGACATGAGTGAGTATCAGGAAAAGCATACCGTGTCACGTTTGATTGGTGCGCCTCCGGGATACGTAGGTTACGATGAAGGTGGTCAGCTTACTGAAGCCGTACGCCGGAAACCGTACTCTGTGGTGCTGTTCGATGAAATCGAGAAGGCTCATCCGGATGTGTTCAACATTTTGTTGCAGGTATTGGACGACGGACGTCTGACCGACAACAAGGGACGTACGGTGAACTTCAAGAACACCATCATCATCATGACTTCTAACCTGGGAAGTGCCTACATTCAGAGTCAGTTCGAGAAGATTAACGACCAGAACCATGACCAGATTGTAGAAGAGACCAAGAAAGAGGTGATGAACATGCTGAAGAAGACCATCCGTCCGGAATTCCTGAACCGTATTGACGAGATCATCATGTTCCAGCCGCTGAACAAGCCGCAAATCGAACAGATTGTCCGCTTGCAAATCAACGGTATCCGGAAGATGCTGGAAGGCAATGGAGTGACTTTGCAGATGACAGATGCAGCTGTCGACTTCCTGGCCACTGCAGGTTACGATCCTGAATTCGGTGCACGTCCGGTAAAACGTGCCATCCAGCGCTACTTGCTGAACGATTTGTCAAAGAAGCTTCTGTCACAAGAAGTGAACCGCGAAAAACCGATCATCGTAGAACGCGAAGGAGATGCATTGAAGTTCCGCAACTAAGTCAGCGGGGTTTCCCTATCTTCTATATAAAAACAAACCCTCCGCAGGGATTTCCTCAAAAGGATACCTGCGGAGGGTTTTTGTTTGTCTGTATATGATATGAATTCTTTCGAATCAGGGTATCGTCATGCGCTTCAACTCATCCAGCGTGCCGTTGAACACATTCAAATCTACATCCTCACGGATGCCCGGCAAACGTCCCACATCGGTATGCTGCCAGAAACGCCACTGCCCTTTGTATTCCACCGAGTCGGCATAATAATGGGCTATCCAATACGGATATGAGTTGAAAACGGAATCGTTCAGGTAACGGGTCTTAAATTTATAAGAGGTATAGAGAATCGGTTTTACCCGATAATAATCTTCGATTTTATCCAACCAGACTTTCAAGTCGCGGCGAAGCTTTTTCTCATCTTCTCCCCTCACCTCGATGTCGAGCACCGGAGGCAAATCGCCCGATTCCAGTTTCACGGAGCGGATAAAGAAATCGGCCTGACGGGAAGCGTCTGTCTTGGGATTGTAAAAATGATAGGCTCCGCGGATAAATCCGTGCTTGCGGGCCTCATCGAAATTATGGATAAAGGCTGTATCGCTGAAATCACCTCCCTCGGAAGCTTTCATAAATACGAAACGTACAGGAAAAGGGGCTGTCTGGGTTTTCTGCAGTTCACTCCAGTCTATCTGTCCCTGATGGTGGGACACATCGAAACCGTGCACTTCAAATCCGTATGGCAGACATACCCCGTATGCTTTCATGCCATAGCAGGGTTTCCAGCGGTAGGCGTACGGACGAATAAAGAAATAATAAAAACAGATGACAAAACAGGCTCCAATGAAACCGAGCAGCAGGTAATAACACCACGAAGGCATCTGCCACCGACGGATGGTCTTCTTCCCTTTGGAAGTCCTGCCCGACGTTCTTCCGGAAGCGGTCTTCTTACTGCCTGTCGCTTTTCGGGTCGCAGGACGCTTGCGGGTAGTTTTTTTCACGGGCTCGTTCACCGCGAGAATGGGTGATTTCTTTGTCATCTTAACTAAAAGTTTATAGAGAATTTCAACAGATGTACCGGCAGAACCGGTTGAGCTTGTTTCAACAAATAGCGAAGAATCCGGCCCTCTTTCGGTCGGCCTGATTCTTCGCTAAATTAATTTTCCTATAGAAAGTTCCCTTCCGGGAATTCAGGAATCAAATTATTTTGCCTGTTCGTACTGCAGAGTCTTAGTCGGCTGGTCGCAAACTTCTGTAGGACCGAAGTACTGGATAGGACCCGGATAAACGTAAGCAGTTTCCTTAGCCCAAGTGTCACGTACGGCAGCAAATGCCTTGAACGGAGCACCATCCAGTTTCACCAATGCTTTCTGGATAACCGGTTTCATTTCACCGTGACGACGTTCCATGTTCATCATCATAGTGATAGGCACACCACCTGCAATCCATTCTGCAGCAGGAGCTGTAGTGTTACGTACAGAAGACATGTAACCAGTCTTACCGTTAGCAATCAACATAGATGCAGTGTAACCCAATGAGTAGCAGTAGTCAGCATCGAAGTTAGAAGGAGCAGCGCAACGTCCTTCGTAACCGAAGAAGTGGTGCTGAGCAGCAAACTTACCTACGAACTTGCCTTCTTCTTTCCATGCAGCCAGCTTAGTAGCTACCATTTCAGACAGCAGCTTTTCAGTTTCAATCAAAGAAACCTGTACGTTTCCGTGCGGGTCACGGTCAAGCGACAACTGACGAGCTACGCCTTCCGGCAAAGAAGCATAGATAGCAGCATTTTCAGGAGACAACTTGCTGATAATATAATCACGCTGTTTAGAACGCTTGATGCTGTTGAATTCTTCACCGTTAGCAGCCAGGAAGTCGTTCAATTCAGCAATCAGACGCTTCATAGCAGGGATAAATTCAATCAAACCTTCCGGAATCAATACGGTACCGAAGTTGTTACCAGCAGCAGCACGGTCAGCAACTACCTGAGCGATATAAGTAACAATGTCATCCAAAGACATGTTCTTAGCTTCTACTTCTTCTGAGATGATACAGATGTTCGGCTGAGTTTGCAAAGCACATTCCAGTGCGATGTGAGAAGCTGAACGTCCCATCAACTTGATGAAGTGCCAGTATTTACGAGCAGAGTTACAGTCGCGTTCGATGTTACCGATAACTTCTGAGTAAGTCTTGCAGGCAGTATCGAAACCGAATGAAGTTTCAATCATGTCGTTCTTCAAGTCACCATCGATAGTCTTCGGACAACCGATTACCTGTACGCCATAGTTCTTAGCAGCATAGTATTCAGCCAATACACAAGCGTTAGTGTTAGAGTCGTCACCACCGATAATAACCAATGCTTTAATACCCAGTTCTTTCAAGATTTCGTATCCTTTTTCGAACTGTTCTTCTTTTTCCAGTTTGGTACGTCCTGAACCGATAATATCGAAACCACCAGTGTTACGGTATTCGTCGATGATATCAGCTGTCAGTTCCATATAGTTGTGGTCAACCAAACCGCCAGGACCCAGGATAAAACCGTACAGTTTGTTAGCCGGATTCAGTTTCTTGATACCGTCGAACAAACCTGAGATTACGTTGTGCCCACCAGGAGCCTGTCCACCAGACAAGATTACGCCGACGTTCATCGGAGCAAATTCTTTAGCTTCACCTTCCACGAACTGGATCAACGGCATGCCGTATGTGTTAGGGAACAGTTTTTTGATGTCTTCCTGATCGGCTACAGACTGAGTCGGTTCGCCTTCCTTAGCTACTACAGCACCAGTCAACGCTTTCGGCAATTTCGGCTGGTAAGCAGCTCTTGCGATTTGTAATGCACTTTTTGTCATAATTGTTATTTTTATAAAGGTGTATGAATTAATCTTTATTGTTGCTGTGCAAATTTCGTATTTTTTTTGCAAATATGAAAGAAAGCCGGCATTTTTAGCCGCATCTAACTTCTTTTCTCTTCTTCTACCCTTGCCTTGATACGCTCCAGCAGGCGCAGACATCCCTGCAGACGCGGATTCTCATGACACACATAGGCCTGCATGATTAACCGGTGCACGGTTTCTTTGACATCGGGTATATAGACAGCCTTATCCAGTTGCATCTCTGCCGGAAATTCGGCCTGCTCTGCCCAGGCTTTCAGCTCGTCTACTTCTTCAATGGTATATACATTCTTGTCCATATAATAGATGATATTAAAAGGGATAACCTACTGCAAAGTGAAACGCGAAATCGCGCTTGAAATCAGGAGAAATAATCGGATAACGGTCGCGTCCGGTGTACATCGGATTAATAGCCTTCATACCTCCATCGAAACGGATAATCAGGAAGTCCAGGTCAAAACGCAATCCTAATCCGTAGGCCACGGCCAGCTGTTTATAGAAACGGTTGAACTTGAAAAGTCCTTCGGGCTGCATTTCCCGGTTACGGATGGTCCACACATTTCCGGCATCCACAAATGCCGCACCGTTCAGTTTCCAGAACAAATGGGTACGATACTCCAGATTCAGGTCGAGCTTGATGTCACCGGTATGGTTCACATAATCCAGACTGTTGCTGTCACCACGGTAACCGCCCGGTCCCAGCGAACGGACACTCCATCCACGCACACTGTTGGCACCTCCGGAAAAATAGAGTTTTTCAAATGGAAGGCTCTTGGAATTTCCGTACGGAACGGCCACCCCTACCCCCACATGGAACACCAGGGCATTACGGTCGTCAATCATGAAATTCTTGGCATAATCGAAATCCGTCTTTACATACTGCGCAAAACTGATATTGGCCATCTGATACGCCTCCCCGTTCTTCGGACTGCCGTTAATCATCCGCGAAAACAGATACAACAGGTTGCCCGACTCTTCAATATTGAAACGGATGGAGTAAGAATTGCGTTGCGAAGTCTTCAGCGTAGTAGCTCCTGAGCTATTGTAAGTGTAAGTATATCCCAGGCGCACGATAAACAAGTCTTCGTAGCTATAACGCAACAAGGGGTTTCTCTCATCCATGTAGTCTAGGTATTCACGGAAAGTTTCCGAACGATAGGGCATGTAAATGTAGTTCAAGTCGAACACATCAAAACGATGAGTCGCTCCACGCTTCCCCCAACGGTAACTCCAGGCCGCAGAGGCCACTGTACGCTCAAACTCCGGACGAATCTGCCAGTTGTATTTCACCGTCACTTCAGACGTAGCACGACTCCGACGACGGAAATCAGACGAGAGGAAAGGGAACATAAATTCCGGGAAGCTCAAACTGGTTTCCACCCCATACTCCAGGTAGTTGCTGTTGGCATATCCTTCCAAACCTGTAACCGCTTCGTATGCCCCACGTAGCTTAATGGTAAAGGTTTCAGAACCCTTGAACAAGTTCTGGTGAGAATAAGCTACGGAAGCCGCAGCACCCAAGTCGCCCGCCGAGTTGGTACCTTCAATTTCAAAAGAAAGCGACTTGTTCTTGTTTCGGGTAAGCATGACGTACGCATCCAGATAAGCCGAATCAGCCTCCAATTCTTCACGGAAACGGATGTTGGAATATTTCAGGATGTTCAATCGTCCCAAAGCAGAATAAGTATTCTGCACATCGCGGTTACGATACAGTTTTCCGGATTGCAAATAATTATAATCACTGATTACCTGCGGACGCAAGAACAACTTATCCTTATAGAAAAAATTCACTCCACCCGAGCGAAGAGAATCCACACCTTTCAAACTCTCGGAAGTCAGCTCTGCAAAGTCCACATCGAACATAAAATCGACGTTGCGAATATAATACTGACGATGCTGTGAAGGAGGGTCTTCCTTCTTTCGCTGATAAGGATGGAGTTGCATAATCAAGTCGACATTGCGCGAGTTACGCATGGTATCGACCTGATACGTAATAAAATCTTTGTTGAAACGATAATAGCCCCGGTTCTGAAGATACTGTGTAATGCGGTCACGTTCTTGATCAAGTTTGTTTACGTCAAGACGAGAACCGGCCTTCAGATAAGAACGGGCTGAATCAGCCATCAGGTAATCATGTATCTGGTAGTCGGCAATATCGTATGCCACATGCGAAATCAGGTAAGGCTCACCGGAATGAATCTGATAACCGACCTTGATTTTTTTCCCTTTCACCTGAGTGTACATACTCACCTGCCCGCTCATGTATCCCATGTTGCGCACCGCCTGTTCTATCTGCAAGCGGGTTTCTTCCGCCAGGTTCGGGTCATAAATACGGGGAGCATCTCCCATGCGGTACAAGAAACGGTTAATCCACTTTGTAGAATCCTTTCCCGCTGCTCCGTAAATGTACATAGGGAGTTTCACCAGACTGAACCACTTGGCATTGGGTGTCTGGCGAAGATACATATTCATCTGCGAAGGCTTGATTTCCTTGTTATCCGATTCTACTTTTACATTATCCAGAAGATAATGCCCCTCAGGAATGAATTTACTGACCGAACATCCGCTCAGAAAAAGCAACAGGACAAGCAGGCAGATATAGATACGGGGGATTATCTTCATACAAACTGAAACTATATGCAAAATTTTATATGCAAAGATAGGCAATATTAAAAATATCTTCTTAGCTTTGTTCTTAAAATATAATTAAAAATCCCCGTCACACTATGCTGAGCAAAAACAGAATCAAATATATCCGGTCATTGGAGATGAAAAAATACCGGAAAGCAGAAAAAGCTTTCCTAGCCGAAGGCAACAAACTGGTCAACGACCTGCTGGGACACTTTTCATGCAAACTGTTGATTGCTACAGCCCAGTGGCTGGAAGCTCATCCGCTTCTGCTCGCTCAGGAAACCATTGAAGTAAGTGCGGAGGAACTGGCACGTGCCAGTCTGCTGAAAACCCCGCAAGAGGTGCTGGCTGTATTTGAACTGCCTTCTTATACCTATGATGATTCATTACCCGGCCATTCACTCTGTCTGGCATTGGATGACGTGCAAGACCCGGGCAACTTAGGCACCATCATCCGTATTGCCGACTGGTTTGGCATAGAAGATATTTTCTGTTCACAGGGTACAGCCGATGCCTTTAACCCGAAAACCGTACAGGCTACGATGGGAGCTTTGGCACGCGTCAAGCTGCATTACTGCGATTTGAAAGAATTCATTCGTGTGCAGACAGAAAGAAACGTACCGGTATTTGGTACTTTCCTGGACGGGAAAAACATCTACTCGCAAGAGTTATCTGCACAAGGAGTTATCGTGATGGGAAATGAAGGAAATGGAGTGTGCAAAGAAATTGAAGCACTTGTTTCTCAAAAACTGCTGATTCCGAACTACCCACAAGGAAAGGATACCAGTGAATCATTGAACGTAGCAGTGGCCACTGCCATCGTGTGTGCGGAATTCCGTCGCCGTCTGTCATAAACGTACCAGACGGCTCCGCTCGGTAAATTCCATCTTCTGCAAATCAAAAAACGACACATGGAAAGCATAAAGCGGCTGGTCTCCTGTCACCGCAGAAGCAGTCCGCGCACGAAACTCCTGAAATGTTTCGCCTTTTCTTAATTCCGAATCAGAAGCTGCCAGAACAATCAGTCCGCCCAACCACTGAGTATTCCGGACCTCTTCTTCCAAAGGCTCCATCGACACCCACGTACGCCCAGACACTTCCAACCCTATACGCTGCATGCGGAACAGTTTGTCCTGCCCCGCATGCCAGAGATAATGAGATGCATAATACTGCATAAGTATCAGCGTTTGGTAATTTCCTGCCGTTTTACCCTACGAAGGGTATCGTTCTGCGCAAGTGTATCGACTTTTACGCCTACAGAATCAATCTGCTTCTGCAAATTCTCCTCATGCATGCGATAACGCATCAGACGTATATCGCTGATTAAGGCCGATGAATGTTCTTTTCCGGCGTAATACATAAATCCGCTCACGCTCTTGTACTTGAATGCAGAATCCGGACGAAGCATCAGGCGCTGTATACCCGAAGCCTCTACCACCCGACTGATTCCCTGCGTACTGTCGTTATCAAATACCAGGTTCATGGCCATCACTACCTTACCTTCATGCTTACCTTTAGGCAGGAAAGAGAAATTTGCTTCCAGCACCATCTTGTCCCTCTCGTGGAACGATGTATCAGCCTTCAAATCGAAAGTCAGCTTATTGGTGAGTGTAGAAGAGGTCAGCCAATAAATGGTACGGTCCTGCCAGAGGTCTACCGTATCACCCGACAATGAAACCGCCACTTCTCCGCTGCTGCGGACAGTCTGCTTTTTCAACAGTTCAGCAGTAGTCTCCATGCGCTTCTGCAGATTCTGATAAATCGTATTCATCTCGTCGCTGTGACGTGAATACCATACCATAGACGAATCAAACTCCGCCTCCGTTACTCCATGCTTCTGGAATACGTATGCCAGGTAAGCCTGTTTCTTGTAATTCTCATCGTAAGGTAAATCCGCACTCATCGTAGTTGCCAGATGGTAATCATAAAGCAGGTTCTCCATGGCTTGCGGCTGGATAATTTCTTCCGGCACTTTCTTGCCACAGCTCCACATGCCGCACAGCGCCAGCATGGATACTCCTATAAGCGATATTCGTTTCATTTCTTGGCTTCTTTATGAGAAGAATTCGCATGTGTTTCCGTATTCAGGTAATGCGAATAAAAAATAAGCAAGGCAATGATGCCGCAACTGATAGCCGCATCGGCAAAGTTAAAAATCGGGCTGAAGAAAATAAAGTGATCACCTCCTACAAAAGGCATCCAGTCAGGCCAGTAGGTATCAATAATCGGGAAGTAGAACATATCGACCACCTTGCCATGCAACCAGTCGGAATATCCCTGCCCCAGTGGAACCCACGAAGCGATCTGCGAATGCGTACTCTCGCTGAATATCTCTCCATAGAACACACAGTCGATAATGTTACCCACCGCACCGGCCAGAATCAAGGAAAGACAAACCAGATAGCCATTCTTCACCTTGTCCGTCCGTTTCACCAGTTTCACCAGATAGACCGTAATCAATATGGCAGCCACGATACGGAAAAGCGTCAGGAACAGTTTGGCAAAAATCTCCAGGCCAAAAGCCATACCGTTGTTTTCCGTAAAATAGATATAAAACCAGTCGGTCACATGAATATTCTCATGCAAATACATGTTCGTCTTCACCGCAATCTTGATAAGCTGGTCGATAATCAGCACTCCTGCCACCACAAGAGTAACCAGACGTCCCTGAGTGAAAAATTTTTTCATCTTCTTCAATTTGCAAATTGGATTCAAAAAAATTGAGAACTGAAAATTGAAAATGGATCACTTTGAAAAGTCCCGTTTCTCAATTTTCAATTCCCAATCTTCAATTAAAAATTCATTTCATTACTTCTTTCCCTGCTGCTTGGCCTCGATGCTCAACGTAGCATGAGGAACAGCACGAAGGCGCTCAGCGGGAATCAATTTACCTGTTTCGCGACAGATACCGTAAGTTTTGTTTTCAATACGGACAAGCGCCGCACGCAAGTTTTGAATGAACTTCAGCTGACGGGCAGCCAGACGAGTAGTTTCTTCTTTCGATAAGGTATTGGCACCTTCTTCCAACACTTTATATGTGGGAGATGTATCGTCAGTATCGTTACCATCTGTGTTCATTATACTACTTTTCAGTTTCTCATAGTCGCGTTCCGCGAGCTGAAGTTTCTCCATGATAATGGCGCGGAATTCCTCAAGTTCTGCGTCAGAATACCTTGTTTTTTCAGCCATAGTGCTTAAGTTTTAAGTTAATAATAGTATCCACCCGACTAAAGCCGGGTGGATGGGTTCATATTACAGCTTCGTTACATTTACATACAACGAGAAGTCATCAAAGTTAAGTTCAGTACCGTCAACCACTTCATCAGCCAATGTCAGTGAGTTAGCCAGCACCTGGTTGCAAATATAAGTATTATATTCATTTATCGCGTCATCGGTATTTGAATTTTTTGACAGCACGATGGCAATCTTGTCAGTAATTTCAAAACCGCTGCTCTTACGGATATTCTGAATACGGTTCACCAGTTCGCGAGCAATACCTTCACGCTTCAGTTCATCGGTTACAGTCACTTCAAGCGCTACAGTCAGCTTACCTTCGTTGGCTACCAGCCATCCCGGGATGTCTTCGCTGAAGATTTCTACGTCGGCAGCTTCTACCACCGCATCTGCTCCGTCAAGCTGGAAGGTGTAGCTTCCGTTCTTTTCCAGTTCAGCAATAGCTTCCTGCGACATACCTGCCACAGCTGCAGCTACAGCCTTCATCTGTTTTCCAAATTTCGGGCCCAGTTTCTTGAAGTCACATTTTACTTTCTTCACCAGTACGCCTTCCGCACCATCCACGAACTTGATTTCTTTCACATTCACCTCGTTCATGATCAAATCTTTCACAGCTTCGATATGCTGCTTTTGCGCTTCATCTACCACCGGAATCATGATACACTGCAGCGGCTGACGAACCTTGATGTTGACCTTACGACGCAAAGCCAATACCATAGAAGTCACATCCTGTGCCATCTGCATACGAGCTTCCAGTTCTGCATTAATCAGGTTTTCATCGGCTACCGGGAACTTGGCAAGGTGAACAGATACTACCTGGTCACGTCCGGTCACTGCAATCAAATCCATGTACAGACGGTCTGCATAGAACGGAGCAATCGGTGCCATCAGCTTAGCTACCGTTTCCAAGCAAGTGTACAAGGTCTGGTAAGCAGACAACTTATCAGTTGACATGGCACTACCCCAGAAACGTTTACGGTTCAGGCGCACGTACCAGTTACTCAAGTTATCGTTTACAAAGTCTGTAATCAGACGGCCAGCCTTTGTCGGTTCGTAATCGGCAAAGCAAGCATCCACATTCTTAATCAATGAATTCAACAGTGAAAGAATCCAACGGTCAATTTCCGGACGCTCGTTCATCGGCACATCTTCTTCAGCGTATGTAAAGCCATCTACATTGGCATACAGTGCAAAGAATGAGTAAGTATTATACAATGTTCCAAAGAACTTACGACGTACTTCATCCACTCCGTCAGTATCGAACTTCAGGTTGTCCCATGGAGAAGAGTTGGTAATCATGTACCAGCGTAACGGATCGGAACCAAACTTCTCGATGGCACCGAACGGATCTACGGCATTGCCCAAACGCTTAGACATCTTGTTTCCGTTTTTGTCGAGTACCAGACCGTTTGAAATCACGTTCTTATAAGCCACACTGTCGAACACCATTGTAGCAATGGCATGCAATGTAAAGAACCATCCACGAGTCTGGTCCACACCTTCCGCGATGAAGTCGGCCGGATAGTAGCTGCGTGAATCTACCAGTTCCTTGTTTTCGAACGGATAGTGCAACTGTGCATACGGCATGGCACCTGAGTCAAACCAGACGTCAATCAAATCAGATTCACGCTTCATCGGTTTTCCTGAAGCAGATACCAGGATGATGTCGTCCACATACGGACGGTGCAAGTCAATCTTATCGTAATTTTCCTTGTTATATACACCTGGCTGGAATCCTAATTTCTTATACGGATTTTCTGTCATGAAGCCAGCAGCAACAGACTTTTCAATCTCGTTGTACAGCTCCTCTACTGAACCGATGCAGATTTCTTCGCCATCCTCACTTCTCCAGATAGGCAACGGAGTACCCCAGTAGCGCGAACGGCTCAAGTTCCAGTCATTCAAGTTTTCCAGCCACTTGCCGAAACGTCCGGAACCAGTAGACTCCGGTTTCCAGTTGATGGTCTTGTTCAACTCAATCATGCGTTCCTTGCAAGCAGTAGAGCGGATAAACCAGCTATCCAGCGGATAGTACAACACCGGTTTATCGGTACGCCAGCAGTGCGGATAGTTGTGCACGTGCTTTTCAGTCTTGAATGCCAGTCCCTGCTGTTTCAGCATCATGCAGATATATACGTCGAGCGATTCAGCAGCCTGTGCAGCCTTTTCATCGTATTTTCCGTCTACAGTGAACTGCGGGTCGTATGCATTCTTCACCCAACGGCCTTCATATTCCTTATATTTTTCTACATCGACACATTCCTTTACGAAAGCCTCATCCAGTTCCTCCATCAGGTAGAACTTACCGGTCAGGTCAACCATCGGGCGAGTCTCGCCTTTCTTGTTAATCATGAACAAAGAAGGAATACCTGCTGCACGAGCCACGTTCGCATCGTCCGCACCAAATGTCGGTGCAATGTGTACGATACCCGTACCGTCTTCTGTAGTTACATAATCACCCGGAATTACACGGAATGCTTTAGCCGAAGCTTCTTTCCAGGAACCGTCTTCTGCAGCTTCCACGGGTTTCACCCATGGGATAAGCTGCTCGTATTCCATGCCAACCAGGTCAGTACCCTTGTACTCGCCTACCACCTTGAACGGAATCAACTTGTCACCCGGCTTGTAGTCTTCCAGTGCAATGTCTTCTGCCTTTTTATTGAAATGTGTATAGAGCAAAGGTTTGGCAAGTACCACCGTCATCTTTTCTCCATTATAGGCATTGTAAGTCTGAACTGCTACGTAGTCAATCTTCGGGCCCACACAAAGTGCTGTATTTGAAGGCAATGTCCACGGAGTAGTAGTCCATGCAATGAAATAAGGTGTACCCCATTCTGCCATTTCCGGCTTCGGATTCTTCATCTTGAACTGACCTACCACGGTAAGGTCTTTCACGTCGCGGTAACATCCCGGCTGGTTCAATTCATGCGAGCTCAAGCCTGTACCAGCTGCCGGAGAATACGGCTGGATGGTATATCCCTTGTACAGCAAACCTTTCTTGTAAAGCTGCTGCAACAGCCACCACAAAGTTTCAATGTAACGGTTATCGTAGGTAATATACGGATTTTCCAGGTCTACCCAGTAACCCATCTTATGGGTAAGGTCAGTCCATTCTTTAGTGAACTTCATGACATCCGTGCGGCAATGCTTGTTATAATCTGCCACTGAAATCGTTTTACCGATATCCTCTTTGGTGATTCCAAGTGCCTTTTCCACTCCCAGTTCCACCGGAAGTCCGTGTGTATCCCATCCAGCCTTACGCTTCACCTGGAAACCTTTCATGGTCTTGAAACGACAGAATGTATCCTTAATCGTACGTGCCATCACGTGGTGAATACCCGGCATACCGTTAGCCGAGGGAGGACCTTCGTAGAACACGAAAGAAGGATACCCCTCACGTTCTGTCATACTTTTAGAGAACACATCGTTTTCATCCCATTTTTTCAGCACCTCCTTGTTTATTTCTGACAAGTTGAGCTGAGAATATTCAGTAAACTTCTTACTCATAATTATGTGGTTTTTATCTAATTTCTAATCATTCAGGAAGTAACCTCCCAAATTTAGGCTGCAAATTTATAAGAAAAAAAGGTTATATAAAAGAAATAAGAAAAAAATACTGCCGGATAGCATAGTTTATAAACTTAAATAAACCTATTAAAATGAAAGGCCGAATATGCACAATTTATCTAGCGTCGTTTTTTGCTTGAGCATTCATAACAACCCTTATATTTGTTTTTCAAAAAATCTCCTTACCTTTAGCGCCCTAACCCTTTACTATTTTAACATGAAAAAAATCAGTACAATTTTGTGGATGGCGGCAATATGGATGATGGGACTGATGCCGGTTCGTGCCGCTGTAGGAGTACAAGCCAGTGACCTGCAAGGTGAAAAAGGTGAAACCGTGATTTGTCGCGGAGTAGAAGCACATACCTCAGGACCAATGATTCAGGTGGGACAAGAAGCGCCCGATTTCCGTGCTGTCAATGCAAAGATGAAAGAAGTAAGTTTATCCGATTTCAAAGGAAAGAAAGTGATACTGAACATCTTTCCCAGTCTAGATACGCCGACATGTGCCTTGTCGGTACGGCAGTTCAATGCCCGGGCCGCAGGACTGGAAAACACGGTCGTATTATGCCTGTCCATGGATTTGCCCTTCGCACAATCACGCTTCTGTTCTACCGAAGGGCTGGACAATGTCATTCCGCTGTCCGTATTCCGTAGCCATGATTTTGTCGCGCACTATGGTCTCCGGCTGGCCGACGGACCTCTGGAAGGCTTGATGACCCGTGCAGTCATCGTGGTAGATGAGAATGGAAAGGTAAACTATACCCAGCTGGTAGAAAACATTTCTCACGAACCGGACTACGAAGCGGCTTTAAAAGCTGCGCAATAAGCAGAAAGTGAAGGGATGCTCATTCCCTTCCTTTTGCATTAAACCGGAACCCTAACCCCAGCATCAGGTTGTTGGGGTCTTTAAAGTCATGCAACTGATATCCCACATGCAGGAAAAGATTCTTGGTGATATCGGTTTTCAAAGCCAGTATCTGATAGAATGAATCGGTGTCAGCTCCTTTGCAAATGACATTCCGACCGATACCCAGATTGATAGAGAATATCGGCATCACAACCTCTGCCCGCACAGAAAGCCCTACGGCAAACTGTTCGCGAAAAGGAGGACGATAGAACTTGATGGTCTCTGCATTGGGTTGCCCCACACTATTGGCTATGTAATTGGAAATATTGGCACTTTCATCGTACTGTGCATCGACCGACACACCGGCTCTGAAGTAACGGCTGAAGTTGTACATTGGCGTAAAATTCAGTCCGAGGATACCAAAAGAGCCGGGCACTAGCACAGGATCTCCGCCTTCCGGAAACACCCCTTTCTTTCGGGTGGCCCCGTACACGATAAGGTCGTAACTGACGTAGGGTTTGAAAGGCGGACGCCGAACAAGGCCGGAAGAGGCATCTGCCAGCGCAGCACGCGTTCCTCCTCCGAAATAACGTGTAAGGCCGATAGTGGCTCCCAGCGTGTTCACTCCCGAATTGGGATAACCGGTATTCCCGTTTGAAAAGTGCGTTGCACCGATTCCTGCCCGTAAGTTCGTCTGCGTATCCAGCTGCCAGTTCAACAGGAAACTCAGGTGAATGTACGCATTCATTTTGGAACCTACTACTCTGTTGTAGGGATTCGACTCCGCATCATACTTTTTCCATCCGAAGGAGGCTCCGAAGTTCCATTCATAATCCAGTGACAACCGGGGAGTAAGACTGGCTATGCGTGAGGTCTGAAAGGCATATACAGACCAGGGATTCCCCAATTCGGAAGAATGGAAAAACGTGTTATACCCCACCCCGATTCCTTGTACGGCATGAGGATACATTTGGCCGAAATAAGTATCCGGCGCAAACTTGAACCCATACTTCAAATGAACCGACAGATTTTTCCGGATGGGAGCAAACGTGGCATTGTTTCCGGCAAAAAACTCATGCGTAGGGAAAATATAAGCCGGCTTGATATCAATGCCTGCCATGTGAATCATTTTTCGGGAAAGGCTGTCCTTACCATCGGCATAGAGAGAAAGTGCACGGAAAAATACAAGCGCACACATGCACAGTCTGACTGCAAGTCTATTTATCTTCATCAGTAATTGCAATAGGAATGATTAAATAATTAAACGGTTTCTTACTGGAAAGCGTACCGGAAATTACCAGCTTCTTTCCGGTCAGCGAGTTGGAAAGATAGGCCTTATAAGGTACGTTATACTGCTCTATTCCATTATACACTTCCAGACGTACGTGCTTGCCTGCCTCTACCGTTTTCGATACCTTCAACTCCTTGTCGAGCCCCGCATCCAGCCGTTGTTCATGATGACGGAAAGAGACCTTCGTGCCATACAATCCCGGTGTGCCGTTCACTATATCCGGAATCTCCACCTGGGAAGCAGCATCGCCCAGCAACTTCCGTAAATCGTTTTCATCTCCTCCCCAGCCGCCATACTGCATGTAAAACTCCACGATACGGGCTGAATTTTTATAAGGATAAAAATACAATGTGGCGGGGCTACTGGCATCCAGGGTATTCACTTCCACCTGTTCTACGGGTTCCAGCATGTAATCGAAGGAAGAAAACTGACTCCAGTCGTATGACACACTGTCTATCTGATATTTACGGGTAGGAGAAAAAGACACGCGAATCACCTTCTCTTCATAACGGTTGCCCACCCTGACAAATGTTTCAAACGGCTGGTCATAGAGATTCTCGCCGGAAATAAAATGCAATTCACTGCCGTTTCTTTTTTCCACACGAAAATCCAGAAACGCATTCTTGCAATACACAATGCCGGTTTCTCCTTCCTCAAAAGGAAGATATTTGGAGTTTTTCCCTTCCAGATCTGTGGCCGACACTGCGACCCCTTCCCTCAGACTTTCTACCCCTAAAATATCCCAGTTGTCTGCCTCAAAGCAAACAGTTACTTCTTTTTCTGTTTCGGATAAAGACACGGAAGGTTCTGCCGACAGGAATCTGTCAATAAAAACATCGCTGTTGCATCCGGCCAAAAGCCACGCGACAGCGAGAATACCGCATTGCAGCCTACGGAATGTGGTTTTCATTATCACATGCATTTACTTGTTCATAGGTTTATGATTCAAAACATAAAGTTAGACAGTTTTTCAATATGGCAAACATATTTCTGCAAAAAAGCCCTTCATTGACACATTTTTTAGCAGTAAAAGAAGTTAGCTAACAAGCATTATAATATCAATGATTTTACGTACATTTGTCTGACATTCTATTAAACTCGCATACGTATGAAATATTTTGAAGTGACCTTTACCGCACAGCCGTGCAATGAAACTATCACAGATGTATTATCGGGACTGACAGCCGACATCGGTTTTGAAAGTTTCGTGGAATGTGAAAACGGCATGAAGGCCTACATCCAGCAGAGCCAGTTTGACGAGGCCGCGCTTAAGCAAGTGGTGGAAGATTTTCCGATACCCGGCGCAAGCATCAGTTACTCCATTACGGAACCGGAAGACAAGAACTGGAACGAGGAATGGGAAAAGAATTTCTTCCAGCCCATCGTCATCGACAACCGCTGCGTGATTCACAGTACCTTCCACAAGGATTACCCGAAGGCCGAATACGACATCGTCATCAATCCGCAGATGGCTTTCGGTACCGGACACCACGAAACCACCAGCTCTATCTTAGGAGAATTGTTAGAGGCTGACCTGAAAGGCAAATCAGTGCTCGACATGGGATGCGGCACATCTATCCTGGCCATCCTGGCCAGCATGAGAGGAGCCGGAAAGGTGACCGCCATCGACATTGACGACTGGTGCGTGAACAACTCGCGCGACAACATTGCCCTGAACGGCATTTCCAATATCACCGTGGAACTGGGAGATGCTTCCCTGCTGAACGGACGGGAACCTTTTGATGTAGTAATAGCCAATATCAACCGCAACATTCTGCTGCAGGACATGCCGGCCTATGCGGCCTGCATGAAGAAAGGTTCGGAACTGTACATCAGCGGATTCTACACGGAAGACATTCCGGTGCTGCGCGAAAAAGCGGAGAGTCTGGGCATGGAATACGTGCATCACCGCGAAAAGCACAACTGGGCTGCCGTGAAATTTATCATGAAATAAGCAAGCTGCCTAAATAACGGCAAAGGCTGTCAGCGCTTCAATGCCCTGACAGCCTTTTTCATGTCTTCACTCACACGGTAGGACTCACCGATTTTCTGAATGGTCTTACGGAAAGTAAAATCGTCCAGATGACAATGACGCAGAAAAGCCATGGTCTGTTCCGGAAACTTGACAAAACAGAACGAAAGTGCCCAGGCCACAGCTATGCGCACATAGTATCCCTCATGACGAATTCCGTCGAGCAGGGAAAGATACTCCTCCAAATGGGCTTCATCCAGGAAATAACTCATTCCCATCACTACGCCGAAACGTACCTCATACTCACCCGATGCTTTCATCCATTCTTTCAGGTATTCCCAAAGCCGCGCCTCGTTACGGCGGATAAAAGCTTTTCCTCCTCCAAACTTAAACGTATCGCACACCGACCAGCTGTTGATAATCCACACAAAACGTGTCACACGGTGAAGATAGACTTCCACATCCTCGTCGGGGCGGATGCATCCCAACACCATGCCTTGCAACATGCGTTCTTCCATATAAAACCCGTCGGCTGTGTCAAAGTAGCGCTCCCAGTCTGCCTTGGCAATCCTTGCAGCCAGTTTCCGCAACGCCGGCAAACGAATGCCCAACACATGTTCCACCCCCGGGTGAAGTCCCTCGGTAAACTTGCGGTTCCCATCTTCCGCCAGTATCAGCAGATGTTCTTTGACGGTCAGACCGTCCAGTCGAAACTCTTCCATACCTTATTATATAGCAAGATTTAAAATGTGGAACAAAGATAGGAAAAATTGAAAAATTTCCATCCATTTGTTTGGCGTTTTCATATTAATGGTTACCTTTGCGAGTGAAACAATAAAAAAACAAGAAAAATAACATTATGAATCTTTCTACGGTAAATACATTCTTCTGGTGGCGCCGCTTACAACTCCAAAGGTCGTAAGGGAACTCAGTCGCATGTATATATCTCAATAGTAATAATATCACAGAAGGGCTGTCGTAACTTTACGACGGCCCTTTTTGTTTTTTCACCCTAATGCAAACAAATACACTCATGAAAACTTATCAAGTAAACCAGGAAGGATTTTATGGAGATTTTGGTGGAGCCTACATACCGGAAATTCTCCATCGCTGTGTGGAAGAATTACGCAATGCCTACCGCAAGGTGCTGGCAGATGAAGGATTCCAGAAAGAATACGATGCGTTGCTCAAGGACTACGTAGGACGTCCTTCACCACTTTATCTTGCCCAACGCTTGTCGGAAAAATACGGATGCAAAATTTACCTGAAACGGGAGGACCTGAACCATACGGGAGCGCACAAAATCAACAATGCCATCGGCCAGGTGCTTCTGGCCCGGAGAATGGGCAAGAAACGCATCATCGCCGAAACAGGAGCCGGACAGCACGGAGTGGCCACGGCTACGGTATGCGCCCTGATGGGAATGGAATGCGTGGTCTACATGGGAAAGACCGATGTGGAACGGCAGCGGGTAAACGTGGAGCGCATGCAGATGCTGGGAGCCAGAGTGGAAGCCGTGACTTCGGGCAACATGACCCTGAAAGATGCTACCAACGAAGCCATACGCGACTGGTGCTGCCATCCGGCGGACACATACTATGTGATTGGTTCCACAGTGGGACCTCATCCCTACCCCGACATGGTAGCCCGCTTGCAGTCGGTCATCAGTAAGGAAATCAAAAAGCAACTGATGGAACACGAAGGACGTGACTATCCGGACTACCTGATGGCCTGTGTGGGAGGAGGAAGCAATGCTGCCGGAACCATCTATCACTACCTGGACGATGAACGGGTGAAAATTATCTTAGCGGAAGCCGGAGGAAAGGGAGTGGAAACGGGATTGTCGGCTGCTACCATCCAGTTGGGCCGGCTGGGCATCATTCATGGTTCCAAGACCCTGGTCATGCAGGACGAGGACGGACAGATTCTGGAGCCTTATTCCGTTTCGGCCGGACTGGATTACCCCGGCATCGGTCCCATGCATGCCAACTTAGCCGCACAGAAAAGAGCCACCGTGCTGGCAGTCAATGACGACGAAGCCCTGTGGGCTGCCTTCGAACTGACACGGCTGGAAGGCATCATTCCGGCACTGGAGTCGGCCCATGCCTTAGGAGCACTGGAGAAAGTAAAGTTCCAGCCCTCGGACATCGTGGTGCTGACCGTGTCGGGAAGAGGTGACAAAGACATTGACACTTATCTGAAATACAAAAACAACCCTGAAATCTTTTAAACGAGAAAAGCCATGAAAAAATTTGCTTATACCACCCACTACAAAACGCTGCCCGGCGACTTGCATACGCCCGTGAGCACGTACCTGAAGGTGCGCGACCTGTTTCCGCAAAGTATTCTGCTGGAAAGTTCCGATTATCACGGAGTGGAAAACAACCGCTCTTTTATCGGACTGAACCCCATTGCCAGTTTCTCCGTAAACCACGGAATCGTGACCACGGTCTTTCCGGACAAAAGCCGTGAAGAACGTCCGCTCACTCCCGAGTTCCAGGTGGAAGATGCTTTCCAGTATTTCCTGAGACAGTTTCAGGTGGAAGGAGAATATGCCCGCTACGGAGGAGTGTACGGCTACACCACGTTCAATGCCATCCGCTATTTCGAACAGATTCCGGTGAAAGACAGCAGCGACCCGAAGAACGATGCGCCGGAGATTCTCTACATTCTCTACAAGTACCTGATTGTGTTCAACGACTTCCAGAGCGAGATGGTGTTGGTGGAGTTGCAGGGCAACGACGAGCCGAGCCACATTGACGAAGTGGAGAAGGCGGTACTGAACCGAAACTACACCACCTACGCCTTTCGGGCGACGGGCGACACCACCAGTACGCTGACCGACGAGGAGCACAAGGCCAATATCCGCAAGGGCATTGCCCACTGCAAAAGAGGCGACGTATTTCAGATTGTGCTTTCCCGCCGTTTCATCCAGCGCTATGAGGGCGATGATTTCACCCTCTACCGGGCATTGAGAAGCATCAATCCTTCGCCTTACCTGTTCTATTTTGATTTCGGCGGTTTCCGGATTTTCGGTTCCTCTCCCGAAACGCATTGCAAGATCGAAGCGGGAAAGGCCACCATCGACCCCATTGCCGGCACTACCCGCAGAAGTGGAGACAGAAAGACGGATGCCGCACTGACCGAAGCCCTGCTGGCCGACCCGAAGGAGAATGCCGAACACGTGATGCTGGTAGACCTGGCACGGAATGACTTGAGCCGGAATTGCCACGACACGCACGTGGAGTTCTACAAACAGCCGCAATACTACAGCCATGTGATTCACCTGGTGAGCAGGGTAAGCGGCACACTGGACGAGGAAGCCGACCCGATTAAAACGTTCATCGATACCTTCCCGGCCGGTACCCTCAGCGGAGCTCCCAAGGTAAAGGCCATGCAGCTCATCAGTGAAATCGAGCCGCACAACCGGGGGGCTTACGGAGGTTGCATCGGCTTCATCGGGCTGAACGGCGATTTGAACCAGGCCATCACCATCCGTACCTTCGTAAGCCGTAACAACGAGCTCTGGTTCCAAGCCGGAGGGGGCATAGTAGCCAAAAGTGACGAGAACAATGAACTACAAGAAGTAAACAACAAGTTGGGAGCATTGAAAAAAGCCATTCTCCTGGCCGAAAAAATATAACACACCATGAAAATTGTCATCATCGATAACTACGACTCATTTGTGTACAACCTGAGTCATGCGATAAAAGAACTAGGAGCAGAAGTCACCGTAAAACGCAACGACCAGTTCCGGTTAGAAGAACTGGAGGAATTCGACAAAATTCTGCTGTCACCCGGTCCAGGCGTTCCGGAAGAAGCCGGCCTGCTGCTGGACGTCATCCGCAGGTATGCCGGAAAGAAACCGATATTGGGGGTCTGCCTGGGCGAACAGGCCATCGGCGAAGTGTACGGAGGAAAACTGACCAACCTGGATGAGGTGTTCCACGGCATACAGAGTCCCGTCAGTCTGACTGCGACGGACTATCTGTTCAAAGGACTTCCCTCTACCGTACAGGTAGGAAGATACCATTCCTGGGTAGTCGACCGGAAAGATTTCCCGGACTGCCTGGAAGTAACCGCCGTAAGTGAAGAAGGATACATCATGGCACTCCGCCACCGCACACTCGATGTGCGAGGCGTGCAGTTTCATCCGGAATCCGTTCTCACCCCCGAAGGGAAACAGATGCTGGGCAACTGGATACACCATCAATAAAGAAAACCCTATTTTCTCACTCATAAAACTTAGATACACAATATGAAACAAATACTAAAACGGATATTCCACCACGAAGAACTGACACGCGAAGAAGCCTGCACGCTGATGCAGAGAATGACCGGCGGCGAGATGAATGAAGCACAGACAGCCGCCCTGCTGGCTGCCTTCCAGATGCGCGGAGTCAAGGTGGACGAGCTGGTCGGCTTCCGCGATGCGCTGCTTCAGGCTTGCGTGCCCATCGACTTGCATGAATTTCATCCCATTGACATCGTGGGTACCGGAGGAGACGGGAAAAACACCTTCAACATCTCCACATGTGCCTGCTTTGTTGTGGCCGGAGCCGGTTACCGGGTAGCCAAGCACGGAAACTACGGAGCCACTTCGGTGAGCGGAGCCAGCAACGTGATGGAACACTACGGCGTAAAATTCACAAACGACGCGGACAAACTGAAACGTTCCATCGAACAATGCGGCATGGCTTATCTGCACGCTCCCCTCTTCCATCCGGCCCTGAAAACCGTGGCTCCCGTGCGGAAGGCATTAGGCGTACGTACCTTATTCAATTTATTAGGTCCGCTGGTCAACCCCTGCCATCCGGCCTGCCAGTTGTTAGGAGTGGCCGACCTCCCGCAGATGCGGCTTTACACCAACACGCTCCAGCAGCTCGGCATCCAGTTTGCCGTGGTCAACAACCTGGACGGATACGATGAAATCTCACTGACCGACGAATTCAAGGTGATGACCAACCGTTACGAAACTATCTATCGTCCCTCGGAATTAGGTTTTTCCATGGCACGCCAGGAAGAACTTTACGGAGGAAATACCCCGGAAGAGGCGGCCTCCATTTTCGACCGGGTGCTGCATAATGAGGGCAGCAAGGCACAGACCGACTGCGTGCTGATCAATGCCTCATTTGCCATCCAGGCACTGGAGCCTCAGAAGAAAATAGAAGAATGTGTGGCACTGGCCACAGAATCGCTCGAAAGCGGAAAAGCCCTGGCCACTCTACACAAGTTCCTTACCCTTAACCAATAAACGAATGATGACTACTGATATCTTACATACCATTGTGGCTCATAAGCGCACAGAAATTGCCCTTCAGGAAGAAGCTGTATCTCAAGACTTCCTCATCCAGCAGTTGGGTACTCCCCATCCGTCAAAAAGCCTGAAGCAGGCACTGGCTGCATCGCCCTCGGGCATCATTGCGGAATTCAAACGACGCTCCCCGTCGAAAGGAGATATTGCTCCACAGGCAGACCCGACCGTCATCGTCCCCGGCTATGAGCGTGCAGGTGCCTCCGGTATCTCCGTACTGACCGACCCGAAATTCTTTGGCGGCAACCTGAAAGATTTGCAGGCCATCCGACCGCTGATACACCTTCCGGTACTGCGAAAAGATTTTATCGTCAGTCCCTACCAGCTATATCAGGCCAAGCTGGCCGGTGCGGATGTGGTGTTGCTGATTGCGGCCGCCCTGACCGTGGACGAATGTAAAGCCTTGGGAAAATTGGCCCACCAGTTAAAGATGGAGGTCCTGCTGGAAATACACACGGAAAAGGAACTCGACTACCTGCACGAGCATGTAGACCTGATTGGAGTCAACAACCGGAACTTAGGCACATTTCATACGGATGTGGAGAATTCATTCCGCCTGGCCCGGAAGTTGCCGAAAGAACTGCTATGGGTATCCGAAAGCGGCATCTCGCAACCCGACACATTCAGACAGTTGCGTGAAGCCGGTTTCAGGGGATTCCTGATGGGAGAAACTTTCATGAAAACGCCTTCACCGGAAAAGGCTTTGTCGGACTTTCTTCAAGCTCTTGCCTTATGATTGTCAAAGTGTGCGGCATGAGAGAGGCGGAGAACATCCGTCAGGTGGAGCAAACAGGAGCCGACTGGATGGGATTCATTGACTACGAAGGTTCTCCCCGCTATGTAGCGGACGTACCGGAATACCTGCCGGAGACGGTGCAGAAAGTGGGGGTGTTTGTCAATGCTTCCCTTCCGCGAATCCGGGAAAGGAGGACTGCATGGCAACTGAATTTCGTCCAGCTCCACGGAAAGGAATCGCCGGAGTTTTGCCGGGAAGTGCAACAGACTGGCCTACGTGTCATCAAGGCCTTCTCCCTGCGTACGCCTGACGACCTGCTGGCGACGGAAAGCTATGCCGCCTGCTGCGACTATTTTCTGTTCGACACTCCCTGCAACGGATACGGAGGCTCCGGCAAAAGCTTCGACTGGGAAATGCTGACGCACTACCACGGCGAGACGCCTTTCCTGCTAAGCGGAGGATTGAAACCTGAAAGCCTGGATGCATTACTGAAATTCAGCCATTCCAGCTGGGCTGGCATCGACCTGAACAGCGGCTTTGAACAGGCTCCCGGCCTGAAAGATGCGGCTGCCCTCTCTGACTTTATTTACTCTTTCAAACAAAACAAGTACAACCTCTAAAAAACTTAGTGATATGAATCGCATTGACCAATTATTCCAGACACATAAAGACCACGTGCTTTCCATTTATTTCTGTGCAGGTACCCCGACCCTGGAAGGTACTGCCGAAGTCATCCGCACCTTAGAGCGGAAAGGAGTACAGATGATTGAAATCGGTATCCCGTTCAGCGACCCGATGGCCGACGGTCCTGTCATTCAGCACGCAGCCACACAGGCCCTGCGCAACGGCATGACGCTCCGCAGACTCTTCGGCCAACTGGAGCAAATCCGCACAGATGTCCGCATCCCGCTGGTGCTGATGGGCTACCTGAACCCCATCATGCAGTATGGTTTCGAGAATTTCTGCCGGCAATGTCAGGCATGCGGCATCGACGGCGTGATTATTCCCGACCTTCCTTATAAGGATTACCAGGAAAGCTATCGGCCCATTGCACAACAATACGGCATCCACGTGATTATGCTCATCACGCCGGAAACCAGCGAAGAACGCATCCGGCAAATCGATGCGCATACCGACGGATTCATCTATATGGTATCTTCTGCGGCCGTGACGGGAGCACAAAAGGAATTCAATGCACAGAAGCAGGCTTACTTCCAGCGTATCAAGCAAATGCAGTTGCGGAATCCACGGATGATCGGGTTCGGTATCTCCAACAAATCCACTTACGAATCAGCAGCGGCATACGCCTCCGGATGCATCATCGGGAGCAAGTTCGTGACCTTGCTTGAGGAAGAAAAAGATGCCGGAAAGGCCATCGACAAACTGTTGGAAATGCTAAAAAACGAAGGATAATTAATCATTCTGTTATTTTTGGCGGCTTATTCTTTCAGTCAAAGCATATTTTTGCTATCTTTGTGCCAAACTAAACGAAGCATCAAATGATAAAACCAGATTATCCTTCCGTATTACTCATCTACACTGGAGGTACAATCGGTATGATTGAAAATCCGGAAACCGGTGCCCTGGAGGCATTTAACTTCGACCAACTTCAGGAGAACGTGCCGGAACTGAAACGGTTCAACTACCGCATTTCCTCTTACCAGTTTAACCCTCCTATCGACTCCTCGGACATGGAGCCGGCCTTGTGGGCCAAACTGGTCAAAATCATCCAATATAACTACGATAACTTCGACGGGTTCGTGATTCTGCACGGCACGGACACCATGGCTTATACCGCTTCCGCACTGAGCTTCATGCTGGAGAACCTGAGCAAACCGGTCATCCTTACCGGAAGCCAGCTGCCCATCGGTGTGCTACGTACAGACGGAAAGGAAAATCTGATTACTTCTATCGAAATAGCCGCTGCAAAACATCCGGACGGAACTGCCGTGGTACCGGAAGTCTGCATTTTCTTCGAGAACCACTTGTTGCGTGGAAACCGTACGACAAAGATTAATGCAGAAAACTTCAACGCGTTCCGTTCTTACAATTATCCGGCACTGGCCACGGCCGGTATCCACATCAAGTACGAATACGACCGTATCCGGAAGGTGGATCCCAACCTGCCCATGCATGCACACTATGTCTTCGACACGAATGTGATTATCCTGACACTTTTCCCGGGTATTCAGGAAAACATCGTGCGCACGGTGCTCAACACACCCGGTCTGAAAGCGGTAGTGCTCAAGACGTACGGTTCCGGAAATGCGCCCCAGAAGCCCTGGTTCATCCACTTACTGGCAGAAGCTACGGCAAAGGGAATCGTCATCGTCAACATTTCACAATGCCAGACGGGTATGGTAGAAATGGCACGTTACGAAACCGGTCTGCACCTGCTCGATGCGGGCGTCATCAGCGGATATGATGCCACAGTGGAAAGCGTGCTCACCAAACTGATGTTCCTGCTCGGCCACGGTCTTACTCCCAAGGAAATACGCTGCGAAATGAACCGTTCCATAGCCGGAGAGTTTACCAAGCCCGTGTTGTAACCTAAATGTAACATCTATTTCATAAGGACGAAACAAGAAAGGGTCATCTTTGTAACGAAAACTAAATCACATTGAATTTTGTATTAATTAATAGAAAATACGCATGAACGATTACCGGATTTTAGTTGTAGACGATGAAGAAGACTTGTGCGAGATTCTAAAGTTCAATCTCGAAATGGAAGGATACATGGTAGATACTGCCAATTCCGCCGAAGAAGCCTTGAAACTTGAATTGCCACGTTACAACCTGATACTGCTGGACGTGATGATGGGAGAAATTTCCGGATTCAAAATGGCCAGCATGATGAAAAAGAACAAGGATACACAGAACATTCCTATCATTTTCATCACCGCAAAGGATACGGAAAATGATACGCTGACCGGATTCAACCTGGGAGCGGACGACTATATTTCAAAGCCTTTCTCTCTGCGTGAAGTCATCATGAGGGTAAAGGCGGTGTTACGACGCACGGCCGGCGTACAGACTCAGGTGCCCGAACAGCTGATTTATAAAGGATTGTCTGTCAACATTCCGAAGAAAAAAGTATCCATCAACAACGAGGAAATTTCATTAACGAAAAAGGAATTTGAAATACTTCTGCTCCTGTTGCAGAACCAGGGACGCGTATTCTCCCGCGAAGACATTCTGGCGAAAGTATGGCACGATGAAGTGTATGTGCTCGACCGTACGATTGATGTGAATATCACTCGCCTTCGCAAGAAAATCGGTGAATACGGTGCTTGTATCGTAACCCGTCTCGGTTATGGATACTGTTTCGAATGTGAATAAATTACGGTGGCACAATCATGACAAAATTTTCTTATCGCATCCTCCCTTTCAGTCAGAGGCTGTTTCTTTCTGTCATATTCCTTTTTCTGGGATATGCAGTATGCTTCATGCTGTTTCAATACAAACGCGAAAAGGCTTACAAAATAGAATTACTGAACACGCAGCTGCAAAACTATAACAACCAGCTGTGCGACTTTCTGGCCGATCATCATGGGGTCAACTCTGACTCCATGCAGAGTTATGTGACGACTCACATGATGCCCAACCTGCGGGTGACGCTCATTGAGCCGTCAGGGAAAGTAGTGTACGACAATACAAATGTCAACTGGAAAAGCTTTGCCAACCACTCTTCACGCAAGGAAGTGCAAGACGCACTCATGTATGGAAGCGGCTATTCCATCAGCCGCCAGTCGGAAAGCATTCAGGGAGAAGAATATTTTTATTCCGCACGCTATTATCCTCCCTACCGCATCATCATACGGTCTGCCCTTCCCTACAACCTGAGTCTGGCAGAACACCTGCAAGCTGACTCCGGCTACCTATGGTTTGCGCTGATTATCTGTCTGGTACTGATTTTCATCTTCTACCGTTTTACTAGGAAGCTGGGAAAGTCCATCACCAAACTGCAACAGTTTGCCATGAAGGCCGACCGGAACGAACCGATTGACATGGACATCCTGCAAACTTTCCCTAAAAACGAATTAGGAGAGATTTCACAACACATCATTAAGATATACAAACGCCTGCACCGGGCGAAAGAAGCTCTCTACATTGAGCGTGAGAAACTGATTTCGCACCTTCAGACCTCACACGAGGGATTGGGTGTCTTTACCAAAGAACGGCAGGAAATCCTGGTCAACAACCTGTTTACGCAATACATCAACAATATATCCGACCGTAATTTGCGTTCTACCAATGAACTTTTCGATATTCCGGAACTGCAACCCATCATTGAGTTCTTAAACCGGAACGAAGGCAATTTCAGCAAAGAGGAAAAGCGGTATGCCATGCACCTCAACAAGAACGCACGCTCGTTCACCGTGGAATGCATCATCTTTCAGGATATGTCGTTCGAAATATCCATCAACGATATTACTCAGGAAGAAGAGCAGGCCCGCCTGAAACGCCAGCTGACTCAGAACATCGCCCACGAGCTGAAAACGCCCGTCAGCAGCATTCAGGGATACCTGGAAACCATTATCAGCAACCCGAACATTCCGCAAGAAAATGTCCGTGTCTTCCTGGAAAGAAGCTATGCCCAGAGCAACCGCCTGACCTTCCTGTTACGCGATATCTCTGTGCTGACCCGAATGGACGAGGCACCGGAACTGGTAGAGAAAGAGCAGGTAAACCTGAGCAAGATTGTAGAAAACATTTTGAACGAGGTAGCACTCGGTCTGGAAGAAAAGCATATCACTGTGGTGAACAAGCTCCCGTCGGAAGTCATACTGACAGGAAGCAGCTCGCTGCTCTACTCCATCTTCCGCAACCTGACCGACAATGCCATAGCCTATGCGGGTAATGACATACAAATCACCATCAACTGCTTCCGCGAGGATGAGAAATTCTACTATTTCAGTTTCTCTGATACCGGTGTGGGAGTACCCGAAGAGCACCTGAACCGCCTGTTCGAACGCTTCTATCGGGTAGACAAGGGACGTTCACGGAAATTAGGAGGAACAGGTCTGGGACTGGCCATCGTGAAGAACGCCGTATTGTTCCATGGCGGAACCATCTTCGCCAAGAACATGCCGAAGGGAGGACTGGAATTTGTCTTCACGCTGAAGAAGGACATACAAGGATAAAACAATTCCAGGCAAGACATTCTGTAATTAAAACTGCTACAATTTCCCCTGGTTCCAGTACTTCCGTGGAAGTACTGGAGTACTCCCCTGAAAGTACTGCAGTACTCCTTTGACAGTACTGGAGTACTTCCTTGGCAGTACTGAGTCAAACTCAACCGAGCTGGGTTCCTTAGTCAGAAAATTATTAGATTCTGATATACCTTTTTCCCGTCTCATAGGCTATCATTATATTTTTCCGTATTTCAATACTTTAGTTAATACCTAATACTTCATACTATTAAAATTCTCTCATTTACTAACGTTATTTTATAGTACACCTTTAAATTATATATCAACGAAACGGATTCTTTTATTAATGGCCATAGCTACTCCATAATTTCTTTGATACATTATAGGTGTAAGTTTTCTTTTCATTAAACATAAATATAGTATATTCATTCTTATTTTTATTGAAATGAATAGAGGCATACTCTTTATCATATTCATAAGGAATATAAAAATAAACTACAGTCTTCCACTTTGATGAATTTTTTTCTTGCTTTATCTGTAAAATTTCTTCATTTGTAAGAAATCTGTTTGTCCAGTATTTAGTATATAATCTATCATCTCTTACATTCCTAACATTTGCTCCATTAATTGAAAACCTATTTTCATCAGCAGCTTCATTCCAAAAAAAGAATTCATTGGTAAAACCACGATAATATGAATAAGCATTTATCAAATCTTCATTTGTAACATATAATTTAGAAGGTATAGAATCAAAGATATATACTTTATCGGCATTTAGATATTTTATTGCTTCTATCAAGGTGGTCGTATCTCTTCGGGTATATCTTTTATCTGTCAAAATAGCAGCTTCCCTACCATCTAATGCATTTCGTTTGATAATTTTAGCTATAGTATCACCATTATTATTTACATATGCAGTTCGATATTGATAAGGCGTTATATGAAATTCAGTATTTACCTTTAACCTAGACAGTTCCCAATCTTTAGAATTTACCAATTCTTTCATTTCTTCTGATATAAAATAATTAGAGGAATCACCAATAAACATGTCGTACCCTTCAATATCATAATATTGTGCAATTGACTCAGACATCATAAATATAGAATCCTTTTCTATATCTTTAAACATAGCTAAATAAGCAATCTTATTAATATCGTCTTTCTTAACCATTTGAACGATTTTTTCTCCTTTTTCACCAATAAAGGCATTATATACCTTATTTTCTTGATCACAAGAAAATAACATAGGTAAACATAATAAGATTAATAATATTCTTGTCATAATCTTCTTAAATGTAGTGATTATTTTAATCATTTATTGTGAGGCCTTTAAATGTAAAATACACTATATTCACCTCTATATTACTTCTCTTTTAAATACATAATAGGCCTATTTCCTCTCAATCATCAGCCCCCTATTAATTGATTTGAGAAGGAAATAGGCTTATATTTAATGATATCAGATGATTATTAACTAAATCCACCCCCTCCATCTTCTCCGGTACCTCCGCTTTCGGTACTGCTACCGCCAACGTCATCACTTCCGCTGGAAGTAATACCTTTAGCTTTTTTATAGTCTGCAAGACTGGCATAGCTGATGCCTTCGTCCAATACTCCGGCATTTTGGAATTGAATACCTTGGAGTACACTTTCACGGAATTCCTTGCTTGGAGTGAATATGATACGTGGATTCTTAATCATTGCTCCGGCATTGAAATCGGTAATATTTTCTACACCATCACTTTTAAACGAAACACGTATAGTACCTAAATCACCTACTCTTACTGTGTGTCCCTGCTGCAATTGCTGACGTGCGTGTCTTCCAAGTAATTCAAGAGCAGCTTCCATTTCTATGGGAGCGGTTGTTGTGTTTTCCGTAGCTGCACGTGTCATGGCTTTTACAGTCTGTGGAACTTCGCTGATAGGAATTGCATACCATTTCTTAGGTGCTGCCTTATCCTGCGGATTGATTTTCTTTACGAGCTTGTACTTGTACATACTGACCTCCTTTTTTATTAGTTGGGACTGTAATGGCAAAGTTACAATTTTATTTGAAATGACAAAGTTTTCTTGCAGATTATTACATACGTTAGTCGTTGATTATTACTAACGTATGTAATGATTGATTGCTAACGTATGTGATAAACAACCACATGCGTTAGCAATAATAACCCTTATAAGTATATTACCTTATAACTAAAATAAGTAAAAAAAGACACGATTATTAACACCCATGCGCACATCATCGCAGACGACTTTATAGTTGGATATACCATTCAAAACAATGATAAAACCAACCAATGTGCTCTTTGTAACTTTGTATTGCAAGTTGGATATACCATTCAAAACAATGATAAAACCAACTGAAAACGGCTATCCCGTCAGATCCTACCTGTTGGATATACCATTCAAAACAATGATAAAACCAACCGTTAGTTTCTAAGTTTATTAATTTCAATGTTTTGACGTACTTCCCGAGTATAGTTTCCTATCTCAGGTTAAGGACTTCCAGCAGCCCCTATTAGAAAATTTCTTTTCTAATTATCTTTCACGATTTTTTTACTCATCGCAATATTTCTTGCAGCATTAAAGTCTGCATTTATTTTCTCTCCTCGTCGTTTACATTGGGGATTCGTACAAACAAATTCTTCTTGCTTCTTACGTTCTCCACGTTCTCCGCAATAGCTGCATGTCTGGCTGGTATATGCAGGGTCAATATATTTCACTTCAATACCTTCCAATTTCGCTTTATATTCTATCATACTTTGCAGTTCGTAATACGACCAATAACGAAGCAGATACTTATACTCGTCTTTTACATAACCCTCCTTACCTTTTCCGAAATCTTTCAATGACTCCATGTGGATAGTTCCGGCATTATGTTTTAAAGCCTGCTTTATAACCTCACGGCTGTAAACATGGTTTTGCGTATGCACCCAATTACGCTCTTTTTCCTTCAGCTTTTCCAAAGGCTCCAGTTTCTTCTTTCGTCCGTGTCCACCTTGGGTACACATTAGTTTCTGCAAACTTTTAAAACGTTTCTGAAACATCGTCCGCTGATTGTGAAAATGTTCTATATCGCCAATCTGCATCTTGAAATTGTCATTCTTGTTGATAGCAAGGTATAACGGACATTTGATGCCCAAATCCACACCTAACACAACTTCCTTATCCAACACTTGTTTCTTTGCTGGAATGTCAATAGACAGCAACAGGAATATTCTTGTACTCTTGTCATTTCCCTTTTTTATGAGTTTTATAGAAGAATTATTGGCAACATAATCTTCGCCTTTGTTTTTCTTTTGTTGCTTGTCGCTTTCTATCAGTCTTTCAACGATACAGCGGTTATTGCTTGTGTCTTTTCCAAACTCAAGCCTGAAAAGTATTCCTTTAAACCATTTTAGATAGATTCCTTCCTCTTTTACAAAAAGTCTCAATCCACTTTGTGGTTTAATGGAAAATGGAATTCCCATACCTTTCTTGTAAGTACTTAAGGCTCTTTCACCCGACTTGACTTTCTTTTTGTTATTGTTGTGATTATTTTGCACATATCGGTTTAAATCGGTCAATATCTCGGCTGGTATATACTTTAGAAATTCTTTCGATGCCAATTGATAGGTGGAATTCTGTTTGGAACACTGAAAAAAATCCTTCTTTTTATTTTTTACATCTTCATCAAGTTCGTTTCTTTCATCGACAAGTTGTCGTTGTTCATTAATCAGCCTGTCTCGTTTCTCTTTATCCGATGTTTTTTTCTTCGTATTCAGTTTTTCCAGTTCTGTCTTTATATTTTCCAGTCCTTTATTTATTTTATCGTACCGTGACTTATAAGACAATCTCAATCGCATTTCATACTCATCGTTAAAAAGGCAATGAGTAGAGATTCTGTTGGCAGCCTGATAAATGGTGTTGTTTATCTGGTAAAGATATTTCCATTGTTGGTCATATTCTTCATCTGTCAATCTTTCTTTTTCATCTGTCAATCTATCTTTTACGATTTTCAATTCTATCTTGCGTGTAATAGTAGGCATACTCTTTTTAATTTTACCACCGCAAATATTGTAATTATAATTGTAAGTCTCAAATCCAACTCAAATAATTTTCAGAATTTCACAAATTCTCAAAATTACCCCCATAAAAAAATCCCCCATGCAACCGCATGAGGGATTCCACAAGTAAATTCTATTTCGAGAAATTTATTTTGCTACACGTTCCAACCATTTTACCATGAACAGCATGACTCCCATTGAAATGAGGCATACAATCATGAAAATAGCCCAGCAATATCCGATAGGAATGGCGTTATACATAAGAGGGCCAATCCACAACAGAAGATTACCTACAGCTGTTGCACCAAGCCACAATCCCTGGCAAAGTCCCAAAAGATGCTTTGGGGCCACCTTCGAAACGAATGACAATCCAAGTGGAGAGATAAACAACTCAGCTACCGTAAGCAGGAAGTAAAGAACAATCAACACCCATGCACCGGCTTTTACCTGCTGGTCAATAGGAAGTTCTCGATATTCTGCAGCAGAAGGATAACCCATAATGAGTGAATATACAGACAAGAAGAGATAAGCCAAACCTGCGATGAACATACCGATGGCAATCTTACGCGGAGTAGAAATTTCCTTGCCTCTTCTTGAAAGAGAACCGAAAATCATCATGATGACCGGAGTCAATGTAATCACAAAGAAAGGATTCACTGCCTGCCATATTTCCGGAGCAATTGTAGATGTATCAACGAAGTCTCTCGCAAAGAGTGAAAGTGAAGTACCGTTCTGATGGAATGAGAACCAGAAGAAAATAACCACGCCAAGCACTGCAAACAAGGCGTAAAGACGCTGTTTGATTTCCTTAGCCATAGCAGCCTTTTCTTCAGCTGTATAAGTAACAGCTGCTGCTGCTTCCTTTTTCCCCGGATTTGGGAACTGACTCTTGGTCACAAAGAAGATAATCAAAGAAATAAGCATTGCGGCAACAGATGCAACAAATGAATAATGAATACCTTCATTAAATACCTGCAAATACTGTGCGCAAGAAGCAGCCATATCGGAAGTTTCACCCACACACTGTGACATCAGCTGGTTCAAGTTACCCATAGCCTCAGCCGACATACCATCTGCACCTTTTGCTATATATTCATGGCATAGAGCAGGAAGACCAGCATTGTAAACCATATTGTGTGCACTCAGCCACCAGCTTCTCAACAAAGGAGCGATAAACGGAGCGATAAGTCCACCAATATTGATAAATACATAAAATATCTGGAATCCAGAATCTCTCTTGCTCTTAGCTTCAATCAGTTCCTTTTCCCCCTTCTTTGCAGCCTCTGCTTCAAGGTCATCGTACATCTGACCTACAATGGCCTGAAGATTTCCCTTGAACAGACCATTACCAAATGCGATGAAGAACAAGGCAATACAAGTAAGTGTAAGCAACCATGATGTATTACCTGCATTGGCAGTAATAGGAATAGATAATGCAATATATCCAACAGCCATGACCACGAGACCGGCCATGATTGTACCTTTATAATTCTGCTTTCTGTCGGCTATCAGCCCCCCCACAAGACTTAACAGATAAATACCTGCATAAAAGAATGAATAGATAAGTGTACTTTTTTCCTCACTTATACCAAATTTAGAACAAAGAAACAATACCAGTACGGCATTCATGATGTAGTAGCCGAAACGCTCCCCCATGTTAGAAAGTGCAGCCGGTATCAGACCTTTAGGATGCTTGTTAAACATAAATAATGAAGATTTTAATAATTAATAGTGTTAATACTCGTATAAATTCTGTCTCTCGTTCGCAAATATACAATTATTCAAATAAATATGCAAACTTACCTCACTCAGCACCTTGCGGAAGTTTTCCCCTGTATGTACGGCTTATTACGCGTTCAAAGCTATGAATAATCTCCTGCCCCATGTTTACACGTGTGCTGTCCACTTTCCGAATTTCCACAGGCGTAACTGCATCTTTATACTTCGCCTTGCCGATACGGATTTTCATCTTGTCCAGGTTTCCGGTAATGTTCACTCCCGCCTTGAACGGCAGCGGCGATTTCAGCACAGAGATGTGATAGTTAAAGTTCATATCCAGACCCTGAGTTCCTCCCACAGCCGCCTTGTAGCGGTCTATCTGAAGCAAGAACGGGTATACCGTCACATTGCCGTCCTGCACGGTCAGGTTCACCGAAATACTGTCGAACACATTCCGTTTCTTGTTCTTGAACATCAGTGTCTTGGATATTTCAGCAAAGGTTTCTCCATCCATCAGTACCAGACTGTCGCCTTTAATGTGCATGGCCGCTTTCAGACTTGGTATCTTCACGTTCAGGTTGGAATCAAGCACAGCCTCGGCCGTAGCATCAAAATCGACCATTCCCTTGAAGGAACGGAGCATCGGCACAATCGTATCAAGTGAAGGTATGAAATCGACCAACTTGCCGATATTTACCTTGCGCAAACGGAAATCAAAACCGGCATAGCCTCTTGTTTTCCTTCGGGCACGATATACCAACGTGGTTTCCAGGTCTGCTTCCAGTCCGCGCATGGTCAGCTTTTTCAGATAAACCGCCTGATTGCGAATGTCTACCGCTCCTTGCACATTTTCAAACACCATATTTCCGTAAGTCACCTTTTTCAGGTTGGTCTTCAACTCGAAATCAATGTTCTTCGGAATGACAAACAACTGCATCGGTTCTGCCGACGATACCGTGTCGGTCTCTGCCTGAAGCGTATCCTGCGGGAAGTTCAGTGCATTAATCAACTGGTTGCAATCGAGGTTGCGGGAAGCGATTTCCAGGTTGGCCTTCAGCATTTTTCCTTTCTTCATTGCCGCATACAGACCGTAAACCGATCCACTTGCCGTCAAGTTGGAACGTCCGATGCGCATGCTGGCATTTTTCAAAGTGATGACTCTATCGCCTACCGTTACGGCTGTTTTGCGCATTCTCACCGGCAAAGCCAGTTCAGGGGTTCTTAAAGTTAGTCGGTTGAATCCGACAATTCCTTTGGGAAGCCATACTGAATCGCGTACCTTTTCAGCCGTCAAATTAAAGCCTCCCTTGTCCATACCCATTTTCATATCGCCCATACGGCAGAAGAGTGTATCGGTCTCCAAAGCCACCTTTATATTCGGCATGGCCGGATTCAGTTTGCCCGGCTGCAAGTGCAAGGAAGCCTTTGCCTTTTTACTGAACACCTTCAACGAATCACCCATCTCTCCTTTCAGACGACTCATCTGCAATTTACATTCCACGTCAATCAGACGGGTCGTATCCTGCGGATTCGTAGACCGGACGGTGGCATTCAATTCATCCAGATTGGCAGAAATAGCCGCAGTACGCAAGGAAGCCTTGCGAATGTTCATTTGTGCGGCAAGATTGTCTTCTCCAATGAAACGGAGAGCGGCCTGGCTGGTAAATTCAAAATTCTTCTTGGTATCGCGCAAGAACATGTCCTGCATATCCAGCTTTCCTTTCAAACGAACACGCCCCCAGTCCTGCTTCTGAATAGTCGACAAGCGACAATGCAAGCGGAAGTCGGCTCCCACCCGACCACCTATCGACACTCCTTCCTGCAAGGGGAAAGTCTTGGCCAGTGCCGTAAGGTCTATTTCCGAACGGGTATGAAAAGTGATGTCAGGGTCGCCCAACAAATCTTCCACTTTTCCGTCAGCTAATATATCGGTGTGAGCTCCCTTGAAACGGAATATTTTCAAATCAGCATACGAGGGCTTGTGGCGCATGAAATCAACGTACCCACTAAATTCAGCCGTCAGGTCGTCAATACCATAAGGTAAATCGGCATACTTCGCCGAAGCCTGATTAATGCTCATGTGAAGTGTAGCTTCCGGCATCCGCTGTTTGCCATAAAGCCCCTTCAAGGTTCCTTCTAACGTAACCTCTCCTTTGGCAGTAAGCTCCTGACGCTTCAGCACACTCTCCGGAATCATATTAAACACGGTTTCCAGCGACGGGGCATGCAACTTATAGGTCAAATCTACCGAAGCCGGTCCGCCAATCGTATCCCGCCCAAGGGTACCCGACAAGTCGAGGGCTATTCCATTTAATGTCAGTCCCGTATCCTTCAGCGTAAGTCGTCGGGAAACACGATCCAGTTGCATATCCGCATTCAGTCCTACAGCCAGGTGATTCACCAATAGCTGTCCGTCCTGCCAGAAGAGCAAATTCTCGTTGTCATACTCCAGTGCCAACATGGAATAATCTTTCTTCAAGGAAGCTTTCAGATTCATGTTCAGGTTCTGCACGCGGGCGTATACTCTTGTATCCCTGTCGTCGAACGTCACGTTCGTACGCTTCAAGGCCACACGGTTTATGTCTATTTCCTGAATCTGAGGCTTCTGCGATGTGGTATCCTCTTCTACTGTCTCTTCCGTACTCTTCACGATGTCCCAGTTGCTTTTTCCTTCCTTATTCTTGAAAGCATATACCGACGCATCTTCCAGTCCCAGATAGCGCAGGCTGATTTTATCATGCAGCAGATAATCCACCGGATTCACCACTACCACACATTTCTTGAAAGAAACCAGTGAATCGGTCTTCTGCCACAACGTGTCATTAATGGCTTTGGACACCAATACTCCATCCGTCACCTTCAGTCCGAATCGAGGAAAGGTGGAAAAGAAGGTCAGTTCCACGCTTTTCATCTGCAAACGGGCATTCAATGACTGATTGGCTACATTCAACACCACCGGCGTCAACTTTTCCGGTGTAAAAATAAAATTCACCACGATGGTTACGGCCAACAAGAATACAGTCAGTAACGCTCCTAACGAAATGGCCGTCAGCCGAATTGTTTTACGTAATTTCTTGTTCATCTTTTTTCTTTCATAAACAAACTCATCCATTGTTTGTGCTGCAAGCGGTATTCAGACAATAGGTACAGACAAACTCAGGATGTATCAGATAATGAATCAAAAAACGGGCCTTGTCCGCTTTCCGATATGATTCACCCGTAAACGTTCCGGAGGAAGATAGTTTAAAAGGGCACACTTTGAGGTGTTGCAGGAAATCCACTTCTGCCATATCAAGCACTTTGTACATGGTTTCCTTTGCCGACCAGTGCAAGAGCAACTGATACAGTTCTTCACGCGACTCCATCCGTGCTCTTTCCGGCATCTCGTCTTCCCTCACAAACCGAGACTCTACCTTCCGTACCCGCTCGCCATAAGCCTCAATATCAATGCCGGACTGAGCAGACTCATGCAAACCGACTGCCACATATCCTTTCGTATGAGAAATGGATACATGATACTCCCCTCCTGTCAGAAACGGTTTTCCGGAAGTTTCATGTCCAATCCGTACTTCTTTTCCCAACATCGTTTTCAGTAGCACACGGACTGCCAGGTATTCCATTTTCCGGGAAGGAGCTTTCAGACGTTCAAGTTCTTGCCGCACCACGTCGTCCGACAGACAGGCATAAAGTTCCTCCAGCGTTTCCGTCACCTGCCAGATTCCCCATCGGCCATTTTCCTCCGTCCAAGTCTTCAGCAGCGGCATACTTACTTCTCCTTCGACTCGTCTTCTTCCTGAGCCACAGGCAAGATGGTCACTTTCACCTTCTGGATACGACGCGAAGTCATCTCCAGAATTTCAAAACGGTAATTCTGGTAATTGATAATCTCATGCAATGCGGGGAACTCTCCCTTCAGTTCCAGCAAAAGGCCGGCCAGTGAATCCGCATCCCCAGAAACATCCTCAAATACCTCCTCACTATCCTTGATAATCTTATAAAAATCCGACAACAGAGTCTTTCCTTCGAATACATACACGTTTTCCGTCAGTTTCACGTACGTGCGCTCTTCCTCATCGTATTCGTCATTGATTTCTCCGACAATCTCCTCGATGATGTCCTCCATCGTCACGATGCCCGACGTACCTCCAAATTCATCCACCACTACGGCGATGTGAATCTTGTTCGTCTGAAAATCACGCAGCAAATCGCCAATCATCTTATTTTCCGGCACAAACAAGGCAGGGCGAATCAGGTTCTGCCATTTGAAGTCCTCACCCTTATCCAGATAAGGCAGCAAGTCCTTGATATACAAGATTCCTTTGATATGGTCACGCGTTTCTTCATACACCGGAATGCGTGAATATCCGTTTTCATTGATACACTTCAATACCTCCGAAAAGGTAGAATGTATTTCCAAATCCACAATATCCAGACGGGAGGTCATTACTTCCTTCGCCGTTTCTTCTCCAAAACGGATGATTCCCTCCAGCATATTGTTTTCTTCCGGTGTTTCCTGAATATCCGTCAATTCCAGCGCCTGAGAAAGTTCATTGACCGACAGGTTCCGGACTTTCCGCTTCTGTGAAAATCGGTTGATGAAAAAAGAAGACCGGACCAGCAACGAGGATATGGGCCAAAATACGGTACGCAAAACCGTTACTACGGGAGCCGCCTTACGGGCAAAGGGTAAAGTGTGCTGTGCCGAATAAATTTTCGGCATAATTTCTCCGAACAGCAACAGCAGGAAGGTCAATACGACCGTTACAATCAAAAACTCCAGAATTTTTGCCTCTCCAAAATCAATCACACTGGCAAACACATAGTTCAACAGCATGATAATCGTCACATTGACAAAGTTATTCGAAATCAGAATAGTGGCCAGCAGACGCTCTGAATCATCAAGCAAGGCCTTGATTTTAGAGTCAGAAGGATGATTCTCCTCCTCTATATCGTTCAAGTCAGAAGGAGATAACGAAAAGAAAGCTATTTCAGAAGCAGAAACAAAGCCCGAAGTATATAATAACGCAAGGGCAAGCAGCAAAGCAAAAGCAGCCCCTAACGAAAGGGGCATTACGGTAATTCCGTCACAAAGCTCCGTCCAGCGGAGCAAACACGAGTCAGGGTCCATTCTATCTACCTGTAGTTAAACATCTATTTAAGACCGCCTGAGATTAAAACGGCAGATCATCCGAAGGATTGTTCTCAGGCTGAGCAGCAGCGGCAACCGGCGAAGCGGCCTGTGGTTGTGCAGGGGCAGTAGGCTGTGCAGCACGCGGAGTCAGCATTTCCATATTGTCACCAAAAATTTCCGTCACATAACGTTTCACTCCATTCTGGTCGTCGTATGAACGAGTACGGATTTTCCCTTCAATATACAGTTTATCGCCTTTGTGTACATATTTTTCGGCAGTTTCAGCCAGTCCGCGCCACAACACGATGTTATGCCATTCCGTACGTTCAGGCACCTGTGTGCCATTGGCCAGCGTATAAGCACGGTCTGTGGTAGCCAGCGGGAAAGTAGCCACAGCTACTCCACTGTCCAAATATCTTACTTCAGGGTCTTTCCCTACATTTCCAATCAATTGTACTTTATTCAATGACATGATTTTATTTTTTATAATTTGGTTTCAAAAGTAACGAAAAAAAACGAGATATCAAGCGCGACACCGGGAATTTATGCAAATCGTCAATCAGAACGCGCTGAAATCCAGAAAGAACAGCATCTTCCTCTTCCAATTCTACTTCGTAACATCGGGCATGGATTACCCGGTGTGACAACACGTGTTTCACCTCAGGCGATACCACGCGGAACATACGTATGGAGCGGTTACCTACCAGTTCCCGGAATGCCGGAAGAGAGAAAATCTCTTCTTCCCCCACTTCCTGTTCCGTTTCAATCAGCGGAAACTCATACAGATTCTGCCAGATGTCTCCGGCTTCACGCCTTTTTATAAATGTATGCACGCCTGCACGCACGTAAATATAAGAAAAATAACGATCTAATACCTTCGTTTTACGTGATTTCCAGGGAAGTTTATCCACCAAATTTTTTTGCAGGGCCACACAACTGTCTGAAAGCGGACAAAACAGACAGGAAGGCGACGACGGCACACATTGCAAGGCCCCGAAATCCATGATGGCCTGATTATACAATGCCGGACGCGACTTGTCCATCATTTCATCGGCTAGCGAAGCATACAGTTTTTTCCCTGCTCCTGTATCAATGGGTTCTTCCACGCCCAGCCACCGAGACAATACGCGATACACATTCCCGTCGACCACCGCATACGGCATGTCGTAAGCAAAGGAACAAATGGCTGCGGCCGTATAGTCTCCCACCCCTTTCAATGCCCTTACATCTTCATAACGCACGGGGAAAGCTCCTTTTTCGGCAATCGTACGCGCAGCTTCGTGCAAGTTACGGGCACGCGAATAATAGCCCAGCCCCTGCCAGCACTTCATCACTTCGTCTTCTGAAGCCTTTGCCAGTGTTTCTACATCCGGGAAATGCTCCATAAAACGGCAGTAATAGTCATATCCCTGCACCACACGGGTCTGCTGAAGAATGATTTCCGAAATCCATATCTTATAAGGGTCTTTAGTGTCACGCCAAGGCAGGTCACGCTTGTTCTCCTTGTACCAGTCAATTATTGTAGTCGCAAACAAATTCATCCAATCTATAATTTGGCTGCAAAAATAATACATTTGCCCGACATATACAGAAAAACCACGTCATACAGCTGTATAAAAGACTCGTAACTCTCAAAAAAGCACGAGTTTTCTAAAAAAATATTCCCCAGAAATTTTCGAAAGATACAGAAAAGCTATATATTTGCAGTCCAAAAATTTAAGATAACGTATAACAATAATTATTAGCGCAATGACTAAAGCAGATATTGTAAACGAAATTGCCAAGAACACAGGTATTGACAAGGCAACAGTATTAGCAACCCTTGAGGCGTTCATGGGATCAGTAAAAGAATCTTTGTCGAAAGATGAAAATGTCTACCTTCGTGGTTTCGGTAGTTTCATTGTAAAGAAAAGAGCGCAGAAAACTGCTCGTAATATTTCTAAGAATACTACCATTATTATTCCGGAACACAATATTCCGGCATTTAAACCAGCAAAAACATTTACTCTATCAGTAAAAAAATAATTAACATTTAGTATTAACCCATAAAATTTTGAAGCTATGCCAAGCGGAAAGAAAAGAAAAAGACATAAAATGTCTACACACAAACGTAAAAAAAGACTAAGAAAGAACAGACATAAAAGCAAAAAATAATTGTTAGTCTGTCCGACTTCAATAAAGAACAAACTTGCAAAGCTCAACAAAAGCCTTTCAGGTTTGTTCTTTGTGTAATTAGCAACCTAGTAAAAACAAAAAACCAAGTAACAAAGTGACAAGCGAATTAGTAGTAGACGTACAGCCCAAGGAAATTTCTATCGCCCTCATGGAGGACAAGAACCTGGTAGAGTTCCAGAAAGAGGAACGAAACCTCTCCTTTTCCGTAGGCAACATGTACGTAGGTAAAGTCCGGAAACTCATGCCCGGCCTCAACGCCTGCTTTGTAGACGTAGGCTTTGAGAAAGACGCTTTTCTTCACTACCTGGACTTGGGACCACAATTTCATTCTTACCAGAAGTACCTCAAGCAAGTTATCAGCGACCGGAAAAAACTCTATCCCATGTCGAAAGCTTCCATGCTGCCCGACATTGAAAAGGATGGAACCATTTCCAGCGTGCTCCAGCAGGGACAGGAAGTCATCGTACAGATTGTCAAGGAACCGATTTCCACCAAGGGGCCGCGACTGACCTGCGAACTGTCGTTCGCCGGACGCTATCTGGTACTGATACCTTTCAACGACAAAGTATCCGTTTCACAAAAAATAAAATCCAGCGAGGAAAGAGCACGCCTCAAACAACTGCTGCAGAGCATCAAGCCTAAGAACTTCGGAGTCATCGTACGTACCGTGGCCGAAGGAAAGCGCGTGGCAGAACTGGATGCGGAACTGAAAGTCCTGCTGAAACATTGGGAAGAAACCATCACGAAAGTACAGAAGGCCACCAAACTACCCTCACTGGTTTATGAGGAAACAAGCCGTACCGTAGCCATGCTGCGCGACTTGTTCAACCCGTCGTACGAAAACATCTATGTGAACGACGAAACCGTTTTCAACGAAGTAAAAGATTATGTAGCACTCATTGCTCCCGAGCGTACGGGCATCGTGAAGCGCTACACCGGCCAGCTCCCTATTTTCGATAACTTCGGCATCACCAAGCAAATCAAATCCTCTTTCGGGAAAACCGTTTCCTACAAGAGCGGAGCTTACCTGATTATCGAACATACGGAAGCACTCCATGTGGTGGACGTAAACAGCGGAAACCGTTCCAAATCAACTAACGGACAAGAAGCGAATGCACTCGACGTAAATTTGGGCGCAGCCGATGAGTTGGCACGCCAGCTTCGTCTAAGAGATATGGGAGGTATCATTGTGGTAGACTTCATCGATATGAATCTGGCTGAAAACCGGCAGAAACTTTACGAGCGCATGTGCCAGAACATGCAGAAAGACCGGGCCAAGCACAACATCCTTCCTCTGAGCAAATTCGGACTTATGCAAATCACGCGCCAGCGTGTGCGTCCGGCCATGGATGTCACTACTGATGAGGACTGCCCAGTATGTTTCGGAAAAGGAAAAATCAAACCTTCCATCCTGTTTACCGATACATTGGAAAGTAAGATTGACTATATGGTCAACAAGCTGAAAGTGAAGAAATTCACACTACACATTCATCCTTATGTCGCTGCCTACGTAAATCAGGGACTCATGTCCATGAAGCGCAAATGGCAGATGAAATATGGATTTGGCATCAAAATCGTTCCGAACCAGAACCTGGCGTTCCTGCAATATAAATTCTTTGACGTGAACAACCAGGAAATGGACATGAAGGAAGAATTCGAAATTAAATAATCTGAAGGCCGTCTCCCACCGCAAAACAAGGGAGACGGCCTTTTTTGTCTCCAAAGGCAAAGCCCCTTCCCCCTCTCTTTCCTGATTGAAAAACGTACAGGAAATAAACGAGCAACTGTGCCACACGATTTATGTTTCTTTCCGCAAAAACCTACGTTTTCCACAAGAGAAACATAAGGTTCCGCACCGGGAAACATAGGTTTCGCGGCAGGGAAACATAATTACAGCAAAGGCTTTCGGAGCACTCCGCACTGATGTTTTCTCTTATTCCACCCCAGCACGTTACACACCGGAATTCTGTTTTTATCCTTTATGCCTTTGTCGATTTCCTCCTTTTTTTACTACCTTTGCAGAAAGGTATCATTTTAATATAAAATCATGAAAATACGTAGCATTTTATTCGTTATTGGGGTTACATTCTCTCAGTTTTCACTGGCACAACAGACTTTGCCGCGCGATCCGGACTGCTGTACCAGTATCATGGTGGGGAAACTGGCCTCAACCGACGGCTCTGTTATGACGAGCCACACCTGCGACAGCTGGTACCGTACATGGGTAAACGTAGTACCGGCAGCAGATTTTGCCAACGACACAGTGATGAACATTTACGACGGACGCATGCACACGGAATCGGTCAACGACCAGACGAAACTGACCGTAAAAGGACAGATTCCGCAAGCCAAACATACCTACGCTTTTCTGGATACGGCTTATCCGTGCCTGAACGAGAAGCAGCTGGCCATGGGAGAAACGACCATCAGCGGACGGGATACCCTGCGGAACCCTAAAGGGATGTTCATGATTGAAGAACTGGCCCGCGTGGCATTGCAACGCTGCACCACGGCCCGCGATGCCATTCAGCTCATGGGCAAGCTGGTGAAGAAATACGGCTACGGCGATTCAGGCGAATGTCTGACCATTGCCGACCCGAAGGAAGTATGGCACTTTGAAATCTTCGGCGAAGGCCCCGACCAGATTGGCGGTGTATGGGCTGCCGTACGTATCCCCGATGATGAAGTGGGCGTATCGGCCAATATCTCACGCATCAGCACGCTCAACCTGAAGGATACACGTAACTATATGGCATCTGAAAATGTGTTCAGCGTGGCCAAGAAACTCAAGCTGTGGGATGGCAAGGAACCGTTCAAGTTCTGGAAAGCCTACGGAAGTCCGAACTATTTCGGCAAGATGCAGGCATTCAGCATCCGCGAGTTCTTCATTCTGAGCACACTGGCTCCGTCGCTCAAGCTTAGCATGGACGATGAGGAACTGCCGCTGAGTGTAAAACCGGAAAAGAAAATCAGTAATGCCGACGTGATGGCTTACCTGCGCCAGACGTATGAAGGTACGGAATGGAGCGTAACGAAAAACCTGAAAGTGGCTGTCAAGGACAGAAAAACCGGAAAGACCGATACCATTACCAGCCCGCGTGCCAACCCGTGGATGCGTACCGACGAGGTACAGCTGTTCAATGCACTGCAAAAGGGTGCCGTGACAGCCAACCGCAACGTGGCCGTGCCGCAATGTGCGTACTCTACCGTTATCCAGTTGCGCGACTGGCTTCCGGATGCCGTAGGAGGTGTCTGCTGGTTTGGCATGGACAACCCCGGACAGAGTCCGCGCGTGCCCATCTTCTGTGGTACGACCGACCTGCCGGAAATGTTCAAGATTTGCGGCAACCACCGCTACCGCCTGGATGCTGCCTTGTGGCACTATCGCCAGGCCAACAAGCTGGCTACCGTGAGATGGGGAAATGCCCGGAAGATTTTGGAAAAGAACCTGCTCCATTTTGAAAGAAAAGGACTGGAAGAACTGCCGATGGTGGAACAGCGCTATGCCGAACTGGTCAAGAGTCAGGGAGAAGAAGCTGCCAAGGCTTATCTGACCGACTATACCAAAGACTTTATCGGAGCTACCCTTCTGCGCTGGGACGAAATGACCGCCAAATACTGGAATGACTACCGTTTCGGATTCTGATTCCTCATTCTATACACACGTAAAAAACACATAGAAAAAATATGAAAACAGTTACATTTATCTCTGCATTACTTCTTGCTTCGGCCACCGTTCAGGCACAGCCCAAGGCCGAAGGCTACCAGTTTACTACCGTAGTCAACCAGAAAGTGACTCCGGTCAAGAACCAGGCTGCTACCGGTACCTGCTGGTGCTTTGCCACTACCTCTTTCATCGAAGCCGAACTCCTGCGTCAGGGAAAAGGTGAATTTGACCTCTCGGAAATGTACATTGTCCGTCAGAAATATATGAACCAGTTGAACGACAACTACCTGCGCCACGGAAAAGGCAACATCGGTCAGGGAAGCATCTCACCCAGCTGGTTTACGGCTTTCACTCAGGTAGGCATCGTACCGGAAGAAGTATACAGCGGCATCAACTACAATTCTCCTACACACAACCACAAGGAGCTGGCCTCTTATATGGAAGCCATTGCCGGAAAAGCCGTACAGATGCGCCAGCGCAGTCCGGAATACGACAAGCTTATCAAGAGCCTGTTCGACATCTACATGGGCGAACTGCCTGAAAAGTTTACCTACAAAGGCAAGGAATACACCCCGCAGTCCTTCGCACAGAGCCTGGACATCCATCCCGAAGACTACGTCATGCTGACCAGCTTTACCCACAAGCCCTACTACCAGGTATTTGAAGTAGAGATTCCCGACAACTGGGAACATGCCAAGATGTACAACCTTCCGCTGGACGAAATGATGGAAGCTACAGACTATGCACTGAAAAACGGCTATACCGTATGCTGGGACGGAGACGTCAGCGAAAAAGGTTTCTCTTTCAAGCACGGAGTAGCCATCAATCCGGAAACCGGAAAGACAGAAGACCTGAAGGATACTGACTTTGCCCGCTGGCAAGGTATGGATGCACAGGAAAGACTCAACGAAGCCTTCAAGTTTGAATATCCTTGTCCGGAAGTCAAGGTAACTCCCGAAATCCGCCAGAAAGGATACGAATCTTTTGTGACAACCGATGACCACCTGATGCACCTCACCGGCATTGCCAAGGACCAGAACGGCACGAAGTACTACATCACCAAGAACTCTTGGGGAACCGACCGCAATGACTTCGGCGGTTACCTGAACATGTCGGAAAGCTACGTACGTGCCAAGACTATCTACGTGCTTGTATACAAGGATGCCCTGAGCAAGGACATGAAGAAAAAGCTCGGACTGGCCGACTAAAAAACCTGCCTGAAAAACAACCAGGTTACCAAAATGGATGCTTATCTTTGCTGCTGTCAACAGATAAGCATCCATTTTTTATGAAAACTGAAGACTATAGTCCCATTTTAGAATCAGCCGGCATTCGTCCCACCTCTACCCGACTGCTCATCTATGAAGCCATTGCCCGTAACAGTGACACATTCAGCCTGAGCACGTTGGAAAGGCAACTCGACAGCATCGACAAGTCGGTCATCTTCCGCACCCTCGTGCTCTTTCACGAGCACCACCTGATACACAGTGTAGACGACGGCAGCGGCTCACACAAATACTGCATCTGCCACAACCATGGACACTGCCACGAAGAAGAGGCCCACTGCCACTTCTATTGTGAAATCTGCCAGAACACCTACTGCCTGAACGAAGACCTGATACCGCACATCGACCTGCCCAAGGGCTTCACCGCCCGAAAAGTCAACTACATCGTAAAGGGTATCTGCGCCAAGTGCGCTGCCAAGCACTCCGTTTAAGGCCGTTTTTTTGATTTACATCAATAAAACACCGAAAAATCAAAATTTCATGTTATAAAACATATATTCTATTCGAAAAAGCCCTATCTTTGCAGCGTAATCAAGAACGAAAGTTCAACGGTTACCAGGAAAAAGATTGTTATAGGATTTAAAAAGATTGTTTTTACCTCGTCGGGATGACGACGTATTTTTGGATTAGGTTTTAGATTTTAAGGTATTAAAGTTTTTTATTCACTAAAAAGAAAGGGTAACAACATGAAAACGATGAAGAATTTCATTCAGAAGGTCTTCAAGGGAGACCCGATGATTTGGGGTTACGTAATGCTCAGCTAATGAGTGTGTAACCCCTTTGCAGACCGGGGATGTTCGGTCTTTTTGACAGAAAGTTGTAAAGTTTACTGTATACAATACCTTTCAGAGGTATCATAAAAAAACGAGTGTATCCGCTTCGATGCACTCGTTTTTTTGTATTGATAGCCAAAGTCCTGCAAAATAGTTCTTCACATAAGATGATATTGAAAGAAAGTTCCTGAATCTGTCACAAATTATTGCCAGTTCCGAATCTTTTCAATAACTTTCCTGCAAATTTCCAAAAACGATACAGAAATGTCATTAATCAGAGTTATTCTCTCCATTATTTTTCCGCCTCTTGCCGTAATTGATAAAGGCTGTGGCTCAGTACTGATTGTCTTCATTCTCACCCTGTGCGGATGGATTCCGGGAGTTATCGGAGCTTTAATAATCTTGAACAAGCAAGAATAAATCTAATTCAATTACTAAATAAGAAATCACCATGAAAGAATTACATGTACATGAAATTACAGGACATTCGCTTGTCCCGGCAAAAGACATTCCGGCATTGCTCGATGAAAACCATATTGAATTTCAGGCTATCGATTGTGTAAACTGGAAGGACTATCCTTACCGTCCTGAAGTGGAATTCCGCATCGCTCACACGGGAGATGCCATTTTGCTGAACTACCGCGTCAAGGAAGAAAGCGTACGTGCCGTAGCAGCAGAAGATAACGGCAGAGTATGGGAAGACTCCTGCTGTGAATTCTTCTTCCAGCTTCCCGAAGACCAGGAAGAAAATATCTACTACAACTTTGAATGCAACTGTGGAGGAACCTTGCTCATCGGCGGTGGAAGACCGGGCGACAGACCTCATGCACCAGTGGAAATCATCCGAAAAGTAGACCGCTGGACCTCGCTCGACAAAGCTCCTTTTGAAGAACGTATGGGAGAATGCGGCTGGCAGCTGGCCCTTTGCATCCCGAAGGAAGCATTCTTCCGTCATCAGCTTAAAGGTTTCAAAGGAATGACTGCTCATGCCAATTTCTACAAATGCGGCGACTTGCAGCACACCCCGCACTTCCTGTCATGGAACAAAATAGACTTGCCGAAGCCCTGCTTCCACTGTCCGGAATTCTTCGGTAAGATTATGTTTGAATAAGAAATTGCACCAATAAAAAACAAGAACAAATGTACTTGACTGTTTTCCTCTCAGGGTATGAATACAAAAATGAATATAAGTATGAGAGAGAAAAGAGGAAAAGCAGTCAAGTAACATTCGCCTGCAAACACAATAGAAACTAAAAAAAGAGAACTAAATATGCTGTCCTCCACCCAGCGCCTGATACAAGTTGATAAGGCTTTGTATCTCCTTGAAACAGTTAGCGGTTTGAGAGAGCTGGGCATTTAACAACGTCTGCCGGGCAGTCAGCACTTCCAGATAGGTCGTGTTGCCATGCTGCATCAGCAGTGACGTACTGGTGAAGGCCTTTTCCAGGGCAGCCACCTGATTTTCGTAATTATCTTTTTTCCTTTTGCTTATCTGATAAGACACCAGCGCTTCGTTCACTTCCGTACCGGCATCCAGCAACTTTTGCTCAAAAGCCAGAAGAGCCTCTTCCTGCTGTGCCTTGGCAATGCCCGGCGGGCAATCAATGTCCCTCTGTTAAACAGCGGCTGCGTCAGTGAAGCCAGTGCTGAGGTAACAAACTTACCCGGATTGGTAATCAGTCCACCCACCGAATTTGTCCATCCGGCGCTTCCACTTAAGGTTATGGACGGATAAAAGGCTGAATTAGCCTGATTGGTCACATAAAACGCTTGTTCCAGGTCACGTTCGGCCATACGCACGTCCGGACGGTTGGAAAGCATCTGAAGTGGAACTCCCACAGACAAACGTGAAGTGAATTGTTGACCGGAAAGTTTTCCTCTCGCAATCTTATGCGGCGTCTCTGCCAGCAGCAAAGACAGACTGTTTTCCACCTGGTTAATCTGTTCTTCCAAATCCATCACCGAGTTCTCTACTTCATAATAAGTAGCTCTCATCTGTGAAACGGCTGCCTCATCGGCCTGTCCCGCATCCATCAGGGCCTGCGTAGACTCCACGGTTTCCTTCCACGTATCGGCCGTTTGACGGGAAATCTCCAGTTGCTCATCGAGCATCAATAACGTGTAATATGTATTCGCAATATTGGCTATCAGGCTGGAGTATACTGCCTGCTTATAATCTTCACTTTGCAGATAAGCAGATTTAGCCTGACGCTTGGCATTACGTAGTTTCCCGAAAATGTCCAGTTCCCAACTGGCTGTCACCGGAAGCGTATAGGTGTGTGAAGCCTTGCTGCCTTCCACCGTATTGATACCCCCTTGCGGAGAAAGAGCAAAGGAAGGAAGAAAAGCCAGTTTGGCCGAAAGCAAAGAAGCCTTCGCTTCTTCCACACGCAGACTGGCTGTCTGCACATCTGTATTCTGTGCCAGCCCCTTTTCAATCAGCTCCTGCAAATAAGGGTCTGTAAAGAAATCCCGCCAGTGAATGTTTCCGATACTTGCCGTATCGGAAACTGTGACCTCTTCGCCGTACAAGTTCTCGGGAACCGAGGTCTGCGGTTCATAGCTGGTATATATTCCGCAACTGCTCAGCAAGAGCGTTGCGCCACATGCGATTATCTTTAATGTATTCATATTGTTCATTTACTTTTCTGTGTTAAAGGCACTTTTCTCAATCAAGGTCTGTTCCTTCTCATATAGAATCTGCTGGTCGGGTTCCTTCTGCATAGGTCCACGCAATTTTTCCTGAAGGTATTCGAACACCACAAAGAAAACCGGAACCACAAAGAGCAGAGCCAACGTACCAATCAGCATACCTCCTACTACACCCGTGGCCAATGAACTGTTTCCGTTTGCTCCGGCACCGGATGAGAACATCAACGGAAGCATACCGAAAATCATACACAAAACGGTCATAATAATAGGGCGGAAACGGGCCTGAGCTGCCGAATAAGCAGAAGAGATAATACCCATACCCTTACGACGGCGTTCAATGGCATACTCTGTAATCAAGATGGCTGTTTTAGCCAACAAACCAATCAACATGATGGCACCGGTCTGCAGGTAGATATTGTTCTCCAACCTTGCCACACGGGCAAACAGGAAACTTCCCATCAGTCCGAAAGGTACGGACAGAATCACTGCCAGCGGCACCAGGAAACTTTCATACAAGCAGGACAGAATCAGGTAAATCAATACCACACAGAGGGTATAGACGAACACGGTCTGTGCTCCTCCGCTGCTGGCTTCCTCACGTGCCATACCTCCATATTCATAACCGTAGCCGGAAGGAAGTACCTGTGCTGCAACCTCCTTAATGGCTTTCTGAACTTCACCAGTAGAATATCCCTCGGCCACGTTCACATTCACATCAATCGTATTATACAAGTTGAAACGCTTGGCAATTTCCGGACCTAAGACAGAACGCAGCGTCACAAACTGGCTGACCGGCGCCATCTCCGTTCCATTACACACAAACATGTTGTCCAGTGCATGCTGATTCAAACGGGCATCGGGTGAAGCCTGAATCATGACACGGTATACCTTTCCATACTTATTGTAATTAGATACGTACGAACCTCCACAATAGGCTCCCACCACATCGAGCACATCACTCGGACTGATTCCGGCACGCTTGCATTTAGCTGCATCTACATCCACCGCAATCTGAGGGAAGTTCATGGCGTATGAACTATAGGCCATTGCCACTTCCGGACGTTCGTTAAGGGTCATGATAAATTTCTGTACGGACTCATAGAACGGCTGCATGTCGCCTCCCGTTTTGTCCTCCATATAAAGTTCCACCGCATTACCGGTTCCGTATCCCGGAATCATGGCAGGCTGGAAACAGAATACCTGCGCCTCTTTTATCTCGCTGAACTGGGCATTCAGGCGCTTCATGACAGCTTCTACCGAATGTTCCTTTCCTTTTCGTTCATCCCAGTGATACAAGCGGATGATGACCGTACCGTATGACGTGCCCTGCCCGGAAATCAATCCATATCCCGTAATACGCGAATAATGCTCTATCTCTGGAGTAGCTTTCAATATATCCTGCACCTTGTCCATCACCTTATTGGTTTCAGCCAAAGAGTTACCAGGTGAGGTACTGATATTAATCATCATGGTTCCCTGGTCTTCCTGAGGCACCAGTCCGGTCTTGGTTGTCGACATCAGATATACCAGCAATACAGTGGCAACACCCAGTGAAGCCCATACAGTCCACCGATGATGGAAGAAGAACATCAGTCCTTTCTTGTATTTGCCCAGCATCGTATTAAATGACACGGTATAAGCCGCACGGATACGACCGCTGAAGCTCTTGATGCTTTTCTCCGTGTCAGAAGCTTTCATCATCATGGCGCACAAAGCCGGACAGAGCGTCAAGGCATTAATACAGGAGAGTCCTACAGCCACCGCCATCGTAATACCAAACTGAGTGTAGAATACCCCAGAAGTTCCTCCCATGAAAGTCACCGGAATAAATACAGCCATGAAGACAAAGGTACACGACACAACGGCCATCGTCACATCACTCATGGCATCCTTTGTGGCAAGATAAGACGAGCGATACCCCACATCAAATTTAGCCTGTACGGCTTCCACTACAATAATCGCATCATCCACCACGGTACCGATGGCCAGCACAAGGGCAAACAAGGTCAGGATATTGATACTGAATCCGGCCACCGACAGGAAGGCAAACGTACCAATCAGTGACACAATGATGGAAATGGAAGGAATCAAGGTACTCTTGAAGTCATGCAAGAAGAAGTAAACCACCAACACTACCAGGATAATAGCTATCACCAGGGTTTCAACCACATTGTCGATAGAAGCAAAAAGGAAGTCGTTCACACTCATCATCTGAATAAACTCCGTTCCCTCCGGAAGATCTTTTGAAATATCATCCAGCAAGTCGGAGATTTCCTGGTTTACAGCCGTAGCATTGGCACCAGCCACCTGGAAGACCATGAAAGTAACTCCCGGAACTCCATCTGCTTCGCCATGGAAACTATAGGATTCACGTCCCAGTTCTACCTCCGCAATATCTTTTACCCGAAGCACGGACCCGTCTTTCTGCGAACGTATGACCATGTTTTCAAATTCTTCCACGCTCTTCAGACGACCTTTGTACTTCATGGTGTACTGAAACACATTGTCCGAACTTTCACCCAATGAGCCCGTAGGTGCTTCCGTATTCTGCTCACCCAATACGGCTGTCACATCAGAAGGAACCAGTCCGTATTGTGCCATTTTGTCGGGTTTCATCCAGATACGCATACTGTAAGTATCTCCCATCAGCTGCACATCACCTACGCCCTGAATACGTTTTACCTGGGGAATCACATTGATGTCAAGGTAATTGGCCAGGAAGGTTTCATCATAACGCTTGTCGGGGCTGATAAGACTGTTAATCTGAAGGAAGCTGTTCTGGCGCTTCATGGTGCTGACGCCAATAGCGGTTACTTCGGAAGGCAGCAGACCTTGTGCGGCAGACACACGGTTCTGCACATTCACCGCTGCCATATCCGGGTCGGTACCCTGCTTGAAATATACCAGAATTTCGGCTGTACCCGCATTGGTAGCCGTAGAGGTAATGTATATCATGTTTTCTACCCCGTTGATACTTTCTTCCAGCGGCATAATGACACTGTTCATCACCGCATCGGCATTGGCACCAGTATAAGTGGCTTCCACGCGTACGGTAGGCGGAGCAATGTCAGGATATTGTTCCACGGGAAGTGTATAAAGTGATATAAATCCCACTATCAGAATCAGAACCGATATGGAGAGGGCCATCACCGGCCGCTTAATGAATATATTTCCTTTCATAATCGTCTGTTATTTTACTTGCGTTCCTTCACGAATCATTCCGGCTCCGTCGGCCACAATCTCATCTCCAGCTTTCAGTCCATCCAGCACAATGTATTCTTTCCCATCGTTGACCAGAGCTACTTTTATTAAAGTAGATACCGCTTTTCCGTCTACCACCTTATAAGCCAGAATCTTATCCTGCAACTGTACGGTAGCTCCCTGCGGAATCACAATACATTTCTTATAGACACTTGGAATCAGCACGTTACCCGATGCCCCACTGTGCAGCAAACGGGAAGCATTCGGAAATACCGCACGTACACCTACCGTACCCGTCTCCTTGTCAATCACGCCACTGACAGATTCTATCTTTCCCTTTTCTTCGTACACAGAGCCATCGTTCAACTGAAGCTGAATGGCCGGCATATTTTCTACTGCCTTATCAATCGTACCGTATTGACGTGCCAAAGCCAAAAGCTGATTTTCAGTCATCGAGAAATAGACATACATGGTGGCATTATCTGACACAGTGGTCAGCGGTTGCGACATATTGGAACTAACCAGTGCTCCTACCCGGTAAGGCAACATGCCAATCACCCCGTTGCTGGGGCTTTTTACTTCCGTATAAGAAAGGTTATTCCGCGCATTTACCTCCTGTGCCTTAGCCTGTGCCAGCTGTGCCTTGGCAGTCAGATACTCATTCTCAGTTGTCTGCAAGTTAAAGCTGGAGACTACCTTCTTGGCGTACAGTTCCTTTGTACTTTTATACGTAAGTTCAGCTGTAGCCAGATTGGCTTTCGCTACTTCCACATTGGCAACTGCCGTTTCCAAAGCCGCCTTATAAGGAACCTGGTCAATCACAAACAAGACTTCTCCCTGTCGTACGACATCTCCTTCGGATACATTCAACTTTTCAATATATCCTGACACTTGCGGATAAATGTCAATGTCCTGCATACCTTCAATAGAGGCAGAATACGAAGTCATGATTTCCTTATCCGTATCTGCTGTAAGCGTTACAAGATTATAGCCTTTCTGAGTGTTTTCTTTGGTTTCCGTCTTACAGGAAGTTATCCCCATCGCACAGCTAACTAGCAACATCAGCCATACGTTTAATTTTCCAATCTTTTTCGTCATATTCGTTTCTTTTTTTGTTCGCGCAAAAGTAGCAAGCAAGGGAAAAAGGAAGGCAACCGATTTTCGCACAGAGATGTTCAATTTTCTCCACCCTTCCGTCAAAATCATGAAATATGGAAAATAAGACATTCTTGAGAGAAAATAAGACATAGCACCTTGACCAAAAATCTTCATCTTTGCAAAAAAGAATTATGGAAGAGATTATTAGACATATTCACATAGAAATGCTTCAGGCACATTGCGATGCCCAAAGCTATATTGACGATTACATGTTTCTGACCGAACGCCTAGAGAATGTGTTCCCGGAAAACCGGAATGTCAAACTGGAAGTTTTTCTGATGCTCTATTGTGAGGAAGGAGAAGTAAAATTGGAACTGAACAACGTGGCCCGACACTTACAGGCCAACGACCTGCTGATTAGCCTGCCCAATACTATTATAGGTCAGGTAATGGCCAGTCCCAACCATAAGGTAAAAGTATTCTGTTTCTCCAACCGCTTTATCCAACGGCTGACCCAGACTCAGAAATATAGCTGGAAGTCGATATGTTACATACAGGAAAACCCCATCAAGCATTTTGGAGAAAACCGGAATGAAACGTTTCACCAGTACCTGAAACTGATAGAGGACAAGATACAGACTCCACCCGACAAATACCAGAAAGAGATTCTGCTGCACATTGCTTCAGCTTTTTATGGCGAGATGGTGGCTGAAACCACCCGAAAGTCCATTGAAAAAGAAAAGCAAGGATACCACACTCCTGTCAAACAACCCGACTTCATCTTCAAGCAATTCATGGAAGCGCTGACAGCCGACAACGGTAAACATCGTACACTGACTTACTATGCCGACCTATTCTGTTATTCACCGAAGTACCTGTCGCGCATCGTCAAGCAAATCAGCGGGAAAAATGCATTGACATTGATTCATGAGAATGCCATTGAACATATCATTCCGGAGCTGAGACATTCCAACAAAAGTATTAAGGAAATTTCTGTGGATTTTGAATTCCCCAATGTGTCGTTTTTTGCACAATATGTAAAAAAATACTTAGGAATGACACCTACGGAATATCGCAACAGCAGTCAAGAGAAAAAATAGCAAAACAAATATATATCAACCCAAAAGCAACAGCAAATCCACGCTGTTGCTTTTTTATTTTCATACGTTATCCTTTTTATAATCAAACAAATACGTACCCTTATTCTCAAAAATTAAAGCATCAAGAAAAAATTGCCTGAACAAAAACGGAAATATTACGTTTAAAAGCATGAATAGGCAAAAACATTAACGAGATAAACAAACTAAACTATAAAACGACTAATTAGTTATTTTTTCGACGGAAAAAGTTATAGGGTTGGTTTAATAGATTGTAATCAACGAGAAAACAACAACAAAATGAGAAAACTTACTTTTATTGCATTTTTATGCACTTTGCTATTGGTTTCTTGTAACCAGGAAGAACAATTAGACACATCGTCTACTACAAACAAATCCGGGATTTTATTCAAATTACAAAAGGATGGATATGAGGGAAGTACTTCACGTATCTCTGGAAAGGAAACCTCTCCATACGATGAGTTGCACTATTTCATTGTGGATGAAAACGGTGAAAAAGTCAAAAATATCAAGAGCTATTATGAAGCCTCTACGTCCACAATTTATACTGAAGGACTGCACAAAGGAAATTATCGTCTGCTGGTTTTAGGAATCCAGGGCGATGCCACCAAAGATAAAGCCATCGTTCATACTCCTGAGCGTATACAAGATGAGTGGCTGGCATTTCCGGAAGATTTGCAGAAACCACTGGAGGCTGAATATTTCTATTCGCAAATTCCTTTCTCAGTCATAGAGGTACAGACTGCCGACGGAATACAGGAAACGGCTTCAATTACAGATGAAATAACCCAAAAACGGATTGTAAGCCGGGTTGATTTCGATTTCACCTACCATAATCCTTACGTACGCAATGCGGTAACAGATAAAAGTCTGTCATTCGGTGACGTACGGTTTTATACCACTCTCTCGGGTAGCGGAGAATTGAGCGGTGAAAGCAACGGCACCCTCGACCCGATTTCCTTGAATGAGCAGACTTCCTACCTCTTCATGCCGCTGTGTGGGAATGCGCACCTCAACGGTGAAATCACAATTTCCACCCGCAACTACCGCAAGGAGGAAAGGCGTCAGGTGTATGGATTCGAGCATCAATCACTAAGCAGCAATCACATTCATCACATAGAATCGGTAGTAACTCATCCGGATGACAAGGATATAGTGATGTTCATCACACCTGCAGCATACAATGCAGGCGGACATAAAGCTATCCTGCAGGACGATGAAACAAAAGAAGTGTACACCAATCCGTCACTCCGGAAGTTCAATACTTCACAGCCGCTTCAGGTGTCGGTTACCGAAGAAGGAAAACTGCACGCACGTTTTTACTCTCCCCGTAACCTGAGTAACGTACTGATAAAAATGCAGTTGCCGCAAGTAAGCAATGAGTATTTCGACCTGGCCTATTTTGATTCAATTCCGGCATTCTGCGATTTTTATGAAGAGATTCCATTGATAGAACGTTCAGTAATGTGCCGCACGGAATCAGGAAAAGTGATTGAAATAAGCAAGAAAACGGCTGCCGAACTTTCGAATGCCGTACTGAAAATAGAATCGGATGACCCGTTTTGGGCCAAGCTGCAGGATATTAAGCATGGATGGAATATTTACTGGGGCCTGTATGGCGGAGATCCGGAAAGAGAAGACGGTGGTCCGGTAGGTAACTGGATGGGAATACGCCCGGTGCATTGCCGTGAGTCGGTAGCCCTCTTCCTGAACTTCACCTATATGATTGACATGCCGGAACACGAACAGATTCTGCGTGACAATGCCGACCAGCTGTACGATGACAACAAACAGCCCGTAAAGGTGGAAGCGGTATTGCAACAGATGCGGATGGCCAGAACCCTTCAGGTGGGATTGGTCTACCCAGGAAACGGAGTCGTTGGTTTAGGAGGTGGAAGCACATTTGGATGTTACCAGCAAGGATGGTTTGAACACTATTTTAATACTTACTCGTGCAGCATCATGTTCCATGAGCTGGGACACGTAATGGGATACGGACACAACAGTTCGTTTACTTATGGGCCATGGGCAGAAAAATTGATGAACAATTTTTATGTCAATAACATCCAGGATATGCCTATCAACTCCAAAAACTATTTGAACAGTGCCCAAAACCCTCACCGATACAAATAAACAAACGAAATTAAATCTGATGAAAAAATGAATATGAAATATATACTTACGCTGGCAAGCGCAGGCTTGTTTTTACTAAGTGGCTGTCTGCAGGAAGATTTTCAGCAGTCACCCGACTCAGGCGGAATTTTAACCGTCAACTTTTCCAGAACTGGAATGACAAATGAAACAGACACAAACACTGATGAGCAAATACATACACTCAATGCCTACCGCTTTGAAAACGGAATACTGAAGGAATCATTCAAATCCTTACAAGTAAACGATGAAGGAATGTGCAAGCTTGACCTTGAGCAGATAAAGGGAAACATCTATTTTCTGGCCAATGGTGAAAGCGTGATTTCAAAGGTTAATCTGACAGACGATGTCACAACTCTGGACGAGTTTCTGAACTTGACCGCTACTTCAGAAGAGATGGCATCAGGATATATGTTAATGAACGGAATGGCCGACTTGAGTTCAGGCAATACATCTTTCTCCGTAGCTTTAAAGCGTGCGGTAGCCCGTATCGACCTGGAGTCTTCATTTCAAGATGCAGAAGTAAACCGCATCGTGATAAAAGAAGTAGCTCTGACAGGTTTAGTACATGAAGCCGGCAACCAAAGCGTACTGGCTAACCTCGAAAAAAACGAGTTGACAAAAGACTTCGGAGAGCATCCGTTTAAAAACGGAAAGGAATCTCTTTACTACCTTCCGGAACAAACATCCAACGGTCATGAGGTGGAAATTATGATGACCGCCAATGGAGGATGGCATAGGTTAAGAACTACCCTGCCGGCGTTGAAACGTAACACGGTGTACACGCTGAGAGTGTATGGAAACGGGGCAAACCTGAACGTGGAAGTACTGACGGATAACTGGGAAAGCGGTGACTCATCCGCATCAGGTCTTACACTCAAAGGACTGGTCGATAAAGAGAATTCACAACTGTCAGAAGGAGTAACCATCAACGAGCGTGGCGACACCGTATTCATTCCTTGCTGGGAAAGCAACTTCCAGCTGACCTTGGCAGCCGAAACAGGAGCCGAAGTCAGCATCTTTGGAGAAGCTGAAGGAGTCACAGTCACTCCAGCCACTCGCTCCAGAGGACTTTCTCCCGTTGCACAAATCAATGTCGCCAGCAGACAGAAAATGCCGGGCAGCAAACATGAATACGTATATCTGGATGTTCATAAAGACCAGGTACAAACCGGTAGAGTAGTACTGGTGTTTACGCCTAATCCGATAGAATTGAGCGGACTTATCCAGTTTGACGAAAATGGAGAATGTGACTTCAACCGATACGTGGACGGAGAACTGGCCCGCTTGATTTTGCCGGAAGGAAAAACCGCCACACTGAGATTCGGAGAAGAAGAAGCACAATGGATGAAACTCACTGATGAAGGTAACAATACCTATCGTCTGTTAGGGGGATGGAAACCCAATGACCCGAAAGCAGACGGAAGAGAGCAGGCCGGCGAATTAATCATTACAGATAAAGACGGCAGCCATTCGGAGACTTATACCATCCGACGCCTCAACTGGGGATTGCCGGTAGTTAATGTCAACGGTACATGGTGGTGCAAGTACAACCTGAGAGGTAACGTGAAGAATTTCAATGACCAGATTCTGATTAATTCAGACCCTGCCAAAGACAGCAGTCTGGCAGACTACCTGACTTCCTGCTCTGACGATGAATTCCTGCACATTCTGGGCGACCAGTATCAGGCCGGAAATCCTGAAGGGTTACAACTTACTCATGATGACTCTTCATTCTATTACGAAGGATACAAAAGCCAGACGAACAACTTCGGGACCCTGTCTCCTACCGTCATGGCACCCGACGGTTACCAGATTCCGGACTTCGATGACTACCGTTTCTTTACAGGAAGCACGAATTTCAATCTGGGTTACTTCAACCCCGGTGCCTTCAACAATGGTTTAGGCCAGCGACTCAACTTTAAGGTCGTAGAACGTAATGCGACTTTCCAGGGATTGCAGTACGGTCCGGTTACCTTCTATGATTTTGAATACGAAGGCAGCCACTGGACAATCTGCGGCTTAGGTCACCAATGGGATGCAACCAGCATATCAAAGATGATGATTTTGCTGGCGACCTATGGAAATGGAGGAAGCACCTGGATGATAGAAGGTTATTCAAACAGTGAAGGCAGAGGAAACTGGTTCAAGTATACAGGCAACAATGCACAGAAAACCCGTACTATCCGATGCATCAAGACACCGGTGGAATACATCTACGAGTAAAAAAACAACAATATCTAAACAGACAAATAAACCAGTATAATATGTACATCAAAAAATACATACAGTTTTTCGGCATACTTTCTGCCCTATTATTTACAACAGCCTGTGGAGGAGAAGATATCCCCAGCGGAGGAGAAGGAGGAGGTACAGGAGACGGAGGAAGCAGCACACCTGTCCGAACTATCACTACTCACATCAATGAGTTCCAGGTGGAAGGAGAAAACTCCTCTCTTCCCGGTGAAGGTGAGATAAAAGAGCTGCAGGCCTGCCTGTTCGAAGACGGTGCGATGACGGAAATCTATACCCAGTTCACTCAGAAAGACGGCCAGTATATGTTTCAGACAGACAAACAGACAGGTCATCTCTACATATTGGCCAACATTGCCGACCAGATCAATGTGCAGGAACTGAAAGCACAAGGCATCACCGAAGATGAATGGCAACAGATTACGTTTGCACATGCTGAAGACTACATACATGCACCGGAATTTTTCTCTGGCATGATTGACTTAGGACAGACTGCTGAGAATGCGCTCCACCTCCACCTGGAAAGAGGTATCGCCCGTTTTGACCTTTCCATCCGGACCACCAGCTCCATCAAGGTGAAAAAGGTCGTGCTCAAGAACATGACGCACCACACTTTCCTGTTTCCGCAAAATCCGGTCACCATACCGACTGATGCGGGTGTAAAAGACCGTTCGATTGAGTTTCCACAATGGCTGGAAACGAATACCCAAGGCATCGCCTACGTGTACGAGCAGTCTGGAGAAGATTTAAAGGCGAGCATGGAAATCGTGAAGAATGGGAAAGAGACTACTTTGGAATCTACCCTTCCATCTACTTTGAAACGAAACGTAGTGTACACATTAGAGATTACTACGGATTCTGCTACGGGAGAAGCCAAACTGAACATCGTTGAATGGAAAAACGGAGGCGACCATACCCTTTCTTCCGGCATGGGCAACTTAAAAGTAGATACCCAGACGTCTATTCTTCCTGAGAATGTGGTGATAAATGAGGAAAAGACACAGGTAACCCTTCCTCATACAGCTACAGAGATGACATTGGCCATCGACTGTGATGATGAACTGGAACTCATTCCAGGGAATATGCCGATAAAGATTGAATCACTGGGAGGTACTCGTCCGGAAACGATAGGAAAGAACCTGTTCCGTATTCAGAAAGAACAATGGAGACCTGGCGTTGCAGGCCAAGAACTGAAGCTCAGATTCCACCGGAAAGGACTGCTTCACAATTATGAGGAAGACGCTCTGACATTAGTCTTATCTGAAAACCCAATTAAACTGGAAGGGCTCATCCACTTCCATGACGGCTATGAATTTGACTTCGGACGCTACATTGACAATGAATTGGGACTCATCACTCTGCCGGAGTCTAAAAAACTGACGGTGGAATACGAAAGTGGTGAAGGTCACTGGATTAAGCTGGATGAGCAGGATGAAACACCCAACTCATTCCGCATCATAGGAGGCTGGAAACCCAATGACCCAACGGCCAACGGACGCAAGCAGAAAGCTACACTGGTAATCTGCAATACCGACGGTACGGACAGAGAAGAATACACGGTCGTACGCCGCAACTGGGGACTCCCTGTTACCTACCTCAACGGTGTATGGTGGTGCAAATACAATGCCATGGGAGATTCAAAGAATTTCAGCGACCAGATACTTTCTTCTAACGACCCGGCTGCCAAGGCAGGAAAGACGCTTTTTGATTACCTGCGCGACTGTACTCCTGAAGAGTTCTTCAAACTATGGAAGTGGCAGTATCAGGGAAAAACCACGCAGGGTATGGAAGTGATTGACGACGGTGGAGTGGCTAAACTGAAAGGATACGGTCCATCCAGCGCTCATATCAACAGACTGGATGCCACCGCCATGGCACCCGACGGCTACGAACTTCCTTCCATGGAGAATTTTGAAAGAGTCTTAAACTCAACCAGTGGAACCATCTGGCTGATGTGGGACGGAAGCCATACCACGGCATGGAACGGAGGCTCAAACATTCAGCGTCGCCAAAGAAGAAGAAACGATGTTACCGTAGGAAGCGTAGCGCTGTCTGACCTGATTTACATTCAGATGTACAATAATGCAGAACAGCAATACGAACCACTCGTATGGTACGGTCCCGGAGCACAATGGGATGACAGTGGCATCAAACATGGACACTACAATGCCATGTTATGGGCTACCCACTCGCCCAGCAACGGACAAGGATGGTTTTATAACGGAACAATGGCAGGGCTTTATCCCAACAAGAACGGTGCAGGATCAAACGACACCCGACTTCTTCGCTTTAAGAAATCGGACGTAGAATACATCTATGAATAACAACCCTCAAAACGTCTTTGCGTTTCAAAGTAAACGCAAGGACGTTTTACTTAAAACGCAAGTGCGTTTGGACCAAAACTCTTTTACGTTTTAGTTCAAACGCACTAGCGTTTTTTTATACTCATTGAAGTCCTTAAGGAGAATTTCAATAAATCATTGAATTACAACAAAATACATCCCTATCATAAGCAATATCATCAACAGTTCAGCCCCACGGTTGACACGGATGGCCACACGCATATCCCGACTATCCAACGGACGAGGATTATCTCCGATAAAAGGCTTGTAAACTGTCTCGCCAAAATAATCGTGCGGACCGCCAAAACGGCAGTTCAGGATTCCGGCCAGTGCCGCTTCCGGATAACCGGAATTAGGACTGGCATGCATCCGTCCGTAATGGGCCACAAACTTCAAGAGCGGAAAACGACCGGAAACCAATACCATCAGCAGGGCGGTCAGTCGGGCAGGAAGGTAATTGGCCACATCGTCCATACGGGCCGCCCAGCAGCCAAAATCTTTATAACGGGCATTACGGTAGCCAATCATAGAGTCGAGGGTATTGACCATCTTATACGCCAGCATCCCCGGCACCCCCAACAGAAAATACCAGAAAAGCGGAGCGATGACACCGTCGCTCAGGTTCTCGGCCAAAGTCTCAAGGGCAGCCGTACGCACCTCCTGGTCAGTCAAGGAAGAAGTATCTCTTCCCACAATGCGGGCCACCTGCTTTCTTCCGGCTTCCAGCGAAATATCCGCTGCCTCAAATACCATCCGTACCTCATCTATCAGGGTTTTTCCGGCCAGACAATAAAATACGGCCACTACCGAAAGTACAATCTTTACCCATGGATGCAGCAGAGCCGCTGCTTCCAGCAATCCTTTGCTCACCAGAAAGGTAAACACGACCAGCCCTATTGCGGTCCATGCTCCGTTTCGTTTGCGGTGAGTTCCCTGATTCCCTCTGCGTTCACACCGTGAAATCAGTTTTCCGAATCCTACCACCGGATGGGGCAACCACAGCGGGTCACCTAAAATCTTATCAAGCAGAAAACCTCCTGCCAGGGGAATCAATCCCATTACGAGTTCTGTATCCATTCGTGTATGCCTTCAATTAATAGATTGTTTTCTTCTTCCGTCTGTATGGCGATACGGAAATAACGCGCATCCAGTCCTTCGAAATTGGATGCGTCGCGAATCAGCAGTCCGTGCCGGGTAGCCAAGAATTCTTTCAGTTGTGCCGCAGTACCCTGCTGAAGCCGCGCCAAAAAATAATGCGCATCCGTAGGCAGTACCTCTACCCCACCCAAAGCTTCCAGCGCATCGGTCACCCGTTTCCGCTCAGCCAGCAAAACCTGTATGTCCATGCGATATTCTTCCGGATGCTGTAGCAGGTAATGTCCAGCTTCTACGGCCAAGGCATTAACCGACCAAGGCATACGGCAGGCACGTATCCGAGAAAGAAGTTCCCTGCTGCCCGTCACCGCTCCCAGACGCAGGCCCGGCACCGCATAGCATTTGGTCATGGAATGCAGCAGCAATACGTTAGGCAGTTTCACCGTCTCGGCTACGGACAGAACCTCTTTCTCCGTAAACAGCGCATACGACTGGTCGATGACAAACAACTTTCGGGGATATGTGGCTATCAGGCGGCGAAGCGTAGCGGCATCCCATGTCTGCCCCGTGGGGTTGTTCGGATTACACAGCCAGAAAATCCCTTCGTCGTCTGTCAGCTTCTCCAGGCTGGAAATGCCTTCCACCCGATGTCCGTGCAAGCGGCAGGCATCTGCATATTCACTAAAGGTCGGTATCCATACAGCAGAATGACTCCCGCGAAAAGCCTGGGCAATGAGGTAAATGGCCTCTGTGGCTCCATTCGTCACACAGACTTCCTCCGGACTGACACCCTGCAACTGGGCCAGCTCGGCAGCCAGCGCATAGGGTTCCGGTTCCGGATAGGAACGGATGCACGACAGGCATCCGGACAGGTAGCGGTTCAATCCGTCATGGTTCACCCGGTGGTACACATTCGAACTGAAATTGGCACGAATGGCCGTATAGCGATAGGCGTCGTCTCCGTGTCCGTTAATCATTTTGAGTCAGTATTTGGTAAAGCAGCGGCATGTTCAGATGCTTCCGCACATGGTCGGCCAACTTATTGTATTGTTCTTCCTTGAAAGCGGCATAATCCAGCTGAGGTTGCTCCAGCTTTTCGGCATACGGAGCCAGCAGCCATTCTATCACTTCCGGATTATCCAGTATGCCGTGAATATAGGAACCCGCACATTTCCGGTCCACCACACAGCCATCCGTTTCTCCATTCTCCAGACGTACTAACGGAGTCAAAGTCTCTCCTTCTACTGCCGAAGTACGCCCCATGTGGATTTCGTATCCCGTGCAGTTCGGTTCTTCGGAAGACAGGAAAGCAAAACGTACCTGACGTGTCACCTTCTCTCCTTCGATAACCGTCTCTGTCGGCAGAAGTCCCAGTCCGGGCATCTGGCTGATACTTCCTTCCACTCCGTCGGGGTCGGCAATCCGCTGCCCCATCATCTGGTATCCGCCACAAATTCCCATCACGGTAGCGCCGTTGCGGCGTGCCTGAAGAATGGCTTGTGCCACCCCGTTACGACGCAACTCATACAAGTCGTCGATGGTGCTCTTGCTGCCGGGCAGCAGAATAATGTCGGCCTTCATCAGGTCGTCCACGTTGTTCGTATAGTATAAGTTTACCCGTTCGTCATGCTCCAGCATATTGAAATCAGTGAAATTCGAGAGATGACGGAGCAACACCACCGCCACATTGACCTTCCCCTGCACTGCTTTCCGCTGTTTCAAGGAAAGCTCCACCGAATCTTCTTCCTCAATGTAGATGTCATGGTAATACGGTATCACGCCCAGCACTGGAATACCGCAGATTTCTTCCATCATCTTCACACCCGATTCAAACAAGCGAAGGTCGCCACGAAACTTATTGACAATGATTCCCTTGATGCGCTTGCGGTCTTCCGGCGTCTGCAGGGCCACCGAACCGTAGGCACTGGCAAACACGCCTCCCCGGTCGATGTCGGCTACCAGAATCACATCTGCATGGGCATGACGCGCCATGGGCAGATTTACCAAATCCGTATCCTTCAGGTTGATTTCCGAGATGCTGCCCGCTCCTTCCATCACCACCGGATTGTAACGGGCTGCCAAGCGGTCGAATGCCTGGTTCACTTCCCGGCGCAACTCATCACGACCCTCTGTCCGGAAATAGGCATACGCACTCCGGTTGCCTATAGGCTTGCCGTTCAGTACCACTTGTGAGGTATGGTCGGAAGTCGGTTTCAGCAGCAAAGGATTCATATCCGTATGGCAGGGTACTCCTGCCGCCTCAGCCTGCACCGCCTGTGCCCGACCGATTTCCAATCCTTCAGGAGTGGCATACGAGTTGAGTGCCATATTCTGTGCCTTGAAAGGCGCCGGATGGTACCCGTCCTGCAAAAAGATACGGCATAGCGCCGCAGCCAGCACACTCTTACCTACGTCACTGCCCGTTCCAGCCAGCATGAGCGGATGCAAACGCGGAAGCGGCAAGTCGATTTCCACCATCCCTCCGTAAGGAGGCAAAGCTTTCATGGCATCTTCCAGTTTCACCTTACCGGCATAGACCTGTGCAGCTACCAGCACACCTCCATGAGCAAACACCAGTGCCGGACCTGAAGTACGGTCCAGGTGGTCAAAAAAGTCGGACACACGGGCCAGCACGTCCATGAACGACTCGCCTCCGGTAGTCCGTACCCGCAGGTAATCGTCATACCATTCCTGAATGCGCGGGTCGGTTATTTCCTCGAAACGCTGCATCTCCCACTCACCCATGTTCATTTCTTTCAGCCGCTCATCACGTTCCGCTTCGGGAAAGCCGCAATAGGCCGCCAAGCGTGTACAGCGGGACAAAGGACTGGTATAGATACGTGAAAAACGCATTCCCGTATCCTGAAGGGCCTTTTTACATGCCTCTGCCTCTTCCTGAAACGAAGCACGCAGGGGCACATCGGTCTGCCCGTAGCACGTCCCTGGTGCCACATCCACCGAAGTATGTCGAACTAAATATACTTTCATTTTCTTATGTCTAACCGTATTAAAAATTATATGCCATCACTACCGCTCCCATCCAGCACGCCAGCTCACACAAGAGGAAAAGTGCGCCACAACAGTCGCCGGTGTATCCTCCTAAACGTCGCTTGAGCAGCCAGCCCAATCCAATGAAAAGTACACATGGAAAGCACAGCATTCCCCAATAAGAAAGAGGTAAAAGCAGCAATGGCAACAATCCTCCTGCGGCATTGGCTATCCACTCCGGAAGGCTCATGCGGGTATAAACCACCTTAGCCTTGCTTTCTTCCTCTTTTCGGGCGTACGGAAGAAACAGGAGTATGAAACTGCATACAAACTTGCAGAAAGGGTCAGCCACGCACAGCACCCAGGGAATAACAGGCGCAGGCAAAGATACCAATAACGAAAATGAGAGCAGGTAATACAATATCAACCCCAGCACACCGTAGCTCCCGATATGAGAATCTTTCATGATGCGGAGAATGCCTTCCCGGTCGCGTCCGCCCCCAAATCCATCGAAGAAATCGGCCAGACCGTCTTCATGCAAAGCCCCCGTCAGGAAAAGACGGGTACACAAGGCCAGCAGTACCGCTACCGGCAGAGGAAACCAGGTGGAGAAAACCCAGAAAGACAGGGCCATCACTCCTCCCGTGAGCCATCCGCAAAGGCTCCAGTAGCTCACCACGTGCCGGAAACATTCGGACGGCACGGTACAAATCCGCCAGAAAGGAAGACGGGTGAAAAACATCAGGGCAGCCAGTAAATTATTCATGAGGTCAGAAGTATTTGGTAATGGAAGCATGGGCAAAGTTATCCATCTCGTTCAGCATCCGCACGGCTGAATCAAGGATAGGAAAGGCACAGACAGAGCCGCTTCCCTCACCCAGGCGCAATGACAGATTCAACAACGGATGAGCGTGCAGGTAGTCCAACAACAGCTTGTGTCCGCTTTCATCTCCCTGATGTCCGAACACAGCATACGAAAGTACGTCGGGACACAAACGCGAAGCAGCCAGTATGCAGTTGGTCATGATAAAGCCGTCCACCAGAATGACCATACGTAATTCTGCCGCACGCAACATGCCACCTACTGCCATCATCATCTCAAGTCCTCCGAAACGACACAGGATTTCTTCCACCGTATGCTCGCCCGAGAAATGTTGAAGAGCCTGCTGAAGCACCCGGAACTTATGGGTCATGGCTTCTCCATACAGTCCGCTGCCGGCTCCCACGCATTGTTCCAGCGGAATACCTGTCAGGCAACTCATCCACAAGGAAGAAGCGGAGGTGTTTCCTACTCCCATTTCGCCGAAACTCACCACGTTACAACCTGCGGCATGAATACGGTCTACGCATTGCGCTCCACGCTCCAGACACAGATTCATTTCCTCGGGTGTCATGGCATCTTCGTGAAGGAAATTACGTGTGCCGCGACGGACTTTCATATCAATGATGCCTTTTTCGTAGGGCAAGTCGTAATCCACACCTGCATCGATAATTTCCAGGCGGAATCCATGCTGACGGCACAAAAAGTTGATACCGGCTCCTCCGTGCAGGAAATTACTGATTTGCTGCCAGGTAATCTCCTTCGGCGAAGCACTGACCTTTTCTTCCACAATACCATGATCAGCTGCAAAAAGCAAGTTATAAGGATTGTTCAACGAAGGCGACAAGGTCTGCTGAATCATACAAACCTGCAGGGCCAATTCCTCCAGACGCCCCAGAGAACCTTTCGGTTTCGTCAGGTTATCAATCTTTTCACGGGCTGCTTGCTCCAGTTCCGGACAGGCAATAGGTGCTATAGTAAACTTACGCATGATTTATCCTTTCACTTTAACCGGAATACCGGAAACCATCAGTACGACCTGATCGGCTTTCGAAGCAATATACTGGTTCATCCATCCTTGCAAATCGGTGAAACGACGCTGTACCTCATTGGGGGAAACGCCTCCCATACCTATCTCGTTCGTGACGAAAATAAAGGTCGCATCCTGGGCGGTAAAACGGTCGAATTCCTGCTTCAAGGCTTCTAAAGCAAGTGACACTTTCGGCTGTTCCACAAAGTAGTTCGTACACCAGAGCGTCACGCAGTCAATGACAGCCACCCGTCCCGTAATATCATGACGGCTCAGTTCCTTTTCTTCTTCGATGTTCGTCCACTCCGGCCCCCGGTTTTGCTGGTGACGCTCCACCCTACGGCGAAATTCCTCGTCCCATATCTTTGCCGTAGCTATATACACCGGCGATGTGGACAACTCATGAGCCAGACGTTCTGCATAGCTGCTTTTTCCGGAGCGCTCGCCTCCCGTAATCAGTATTATCTTCTTCATAATCTTCTGCTGTGGTTTTCAGCTTCCATTACTATAAATAAAAAACTGTCTCAAGGCAAATGTGCACTCCGTAGCCGGAACGATGCATCCGTTTACCTTGAGACAGTTTCCTGTTCCAAATTGTACATCAAGCTGTACGACTCTTCTGCTTTATTCGGCTGCTTTTTCTGTTTCTACGAAATCAGTTTCTCCGTTTGACACCAGCAGGTTGTACCACTGAATCAATTTCTTAATGTCACTGGTATGTACACGGTCACGGTCGTAGTTAGGCAATACTTCAGCCATAAATGCGTGCAGTTCTTCTGCAGAAGCTTTCTTGTAATCCAAAGAAGTCACGTTGCCGTTTTCTTTCTTCTTTACAGATTCCAACACTTCGCCCAAAGCTACTTCCTCTGCATCAGTATACATGGCAATATCGCCCAATGAGATTACCTTGTCACTGGCGTAAACAGGAACTCTTTTCTTATCTGCACTGACTGTTTCCACAATCAGCATATTCTTTGCCTGAGAAATCAGTTTGTACAAACCTGGTTTTCCAGAAATCGCTAAAATAGTCTTCAACATATTATCTCTAATGATTAATTTAATTACGAGTGACAAAAATACAACGCACGAATGACATACACAAACTATCGGCCCGTTTTTCTGTGAGCAAGCCACTCTTCCAACGCCGCAATCTGCGTATCCAACTGTAATTTTTCGTCGTTGAAAATGACATAGTCTGCCCGACGCTTCTTTTCTTCGTCATCCATCTGTGCAGAAATACGTGCCCTTATCTGTGCTTCCGTAGCGGCATCCCGCTGCATAGCCCGCGTTATACGCAACTCCAAGGGAGCATACACCATCACGACATAGTCCACGGCTGTGTGAAAGCCCGACTCAAACAGGATGGCGCTCTCCATAGCTACCACCTCCGTTCCGGATGCGGCCTGACGGTCTGCCCACTGTTGGAAGTCTTCATACACACAAGGATGGATGATGCGGTTAACGCGTCCGGCATTCTCTGTCGAGGCAAACAAGTAATTTGCCAGCACGGGCTTGTTCAATGAGCCGTCTGCCTTATACACGTCCTCTCCTAACAAAACCAGTAACCCCTCACGTATTCGTGGATGAGAAAGCGTCAGTTTCTTGGCTTCCGTATCCGTATCGTATACAGGAATGCCTGCTTCTTCCAGCAAATGCGACACATAGGATTTACCACTCCCGATACCTCCTGTGATTCCAATCTTGATCATTCTGATTCTTTTTCTTTAGAGGGTTCGCTTACGGTCTGCTGTTCAATCAAGTAATCTACAGAGGAAGGAGTCACACGCACGTGACTTACTACATCCGGATAGCGTTTTACGGTAAGAGGCAGTTTTTCTGATTTATTCGCCACCACATCAGCGTAAGAAACACCGACCAGAAAATCTTTCTCCGTCACAGACTTAAAGTTCTTCAGTCCCACCTGCACAGTTATCTGCACCTTCGACGGGAAAGTCCGCAAAACCTTTCCTTTCGGGAAACCGATTCCCACCACTGGCACTTCCAGCGTCTTCTCTGAATACATATCCACACAAGCCACCACATCTACGGATGATGGCACAAACTTCACGCCATGAAGCTTTTGCAGGTTGATATGTTTCTTCAGCGTATCCGTTACGTTAGTCCAATGGAAAGGCTGTGTGTACGCTATCAGAATGGTATTCAGCACACCCTGAGGGGCATAGACAACTACAGAATCAGGTATTACCCGAATATCCGACACATAATATTGTCTGCCAGCCGATACTTCTCCACCCACTGCTACCGGCACTTTCTTGGGTATTCCCCTTGAATAGATATAATCCAGTGTGTCCGGACGTACGGCAAGCAGTTGCGTAGAGTTATTCAGCTGGGCACTGATTTTTTTCAATATCTCAGTCTGAGGAATGCGGACATAAGAACCTTTATCCTGATAATCCTCAAAGTTAAAAGTCAGCGGAAAGAAAGTACGTCCCAGCATGTAGTTCAGCAGTACCGTACCTCTGTCTTCTACCTTCACCCGAATCTCATCAGGCAGTTCAGACGTCATGACCACCTCTTTCGGCACATTCTTCAGTCTGACCGGAATCTTAAACTCGGTCTGATACGTGTCGTTCATGGTCTGCAAGAACCAGAAACAAAGCGACACGAACACGAAAAACAGAAAAATCAGAAACTCTCTGCTCTTGGCACTGAGCAGAAAGTTCCTGATTTTTCGTACAAGTATCAAGTAATATCTCTTTATGTTCTTTCGATCGAACATAGTCATTCATATTTATTTCGCAGGCTGAGCCTGTGCATCTGCATAAATTGAGTTCTTATCTACCTTGATTTTTACACCGGCAGCAACTTCAACTACAACAGTATTATCTTCTACTTCCTTGATTTTTCCATAAATTCCACCCGCAGTTACTACAGACTGTCCTACTTCCAAATTCTTGCGGAACTTGGCAATTTCTTTCTGCTTCTTGTTCTGGGGACGAATCATAAAAAAGTACATAATGGCAAAAATAGCCACCATCATAATAAGGAAAGAGTAATCTGCTCCTCCCTGTGCCTGCAATACTACAGCTAACAAATTCATACGTTTTTCGGTTTAGATTAATAATAGCTGGACAAATATATTAGTTTTTGGTCAGCTTGTTTTCCTTTTTCAATTGATTAACAATACCGTCCAAAGTACCATTGATGAAACCGCCACTCTTCGGAGTGCTATACAGCTTGGCAATTTCCACGTATTCATTCAACGATACATTTACCGGAATGTTAGGGAAACTCAGAATCTCAGCCAATGCAATCTGCATGATGATGACATCCATCACAGCTACTCGGCTCAAATCCCAGTTCTTTGAATTCTCACTGATTAAATGATGGTAATAATCTGCATTCAGGATAGAACGACGGAACAAGCGGCGAGCAAAGTCCCGATCTTCTTCATCCTTAAATTCAGGAAGAAGTTCCTGCTTTTCACCGTTCTCAGGATTGAAGCGCTTGATAGTCTTCAACACAAAAGTATCCACGATTTCCTTATCGTCATTCCAATACAAACTCTGGTCTTCCAGAACTTCATCAAGAGCTGTATTGTTGAAAATAATTTTCTTGTACAGTTTTCTCCACAATTCACGATCCTCTTCGTATGAAGAAGTTTCGCTGGCCATATACTCCTTATATATATCACTCTGCATGATTTGTTCACACAGGTTTTTAATGAAATCGCCTTCATTTTCCCAGGTTTTCTTCTGAGAAGAAGCAAAAGCATTCAACTGTTTGTTGATTTCCAACTGCGCAATGAAGCGATTTTCTACAAATTTCATGTTGGGAGACAAATCTTCTTTGGTAGGAACCAACTTGTTTTTTGCTGCATCCAACCGCTTGTTGGCATACTTGGTTACCTCTACCATCAAAAGCAAAAGATAGTTGTACAGATCATACGCTTTAGATAAACTGAAGAACAACTCCTTTTCTGCAGTATCCAAATTTTTACCTCCGTTCTGATAATACGCATAAATTATCTGAACTATCTTCAGACGAATAAGAACTCTGTTAATCATAATATATAAACAAACTATATTTTTAGGTGGGCAAAAGTAAGCATTTTTCCTTTATTACACACCATAAAGCATTATATTTTTTCTTTTTTTTCAGAGATTCGACATTTTTCCTCATTCTCTTTTGGCACATTGCAAAAAAATATTCAAATTTGAACGCATTTTTATTAGTAACAGTGAGTTATGGAAGAACTGAAGAAGAAAAGTACGACTATTGAAAACGACAAAGAAATCGTTTTCTCCAAAGCAATCAAAGCTGGAAAACGAATTTACTACTTGGATGTAAAGAAAAACCGGAAAGAGGAAATGTTCATTGCTATCACAGAAAGCAAGAAAGTAGTGTCTCTTGACAAAGATGATCCTCAGGTTAATTTTGAAAAACACAAGATTTTCCTGTACAAGGAAGATTTTGAGAAGTTTATGAACGGGTTACAGCAGGCCATCGATTTTATCGGACACGAACAGGGGACCACAAGTGAAACACATTATCAACCTGCTACAACCACAGAAGAGATTCCTTCACAATCAGAAGAAATAAAAATTGACATCGATTTTTAAGATAAAGCGTAAAAAAAGTACTGATTCCAACTTGAATTACAGGAATTTATTCCATGAACATTTGGAAGGTAAAAAGAAAATGCATACCTTTGCGCCGCTTTTTCAAGCTCATCGTGTGATATACCACATCGTGTGATGGCGAATTAAGCAAACAATCAACTTAATTTAGAGTAACACAAAAAATTAAAAACAATGAAATCAATCGAAATCAAAGGTTCTTTGAGAACTGAAACTGGTAAGAAAGCCACTCGTGAACTTCGTAAAGACAATGGTATTCCTTGCGTATTGTACGGAACTCAGAAAGATGAAAACGGCAATCAGGTTGCTACTCACTTTACAGTTCCTACTGAAGGCTTGCGTAACTTGGTATACACACCGCACATCTACGTTGTAGACCTGAACATTGATGGCAAGATTGTAAATGCTATCATGAAAGATATCCAGTTCCACCCTGTAACAGACAAAATTCTGCACGTTGACTTCTATCAGATCGATGAAAGCAAACCTATCGTAATGGAAGTTCCTGTGAAGTTGGAAGGTTTGGCAGAAGGTGTGAAAGCCGGTGGTAAATTGGCTCTGCAGATCCGTAAGTTGAAAGTGAAAGCCTTGTACAATGTAATTCCTGAACGTCTGGTTGTAGACGTGACTCCGCTGGGATTGGGTAAAACTATTAAAGTGGGTGAACTGAAATACGAAGGTCTGGAACTGCTGAACGCAAAAGAAGCTGTGGTTTGTGCAGTTAAATTGACTCGTGCTGCTCGTGGTGCTCAGGCTGCTGCTGGTAAATAATTTCAGTAACCTAAAACTACAAAAATCCTTTCAATGAAATACTTGATTGTTGGACTGGGGAATATCGGTGAAGAATACCGCGAAACCCGTCATAATATAGGATTTATGGTATTGGACGCCTTGGCTAAGGCGTCCAATATTGTTTTTAGCGACGGACGTTATGGAGCTACCGCCCAGCTCTCGCTAAAAGGCAGACAATTGATTCTGCTCAAACCATCCACTTACATGAACCTGAGTGGGAATGCAGTACGCTATTGGATGCAACAAGAAAAAATCCCTCTAGAAAACGTATTGATTGTAGTAGATGACCTGGCCCTGCCTTTTGGAACCCTGCGACTGAAAGGAAAAGGCAGTGATGCAGGCCACAACGGATTAAAGCACATTGCTGCTACGTTAGGCACTCAGAACTATGCCCGCCTGCGCTTTGGCATCGGAAACGACTTCCCGAAAGGAGGACAAATTGATTTTGTTCTCGGACATTTCGACGAAGAATCCATGAAGCAGATGCCGGAACGTCTGGAGGTAGCACAGGAAATCATCAAGAGTTTCTGTCTGGCCGGACTGAACATCACCATGAATCAATATAATAACAAATAAAAACCATGCCGGAAGCACGAATTGACAAATGGATGTGGGCTGCACGTATCTTCAAGACAAGAACCATTGCTGCCGAAGCCTGCAAAAAAGGAAGAATCTCGATCAACGGTTCTCAGGTGAAACCTGCCCGAATGGTAAAACCAGGGGACGTGGTACAGGTCAGAAAGCCTCCTGTAACCTATTCCTTCAAGGTGTTGCAGGCCATTGAAAAAAGAGTGGGAGCCAAACTGGTACCGGAAATCATGGACAACGTGACTACACCCGACCAGTATGAATTGCTGGAGATGAGTAAAATCAGCGGATTCGTAGACCGTGCCCGTGGTACAGGACGTCCCACAAAGAAAGAACGAAGAGACTTGGACGAGTTCTTCATGCCAGAATACCTGGATGACTTTGACTTCGACTTTGATGACGAGGAGGAGGATGAAGAATAAATATTGTCCGCATTAAAAATAAAAGCTGGACTTGCCTATTCACTTGTGCAAGTCCAGCTTTTTTATTCTGCCTTGGCTGTTACCTCAGAGGCTTCAAACAACGCATTCAAATTCTTTTCCTCTCCTACGACCCATACCACATCGCCTTTCTGCAATTCAAAAGAGACTTCCGGCTGCCGCAGGTTGCTGTCGTCGGCAGACTCAATTCCGACCACCAGACAATGGTATTTATTGCGGATGCCACTTTCACGAATCGTACGTCCGCAAAACGGTGAGTTACGTGCAATGACAAACTGCTTCAAGTACATCTCGCGGTTCTCAAAGTCCTCATCCTTGTAACCTTCGGCCACCTTTTCCAGCTGTCCGGAGAAAACAGACAACTGTTCGTCGGTACCGATAACCTGTAACTTGTCATTCGGAAAAATCCGGTTTCCTCCACCCGGGATATTAATACGGTGCGCACCTCGTATGATAGAAGCCACATGCACTCCGTATTTCTTTCCAAAATCAAGTTCCATCAAGGTCTTTCCTCCCCACAACGAATCAGCAGGAACCACAAAATCCGACAAGTGCAAATCACGGTCCAGCAGTCGTCCGGCATATTCCGGCTGGCTCTCGCCCAAATACGCTTTCTTGATTTCCTTGGAACGGAGATTCTGCACAAACACCCTTTCCATCCCGATTGACTGCTTTTTCAAGAAACGAGAGAAAATCATCAGCAGGACGACCAGAATGGCAATACCCACCATCAGCGCGGCAGAGGCCTGGAACAGATGCTTGATGATGTAGACCACAAACAATACAGCCAGCACAATGCGAAGCAATACGATTGAAATCAGCGGTGCATGATTGAAACGGCTGTCCGCCCAGAGTGCCTTGAACTCAATGGAATGATTTTTCTTCATAATCATGGCACGGAGGAAAGGAGAAATCAACAAGATGGTCACTACCGCTCCCAACACTTTTCCCCAAAAACCTCCCAGTGCGGAAATCAAAAGAGGAAGGAACAGGTTGAATGACAGTACCACCATCGCAATGGAAAGCACCAGGTAAATCAATGTGATACGCACAATCGCTCCCAACAGTTTTTTCCAGTTGTTCTGATGGTTTACAGGCTGCACTCCTACCGAATAACGCTCCAGCAAATGCTTCCAGAATACCGGAAGATGCCGGTCCACCCAGCCATAAGCAGGACCGGACAAACGAATCATATAAGGAGTAAGGAAGGTCGTTATCACGGATACAGCCACCACAATCGGATACAGGAAAGAGCTCGTCACATTCAGACTTACTCCCAATGCTGCAATGATAAAGGCAAATTCACCAATCTGTGTCAAACTGAATCCACACTGCATGGCGATTTTCAACGGCTGACCTGACAGCAACACACCTCCCGTACCAAAGATGGTCTGCCCCAACAATATGGCTACCACAATCGCCAGGATTGGCCAGATGTATTCCACAATCATGTTCGGGTCGACCATCATCCCGACTGACACGAAGAAGATGGCCCCAAACAAATCTTTCACCGGAGCCACGAGCTTGTCAATGTGTTCCGATTCTACTGTTTCCGCCAGAATGGACCCCATGATAAATGCGCCAAAGGCTGGAGAGAAACCCACACGGGCTGCCAGCACCACCACCCCGAAGCACAAGGCCAAGGACACAATGAGCAACGTCTCGTCACTCATCAGTTTGCGTGCCCTTTTTAAGAAGAGCGGAATCAGATAAATACCTACCACAAACCAGAGAATCAGGAAGAACACCAGTTTTCCGATGCTGTAAATCATCTCACTTCCTTCAAAATTCTTGCTTACGGCCATGGTAGAAAGCATCACCATCAGCACAATGGCCAGAATATCTTCCAAAATCAAAATACTCAGCACCAACCCGGCAAAACGCTGTTGCCGAAGTCCCAAATCATCAAATGCCTTATAGATAATGGTGGTGGAAGACATGGCCAGCATTCCTCCCAAATAAATGCAGTCCATCTGTTTCCAACCAAACATCCAGCCCACAAACACACCGACCAGTATCATGCAGAAGATAATCGTACAGGCCGATATGACCGCCGAACCTCCCACCTTCATCAGTTTCTTGAAACTGAACTCCAGTCCCAGCGCAAACAAAAGGAAGATGACACCAATCTCCGACCACGTCTGGATATTATCCGCATCTACCACCGAAGGAGTAAACGTGAAATGAGGACTGCAGACAAAACCTGCGACAATATAGCCTAACACCAAAGGCTGCTTCAATTTCTTAAATAGCAACGTCATGATTCCGGCACTAATCAATATCAAGGCCAAATCACTGATAAGAGGAGCTAAATGCGACATAATAACAGTTGTATTTTATTTTGCGCAAAAATAACGAATTCCTTACAAGAAATATCCCCCTGAGAGACAAATATGAAACAGAAGTTTCCAATTCAACCAATAATGTTGTAATTTTGTCCCATTCTAAATAAAGAAAATATGAATACTCCTAAAACTACACAAACCTTTCCGGTGCTGGACATGAGTTGCGCCGCCTGTGCCACACGGGTGGAAAAGACACTGAACCGTCAGCCGGGTGTATACCATGCTCAGGTGAACTATGCAGCCGCTACGGCCACCGTAGAATACAACCCGCAAGAATGTACACCCGAAACATTAAAAGATGCCATTCAGAATGCCGGATACGACCTGGTCATTGAAACGAATGCTCAAAAAGAGAAAATAGCAGAAGATGCACATAGCCGGAAGTACCGTCAACTAAAGCAGCGTACTTTCTTTTCGCTGATGCTTTCCGTGCCCGTAGCCATTATCGGCATGTGCTTCATGGACTGGACGTACGCCAATTACGTGATGTGGATTCTTTCCACTCCCGTAGTATTCTGGCTGGGAAGAGACTTCTACCGCAATGCCTGGAAACAGTTGAAGCACCGTACTTCCAACATGGATACGCTGGTAGCCGTGAGTACTGGCATTGCCTATACATTCAGCCTGTTCAACCTGTTCTGGCCGGAGTTCTGGCTGAGCAGAGGCATTCACCCTCACGTCTATTTCGAGGCGGCCAGCGTCATCATCTCTTTTATCCTGCTCGGACGGTTACTGGAAGAGAAGGCCAAAGGAAATACGTCGGAAGCCATCAAAAAACTGATGGGACTACAGCCGGCCACCGTCACCATTCTCACTCCGGAAGGACAGCTGAAAGAAATTCCCGTGGAACAAGTACAGCAGGGCCAGCGACTGGTAGTCAAACCGGGCAGCCGCATTGCCGTGGACGGAACCGTGTATGAAGGCAGTTCCTATGTGGACGAGAGCATGCTCACCGGCGAACCGCTTCCTACCGAAAAGACTCCCGGCACCAAGGTATATGCCGGCACCATCAACCAGAAAGGAAGTTTCAGTTTCATCGCCGACAAAGTGGGAAGTGAAACCGTTCTGGCCCATATCATCCGCATGGTACAAGATGCACAAGGCAGCAAGGCCCCCGTACAACAGTTAGTAGACCGCATCGCGGCTATCTTCGTGCCTACCATCCTGAGCATTGCCGTCCTCTCGTTTTTAGTATGGATATGGCTGGACAGCAGCAACGGATTCACCCATGGCTTGCTGGCCGCAGTAACCGTCACCATCATTGCCTGCCCCTGTGCATTAGGACTGGCCACACCGACGGCCATCATGGTCGGCATCGGAAAGGGGGCCGAAAACGGTATCCTGATTAAAGATGCAGAAAGTCTGGAAACAGCCCGCAAGGTGAACGCCATCGTCCTCGATAAAACCGGCACCTTGACTGAAGGACATCCCACGGTGACCGAAATCTCCGACCCGCTTCTTCAATCTCCGTTAGGCGATGTGCTCTTTACCCTGGAAAGCGCTTCCGAACACCCTCTGGCACAAGCCATCGTGCAGCATCAGACACGTCAGCTACTTCCCATGGAAGAATTTGAAAGTCTGACAGGATTAGGAGTACGAGGCAAAATCAACGGAACCTATTATTATGCCGGCAACCGCCGACTGCTGGAGACGCACCATCTTACCGTATCCCCTGCCCTGACGGAAGAAGCTGCCCGACTAAGCCAGGAGGCCAAGACCGTCATCTGGCTGGCCGATTCACAGCAGGCATTAGGGTTGGTAGCCATTGCCGACCGCATCAAGCCGACCTCTAAAGAGGCCGTCAGACAATTGCAGGAGATGGGAATCTCAACTTATATGCTGACCGGTGACAATCCGGAAACGGCCCAAAGGATTGCAGCACAATGTGGCATCACCCACTTTCAGTCCGAAGTGCTTCCACAGCAGAAAGCCCAGTTCATCAAGGACTTGCAAAAAGAAGGCAAAATCGTGGCGATGGTGGGCGACGGTATCAATGACAGTGCGGCACTGGCTCAGGCCGACCTCAGCATTGCCATGGGAAAAGGAAGCGACATTGCCATGGACGTGGCTAAAATGACACTCATTTCGTCCGACCTGAACAAGATTACCGATGCCATCCGCCTTTCGCAGGCCACTGTACGCACCATCCGCGAGAACCTTTTCTGGGCCTTCATCTACAACCTGATAGGTATTCCGGTAGCAGCAGGTATTCTGTACCCCATCAACGGCTTCCTGTTGAATCCGATGATAGCTGGTGCCGCCATGGCCATGAGCAGTGTCAGCGTGGTAAGCAACAGTCTGCGACTGAAACGGAAAAAATTCGCACACACCGCAGTGACCGTACAGGAGAAAGTACAACCCACTGAAGAAATCACCGTACCCACAACGGAAACAGCTACCCCACAGCCGGAAACAGCTGCTCCAGCCGCTTCCGAAAACCGGAAAACCTATCTGGTAGAAGGAATGATGTGCGACCACTGCCGCACCCGCGTAGAGAAAGTACTGAACATGTGGGAAGGAGCCTCCGCTCAGGTCACACTCACTCCGCCGGAAGCCGTCATTACCTTCCAAGGGAAAGTTCCTGCACTTGCAGAACTGCAACAACTGATTGATGAAAAAGCCGGTGATTATACCCTGAAAGAAAAGAACTGATTGAAAGGGTTTTATCCAATCCCAGTACTTCCTTGGCAGTACTGAAGTACTGACGGCGAAGTACTACAGTACTGCCGTGAAAGTACTGAAGTACTGCAAGGGAAGTACTCAGACATTCACTGCCAGTCTTAAATGAAAAGAACCGTACTGATTGGCTTTGTTTTTACCCCATACTCCTCACAAATTCAAAAAAAGTCGTATATTTGAAGCAACAATTCAAATATACGACTTATGAAACGAACACATTTTTTTCATGGAATACTTCTGATTGTACTCATCCTTTCCTTTATGGCATGCAAGGATGACCACGGCCCCATTTACCTGGTAAGTGCTACCGACCATCAACAAATAACTGACGGTAAACTGGAAATCAGTCCGTTCAGTAAAGGGGAGAAATTTTTAATCCGGGGAGGAGAAGGAAATTATACCATCAAAAATGAAAATAAAGAAATCGTAGACTACCGCTACGACGGTGACACACTGACATTCATTCCGGTCAGCATCGGAGAAACCTCTACCCTTATTGCCGACCGCTCAGGCAACAGTTACACACTGACGATTCTTGTCAATAATCCCCAAAGCAACTACCGGGTAGAAAGCATCAGTGCAGAAGTGGAAGGTGATAATCTAACCAAAGGAGAAGAAGCAGAACTGCTTGCACGAATTGCCGAAGACGCTCCAGTTCAGTCAGGCGGACGCTTGTTATTCACCTACTCTGACGCTTCTTTGTCATACGGCGATTTGAAAATTTTCCCAAACTATACCGGAAGCTATCAAATCGGACTTTTTGAACGCACATTAAAGTACACGGAAGATACCGGTGAACCTTACCAGCAGATTCAGGCAGAAATGGCAGGAAGCACCAAGAGAACATACACTTTCATGCTATTCGAAAACGAAACGTCTTCTACCCAGACTACTGACAACACTTCTTCTACAAACGAAGAAGGAGCTGCCACCACCAACTGTTTTATCAAAGAAGAGGTAACCGCACAATACAAAGGAGAGTTCAGCGGACTCACCAAGGCGTATCGGATTTATCACCTGACCAAGCTGCCCTAACATTCTGCCGACACTTTTTTGCACATGTCTCGTATCGAACTTCAATCCTTCGATTTGTTCAACCGCATCGAACGGATTCATCATCAGCCGACGGCTGCCCCCGACAATTTACAAGCTAAATATATCCTGCTCCACAAAGTGCTGGAGCAGGCTTGTTATGAACTGACCACTGGTGTCACGCTCTCGTTCGCCAACCTGTTTTCCCGTCTGGATTACATCTGCAAGGAGAAGAAAATGACTCCCTCCGACCGCTATGCCATCCAGACCATGCGCCGTAACTGTAACACAGCCATGGGCGACCGTTTTCAGACCGACATGCAGGAATACCTTTACGACCTGCGGGCACTGGTGCGTTTTGTATCTTTAGGCTTTGAAGAAGACATTCCGGCTTCCATCCTTCCGGAAATCCCCCACTCCAACCGTCCGTATCAGGGTACACGCCTGTCGCACATCCCGTACATACGGGCTTCGGTGACCAGCTGGAACGACACGCAGATTTTTGCAGCGACCGACAGCGAAACCGACCCGTTCATCATCATCAACTATGCCAAAGGTGGGTATGACGGCGACCTGCTCTATCTGAAAGACCTGCTTTCAGAAAATCTGCCGCTGAACCTGCTCGATGTGCGTGTGGACGAGGAAAATCACTACATTCCCAACCTTATTGTGATTCACCCCGATTACCTGATTGACATCAGTTCGCTGGCCGCCTGTTTTCGGGAGTACGGACACCACCCGCTCAACTATTTCATGAACAAAATCAAGCCGAGAGCCAATACGGCCCCCATCCTGATGGGTAACCTGGCCAGCCAGTTTCTCGACGACTATATCAACGAACAACCTCAGGAGCCGGTGAGTTACCCCCGCACCATCAAGAAATTCTTTGCCGCTTCGGCCCTCGACTTCTGTACCTGCCCTCTTCCAGCCGATTTTCACGCACAGGCACAGGCACAGATGATGAACATCCGCTCGTTTGTTCACGATGTGCTGCCTCATAACATACGGAACTTCAACAAGAAGAATACCCTGCTCGAAGCCTCCTTCATTTGTGAGAAACTGGGATTGCAGGGACGTGTGGACATGATGCAGAAAGACTTCCAGGTACTCATCGAACAGAAGGCCGGAAAGCGCGACGAATACCATCGCCGCCATAAGGAAGACCACTTCATTCAGATGATGCTCTACCAAGGCGTACTGATGTACAATTTCGGACAGGAAACCGCCAATATGCAGACCTTCCTGCTCTATTCCAAATATGCCGACGGATTGCTGATAGAACATTTTGCCGAAAATTTGTTCCGGGAGAGCATCAAGCTCCGAAATTACATCGTACACAACGAGATGCGACTGGGCGATGGAGCCATCGGAGAAATTGTAGACTCACTGAGCACCGATTTGCTGAACGAATTGCAGATTGGAGGAAAGCTGTGGAACGACTACCAGGAACCGCAACTGCAGACGGCCATCAATACGCTGAAACGCTGTACACCGCTGGAGCGGGCCTACTTCAACCGTTTTTTCACGTTCGTATCAAAGGAACAGATTCTCAGCAAGACCGGAGGAAGCAACGATGCATCTCACGGGTTTGCCGGCAACTGGCATATTCCTCTGCACGAGAAACTGGAAGCGGGCAATATCCTGACCGGACTGACCATCCAGAAGAAGCAAAGCAGCGGCCCCGGCAAAGGATACGACCTCATTGAATTGCACATTCCGACACAGGATGAGGACTTCCTGCCCAACTTCCGTACGGGCGACATGGTGATTCTCTATGCGTATAAGGAAGAACCGGACATGAGAAAGCAGATTCTTATGAAGGGAAACATTCTGGAATTGCAGCCGGACCGTATGACCTTAGTGCTGCGCAACGGACAGCAAAATAAAGATATTATCGGCGGCAAAGAAGAGGTGTTTGCCGTAGAACACGATTTTTCGGACACTTCTGCCAACAACGGCTTCCGCGGGCTGTATGCTTTTCTGTCCGCACAGGCCGACCGAAAAGAACTGCTGCTCGGTGTACGCCCACCTGCACAACTGGAGGACGTCAAACTGAACGGCGATTACAGGCGTTTCAACGAGCTCATCCTGAAAGAGAAACAAGCCAAGGACTACTTTCTGCTGGTAGGTCCTCCGGGTACCGGAAAAACCTCGTGTGCCCTGCGTTTCATGGTGGAAGAAGCCCTGAGCGAACCAGATACCTCCATCCTGCTGTTGTCGTACACCAACCGGGCGGTAGATGAAATCTGTGCCATGCTCACGGATTCCGGCATTGCCGACCGTACCCCGTTCATCCGTATCGGCAACGAACTGTCGTGCGACAAGCGTTTCGTGCCTTACCTGCTGAAATACAGCCTGGATGACTGTCCCAAGCTGACCGACATCCAGCAGAAAATGGCACGCACACGCATCTTTGTGGGTACTACGACCGCCATCAACAACCGCCTCAACCTGTTCACGTTGAAGCATTTCCAGCTGGCCATCATCGACGAAGCCTCGCAGATTCTGGAACCCGACCTGATAGGTATCCTGTCTGCCCGTCATCAGCAGCATAACGCCATCGACAAGTTCGTATTGGTGGGCGACTACAAACAGCTGCCGGCCATTGCCCAGCAAAGTGCGGAAGAAGCTGCCGTGACCGACCTTCTGCTGCGAAACATCGGGCTGGAAGATTGCCGCAACTCACTGTTTGAACGCCTTTACAAATCGAGTCCGGACACCTGCCGGAGCATCCTTCACAAGCAAGGACGCATGCATCCGGCCATTGCCGAGTTTCCGAACCAGACGTTCTACTACCGGGAGCAACTGGAGAGCGTGCCTCTTCCTCATCAGCTGGAAGAAACGCCTTACGAAGCCGGACTGACTCCGCAAGACACCATCGACCAGTTGCTGCTGGAACGCAGAATGGTGTTCATTCCCGCAGAAGCTCCAGACCACCTGACCTGCTCGGACAAGACCAACCCGAACGAAGCCCGGATTGTAGCCACTCTGTTAGGCCATATTTACCGTCTGACGGAATCCCGTTTCGACCCGAACCGGACGGTAGGTGTCATCGTGCCCTACCGCAACCAGATTGCCATGATACGAAAAGAGATTGCGCGCCTCCAGCTGCCTGCTTTGCAGGACATCTCCATCGACACGGTGGAACGCTACCAGGGCAGCCAGCGCGACATTATCATCTATTCGTTTACCATACAGAATTTCAGCCAGCTCAACTTCCTTACGGCCAATACGTTTCAGGAGGGCAATTTCCTGATTGACCGCAAGCTGAATGTGGCACTGACTCGCGCCCGCAAGCAACTGCTGCTGACGGGTAACCCGCACATCCTCGGGGCCAACATCACCTTCTACAAGCTGATGGAGTACATCCGCCTGCACAACGGATACCTGGAAACGGATGCCCTCTCGTTCTGCCGGGGAGATTTCACCCTGCCTTCGTACCGGAAGAACTGGGAAGTGGCAGACGATACCTATTCCCTGCCAGCGCATTTCAAGCAGGTATTCTCGGAATTGATAGCTCCACCGGCACAGCTGGAAGAAAACGAAACTTACTACCGTGAAGCCACTGCCTACGGCCGGAGTGACTTCCGCACCCTGCCCGAAGAGATGTCTCCATCTGACTTCTGCCAGGTCTACAACTATTTGTACATGCGGAAACAATATGCCGCTGCCCAAGCTCTCTTTACCGGAAGCGGCAACTGGCTGCACGACCTCATCCGTAAGGTATCAGGGCGAGTGGTGTTCTGCGACCTCTCGTGTGAGGCCGGAGCCTCGGGACTGGCTTTTGCCGATGTATGCCGTTCTCTTCCCCATCTGGACCTGACCTACACGGGCATCTATCCCATGCAGGAAATGGGAGAAACGGCCGAAGCCTTTTTCCGTTCACCAGCCTACAAGCACATTCAGGCAAGCTGGTATCCCCGCCTGAGTGCCGTGCCTGCTGCCTTCTGGCAAGCCCATGCCGTACTGACCGAACTGGTGATTTTCAACCTCTCCAGTCTGTTCGACCGCATCGCTCCGCGAGAAGCACGCGACCTGGCTCTGCAAATCAACCAATTGGTGCATGCCCGTCCCCTGAACCATTACGTACTGGTGTACCGTGACGATGCGGGGCCTTGCATGCACAACCATTCCTACACGGCATTCTGCAACCACCTGTCGGCAGAGCTGAAACCGCTCCAGCCGCAGATGCCCCTTTTCGGAAAAATCCATTGTGAACCTACCGAAGGAGTTCCAGTTTCGCAGGAATTCCTTTATGAAATACGTACCAACTGATGAATAAAAAACCTATACAGCGTGCCCTCATCGTAGGGGCTACTTCCGGTATCGGAAAAGAAACGGCCTTGCAACTGCTCCAGAAAGGATGGATACTCGGACTGGCTGGCCGGCGTGAAGAGAATCTGAAAGAACTGCAGCAACTGGCTCCGGAGCGTATCCACATCCGGGCCATCGACATCTGTCAGGAGGATGCGACCGACCGCCTGCTGGAACTGATTGAAGAAATGGGAGGCATGGACCTCTACCTGCACTGCTCAGGCATCGGTCACCAGAACTACCAGCTGGCACCGGAAATCGAGCTCCGCACACTGGAAACCAACGGCACCGGATTTGTACGCATGGTAACAGCCGCTTTCCGCTACTTTGCCCAACAGAAAAGAGGACACCTGGCAGTCATCAGTTCCATTGCGGGAACCAAAGGGCTGGGAGCTGCTCCGGCCTATTCTGCCACCAAACGTTTCCAGAACACGTACATCGATGCGCTGGAGCAACTGGCTCACATCCAGAAACTTCCCATCCGGTTTACAGATATCCGTCCAGGATTCGTAGCCACCGGGCTCCTGAACGACGGCAAACACTATCCCATGCTGATGCATACGGAGAAAGTGGCCCGCCACATTGTGTGTGCCCTGGAGAAAAAGAAACGCATTGTCGTGATTGACTGGCGCTATCGTATACTGGTAGCTCTCTGGCGACTGATACCCCCTTTCTTCTGGAAGCGGCTGCCTGTCAGGAATTAGCCACCACCCGTCCTTCTTTCACCACAATCCGTTGCAAACGGCGGTACACATAGATAAATGCCGGAATCAGGAAGAGGTTGGCAAACAGCCAGGCTGTCGGGTCGCCGAAGCATACGCCCCAGAATCCCCACAACGGAACCGCAATCAGACTGACCAGCACACGGGCCACCATTTCCGACACACCGGAGAACATAGCCAGCCGTGTGTAGCCCGCTCCCTGAATGGTATAGCGCAAGATACTGAGCATACCCAGCAAGAAGAAGAAAGAAGTGTTGATGTGCAGGAACAAAGCCGTATCGTCGATAATCTCGGTCTCATCCGGTGAGATAAACAGCAGGGCAAACTTCTCGGCCAGTCCCCACATCAGGGCACCAATCGCTATGACATAGACGGTCATCATCAGCGTGGCCGACTTGATACCCATCCAGATGCGGTCCGGCTTTCCGGCCCCGTAATTCTGTCCGGAATAGGTCGCCATGGCCATTCCCAAGCTATCCAGCGGACACATCACAAACATCTTGATACGCATGGCTGCCGTGAAAGCTGCCACACAGGCCGTACCCAGCGCATTGTTCGCACTTTGCAACATGATGCTGCCGATGGCCGTAATGGAAAACTGCAATCCCATCGGTACCCCGATGTACAGCAACTGACGGGCCAGGTCGCTACGGAAACGACGGTCGGCAGGCTCGGTTTTCAGGATGTCAAACTTGCGGTACATATAGATGTAACACAGCAAGGCCGACAACCCCTGCGAGAAGACCGTAGCAATGGCTGATCCGGCCACTCCCCACCCTAACGTAAGGATGCAGAACAAATCGAGCACAATGTTCAGTATAGTAGAGAAAAGCAGGAACCAGAACGGGGTCTTGCTGTCGCCCAGCGCACGGATGATGCTGGACAATAAATTATAGAAGAACGTACACGGCACACCGATAAAGGTAATCAGCAGATAGAGGTAAGCCCCTTCAAAGATATTCTCCGGTGTGCGCATGGAACGCAGGATAAATCCGCAAAGCAGACTGGTGACAATGGCTACCGCGACCGACATCACTGCCGCCAGCTTCAGACTGACCGATACATAGCGCCGCATCGTCACATAATCGCGGGCTCCGAACTTCTGTGCCACCGGAATGCCGAAACCTCCGCAACACCCGTTGCAGAACCCTAAAATCAAAAAGACGACCGACGTACTGGCACCTACAGAAGCCAGCGCATTGATACCCAAGAACTTTCCGACAATAGCCGCATCCACCAGCGAATACGTCTGCTGGAGAAGGTTGCCCAGCAACAATGGAAAAGTAAAATTCAGAATCAGCGGCAGACTCGGCCCTGATGTCATCTCTCTAGACTGTGCCATAATTTCCTCTCGTTATCCTTAAAATCTTAATAAGCGTGCAAAAGTACACGAAAGTCACGAAACGAAAGAAAATCATCCCGTTAAATAAGGTAATTCGAGTAGTATTTTTGCCTTAAATCAAGTACTAAAAAAACGCACTTGCGTTTCAAACCAAACACAAGTACATTTTATCTGAAACGGCCTTACGTTTTATTTCAAACGCAAGGCCGTTCTGAATCAAACGTCAAAGCATTTTCTCACGAACGCAAAGACGTTTTTTCACCCCCAAAGAATATATAACAAAGCGCACAAAATCAACTGTTCAGCCACATCTTCAGAAGAGTCATCCGTTCGCGGCTGATTTGTATCGTACCCTCATACGCCGGCCATACACTCACCACAGCCTTTCCGTTGAAGTAGTGCTGAATATTGCGTATGGAATCGGCCGAGAGGATAAACTGGCGGTTCACCCGGAAAAAGACACGCCCGTCCAGCTGCTCACTCGTTGCCGCCTTGGCCACCTTATTCCAGTAATACTGGTCTGCCTGATACAGCACGTCGTTCGTCACCCGCTTTTCTTCGTACAAGGCACTCTCCTTTTCCTTTCGGGATTTCTCCAGTCCGGCTTTCAGTGCCCCTCCCGAGTAGACCGGCTGCAACAAAGTCACGGAAGCCCCGTACTTGGTGTCACGCCCCTGAAAATACAGCGGAGTTTCTATGGACGGAAGTTCCCTGTAGAGTTCCAGCGGGTTACCCGTGTAACTGGCATTGGCATTTCCGCTCAGCGAAGGAAGAAAATAGGCCTTCACCTTTTCACGATACTGCTGCAAGAATACACTCTCCTGGGCATGGACTCCCAGCTCCAGTCCCAGCATGCAGCACATCATCATTCTTCTATTCATCTCAATATAGTTATAAAATTAGAGAAACATTTTTTATTGGGCCACACATTTCTTCTTTTTATTCACCCCGCTTGGATATTTTATAGAAAACCGTGTACAAGGCCGGAGTGACAAACAGTGTCAGAAGGGTGGCAAAGGAAAGTCCGAACACCGTGGTCAGGGCCGCCATCAATACCGGACGGGCTCTGGAAACCGTGGCCTCTATCACAGCCGTATAAGGCTCCACACCGGCCTTCTGCTGGATATTTACCTCGTCGAGCAGCACAATCACATTCTTGATAATCATTCCCAGCAATCCCAGCCAGCCTGCGATACAGAAAAAGCCAAACTGAAATCCGGTGACCCACAGACCAAAGACCATCCCTATCAAAGACAAGGGTAGAATGAGGAAAATAATCAAGGGCTGACGAAAGTTGCCAAACAGCATGACCAGAATGACCAGCAGCATGATAAGTGCCAGCGGGAAATACTTAGTCAGTGCAGCCATGGAAAGCTTCCGGTCGTACGTGCGCACAAGGGGATATTCCCAGGCCAGTCCGATGCCGTTGGCCACCTGCCCCAGCGAAGCAGAATTACGCCCGTTCCATATCGGCAAGTCCTCCACGCTTTCCATGTCCCAGGAACCTTTGACATCCGTATGCAGCAACACCGGCACTTTCTTATCGCGGTCACGATATACCCCTACAGCCGTACCGTCATTGACGGCTTTCACGGCATTCATCATGTCATGCCGTCCCACATTCAGCCTTCCGGCCTTTACCGGATCATAATCGGCCTTAATCATCAGTGCCATGTTTCCCCACTCATTGCGGGCATTCAGCACCTTGGGATTCTTCCGCATGATTTCCAGCGCCAGGTTGGTCAAAGAATCGAGTACCTCCGGATCATCTCCGCAGAAGCGTGCCTCAATCAAGGCCTGCGGAATGGAGTTTATCTCGAAACTGTTCACACGGACCAGCGCGTCCGGAAACATAGCTGGCAAACGGTCGTACAACATAGCCTGAAGCTCACGTGACTTCTCCGGCGTGTCAGCTTCTACCAGACATTGCGCATAATTAGGCTGCGGACCATAAGCCGCATTGGCCAGGTAATAACGGGGCGGCGTCTGCCCGACAAACGACGACACCTTTTTCACTCCTTCCAACGAATTCAGATAGGCTGTCATCTCCGTCATCTGACGGTCATTTTCTTCTATACGTGTACCCTCGGGTAACCAGACGTCGACCGAAAAATACTGCTTGTTGAGCAAGGGCATAAACTGCTGCGGAATAAAGCGGAATCCCCATCCGGCAATGACCAGCAACAGCACCATCGCTCCTAAAACCACATAGCGTCTCTGTATAGTCCATCTCAATGCCTGCCGGAACAGGTCGTATGCACGGCCGCTGAACAATTCGCCCTTCAGCTCATCCGGACGCGGACGACGCACAAACTCCTGCACGAAGAATACATTCTGCGTAATGGCCAGTACCCAGCTCAGCAAAAGAGATACCGCAATGACAATGAACAGTGAAGACAGGATTTCACCAGTGATATGCGGCGACAGGTAGACCGGAAGAAAGGTCAGTACCGCAATCAGGGTCGCTCCCAACAGCGGCATGGAAGTGCCCGACACGGCATCCAGTATGGCTTTTCTTTTCCGCATGCCCCGCTGCATGTTCACCAGTGCGGCATCGTACACCACAATGGCATTGTCCACCAGCATACCCATGGCAATGATAATGGCTGCCAGCGACATACGCTGCGTCAGGAAATATTCAGAAGGCACAAATTCCCTGTCAGGAAGTGCATTGAAGCGGACCACACACGCCACAGAATCTTTTTGCCGCATCTGCAACGCCATATCCTCGGGCACGTAGGCTTCTACCTTGATGCGTGAAAGGTCGATAAACGTCACCACCGGAACCGACGGTTTCACATCCTGGTAGCGCTCGATATGCGCCTGCTGCACATAACCGTCGAAAGGCGCATACAGACGGCTGTCTTCCCACGCGTTGACTGCCGCTTCATAATCCGCTTTGGTGCGTTCATAGTTTGCCTTTGCCTGCTCATAATTCATGCCGGAGATGTTATCTTTGGCATACAAGCTGGATATACGGGCATAATCAACCTCCGCCTGACGATACAATGCCTCCGTGCGCTGCTTCTGGATAACAAAATCACGTTCATCAATGGCCGCAATCAGTTGTCCCTTCCGGAAAAACTGTCCCTGCTGCACATCAAATGCATGCACAAGTCCTCCCACCCGAAAAGATAATTCAGACAAGCGGTAAGGCTGCGAAATAAACGTATAGCACCGTAAAGAGGGAGCCTCCATGACTTCGGCATGAACCACCTTCACTCTGGGAAAAGAAGTCTGTTCCTGTGGCGTACGGCTGCATGCGCACAAGCACATCCCTGCAAGAAATAAAATCTCTGTTTTCATTCTTCTACAATATTATCATTCTACGCCACAAAGATAGCAGGCCCCATCGTCCCCTTTCACGGGAATTACTTATCCCTACGGTGCTGGGAATGATTTTCTCGGCCATCTTCATCATTACCGACGGCATTTTTGTGGGAAAAGGTATCGGCAGTGACGCCCTGGCTGCCGTCAACATTACGGCTCCGCTTTTTCTCATCAATACGGGAGTGGCGCTGATGTTCGGTATCGGTGCATCGGTTGTAGCCTCCATTCACCTGTCGCAAGGAAAGGTAAAGGTCGCCCGCATCAATATTACGCAAGCAGTAGTGGTTTCCTCCTTATTGCTCATCGCCTACGCCGCAGTCATCCTCTGCAACGTGGAGAAAATTGCCTTGCTACTGGGAAGCTCTCCCCGTCTGCTGCCTCTCGCCACGGAATACATGCACTGGTTTGTCCCCTTCCTGGTCTTCAGTGCCCTGCTGAGTTCCGGCATGTTCTTCGTGCGACTGGACGGCTCGCCCAATTATGCCATGGTGTGCAACATCATACCGGCCCTGCTGAATATTGGACTGGACTATCTGTTTATTTTCGTTTTCAAATGGGGAATGTTCGGTGCGGCCTTAGCTACCAGCCTGGGATACATCGTAGGCGCCCTGATGATTCTGATTTACCTGATGCAGCCGCACCGGGTACTGCACTTGTGCAAAGTGAAATTATCATCCAAGAGTCTGCGTCTCACCCTCCGCAACACGGGCTATATGTGCAAACTGGGATTGTCCAGTTTCCTCTGTGAAGCAGCCATTGCCACTATGATGTTTACCGGCAACTACGTATTCATTCACTACCTGGGTGAAGACGGAGTAGCTGCCTACAGCATCGCCTGCTACTTCTTCCCCATCATTTTTATGGTATACAATGCCATTGCCCAGTCGGCACAGCCCATTCTCAGCTACAACTTCGGTGCCGGAAATCCGGAGCGCGTACGGGCAGCCTTTCGCCTGGCCCTGCTGACCGCCATCTCCTGCGGTGTCGTGGTATTTGCCGTTACAACCCTGTTCTCCGCTCAAATCACCTCGTGGTTTATCGACAGTTCCTATCCGGCACACGACCTGGCCGTCAAAGGACTTCCCCTATTTGCTTCCGGCTTCGTGTGCTTCGGCATCAACATTGTATCCATCGGCTATTTCCAGAGTGTGGAACGCGACCGTCCGGCCATGGCCATCACCCTGCTGCGTGGTTTTATCCTCATCCTGTTCTGTTTCTGGCTGATGCCCATCCTGTGGGGAGTACCGGGAATCTGGCTGGCTGTCCCCGTTTCCGAACTGCTGACCTTTCTTTTTGTCATTACCATCTATTGTCGCAGAAAACGAAGCTAAAGATTTATTACCTTTGTGCCTGCATAAACGCAAAAAGGAATGAAAGCTTTTATTGAAATACTTCGTGAAAAATACGGACTGGCACAGCCGGAAGCCAAAAAGCTGCTGGAACAGATGGAACTGCTAACCTACCGGAAAGGGGGACATATCGTACGGGAGGGAGAGCGTAACTCTTCCTTCTATCTAGTAGCCGACGGCATCTGGAGAGGACATTATCTGCGCGACGGAGTGGACATTTCGCTCTGGTTTGCCTTTCAAGGTGACAGTATCTTTTCCTCCTGGGGATATGTGGCCGGACTTCCTTCTCTGGTTTCCATCGAAGCCATGAGCGACAGCCGTGTCTATCGTATTTCTAAAAGCAAACTGGAGACTTTTTTCTCTTCTTCCGTCTTGTTCGCCAACATCGGAAGAGTCATCTTTGAACGCCAGTTTCTGGACATGGAAAACTGGATGATAAACGGAGGTGCTGCACAAGCCAAACAGCGTTACCTGACACTCCTGGAGCAAAATCCGGAATTATTGCAGTACGTACCGCTGAAGCACATCGCTTCTTATTTGTTTATCACACCTCAGTCGCTCAGTCGTATACGGGCAGAACTGAGCAAGAAGAAATAACGGTATGAATACTTATCGAACTCCAGTGATGGCATTAATCCAATATCTACCGTCCCGGTATGCAACTTGAATATTTATTTGATGCGTATACTTCCCGGCCTGATAAGTAACCTGATAATTATCAGGCTCCAACGGAACAACCTTCAGACTGTAAAACCACATACTGTCGAAATCAAAATTCGTAATCAAAAGGTCATAGCCCCCGAAACCATCCTGTAGATTTTCTAATTCTACCTTCTTGAATTGTTCTAAAGCTGTGTGAGACAGATGAGACAAGCGAAAAGACTGCAACTTGGAATTCAAATCGCTACACATGCTGCAATAGGTAGCCACGTAAAGTTTATAAAAACTTTCGACCAATGATTCTCCCGACGAACTATCTATTTTATATGAAGCTGTATTTTCAAAACCGGTCAACCACTCATTTCCATATTGACTACCATTTTCAATAGGGGTAATATATACTATCTTACATTTTTCATTCACACACCCCACTTTTAATGGAATCTCCACCAGACTAGCACTATCTTTTTCATTCCAAAGATAGCTTACCATATACCAATCGTCTGCAATTTCTCTTACATTTAATGTCTTAATTGCATCTGAATTCATATCCTGCGCCCGTATAATCGGATCTCCTCCCGTGGCATTACGCATTCTTTGAAGTTTAGCAGCCAATTCTTCAGTTAAATACTTCCTGCATAGTGCTTCATTGGTTGAATCCACATTTAAAATATTCGTCATATAGCTCGCATAGAACGTTTTAATTTCATCTATGCATGCACCGGAGCAGACAGTACTAAAACAAAACAACAAAACAGATATAAATATAAACCTTCTTTTCATGGTATAATATAATTAGGCTAAATCTCCAGATTGTACAGCTGGAAACATTCTTATTCGCGATTCCTTCAAACTAATCTGCACAAATATACAAAAGTCCCCCCACAAAACATGAAAACCATACTTTTTTATTTGCCAATTTCAGCCAATACATGCTAAGTATCAAGAAAAAAAATTCCGTATAACCCTTTCGGATTATACGGAATTTCTGTTATCTATTTGTTACAAGTTATTTGACCTCCTCAAAATCAACAGTATCTCTGTATGAGCAACTTGCGTGAACGTGTTGCAAATATAGCGGAAACCCGAAAATAAGCATCCATAAGCAACCACAGCTCTTTACTACAAAAGTACAATTTAATTTCATAAATATATAATGAAAATACATAAAAATACAATAAGAAATTATAGTATTATTCATAGATCTCTTTATTTACTTGTCACAATAAATACGCATCAATAAAAGAATACTTAAAACCAAAAAGAAAGGAGAATTCTGTTAGAAACACTATTTTATTATTACCTTTGCTAATAATCCCAAAAACATAGAATAATGAATACAGAAAGTATGCAGATAATTATTGGTATAGGACAAATTTTAGCAGTAGCTATAATACCTATTATCGTGTGGTGGTTAGGTATTAAATATCAAGACAGAAAAGCTAAAAAAGAAGCTCAAATGAGACTTTTTCTTACTTTAATGGCAGATAGAAAGTCAAATCCTATAACTAAAGAGTGGGTAGATGCATTAAATACTATTGATGTAGTATTCCAAGACAATAAAAAAGTCAGACATGCTTGGAGAGAGTATCTAGATAGCCTGAATGAAAAATCCCCTCATTTCGATAGTAGCAACTCTTTTAGACTAGATTTACTTTCTGAAATGGCTATGGCTTTAGGGTATAAAAATCTAAAACAGACCGAAATAGATCGTTTTTATTCTCCTAAATATTTTGGCTCCCAAATGAGTCGTCAGGAGATCCTCTTTCAAGAAAATCTTCGTGTATTAATGCATTCAAAAAACTGTTCTGAGGGATTCTCCGAAGAAGAGTATCAACAACATTATAGCGAATTGATAGAAAAAGATGGGAATATCTAAAATAAAAGGGTGTAAATAAAACGATGCAAATTCATAACAATACATTAATAGCGGAATGCTCGTCTTACGATTTTAAGGAAATGCTGGAACGTAAGAAAGTGAAGTCATGGCTTAAATCCGTGTCGGCTTTTGCCAATACGGACGGTGGTAGCTTGTTCTATGGAGTAAACGATGACGGAGTGATTGTAGGTTTGGAGAATCCGCAAGCAGATGCTGACTTTATCAGTGAAATGATAAAGGCAAGACTTGACCCTGTACCGGAAGTTCAACTTATCCCGATCGAACATGAAGGACGTACCCTGCTTGAAGTGAGAGTAAAGGCAGGAACGCTGACACCATATTATTATTATCAAGACGGAACACGTACAGCTTATACAAGAGTTGGTAATGAAAGTGTGGAGTGCAATTCGCAACAACTTCTTTCATTGGTATTAAAGGGTACGCACATGACTTGGGATTCGCTGCCTACACAAGTGGATGCCAACAAACATTCTTTCGTTATCCTTGCCAACACTTTCCTCGAACAAACCCATCAGGAATGGAACGATAAGTATTTGGAGTCATTCGGACTTGTCACATCTGACGGTAAACTGACCAATGCCGGATTGCTGTTTGTGGATAATTGCACTGTATTCCAATCACGAATTTTCTGCACACGTTGGACAGGACTTTATAAAGACGATGCTATCAGTTCCGTAGAACATCGGGCAAATCTCGTATTGCTTTTGAAATATGGTATGGACTTCATCAAGAACTATACCATGAGTGGATGGGTGAAGATGCCGAACTATCGCCTGAATCTCCCCGACTATTCCGACCGTGCTATCTTTGAAGGGTTGGTAAACCATCTTATCCATAGAGATTACACAGTTATGGGTGGTGAAGTACATATTGACATCTATGATGACCGAGTAGAATTGGTATCACCAGGAGCAATGCTTGATGGCACACAAATTCAAGACCGAGACATATACAAAGTGCCGTCCATGCGCCGTAATCCAGTTATTGCGGATATGTTTACTCAATTGGACTATATGGAGAAACGTGGTTCGGGCTTAAGGAAAATGCGGGAACTTACGGAGAAACTGCCTAATTTCCTGTCGGGCAAAGAACCACAATATCAAACGGAAGCAATTTCTTTCTATACCACATTCTATAATTTGAATTGGGGAGAGAACGGAAGGATACCTATAGAGGAAGTTGCCAACAGGGTAAATAGTAGCCTCGAAAAGTACTCCATCGATGAAGAATCTTCGGTGAAAACTTTCGGTGATTTACAGAAATCTTCGGTGAAAACCTTCGGTGATTTGCAAAATTCTTCGGTGAAACAAAAGCGATTGGGACGGACTGCACAAAGCATTCTTGACCTTGTAATATCAGATGGTTCTATATCTCAAGATAAGATGGCGGAAAAAATAGGAGTCAGTAAACGAGCCATTGAAATGCAGATTGCAAATCTGAAAGCCAAAGGATTGCTCGTCAGAGAGGGAGCAGATCATGGTGGCTATTGGCGTATTGTAATTAATCCTAAAGCAGAAGAATAGACCTATGGGAATATATCTTATACCACTCTGTGTTATAGTTGCCATTTTGGTAATCGCCTTTTTGTTTGCTTCTTTACAGCAAGTAAAACATAAAACTCGATATATAGTGCTTTATGTAATAGCCATCATCATGCTATTTGCCGTTATTCCTATCAATGAATATTTGACTAAGTTTACGCAAATTTCGAGTGAAGAATACCTGCTTATTTTAATATTCGATATTGCGGTGGGATATTTTTGTATGTACATTGCAGGTTTGCTGAAATTCAATCTTCTTAAACAAAAAAATCAAGCATTAGAAAATGCCTTGACAGAAAAGCAACAAAAAATGTAAATGCTCTATTAAAACATCAAAATGAAAAGCAAAAATCACTTTTCAAAGGAGAACTTGAATGGTTAACAGAAAAAATCAAAGTATTTACCGAGGAAGAGCAGAAAGCGATTCTTGCCTGTGCCTGCGCATTTGCAGAACATGACTTGATAATCGCTCCATCAATATCTATTCAGCAAAAAGATACATGTAGTCAGCAAGACCTTATGTATTTTGTTTGTTCTGCTTTTTTCAACATGGGTAAGAAGCGTAATGATATTGTAAGTTTCTTGTATAAAGTTTTTCCTATATATTTTCCTGCAGGAGAAAGTGTGTTGGCTAAAAAAATGCCAGGACAGGAAAGGGTAAAAGAAAGAAGAGATAAAGAAAAACAATCCACATGAACCAAAAGTATTATTGAAGTATATTCCAATATAAAGTCGTTTTTCGACATATATTTGTCAGATAATCATTATAATCAGAATAGATTTTCGATTATAATGATTATCTTTGTTTTTGAAAACATATTATGTAATGTATGAACAAAGATATTAATCGCTTGAAAGTGGTTCTAGCAGAAAAGAAACGCACCAATAAATGGTTGGCAGAACAACTGGGTAAAGATCCGGGAACTGTTTCGAAATGGTGTACCAACACTATGCAGCCCAATCTAGAGACATTAGCGAAAATTGCAAAAATTCTTGAAGTAGATATCAGGGATTTGTTATGGCCTATAAAAGACTAGAGTAACACTAAAATCAAAAATGATTTATAATAGTATATGAAACCTATAATAAAATATAGAGGTGGAAAATCGAAAGAAATTCCACAAATAATACAATATATACCACAATTTGATGGAAGGTACATAGAACCTTTTTTGGGTGGTGGTGCTATGTTCTTCCATCTGGAGCCAAATAATGCTATAATTAATGATATTAATGTACGCTTGATAAACTTTTATAAAAGTGTGCAACAAGATTTTATGCAATTAAGTATGGAATTGGCTGAGTTAGAGAATATTTACAGCAACAATCGGTTGGAATTTGATAAATTAAAGAAACTTCATCCAGAAGATAGAATACCAGATGAGAATGAGACTTTATATTATCAATTAAGGGATATGTATAATGGCTTAATACCTTCGACTTATTCAGATGCTGCTTTATATTACTTTATTAATAAAACAGCTTTTTCTGGAATGATTCGTTTTAACGCAAAAGGAGAATACAATGTTCCTTATGGTAGGTACAAAAATCTTAATACAAAAATTATTACTGAAGCACATCATGCTTTACTGGTAAATACCGAGATTCATAATACAGATTATAGTGATATATTTAATTTAGTAAATCCTGACGATTTTGTGTTTTTGGATCCACCATATGATTGTATTTTTTCAGACTACGGAAATATACAATATCAAGATGGGTTTAACGAAGAAAACCACAGACGGTTAGCTGAGGATTTCTATAATTTAGGATGCAGATCACTTATGGTAATAGGTGATACTCCGTTAATTCGAGATTTATATGGAAATAATATCATAGCAGAGTATGATAAAAATTATTCCGTGAATATTAGAAATAGATTTCAGGCGGAGGCTACACATTTAATAATAACAAATTACGAATTATAATAAAATGGACTCTATTACACGTATTAAAGAATTTATAAAGAGTAATTTTCCTGATTGGGAAAAAATCAGTTTTTCTGAATTCCAAGAAAACATTGATTTTAGAGATGATTTGAGTGAATTATACAAAATAAATCATGAGGAAATAATATTAATATCATATACCAATATTAGTATTACTGGAACTGATCGACCCAAACCCCAACTTAGAGTTTTTCTTGATGAATATAAGAAGCCTTTCCATTTTGCAAAAGAACATCAATTACGCTACTATCTATTTTCAATTTTTACAAAGGATGATAATATGGCAAGGGGATTGAACAATTTCAATCCCAAAGAATATATTATCTCCATAGAAACAAATCTTGATACTGAGGGGTCTAGAAGAGATTTAAGAAGTATTTACGATTATGCAAATGAGAAATTGGGCAAAAGAAAATTTCTTAAATGTTCTCGTACCAACTATAAGGCCGACATAAACCAAGCATCATTTATTTATATAGGTACTCCTAGTAATCCCGACAAAACGACTTTTGAAAATTTTATCAACATTTTTGATTCAAGACCATACCAAAACTCAACTAATAATGTTAGTAAACAAATGGTCAATGAATTAAAAATAAGTTCAGAATATATAAAATATACCGATATCATTACTGCAGCTAAAACTAAACCGTTTCTTTTGCTAGCTGGTATTTCCGGGACAGGGAAAAGCCGGATTGTGCGCGAATTTGCCTTTAAGTCATGTCCAAAATACTTGCAAGACAAGGCTGGCACAACGCCTGGCAACTATTGTATGATTGAGGTAAAACCCAATTGGCATGACTCAACAGAATTGTTGGGATATTACAGCCGATTAGGGAAGGGTGGTTATCAGTTCACTAAGTTCGTCAAGTTCTTGGTAAAGGCCAAGATGTTCCCTACCGTTCCATTCTTTGTTTGTCTTGATGAAATGAATCTGGCGCCTGTAGAACAATACTTTGCAGAGATTTTGAGTATATTGGAAACTCGCAAGCATCCAAAGAATGAAGAAACTGGCGAGGTTGATATGACCATGGTTAAAACAGAGCCAATAATTGATACGCTGTATTTCCGTGAATTGTCAGAAATACCCCACACAAGGAATGCACAAACGGGAGAGCTTTTCAGCAGCAATTTGACCGACAGGGAGATCTACCTTAAACTCTTTAATATTAAAACCGAAAGTGATATTAATGAAGAGGTCGGCAAACGTACAGACCTGACGACCGAAGGACTAACCCTTCCTGACAATGTAGTAATTATTGGTACAGTCAATATGGATGATACCACGCATCAGTTCTCTCGTAAAGTGATTGACCGTGCTATGACCATAGAAATGAATGGAGGTAATCTACGCAATATGTTCGGTGGTAGCAAAAACTTGGAGTATTTGTCTGGCGAAGAGCAACAAAAATGGCAGAATGCTTTCGCTCGTCGATATGTCACTGCCGACGAGGTTCTGGAGGCACATTCAGATGTCGCAGCAGAATTAGTAGAAAAACTTCCATCACAGTTGGAGGAAATCAACAAGGCATTGAAAGGCACTCCTTTTGAGGTTAGTTATCGTGTGCTGAACGAACTGACCATTATGGTTGGTGTGATGCTCGATGAAGGCAAGGAACTGGATGATGCCATTACACAATCTGTAAATAACATTCTGTTAATGAAGATTCTTCCACGCATTGAGGGCGATGCAGAGATGTTTGCGTTGTCAAGAGAATATAAAAGTAAAGTTGATGTACCTTATGACAATCGTTTAGAATGGCTGAAAGAATTGGCTCCAGACATCAAAGAAATATCAAGCGACATTACAACATCCGAAAATGATGAGGCAGAAGAACTGACAGAAAAGGACAAGGGACATCAACAAATAGCCAAAGAGAAGATACAAGAAATGATTGACCGATTGAATAATCAAGAGCTCACTCGTTTCTGGCCATAATCATATAGAAAGGACATATGCAGACAGAGGTTTTAAGATTAATTCATCCTGATTACGAGGTAATTGTTCGCACACAAGACATAAGCTATTCGTGGGAACGCTTCAAGGGTCGCATCAATTATTCAAGGAGAGACAATCCAGATATTGATGCGCCAGAAACATATTGTCGATATACCTCAAAAGATGAATGTGAACTTCGCCTATATAGTCCAATTACAAGGAAGAAAACTGAAGACGAAGAAGAAACAAAACTTGCAGCGGGCAAGGTTTGGAATAAGTTATGGCCTGTCATCTTTGAAACTTGTAAATATCAAGTTCGCTTACTATTCCATGGTGTAGATAAAGACTCTGTACCAGAAATTCGCCATGTACGAAAAGACATAGAGGACAGCTTCTTTGTTGATGAAGAGTTGAATGGATGGGAAGAAAAATCCCTCACGGGAGAGTTGGACTTTTTGAATGAGCCTGGAGTGTTCAAACTAGATTTCTCCTATCAGAAGAATGGTGTCCGTAAAGATAGCTATGTAACTTTTGATGTAGTATCACCCAAACTCGACACAAAAAACGATTACAGCTATTACGGGAGATTAACGAGGAGTACGAAAACGTCATCTATCGCTATCTGAGCATTACTCTCCAGCAATTCAGTCGAGGACGGATTAATACCGATGCCACATGGATGGCTGCATTTCAAAGCGTTGTGGATGACTATGTGAAGAACGTAAAACGTGTGATACAGAATCCACATTCACAAATTGTGAACTTCCGCACATCAAGAAAGGCAGAACAGATTAAGTTCTGGACACCTGCCATGGAAGAACGCTATAGCGAAGTAAAAAAAGAAGGGAAACTGGAAGAATATTACTTTGGCTATAATGAAGCACATTCTACACACGACACGATGGAAAACCGTTTCGTGAAATATACTCTTCAAAGTATTGGAAAACGACTTTCTTCTGTAATAACGACAGTTCTCAGTTCCTCCCAAGAAGAACTTTCAGAACGTCATCGCCAGATGTGGACAGACTATCAGGATTCTCTGAGAAAACTTTCGAAACACCCTTTCTTCAAAACAGTAGGTCGTTTCGATGGTATAAAACAAGACAGTCTTGTACTGCAAAACCGATTAGGTTATCAGCAAATTTACAAGGATTGGTTGAAATTGAAACGAGGAATTGACTTGTATAATGGAGCTGCAAACATTGGAACTCTACAAATATGGGAGATTTATGAGCTATGGTGCTTCATAAAGATGAAGAAGTTGGTGGCTGATGTCATGGGTATTGACTATAACAAGCCATCACATGAACAACTGGTGACAGAGCCTAAAGGAACATTGCTCAATCCATTTACAAATTCCTCTTTGGAGCATATTGTGGAATATCATTACCCCAAAGCAGAGAACGATGATAAGGATGAACGTAAGGCGCAACTGGCAGCACATGAAGGAGACGTAGTAACTCTTCATTATCAGCATACATTTAACCGAACAAGCGGTAAGGATGAGTATAGCATGGGCATTAATACAGCAACAACAGAGCAACGTCCAGACATTGTGCTTAATATTCGCAAGGCATCTGGAGAAGTTGTCTTGACGTATTTGTATGATGCGAAATATCGTGTCATTAACGACAAAAAGCTTGATAAAGATTTTGAGGAGCAAGATATTGCTGAAATGTTAAATTTTCCAGGAGGTGATTACCCCCCAACTGATGCTATCAATCAGATGCATCGCTACCGTGACGCTATTTATTATAGCAAAGAGCATGAACCATATCGCTCCAAAGAAATAATTGGTGGCTATATCCTCTTTCCTGGTCGTGGTAACGATGAATACATCAAGAGACGTTACTATAGTGCTAGTATAGAAAGTGTGAATATCGGTGCATTCCCTCTTTTACCCAATAGCGAATCCTTGCTGAGAGTGCATTTGGATGACATCTTGATGAAATTCACGACAGCTGATACTCATGTGGCTAAAGCCAAGCCACAACGCACATTGGCATATATCACTGAAGAAGAAAAGGTTGGAATGTTGCCAGACGATTTGGTAATGGTGGCGGTTGCTGGTAGTGAAGAGAAACGTCAATGGACATTTGACAATCTTTGGTACAACATTCCTTTGGATAAAATTGCAGATTCTCCTTGGAACAAAGCAAAGTATTTGCTCTTGTATGTCAAAGGAGAGATATATGTCGGTAACCTCTGCAAGATTGTCCGAACAAAGCATGATGTATGGACGAAAGAGCGTCTAATTCAGTCGAATTATCCAAGTGAGCCACACAACTCATCATATTTCATGATTCGAATAAGAAAGCCGAGTGACACAGATGCTGAATTGCAAAAGTTGCGATTCAATGTCAAAGACATTCCTAATAAATACTGGGGAAACGAGCGAATGGCATTCATGTTGGTTAAGTTGAATGACTTAGAGACTATCGTTGATAGAGTGTAAATTAAATTGGATATTATAATGGAAAAGATATTCTTATATAAAACGATAACCAAATCTGTTGCCTACGATGAGGAACATTGGTATATTGATAATAATCCTCAACAACAAAATGATGGAGATGGAGTTGCCCAGTTCAAGGAGTATGCCACTTCTGAAGCATTTCGTTTAATAGCGAATGATATTAGTAAATATACTAGTCATCTTAAAAATATTGCAGTTTTGACAGCAGCTGGCACTTCTATGGAAAATGGGGCTCATGGAGGGAAAACTCGTACAGAATTATGGCAAAGCTATGAAGAGGAAATAAATGCGATTAGCTCTGTATTAACACAAAATGATGGTATCTTAAAAGATAAATGCCAGTCAATTATTGAATCTAAGAATATTGAAGACTTTTTGTCTTTTACAATTTTGTATGAAAAGTTGAATGGTGAGATTAAAGACGACGAAGGCAATTCTTTAAGATGTAAATTAGAAAAGAAGATTGCCGATGCTTGCAAGTTGCCTCTTGACGAGAATAATAGACACCATCAGGATTTTATTAGAAAACTAACAGCGCGTAAGCCCGCAGAACCACGAGTTCAACTATATACGACAAATTATGATACATTATTTGAGCAAGCTGCTCAAAGAATGAATTATACCATTATAGATGGTTTTTCATTCTCTTATCCACGATTGTTCAATGGAAGTAACTTTGATCATGACGTTGTATATAGGGAACGTACTAGGATTAAGAACGAAGAAAGTTTTGTTCCTAATGTAATACAACTGTTTAAATTGCATGGTAGTATAGATTGGGAAAAGAAAGATGGTAAAATATATCAAAAAGAAACAACAGATCATCCATGCATCATATATCCTGCAAGTGAGAAATATGAAAGCAGTTATGAACAACCATATTTTGAAATGATGTCACATTTACAGAGTACCCTTCGAAAAGAGGGAACTCTGTTAATTGTTGCAGGTTTTGGATTTCAAGACAAGCATATTCAAAATGTTATTAAGGAGGCTGCACTTCAAAACCCTAACTTTCATTTGCTTATTGTTTGTTTTGGCATGAAAAACTTTGCCAAAGATGGAGAAGCAGATAAATGGGAAGAAAGTGGCATAACACATAATTTAGTTCCTGATTTTGTGGCAGAAGATGGAACTGTCACTCAAAATGTAACAATAATTTTCTCTAAGTTTAAAGCCTTTGTAGAAAACTATCCGTATAATAGCTCTTATGAGGTAGATAATCCCAATAATTATGAAGCCATTCGACCATAACAAATTTGTTGGATATGTTTGTGAGGTAACTCCACAATATGTTCGTTTGCAGATTCCTTCTGCAAAATTATTACATACATTCTATTTTAATGGAGAAATCTTTTCGGGTGGCTCTGTTGGCAGTTTTGTTGTTATTGAAGGTCAAGAATACGGTTTCTTAGGAAGGGTGTTTGAACTGAATCTTCCTCAAGGGGAAAGAACAGAAATAACAAATAGAAGTATAAATGAAGAAGATACTCAGTTCCATCCAATTGCAAAAGTTGAATTACTTGCTCTATTCGATATTTACAAACCTGAGTCTATAATCAAAACAGTTTCTCGTTATCCATCTGTTGGTTCTAAGGTTTTTTCATGTTCTGACGAACAAATAGGTGCATATATATCTGCATTTGGTATAAAAACAGGTGATAAGGATGTTCCATTTGCTCCTTTAGGAAAATTAACATCCAATAATGCCTTATGTAATATTTCTCTTAATTCTCTTTTCGGTCGTCATTGTGCTGTTTTGGGGACAACAGGAGGAGGAAAAAGTTGGACCGTGGCAAAACTTCTAGAACTTGCATCAGATTACACGGAAAACAAATGTATTCTGATTGATGCTACGGGAGAATATAATAATATCAATGAGAATATACAGAATATTGAACTGGGTACAGGTGAATACATTTTCGATTATAAGAATCTTTCAATTGACGAATTGTATTATTTGCTACATCCGTCTTCAAAGACGCAAGTGCCAAAACTAATGGAAGCTATTAGATCTTTGAAGATGTCCAAACTTGACAATAATACAGAGTTATCTTTATATTATAAACAAAATCCACAAGGAAATCCAATCAAGGGGAACATATACAAAGCCAAGAAGATAAAGCGCGCATTTGAAGTTTTTTATTATAATCATATTGTACAGATAGAAGACAAATCATGTAATTTTGATTTCAATCTTCTTGCTGCACAGATTACTAATGAATGTAATTGGGATTCGGATAGAAATAATCCTTCAATGTGGGGAGATAGGAATGAAAACGATGTTTCAAATTGTATAAGTTTGATATCTCGAATTAACAATGTCATGTCAACATCTGAATACAATAAAATTTTCGGTTTTAGAAAAGACACTATTCCCGATGCAAAAGACTTAAGAGAAGGCATACAAGAATTCTTGAAGGGAGAGAATAGTGTTTTGCGATTGAATTTTTCAAAAGTAAGTTTCGATTACCAAGTAAGAGAAATATTAGTTAATGCAATAGGAAATTATCTGTTGAATGAAGCAAGAAAGGGACTTTATAAGGATAATCCAATAATTATATTCATGGACGAGGCTCATCAGTTCTTAAATAAAAGTATCGCAGATGAATATTTCTCGGCAAAACCTCTTGATGCCTTTGAACAAATTTCAAAAGAGGCACGCAAGTATGGACTATTTTTGTGTATAGCTACACAAATGCCACGAGATATTCCGTTAGGAACACTAAGTCAAATGGGTACGTTTGTTGTTCATAGATTGATAAATGAACAAGATAAAAAGGCAGTAGAAAATGCTGCATCTGCTGCAAATAGGAATAGTCTGTCTTTCTTGCCAAGTTTTGGAGAAGGAGAAGCACTTCTTGTCGGTGTAGATTTTCCAATGCCATTAACAATAAAAGTCAACGCTCCGCAAAAGGTACCAGATTCCCAAACGCCCAAATTAAAGCAAAAAGGTAAACATATATAAATTGACTATTGCTGTTTAGTGTATTGTTGCATGCATATGAGAAGCAATTTATGGCAAATCGAAGAGAAATAAGAAATAGCACTGCTGAGTTCTTGATATTCCAGATAGAAGGTAAGGAACAAGGCATTGAGGTCTATTATAAGGATAAGACTATTTGGTGTACTCAAAAAGCTATGAGTATGTTATTTAACTGTTCAACGGACAATATAGGGCTTCATCTAAAGAATATTTATGATAGTGGAGACTTGGACGAAAAAGCAACTACCGAGAAAATCTCGGTAGTTCGTCAAGAAGGTACCAGAGAGGTAAGCCGTTCGCTCCAATTTTACAATCTCAATGCAGTTATCAGCGTAGGTTATCGCGTGAACAGCGTCCGTGCAACACAGTTCCGCCAAAGGTTATGTGCAGCATAGTATTATGTAAAGTAAAAAAGGCCACATCTTTTTCAGATATGACCTTTTATCTGGATTCTGTTTTCAAAAATAAGGGCAGTTGTTCTTTACCTCCAAATGACTATTCCGTATCTTCAGTTAGTCTCATCCCTGTTTGTTCTATTAAGTACTGATGTTGTTCCTTCACCGCCCGATACATGGAATAATGCGCAAAAGATTCTTCCTTATATTTCAGACTACTAACTGAAGCAGCAACAGCCCACGTCAAAATAATTACTACAATAGCCACAACATATCGAAGTTTAATATGATGCCCACGTATAAACATCCCATTGATATTGGGTGGAATAACGGTTATTGGATGTTTCAGCTCATTGATTTTTGAAAGTATTTCATCCTGCTGTTTTAATATATTTTCTGTATTAATCTCAATATTAAGGCGATTGAGATTGTAATCACAAACGTGGCTATATATGTATTCAAGAAACTTAGATTTTTGCTTAAACAGTTCGACCAGTTTTGGAAACCATTGTGAAAATGGTAATGTATCAGGTTGTTGTTTCCAAACATGTTTCTTCACTACTGACAGTGCATCATTCCAGCAAGTACAGAAGCTTTTGGCAACTCCATTATAAATGGTCTTTTCATCCAAATCCACCTTTATATGTTGCTCCGGTTGGTTTGGAGTTACATTCTGCCTATTAACGCATTCCTTCAATTCATTGATACTTTGACGCAAATTTGCGAGATTTGCAGCTACTACATCTTCTTTCATTATCTTCTACGTTTTGAGGTTTTATAAAAAGGTTCGTTTCTTTGGTTATCCTTGCTTTTATCATCCCGCCATCCCTGTTCGTTATTAGTTCCTCCGCCAGCACTAGGAACAATTGCTTGATGAGGTTGCACTATAAGTTCTGTTGCCACATTACCCAATGTTGCGCAAAGACGGTTAAAACTTAGATCTGAATCAAGTTTAGAACCGGCAATGCTAAATTCATCCATACAAAAGGATATACCACGAATATTATCAGAGTTTTCTGCATGATTAAAACGTACATCTATTCCCTTCTCTTTGAGCATATGGAAGAAGTCATGCCATGAGCGAGATGCCGCCAACGCATCAAGAGTTGAGGAACGAAGATTATACTTACGTAATTGATGAGGACGTAAACGGCTTTTATTTCTGGCTTTGCTGTTTTTAGGAGCAAAGTAAAGTTTATACTCTTTGGTTAAAGCACGACAGACTTTTGCATTTCGTATCCTTTCGTTGCTGTCAGAAATGAGATTACCGTCATTGTCTATCCGGTTGAATACGATATGGCAATGTGGATGTTCCGTATCATGATGCCTGGTTATGATATATTGGGTATTGCGAATCCCCATTTGCTCCATCCATTTCTTGGCAATCTCCACCATAAGTGTATTTCCTTTTTCGTCATTGGGAAAACGGACGGTATCTTGCGGAGAGAAAGCAAGAGATACGTGTTTCACCGGACTTTTTACTTTCGGACGCATAGAGGTTTGTATCTGAAAAGAATCTGCTATGGTTTTGTTGTTGATAGCACAAACACCTTCATGTGCCAAAAGTGTAGCACTCTTTTTCTTGTTCTTTTGGTCATTGGCATAATTTACTATTCCTCTAAAATCGGCTCTTGTTTTAATCTTCGCTATCATGATTGTTATTTTTTACTTGGGTGATAATTCTGCTGACTTCTGATATAATAGAAAAGCA